>Ga0160502_100045_pt1 | contig 192948 bp, 151 predicted proteins | sample DIDnMG_14_FD_108237 | JGI IMG/M metagenome (GOLD analysis project Ga0160502, IMG submission 108237) | Enriched soil microbial communities from UW Madison campus, WI, USA - DID2933_E24_Xylan MG | ecosystem: Environmental > Terrestrial > Soil > Unclassified | place: USA: Madison, Wisconsin... | reverse complement strand
ATAATTCATCCAAATGAGACAGGCTACTTTTAAGGAGCTATTGCCTTTTTGGATTTTTAATTTATAAGGGCGTTTCTGAATTTTCAGACATAAAGCATTCACAAGGTTTATGCAACGCTAGTGCTATATTAATATTATTTTTAATTGAAGTAAGCATGGTTACAAAAACGGTGATATCATTTTTATGGTTATTTTCGTTGTCATCATATTATTATTTTACTATATTAGATAAAAAAATATTTATAGGAAGTGAGGGTGTAGCATTTTGTTCACATAAAGTGAAAAAAGTTTTGAAATGGACAAATATTAAAGAAATCGGTGTTGTGGAGTATGCTCCTTTTCCAGTAGCCCATTCCGCTCGATTTATTTGTTTTTCGATAGACATAGGCAGTACTGGTAGAAGGATCTTGAAGTTTGAAGAAAATTATATTTATGTCAAATATCAAGAGGCTATAATTACAGAAATATTGAAGTATTGGGATAATGAAATAATCGGCCTAAATGATTCAGATAATTAAACTCACTTATTTCTTTCCCTTTGAATTTAGGGCTTCATTAATGTTCTCAATGTCTTTTTTTATCTGTTTGAGATCGTTATCAACGGATCTTTTGAACTCAGATTTGTTAATTGCAGTTCGGAAAACAAGCTTGATAATATATACAATGACAATAATAACCACCAATATTAACACTAGACCGCTTATTCCAACACCCTGCATTTATAAAACACCCCACTGTAGATAGCTCCAAGACTGGCTCAGCCCGAAACATCCGAATTCATCTATCATTGATTAATGAATACAGTAACATAATAAGCAACGAACAACGGCAGCAGACATACGATGGAAAACAAGAGACGGAATCTAACAGAAATTTTTCGGAATAACAACGTTCCCAGACCTGTAGCCAAGACTGATATGATCAAGGGATGAACTATAGCATAGTAATATTTCTGTTCCGTTGACAATAGATACGGCTCACTTAATGTAACGAGGTCAATTCTCAACGAAGATACGCAGAACATAATCAGCACTAAAACGGTATAAAATATCGAATACCATAACAAATACAGTCTCATCATACTCCCCCTAGGCGTTTTTATCCACTCACGAACGGACAAGTGATCTTCATTGTGGTATCATAATCAATATATTACTATATTTCACAAAAATCCAGGCCGTTATAGTGATTAAGTAAATACAGATTGAGGTGATTCTTATGCTGCACTATGCTGGAAGCCCCATCATGCCTTGCCTGTAAGGGATGCGCAGTCCCTTGGCTCCTTTGCAGGCGGGGTCTTTTCCCAAGGGGTGTGATGGAATGAAGAAGGCATCTGGTAATCGGACTCGAGTGTATTACAGGCATCATCGGCAACGGGTGATCAGGAGAAAGTTAACGGATGGCGCGGCCCTCGCCGCATGGGAGTCTGGTGTAACAAAGGTATGTGTGACTGGCATAACGTAGGCCACTACGGGGGAGCACATATTTCATAAGCCGTATGCCTGGGCAAAGTATCTGATCCTCGATCGGATACTTATTTTTTTTCCAATAATGAAAGGGCAGGTGTTCCTGATGAGGATGGCTTACATTTTGTTTGAGAAGATGACGACGTTAGACTTTGTTGGTTTCCATGAAGCGGTATCCTGGCTGAGCATTCTTAACGTGATGGAAGGGGTCTCGTGGGATCTGTGTGCGAATCAGGAGGAGATTACAGATGACCGCGGGATGACGATCAAAATACAGCACGTCTGCCCTGATCTATCGGGGTATGATCTGATCTTTATCCCCGGCGGGATGCCGACTAGAGCCATGAGATACGATACGGAGTTTGTGTCGTGGCTGCGCACGGCCCGCGATGTACCGTACAAAGTATCGGTCTGCACAGGTGCATTGCTTCTTGGGGCGGCAGGGTTTTTGGAGGGCAAGAAGGCGACAACGAACCCGTCAGCATATGAGCTGCTGGAGCCATACTGCGCCGAGGTAGTTAAAGCACGTGTCGTGCGTGATGAGAATACTTACACAGGCGGCGGGGTCTCAGCCTCTATCGATCTGGGCTTATATCTGATTGAATCCTTGACGAATGCGGAGGTGGCGAGTAAGGTGCAAGCCAAGATGGACTATCCGTACTATCAATCAGGAAACTTGACGAATGTATACATGCCTGACGAATTGTAGCCGGGTATAGCGACTCCATTGTAAGCTCGTATATCATGCCTCAACTCACCATTAGTATCTTATTAGATACTTAGTCATAATATTGATCATACTTGTTCTATTTTATCTAAGTTCTATAATTGTATCATAAGCAGGACAGTAGCCGAGCTGATGTTGTCTATTGGCCAAGCCAGTAGCTGCTGAACCGATAGCACGACTAGCACGACATACAACTTCGGAAAGGTGATGCAGAGAATGAGTAATGACAATATGATGTGTGATTTGGAGACAGGTGTCTGTGGCATAGTCGATGAGGAGTCCATCCAAGCCTTCGAGCTGGAGCAGAGGATGAAGAAAATAACGCTGTATTACGTGACGGACCCGATCTGCTCGCATTGCTGGGCACTCGAGCCTGTGCTCCATCGCTTCATTCAACAGTATGGTGCTTATTTTAATGTCCATACGGTCATGGGCGGCCTGCTGGCCAACTGGCACGGGTTCAGCGATGCTTCGAATGGGATTCGAAACCCTGCCGATGTGGAGCATCATTGGAAGGAAGTAGGCGAGCACTCGCGCATGCCGATCGACGGAACGTTATGGGGGACGAATCCTATCCAATCCTCGTACCCGCCATCCCGAGTTTTTAAAGTGATTCAGACTCGTCATGAGGGAAGAGAGAATGAATTTTTGCGGAGAGCGAGAGAGGCCGTATTTGCCTTTAATCACAATATCGGGGAAATGCAGGTACTCATGGAGCTCGTCAACCAGATGGGGCTGAATGGAGCGCAGATAGTGGAACAATCCGAGCTCGAAGAGGCGCAGAATCTGCTGGAGCAAGATTTTGACCTTGTAGCCAGACTCGGCGTCAGAGGCTTCCCAACCATCATCATGGTGGATGAGGAGGGCAAAGGAGTGAAGATTGTTGGATCGCGGACATTGGAAACCTACGTGGACGCTCTGGAGCAGCTCTTGAAGAGCGAGGTAAAGCCGAAGCCAGTTCACCCCCTAGCGAAGTGGATGGAGGAGAGCCCACTATTGTTCTCGAAGGAAATCGAAGTGATGTACGGAGTCGAGTCCAGTGAGGTCGCGGCGTTGATTGCCGCGGAGCTGCCAGAGGACTCCTATCGCATTGAGCATATCCTGGGGGAATTGTACGTTGTGAATTCCTCGTCCGCACTAGAGCGAAATGCCTGAAGCAGGATCTTGAACAGTCCATTGGGAAGGCTCAAATAGTTTATTCAAAATATTTAGTGCGAGGAGACTAATATGAGAATTCCAATGAAAATCCCCATTTTTCTTTGTGTGTTGAGTTTAAGTGCTTTGATACTTTCAGCTTTTTCAACAATTCCAGTTTCAATATTTAATGCTGTGATTTCATTTAACGGGAAGGTACAACCACTTGGCACGGAGGATGAAATCTTGACCCGTGATGGTCGTGCCTATGTCCCTGTTCGATATATAGGTGAGCATATGGGGGCGGTAGTTGGTTATGACAATGAGCAGAAGGAAATTACGATACAATACTTGGAAGAGAAGCCTTTAAAATCAGCAATCCACACAACCAAGCAAGAGGGAAATCTGGAACTCACTATATTTAGTGAAAAAGTATCCTATACAAAAGATGAGATCATTCGGATATGGGCAAAAGCAGAGAATATCGGAAATTCAGATTTGACAGTCCATACGGGAAATCCCCTATTCACGTTTTCTATACAAAATGTAACAGAAGAGAAACCGAGTTTATTTGAGATACAGAATTATTCTCTTGAAACGGTTCAGTTCGCCCCGAGAGACGAGTATAGAAGGCAATTAGAGCTGCGAAGATTAGTAAAGACCCCGGATGAACTTGCTACTCTTTCACTTCCTGTAGGGACTTATATTGTAAATGTAGCAGCAGATTACAGTATTGAAGGCAATCGCAAACAGCTTTCATCAGACATTACAATTGAGATCGTCCATTGAATATTCACCACAATAACGCTCATCCAAGCATACCCTCAGGCTAAGCAGGGATGCTTGGATGTAGCTGGATCAACCTGACGCCACAGCGCTACAACGTTTGGCCGCTATCCACTGTAATGATCTGCCCCGTCATCGATTCCTGCTCCAGAGCGGAGCAGATCATGGAGGCAATATCCTCAGGTGTCGCAATCCGCTGCAACAGAAGATGTGGAGCGAGCTTCTTCATCTGCTCCTCCCTTCCGGCCCACCATCTCGTCTCGACCGCTCCGGGCACGATGCAGTGACGCGAATATCGGGGGCTAGAGCCCGAGCCAGTGATTTCGTCAGGCCATGGACCGCAGCCTTCGATACGGCGTAGGGGAGTGAAGAGCCTAGCCCGGTCTGCCCTGCAATACTGCCCAGATTAACGATGGCGCCCTGTTTATTTTCCTTCATGAGCGGCGCTACTGCCCGCGCGCAATAGAACATCCCTTTCACATTAACATCGAACAGCTCATCCCACAGCTCTCCGGTCACATCCTCCAGATTGCTCATGGGAATATGGCTCGTAATACTGGCGTTGTTGACTAGCATGTCCACCGTTCCGAATTGCTGGGCGATCGTATCGATCATCCTGCGGACATCCGTATCCTGGGATACGTCGGCTTGTATGGCGATCGCTTGACCGCCCTCACTGAGAATGTGCTGCACGGTTTCCTCCGCATCAGACTGCGAGCGAGAATAGTTCACGACTACAGTTGCTCCCCGCTTCGCCAGCAGAAGACTTGTCGCTCTGCCAATGCCGGTGCCGCCCCCCGTAACCAGGGCGATCTTGTTGAGTAATTGCATGTAATTGGCTCCTCTAATGAAATATGGGTTTCGTCTCATTATATCTCTTCTGAACTTATTTGTATAATTGACCTGAGGAGAAGCCACAAGCTTGCACATGCATAATTATTCCTCATTCAGGCAGCGGACGAGAACGAGGCGTCACCCCTTCGCCTCCAGATTGATCCGGTATTCCTGCGGCGTGACGGAGTAATACTTCTTGAACACCTTGAAGAAATAATTCGGGTTCTGATAGCCGAGCTTGAGCGCCACCTCGAAATTTTTGAGCTTGTGATCAGCGAGCAGCTCCACGGCCTTCTCCATCTTCAGTCGCAGCACGTAGTCGCTGACATTAATGCCGGTCTCCAGCTTGAATACTCTGGAGATATGAACCGGATGCATATACATGTAGTCCGCGATCGCTTGCAGCGATATATCCTCGGCCAGATGCTCGCGTATAAACCGCTGGATGCGTCCCACGACATGGCTGCGGTCGCTGCGCGCGGTGTTCTCCGTCGACTGGCGAACCATGGAGAGAGCCTGCAAGGACCAGTTCTTCAGACTGGTCATCGTACAGCCAGGCAGCATACTGGAGATATTGGCCAGGCCGCTGCCAACCATGGCGCTCAGCTCCCGTCCATTCTTGTGAGCATAGGTGCTGAAGGAGGCATAGATGAAGAATAACGCTTCCTGCACATGCTCCTGCGAGCTCGTTCGCTCGCGGGTAAGCTCCTCCATAATGGCCAGCAGCTTCTGCTCGGCCTGCACCCAACTGCCGGACTCCATCAGATGAACGAGCAGCGGCGGCTCGTACAGCTTCTGCAGTGCCCGCACAGGCAACTGCTCCTCCTCCTCGGATACATAGACGAACAGGTCGCTCTGACTGCCGATATGCCGTCGCATCGAGAGCAGCGCATCCTGGTACAGCTTGCCCACATCCTCGGGGAAGGTACCCCAGCCGCCGATCAGTACAGAGATGGTGCCCTTGAGATAGCGGTTGACGTTCAACTGTAGCTGTGCCGCCAGGTGCTTGAGCTGCTGCTCTGTACCTGCCTCCGCTGCATCATGGGGCTGCTTCGTCTCCTGTGGAATCACCAGAAATACGAGATAGCCATGGACATCCTTGCAGGGCCAGAGGGAGAAGCGATCGCTGAATATTTCCTCCGCCATATTGCCGATCGCGTATTCCATGATCGAGGTATGATAGTAATTCTGCTCTGCCAGCCGATCCTCCAGCCGCGCGATCATCAGCGCAGCCGGTCGGCCCAGCACCTGCTCCAGATGAAGCAGAGATAGCTGCTCTGCCAGCTTGTCAGGCGCATACTTCATGCCCTGCAGCAGTTGATTCAGCAGCTCGCTGCGCAGCATCGGCAGATTGGCCTGCAGCGCCAGCCGGGCGCGCTCCAATGTAGCGCTTGACTCCTGCTCCAGCAGTAGCTGGCTGACACTCTGCCCCACACGCTCCAGCAGCTCATTATCGCTTACGGGCTTCAACAGATAGTCGCTTGTCCCGAGTGCCATCGCTTCCTTCGCATAATCGAACTCGGCGTGGCCTGACAGTACGATCGTCTTGATCCTGCGCCAATGGGTGCGAATCATCTGCAGCAGCTCCAGGCCGCCCATCTGCGGCATGCAGATGTCCGAGATGACGATGTCGATCGAGTGGGTCTGCAGCAGCTCCAATGCTTCAATGCCGGAGTAGGCCTTGAATACCGTGCTGATCCCGATACGCTCCCACGCGATCGTGTCTGCCAGGCCGTCCACTACGCTGCTCTCATCATCAACAATCATTAAACGAAACATGTTGGCTGCCTCCTGATCTATATAGGGCTATTAGGTGCTAGTGTACGGATGCCTTCGATGCGGGTGCTGTTATTCAACGCTATCATTCAACGGTTATCGTCCTTATCTCCATGTGAAGCATCTGTCATCGTATCCTCCTCCCACAACAGCTCGACCCGCAGGCCGCCCAGTGGTGACTCGGAGAAGCGCAGCCCTGCTCCTTCGCCGTAGCGGTGGATGAGCCGCTGGTGGATATTCCACAGTCCGAACCCGTGATGCTCCGCAGGCTCAACGTTCATCCGGCGCTGGAGCTCGGCAATAACCGCTTGGGGCACGCCTGTGCCCTTATTATCGATGACAAGGCGATAAGCCCTCCCGTTGCGCTCTCCCCAGATATGGATAATGGCAAATTCAAGACTGCTCTCCACCCCATGAATAACCGCATTCTCTACGACCGGCTGCAGCAGCAGCCGCGGCATCTCCAGCTCCAGCATCTCGTCAGGAACTTCAATCTCGTAGGTCAGCCGCTGCAATCGCAACGTCTGAATCTGCAGATAGTTGTCCAGCAGTCTGATCTCCTCGCTAAGGGGTGCAGTCGACCTCTCCAGACGCGTCGTGTAGCGGTAGTACTCGCCGAGGCTGAGCGACATGGCGATGACGGCTTCCTTATCCCCAAGACTGGCCATGTTCTTAATATAGAACAGGCAATTGTACAGGAAATGCGGATTGATCTGCGATTGAAGCTGCTTCAGGGTCGCTTCCTTGGAGCGCAGCGTCTCCTTGTATACCTTCTCAATCAGCTCCTCGATCTGCTCCGCCATCTTGTTGAAGCTATTGAACAGATAACTGAACTCATGACCGGCCTGCTGCTCCAGCCGGGTCGCATAGTTGCCGTGGCTGATGCGCCGCACGCCCTGCAGCAGCAGAGAGATCGGGCGCTGAACATTGCGATACAGGATTAGCATCAGCAGCAGGCTGAGGGCCAGCAACAGCCCGACCGACATATAGAATACATTGCGGCTGAGCGTAATGGGCGAGTACACCTCGTCCAGCCGGGTGAAGTCAACCAGGTACCACCCCAGGCTGTCCGAGCGAATGTAGTTGATGACATATTTGCGGCTGTCCCAGGAGAAGGTGTGACTGCCTTGCTTGCCGAGCTCCAGCCTGTTCAGCCCAGCGGCTGCCCCTGCTACAGCAGCCTTGTCGGCGGAGCTGTTGGCCAATGGAGCCGCCCCAGGGAAATACAGGAAGGGCTCGCCTGTCGAGCCCTGCTTCAGATGATCCAGCATATTGATCATATTCTGGCTGGCGAAGCGCACCTCGACCACCAGTTGCGGATCATACAGTGATTCACGCATCCAACTGAAATAGCCAAGCTGCCCGTCGGCCTCCTGCAGCTGCCAGCGCTGCTTGGGGGTGCGGGCGACATAATCACTGTTGTACATGACGGAATAGTCCGTCGATAACGCCTCCTGGGCATCCTTAATAAAGAGCACAATCTGGTTGTCCCAACTGCTGGTGGATACCTGCATATTGAGCATATCGGTGATGCGTGTCTGCCGCTCGACCCGCTGGAGCGGCGTGCTGCGCTCCCGTTCATACAGATAGTCCCGGATGCTATCGTCACTGCCAGCCACCACTGCGAACTTGGCCAGTTGCCCAACCGTCATCTCTAGCTGACTCATGACGAAGGCCAGTCGGTTGCTCTGCCCCTGCTCCACCGCCTGCTCGACGACCTGCAGGCTGACGCGGTGCGAATAGCTGTAGAGCATAATAATCAGCGCCACTATAAAGATGATCATCAGCGTCACCTTGGCAAAGGTATTCATAGGAAGCAGATTTCGTCTGCGCATGCTGTTCCCCCCTGGTGATGTTGGCGGCTGGAGTGAAGCACCATAATGTCATGATGATGACGGCTCTCACTCCTGCGCCCACTCCCGCTCCCGCTGTTCGCGATCGATTAAAGTCTGGAATTGCTCGTTGGCCCGCTCCGCCGCATGTTGAATATCCTCTCCGAGGATACCGCGCACGACGATGTTGCCGATGATGTCCCGTGCCTCCTTCACATGAATGACCTTGGGCCGATCATGGCTGATGCCGCTACGGATCGAGCCGTTAATGATCGGGATCAGCTCAGCCGGAAAGCCAGACACTCCCTCGGGAATCGTCCATAGCGAATTGCGTGCGCCGGGGTTGCCGATCTTTTGCGCTTCCAGCACCTGCTCCTTGCTGGAGGCCCAGCGGATGAATGCCCATGATGCTTCCGGTTGAGCGGATTTCGGATTGATGCTGATGCTCCATGCGGTCGTGCTGTAGGGCTTGCTTCCCGCCGACCCCGCTGGAAATAGCGCGTAGCCGATCTTGTCTGCGTAGAGGGACCGTCCGCTCGTGAACAGAGAATAGGTGGCGCTGGCGTCGGTGAAGAAGGCGGCATTGCCCTGGGAGAAAAATTCCGCTGCCTGCGGCCAGCTCATCTTGAGCACCTCCGCAGGGCCATAGCTCCGCAGCAGGTCGATGTAGCGCTTCATACCCCGGATCGTCTCGGCGGAGTGGAGAGTGGCCGTGTTCCCTTGCTGAAAATCTCCTCCCTCTGAGTAGATAAAGGAGGAGAGCTGCGTCACGAGCGCATTCGCCTGACCGCGGGCGACAAAGCCATAGACCCCCTCTTGCGGGCGGTGCAGCCTTGCTGCCGCTGCAGCCAGCTCGTCCAGTGTCTTGGGCACCTCCAGCCCGGCTTGCGCGAGGAGATCCTTGCGGTAATACAGAATCTGCTGCTCGGTTGATAGAGGAATCGACAGCAGCTTGCCGCCGATGGTCACCGAATCCATAGCTGTACTGGAGAAATCCGCTACATCATACAGCGGGTCCTCTGTCGTATAGTCGCTCAGCTCTGCAAGCCACCCGTTCTTATCAAATAGCTGGATTTCCTCCAGTGGACGGATCATGAAGACATCAGGCGTCGGACTGGCTACCGATAGCTGCACGGACAGCTTCTGACTGAGCTGGACATCGGTCAGGCTCTGTAGATCGACCTTAATGCCTGTCGCCTGCTCGAACTCCGGCAGATGCGCCTTCAACGATTCGACGAGCGGATTTTTCGCCATGTATGCCGTAATTCTTCGTTCTGTCGAGGCCTTGTCCACCGGCTTAGGCAATGAAGAGCTGCCGCCAGGCAGGCAGGCGGTGCAGGCAAGCGCCAGCACCAGGAGCGGGAGCATCGCCTTTGGTGCGCGGAAGTCTAGTAGGCTGTTCATTGTTGTTCGTACCTCCTTTGCAACAGGCTATGAAGAATGCCAGGCACCACATCGTCTATATGAACCATTCACGTGTCATTTGAAAGTTATAGACGCTGAATAGGTTGAGTTACAGGTTTCACTGTGAGCACATTGCGGGCCTCTAGGCGGAAGCTCTGCTGTACAGTGTGTATAGTTTAGATTTTAAAGCGTTTACAATCGAATGAACATGAAAGAATATTAACTATTCAGGTAAAATTTTAACGTCTCGTCTTCCATTATACACGATGCTCTCCCACCCGGAATGACATGGCACGCCGAGCAGAAGCCGCTATGACAAGAGGGGGCTTCGTGGAACCAGGAGCAAGTTAGAGGGTCATGTATGAAATGAAACGCCTTCCCTAATATTAAGGAGGACTACGGTATAACGCGAACAACAGGGGGCACACATGAGACGAACGAAAGGGAAGCTAATCGTATCCGCCCTGGGCGGTGTTCATGAAATCGGCAAAAATATGTATATGGTGCAATACGGGGAGGATATCGTCCTTATCGATTGCGGCTCCAAATTTCCGAATGAGAGCTTGCCGGGGATCGACTTGATTATCCCGGATGTGAAATATGTGCTGGAGAATGTGCAAAAGGTACGAGCGCTGCTGGTCACGCACGGTCATGAAGACCATATCGGAGGCATCCCGTATCTGCTCAAGCAGTTGAGTGTGCCGATCTATGCTTCCCGCCTGACGCTTGGCCTGATCGAGGTGAAGCTGGTGGAGCATAAGCTGGTGGAGCGGACGGAGCTGAACCGTATTGAGCCGCATTCCAAGCTCTCGCTTGGTGCTATTCAGGCGGAGTTCTTCCAGACGAATCACAGTATCCCGGACTGTCTGGGCATCGTCCTGCGGACACCGGCAGGCACGGTCGTACATACCGGGGATTTCAAGTTCGACCTGTCACCCGCGAACCGGCAATACCCGGATCTGCACCGGATGGCAGAGATCGGCAAGCAGGGTGTCACCCTGCTGCTGTCTGAGAGCACCAATGCCGAACGGCCCGGCTTCACGCCATCAGAGCGTGTAGTTGGCACGCATATCCTGGAGGCGTTCCAGCAAGCAGCACAGCAGGTATTCATCTCGACCTTCGCTTCGAATGTCAATCGTGTCCAGCAGATTGTGGATGCTGCTGTGCACACGAACCGCAAGCTAGTGCTGCTGGGTCGCAGCATGGTCAATGTCGTTCAGGTTGCACGGCAGCTAGGATACTTGAGAGTGCCAGACCATCTCATCATCGAGCCTGATGAGACAGAGCAATATGCTCCCGATCAGATAGCTGTTCTATGTACCGGCAGCCAAGGGGAGCCGCTTGCTGCTCTCGCCCGGCTCGCCAGCTCGACGCACCGGCAACTGGACATTCTACCCGGCGATACCGTCATTCTGGCGGCGAATGCGATTCCCGGCAACACCAAGAACGTATCCAAGGTGATTGATAACCTGTACATGCTGGGCGCCAAAGTGATCTATGGAGGCGATACAGGCCTGCATGTGTCGGGGCATGGCTGCCAGGAGGAGCTGAAGCTGATGCTAAGTCTGATGCAGCCTGAGTACTTCATCCCGGTGCATGGCGAATACCGGATGCTCTACAGGCACAAGCTGCTGGCGGAGTCAGTCGGTGTGAAGCCGGAGCATATCTTTATCCTGGACAATGGAGAGACCGTGGAGCTGCAGGATGGTCATGCACAGCTTGGGGATCACATCCCGTCAGGCAATACGCTGGTGGATGGCCTGGGCATCGGTGATGTGGGCAGCATCGTCCTGCGCGACCGCAAGCAGTTGGCTGCTGACGGCATCCTGATCATGATCGTCACGCTGAGCAAGGATGAACGAGAGGTGCTGTCCGGCCCGGATATTATTACGAGGGGCTTCGTCTATGTCAGGGACTCCCAAGAGCTGATGCGAGATATTTATGCTCTTGCAGGAGAGGCCGTGCAATCGTTGCTCGGGGATAAGTCTATCTCGTGGAGCATGATGAAGCAGAGCTTGAAGGAGAAGCTGGGTCACTACTTGTACAGGGAGACGGGACGGAGGCCGATGATTGTACCGATTATTATTGAAGTGTAACAAGGAAGGGAGCGCGGCCTCGACATGCTGGAAGCCGCGCTCTCTATGCCTTGATCCGTCTGAGGCTGTGGCTGTGGACACCGTCTTAACAGCCGCAATCCCCGTAATCCCCGTAATAGCCAGAGCACCTGAACAATCCGAACAGGCAGCCTCGTCCGCCCTGCGGCTACTCTTGCCGGATGAGCTCGCTATCCTTGGGGAGCAGCAACGCGAACAGCCCGAGCAGAGGGAGATAGGCGCACCATTGAATCATGATGGTTACCCCGTGAATGTCCATTAACCAGCCCATCAGCACGGAGCCGAGTCCGCCCAGACCGAAGGAGAGGCCGAAGAGCAGGCCGGCAACAGTGCCGATATGGCCTGGCAGCAGCTCCTGGGCATAGACGATGATCACGGAGAACCCGGACATCAGGATGAGTCCAATCACGATGCAGAGCAGCACCGAGGCCGTCGGGCCGGCATAGGGCAGCAGCAAGGAGAATGGGGCGGTTCCCAATATGGAGAACCAGATCATCCTCTGCCGACCGAAGCGATCGGCGAGCGGCCCTCCTAGCAACGTGCCTGCCATGCCTGCGAATTGCAGCGCGAACAGACAGATCTGTGCGGCGGACAGCGGCAGGTCATAACGTTCCATGTAATAAAAGGCATAATAACCGGTCATGCTAGCCAAATATACGAATTTTGAAAACAGCATTAATATAAGAATCGACATGGCGTAAATGGTGAAACGCTTGCTAAGCGGCTTGGGAGCCAGCTTGCCGGGCATCCTGCTTCTCCGACGCTGCGCTGACCGCTGCAGCGCTCCGGCGTACCATCTGGCGATAACCGACTGGACGACGATGCCGATGACTGCCAGGAGCGTGAACCATAGGAAGCCCCGCTGGCCAAGCGGCATCACAATAAATACCACCATGAGCGGCGCCAGTGCTTGTCCTGTATTGCCGCCGACCTGGAAGATCGACTGCGCCAGCCCCTTCCTCTGACCTGCCGCCAGATGTGCGACCCGGGATGACTCCGGGTGCAGCACGGAGGAGCCGACTCCGATCAGCGCTGCGGCGAGCAGCAGCATGCCGAAGGAGGGAGCAAGCGCAAGGCAGACCATGCCCAGGAGCGTAAACAGCATGCCAGCCGGGAGCAGAGCGGGTGTCGGTCTGCGATCGGTATAGGCGCCAATCAACGGTTGCAGGATCGAAGCAGTCAGATTAAGGGTGAAGGCGATCCAGCCGATCTGGGTGAAGCTTAGCTGCAGGCTTTGCTGGAACAGCGGGAAGACAGCCGGTACAACGGACTGCATCGCATCATTAAGCAGGTGAGCGGTGCTGACACCCAGCAGCACCGTCATCGCGGCGGCCGGGACAGCCTCGGGTGTGCTGGCTGATACGGACGCAGCATTCTGATCCGTTATACGGGGCGCTTCGCTCGCAGCAGCAGATTCATGTGCTGTGGATGCAGGGGGTACGAGCTTGTTCATGTGACAACATCCTGTTCTATGATATTTTATTTCCCTCATCGTACAGCGCCACACCCCTCGTTGCATTACGAAAGTTGCTTGGAATGAGAGCAATATTTGCTATAATGAACGAAGGTGATGAAGGATGCATATGAAGATCGAGCTGTCGCAGCTAGAGCTGCATCGAATCGAGAATCGCTTTGAGAATGTGCCCCATCTGCATGAGCAGCAGTTCCAGATTACAGTTCCTGTGCGGGGGCGCTGCAGCTTCACGCATGAGAACAGGCACTGGGTGCTTGGTGTGGGGGATGGGCTGGTTCTGCATCCGCGTGACCGGCACTCTCTGCAACTGGAAGCGGGTGACGGCCTGATCATCATCATCGCCAATGAGCGCGGTCTGCATCAGGAGGAGGGAGGAGCAGGGCGTGAATATGCCTTGCGGCAGCAGTTTAATCCGCAGGAGCTGTCGAGCTTCTTCCATGATTGGGCAGCCGGGCTGTTCGGGCCGACTCCGGCCGAGCAGATGGCGCTGGAGGAGAAGGAAGCAGAGGCGCTACAGTATATTCGCCGCTTGTTAGGAGCCGCTGAGCCGCAGCAAGCGGATCATTGGAGCCGCCTGCGCCTGGGAAGCGAGGATGTCCATATTCGGCGGGTGCTGGAATATATTCATGATTGTTATCGGGAGCAGGTTAGTCTGGATGCGTTAGCGGCCTTAGCCTTGCAGAGCCGTTATCACTTCATCCGTTCCTTCAAGTCCCGTACCGGCCAGACGCCTTATCAATATGTGCTGCGCTTGCGGATGGAGGAGGCGGCGAGGCTGCTGAGACATTCGGAGGAGACGGTGACGGACATCGGCTTTCATGTGGGCTTTTCCAGCATCAGTCCGTTTTATCGCATATTTTCAAAGTTCTGGGGGATGTCGCCGGAGTACTATCGCCAGCAATATCGTCCATCTATACATTAAACCAGGGAGCTGAGCCTAATGAGCGAGCAGTACAATGAGCAAGAGCTTATCGCATTTATAGCAGACAAGTCGGGGGCCTCCACCGCCGATATTAAGCAGGTGCTCCAGCATGAGCAGGCTTACGTCAACAGCAGGCAGGAGGACAGCAAGGGCGAGATCGACATCGACATCGACGAGTTGGTCGACTATGTGCTTGCGCGTCCGGGGATGAAGCTGGACGAGCTGACAGTGGAGACGATATTGGAGAGCGAGATGGATTTTCTCGTGAAGAAGGGGATCGCCGGATATTTGGATTAAGTCGCGGACTGTACAGGCTGCTTGAGCCGGATGGATGCCGCAAGATCGAGGCCGTTGTGCTTGAGGAAGGAACACTTCTTCAGGCGCAGCGGCCTTATTGGTGTGCCTGTGCCATGATTTCAATGAATGACCTGAAGCCAGTGACTCATGAGCTTCCAGCAGCGCAAGAGGGCAACAGTCATTATGTATCGACCCTATACTCGTTTCAGATTGGTTTAAGGTAATAAGACTAAAGTAGGAGGTATAATTAACCAGCCTATGGAGGCTGAATATAGCTGCTAATCCAATCTGCTTGGGGGAATCAAACGATGAAAATGACGGTCGGTAAGAAGCTGTTGGCTGGATTTATGAGTGTACTGCTGCTGATGGGTCTCGTAGGTGGGATCGCTATAAGTAGAATGCAGGATATGAGAATACAGGCTAATGAGGTACAGGAGGTGTGGATTCCGGGATCAGAGCTGTTGTCAGGAATGACGGCTGCCATTATTAACACTGAACGGCTGGCTCTGAAATATGTGATGACCGAAGAGAACGATGCTCGCGAGCAATTATCGGAGCAGATCGAGACGATGCTGAACGAGCTGCAAACCTCCAGCGAGACCTACATTTCCCTGGCGCCATTGGAGGAGCAGAGGGTGCTGGCGGAGCAACTGCTGGAGATACATACCGCAATGTCGAGCAAGCTGGAGCAGTTATACCGCTACGACCAGGCCGGTGACCAATCGGGTGTCGCTCAGGTGGCAGAGGAACTGCAAACCTATATTGGCGGCATGCTGGAGAAGATCAGGGAGCTGGCTCAGATGAACAAGCAACTAATGGATACGGTGCTGGAGCAATCGCAGCAGGATTCGTCCGCCGGCATTGCTCTGGTGGTGGCACTGGTCTTAGTCGCCATAGTGGTCGGCAGCGCGATAGCTTACCTGATCTCTCGGCAGATTTCCCGGCCAATCCATTCCATGGCTTTGGCGGCTCAACGGATCGCTGAAGGGGAGCTGAGCGCGCCGCCGCTGGCTGTGAACAATCGTGATGAGATAGGGGAGCTGGCGATTTCCTTTAATACGATGACGGGTAACCTGCGTCGTCTAATTGGCGAAGTAAGCCAGGGAGTGGAGCATGTAGCTGCGGCGGCAGAGGAACTGACCGCTGGCTCTGAGCATATTCGCGGCAATGCAGAGCAGATCGCCGCGACAGCCGAGCAGTTGGCGCAGGGCGCGCAGAAGCAGGCTCAGAGTCTTGAGGAAAACTCCAAATCGTTCGGTGAACTGTCGGATAGCGTGCAGCATATTGCTGCCAATGCCGAGATGGTTTCAGGTACGGCCGTCCACGCGGCGGAGCTGGCCTCCAATGGCAACCTGCGCGTTCAGGCAGTTATTGGCCAGATGCAATCTGTGGGCACAACGGTCTCCAATCTGGCGCGCGCAGTAGAAGGGCTGGGGACGAGGTCGCGCAAGGCAGGCGACATAGTGGGCGTAATTACAGGTATTGCCCGACAGACGAATCTGCTCGCGCTCAACGCCGCGATCGAAGCGGCCCGCGTCGGCGAGCTCGGCAAGGGATTCGGGGTGGTCGCCAACGAGGTTCGCCAACTGGCGGAGCAGTCGGCCGCCTCTGCTGATCAGATCGCTGCCCTCATCGGCTCTATGCAGAACGATATGAATCAGGTGGCGGAACTGATGGAAGCCGGGGAGCGCGAAGTGGCAGACGGAATCGCCGCCGTAAGGCTTGCTGGCGACACCTTTGCAGATATTCAGCAGTCGGTGAGTGAGGTAGCCGGACAGATTGAGGAAGTGTCTGCCGCCTCGGAGGAGATGTCGGCGGGCACGGAGCAGATTGCCCATTCCATCACGGTGGTCTCCTCTATTGCCGTTAGCGCTTCGGCGGGCACGGAGCATGTTGCGCAGTCCGCATCAGGCCAGCTCTCCTCGATGCAGGAGATAACGGCATCGGCACAGTCGTTGTCGGTGATGGCCGAGCGTTTGAACCAACTGATCGGGAAGTTCAAGGTATAAGCAGACAAGTATTGCGGCACAAGCGGCCATTGGGGTAACAGTGCCATGGCTGCCTTTACCCTCTTTTTCTGGGGATGTTATTTACCCGTAACAGGCAGTCCTAAGGATCGGCGGGTTACTGTATAGCATGAGATAGAACGTGTTCTCGTGGTCTGCCATTCAACCTTGCATTGAAGAAGGGGCTCATCGTTTCGAGAGGCTGGTCAGCACCTTAACATGAAATGAGAGCCCCGTTTCTCAGGTCTAATCCATCCCTTGTAAGAGATGCTGCTGCTTAGCTAGTGCGCTGTGAGGATTACATCCAATGGGATACATTACGTATAGATAGATGATACTCTGCCATTGGTGAAGGTGACATAAGTGAAGTCACGGTAACCCCAAGTTTCGATCGTTATTCGGGAGGAGGTTGCCACGCTTGTCGTGTACGGATCTCCCCAGGATAACCTGACCTGCTCCTTGGTCATGCCGATAGAGATTTTCTCTGCTCTAATTGTGGCCCAGGTAGAGCTAGACCAGTTGTATGTCTTATAAGGATCGTAATTAAGGAAGTAGTAGCTGCTCTTCAGCATGCTGGTAATATACGATTCGCTGTATTGATCGCTCACTACCGTGTAGCCGCCGCCGGTTTTGAAGATGATCTGGAATAGTCCCCGGTAGTTGGGTTGAATATCGGTAATGGTGAGCTTGCTGAAGCGTTCCCTGTCCTCAAAATGATTCGCCCAGAACGTTTTGCCAATCCAGTTGTACAGGTCGCCTTGCTCCTTCCGCTTGATCAGCCGGTAGGTCTTGTCGCTGTACACCAACAGGCTTCCGTTCCCCATCGACACTTCCATAGTATGCCATGATGCATCCCATTTCAGCTTGGCGCCGAGCGCCTTGGATAGCAATGCTGCGGGAAATACCGTCTGACTGTCCTCTACGCGGACAGCACCGTTCATCGTGATGGTCTTGCCATTCACCTGGGCGGATGCCTTCCCCGTAGTCAGCACGATCGTGTCCTTGCCTACCTTTATCTGGAACGCCTTGCTGGCAGCATTGTAGGCGATCTTCCCGCCCAGCGCTTCAAACACGCTCTTCAGTGGAAGGTAGGTAACGCCGCTGATTTGTTTGGCACCATCAAGGGGGGTGTCAAGGCTCGCGGTCAATGTGACGGTCTGAGATATTCCTTCCACCATGACGGTTACCTGGCTCTGCCCAACCCCGGTAGCCTGCAGCGTGCCGTCTGCATTGGCCTTGAACAGATGCGGCTTCTCTATACGGATATCTGCTTGTGATAACGGGAGCTGTTCCTTGGAACCGTTGGATGGGTAGAAATAGATGGTTGCTTTGGTTTTGCCCCCAACGCGGATATGATCGGTATCAACAGAAAATTCAACCTTGGATATATGTGGGAGCTCTACGTCTGCCGAACCTCTGCTGCTTACGATTTTCCATTGCCCACTCTTGAGCTTCAAGAAAAAATAATAGTCGGCATTATATTCAGACCGATAGTAATAAGGTGATACGAGCTTCTCTGCGCCAACGATACCTTCCAGAGGCTCTATTGGATCAAAATATGATATTTTGGACAGCGTGCCGTCGTTATTAAGCAGGATTAAATTCCGTCCTGAATACACTATGCTCTTGATGCCGGAGGCGATTAATTTCGGTTTAACCTTCAGGTTATCATCAAAACTGAATGGATCATACAGAGTGACTTCACCGTTCTTGTCTAATATAGCGGCACTGGGATTTGACCCATCCCAGCTGACAGCCGCCATTGTAATGCTGCTCCAATCTGTGATGTGGCCTAGAGGCTCCTTCCAGCCGCCGAGGCGCAGTGCACCATCACGATCAATCGTGAGCAGAATGTTGTGCGAAGACGCAATACGTACAATGTTGCTGCGCTCCTTCACCTGACCCTCCACCGTCCAGACCGTACCATCTGATTTCAACCAGTACCCCTCTGCCAGTTGAACGACGCCAGTTGCGCCGGGTACAAGTGTTAGCTTGCCCTCCGTGTTGGAACCCCATTGCACAATCTTGCCATCCTCAGTCAGCCCGAGATAACCTCTTAGGCCGGGCTCAATATCGACGAGTTTGAACTCGTTATTGAGTTTGGAGCCGTTGGCTACACTCATCCATACGCTCCCATCCTTCAGCAGAATGTTTTCGTCATCCACAATATCTACAATTCCCGGATTTCCCGCCGCTTGGGCGGATGTTGCTGGGAGGGTGCTTGCCGCTCCTAACAGGATACAGCAAGCCACACATAGCGCTATAATACGTTTCAAGTAGAGGACACCCTTTCCATTTCAGTAGAATGGTAGTATTATACTATGTTTTATTAATGGATGGGTATATTTTCCTATGGGTGAGTGCAATTATTGTCGAGTGACATTGACATTCAAGCCGGAAGGGAGGGATACGTAAGGATACGCCCTTTCGATGTCCATATGCCAAAAAGGAGAATGGCGCTTCAGCCATCCTCCCCATTGAACAGATCGTTACCTTACGATCAACACCGGACATTTGGAATATTGCGAGACTTTATGACTGACGCTGCCGAGCATCAGCTCCTTGATGCCGCTCAGACCACGGCTGCCGACGATGATCAGATCGCAGCTCTGCTGCTGGGCGAAATCGAGTATCATCTGAGCGGGGTCCCCGGTCATGTAGTAGGTGCGGAGGTCTTGGATGCCGGACTGCTCCGCCAGTGCTGCTGCCCGGTGAAGAATCTGCTCGCCCTCCCGCTTCAGCTCCTCGACCATCGTTGTAAAATAATCCTCCGGTACATACGTCATGCCTACGAAGGCCGCTGTGCTCGCGCCCGCCTCCTTGCCGACATAGACAACGTTCAGCTCCGACTGCTGCTCCTTAGCCAGATGAAAGGCGGTATCCAGCACCTTATGGCTCATTTCCGATCCGTCAATCGCGACGACAATTTTCGTGAACATTCGCTTCAGCTCCTTCATGCTTTGTGATTCATTCCCCAGGCTGTTGCCTTCCTTACCATCGTACTCCTTTCCCCTGATCCGCAGCAAGTGCTTCCGCACGGATGTCTCGAACATCCGGTCGACTTATGAACACTTTGCGAAGCGGCATTCGCGTAAGGCTGCCACCCTGCTGCACAGCATACACCGAGTGGAACGCAAGTCAGAAGCTATGGCTGACGGCCTCCCGAGCGATGGGCAAGAAGCATCGTTCAATTCTCCTTTTAATATCCAATAATATCGATGAGTTAAGTTTAAATTAATTCAACTCAACAAATCAAGGAGGTAGTCGGTAATTCGGCCGAGGTCACTGCCGATTGCAAATTTAGGGGTTGACATATGTCTTGAAATGATTTATCTTTAAATCAAGATAATTCAATTCGAGATGATACAAATGAAATGGGGTGTGGTCGTGGAGACTAGCAGAAATGAAGCGCTGAGCCTGTTTATTGCTCTGTCCCGCGCCAGCCAGTGGGTGAATGCCCATGTCGACCGCGACATTAAAAGTATGGGTCTGAACCGCACTGAATTCGGCGTATTGGAGCTTCTGTATCATAAGGGGGAGCAGCCCATACAGCAGATCGGCGAGAAGGTGCTGATGAGCAGCGGCAACATTACGTATGTGGTCGATAAGCTGGAGAACAAGGAGCTTGCCCGCCGCAGAGCCTGTACCGTGGATCGCCGCCTCACGTATGCGGAGATTACGGAGAAGGGGAAGCAATTCATTGAGGAAGTATTCCCCGGCCATGTGGACATTATCCAGCGCGCGGTATCTGGCTTGACGGAGCAGGAGCAGCAGCAGGCGGCTAAGCTGCTCAAGAAGCTGGGGAAGTCGGCGCAGGAGAGCTTCTAGTCTGTCGGTCATTGCAGGCGCATCGCTGGCCTGACATGCAAGCAGTCACTTGCAGCAGGACTGGCGATAGACGCTGCCATTTGCCTTATATCTTAATTTTAAGATTCTCAAAAATATACACGCGCATCAGAACAACCATTTGTTCCATACCTTCATTCAACACCTGCACTTCAGCACATTCCATTCATGAGAGGAAGAGATCGACATGACCATCTCTAACGAATCCAGCTTTGAGACGCTAGTACGGGGACGCCGTTCGGCAGCGAAATTTATTCCGGGTATTGAGATACCAGATAAGGATATAGAGGACATGCTAAGCTTGACGAAGTTCGCGCCTTCAGCCTTCAATTTGCAGCATGCGCATTACCTGGTGGTGAAGGATGAGCAAATCAAGCTGCAGGTGTATGAGGCGGCCAGCAAGCAGTATAAGGTAAAGAGCGCATCGGCGGTAATCGTGGTGCTCGGCAACACCGAAGCGTACAAGGATGCGGCCCGAATTAATGAGGGTCTGATGCATCTGGGCATCCTCAACAAGCAGGAGTACGACATGACGGTCAGCTCGGTCGAGCAATTCTATGAGCAGCGCGGCGACGTATTCAAGCGTGAGGAAGCGATACGCAATGCCAGCCTGTCGGCGATGCTGTTCATGCTGATCGCCAAGGACAGAGGCTGGGACACCTGTCCGATGATCGGATTCGACCCGGAGGCGCTGCGCACGGCTCTTCATATACCGGACAACTATGTTCCGGCTCTGATTATCGCACTCGGCAAGGAGGACACGGCGAGTCAGCGTCCTCGCGGCTACCGCAAGCCGACTCGTGAATTTGTCAGCTTCAATTCATTTTGATGTCTGCCCGAGGGCAAGATAGAAGATAGAAGATAGCAGTTATATCCACATTCCAGGGAGGAATATACGATGACGAAACGTACAGCAGGTATTCACCATATTACGGCTTTTGTTAGAAGCGCACAGAAAACAACAGATTTTTATGCGGGTATTCTCGGGCTTCGTCTGGTGAAGCAGACCATCAATTTTGATGCGCCGGAGGTGTACCATCTGTACTTTGGCGACCAGGCGGGCAGCCCGGGTACGATTATTACCTTCTTTCCATGGCCTCATTCCCGTCAGGGCAGGGTAGGCAGCGGTCAAGTCGGCGTTACGACCTACGCGGTTCCGGTAGGGGCTCTGCCCTTCTGGGAGGAGCGTCTGCAGCGTCTGGGTGTGCCGTTCCGCAAGTCGGAGCGCTTCGGTGAGCACTATATACAGTTGGAGGATGTGGATGGCCTGCAACTGGAGCTGGTTGAACGGGCGGAGGGAGCCGCTAGCGAGTGGGCCTTCGGTGGCGTGCCCGCAGACAAGGCGATCAAAGGCTTCGGTGGCGCGATTCTGTATAGCTCGGCTCCGCAGGAGACGGCGCGCGTGCTGGAGCAGGTGATGGGGCTGGAGCGGACAGCAGAGGAAGGCGACATGCTACGCTTCAGAGCCACGGGAGAGCTGGGCAATCTGATTGATGTCAAGCTGGGGCTGGTGCCACGCGGCGTAGGCGGAGCTGGTACAGTGCATCACATCGCATGGCGTGCGGTGGACGACGCTGACCATAAGCTATGGCGGGAGCATGTTCAAGCAGGCGGACTGCAGCCAACGCCAATTGTTGATCGGCAATATTTCAATGCACTCTACTTCCGCGAGGGTGGAGACATATTGTTCGAGATTGCGACTGACCCGCCGGGCTTTGCCCGTGACGAGCCAAGCGAGACACTGGGCGGGAAGCTGATGCTGCCGCCGTGGTATGAGCCGCAACGGGCGGCGATTGTCAGCAATCTGGAGCCATTCGAGGTACGGGTATTGGAGGGGGATCAATGATGAATCATAAGCATATCTATCAGCCTGGGGATGTCCAGGCGCCGGTGCTCGTCCTGTTCCACGGGACGGGTGGCACCGAGCGTGATCTGCTGTCGCTGGCACAGGAGCTGTCTCCGTCCTCGGCGGTGCTGAGTGTCCGGGGCAATGTGTCGGAGAACGGGATGCCGAGATTTTTCCGCAGATTGGCGGAGGGGGTATTCGATATCGAGGATCTGAAGCTGCGCACCAGGGAGATGAAGCAATTCCTGGATGAGGCCGCTGTAGAATACGGCCTGGATCGCAGCCGCTTCGTCGCCGTCGGCTATTCCAATGGCGCGAATATTGCGGGCAGCCTGCTGTTCCATTATGCCGATGCGTTGGCTGGTGCGATCCTCCATCATCCCATGGTGCCGCTCAGAGGGCTGGAGCTGCCGCAGCTCCACGGCGTGCCGATCTTCATCGGGGCGGGTACCAATGACCCGATCTGTTCCCCGGCAGAGACGGAGGAGCTGACGACGCTGCTGACTGGAGCTGGCGCGGAGGTGGCGGTGCATTGGGAATCGGCGGGGCATCGTCTGACCGCATCCGAGGTGGCCGCATCGGCTGCATGGTTCGGCCGTCAGTTTGCTTGAATGGGAGGAGCACATCCGCAGCGCGGAGTGCTCCTCTTCGTCATTTCTGCGCGGCTGTTCGCTCGCAGGAGCATGTTCAAGAGGTGTGCGGCGCATCATTGTCATGTGGGGCTCGTACCCGCTATGCTATAGATAGTTATGGTGTTCTATAGGTGTCACATGGAGTACAGTCATGTGGTACACGAAGGACACTAGTTAAGGAGAGAGGAAGGATTGCATATGAATATCGTACCTGCCATTGCCCATTCTCTGGAGACGCTGCGTGCATCCAAGCCGATAGTGCATCATATTACCAACTATGTGACGGTAAATGACTGCGCCAACATCGCGCTGGCCATTGGCGCATCGCCCATCATGGCCGATGAGGCCGATGAGATGAAGGACATCGTCTCGCTGGCCGGCGCACTCGTGCTGAACGTGGGCACCTTGAACCATCGTACTGTTGAATCGATGCTATTGGCGGGCAAGTATGCTAATGAACGAAATATTCCGGTCGTGCTTGACCCGGTAGGAGCAGGGGCCTCGGCGCTGCGCGGCAAGACGGTGGAGCGTCTGCTGCGAGAGGTGAAGATTAGCGTGCTGCGCGGCAATCTGTCGGAGATCCGCTTCGCGGCGGGGCTGGAGTCGCTGGCCGCAGGGGTGGATGCCTCCGAGGCAGACCTGGCTCGCAGTGCGGCAGCGGCGCGTGAGTCGGCTGAGCTGGCGGGGCGGCAGCTCGGGTGCGTGATCGGGCTGACGGGGCCGGTCGATGTGGTTACAGATGGCAGCCGCACCGTGCTGATCCGCAACGGTGTGCCGGAGCTGTCGGGGGTTACCGGCACAGGCTGCATGTGCTCGACGCTGGTCGGGGCATTCTGCGCGGTAGAGCATGATCTGCTTCTGGCGGCGGCAGGCGGGATTATGGCGATGGGCATCGCCGGAGAGCTGGCAGCGGAGGCGTCTGCGGGGCGGGGGAGCGGCTCCTTCCATATCGGTATTATCGATGCGGTGAGTCGTCTGGATAGTGATCTGATATTGCATCATGCGAAGCTGGACGCAAGAGCGTAAAGGATACCCTCATTATGGATGAGGCAATGGCTGCATACAGGAAGCATACAGGGAGGCATACAGGCTGCAACGTGTGCATATACATCTCCAGTCCAGTGATTTTTCTGCAAATGAGGTGACTGAAGTGGAGCATTCCAGCCGCGCCCCCTACCCCGCCCCATCCATCCCGCAGCCGATCCGACCGGACGGAGCCGGTGCTGTAGACAAGGGTCCGCGAGATGTCATGCGCGATATGCAAAACCCGGATATGCTGGTGCCTCCGGTGACTGACGCCGGGCTGATTCCGAATCTGCGCTTCTCGTTCTCCGATACGCATATGACACTCAATCATGGAGGCTGGTCGCGTGAGGTAACGATACGCGAGCTTCCGATCGCAACCACGCTGGCTGGTGTCAATATGAGCCTGACCCCTGGCGGTGTCAGGGAGCTGCATTGGCATCAGCAAGCGGAGTGGTCTTATATGCTGCTCGGCCATGCAAGAATAACCGCCGTCGACCAGAATGGCCGCAACTTCATCGCAGATGTCGGCCCAGGGGATCTGTGGTACTTTCCTCCGGGTATTCCCCACTCCATCCAGGGGCTGGAGGACGGCTGCGAGTTTCTGTTGGTGTTCGATGATGGGCACTTCTCCGATCTGAACACCTTGTCCATCTCGGACTGGTTCGCTCATACGCCCAAGGAGGTGCTGGCGGCCAACTTTGGCGTGGCCCAGGAAGCCTTTCGCGATATTCCGACCGGGCAGGTTTACATCTATCAGGATAAGGTTCCTGGACCGATCGCTTCGCAAGAGGTCACTTCCCCTTACGGTACCGTGCCATTTCCCTTCAAGCACTCCCTGCTGGCACAGCCTCCGCTCAAGACACCGGGCGGCAGTGTGCGCATCGTTGATTCGACGAACTTCCCGGCCTCGCAGAAGATCGCCGCCGCGCTGGTCGAGATCGAGCCGGGCGCGATGCGTGAGCTGCACTGGCATCCTAATAATGATGAGTGGCAATATTACCTGACCGGGCAAGGTCGCATGACGGTGTTCGGCGGGGATGGTGCGGCTCGTACCTTCGATGTGCGCGCGGGGGATGTTGGCTACGTTCCCTTTGCTTACGGACACTATATTCAAAATACCGGCACCGACACGCTATGGTTTCTGGAGATATTCAAGAGCAGCCGCTTCGAGGATGTATCGCTGAATCAGTGGATGGCGCTCACGCCGACAGAGCTGGTCGCAAGCAATCTGCATGCGTCTCCAGAGCTGATGCATGCGCTGCGGAAGGTGAAATGGCCGGTGGTCAAATATCCGCCGCCCATGCGTTAAGACGTCGTTAGGCCCCTGACAACCGTGTGCCCCACCAGGTCATGGTGCTGAAGGATGTAAGGGGCTCCTACTGTGGCAGAGCACCGCCTGGATGTTGAAGATGGATGTTATCTGTGGACGGCGGTGTCTTGTTTCTGGAAGACCTGTTGTACGGTGAAAGCCCGAGTCGCTGCGACTCGGGCTTTCCATTTGGATGCACACGGACAAGCACAGGTAGTGGGTCATGCGGGATGAGGCAGGGGGCGATTGCAAAAAGAATAATGTCGAAAGGAAAAGTCTGGTGTCGTCTCGAAATAGTAAATGAATCCTATATCCTGAAGATTCGTACTTATTAGAAGATGAATGGATGGTCTGTCCGATTCAGGTCAAGGGCAAGCATGGCATGAGTGAGAAGGGCATAGGCCTAAGAGCCGCGTGTTCACAGGAATTACAGTAGGATTGTATACGTGTAAATACATATAGATGGGGGAGTTATCATGGCGATAATCAGAGTGGTGAAATATGATGGAGCACCGGATGTGCTAGCCTGGAAATATCCCGAGACGGAGCTGGGCACATGGACGCAGTTAATCGTCAATGAGACGCAGGAGGCGTTGTTTTTCAAGGACGGCCAGGCGCTGGACCTGCTGGCAGCAGGGCGGCATACACTGAGCACAGCCAACATACCGATATTATCGAACCTCGTCAATCTGCCGTTTGGGGGCGATTCGCCCTTTGCCGCAGAGGTGTGGTTCATTAACAAGGCGGTTAATCTGGATGTGAAATGGGGGACGGCTCAGCCTCTGCAGCTTCAGGACCCGCGTTACAAAATTATGATCTCTGTCCGTTCCTTCGGGCAATTCGGCATCCAGGTAGAGGATGCGCGCAAGTTTCTGCTCAAGCTGAACGGCACGCTCCCTCAATTCGATACCTCCGCGATTGTGAAGCATTTCCGCGGGGTGCTGATGTCCAATATTTTGGAGTATATCTCAGGTTATCTCGTTCATCGACAGATCAGCCTGCTTGAGATCAGCGCATATATGGGAGAAATATCCCGGCACATTGAGCAGCGCCTCGTTCCGGCATTTGCCGAATTCGGTATTCGTCTCACCCATTTCTACGTGGAGTCGATCAATACGCCAGAGGATGATCCGGGAACGGCCAGGCTGCGGGATGCGCTGGCGAAGCGGGCGGAGATGGATATTCTCGGCTACACGTACCAACAGGAGCGTACCTTCGATACGCTGGAGGGAGCCGCCCGCAATGAAGGCGGCAGCAGCTCGGCGCTCATGGGGGCGGGGCTTGGTCTGGGGATGGGCTATGGCGTCGGCGGGGCATTCGGCTCGGCTATGGGACAGTTGTCCGGGTCGATGGACCCGGGACGTCCTGTACGGCCCTGTCCCTCCTGCCAGATGTCCAACCCGGAGGGGGCGCGCTTCTGCATCGGCTGCGGCACTACGCTGCAGGCGGCATCTCCGCCTGCGAATCCATGCAGCAACTGCGGTCAGCCATTGATGGCTGGTTCCAAGTTCTGCGGACATTGTGGCGACCGGTACCATCCCTGTCCCGGCTGCGGAACCGATAATGCGGAATCGGCAGCAAGCTGCTCCAAGTGCGGTCGCGGGCTGAATGTGCGCTGCCCATCCTGCGGCATTGCAATCACGCATAGCGGCAAGCACTGCATCGAGTGCGGCTCAAGCCTCCAACTGGGCTGCAGCGCTTGCGGACATGAGGTGCAGCGAGGACAGAAATTCTGCCTGGAATGTGGACATAAGCTCGACTAACGGAAACGGATGCGATGAAAAGCCAGATGGAGAGATGAGGAGGGGCATAGATGCAAAAGAGGGGGAGTGCTGCGCTGTGGGTCTGGGTGATCTACGGCTTGCTGCTTGCGATGACAACGGGGATATTCCTGCTGTTCAGGGAAGCGTGGCTGCTGCCGCAATGGTGGCTGTCACTGGGCGCGATGGGGGCAGTGGAGACGATGGCGCTGCTCTATACGCTAACATTGCTTGCCCGCGGCGGACAAGCAGGGAGGATGGTTCCTGGCTATGCGGCTTCAGGCGCGGTCATCGTGCTGTATGGGGGTGTGGTGCTGTTTCACATCCTGTTCTTTGGCCTGTGGCTTGACCTGCCTGCGATGAAGTATCTGTTGGTTCATCTGATCACCCTGATTGGAGCGGTCATCCTGCTGATTGTGACCGGGCTGTTCACTAGGCATACCGCAGGCAGCGAAGGGCAGACGCGCGCAGCGCTGCAGGACTGGAGGCAGATGCAGCTCAGTGTGCTGAAGGTGAAGCAAAGTCTCGATACATGGCGACATCCGTCCCATGAGCCGCTGCGCCTGCGGCTGACGAAGCTGGAGGAGGAGCTGCGCTTCAGCGATCCGATCTCCCATCCGGCCGTTGCTGACACGGAGCGACGCATGCTGGAGCAGCTCAGTCTGCTATCCGACAGTGTGCGCTTGCTGCCAACCAAGGAGGACCCAGACCCGACGATGCAACATATCTACGGGTTGATTGAAGACATCAGCCACAGCTTGACGCAGCGCAATATGGAATTGAAGGGTGCAAAGTCATGATTATCAAGGATGCTCGATATATACGCCGGCGGCTGCATTGGATTTTTATCATTCTGACCATCGGTTATGCACCGGTAGCCTTCGGGGTCTGGGTGCTGCGCATGCTCGGCAGCAGCAACTACGCAAGCCTGCGAGCGTCGGATTGGATATGGGGCGGCGTCATTCTGATTTATTGGGGAGCCTCGTATACCAGTATGGATATGGGCGACAAGCTGATTGCCCCGATGTGGCTCTATATTGCGTTGGGCATCGTGTTGGTGCTAAGGGGAATCATTCAGAAGAGTGAGAACGAGAAGCGTGTGAAGTCCTACTATAACCTGTTAGCCGAGCGCGGAGGTGCCTCGCTCGCTGAGCTAAGCCAGTATGGGGAATACAGCATGACGCGCTTGATGAACGAACTGGAGCATTTATTCGCCTCGGGTAAGCTGCCGAGGGGATTTATTCATTTTCGGAAGGATCGGGCATGGGTGGAGCTGGACACGGCCTTCTCCCAGCCGGGCAGTCAGATGATTCCAGAGAGCGGGCGTGCTGTGAACAGAGCTCGTGAATCTCAGGCTGTCGTCAAGGATCAGAACCTCTCGAATACGATCATCCTGCTGTTGTTCTTCTTATGGCCAGTTGCGATTATTTTGTGCATCGCTCGTTATCTGTTGAATCACAAGCGGAATTATCTACAGATTCAAGACCTCAGAATGGGAACCGCCATCTCAGCAGCAGCAGCAGTCTTGTATATGTTGATCGCCAATGTTGCAATGGTTGGTACGATCATCCTGCTCATTGTGGTAGTAGGGACGGGAGGACTGCTGTTCTGGAGAACCAAGGTGGAGGAGAAGGCGCTGATTGGCCGAAGTAAGGTATATGCGGAGATGTTCGAACAGGAGACCTATCCCAGCCTTGCGGCGATGGGGAATCGAGTGCAGATGAGCCCGGAAGCTGTCATGAATGAGCTGTATTACATGTTTCAGCGGCAGCTACTGCCAGTCGGGGAGGTAGATAGCTCGCGAATGGTGGCTTATCTGTACGACAATAGCGAGATGGAACAGACGGCAGCCAGCTCAGATCGAGCCAGACAGGAGGCGCCCCGTGTGCAAGGCACATCCGAGGCGCAGGGAGCAGCGAACGGCGGTGGTGCCGCGCGTGCCCCGCGCCATCAGGAATGTCCGGGCTGCGGAGCGAAGCGGCTGCTCCATCCCGGCGACGTGAAGGAATGCGAGTATTGCGGTATGGAGCTCAGTTATAGCGGATAAGACTGCCAACGAGAGAAATGCCGCGAGGAAGAACGGAGGAGGCATGTGAGACCAGATACTCATGTGAAGGATGTGCGTCGTGTACGGACGTGGCTTCCTGGATGGCTGCTTACTATAATCGCGATCTTCGCAGCGCCGGTTGCTGCTGGACTGTGGGTGCTGCGGCTGCTGCATAGCAGCAATTACCCGCATCTAAGAGCGAAGGACTGGGCAGTAGGCGCGTTGATCGTATTCGTGTGGAGCTTCGGCTATACGAGCAGGGCATTCCCTCTAGAGCCCGCCTTTGATCCGATGATTCATCTGGCGGTCGGCCTGATCATGATCGTAATCAGTGTGCGGGAGGACTACGGTATAGACAAGCGGGCAGAAAGCTATGCACGCTTGCTTCAGGCACACGAGCGGGTGTCGCTGTCCAGGCTGGCTGCTTGCGGCCAGTCTAACTCGATTCGCCTCTTGAACGAGCTGGAGTATATGGCGGTAGCGCGTATGCTTCCTCCTTGCTCCATTCAAGTGGAGGAGCATCAGGTATGGCTGCAACGCGAGCCTGATGGTACGCTGTGCGCCGTCCAGAATAAGAAAGACCGCGCTGCTAGACGCGGCAGACAATCAACGGCGGTGCTCAAGGCGCAGAATGGGTCAACTACGCTGCTGGTTTTATTAATCTTCCCTGTTGGGCTGGTCGGTTGGGTAATACGCTTCCTGAGCAATCGGAGATATAGCTATCTGCGCATGGAGGATTGGCGGACGCTAGGGTATATGGCTATTGTCACGTTCACATTATTCAGTCTGAATAGCTATCGCATGGGAGATGCCCTGGGAGGAGTGCTGACTGTCTATGGACTTGCGATGGGTGTGGCAGTCGCGCTGTTCGTCCTTGCCAGGCAGCAGCATCGGAAGCTGGAGGGGGCGGCCATACACTTCGAGGAGGTTCTGCTGCAGCGGGGCAGAGTGTCCTTGCGTGAGCTGACAGGGGAAGCATCGATGAGCGTGGAACGGGAATGGAGGGTAATTCACGAGCTGCGCTACATGTTTTATCATCGACTCCTCCCCCCGGGTTATGTGGATGAGGAAGTTAAGGTTGTGGGGCTGTTCGGGGAGGATGAAGGGATGGGACGCCTATCCGCTCCCGGTTCAAGAGCGGAGTCCTATGCCGGGGAGGAAGAGAACGCAGCAGCGACCGATTCGTCCGGGAAGGCGTCAGCAGCAGGTGTGCGAGCAGGTGCTGCGGCAGGCGTAGCGTCGCGCCAGCCTGGAGAATCAGCGGCGCCGCGCATCCAGAAATGTCAGGGCTGCGGAGCCCAGCGCCTGCTGCACCCGGGCGAGGTAACCGAGTGCGACTATTGCGGTCTGGGTATGAGCTACTCCGGGGAGGGTCAAGCGAGTCCGTCCCCATCACGATAACCACATGATGAAAGGCCGGCAACGGATCGCAGTCTATGCGTTCTGGCCGGCCTTTCGTATGCTGTGGTGAAGCGGGTTCTTGTATCGACCCTACAGGGCAGTGCAGTCGTCTGCGGATCAAAGCAGGCAACAATCAGTGTTAGAGTTCCGTCCCCGGTATACAGAGACATGGGTATGATGCGCTCCAAGAAACGAATAGCGTTATGGCGCTTAGGTAGTTACGGTTGAAGCGCCTGCTGTGCGACACTATCTGCCGCCGTCTTGGGCTGCAGCGATTGCTGCCAACGCTGGAACAGTCGCCAGGGCTCGCCGCTGTCGAGCAGTGCTTTGCATGTGTAGATGCCCTCCTCGACCGAGCTGGCTCGCCCGGTCAGCTCCAGGCGGACGGCGGCATTCAGCAGCACCTGATGGACGAACGCCATATGGGCTGTCCCCTGCAGTACCTCCCGTGTGGTCGCCAATTGCAGCGGCGCATCCCACGCCAGCTCCGGCGGCTCTTGCTCCAGCCCGTATGCCTCCGGGTTGATGACCTGCAGGTGCGCCTCGCCGTTCTCGACCCGGTAGGTGCGCGTCGGACGATGGATGAAGAGGTCCTCTGATCCTTCTGCGCCCTGCACAATCAGCCCGCGCTCGTACCCGAGTCGGCTGATCAGGGATGACATGCGCTCGAACACCGTATTGTGGAACACGCCAAATACGATGTAGGGGGACTGTCCGTAATCGACCAGTTTTTCTGCTGTATTCAGCACGGTACGCATACCCAGCTCTTCCCGGATGCTCCGCAGGCTGAGCAGCGGCGGACACCATTGCTCGGCGGATGCGAACAGCACGCCGGTATCTGTAGCTGTGCGTATTGCCTGCTCTACGGGCAAGGTGGCGGCGTCTACGCCCAATTCGCGCAGCAAATCGACAGGTGTCACGCCCCACTTGGGAGGAAGCGAGGGCATACCGTGCAGGGTCACGCGCTGTCCTGCAGCCGCCAGCACAAAGGCGGTGGCGAAGGTGGCCATGAAGGACTTCGCCCGTCCATCGTAAGGGCCGGCGCAGTCGAGGCTGCCGGGGTGAACAGTGCGCGCCGCATGGCTGCGGCAGATGTCTGCGAAGGCTGCCAGCTCCTCGACGCTCTCCATCTTGATGCGTTCCGCGAGGAAGAAGGCGCCGATCTGCGCAGGGGTAGCCTTGCCGGTCAGGATGGCATCTGCAGCCTGCAACGCTTCATCATAGGTTAAATCACGAGCGCCACGCTTGCCGCGCCCGATCTCTTTGAGCCAGTGGATCATATGTCCGACCTCCTTGTTTCTCTCCTTGTTTCTCTACTATATCATCGTATCACACCGACTAGGCCTTTAATATGTGATGCGCCTGCACGATGGCGGTCGCTACATCGACGATTCGCTTGCGGTCGTTCATGGCCCGCTTGCGCAGCATATCGTAGGCTTCAGCCTCGGAAATGCCGTTCACCTTGCACAGAATGCTCTTCGCCATATCAATCCATTTGCGTTCCTCCAGCCGAGAGAGCAGCTCGGTGCGTTCTTGTGCCCATTGCTGGCGCTGCATGAAGTGCTTGGCGCCCAGATGCAGCGCCCAATGCAGCTCGCTCTCGCCCATTGTGGGGGCCAGCACGCCGTCTATTAGCAGCTCATCCTCGCAAAATGCAGCCGAGGCGGCGGCAGTGACAGAAGAGCACCACCATAGCAATGGAAGAGAACGTAATGCATTCAGCTTGGCGCTGCATGCGCCGATCTCCCCGAGCGGCAGATGCAGGATTACAGCATCCGCATCAAGCGATGCCGGTTCCAGAGCTGCTCCGTTCCGGGAGATGACGACATGGTAGCCGAAGGCCGCCAGTCGGTGCTCGGGCTGCTCTGCTCGTGATGACCGATCCCGACTGGCTGTGGCCGCATGGTCCTGTGGATGTATAATAAACAAAGACCGCATAAGAAATCAAGCCTCCTCAACCTGCAAGCGTTCTGCCTGATGCGTGGCATCGCGGCGGCAGCGTGGAGCGCAGAAGCTCCATTGTATTTGTTAGTTATTATAACACAAATCACAGTTTTTTGAATAGGTAGTGATTTTTAATGTTAGATATATTGACATAATGTTTTGATGTGTATTATAGTTAAGCCATCCACTTTAACCACATAGCTTCACGGGCACAATGGCGTGCCCGGTGAACTGGCAATGAAGCCTGTTTCGAGCACTGCGGAATATGAAGTTCCGTGTGCGAAGCAGGCTTTTTGCGTGCTTGAGGCTGTATATCTGAAGGAAGTCAGAGACGACGTACCGCAGAGCGGGACGCTTCAACGAGGGGGAGGAAGCGAGAATGGCGAAACAACTGGTGCTGGTAGGCAATGGGATGGCGGGAATCAGCATGCTGGAGAATGTACTCAAGCTGGCTCCGGAAGCTTATGAAATAACAGTGTTTGGGGCAGAGCCTCATCCGAATTACAACCGCATTATGCTGTCTTCCGTACTGGCAGGCGGCGCGAATATGCAGGAAATCATTATGAACGATTGGGATTGGTATAAGGAGCACCGCATCCAACTGTACACGGGAGATGCCGTGACGGAGATCGACAAGGGTCGCCGAATCGTGCGCTCTGCGCGCGGTCGCGAGGTGCGATATGACGAGTTAATTGTTGCCACAGGTTCCAATCCGTTCATGCTGCCGATTCCCGGTGCGGACAAGGAAGGGGTGATTGGCTTCCGTGACATCAAGGACTGCGAGACGATGATGGAGGCTTCGCGCCGCTACAGGCGGGCGGCTGTCATCGGCGGAGGCTTGCTTGGCCTGGAGGCAGCCCGTGGCCTGCTTCATCTGGGTATGGATGTCAGCGTTATTCACATCAACCCCTATCTCATGGAGCGGCAGCTTGACCAGACAGCGGCGCTGATGCTGCAGCGGGAGCTGGAGGCGCAGGGCATGAAGTTTCTCCTGCAGAAGCAGACGGCAGGCATCATAGGCAAGAACCGCGTGGAGGGGCTGAAGTTTCAGGATGGCAGTCAACTCGCTTGCGATCTGGTCGTCATGGCAGTCGGTATCCGGCCCAATGTTCAATTGGCTCGTTCTGCAGGGATCGAGGTGCAGCGCGGAATCGTAGTCAATGATTTCATGGAGACGAGTGAGCCTCATATCTATGCGGTAGGCGAGTGCGCCGAGCATAACGGCATCTCCTATGGCCTGGTTGCTCCGCTGTATGAGCAGGGCGCGGTGCTGGCCAAGCGGCTGGCAGGCGTGGAGACGGCTGGCTATAAAGGCTCGGTCACCTCAACCAAGCTCAAGGTGTCCGGTGTCGATGTCTTCTCCGCAGGACAATATGGGGATGCGCCGGGAACGCGCTCGTTGCGGTTCCAGGATGAAGTGAACGGCTATTATAAGAAGCTTGTGCTGCGGGATGGCAAGCTGATGGGGGCTGTGCTGTTCGGAGATACCACAGATGGCGCCACCTTGTTCTCGCTCATACGCAGCGGCGAGTCTGTGGAGGGGCGCGAGCAGGAGCTGTTGCTTGGCGCGGCTTATGGCGGTGGCTCAAGCAATGGTGGCGGCTCGATGACAGCGCGGCTGGCGGCGATGCCAGACGACGAGATCGTCTGCGGCTGCAACGGGGTCACCAAGGCGGCGATCGCCGGGGCGATTACGGAGAAGGGCTGCAACACGGTGGCGGACATCAAGGCTTGTACGAAGGCATCAGGCTCTTGCGGGGGCTGTAAGCCGCTGGTGGAGGGGCTGCTTCAGCTCTATGCCGGCGATGCGGCTGGCGAGCCGATGAAGGAGGGAATCTGTGGCTGTACGACGCATACTCGAGAGGAGATCGTGGAGGGCATCCAGTCGATGGGGCTTCGCTCCGTCAAGGAAGTTATCCATGTGATGGAATGGCGGACTGCTGAGGGCTGTTCCAAATGCCGTCCGGCGTTGAATTACTACCTGGGTATGCTGTGGCCGGGTGAGTACCAGGATGAGAAGGAGTCCAGATTCACGAATGAGCGGTACCATGCCAACATTCAGAAGGACGGCACCTACTCGGTCGTGCCCCGCATCTATGGCGGCGTGACCTCTCCGAGCGACCTGAAGAAGATTGCGGCTGTCGCGGAGAAATACGATGTACCGATGGTCAAGTTCACCGGGGGACAGCGCCTCGACCTGCTCGGTGTAAAGAAGGAAGACCTGCCGAAGATATGGGAGGAGCTGGATATGCCTTCGGGGCATGCCTACGGCAAGATGCTTCGTACCGTCAAGACATGCGTCGGCAACACGTTCTGCCGCTTCGGAACGCAGGACTCGATCGGGATGGGCATACGGCTGGAGAAGGCATTCGAGCGTCTCGACGCGCCAGCGAAGGTGAAGCTGGCAGTGTCCGGTTGTCCCCGCAACTGCGCGGAGTCCACGATCAAGGATCTGGGGGTCATCGCGATCGATGGCGGCTGGGAGCTGTATATTGGCGGCAATGGCGGCATCAAGGTCAGAGCCTCAGAGCTGCTCTGCACCGTCAAAACCGAGGATGAGGTGGCGGAATGGACCGGAGCTTTCCTGCAATATTACCGGGAGAATGCGAGCTGGAACGAGCGGACGGCGCATTGGGTGGAGCGTGTCGGACTCGATGCGGTGAAGACGGCGCTGGAGAAGCCGGAGGATCGGGCTGCGCTAGTAGCACGCATCGAGAAGACGCTGAGCCATACGCGCGATCCATGGCGGGAAATTATTGAACACGAACATCTGCGCAAAAATTTCAAGCCGCTGGCACATGTACAGCCAGTGACAGGTTAGGAGGCCGCTCATGAGTAACAAGGTGAAGATCGGAGACATCGGGGACATTGACGCAAAGGGCGCACGCATCCTGCACGTGGGGGATACAGAGCTGGCGGTATTTCGCTTGAGCGACGGCACCATTCGGGCTGTGGAAAATCGTTGTCCGCATAAGGGCGGCAAGCTGTCGGAGGGGATGGTCTGCGGCTCAGCGGTTCACTGTCCGCTCCATGATTGGCGTATCGATCTGCACACAGGACAGGTGCATGAGCCGGATGAAGGCTGTGTTCCCACGTACCCTACTGAAGTGGATCGTGCTAGCGACAGCGTATATATCAAGCTGTAACCTACTCAAGGCCTCATACATTGTTGTCAAGGGGATGAATGGATATGGACTATGTTAAGCCAACCGAGCTATTAGACACCATGATCGAGGCAGGTGGCGGCAAGGCAGCGCTCAGCGTGAAGCAGATGCTCGTCCGGGGATTTTTGGCCGGTGCCATTCTGGCCTGTGCCACCACACTAGCTTTTACGGCGACAAGCCAGACCTCGATCGGCTTGACGGGGGCGGTCATCTTCCCGGTCGGGTTCGTCATGATCGTCCTCCTCGGCCTGGAGCTGGTGACCGGCAGCTTCGCGCTCATCCCGCTGGCTGTGATAGAGCGCCGGGCATCGCTTGGCGGCATGCTGGCGAACTACTTCTGGGTCATCGCCGGCCATCTGCTGGGTTGCGCTGTATATGCTGTGCTGTACGGATTGACGATTACAAAGATGGGCACGGATATGAGCCACCCGCTAGTTCAGATGCTGATCCAGATCAGCGAGACCAAGACGCTTGGCTACAAGACGATGGGGGCAAGCGGCATGGGGCTGGTAGTGATTAAGGCGATTCTATGTAACTGGATGGTGACGCTCGGCGTTGTGATGGCGATGACCTCCAAGTCTACCGCAGGCAAAATTGTAGCCATGTGGCTGCCGATTCTCACCTTTTTCGCTCAGGGCTTCGAGCATGCGGTGGTCAATATGTTCGTCATCCCCGCAGGCATGATGCTCGGAGCGGATGTTACGATGGGCGACTGGTGGCTGTGGAATCAGCTTCCGGTGTTGGTGGGCAATTTTATCGGCGGCATGCTGTTCACAGGTATGCTGTTCTATCTGTCCCATAATACGAAGACGGCGACCATTGCCCGCAGCAGTCAGGAGGGGCGCAAGACGGAGTCGCTGCAGCCGCTCCAGGCTGTGGAGAAGAGCCTATGAGAGGCGGTGGAGAACACATGGAGTCCTTAAAGCCAATCGTGCGGATTATGGGCGTGGAAGGGGCGGGACAGACGCATTTCGGAGGGATGGAACAGGCGCGATTTGGAGGAATGGACACATCGGCGAGTGTAGCACCGGGCAAGGTCCGTATCGTCGGCGCCGGCCCGGGCGATCCCGAATTGATTACGATCAAGGCGCTGCGCTGTATCGAGCGGGCAGATGTCATTCTATACGATCGGCTGGTTAATAGCGAGCTGCTCCAGCATGCCAGGGGAGATGCGCTGCGTGTCTACTGCGGCAAGGCGCCGGGGCACCATGCGATGTCTCAGGAGCAGATCAATCGGACGCTCGTCAGCTACGCGTTGGAGGGTCGGGACGTCGTGCGGCTCAAGGGCGGCGATCCGCTTATCTTTGGGCGCGGAAGCGAGGAAGCGCTGGCGTTGTCTGCCCATGGCATCCTGTGCGAGATTGTACCGGGGATTACCTCTGCGGCAGGCGCTGCGGCATCGGCGTCGATTCCGCTTACGCATCGCGGCTATGCCGCCTCCTTCGCCTGTGTCACAGGCAGTCGATGTCATGGCAGCACGAAGCCGGTTCGCTGGGATCTGCTGGCGCACGGTGTCGATACATTGGCGATCTATATGGGAGTCAGCCAGATCCGGGAGATTGGCGAGGAATTGCTGAAGCATGGCAAGCCTGCCTCGACGCCGATCGCACTGATCGAGCGCGGGACAACCGGCAAGGAGCGGGTCTATACAGGGGTGCTGGAATCGATGCATCAACTGGCTGCAGCGGTTCGGCTCGACAACCCGGCATTGATCGTAATTGGCGAGGTGGTTCGAGTGCGTCATGAGCTGCTGCAGCTTGAACGCCAGGCCGCTGCTATGATCGGCTGAGCGTTAAGCGGGTCGGGGGAGCGACTGGTTCAACCGGTCTTCGTCATGGACTAGAGCACGACGCCATGGAAGCTGCGCGAGGTACAAAGGCGTGCTGCTGCCGCCTAACAAGTAATCCCCCCAATGTCTGCATGGGCACACATTGGGGGGATTGTGTTAGGGTGTGTATGCAAACTCCGAGGAGCAGATGTTGCCCAATTTCGTTCCATGCCAGGCGCTTTTTCGCAGGCGTACCGGGGGTGCATCTGCGAAAAGCAACGCAGCAGGGGGCGAAAAGGCAGCGATAGATGCCCTTATGCGGGTCTGCATACACGCCCTAGCTGGCCAGTTGCACTGTAGTCGTGCTCTGCAGCCATTTCAGTTGAAGTCCTAGCGATTCAGCCAGGAAACGAACGGGTACGACAGTGCGATATTGCACCGTTTTGGCCGCTACATCGAGCTGTGTTGCCTTGCCGTTCACGTAGGCGGTGTTGCTGCCAATGGTCAGAACGACGGTCGTCTCTCCTGCGGTAAGGGTGACCTGCTGGCGGGTTTCATCCCATTGCAGCTTTGCCCCCAGCGCCCTTGCAATGCCGTACACAGGGGCGAGTACACGCCCGTTGTCCATAATCGGCTGTTGATCGCTGAAGCTGATGATGCTGCCATTCATCATAATTTTAATCTCGCCGGAATTGGACGAGGCTGAGGCAGAGGGCTCAGCAACCGCCGTTGTTGTGTTTGTTGCGGTCGTTGTCGTTGTTGCTGTTGTACCTGCTGCAGTTGTACTCGTTGTGCTGCCGGCCGAGGTTGAATCAACCGTGGTCGCTGTTTCCGTATCGGATTCTGTAGCTGCAACAGGCGCAGAAGGATAATAGATCGTCGTCGTGGTCGGTGATGTCGTTGTCTCTCCGGAAGACTCTGTGCCTGTCGAATCTGTGCCCGTCGAATCTGTGCTGTCTGAGCCTGAAGCTGGCGATTCTTCGGAACCGCTTGGCTCAGGCAGTGCAGATAGGTCGCGTCCCAACTGCTCCTGCAGATTCACCAACCGGTTCAGGGCAAAGGTCAGCAGCGAATTCGATGCCATTACGCCGCCATTGCCGCCTGGCGCCGGACCTTGTCCCCCCGGTGGCGATCCGTCCGGCGGCGTCATGCTGCCTGGCTCGACACCCTCGGGAGGAGTCGCTCCAGGGGCCGCTCCGTCCGGGATCGTTCCATCCGGCGGTGCTTCTCCCGGAGTGCGCCCCGGCTCAGTGCCGTCTCCAGGCATTACGCCGCCATTACCGCCTCCTGCATTGTTATCGGAGGAATAGGATACATTGGCCTCGAACTGCTCCATAGTGTAAAACTTCGTCGGATCTGCCTCCACATACGGACGAATCAGATCTGCCAGCTCGCCAACACGGTCTTCGATGTTTTCGAGGTAGTCCACAAGCTGATTGACATAATCCAAGTAGCGCTCCTTGTATTCGGCCACTTTTAGCAGGTTGTTGATCATCGGCGCGTCTTCCATGGAGATGCCTAGCACGGGCTCATCCAGCAGTGCAGCTACAGCGGTCGTATTGCTGCCGCTCATCGGAGTGTAGCCATTGAAGGACATATTGAAATCCCAAGGAATGACCGTGTATTTGCCTGCGGCATCCCCGTACAGCATATAGTTTTGCGCTTTGTCCCCATTGTAGCTGTCATAGTTGCCAAACACAAAGTTGGCAGCGATGTACTTCAGCGCGGAGTCAACATCCAGCACCTCCTCAATATCGCCTTTTTCTCCGTCAGGCATATCATTCAGCACCTTGATGAAGTTTTTGAGCGAAGCCTTGTTATCCTTAATGCCCAGATCGCGTGTAATGGTATCATAGTCACTGCCCTCGACATATTGCAGCGTGCTGCCGGCGTCCGTATCGTATAAGACCCCTGTGCTGTAATCTTCGCCTACAGTACGGGCCAGATAGCTGTCATCAACCGATTCTACGCCTGTGTAGAAGCCGAACAGCTCGCCGTTAATGTACAGATTGGCGAACACTGTAAGCGGAGCATCCATGCCGATCTCCCTTAGCGCTTCATAATGCAAATACTCTCGCAAATAGGAGGGATCGGAGAAGCCGTTGTTCAGCGACAGTTTATCCAGCCCCAGCCACGTCTGCTCCTTATCATACTTGTCGAACTTTAAGCGGAAGCTGTACCGGTCGGAATCACTCATGGCCGCCACAGAGCGCAGGGTCAGATTGCCTTTTGTCGAGAAGCCGACATTTTCGATGGTTTGCCCGTCAATTTCTACGGTTGCAGTTTTGTATTCCTTATCCAGCGGACTAGACAAGATACTTGCCCAATCCTCGTCGGAGACGGTCACATGGATATCGATAATTCGATCTCCTGCAAACACCTCCTCATACGCCTGTGTAATTCCGTTCGCTGCCGCAGCTGCCTCCTGACGGGCCAAGCCGGGAACGAAGCCAAATGCCATGGTAAGTGCCAAGGTGACGGAAAGGGTTTTTTTAAGCCATTTGTTTACGTTCATGTTTTCCTCCTTCGGATGTTTTTGGTAGGTTGAGCTATCTGTGTATTATCGTAAAGCCCTTTTCTTAAATGAATCTTAATTGTGATACCGGCGAGCTGGAAGGTGTACTGCCCCGTTATTCGGCTCTTGCAGAAAAGGCCATCCGCTAGTATTATTAATTAATATATTAATGGATAACACTTTAATTAACTATATGCTGGAGGTAACCATGAAAAGATCACCTATTGCACAACAGAGTCCGTATTCCAACCCGCTCGTGCTGCAGCGCGCTGACCCTTGGATCTACAAGCATACAGACGGTTATTATTACTTTACCGGCTCAGTTCCTGAGTATGACCGTATCGAGCTGCGGCGTTCTCTGACGCTCAATGGCTTGGCGGAGGCGGAGCCGGTCGTATGCTGGCGCAAGCATGAGATAGGCAAGATGAGCGCCAACATCTGGGCTCCGGAGATTCATTATGTGTCGGGCAAGTGGTATATTTACTTCGCGGCAGCATGGACGAGCGAGACACAGCAGGGGATATTCGATCACCGGATGTATGTGCTGGAGAACAGCTCTGCCAACCCGCTGGAGGGCGCATGGGAGGAGAAGGGGCAGATTGTTACGGATTGGGAGTCGTTCTCCCTGGATGCGACAAGCTTCGTTCACGAGGGAGTGCACTATCTGGTCTGGGCGCAGAATGACCCGGCCATCGAGGGCAATTCCAACCTGTATATCGCACCGATGAGCAACCCGTGGACGCTTGGCGGCAATCAGGTGCTGCTATCCAAGCCGGAGTACCCATGGGAACGAATCGGATATAAGGTGAATGAAGGGGCGGCCGTGGTTCGGCATGGCGGACGCATCTTCATCAGTTACTCCGGCAGCGCAACCGACCATAATTATTGCATGGGATTGCTATGGGCGGATGAGAACAGCGATCTGCTCGATCCGGCCTCATGGAGCAAGGCGGCGGAGCCGGTATTCGTCTCGGATGAGGAGCACGGGCAGTATGGGCCAGGACATAACTGCTTCACAGTCGCGGAGGATGACAAGACCGATGTACTCGTGTATCACGCCAGAAGCTATAAGGAAATCGACGACGACTCGCTGTATGATCCGAATCGTCATGCGCGGGCCAAGACATTCGTCTGGGATGAGCATGGGATGCCGGTATTTGGGCGCCCTCTGCCAGACACGCATTCAAGATAAAAAGGAATAAAAAGGGTTGACAAGGAAAACGGTTATCTATATGATTAACGTTAATATTAATATTAATTAATAATATTTATACTACCTAAAATAGCCGTGCCAGAAGATAGGGGAGCGTATGAAGCAGACAGCAGGCGCTTCATGCTGTCGAAGCAATCTGGGCGGCTATATCAGGTGGTGTAATGTATGCGGTTTCACGCAGGGTGGCTGACGTGCCGTGGCATCCGTGTGATAGGGCTGATGCAGGAGCATATGGGGGCGGCATGCCTCATGGTGGCTCCATTGTAGGGGAACTGAATTTTATTGAGGGGATGGATGCGAGGATGAGAGCAAGAAGATGGCTGCCTGTGTGGGCGATGTGGCTGGCGTTGATAGGGGTTGTATCCGCATGCAGCGGAGGAGATGGCAGCACGGGAGGCAGCGGCAGCTCCGGGGACACGGGAGCGAAGAAGAAGCTGACCTTCATGTTCAGAGGCGGGCCGGATGAGCAGAAGGCCTATGAGAGCGTGGTCAAGCAATTCGAGCAGTCGCGTACAGATGTGAAGGTGGACATCATCGTGACTGCCGCTGATCAATATGCGACCAAGCTGAAGGCGGCGATTACGGGCAAAAATGTGCCAGACGTATTTTATTTTGAGCCCGGCGATTTGAAAGCGTATGCGGGGAGCGGCGTGCTGCTTGACATGACGAGCTACATCGAGGGCAATAGCAGGGTCAACCTGGATAACATCTGGCCGTATGGGGTGAACTACTACCGCTATGACGGAGATAAGGTCGGGCAGGGCAGCATCTATGGTCTGCCGAAGGATGTGGGGCCGTTCGCACTCGGCTACAACAAGACGATGTTCGAGCAGGCGGGCATTCCGTTGCCGGATAAGGATCAGCCGTATACCTGGGAGGAATTCGTCCAGGTCAATCAACAACTGACACAGGACACGAACGGCGATGGCAAGATCGACCAGTATGGCACGGGCTTTAACGTCAATTGGGCGCTGCAGGCCTTTGTATGGAGCAATGGCGCGGATTGGCTCGACGAGACGAGAACGAAGGTGACTATCGACGACCCCAAGTTTGCAGAGGCGCTTCAGTGGTTCGCGGATCTGCAAAATGTATACAAGATTACGCCGTCCATCGAGGACGCACAAACATTGGATACGTATCAGCGCTGGATGAAGGGGGAGCTGGCTTTCTTCCCGGTAGGCCCATGGGATATGAGCACCTATGAGACACTGCCGTTCGAGTATGACCTGATTCCGTATCCTGCGGGATCGACAGGGAAGTCAGCGACATGGACTGGCTCCTTGGGCATCGGCGTATCGGCCAATACGAAGCACCCTGAGGAAGCGGCGGAGCTGGTCTATTACTTGACTGCATCGGAGGAAGGCATGAAGGCGCTGGTGGATGCCAAGGTGCAGATTCCGAATCTGATCGATATGGCAGAGCAATGGGCGGCTGACAGCTCCACGAGGCCGGCGAACAAGGAGGAATTCCTGCAGATCGTCAATGAGTACGGCCGCGCGTTGCCGGGACAGCTTACATACAACAGCGAATGGTATCAGTTGTTCTTCACCGACATCCAGCCGGTGCTGGATGGCAAGAAGACGGCGGCGGAATACGTTAAGGAGCAGCAACCGAAGATGCAGGCGCTGCTGGACAAGGCGATTGAGCAGGAGAAGCGCGCGAAGAAATAGCGGCGAGCTCCACGCCCCCGGGCGGGTCGCAGGGTAGGCGCGCGGACAACAGGCATGCAGGCGAGTAGAGTGAAGATGACTAGGGGGCGGCGGGATTGCCGAGGGCTCCCTATGTCACCGCTGACTGCTCGCGCAGAACAAGGGTAAGCGAGGTGGACGATGAAGACGAAGTCCAATCTGTACCGGAAGGAAGCACGATATGGCTATGTATTTATTCTGCCTCCGGTTCTGGGTTTTCTACTATTTGGCTTGTTCCCGGCGATGTATTCCTTCTATGGCTCTTTTACTGACTGGGATGGACTGGGGCGGATGGATGGGATCGGACTGGCGAACTATGCGGATTTGCTAGGAGATGACCAATTCCATAGAGCGATGTATAACACCTTCTATCTCATGCTGGGCATTCCGGTCGGTCTTGCGCTGGCGTTGCTGCTGGCGATGGGGCTGAACCGAGGGATACCGGGCACCACGGCTTTTCGGGTGATTTACTACATTCCCGTCATTTCATCGCTGGCGGCGATCTCCATCCTGTGGAGCTGGGCATATAACGGCGACTATGGGTTGGTGAATCAATTTCTGGAGCTCATTGGCATCGAGGGCCCGAACTGGCTGGCGAACAAGCATACGGTCAAGCCCGCTCTAATCATCATGATGGTATGGAAAAATCTCGGCTATACGATGCTGCTTTATTTGGCAGCGCTGCAGAGTGTGCCTAAGGATTATTATGAAGCTGCCGAGCTGGATGGGGCGGGGTCGCTGCAGGTGCTTGGGCGGATCACCTGGCCGATGCTGAGGCCGGTTACCTTCTTCATCATCGTGACCAATATTATCGGAGGCTCGCAGATCTTCACCGAGATTAATATTATGACCCCGACGGGCGGGCCGGAGTACAGCTCTGCGAGTGTCGTATTTTACGTCTGGCAAAAGGCATTCGGCAACCTGCAGATGGGCTATGCCTCTGCGATGGCTGTCATCCTGGGGCTGTTTATTTTTATCGTCACATTGATACAGTTCAGAATGAACGAGCGCTCATCCCGCGATCTGGGGTGACAGGAGAGGAGTAGAACGGATGAAAGCCCAATATCGTGTGTCCCATCTAATCATCTTCCTGCTGCTGGCGCTGGGAGCGATCTTCATGATCGCGCCGCTGGCCTGGATGCTGTCGACCTCCTTCAAGACGAGAGAGGCTGTGTTCGCCTTGCCCCCGGAATGGATTCCCGATCAGTTCATTATGGTCAAATACCAGGAAATATGGGAGAAGGGACCGCTGCTGAGTGGAATCGTCAATAGTCTGATTGTCGCCGTCTCGGTTACCGTGGTCGGCGCGTTCACCTCCAGCCTGGCGGCCTTCTCCTTCTCCAAGCTGCGTATTCCGTATAAGAATGCCATCTTTCTCGGGCTACTGGGCTCGGTGATGATCCCCTATCCGGTCGTCATGATTCCGCAGTTCATCCTGTTCTCGGAGATGGGCTGGGTGGATACGCTATGGCCGCTGATCCTGCCGGGCTTCTTCGGCAATGTGTTCATGATCTTCTTCCTGCGCCAGTATCTGCTGAGCGTGCCGGATGCGATCATTGAAGCGGCCAAGATCGACGGTACCTCTTATTTTGGGCTGTATAGCCGCATCGCCCTGCCGCTTATGTCGCCCGCAGTAGCGGCTCAGGTCATTCTATGGTTCATGGCGATCTGGAACGATTATCTTGCCCCCATCATCTATCTGAACACGCCCACCAAGCAGACGCTGCAACTGGTCATCGCCAACTTCAATGCAATGTATGCCATCCAGACCGATTATCCCCTCATAATGGCTGCGTCGATCATTGCGCTGCTTCCGATGCTGATCGTCTTCCTCGTGTTCCAGCGGCGAATCATCGAGTCGGTCGCCATCTCGGGGGTGAAGGGCTGATGGGGATGACTAGAGAGCGAGAAGTAATGAAGAACAATCAAAGGGGCTTGAGGGCAGAGCGCCCGGCCGAATGTGGGGGCGCACTCCTTCAGGCTGCGGAGCATCAGCAATGGGCAGCGTCGTGCTACAGGAAGGGTGCAGGCTGGAGCAGAGCGCGGCTGCTGCTGGTATTATGTGTAGTGATTGCGCTGCTGCCGGCCTGCTCGTTCCAGGGAGGAGAGAGGAGACAGATGGAAGCGCAGATTCAGGTGCAGTATCCTGATCCACCGCCAGACTATGCCATGCTTGACGTGCCTGCGATCGATACGGAGACGGAATGGAAGATCAGTAATGTCCACGACCCGTCGATCTTCAAGGATGGAGAGATGTACTACCTCTATTCAACCGATGTGAAGGTGGGAGGCTCGCCCGGCGCAGGCATCATGGTACGCAAGTCGGCCGATCTGATTCGCTGGGAATGGGTGGGCTATGCACTGGAGGGCGTGCCGCGGGAGGCGGCTGACTGGACGGGGGCGACCAATCTGTGGGCGCCAGACATTGCCAAGCTGGGTGATACCTACTATCTGTATTATTCAGCATCGACCTTCGGTACGAATCACTCCTATATCGGTGTTGCCACCTCCGCTTCGCCCGAAGGGCCGTGGACGGACCAGGGAGCTGTCATCAAGACAGCGCCTGGGGATGGCCCTAACGCCATCGACCCGAACATCGTGCGCGATGCACAGGGCGGCTATTGGTTTGTATACGGCTCCTTCTTCGGTGGTATCCATATTGCGCCGCTTGATGAAGGTACAGGCAAGCTGAAGGAGGAGGGGGTGGGCATACAGATTGCCGCCCGCGACCGTGCAACAGAGGAAGGCGCAGTGGAAGGGCCGTATATTATCTATAATGAAGATACGGGATACTACTATCTCTTCGTCTCCTATGATTCGCTCTATCAGGATTATAACGTGCGCGTCGGGCGCTCGGAGCAGATAACCGGGCCGTACCTGGATGCGGCAGGTCGGGATATGAAGGATGTGGCCTATCGGCCGCAGTATGAGGTTGGCAATAAGCTGATCGGCGGTTATCGCTTCTCTGCTGGAGATGGCTGGCTGGCGCCTGGACATAATTCGGTGTTGCAGGATGAGAATGGCGCAGATTATCTGATTCATCATGCTCGTCCTGAGGCGGATAAGAACTGGATGTATCTGCATGTGCGCAAGCTGGTCTGGACAGCAGATGGCTGGCCGACTGTATCGCCGGAGCGCTATGCCGGGGAGCGCGAGCAGGACATCCCGGAGCAGGAGCTATATGGAGATTGGGAGCTGGTAGCCCATGCGAAGTATATGGACGGTATCGTTCCATCCTATAAGGTCACGCTGCACGAGGATGGCCGTGCCGCCAGCGAGTACGGGGAGCTGAGCTGGAGCTATGACGGCAAGCGAACGCTGTCCTTATCAATGCAGGAGGAAGCCGCTGACCGGTCGGTGGATGAGCCGCCAGTGGAGGTGCAGGTGCTGGCTGCCTGGGATTGGGAGCTGAAGCGCCCGACGTTGGTGTTTACCGGTCTGGACAGTGAGGGTAGTGCGTTATGGGGAAAGAAGCTCCCGTAGCGCATTACGAGCTTGTCTGTCACTGAGCGATTGCTACAGAAACAGACGAACGCGACATCTCAATAGCTTTTCTTATAAATTCTTCATGGGAAATTTGTCCGTCCAGGCTCTCATGAATGAGATTCTTTCCACCGACCGGAAGGGACATCCCTTCAATTTGAAGACTTGCCTCAGCTTCTCTGATCGCTTTTTTGATCTTTTTCATTTTCCCCGAGCTCCTTATAAGCCCTTTAGTATTATTATACCATATTCTCAATATGCTCCTTGACGCTCCCGAAGCAAAGGCTAGAGATATTTCGGTTCCCATACGTGAGGAAATAGTCACAATCGCTGCGTAGCCTATGAAGTGATACTTTCGCAACTCAGGTTTAGGGGTTTATACAAAGATTGGGAGAGGATTATGTTGATATAAAATAATTTATATGTTATATATGGTTATATAAAACAAAAAAGGAGGAATTATAAAGATATGAGAAAACTAATTTTCTTTATTGTGTCTATTTTTCTGTCAATAACAATTTACTCGAATGTTAGTGTCTATGCTAGCAACATTGATACTGTCAGCGTAGAACAGACGGGAAATTTTATTCTGCTAAATTGGGCTGATCAGAACGAGGTTTCTGAGGTAGCTTTACTTGATGGAGAAAGTAATAAGTATGTAAATTTGTGGGATGGAGAATCAAATTACTATTTTTTTAATCACAATGGACAAAGTGACTGGTATAAATTTAGAATAAGAACATTTAATGAGAACGGATTGATAAAGGATACCTACTATGTTAATACCAAAGTAATTTCAGAAGCAGTAAATACAGAGGAATCTAAAGAAATGAATTTTATACAAACAGCAATAGATAGTCAACCGCAGGTGGAATTTCCAATGACTAAGAGTAGGATCGATACAATCATTACCACAAGTTATGTTAAGTTGAAATGGCATGATTTGCCGGATGAGGATGAAAAATACGAGCTTCTCCGGGATGGAGAGTTAATTGCTGTAGTAGAAGGAAATGAGTATACAGATTTTAATATTGATTCTGAGAGAATTTATACATATACAATAAAAGGTAGTAAGAGAGTTAGCGAACAAAAAGTCAAGAAAATTAAATCAGAACTGTTACAGAATAATTTAACCATTGGTCATCAAGAAGAGGCCCTTCTCTTTTTTGAACCCAAAATACTTACTGCTTTAGTAGCTACTTCGGACAAAAATGTTCTGTCTTTAATGTCAAGTGAATCCAAGTCTCAACTGCCGACCAGTTCTATTGCCCCGTTTGCCTATGAGACTCCTTCTGGTACTGGATTTTTACTGAGATACACGACATTTATCCCTCTAGAAAAAGCTCCCAATCCTTGGTGTACAGTGATTTGCTCCACTTATGACGAATTTGGAGGAGATAATCGTAGCTATAATGTTTGGCATGCGAGATTCAGAACAAGATCCGATGTATATGTGACTTGGGACGGGAGTAACAAATATATTATACAAAATAAACAAACAGGTATTACAACAGGGTATAAGGATGGTATCTTGGTCGACACGGGTCAAGCAGATGCGGATAAAGATATGAAAATTTGGAATGTGGAGCTGCAAAATAACTACATTTACCACAGAATGGCTCTGGCCTCTCCTAACCCTCTTACACCTTCACCGGATATTGATGCATTCTATTATGCCAAAGTTTACAAAACGGGCATTGGCGAGTTTTATGGAGTACATGACCAAGCTCCATCTCATGAGTTTTATATTATCGACTATCCAAGCTATTCTAATGTCAGAACGATTCATTTGTATCCCCACCAAGGATTTACTTATCTCTTTCCTTGGACAGCAAAGGCGGAATTCAATGTAACGATTAATTAATTTTGTACTCATACACTCAATTTTTTTAGAACACAGATATAACTGCCTGTTTCCAATAGGTTCAGGACAGGCAGTTATTTTTATTACGTTAAAGAACGGAGGTGCAATTTGCTAAAGAGAAGAATATTCAGCATTTTGATAACGAGTGTCGTATCGGCTACGATATTCATCATCTTATTCCCACTTAATTTCAATGGATTAAGTAATGAAGTTTCTCATATGCAAAATATATATACTTCCATAGTTATTTATCCTGTTTTCATTTTATTATGTCTAATTGTTTTCGCCGTGCCACTTAGTATTCTTCTTGACTACCTTAGCAGAAAGATCTCTTTCCTTTCTATAACATGGGTTAGATTGCTTTTATATATTCTTCTTGCATTGCCTATATATTATTATTTTAAAGAATTGGGAGCCATTGTATTTTCAATGGTGACGGCAGTAATTTTTTGGGGGGTCTCAGAAATATATAGAAACTCAGATTACTCTGCGATTCATCGATACCTAGATCAGGCCGCTGTCGCTGCGCTCGTCATTATGTTGGTCTCCTCAGCACTGGCTATGGCTATGACAGGGTAGTTAAGGGCAAGGTGCTGCCTTGCCCACGTCTGTCCTATGGCTACGCCTCTTCCTCGCCACTTTGCCGCTTCTCATAATAGAGCTTGAACACTATATCCTGATTATAGTTGCCGAAGCCGGAGCCGAAGATCGTCAGCCCGCCGACGTTTTCCGCATCCTTCAGCACGCCCAGCCGGAACGTCCATTGCTTGTTCTCAATCTGGAGCTGACCGAGCGTCACATCCGAGATCCGCTGTCCATCGATGAAGGTGCCTTCATGGTTAATCTTGAGCATCTTCAGCAACCCATACTGGTTAATCTCTCCCCACCACCAATCGGGCGTGTAGCGCCCGCGGTTGCCCCCTCCGAAGTCGCCAGGGCTTGTCCAGGTGCCGAGCCGGATGCCATTGAGAAAAAAAGTAATATCCGATGGCCAATTATCATTGGCAAACGGCGCCTCCGATGAAATCTCCATCGTAATCTCCAATTCCTGCGGCTCCTCATTGCGTGTCAGATAGTTCGGTATTTTGTATTCGATATACCCTTGTCCCAGCCATAATATTTTGGCATTGAAGCGTTCGGGCTCCAGGAAGCAGCGCGGCTCATCGAAGATGCCGATGACCTTGACCGTAGTTGCCAGGCCGCAGGTCGGCACGACCTCGAAGTCGGTATAATGGCCGACAGAAACCTCCGTGACATGGCATTCGCGCGGCAGCGTCTCCAGCTTGGGCGGGAATATAATCTCGATATAATCGGTGACGAGGGTGCATACCTTGCGTGCGGCTCCCTTGCCCGGCCGCATAGAGGTTTTGATGATGCCCGCCCGTTCCAGCTTTTTCACATGCATCGTCATGATTGCGCTGCTCAGCTTGAGCGCATCGGCAAGCTCCTTGATGTTCATCTGCTTATGAGTGAGCAGCCGAATCATCTCGATCCGTACATTGCTTGCCAGCGCCTCATAGACAGGGAGCGAGTGCTGGGAAATATCAATTTTCATACGACCCTCCAACATTAAGGTTCATATAAATAATATACATGACAGTTAATATTTCAACAACGTCGTTAACGCGTATCATGGTAGACAATCACGCTGTGATTTCAGTTCTAATCCATGAATTCCATTTCCTACCGTAATAATTTCCACCTTAATTCGTAATATTGCCTCCTCATCATTGCGGCCGATTTCCTTTAAAGTGGTAACTGAAAGCGAAATCATATCGGAAAAGGGGTTACGATTCATGCAAACAAAGAAACCATGGCTAGTCATGCTGCTGAGCCTGACGTTAATTTTCGGTCTCGCCGCATGCAGCAGCGGCAGCGGAGGCGGAGGCACCAATACACCGCCTGCTAACGGAGACACCAATACACCGAAGACAGATGACACGGGCAGCAAGGGGAGCGACGAGAAGATCGAGCTGTCCTTCTGGATTCTCGGCACTCCGGGGTACGAGGATCTCGTGAAGGAGTGGAATGCAACTCATCCAAACGTGCAGATCAAGTACCAAACCACGGGCGACCAGACGGCGCATCATAACAATCTGACGACAGCGCTGTCTGCCAACTCCGGCGCACCAGACATCTTCATGCTGGAGATCGGCTTCATGGAGCGCTTCATTACGGCTGAGGATAAATTCCACAACCTGAATGAGCTGGGCGCTCAGGATCTGCAGAGCCAATACCTGGATTGGAAGTGGAAGCAAGCCTCCTCGATCGATGGCAGCTTCCAGATTGGCCTGCCGACTGACATTGGCCCGACAGTTGCCTATTACCGTGTGGATCAGATTGAGCAAGCGGGCCTGCCGGTTGATCCTGATGGGTTCAGCGCTGCAATCGATACGTGGGACAAATTCGCTGCGGTCGGAAAGGCGTTCAAGGAGAAGACAGGCAAGCCGTTCGCTGATCTGAAGGATCTGACCTTCAACGCGCTGCGTGATCAGGCCACTGACGTCATCTATTTCAGTAAGGAAGATGGCTCCTTCATCGGAGACACCAATCCTCAAGTCCGCAAAGCCTATGACTTTACGGTCAAGGGTATCCAGGAAGGCTGGATCGGCAACTGGGCGCTATGGTCTCCAGAGTGGGGTCAAGCGACAAATGACGGCGCCTTCGGCGTCATGCTTGGACCAGCTTGGATGGCAGGCAACATTAAGGGCAACGGCCCGGATTCATCGGGCAAATGGAAAATTGCCCAGCTTCCAGAAGGCTCCGGTAACTGGGGTGGCGCATTCCTGACGCTGCCGAAGGAAGGCAAGCATCCGAAGGAAGCGTTCGAGTTCATCAAGTGGGTTACAGGCAAGGAGAATCAACTGGTATCGTTCAAGACCAAAGGCTTGATGCCTTCGATCCCAGAGCTGTACACGGATGAGGCGTTCACTGGCTTCCAGGATGAATTCTTCGGCGGTCAGGCAACAGCGGTCGAGTTCGGCAAGGCAGCTAACCGCGTCAAGCCGGTCTACTACGGCCCGCTGCACGACCAGACCGATACGTACTTCAAGGATGCCCTGCAGAATGTCATGGAGAAAAAAGCAGATCCGGAAGCGGAATGGAAAGCGGCTGTCGAGAAAGCGAAGAAGCTGGCAGAGCGCAGCTAAAGCGTAACAGGAGCCCGGGTTGCTATACCAGCCGGGCTCTCCCGGGCTTCGCTCAGGCTTAGCCCGGCTAGCGCTCACCAGACGGTGGCAGGCTGCCAGCAGCAGTCTGCCCCGGATGACGCCACATGCCGGCGAGATTGCCGGCAACCATACACCTTCTAATTCGCAGGGAGCTCCTTGCGAATTAGAAGTATTTATCTCAACACTACTTGAGTAGCGGAACGCTGCTTCACCGTCCACGGGGCGGCCGCAGCGTTGACGCTTGTGGAGGTGCGACAATGCCCAAGCCTATACCAGCCGAGGCTCCGGTGCGACTGTCAAGACCTGTGCTGACAGAGCGCAGGCGCAGCAACATCACGGCCTATTTATTCATTTCTCCCTTCTTCTTACTATTTGCCATCTTCGGTCTCTATCCGATTCTGTTCACGATCTATCTGTCCTTCTTCAAGTGGGATGCTCTGGGGCCGATGAAGTATGTCGGTATGAAAAACTATGATCTGGTCACCAGCGACCCGACCTTCTGGATCTCCTTCATGAATACGATGGTCATCAGCCTGATGGGCACTGTGCCGCAGTTAATTGTGGCGCTGCTGCTGGCTGTTATGCTCAATTCGACGCTAACCCGCTTCAAGAAGGGGTTTCGTATCTTGTACTTTATGCCTAATATTACATCCATCGTTGCCGTCACACTGCTATTCAGCACCTTCTTCGGCAACAACGGAATGGCGAACTGGCTGCTCGGCATCCTGGGGCTTGAGGGTGTTCCGTGGAACTCGGGCTGGTGGGGCGTCAAGATCGCCATTGCGACGATGATCATGTGGCGCTGGACCGGCTACAATACGATCATTTATCTGTCGGGCCTGCAGAGCATCTCGCAGGATCTGTATGAGGCGGCGCGCATGGATGGCGCGAGCCGTTCGCAGCAGCTTGGCTACATTACATTGCCGCTGCTCAAGCCGTTCATTATCTTCACTGTGCTGCTGTCGACGATCGGCAGCCTGCAGCTCTTCACCGAACCCTATGTCTTTCTTGGGCAGACAGGAACAGGCTCGACACGTGAGGAAGGCATCACGATGGTGATCTATCTGTACAGCGAAGCCTTCCGCAACTCCTTCTTCGGTACAGCGGCTGCCGCGGCGGTGCTGTTGTTCATCATTACCATCATCTTCTCGGTGCTGAATATGTGGGTGTCGAACCGAATGGGTGGAGATACAGGAGGTAAAAAAGCATGAAGACAGCACCTATACAAGGAGCAGGCAATAGCCGGGCGGGACGCTGGGCATATCATATTCTTCTGACAATTGGAGCGGCGATCTCTGTCTTCCCGTTTTACTGGATGTTCGTCATCGCGACCAATGACCGGAGCGGTGTGTTTCATGTTCCGCCGCTGCTGACGCCTAGCGATCAGTTCTTTCTCAATTTCGAGCGTGTACTGGAGCGGTCAGAGTTTTTTGCGGCACTTGGCAACTCTCTGTTCGTCTCTTCGATGGTGACGCTATCCGTCATCTTCTTCTGTACACTGGCAGGCTATGCCTTTGCGAAATACGACTTTCCCTACAAAAATATATTGTTTGCGCTGGTCATCGGAACCTTGTTCGTGCCGCAGCAGTTGAGCGTGCTGCCGACCTACGTCATTATGGCCAAGCTGCAATGGATCGACTCCTTCAAGGCACTGATCGTGCCGGCGATGGTCAATGCCTTCGGTATCTTCTGGATGCGGCAGTATATCAGCACCTCCGTGCATTCGGAGCTGCTGGAGGCAGGACGGATGGACGGCTGCGGCCATTTCCGCATCTTCTGGAATATCGTCATTCCGGTTATTAAGCCGGCGATGGCGACGCTCGGCATCTTTACCTTCATGAACACATGGAATGATTTCTTCTGGCCGCTTGTCGTACTGAAGCAAAGCGAGCATTTCACGATCCAGATCGCGCTGCAGCAGCTTTTCACCAACCGCGACGGGCTGGATTACGGCATGATTATGTCGGCGACCTTCTCCGCGACGCTGCCGCTGCTGATCGTGTTCCTGATGTTCAGCCGCTGGTTTATTGCCGGCCTGACCTCTGGTGCCGTCAAAAGCTGATTCTTTTGCATACCGGATACAGGATTTTACATCCCTGTGCTGAATACCTATATTAAGCTCACGAGATGGTACCGGCAATGGCACATGGCCGTTAGCGGCTTCGGCACTCCTAAGCAGAGCATTGCCAGCCGCTCACAGCCATCATTATTCAGCATGGGGAGTGAACCTCTTGAAGCTTCGCCGCAAAATATTATGGGCCAACATTCTGCTCGTGTTCATCCCCGTTTTGACGATGGGTGGGATGAGCTATTTTAATTTTTCCAGTGCGATTGAGAAAAAGTCGAGCGATTTCTATTGGATCTCATTGCTGGAGACGGATCGCAAGCTGAAGTTCGCCCTCAATGAGATTACGACCATCTCCAGCTCCGCCATGACTCAGCCTGTCATCCAGCAGTCGCTCAAGCAGCCTGAGCGCATGCTCACCTACGATCAGCGGCAGGAGATCAATAACCTGTTCATCAATCACCCGATGATTCTGTCCTTTCAGTTGTATGCGAAGGGCAAGCTGGTCTACGGATACAATGCTTCGGCATCGGATGTTGCTCTGGAGCAGGCCGTATGGTACGAGCGGATGGAGGAGGCACAGGGACGCCCTGTCTGGTCGGGGCCAGGGGAGAATGGCTCGGCCGTTGACGGCCGTCCGGTGCTCGTGCAGGCGCGGGTCATCAAGGATTACTATTCCCTGGAAAATATCGGCGAGCTGGTGGTCTATATTAAGCCTGAGCTGCTTGACCAGGTGTTCTGGGAAGCGGCTACATTGAATAAGGGCGACATCCTGCTCGTGAACAAGCAGGGCTCCATCGTCTTCAACAAGTCCGGCGAGCATATTGGCGAGCGGGTGGATTTCCCGTTCCTGTCCGGCCAATACGAGCAGGAGAAGAACTACTATGTCGATACGTATCAAGACAGCAAATCGCTCATCACGTTCCTGCCCTCACACAACGAGCAATGGTTCCTGGTCGCCATTACGCCTAATGAGCTGCTGCAGGCCGAATCGCTGTCGATCCGCAACATGGCGCTGCTGCTGGGCGTGTTCTCACTCCTATCGGCGATATTGTTCGACCGTTTCTTCGTGACACGTCTGGTTCGCACCATCATTAGCGCCGTCAACGGCATGAAGCGGGTGGAGCAGCGCATCTTCATCCCCATCCCGCGCCAGGATCAGGTGGATGATGAATCGAATCTGCTGGTTGAGGGCTTCAACCGGATGAGCAAGCAGATCAGCGAGCTGCTGCAGCAGGTGGAGCGGGAGCAGGCGATGAAGAAGGAGGCTGAGCTGCAGGCGCTGGTGGCGCAGATTAATCCGCATTTTATCTACAACTCATTGGAGTCGATTAACTCGATGGCTGTCCTGCAGGGGAACAAGGATATTAGCCGCATGGTTATCTCGCTAGGCAAGCTGCTGCGTATCAGCATCAGCGAGAACAAGGAGCTGATCCCGCTCCGCATGGAGCTGGAGCATGTGCGGCACTATTTGAACATTCAGAAGTTCCGGTTTGAGGATCAATTCGATTATGAGATTGAACTGCCGCAAGAGCTGAGGGATTATATGACGCAGAAGCTGATTGTACAGCCGATTGTGGAGAATGCCCTCTATCACGCCATCGAGCCGATGAAGGACAAGGGACATATTGCCATTCGTGCGGCAGAGGTGGAGGGGAGCATCATGATTGAGGTGAGCGACAACGGACCGGGCTTCGACGAGCAGACACTGACGAATCTATGGAAGAATCATCAGCCCGATGAGAAAAAATATAAGGACAGCGGGGTCGGGCTGCGCAACGTTCATGAGCGGCTGCGCATCCAGTTCGGCAGTCCATACGGAATTATGATCTGCTCCTCGCCGGGCTTCGGGTCCACCATTCGCATTCGGCTTCCTAAGGTGTGGCCAGGCTCGGGACTGCGTACCGAGGGGAGGGAGCGAATACAATGAGAAACTGGTTGAGCTGGGGCTGGGTTGTGCTCTATATACTCGCGCTTGCTGGAGTGGTATTGGTTAGCTCGCTGAACCGGGTCGACTCAGCAGAGGAGGATACGGCGGAGAAAATTACGCTGACGTTCCGTCATTTCTGGACACGGGAGCATGATGTGCCCATTCTCAATATATTCGAGGAAGCTGTGCGCGGCTTTCAGGCCTCTCATCCGAATGTGAAGGTTAACTTCGAGGGGATGGATCAGACGGTGCACCGCGAGCAGAAGCTGAAGAGCGAGATGGTCACGGGCACGCCTCCAGATCTGTTCGTCCTGTTCGGCGGCGCCGAGATTGAACCATATGTACGAGCGGAGCGGCTGATGGATCTGAGCGACTTCGTGCGCGATAACGGGTTGAAGTCGCAATTCCGTGATCTTCATCTATGGACATTCAATGACAAGGTGTACGGCCTGCCGATCGAGGGCAATGCGGAGCCGATCTATTATAATCGGGCCATCTTCGAGGAGCTCGGCCTCATGCCGCCACAGACGCTCGATCAACTGGACGGAGCAATCCGTGTGCTGAACCGCAACGGGTATATTCCATTTGCCCTTGGCAATGAGGATCGCTGGCCAGCGGCGATATTTGCCCACTACCTGATGGATCGTTACGCCGGACCGTCACTGATCGAGCAGTTGATTCAAGGCAAGGAGGGCTTCTCGTTCCAGAATGAAGGCTATCTGCAGGCTTTCCAGCACTTCCAGCGATGGGCGCGCTCCGGGGCGTTCTCGCCTAACGCCAACAGCAGCTCGACCGAAGCCGCAATTGACCTGTTCACACAGGGGAGAGCAGCGATGTATCTGAATGGCAACTGGGACATTACGCTGTTCCATAGCGAGGAGGCGCCGGAGTTCCAGCAGAAGGTTGGCGTCATCCCGTTCCCTGCGGCGGATGGCCAGAGCAAGCCGTCCATTGCCGGGGGCTACACGTTCGGACTCGGTATGTCGGCGAATCTGTCGGGAGCGAAGAAGGAGGCCGCGCTGCAGCTCATGCAGGCGCTCTACACGAAGGAGGTGCAGAAACGAATTGTCTATGAGGGGTTGCGCATCCCGGCGATGCGGATCGAGGTCGATTCGCAGCGAACGGGCCCGGTTTTTGCTCAGGTGCTCGAGCTGATGGATCGGATCGAGTATAGCTTTGTACCGTATGACAACATCCTGTCACCAGAGGTGAAGCGCTCGTTCCTACAGGTTGTAGAGGAAATGGTAGGCGGAGCAAGCTATGCCGGGGAGGCTCTAGAGAAGCTGGAGCGTGCATCGGTGCAGTATTGGGAGCTGCGACGCAGCAGCGGCGCCGGGACGGGAGGGCGGACTCCAGACATGCAATGATGGAGAGTGACCATGGAGATGGGGGGCGAGAGGATGGAACAGAGCAAGGTGACCTACAGCGTCGTGTTGGCAGATGATGAACCGATCATATTGCGCAGTCTGAAGGCGGCTATTCCTTGGGAGGAGCTGGGGCTGCGCGTCGTGGGGGAAGCGAGGAACGGTGAGGAGGCCCAGCAGGTAGTCTCCGAGGTGAAGCCGCATATTGTCATCAGTGACATCCGCATGCCAACGATCGACGGCATTACGCTGATGAAGCAGGTCATGACAGAGCATCCGGGATTGATCTTTATCTTTATTAGCGGCTACGGGGAATTCGACTATGCTCGTGAGGCGCTGCGCCAGGGAGCCTTTGACTACATGCTCAAGCCGATCGACCATGACGAACTGACCGAGATTCTTGTGAAGGCACGCGAGCGGCTGGACGGAGAGCGCCAACGCCAACTGGAGAGTGAACGGCTGATGCACTCGGTTCAGGCACTCTCGCTGCTCGCTCGCGAGCGGATGTTTGCCGAGATGATCGAGGGCAACCAGAAGCCGCTCCAGCATCTTCAATGGCTGGAGAACAGCGAGCTGAATCAGACCTACTTCATGATGATCGTACAATTGGAGCATTATGAGGCGATGAATCGCCAGTGGACGGCAGAGGAGAAGCGGCTATGGTTCTTTGCCATTCGCAACATTCTGGAGGAATGGTCGGGGCAGAACGGCGGACTGACCGTATTCCCGTTCCGCAGCGGAGAGTGGGTGCTGCTGTTCCAGAAGGATTCGCGCGAGCGCAAGCTGCGTCTAGGCGAGGAGATGCTGCGCACCATCCGCAGCAACTCGAAGCTGGCCTGCTCGGTGGGCATCAGTCCCGAGGCTTACGGGCTGGAGCAGTTGAGCCAGGCGTATGAGGGAGCGCTGCAGGCGCTGCATCAGCGCTTTTATTCCGGCGGGGAGGGCGTGTTCATCGAGGAGGAGCCGCGCGGGGCTCAGGATGGACAGTCGGATGTTAAGGGACGTTATCCGAAGCATCTGGAGTCGCAACTGGCAGAGAGTGTCCGCACGCTGGATGTCGAACGACTGGGCGCCTTGTTTGGACAGCTCAAGTCGTATATTGAGCAGGAGGGCTTCTCGGCGGAGATTGCACGCCGCTTCATCGTGCAGCTAGCGGTCATCCTTGACCAGCAGCTCGAATATGTCCATGCGCCTCATGGCGGCGGCTCGATGGAGGAGCTGCTGCAGCAGCTTGAGGAGGCCGCCACGCTTGATGAGCTGATCGGCCAGGCGCGAGCCTCCTTCGCAGGCAGGATCATGGCGCGGTCGACCCAGCAGTCGCGGGAGGACGGTCACTCGGCGATTGAGAAGGCGAAGAAATATATCGCTAACCATTATCATAAGGATCTGGGCATCGAGGAGGTATCGGAGCTGGTCGATCTGAGCGCGAGCCATTTCTGTACCTTATTCAAGCAAGTATCGGGCTATACCTTCCTGGAATATTTGACCCAGTGCCGGATCGAGAAGGCCAAGTATATATTGAAGCATTCAGATGTCAAGGTGTACCAGGTCGCGCCGCTCGTCGGCTACCAGGACCCGAAGTATTTCACTCAGGTATTCAAACGGGTCATGGCCATGACGCCGTCCGAATACCGTGAGCGTGCATGAGAGTGTATGATCGCCGGACTGCCGAGTAGCGGGTTGTTTCTAATGGATGGGTGGCACTTTCCTATTCGAGAAAATTCTGCAATCAGTACGGGGGAGGGGGTGACTTTTCTCACAAGTTACTGTATATTAAAAAAATGCTTCAGAGTCTTCATTCATCAAAAGACGTTATATGCGGAGTAGACTGAATCAGTTCTCCTCAGAGGCTTTCGCCTGTTTGATGCGAAAGGAAATCGCAAAGCTCAGGAGAACGAAAAGCAATTGTAGTGACAGGGCCAATATAATCCCCGATAACAACCCCAAATTCAGCGACTGACTAACGACAATGAGAGCTCCGCCGATTCCAATGCTTAAACCCGGACTAAATGCATCCGTAAACTGCAGGCTGGCGGATATCTCTCCTTCTTCACCTGCTTTCGAGTGTTGCAATGCAATCGCTCCGGTGGTAGGATGTGCCAAACCAATGCCAAATCCAGTGAAAAGCTGTGAGATTACTGCAAATGTGACTCCTCCCCCAGGGAGGCCAACAGCCAGCAGTACTGCAGCAACTCCAATGATCATAACTCCAATACCGATTGTTACCCGTTTCTGTCGGCCTTTTCCATGGTCTTTGGCATCAAGCTTTGACTGTAGCCAGGCTGCCGTTGACCAGCTTAATGCGCCTGCGGCCACAATTAATCCCGCCAAATCTGCTGGAAGCTTTTTCACATCTGTCAAAGACAAGACAACATAACTTTCAGTCGCATTATAACAAGCAACAAAAAATCCTCTTGAAGCAATCGTAGCAGGCAGACCTCTTCTGGCACTTAAGGTGCCCTCAGGTAGCAACTTTCGCAAAGGATTAATCATAATCAGCAAACCTGCTACCGAAAGTACTATTCCTTTCCAATCGGTTATAAAGCTTAGCCCAGCGAGCAACATTCCCGTTCCAATAGCCAGTAATACTGCATAGCCTTCTTTTCGGCTGTTCTTTGAAGCGGCATTCTCTTTCACTGTAAATTTGCGAAAAGCGGGAAGAGTCAGCACAACAGCCAAGCCAATGAAAGGAAGCACCAGCCAAAAAACAAATCTCCAGGACAGATACTCCGCTATAAGTCCGGCAATATATGGGCCAATTAAAGCAGGTAAAATATATGCGCCGGAAAACAAAGCAAGTATTTTCGTTCTAAGCTCATCGGGATAACCTAAGGTAATGCTGTAATACACGCACGTAATGATTGCCCCTGCACCAAATCCCTGAAACACTCTCCCTATAATTAGCATAATCATGTTTACAGAACTAGCCGCAATCAAGATGCCGATCACAAAAATAAGGATTGATATACCAAACGATGCAAAAACGCCGTTTTTGTTGATCCGCTGCCCCATAATCATTGTTCCAAGGATCTGTGCCAAAAGAAAAGTGCTGAATATCCAGCCAAACAAATGAAGCCCATCTAACTTTTGAGCCAGGGTAGGGGCAATCGTCACAAGCGCCAATCCTTCAAACGCAACAGTAGTGACCGCAAGAATAATCCCTATTGTCAATGCTCTATACTTGGCATCGAAAACCCCGACTTCTTTTTGAGTTATTTTCATCCTTCAACTCTCCTCGTGTAATCATAAAATGGTCTTGACGATAGTTGCTGAGGCAAGTATATGACCCGAAATCTCTAACTGTGTCATCCAATGTTTATCCACCTTTACTGTGGGGGACAATCACTTCAATTTTTTCTAGTCTTCTTTGAATTATAGATCTTTTACGTTGTTATACATTACGGTAAGAATTCTTCTAAACATTTCAACTTCCTCTTCGGATAACCCCTGGATAGTTTTATTATAGGCTTCAATGGAGGGGGCAAGAATTTCAACTTTAATATCCCGTCCTTTAGGAGTTAAATAAACACGCAAAGACCTTCTATCCGTTTCGTGGACCACACGATAAATAAATCCCTTCTTTTCCAGCTTAAACAGCATTCTTGCAACATTCGTTTGGTCCTTGTGCAGTCTCTCTGCAAGTTCTTTTTGAGTAATTCCTTCTTTTTCCCATAGTACGATCAGTATTTCCCACTGATCCACTGTTATGTCAAAAGGATTTACTACCTTTTGATAATAGTTATTCAATTTAAGCGCTGCGCGCTGTACATTAACACCAATATACTTTTCTAGTTCCAATTTACTCCTCCTTCATAGTTGTCACAATTATAGTTGTTAAGACCATTATAATTCACTTTTTTGTGATGTCAATCATCAGATCATGTAATACCGAAAAATCAATTAAGATGCTATTTCTCCAAAATAGCATCTTTAACTGTGCCCTAATGGATTAGGGATGACACACTATGAAAGAGGACTGGAATGAGGTTAAGCAGTAAACCTGTACGTCATGTGTGGATTCCAGTCTGGCGTAGCAGGCAAACTCCTTGCCACAAGTCTGCGGTAGCGGTTTGAAACGCATGGGCAGGGTATTGCAAGGCCGTTACACCCGAAAATACTCCGAAGGGCTCTTGCCGGTGACAACCTTGAATACCTGGCTGAAGTAGGTCGGGTTATTGAAGCCGACCATCTCGCTAATTTCGTAGATCATATGCTGACCGGATTGCAGATAGTGAATCGCCTTTTGGATGCGATAATGGTTCAGATAGTGGACGAAATTTTGCCCGGTCACCCGTTTGAACAATTGGCTTAGATATTTGGGATGAACGAACAGCTCGCCTGCAATCGCCGCGAAGCTGATCTCCTGACTGTAATGCTCCTCCACGTACCGCTTCACACGGTCAACCAGCCGATTGCTGCGGCGACCGGAGAACTCCTGCGCTGCCAGCTCGAGCCAGCCGGTCACCAGCTTGTCCATCCATCCGGTTAGCTGCTCCAGGGTGAATTGCTGCTGAATCTCCTGCAGGAAGCGTGACATGGTGCATGGCGGCTCCAGCTCCGGGAACTCATCATTCCAACTGAGGATGAGCGAGCTGAACAGACTGACGCAGACCGTCTGCATGTCTGTCAGCGAGCCGCAGGGCTGCTCGCGCAGCCAGGTATGCAGCTTGCTCCATTGTTCCCTGGCCTTCTCCGGCTCTCGCCCGGAGAGGGTCTCGTTCCACTGCTTGAGCAGCGGGCCATACTGGTCAATGGCAGTATCGAGCTTCGCCCACTCCGCATAGGGATAGACGCGGCCGGTTCCCTGGAATTCCGCTGCCTCAAGCGCAGCGCGGCTCTCCAGGTAGGAGTCAATCAGCTCATGCAGGCTAGTGCGGACGGAGCCGATCCCGGCGACAGCTTCAATCTTGAGCAGGGAGGACACCTTCTGGGTCGCGGTGTGTGCCAGTTGCTCACAGAGCGCTGCCAGCCGCTGCGGCTCGCTGCCGGGGTCCATCAGCAGCAGCACGAACAGACTGTCAGAGTAGTTGACGACATCGCTTTGTACAGAGGTGCGGTCGGTCAACTCCTGCAGAAGCTCGCGCAGCATGTTGCCGGCGCCGAACTTGAGCAACTGCCAGTCGCGTTCGCTGGGCCTGGCGAGCAACGCTGGACGGGTGATGCGCAGACTGATGGCAACAGCCTGGCGCGGCACGGCAATGTTGAGGAACGCGAGCCGTTCCTCATGGAGCTCATGCCGTTGATAGCGCGTCGTTAGTAGATCGAATAGAAATTTCTCCCGCAGATAGGGCAGCATGCGACCCAGCTCCTGGCGATACTGCTCCTCCAGGCGTCGCTTCTCCTCCGCTGTATCCAGCTCCTGCGTAATTTCCATTAGCACATCTTCAATTTCCGTTACACTGGCTGGCTTCAGCAGGAAGTGGTGCACACCGAAGCGCATGGCTTGTCTGGCATTCTCGAATTCATCGAATCCGCTCAAGATGACAATCGGCAGCTCGCTATCCTCCGCGCGCAGCGCGCGCGCCAGCTCCAGCCCGCTCATACCAGGCATATTGACATCGGTAATGACAAGCTGTGGCCGCTGCTCCCTATACCGCCGATACGCCTCCTGGCCATCGGCGGCTGTACAGATGATTCGCAGTCCCAGTCGCTCCCACCCGACATGGCGGCTCAAAGCATCGATAATATGCGGCTCGTCATCCACAAGCATAATGGTCCTCATCGATTATCCACCTCCAGCCATTGCTGTAATTGCTCCTCCGTCTCGATGGCTGGCAGCCGAATCGTCACCATCACGCCGCCCTGCTCCCGATTCGCGAGCTGCAATCCATAGTGCGCACCGCAATACAGTCCGATTCGCTGGTGCACATTGCGTATCCCGATCCCGGTGGCCTGCTCCATGCTCCAGCCCTCCTTCAGGCCCTGCCCATTATCGCACAGCAGCAGCTCGATGCCAGGCCGTTGCCCATGGACAGGCGCCAGTGGTCGAGCCGTCAGCTCAATCCGTAATTCCTGCTGCTGCTGCTGTGGTCTGGCGTGGAGGACAGCATTTTCAATCAGCGGCTGCAGGATGATTTTGGGAATATAACAGCCCTTCAATTGGGGATCAATCTGCTCGGTGTAGGTGATCGAGAAGGGCAGACGCTCCTGCTGAATGCGGACATAGCAGCGGGCATGCTCCAGCTCGTCTCGGAGCCGAATGAAGATTTTCCCCCCGCTTAGCCCGATGCGCAGCAGCTTGCCTAGCTGGGTGATCATGAAGCTGATGTCCTTGGCATTATAGTCGAGGGCGCGCCAATGAATCATATCCAGCGTATTGTACAGAAAATGCGGCTTGATCTGCGCCTCCAGCAGACTGGTCTGGGCATCGCGCTTGGCCTTGCTCTCGATGTGCACATGCTCGATCAGCTCCTGCAGCCGGGATACCATGTGATTAAAGCTGTAGGACAACTGAGCATACTCCTCCGTGAACCTGCTGGTAGCGCGCACGCTGAAGTCCCCGCGCTCCAGTCTTCGCATATCCAGCATGAGCTTGCGCAGCGGGCGAATCATATTGGAGACGAACAGATAGGTCAGCAGCACGGAAACCAGCAGGATGAGCAGCCCTAGCCCCATCACCATCCATCCAGCCTGGTAGGTCGAAGCCAGCAGCACTCGGGTAGGAATGAGCTGCACCAGCCGCCATTGTACCGAGCTGGGCTTGGAGTAGAGGGCAAGATAGGACTGCCCCTCCTGCCGGATCACCTCATAGCCGTCATATGCGTCTGCAGGGTGCTCATGGAGCCAAGGGAGGTCGGGCAGCCCCTTGCCCGATTCCGACTGCGGCCCGGCATTGACCGTAACGATCATTCTGCCGGCTGTATCGGTAATCACGACCTGTCCATCCATAGCCATCGGTACATCGGCAAAGTGCTGCAGCACATCCTGCTGGGACATGCGAATGACCAGGTAGCCGACGGTTCTGCCCTGGCTGTCGAACATATGCTGTGCGTAGCCGATGAGCGCATCGGATGAAGCGCTCTCAAGCTCTGAGATCCAGACGGCATCCGCCAGCTTCAGGCGGGCGAACCAGTGCTGGTCGGCAAGCCTGCTGGTTGGATACACGAGGTCCATTCCGCTGTAAGGCACATCATTGAACAGGTCGCTATAGATTTCGATGGAGCTGATCTCGTTGTTCACTACGAGTGTATGATGCAGCAGGGCAGAGATTTCGCGGCGCCGGGTCAGCGCATCATACTTGGAAGCAGGCGCCTCCTCCAGCCGCTCCTGCACCTCCTTGTTGCTGACGACGGAGTAAGCGGTCCGGGTCATATTGGTCATAAAGTCAAACCCGCGGTGCGTGCTCTCGTTCAGCAATGCCAGCCGCGCCCGGCTAATCTCAGTAAACGTGACATCGGAGAAGGAGCGGTAAGCCAGTATAGCAATCGTCAACAGAAACAGCAGGTTCAGTGTAAAAAAGCAGGCAATCATCAGTGTGGACAGCTTGCTGCGCTGCCATACTCCATGTAAGGGGAGCAAGCGGAGCCTATTTCTCATCTGTCATCCATCCTAACTCATGAGATTAGCATGAGCTTACCCCTTAATGCCAGATGTTGCAATACCGTCCACGAAGTACTTCTGGCAGACGATGAAAATGATGAAGCAAGGAACGAGCGACAGCACCGACATCGCGAACATCGGGCCCCAATCGGACTGTGAGCTCGAATCCAGGAACAGCCGCAAGCCGAGCGGTACCGTGAACTTGGTCACGTCGCTCAAGTAGATGAGCTGGCTGAAGAAGTCGTCCCATGTCCATAGAAAGGTGAAGATGGTCGTTGTGATAAGCGCTGGCAGGGACAACGGCATAATTACGCGCCAATAAATCTGGATTGGGCCGCATCCGTCAATGGTCGCCGCCTCGTCCAGCTCACGCGGCAGGCCGCGAATAAATTGGACGATCAGGAAGATGAAGAAAGCGTCCGTTGCCAGCCACTTCGGAACAATCAGCGGCAGGAACGAGTTGATCCAGCCCACCTGATTGAACAGGATATACTGCGGAATCAAGGTGACATGATGCGGCAGCATAATCGTAATGAGCATCAGGGCGAAGGCCAGCGATTTGAATCGAAAGCTCAAGCGGGCGAAGGCGTAGGCAGCCATCGAGCAGGACAGGATGTTGCCCAGCACCGCTCCCGCAGACAAGAGCAGCGAGTTGCCAAGGAAGATCGAGAACGACTGTCCCTGAATGCCTGTCCAGCCAGAGCTGTAGTTGCTCCATACCCACTGCTGCGGCCACAGGCCAATCTCCGAGAAGATCATATGCCCCGGCTTGAAGGAGCTGCCCAGCATCCACAGGACAGGGTACAGCATAATGAACGCAATGCCGATCGTGACCAGATGCTTAATCCATACGGTGCGAAGAAGTGATGCTGTCATTTAGGATTTCCCCCCATCCTCGTAGTGTACCCAGGCTGTGCTGGAACGGAACACCACGAAGGTGAATACGCCGATCAGTGCCAGCAGCACCCATGCCATCGCAGAGGCATAGCCCATCTGGAAGAAGGCGAAGCCCTTCTTATACAGATAGAGGGAGTACATGAGCGTAGAGTTAAGCGGGCCGCCAGAGCCGTTGCTGATGACGAAGGCCTGGGTGAACGACTGGAACGAAGTGATCATCTGCATCACCAGATTGAAGAAGATGACCGGCGTCAAGACCGGTAGCGTAATGCTGAAAAATTGACGAATCTTGCCTGCCCCATCGACAGAGGAGGCTTCATAATAGTCGCCGGAGATTTGCTTCAAGCCGGATAGAAAAATAATCATCGATGACCCGAATTGCCATACGGATAAGAGCACGATCGAATAGATCGCATAGCTGGGATTGGCGACCCAATCTGGCGCATGAATCCCCACCTTCAGCAGCACCTGATTCACCAGTCCGTCGCCGCCCAGCATCTTGCGCCACAGCATCGCGATGGCGATGCTGCCGCCCAGCAGGGAGGGAATATAGTAGATGGTGCGGTAGATACCAAGTCCCCGCATCCCTTTGTTGAGCAGCAACGCAACAGCCAGAGCAAAGATAAGCTTGAGCGGCACGGACACAAAGACATAGGTGAAGGTCACCTTCAAGGAGGTAAGGAACAGCTTGTCATTGGTAAATAGCTCGACATAATTATCAAGACCCAGCCATACAGGATGAGAGAGAATGCTATAATCGGTCAAGGAAAAATAGAGCGATGCCGCCATCGGGCCGATGGTCAGCAGCAGCAGCCCGATTAGCCAGGGGGATAGGAACAGCAGCGCCGCCCAGCTATGCTGTCGCTGTCGGCTTGCCCCAGAGATCGCGCGTGTACGTGTACGTGTGCGGGCTGACGGAGCCGGGTCAGTGTGTGTCGTCTTCATAAGTTGCTCTCCTTTCAGCGTGCAGCAGGATGGCTGCGAATTGTGATCGCTTGCTTGTAGCAGCACCGGCTGCGGTCTGTGCGGCGAGTCGTGGGCCAGCATACAGCAGTGCCGCCTGATGGCGGCCACTGCTGATGCGCCTATGTTATTTGCCCTTGCCTAGAATCTGATTGGCTCCCGTGATGAACTCGTCGATTGCGGCCTCCATCGTGCCTTGCTCGAAGGCGATCTGCTCGCTCAGCGTCTTGAAGTTCTTGTCGATCTCGGAGAAGCCTTGCGGATACGGCGGATCAATATTGCTGGCGTCAGCCGATACAGTATCGATGAAGGTGAAGATCATCTTCTCCGTCTCTGACAGCTTGCCCATCAGCTTCTCGCGGATCGTAGCGTTCACCGGAACACCGCGCTCTGAGCCGAGAATTTCTGCCGCTTCTGGATCGTTGACGAGGAAATCGATGACCATTGCCACCTCGTCCGGGTACTTGGTCTTGGCGTTGCCAGAGATGAACATGCTCGGCTTCAGGTATTCTCCGCTCTTGGCCTCATCCTTGCCATGAGGGATGACCTGAATTTTGATCTCATCGTCCTGATTTTTCATCCCGCTCTTGAAGGCTGTAATCTGGTTGGACCAGAGGAAGTCCATAGCGGCCGTGCCGACAGCCAGTGGACGTGTCTCCAGCGCGTTGGTCATCCCTGCGGTTGCTTCGGGCGAGGTGATGCCGCCCGCCTGACGGAGCTCCTTCCACATCGTGAACCATTTCAACAACTGCTCCTTGGTTGCGCCCAGCGTATCCTCCTGGAACATGGCGTGCCCATGCTGGCGCACCATCATCTCGAACATATTGAAGGTTCCGGAGGCATCCGCCATGCCGACGAAGCCGTTCCCCTTCTCCTTGCCAATCTTGGCAGCAATCTCGCTGAAGTCCTCCCAGGTCCAGTCCGGGCCAGGGTCAGGAATACCCAGCTCCTTGAACACAGTAGAGCTGTATATGACGCCAGGTGCATTGACACCTAAGGCTACAGCATACAGCTTGTTGTTGATGGAGCCGGCCGAGAGCATGCTCGCGTCGATGGCCGAGGTGCTCAGCTTGCCGTCGCTTGTGTACGAGCTCAGATCAAGCAGAGTACCGCGGTTGGCATAGTCGGTCAGGAAGGCGTAATCCATCTGGATCAGATCGGGCGCATTGGCGCCTGCAACCTGGGTGGACAGCTTGTCGAAGTAGCCATCCCAGCCGGAATATTCGGCCTTGATTTTTATATTCGGATGCTTGGACTCGAACAGCTCCAGCGCGCGCGTCGTCAGATCATGCCGAGTCTGCGAGCCCCACCAGGTCATGCGCAGCTCAATCTGTCCATCCTCAGAAGCGGCCTGCGCGTTGTTCCCCTGTGCGGAATTGCTCTGTTGACTGTTTTTCGGTGCGCTGCTGCACCCCGTTACAACGATGCTGAATGCAAGGAATGCGGCCAATATCAGTCTCGCTTTGATCATGTTTTGCCTCCTGTGAAATGAATTGAGTCAGATTTGAAAGTGCTTACATTTCATATTGTAGACGATATATGGGGATAGACAAATAAACAATGGTAAGATAAATCATTAAAAAAGTAAGCCGGATAGAGATTGCCCGTTATTGTTGCCATGATCGAGGAGTATGAAGCAGTGGGCAAGACCGCCAAAGGGAGGGAGAGTGGGGCGCAGCAGGGGGCTGCAACAACGAAGAAGCCGTCCCTATAGCGGACAGCCCCTTCGCAGCAGATCAGCTTATTTATTTGCAGCGGCCCATTCATCAAGCTGCTTCTGTTTCTCGGCAATGACCTTCTCGATGCCCGCAGCCTTCAGCTTATCGATGAATTCAGGCAAATATTTATCCGGGTCGAGCGTGCCATTCTCCAGGCCGATCTTGTATTGATCCTTCACATTCTGGATAGCTGCCGCCTCGGTCTTCACCGGATCGACGGTGAAGCTGAAGCCCATGGCCGCCGATTTCTTCGCCTGCTTGTTGAATTCATCCTGCAGCTCCCACACCTTCGGGTCGTCGCCTTCCCATACGTAGGACAGGAACTGATTGCCCCACATCCAGCCGAAGTTCGGATTATACGTTGCATTGCTGGAGTCGACGCCGCTCGGGAAGCCGATCACATTGCCCTCCTTGATCTCGTAATGCTTGCCCTGGATACCGTAGTCAATCAGATTGACCAGCTCGGCATCTGAATAGAGCAGATTCAAGAACATCATGGCACGGTCAGGATCGCCTGAGTTTTTGGCGATGCTGAACATGACGTTGGAGATGGTGGAGGTCGTTGCCACTGGTGGAATAAGCTGCACAGCGACCATCTCGGTGCCGGTCAGCAGAGAGGACTTCGTCTCATAGCCAGGCTTCATGTGTGCCATGAAGGCAAACGCCTTGCCCGCCTTGACTAACTGCTCAGAGGCAGTCTGGTTCGTCGAGATGTCCTTCGGAATATAGCCAGCCTCATACCATCTTCTGGCCATCTTCACCAGAGAGGCATACTGCTCGGATTCGAACAGATTGACGACCTTCAGGCCGTTATCATGATCCAGCAGCACGCCATTGTCGTCATTCAGCGGATCAACTATGCCGGGAAGGATGGAAGTGATGATAGCATAGCTGGGCGCTTCAGGCACGATCGGCGCCATGCCCGGCTCATTCTTCTTAATCACTGCGAAGACGGCGTCCAGATCGTCATAGGTTTTGACGGTGCTCAGATCAATATTGTATTTGTCCACCAGATCCTTGCGCATCAGCACCCCGTAGTCAGCCGCCCAGTCACGGACGCTCGGAACGCCGAAGATGCTGCCGCTGGTCGTGGAGGCCTTGAGCACGTCCGGCTCCACGACCTTCTTAATATCTTGTCCGTACTTGTCCAGCAGATCATTCAACGGAACGAGCTGCCCCTTGGCGGCCTGCGTGCCGAAGTTCATGCCGGATGCTGTAAATAGCAGATCGAGCTTTTCGTTGCCGGCGAGCATCAGGTTGATCTGCTGCTGCCAGGCGCCGAGGTCAATCGGCATGAATTTGACGGTGGCGTTAATTTTGGCCTGTGTAATCTTGTTGACCGCGGCCTGAATCTCCGGCAGATCGGTTGCAGTGCCAATATTCAAGTACGCCACGGTCAGCTCATAAGGCTCCAGCTCCGATTCGGAGCCTGCGCCGCCTGAGGCGGTGGTGTTGCCGCCTGACGAGCCGGATGAGCTGGTTCCGCTGCCTTGTCCAGAACAGGCGCTTAGCACCAGCACCCATGCCAGCAGCAGAATCGCCATGCGAAATGTTTTGTTCCCCATAAATCAATGACCTCCTCTAATAATGAAGATAAATATTGCTAGTTCTATCTTAACCGGACATGTCCGGGGCTAGCCGTTCTAGGGTTTGCCTGTACGCCCTAGCCCTTGACTGCGCCGATGACCAGACCCTTGACAAAATATTTCTGGAAGAACGGATAAGCGCAGAGCAGCGGCACGACACCGATCACCGCCATAGCCATCCGCACGGTTTCCATCGGAATTTTGGTGCTCGTATTCACATCCGTCACGTTCATGGAAGCGGCATTGTTCTGAATGAATTGGGCATTGAGCAAAATGCGGTTCAGCAGGTTTTGCAGACTGAACAGCTTGCTCTCGGTAATGTAGATCAGGCCGTTGAACCAGTCATTCCAGTAGCCGATGGTCTGCATCAGACCGATGGTTGCCAGAATCGGCAGCGACAGCGGCAGGACAATGGTGAAGAATATCTTGAATTCGCCGGCTCCGTCTATGGAAGCGGATTCGATAATCGGCACCGGAATCGAGTTCATGAAGAAGGTGCGCATAATCAGCACGAAAAATCCATTGGTCAGCAAGCCGGGAATGATCAGGGCTAGCAGCGTATTTTTCATCTCAAAGATATGGGTGTAGACCAGATAAGTAGGCACAAGTCCTCCGTTGAACAGCAGTGTGAAGAAGACGAAGAAGGCAAGCGCCTTGCGCAGCGGCATCTCCCTGCGTGCCAGTGGATAGGACAGCAGTGCAGAGACGGCTAGACCGAGAAAGGTGCCGACTATTGTCACAACTATAGTCACACCGTAGGCGCGGGCGATGCGTTCAGCATCCTGCCACAAGAACCGATACGCATCGAGGCTCCATTGGCTGGGAACGAACGAGTAGCCCTCGATCAGCACCGTCGTTTCATCGCTGAAGGAGGTCGTGAATAGCAGCACGAACGGCATCAGGCAGAGGATCACGATGATCCCGAATGCAGCGTGCAGTCCTGCTTGAAATACTCTTTCCTTAGTAACCGTCATGCGTAATTCTCCTTTCGTGGTTTAGAACAGCGCATTGTCACGATTGCGGCGGCTGACGATGTAGTTGGATACGATGACGAGGACGAAGCCGACAACGGATTGATACATACCCGCTGCGGAGGACATCCCGATGTCGCCAAGGTTCATCAGCGCACGATACACATAGGTGTCGATGACGTTGGTTGTCGATAAGAGCGCTCCCGTATTCAGTGGAACCTGATAGAACAGGCCGAAGTCCGAGTAGAAGATGCGCCCGATCTGCAGCAGCGTCATTATCGTGATAACAGGCATAATGAGCGGTATGGTGATGGCCCGAATCTGCTGCCATTTGGAGGCTCCATCGATCTTGGCCGCTTCGTAATATTCCGGGTCGATGCCGATGATTGCGGCCAGATAGATAACACACAGATAGCCGACATTTTTCCAGACGTTGATGATGGTGAGGATGAACGGCCAGTACTGGGCCTCGCTGTACCAGGAGATGGGCTCGATGCCAAGCATCGGCAGTAGCTGCTTATTAACGAACCCGGTCTCGCCGCTGAGCATCGCTAGAGCCAGATAGCCGACGATGACCATGGAGATGAGATACGGAATCAAGACGACGCTCTGGTAGAACCTGGCGAGGAACTTCCTCTTGATCTCGTTCAGCATGATGGCTATAGCGATCGCTACCGTGGTATTCAGCAGAATGAACACGATGTTGTACAGCAATGTGTTGCGGGTAATGACCCAGGCATCAGACGTTTTGAACAGGTACTCGAAGTTCTTGAAGCCGATCCAGTCGTTTTCTAAGAGGGCCTTGCTGTAGTTGAAGTCCTGGAAGGCAATAATGAGGCCGAACATCGGCATGTAGTTGTTAATGAAGAGATAGATAATGCCGGGAAGCACCATGACCATGAGCGGCCAATAACGCAGTATGCGCTTGCGTGCTCTGCGGACGGCTGTCTGTCTGCTCTGCTCCGGCGCCTGCTCCTTCGCGGCAGCGACTGGCTTGGCAATCGTATTCACTGCTCATTCCTCCTTCGTCGTTTGTATCTCCATCTTAGATATTTTGCCGGGAAGCGACTACGACGAATCCGACTTCCGACTTGTGCTTTTCCGACTTTATAGGATGCAGCAGCGATGAGGGAAGGAGCATACAGTAAGCAGGGGAGCCTACATGAAGGAACGCCGCTTTAGCTGCCCCTGGATCAAGGGGCGGCTAAAGCGGCGTCGAAAGCCATGTCTATGAGGATTGGTGAAGCTTGCGGTATTCCTGCGGGCTCATCTGCACCGCCTTCTTGAACATCTTGGAGAAGTGGGAATAGTTGCCGTAGCCCAGCTCATAGGCTATAGCCGTGATAGGCTGAGCCGATTCAGCCAGCAGCTCTCTTGCCTTATGAATGCGCTCCTGGAGCACATATTCGGAGATGGTCATGCCCAGCTCTCCCTTGAATAGTCGAGCCAGGTAGTCAGGATGCAGGCAGACATGGCTCGCAATATCGTCCCGCGACAAGTCCTCGCTCAGATGGCTGGTGATATAGGCCCGCACCTTATCTACCACGGATTGCTCTTGATCGAGTGTCTGCATATGACGCGTCACCTCATGAATGAGGCGCTTGATCCATTCGCCCAGGTCTGCAAGCGAGCGCTTGGCGGCATACTCCTGATCCGACTTGATCATATCCGAGAATACCTGATGCGCGCGCAGCCCCTTATAGTAGAGCACATGGTACATCATCTGCAGAATGTCCTCATAGAACGCATGTAGCCATCTCCCGTCGACGCCGCCCGCCTGGCGAATCTGATCCAGATAGCTGGCGATCTCGCGTTGAACCTCGGCATGCTTGCCATACTTGAGCAGCTCCGTCCAGCCATTCATCATCGGCAACGGAGCTGCGCTTGTACGACTCCGTTGATCCTGTAGACGAAGTACGGTGTTGCTGAAGGTGACATTATGCTTCTCCTGCTCTGCCAGTGCATCGTACAGGTCCGGGATATGCTCGGGCAAGACCGGCTCGCCCATGTAACAGCACAGGTCGCAGAAGAAGTAGGTGTTGCAGGCGGCAATATAACGGTTCAACTGTGTCTCTACCGAAGCTGCGGAAGTAGAGCCGGGGCCGCCTGATCGGAGGATGGCCAGCAGCGCTCCGCTGCGAAGCTGGATCACCTGACCACCGGCTTCCTGGACAGACTCCAGCTCCTCAAGGGCATTGCGAAGCGCGTACTCCATTATTTTCTCCTCACGAAGCGTCAGCTCCTTGTGCCATCGCTGAATGCTGACCAGCACGATTAGGAACCGGCTGTCGTCGTCACAGTCCACCCTCTGCTGCTGTAGCGCCTCGCGCACGCTCTCCCTTGTCGCGGGCACCGCGCGGGTGATCAGATCCTGCCAGTATCGCTCCAGTCGCAGCGGCTGGAAGGCTTCCCACAGCTTGTAATAGTGAGCGTAGGTTTCGACGAAGCTGATCTTCTCCCGCTCCTGCTCCGCCTTCTCCAGACGATCAAGAGCTTTGCGCACGGAGCCCTCCAGCAGCTCATACCGCACCGGCTTGAGCATGTAATCACAACTGCCGAGCTGCAGCGCCTTCTGCGCATAAGTGAAATCCGCATGGCAGGTAAGGAAGATCGTCTCGGTGGTAGGCGAATGCTCCTTCACCCACTGCAGCAGCTCGAAGCCGTTCTCTTGGGGCATCTCAATATCACAGATCAATACATCGATTCGTCGTCCTTCGAATACATGCTTGGCCATCGTCACATTGTATGCCTCATGCACTCTGGCGAACCCCATGTCCTCCCAAGATACGCCGGCACGAATGCCGCGCACCGCATGCTTCTCATCATCGACGAGCAGCAGTTCTCTCATTCATACCCCTCCCCTCCAGAATCGATGAGGCTTGCTGTGTCTGCTGCCCCGCAAGTACGCTGATTGTATCCGCAGCCGGAAGCTGAATCTCGACGGTCGCGCCTCCGCCAGAGCGGGCGGAGAAGCGAAGCTGCGCCCGGCCCTCATACAGAAGCTGCAGCCGCTGGCGCACATTCCAGATGCCGATCTGCTCGCCATCTGCGCCGTCCAGATGCGCGTGGCGCTGCAGCTTGTCCAGTATCTCCGGCTGGAAGCCGCAGCCGGTGTCGCTGATGCAGATGTACAGCATCTCCTCCCGTCTGTCCTCCTGCCTGTCCTCCTTCGAGACGATAATCTCGATATGCAGCGGTCGCTCTGCATTCATGCCATGCTTGATGGCATTCTCCGCGAAGGTCTGAATCATCAGCGGCGGCACAGGCACGTGGCGCAGCTCATCGGGAAGCGCCAGCCGGAAGGTCAGATCATCCGGGAACCGCAGCTCCTGGATGCGCAAGTAGTTATACGTATGCTCCAGCTCCTCTCCGAGCGGAACCAAGGAGGAATCGCTTCGGAACATGAAGCGGAAATATTGCACGAGACTGTGCGACATCTCCTGGATCAGCCGATAATCTCTGACCTGCGCCAAATTATAGATGATGTTCAGTGAATTCAGGAAAAAATGCGGATTAATCTGCAACTGGAGCTGCCGCAGCTCCGCCTTTTGCCGCTGTACCTGCTCCGTCAGCACATGAACGGTCAATTGCTGAATCTGGTCAATCATTCGGTTGAACGAGTGGTTCATCACCTCGAATTCGAGCGCTGAGGCGCGCGGGTCGATGCGAATGTCCAGATTGCCATCCTCGATGCGCCGCATCGCGCGGACAATCCGGTTCACCGGTGACAGAATCAGCTTGCGCAGGAGCAGCAGAATGAGCGGCAAAACAATGAGTGCGCCGATCGTAATGCCGGTCACAATCCGCCTCAGGAACGGAAGATTCTCGAGCACAGCACTGTTGGGAATGAGCGCAGCGAGGCCGAAGTTGCCGCGGTGCGAATTTTCCCCGACCAATATATAAGCATTATCGTTACCAGTAAGCTTGTAGTCAGAGCCCGCATAGTCAAGGGCGATGTCTTGGGCGGCCCATGTGACGTCCTCATCAGCCAAGGGCTTGTAGTCCTCGGTTACCAGGAAGACCCGCCCATCCTTGCCCAGCTCCAGCAGGCTGAGCGGTGCAATATGCTGCTGTGCGTTACTGAGTGCTCCGATATACATGCCCCCATAGCGGACGACATGCGCCAAATAATCTTTTCCTGCGAAGGTATGGACAAACCAGCGTTTGTCCGGGATCGAGCCTGCTGTCTGGAGCAGGCTGCGGAGGCTCTCATCTGCTGCAAGCTGCTCTCTGTACTCGATGTGGCTGGCGGAGGCGAGCATCAGATCATCATTAGCCGGCGAATACATGACAAAAAAATCGATGCTCCGGTAGTTGCCCAAGTCCTTGAGCATGTTGCGATATAGCTGGAACTTCTCGAATTGATACTGATCCTCGTCGCGGCTGCGCGGCTGCTCCAGCACGAGCAGTCCCGTATCCTCGGCAGCCACGTTGTACAGATGCTTCTCCACCTCCTCCAGCTTGCTGTCAATCTGATTCATGTACAAAATAATCATGTTCTTATTGGATTGTGCGACCTGATTGCGCACGACATTAATGGCATATATATTGTTATAGATCATGAATGCAACGAGTGGAATGACAAGCAGCAGAAAGCCTGCTAAAAGCTTGAAGCGCAGCGTTCTGCCCGACAGCCAGCGTAGTCGTCTCATCGGAGTCCTCCTTTATCGCTATTATAGTTACCATTGGAAGCGATTACAATTAGAAAATGCCCCAATATGACGCAATGCAGACCTTCGAGCATGGGGGCGCTGGCGGAGATCATGAGGTATATTGTCTCCTGTATTGAAGCGGGGTGCGCTGCCAGCGCTGGGCAAAACGGCGGCAGAAATAGGATACGCTCTCAAATCCGCTCTCCTCGGCAATGCGTGCGACCGGCCAGTCCGTCTTGAGCAGGAGCAGCCGCGCTTGCTCCAGACGGTGGCGAAGCAGATATTCCATCGGCGTAATGCCGTGAATCTCCTTCATGCACCGTGTCAGGTAGTTGTAATGGTAATGCAGGGTCTTAGACATCGCCGCGTAGGTGAGCGGCTCCCGGTAGTGGGAGCGGATATAGCCCTCTACCGCCTCAGCGACTGTGCGCACACGTGACAGTCCGCCATTCATGGTCTGCTCGTCCAGCATACGGAGCAGCTCATGAAAGAGCTGCTGCTGGCTCCAAAAGGAGGCCGAGCGCGGCTGCGCGGCAAGCCGCACCAGCGAATCCAGCTTCTGATACGCCTGCTCCGGCGTCTTGAGCCGGCTGTATCTCGGCAGCCGTATTCGATCTGGCTCCGGCTCGCTACTATCCAGAGATGGTGGATGGTTCGGACAGCCTCCATGCTGGAAGTGAACCCAGTAGAATCGGGTCGGCTCCTGGCAGGGCGAGAGCGGGTAGTGATAGGCATCGGGCAGCAGCAGCAGACTCTCTCCGGCAGCGAGCTCCCACTGATGGCTGTTCTCTCCCACATAGAGCCGACCGGATTGGACGAGAATCAGATCGTAGACACCGATACTGCGGCGGGCGGGATGTGCATCCCCTGGCGCATAGCAGGAGATACCGCTCTCCAGATAGTAAGGCAGCGGCAGAGAGGGGAGCAGACAATACGAACGGTCCATCGCATGAGCCTCCTTTGTGTGAGATTGGAGTATTTTTAGGAGAGATCGGTTGTAGTATGAGCACATTGTAAGCGCTAGAATGAGAATTGTCTACCCGGATTTGTTACCGTCCGTAGATGGTAATCACGATTAACCATTGATGAAGCTAATGGAAGGGATGTGCTTGTTAACGATGAGCAATACGAGAGAGCTGCAGTCGGCTGGACGTCAGCCTGTGCCGCTGGAGCATGTTCATATCGAGGACCGCTTCTGGTCACCATCGATTCGATTGGTGCAGGATGTGGTCATTCCGTATCAATATGAGACGCTGCATGATCGTGTGCCTGGCGTAGAGCCAAGTCATGCCGTCCGCAACTTCGAGATCGCTGCCGGGAGGGCGGAGGGCGAGTTTGGCGGGATGGTGTTCCAGGATAGCGATGTCGCCAAATGGCTGGAGGCGGCGGCTTACTCGCTGATGCTGAGGCCAGATGCTGAGCTGGAGCAGCAGACCGATCAACTGATCGAGCTGGTCGCGGCAGCGCAGCAGCCAGACGGGTATCTGAACACCTACTATACAGTGAAGGAGCCGGGGCGCCGCTGGACGAACCTGACCGATTGCCACGAGCTGTATTGTGCAGGTCACATGATTGAGGCGGCCACTGCATACTACCGTGCAACGGGCAAGCGCAGGCTGCTGGATGTGGTCTGCCGCTTCGTCGACCATATCGCGACCGTGTTTGGTGAAGAAGAGGGCAAGCTGCGCGGCTACGATGGTCACCAGGAGATCGAACTGGCGTTAGTGAAGCTGTACCAGGTGACAGGGGAGCGGAGGTATCTGGACTTGAGCGCTTTTTTTATCAACGAGCGCGGCCAGCAGCCGAGCTTCCTTGTTGAGGAATGGAAGCGCAGAGGGAAAATATCGCATTGGAGCAACGGAGCGCCGGCTGGCAGCCCGAATCTGGCTTATCATCAGGCTCATCTTCCTGTACGAGAGCAGGAGGAGGCTGTTGGTCATGCGGTACGCGCCGTCTACATGTACACAGCCATGGCTGATCTGGCGCTGCATCTGCAGGATGAGTCGCTGCTGGCGGCTTGCCGCAGATTATGGAGCAATGTTACTGGCAAGCAGATGTATATTACGGGCGGTATCGGCTCGACCCATCACGGCGAAGCGTTCACCTTTGATTATGATCTGCCCAATGATACGGTCTATTCGGAAACCTGTGCTGCTATCGGTCTCATCTTCTTCGCTCAGCGTATGCTGCAATTGGAGCCGCGGGGGGAATATGCCGATGTGATGGAGCGGGCGCTGATGAACACGGTTATTGCAGGCATGGCGCAGGACGGGAAGCATTTCTTCTATGTTAATCCGCTGGAGGTCTGGCCTGCTGCCTGCCGTCACAATCCGGGCAAGCATCATGTCAAGCCGACCCGACCAGGCTGGTTCGGCTGTGCCTGCTGTCCGCCTAATGTAGCCCGCCTGCTCACATCGCTTGGCGAATATGTCTACTCGTCCAGCGCCGACACGCTCTATGTCCATCTGTATATTGCAGGGGAGACGGAGGTTCGGCTGGCTGGCGGCAACAGCATCCGGCTGGAGCAGGAGAGTCTCCTGCCGTGGAGCGGTGAGGTCGCGCTGACTATAGAGCCGGCACAGGAGGGCGAATTCACCCTCGCTGTCCGACTGCCGGGCTGGAGCCGGGATACCGGGCTGCTCATCAACGGGGAGGCTGTCGAGCTGGCTGCCTGCTCGCGTGATGGCTACGCCTATATCACTCGCAATTGGCGCAAGGGCGACCGGGTCGAGCTGAGCCTGGATATGTCCGTGCAGCGGATGGAGGCTCATCCGCAGGTGCGTGCCAATGCAGGCAAGGCGGCACTGCAACGCGGGCCGCTCGTCTATTGCTTCGAGGAGGCGGACAATGCTGCGCCGCTCGCCTCGCTGACGCTTGCTGCACAGGATGGGGAAGGGGGGGACTTTGCAGCCAAGCTGCTGCCTGGCACAGCATGTGGACTGCCGGAGGATGCGGTCATCATCGAGCTGGCAGGCTTCCGTGAGTCGGACGAGGGATGGAGCAACCATCTGTATCGTCCATCCGCCAAAGCTCGCCAGGCTACGGTGCTGCGCGCCGTGCCGTACTATCTGTGGGGCAACCGCGGCGAGGGCGAGATGGCAGTGTGGCTGCGGACTTAGCCAGCATGGCAGCTATCCCGCGATGTATAGCAGGCTATAACATGCAAACGCCGCTCCACGAAGGATGGAGCGGCGTTTGCTGCGTGGCAGATCGGGCTAACAGAGCAGGAGCATCGCATGAACAGCCGTGCCAACTGACGATAGGGCGCCTGCCAGCAACGCCCGAGCAGACAAGTTATTAGGCCGACCGCCGTCATGCAGCGAGGCACCGCGCCGGGAGCTGCGCGCGGTGCTCCGACTCTGCGGATCAGGCCGGCTCACTTGCCGTATGCGGCGGGGTAACGTCTGGCAATCTCGACGATGACATGAACCGCCTGCTCCATATGCTCTACGGGGATGAACTCATAGCGGCCGTGATAATTTTCTCCGCCTGTAAATATATTCGGTGTCGGCAGTCCCATGTAGGACAACTGCGAGCCGTCGGTGCCGCCCCGAATCGGCTTGACGATCGGCGCGATGCCGAGGCTGGTCATCGCATCATGGGCGATGTCGACGATCTTCTTGACCGGCTCGATCCGATCCCGCATGTTGTAATATTGGTCCTTCATCTCCAGTGAGATCCGCTCGTGACCGTAGCGCTCCCGCAGTTCCTCGACAATTGCGGCAAGCCGTGCCTTGCGAGCCTCGAAGCCCTGCTTGTCAAAGTCGCGAATGATGTAGTGGAGCCTCGTCTCCTCGACGTTGCCGGTCAAGGAGGTCAGATGATAGAAGCCCTCATAGCCCTCCGTATGCTCCGGCGCTTCGGCGGCGGGCAGCTTGCTGTGCAGCTCCATGGCGATCTTGGCGGAATGGAGCAGCTTGCCCTTGGCTGTGCCAGGGTGAACATTCACTCCTTTGCATACGATGGTTGCCGCGGCGGCATTGAAGCTCTCGTATTCCAGCTCGCCCAGCGGCCCGCCATCGACCGTATAGGCATAGTCGGCTCCGAAGGCGGATACATCGAACCGATGCGGCCCGCGCCCGATCTCCTCATCTGGCGTGAAGGCCACTCGAATCTTGCCGTGCTTGATGTTCGGGCTGCGCAGCAGCAGGTGCATCGCGGTCATAATCTCGGCAATCCCGGCTTTATTGTCCGCACCTAGCAGCGTCGTTCCGTCGGTCGTTATCAACGTAAGCCCCTTGTAATTCGCCAGCGCGGGAAAATCGCGCGGAGACAGCACGATGCCTTGCGCTGCGTTCAGTATAATATCTCCTCCGTCATAATTGTGGACGAGCTGTGGCTGCACGTTGGCTCCCGTTAGCTCGGTCGCTGTATCGAGATGAGCGAGGAAGCCGATGACGGGGACGGGCTCCTCGGTATTGGCGGGCAGCGTTGCCATGACATAGCCATGCTCGTCCATGCTTACCTCCGACATGCCAATCTCCTTCAACTCCTCGACCAGCTTGGAAGCAAGCTCCAACTGTCCTGGTGTGGATGGGCAGGATGGGCTGCTGTCATCCGATTGGGTATTAATCCGTGCATAGGAAGTGAAGCGGTTGATGAGCTCCTGTTGAATCATATATAGGCAACTCCCTTCAAGTTATGGATGGGTCGTGCTTGGCGGCGAAAAGACGGTGGTAGATGCCCCTATGAGGGCTTGCATACACGCTCTAGTATAGTATAGCCTGAATCGGCTATTGTAGCACGCGGGTCGCTCAGACAACGAGAGAGGCAGGACGAGGGTCGAGAAGCTGGCTAGAATACGAATAAGTTGCCCGGATTGTCCAAAAATTTACCTTCATTTTATACTTCTGCGGCTATCTCATGGTACGATGGAAGCAATAATGAGAGCTCGCAGAGAGAGAGCAATGGCCGGAATAACCTTTTATCACACTGCACTTCCCCCTTCGCGAATACGCTATGGATGATCGAATATTGTGTGCTGTTCTCTGTTCTTTCGCTTACGATCGATCAGAGATAAAATGTAAGATGAGGATCAGAGCTGAGCTTTAGCAAATTCGCTGGCAGAAGGTGAAGAAGATTCGAACGCAAATCGGTGAAATCGCGGAGCCCATACCTGTGGTTGCTCCGGAGACGAATTGTGATGCAGTCTATCAATTATTCAAGCAGCAATCCAACCTGGAGGGCGTAGCTGTGGTCGGAAAGAACGGGGCCGTCTCATTGATGATGCGTGGTCGCTTCTTTCAGGAGATCGGCACACGGTACGGATTCAATCTGTACATGGGACGACCAATCGGGCTAGTGATGGACAGACAGCCGCTAGTGGTGGACAGCTCGGCGCAGATTACGGATGTGAGTCTGGAAGCGATGGAGCGCACGGTGGACAAGCTATATGATCTGGTGCTGGTGATGTCACAGGGAGTGCTGCTGGGTGCGGTGACGATTCGCGGCTTGCTGCTGGCTGTGGCTGATGTTCGCGCAGAGATGGCGAGATTTCTGAACCCGCTGACCGGGCTGCCTGGTAACCGGATGATTGATGACCGGCTGCAGCAGTTGTTGCAGTTGGATTGCTTCAGCGTGCTCTATATCGATCTGGATCAGTTCAAGGCGTACAATGACAGCTACGGCTTCAATATGGGCGACCAGATGATTCAGGCTACTTCCAGCCTGCTGCGCGAGCATTTTCCCTTCCCCGAGACCTTCCTTGGGCATATTGGCGGAGATGACTTCATCGCGATTCTCACTCATCATCAGTTCGAGGAGGTCGCGCAGCGGGTCATGACGGCATTCGAGCAGATGAAGAAAGAATTCTACAGCAGACACGACCTGGATCATAATTATGTGCTCGCTGAGGGCAGATCAGGGGTGAGCGGGCCGATCCCGCTCGTGACGGTGTCCATAGCCGCCGTGACCAATGCGAGGCGCAGCTATGCAACCATCAACGAGATTGCGAAGGAGGCTGCTCGCATCAAGAAGGTGTGCAAGTCTATACAGGGGAGCTGCCTGTGCGATAATGAGGGCATCGTTCGAGCGAGATAAGCGAAGCGGCTACGGGCGGTGTGCGCGTTGGCAGCTCTCAGGCAATACGGAGCTTTACCGCGCGCAACGAACAATAAGGCATAGAGGACGCCCCGAAGGGGCGCGGCTCTATGCCTTATGTCTGTCCTACGCCAGTCTGCATGCAGATCCGTCAGATGTCCGTCTGGTCTGCAAGATCAGTCTTACGCCTGATACAGCTTCACAATATGCTCGACAACCGCTTCCTTGGAATGGTCGACGATCGTCTGGTGCTGCGGCTTGTCGAACAGCGCGCTGATCTCAGCCGGGAAGGTCTGCTCGATCTGAGCGAGCTGGATCGACTCATCGAACTTGGCTGGATGAGCGGTGGCCAGCGTGATAGTAATCTCGCCGCTGCCGCCATGTGTCTTCGCCGCTGCGATCCCGCAAGCTGTATGCGGATCGAGCAGATAGCCTGTGGTCTCATGCGTCTGGCGAATCGTATCCAGACACTCGTCATTGCTTACGCCATGCGCTGCGAAGTCAGTCTGCACCTGTGCGAGCTGCTCGCTGCCGATCGTGATCTGTCCCTCGGCCTTGAACTGGCTCATCAGACGTTCCACCTGTGCTGCATCGCCATTATGCAGATAGAACAGGTAACGCTCGAAGTTGCTGGCAATCTGAATGTCCATGGACGGGCTATGCGTCATGCGGAACTCGCCTAGCTGATAGGCGCCCTCCTTCACGAAGCGCTCCAGAATGTTATTCTCGTTCGTTGCCAGAATCAGCTTGTGAATCGGCAGCCCCATCCGCTTCGCCAGGTACCCTGCGAAGATGTCGCCGAAGTTGCCTGTCGGCACGCTGAAGTTGATCTTCGCGTCGGCATGCTGTGCCGCTACCTGGAAGTAGGCATAGAAGTAGTAGACGGTCTGAGCCAGAATACGGGCGAAATTAATCGAGTTGATCGCGCGCAGATGATGCTTCGTCTTGAACTCGACATCGGCGAACAGCTCCTTGATCAACTGCTGGCAATCGTCGAAGTTGCCCTTGACGGCCAGATTAAGCACGTTGGCATCGTCTACTGTCGTCATCTGCAGCTCCTGAACCCGGCTAACCTTCTGGTGCGGGTGCAGAATACAGATGCGAATCCCTTCCTTGCCGCGCACGCCCTCGATGGCGGAGGCTCCGGTATCGCCCGAGGTTGCGCCGAGAATGTTAATAATGCTGTTGCGCTTGCGGGAAATATAAGAGTAGAGATTGCCAAGGAATTGCAGGGCGATATCCTTGAAGGCAAAGGTCGGTCCATGGAACAGCTCCAGCACGTAAGCTTCATCTGACAGCTTGCGCACCGGCGTCACCGCGGGATCGCGGAAGGTGGAGTAGCTCTGCTCGATCAGCTCGGTCAGATCCTCTGGCGAGATGTCTCCGTCGACATAGATGCTGAAAATCTCATGGGCAAGCGCTTTGTAATCGAGCTTGCTCCAGCGGGTCAGGTCCGCCTCCGTCAGGTGGGGAATCTGCTCTGGCAGTAGAAGACCGCCATCATCTGCGAGTCCCATTAGCACAGCATCGATGAAGCCGACACCTGCGACATTCCCTCTAGTACTAAAATATTTCATCTGCATCCCCTCAAAATGTAATTTGTTGCTTATTATATCACAATAATTGTCGGCATGAGCATTAGATATTGGATTGGCCTAGACATTTATCATGGTAATTTGCGCAAAATCTGATATGATAAAAGGCGGGATTTTTGCAGTGGCCAAGCTGGAGCAGGCGAGCTGGACGTGATGGCTGTCTAGCAGGGGTTGATGTAGCGCACGATATGACACGCTCATGACCGCTGCCGCTTGTTCATGGCTGCCGCTGTAATGATAGATTATAGATGAACAAAAGGAGTGCTTTCATTGTGAGCCAGCCCCGCGAAATCCAGGTTGACGAACGACTGCCGTTGCTGCAGAGCCTGCCGCTAAGCTTGCAGCATCTATTTGCCATGTTCGGCTCGACCGTGCTTGTCCCGATTCTGTTCAAGGTAGACCCGGCCACCATCCTCCTCATGAACGGTATCGGCACGCTGCTGTACATTTTAATGTGTAAAGGGAAAATTCCCGCCTATCTCGGCTCCAGCTTTGCCTTCCTGTCGCCGGTGCTGGCTGTGATGTCGGATGGCTACCCCTACGAGACGGTGCTGGGCGGTTTTATCGTCAGTGGCCTGATCTTCATCGTGGTAGGTCTGGTCGTCAACAAGGCCGGGACCAGATGGCTCGATGTCGTCTTCCCTCCCGCGGCTATGGGCGCGATCATCATGGTCATCGGCCTGGAGCTGATTCCGGTCGCAGCACGCATGTCCGGTTTCATCCCGCCAGGCGACCCGGTTCAGGCGCAGAGCTGGGTGATGGACCCTAAGGCAGTGCTGATTGCTTGTGTGACACTGTTCACCATCATTATCGCTAATGTAGTGCTGCGCGGCTTCCTCAAGATAATCGCGATTCTGATCGGCTTGGTGGTTGGCTATCTATTGGCCTATCTGATGGGATATGTGGATTTTGCTCCTGTCGAGCAAGCCTCGATGTTCTCCGTACCGACCTTCTATACGCCGAAGTTCGAGCTGGCTGTCATCGCGGTCATTGCGCCTGCGGCGCTCGTAGTGGTGGCAGAGCATATCGGTCATCTGATCGTAACGAGCAAGATTGTCGGCAGGGATCTGTCCAAGGACCCTGGACTTGACCGTTCGCTGATGGGGAACGGGGTATCCACCCTGTTGTCCGGGTTTGTCGGCTCGACACCGAACACAACGTATGGGGAAAATATCGGCGTCCTTACCATTACCCGTGTCTACTCTGTATGGGTGATTGGCGGAGCGGCCGTGATCGCCGTTGTGCTCTCCTTCCTCGGCAAGCTGGCGGCGCTGATCAACACGATTCCCGATCCAGTCAAGGGCGGTGTATCGCTGCTGCTGTTCGGCGTGATTGCGACCTCCGGCATTCGGATGCTGGTTGAGACGAAGGTCGATTACTCCAAGACTTCCAACATGCTGCTTACGAGCATCGTGCTGGTCATCGGGCTGAGCGGCTATGTGCTCAAGCTCGGCAATTTCAGCCTGACGGGGATGGCGCTAGCTACTGTCCTGTCCATCGTGCTGAGCCTGTTCTTCAAGCTGTTCGAGCGCTTTGAGTCCTCGGAGAGCCAGGGACATTAAGACAGAACACCCCGCAGTGAGCGGCGCCTGGCGCTTCTTCCTGCGGGGTGTTTCTTTGTGTGGGTGGACAGCAGTTGGCTGTCTTGGCTGTGAGCGCATGCCGCAGCAGATCCCGCTAAGGATGCACCGCCAACGCCCGGCATCAGCACGCGGTGCTTCGCTGCATGACGGCGGCCAGTCGATGAGTATGTACTGTAATGTATTCGCGTGCTACTCCGTCAGCACATAGCTGCTCGGAAGATTGATTCTGCCCGTCTCGTTTCCGTCCTGGTCGAAGGAGATCGCGGCTGTGGGGTAAGTGAGCTCTGTCTCACGGATGAGGGGCTCGAACATAATCACATAAGGCTCCTCTGGCAGGATCATCTCGTAGCGCTCATCCTCTACAAATAGAATGAATCGATGCAGCTCGTCTGTATGATTGCCAGCATACATAATGTATTGTCCCTTATTGGTGGTCACAATCTGGTACGGGATCGCACCGCTGCCAACACCACTGGTTGAGTCCAGCTTGAGCTTGCCGTTGGGACCTTGCGTGAATGCCGCGCTGCCCATTGCATCCCCTGTGGTGAACAGGGCGAAGCGACGGTTATCAAGCTGAGCCACGCGCTGTATGTGGATGTTTTCGTTCGTCATTTGCTCGATAGCCTGCTTCATGGCCGGCTCGCTGTCTTCCACTTTAAAATACAATCTGGCTGAAATGCTGGGATACAGCGCGGTAGCCAGAGCGATCAGAGCAAGCAGAGCGAGGCGCATTATGAGCCGGCTGCGGCGAGAGGATTGAGGCATCATACACCTGCCTTGTATCAGTCTGTATCCTATAGACGCAGCAGCTCTTGATTTTGTTACACCGTGTTTCCACCAAATTCCTGAGGCGTTAAGGTACTGATTTTGCTCAAGAACGGATTTTTGCCGGACAAGGTATTATTGGTGTATGATTTATTTTATGGAATTTTATTAGTATAGATAAGGGGGCGATTGATATTCAATGGATATATCTCGGTCTGGCCATTATCTTCGAAGTAGCGGGAACGACTAGCATGAAGCTGTCAGACGGGTTCACCAAGTTAGTTCCCAGCATACTGTTATTAGTCTTATACTTGACCAGTCTAGTATTTTTAACCCTGGCTCTTAAACGAATCGAAGTATCTGTTGCTTATGCCGTGTGGTCGGGGATGGGGATCGTCATCATTTCCGTTATGGGTCTATTTTATTTTAATGAGCAATTGTCCTTAGCCAAGGTCATTGCAATCCTTCTGATTATTATAGGGGTTGTTACTTTGAACTTGAGCGAGGGGACGAGCAGCTAGCCAATCGCAACACTCCCTTGTTGCTAATGAGTCACGCCTTTAAATTCTAATTTTGGAGAGAATAAATGAAGCTCTTAAAACCTTTTTTCCTAGTCACAGATATTGGATTCATTGTCTACTGGATTGTAACTTATTTTCATATCATTCCAGAGTCGATGGCGTTCAAGGATTACAACAACCCTATTATGATTCACTGGAACTGGTCGTTCTTTCCTCTCGACATCCTGATCTCCATCACTGGCCTTGGCAGCTTGTATTTATTTAGAAAAAACCGACCGTCTTGGAGACCTTGGGCGCTAATATCGCTTGTCCTCACCTTTTGCTCTGGACTTCAAGCGATTGCTTTCTGGGCATTTGCCAACGATTTTGATCCGTACTGGTGGGCATTTAACCTATATTTATTAATCTACCCTTTATTTTTTCTGAGAACCGTAATGGGTGGTTACAGTAAAGTATCTTAATCGTTGACTTATCTTCATCGGAGGGGTTGCAGTTTGCGACCCCTTCGTAATATTTTGAACTGGGGGGGTTATGTTGAAACGATTTTTCGTCTTTCTGCTGTCTCTAATGATCACCATTGGATTATGGGTACTAATTGCAGTGCTCCTCAGTGGGAGTGGAAATGGCGATACAGATACCCTGATCCTGATCGCCCTGTGTGTCGTTATTTCGATTCAGCTTTCCTTTCTAACCTCTATTATTCTAACCTCGAAGTTAACGAAATAAGCGGCTACAGATAAGAAGTATCTGTTTGGTTCACCCCAAGGAGCTCCTAATCTGAACGATCAAGCCCATATTCTTGCAAGGGGTGCTTCACTTATGCTTCCACCAAATTCCTGCACATTCCGGTACGACGGCCGACTTCTGTGCTGCGGCTCGTGCGGCTACCTCTTCACTGAAGAAAAAGGAGGTCAGCTCCTGAGCCTGCTCGGCATTATCAAATACATAATCGGTACGTATCCAGCGATGCTCGAACCCATAGACGTCTGATAATGCGGCGTAATAATCAGCCAACTCGTCTGGCGGCTGCGGCTCCGCGAGGCCAGTGCCCAATGTCTCTATGATGATGACGGTTCCGCCAGGGCGCAAGACGCGATCGATCTCCTCCATTATGCGAGCCAGGTTGGAGGTAGCTTCGGGCACGCCAGCATGTACCAGGTAGCATAGACTCCACCCGGCGACAACAAGGTCTACGCTGTGCGTAGCCAAGGGAAGCTCGCGGTGGTCGGCGACGGCTGTGCGCCAATTGGTGAGTCCGGCTGCTGCGAGCCGTCGCGCGTTCACCTCCAGCATCGCAGGATAAGCGTCCAGTGCCATCACGAAGGCTGCCCCGCTCGCCAGCGGCAGGGTCAGGCGTCCGGTTCCAGCGCCCAGCTCAGCCACCTCCAGCTCATTCAGCGGGCGAATCTCGTGCAATAGGGAGGCCAGATTCGGTTGCCGGGCGACCAACTGATGGTATTGGTCGGCCTGTTCATTATAGATATGCAATTGATTAGACATGATTGAGATGTTCCCTTCTATTTAGACTGATCGGCATGTTCAGGGAGACTGAACGGCATATAGAAGGTATAGATTCGTACACAGTGGCTGCAATTCCACATCATAGTGATGATGGGTCAGCCAATTGAGCGCTGGGCGCAATGGTGTGTGCAGGCGTGTCATCTGGTGCGCATCCGCTTCACTAGGGGATCTTTGTTCGCCACAGATAACCGAGCCGTTCGGGACGGCGATCGCACGTACTGAGGCGGGAGGATTCTCTCGCGCAGTAGTGTCTGACTGGACTGATGAGCTCGCGCCGGGTACGTCAACCTTTCGCCCAACGCGATCTGCGGCTGAGTCCGGGGACACGGCTGAGGCTGGCGGCGAGATCAGATCGACCAGACAGATTCGCCCGCCAGGGCGCAGCACTCTGTGCATCTCCTCCAGCGCCAGTAACTGCTGATCTGTGGACAGATGGCGAAAGGCGAAGCTGGAGGAGATGAAGCTGAACTTGCCTTCGATATAGGGAATAGCGAGCATGTTGCCGAGCCGGGTCTCAAGCTGTGGATATTTGCTCGCTGCCTGCGCGAGCATCGCCGGAGATTGATCGATCGCAGACATCGTCGCTCCGAGCGCCAGCAGCCTGCCCGCCAGATTGCCTGTGCCTGTTCCAAGATCAATCCCACTCTCACCTGCGGCCGGAGCCAATCTGGATACGGCTGCTGCCAACGCTTCTTCATAGTAGCGATATATGCCCTCGCCACGCAGTACCATCTGGTCGTGTTCGGCAGCAAGCCGATCATAATTCCAGTGGTCCTGCCAATTGCCCCGTTGCTTACTCATCACTCTAGCATCCTGCGCCTGCTTAAACATCGCCGCGATCGGCATGCTCTCTGCAACCTCCTGCTGCAGCAACTGGAGCAGCCCCTCCGTCGTCTCTAGCTGCTGACGCAGCGATAGCCAGAGCTGCATGGTTTCCGAGCGGTGCTGTTGCAGCAGCAAGCGGAGCGCATCAGTCGCATGTTGTGTCTGCTGAAGGCCGGAAGCCAACGCCTCGGCAATACTGGCAGTCGCCATCCCGGCTTGCCGCAGGGCGATGATGAGCTTCAGTCGCCCTATATCTTCCGCGGTGAATACACGGTAGCCGCTCTGATGCTCCTTCGCCGGGGTCAGTAGCCCCTTCTCCTCGTAATAGCGAATGGTTCGGGCGGAGACGCCGAGCACCCGCGCTGCTTCTCGTATCCTCAATGCCGTTCACCTCCCTGAATTCTCTCCTAGTGTAAACCTTCACGCCGCGTACAGGTAAAGAGCAGTTAACCAAATTAATGGAGCACCAAGCCTAATTAAAGCAATCGTAGTCAGCTACAGAAGCGGAGAGGCACTGTAAGCAATAAAAAAGGCTGCCGGTTATCAGCAGCGTTCATATATACTTAGTTACTGTACAGGTTGAATGACGATGGTTTTCATTTGCTTGGTTTCAAACGGCCTGCTATAGTTTTTGCAAAAAGCATCTACATTGGAGATAATTCTTTCTTTGTCATAAATAAAGAAGTAGACATGTTTTGAGGTGTAATGGTATGCATCAGATCCGATTTCTTCAGTGAGCGTTCTTTCGGACATGCTTGGACGAGAACATTTGACTTCGATCACCGTGTCATAGGTGTCAAAGAATAGGTCGGAACGGTATCCTTTGTAGCCTCCGTCACCGGCCACTTCTACTCGTGTTTCAGGAAATAGCGGTCGGAGCAGGGAGAACAATACGCGCTGTACATCATATTCATTACCTAAGGTAATTTTATTCAAATTCTCTTGCTGTAGCGTTCCTTTGCCATGTACAGGTTTGTGATACATCTCTTCCATGTGCTTATTAAAATGTTGAAGGATTTTCCCGATTATGATGTGAAAATGTGCTTCATCAATTTCCTGTGCAGGCAGGATGGAATCAAACAAACCCGCTTGTATGTCCGCAGTTAGATCCTCCAGATAAGAGACGGCAGCAAGGGTTCCCTCTCTCGCAACGAGTACAAACTTTTGCGCCACGGATGAATCGGAAAAGAAGCGTTCTAAAAGACGGCTGGTAGTGCTCAGCCACCTATTGGTGAAGGACGAATCGTCCATCCAAGCTGTTGATAGCTGAACTTGCTTCTGAATCGCGGCGATGACGGCTGCTTTGTCTCCAATAATAGATGTCAAGCAGTGACCTCCGATCCTTCAGCTATAGAATACCCCAGCGCAGGTAGAACAGGAATAGCGGCTCCAGAATATAGACTTCATCATCCTTGTAATCGAATACCTGGTACATAGGCTCACTGTTTTGAATAATGGACAGCATCTGACCGATGTTCTCTTTAATTTTTTTGCGTGTGGGCTTATCAACTGCGTCTCCTAGCAGGACATCTACTCGTCCTTTCATGTCATCCGTTGACAGGCTGACAACCGGCGGGTCATATGCTATGGCCTTTAATAGCAATTCATAGGTATCGACTTCTTCCCCGTGTACGGTGAGGTATGTCTTCCGTTTCTGCCCTCTTGGATTAGGGCCTGTCTTCAGTTTCCTGGCTACTTCCTGGTAAGCAAGCAGATTAAGAGATGTCATCTTGTATGCTTGGTTTAGCACGCTCTGGTCAGGATTAGTTGTTGGTCCCAAATGATCGAGGTCAAGAATCATGCCGAGATTGTAGCATATGGACTGCATGAGCTGCGGCGAGGACAGGCTTTCTTGCGCGATATGCTCAGCAATTGCAGGATCAATGTTCATTCCAAGCTTACCGAAGCCCGCAATCGCAATCTCCTTCAGCTCTTCTTTGTTCCAAGGCTCGATATTAATCAGATTCAATCTGCCGCTTAGATCAGCATTCTTCCGAATGGCATCATCGGAGCGATGTGGAAGAGAAATGATGATGGTTTGCAGACCTTTGCGGATAGCATCCTTGAGCTGATAAGCAATCTCGAGCTGCTTGCTCGATGAAGCATAATGGAAGTCATCGAGCAGCAGGACAAGATCATGTTGAATAAAATATTGAATGACTTTATCCTTATTCGAGCGAAAGGATTCCGTTATAGACGTGGTGATAGCTTCGGTGGTGCCAGCAAGTCCCTGACCTTCGGTCTTCTGTATTTTCGTATGCTCACGTTCAAGTGGAATGCCAACTTTATGTGCAATCGTAACCCAAAAATCTTCGGATTCTTTGAAGTCATTCCCTATAAAGTCAACATAGCGATTCGTACCAATCACTTTATCGCATAATACGGTTTTACCTGTTTTCGATGGGCCGACTATCGAAGTCAGAAAACCGGTCATATCCACCGCATTACGGAGGCGAGATTCATACGTAATTCCAAACTCCGCTCTACGCGAAATATAGGTGTGTATAGGCAACGCGCCAGCAATGAATACATCTTTAACTCGCAGCTTCAAAGGATCACCCCTAATTTCATTCCTCTTATCAGTATACCTCTTAATATGAAGTTATAGAAGCTTATGATCACCTTTATGGACTTTTAATACTCTATGATGCTTAAAATAGAGTAAGAGCATATATTTTAGACCTATTGTTTGATTTACAAAGGTTCCTCTGTTTCTTTACCAAACCGTCCCCTCCGAGAACACCTCGATAAAATTACGCGCGCTCCGCGACAGGTAGCGCTCCTTTAGCCAGACGATGCCAACTTCGGAGTGGAAATCCGCCTGCTCCATATCCAGCATGCGCACGTTGTTGAACAGTGCTGAGGTCATGACGGATTTGGGCAATATAGTGGCTCCCAGGCCAGCAGCAACCAGCGCGATAATGATCACTACACTGGAGCACTCGCAGAGGATGGACGGCTGAACGCCCGCCATGCGGAACTCCGACATGACACGCTCATGCATGCCCGTCGTCTGATCGCTCTTCAGCGACAGGAACGGGTGACGCGCCAGCTCGGACGGGATGATCGACTCTCGTCCATCATACTCCGACCATTGGCTAGGCAGGATCGCGACGAAAGGGTCGGAAGGAAGCGGCAGCACGGCGTAGTGCTGGGAGTCGAATCCCGCCTCGAATGGCAGGCGAGCTACGACCAGCTCGATCTGCCGCTTCTCCAACTGGCTGCCGAGCAGCGAATGGTCACCTTCGCGAATTTTGAAGGATACCTGGGGGTATCTGCGCCGAAACTTGTCGATGGCAGGCGGCAGCAGGGAGACACAGGAGACGACGGCGCCGATCGCCAGCACCCCTTGCACGCCCTCGTCCAACTCCTGCACCTCCTTGACCGTTTCATTATATTGCAGCAGAAGCTGCTCAGCGCGTTCTCTGAGCAGCTCTCCCGCCGGAGTCAGCTTGAGCCTGCGCCCGCTGCGATCGAACAGGGTGACGCCAAGCTCCTCCTCCATCTGTTTAAGCTGACGGCTTAGCGGCGGCTGCTCCATATTGAGCAGCTTGGCCGCTGCCGTAACCTGACCCTCCTGGGCCACGGCAAGAAAGTATCGAAGCTGACGCAGATCCATATATTTTGTCTCCCCTTGGGCTATACTTTTAAGGTATAATAGATGTACAAAACAGATATTTTCAATATACGAGAAGAATTGGTATCATTCAACTAACAAATCTAATTGACAGAGGATGTTGCGAATATGACATACTCCATTTCCATTGAATTGGCCACGGAGAAGAAGACCAAACCAGACGTAAGCAAGATCAGCTTCGGAAGCAGCTTTACCGATCATATGTTTATTCTGGACTATGACGGAGACCGGGGCTGGCATAGCCCTCGCATCGTGCCTTACCAACCGATTACGCTGGATCCTGCAGCCAAGGTATTCCATTATGGGCAGACGATCTTTGAAGGCTTGAAAGCGTATCGCACGGAGGATGGCCGTCTGCTTCTGTTCCGCCCGGATCAGAATCTGAAGCGTCTGAATCGCTCCAATGAGCGGATGAGCATCCCCGATATTGACGAGGAGCTGGCACTGGAGGCGCTCAAGCAATTGGTGCTGGTCGACCAGGATTGGGTGCCGAGTGCCGAGGGAACCTCACTGTACATCCGTCCGTTCGTCATTGCGACCGAGGCGCTGCTGGGCGTCGCTCCTTCGCAGCAGTACAAGTTCATGATCATTCTCTCGCCTGTAGGCTCCTATTATGCAGAGGGCATTCATCCAGTGCGGATTCATGTCGAATCCCGTTATGTTCGTGCGGTGGCAGGCGGCGTGGGTGAGGCCAAGACAGCGGGCAATTATGCGGCTGGATTGAAGGCGCAGGAGAAGGCAACCGAGGAGGGTTACTCCCAGGTGCTGTGGCTGGACGGTGTACATCGCAAGTATATCGAGGAAGTTGGCAGCATGAATGTGTTCTTCAAGCTGGGTGACAAGATCGTCACGCCGGAGCTCAATGGCAGCATTCTGGCGGGGATTACGCGCGCCTCTGTGATCCAGATGCTGGAGAGCTGGGGTGTGGAGGTTGTAGAGCGCCGGATCTCCATCGAGGAGCTGTTCGAGGCGCATGACCGCGGCGAGCTGATCGAAGCGTTCGGCACGGGCACCGCGGCTGTGATCTCGCCTGTGGGCGAGCTAAACTGGCAGGGCCGCAAGATTGTGATCGGCGGCGGACACACGGGCGAGCTGTCGTCCAGACTGTACAACGAGCTGACAGGCATTCAGCGCGGCGAGCGCCCTGATCCGTTCGGTTGGGTCGTAGAGCTGAAGGGCGCTGAGGCGTAGGCGAGCTCGTAAGCAAGATATGGATATGCTAAGACATGAAGCCTTCCACCCCACTGTATGTGGCGAGGAAGGCTTCATTTTATGGCTAGCGTATCATCCGTGTACTGTAGTAGCGCATCAGTAGCTGATCAGTGCAGCCATCAGCAGTCCGGTCGCCATGCTCAGGCGTGAGGTGAAGATGGCAACCGACACATTGCCCGCTGGAATCTCTCGCGTAATGCGAAAGGGTGTGAGCAGCTCGAACAGGTAGAATATAGCGACCTGGAACAAGATGCCAAGCATTCCCCACATGATCAGATCGGTGATGCTGACGGCATGATAGATGGCGGAGGCAAGTACAATCGCCAGGCCGATCACTTTGCCGCTCAAGTCGTGGGCGACTGCTTTGGCTGCTGCCATCTTCTGCGGGTCAGTCGTGTCGGAGCCTTCGCGTATGATGGCGAATTCCCGGTAAGGCGTGGACAGGATGAAGATTACCAGCCCCAGGCCCAGCAGTGGCAGCGTCACCGCAAGATAGATCAAAAAATTGCTAATATACTCCCATTGTTCATCCAAAGCAGATGACCTCCCATACATTATTATGGCTCCCGAACGGCAGCAGGCACGAAGCAGGACAGGTTGTTGGTGATACGGCTGCCGATCCGCGCCACTGTGGCTGATGGCTGGCCGCCGATCAGATATACACCCCAGAGTACATGACCCTCATACGGCCCGCTCAATGTCTCAACGGTACGCACAGGCAACTGGACAGCCTGTTGATAGATCATCGGCTGCTCCCAATAGGACAGCTCGCCATCTCGTTCCATCTCGCCCCCGGAAGCGTCATAGAGGGTTACACCGCCGCCTTCGCGCCCGAGAAACGGCTTGCTTACATAGGCCTCGCGCCCGGCAAAGCGATTATCTAGATAGGTCGGCAGCATGTAGCGTCCGATCCATCCCAGCTCCTGTGCATCGAAGAAGGCCTGCTGTTCATAGAGACTCCAGATCAGCGCCTGCACGGCCTTGGACTGGATGAGGAAGGCATCCGGCGGATTGATCACCGCCAGCTTGCGCTGCGCCATCAGCTCGATCACATGCTCGCCTGTGGGATAGCCGTCATCATCGTGCTCCTCAGCGAGCTTCTCAATCGGATGCAATCGATACAGCAGATCAATTGGCATATGCTCGCCTTCGGCTGTGAGCTGACACAATCGATCTTCATATACACGCAGCTCCTCCAGAGCCACGAATTGAGCAGGGGCAAGTCCTGACTGCTGTAGCAGATAGCGCGCGGTGGCCGCATCCTCCTCGTGCCAGCCAAGGGCGGTGAAGGCGATGCGATCGATGGGATATCCCTTGCTGCGGTAAGCTGCTGCGATCTGCTGGAAGGCCTCCAGCAGATGGTGCTCCTTGCCCGCGTTCGGGTTCGGAACGCCGTAGTAGCGGCAGGCGCGATCGTTCACCACATAGGCCTCCACAATACCGGTCGGCGTGTCGCTGTTGAACTCGAGCATCTTCGGCCCGTCGGCTGTCCAGGCGAAGTCAAATCTGCCAATGACAGTCGGAACCTCCTGCCAGACGGACTCCCTGACCGCTTGCAGAGCTGATCCGGGAACTCCCAGCTCCAGCAGCAGTCCATCCTCCGCCCGCCGCAGCACCTCCTTGACCCGCTGGAAGATGCGTCCCAGCCGCTCTGCGGCCTGTGACAGCTCTTCATACATCGCACGCGGCTCGCAGAGAATGGATGCCAGGGCGTACTCTTCCCCGCACATCCAGTCCCAGGTGAACAGCCCCTCCTGCCGCAGCGGCTCATAGATGTCTGCTCTGCGTTGCTCATATGTATTCATGACTGGCTACCCTCCGTAGGAGCTGCCTGAGCTGTAGCCGCTTGAGCCGCTGTAACCACTTGAGCTGTCGGAGCTGCTATAGCCGCCTGAGCTGGATGCACTGCTGCCGAGTCCCCCTCTGGAGCCTGTGCTGACGCCTGATCGACTGGAGTAAGAGGACGATCTTTCATAATAGGCTTTGCCGCCGTGCGTGCCATAGTAGGACCCTCGGGAAGTTCGATCATCATCGCAGTAGCCATCCTCATCGACATCCACGCATTGATCGTTTCCCGGAATGAAGGCGCTGCCTGAGCCGCCGGAGAAGTCTCCTCCCGCAGAGCCTCCCCCGCCTGAGCTGCTGGTAGAGCTGCATCCTGTCATTCCTATCGCTAGCGCAGTGCTTAAAAACATGGACGCCAGCAGTCTTGCTTTGTCTTTAGCCATGTTGCTCCCCTTCTCTGGCATAATATACGTACAGCTTGCGATCCTCGTCGATCTCGGTGGACACCTTCTCCCACACGGTGCCGTTTACTGTGCAAACATCGCTAAGCAGAAGGAGCAACACTGTCTCTTCCTCGCTGTAGTCGAAGATGCGAATCAACGGGGAGAAGGACGCGTGCTCCTCGTACTGGCGTAGCTCTACACGGATGCCGCGCCAACTGCTTGATGCAGCCTCCGGTTGAGCCGCAGATTCCTCCACAGCTTCCTCGACATAGATTACATAACCGTCCGGCTCTGTACGGCAATAGCTTTTTTCATACACTACGCCGTCCTTGACGTAATAATCGCAGGCAAATCGCAGCATGATCTCATCCTTGGTAATCCGGCTGTAATGATATAGCTGCGGATGGCCTCTCTGTTCATCTGCCAGTCGATAGACTAATCTAGCCATGTTGGTCTTCCCCCTGATCATTGATATGTCTGATTGTACGGAGCAGGGCGAGAAATCGTTTCACTACACGAATTTTGGGTGCCAGCATTTATCATCTTACTCCAATAGCCGCATGCCGCCAATTGCTTTTTTGCTGGCTTCCTCCTGGGCTTCTTACCGCTCAATCTCTTCCTGCTGTATGGTACACTATCGTTAGAGGATGTTCGAATTCATGAGGGTATAGAGCAAGGGAAGTGATAGATATGATGAATGGACAGACACCGAACGAGACACTGCGTGGCGTAGCGGAGGAGCTGCTTGACGAGCGTCCTGCAGGGGCGGAGCTCAGACGAATCCCCATGGCGCGCCAGGCGTCGCCGGAGACGACGCGCGAGCTGGTCGAGGCAGACAGTGCCGATGCCGGGTATTTCCGCCTGCTAGAGCAGGGCGGTATCCTCCTGAACAAGGCGCAGCTTCAGGCGGTCAGGCATACTGAAGGGCCGATGCTGGCGCTCGCCGGGGCCGGATCAGGCAAGACGACGATGCTGATTGCGCGCACCGGATATATGCTTCAGGTCAGGCGCATACCGGCAGCGCGCATCCTGCTGCTCACGTTCTCCAGCAAGGCCGCGGCCGAGATGAGAGAGCGAATCGGGCGGCTGCCGGGCATGACCGGGCAAGAGACGGGGCAACTGCACGCGCGGACGTTCCACTCGTTCTTCTTGCAGCTCCTTCGCAGGCAAGGGCTAGAGCAGGAGATCTTGAGCAGTACGCAGCGGCAGCATATTGTATTGAAGCAGCTCATGCGTGAGCTGGGCATACAGGGGCCGTATCAGCCGGAGACGCTATTGTCCCTGCTGTCCTCCTACAAGAGCAGCAAGCTGACGGTAGAGCATATGCCGGAGGATACGGCAGGCGAGCGCGAGATGAAGCAAATCCTGTCGCGTTATGAGCAGTGGAAGGAGGAGCAGGGGCAGATTGATTTTGATGATGTGCTGCTGCTGGCGTACCGGATGCTGCAGGAGAACCGAGCCTTGCTGCGTGCGCTGCAAGATCGGTTCCATTATGTGATGGTGGATGAGTTCCAGGACACTAACGAGCTGCAATATGAGCTGGTGCGCATGGTAGCCGAGCCGCGGCGCAATCTGATGGTGGTAGGTGACGATGACCAGACAATCTATTCGTTCAATGGGGCGAGCAGCGCGTTCATCCTGGAATTCGAGCAGCTCTATCCGGGTGCGGCCGTCATCACCCTCGATACGAATTATCGCTCGGTACCTGCTATAGTCGGCCTGGGTAATGAGCTGATTCGCCACAATCTCAGCAGGCGGGAGAAGACGCTGCAGGCGGCGCGGACGCAGGGGGAGCAGAACAGCCCGCGGTATATGCGACCGCTCCATTCGGATGAAGAGGCGCAAGGGCTGGTTCGTCATATCCGTCAGGAGGTAGCTGCTGGCCGTCGCATGTATGGAGATTATGCGGTTCTGTACCGCTCGGCGAGCAATAGCCGCGCGATACTGGAGCAACTGATTCAGCAGGGAGTGCCGCATATTGAGTATGGGGAAGGCTTGCTGCTCTATGAGCATGGCGCGGTTCGTCCGGTGCTGGATTACTTGCGGCTGTCGCAGCACCGCCGGGATTTTCGGGCGATGGAAGGTATATTGCCTACCTTATACGTCAATAGAGAGCGGGCGATGGCGCATATCTATGCACAGGATGCTGCGCGGCCAAGGAAGGGGCCGCTTACCTATCTGGATACGCTGCCGGGACTGAAGGATTATCAGCAGCAGAAGATTGGAGAGCGGCTGGCGCTGATCCGTACACTCAGGCTGATGCAGCCGACAGCGGCGGTCGCACACATTCGCAAGCAATTTTATGATGCCTATCTGGAGACGAGCAACACGCAGCGGCTGACGCAGCATAAGGAGATGTTGAAGGAGCTGCTGGATGAACTGGAGACCTCGGCCAAGCGCTTTGCTACGATTGACGACTTCCTGGCATTCGTCGAGCAGTTGAAGGAGCGCAGGACGGATGAGGCGGGAGGTAAGCTGCAGGAGCAGGGCGACCGTGTGGCGCTTATGACGATTCATCGTTCCAAGGGGCTTGAATTTCCGGTGGTGCTGCTCATCGGTGCATCGGAGGGCAGTCTGCCGCACAGCTCGGCTCTGGAGGCTGACCGACTGAAGGATTCGTATGTGCAGGAGCAGGGGAGCGCGAAGCTGCAGGCGGCGCTTGAAGAGGAGCGGCGTCTGGCTTACGTTGCCGTCACACGGGCGCGGGAGGAGCTGATCATCAGCTCGCCGGCACTGCATCGCGGCAAGCGGGCGCAGGTGTCGCGCTTCGTGGCCACTCCGTTCAGCAGGACAGAGCAGGAGGCAGAGCGGAAGAAGCCGATGGAGACGGTGCCCATCTGGCGCTGTGTGCGCAAGCCATGCAAGGCATGGACACGGATGAGCGCTGCCGATGTACAGGCCGCGGCGGCAGGGCAGTCAAGGCCGCGAGAATGCCCGCTATGCGGCGCGCCGATGGAGCGGGGGAGTCGCGAGGTTCCGGTCTGAATACGGCGGATAGCGTGAGGGCTCGGGCTTTGTAACGGGCTTTGCCAACGTGGTATGATGTGGGCAAGAACTTACAATACTAGGGCGTGTCTGCAAACCTCTTCAAGGGGCAACGATCACCGGAGCCCTGTGAAGATTGAAGACACACCCCATAGTAGAAGGAGGAGCAGATATGGATAATATAGCGGGCATGATTGATCATACCTTATTGAAGGCGGATGCGACGCAGGAGGCCATTGTGCAGCTTGCAGCAGAGGCCAAGCAATATGGCTTTGCTTCGGTATGCGTGAATCCGGCGTGGGTCAAGATTGCTGCGGAGGAGCTTGCGGGGACTGAGGTGAAGGTCTGCACTGTTATCGGATTTCCTCTGGGCGCCTCCGCCACCGCGGTCAAGGCTTATGAGACACGAGCGGCGATTGCAGATGGAGCGCAGGAGGTCGATATGGTCATCGCCGTCGGCGCGCTCAAGAGCGGGCTTGCGGCGGAGGTCGAGCAGGATATCCGTGCTGTGGTGGAGGCTGCTGCGGGGCAGGCGCTGGTCAAGGTTATCATCGAGACCAGTCTGCTGACAGACAGGGAGAAGGAGCTGGCCTGTGAGCTGGCGGCTCTTGCCGGTGCAGATTATGTCAAGACATCCACCGGCTTCTCTACTGGCGGAGCAACGGCTGCTGATGTGGCGCTTATGCGTGCGGCGATCCCTGCGCGGATGAAGGTCAAGGCATCGGGCGGCATCCGTAGCTATGAGGATGCGAAAGCAATGCTGGAAGCCGGCGCATCGAGGCTGGGCTGCAGCTCGGGCGTACAGATTATGCAGGGGCTGCGCGCGGCATCGGATTACTAGAAGGAGCGGACGGCAGGCTATACCGCCAGCTTCGCCCCTTCTCACCTTCGTACAGAAAGGAACGTGCAGATGAAGGAGCAACTTATGCAGGAGGCGCGCAGAGCGCGTCAGCAAGCGTACATCCCGTATTCCGGGTTCGCGGTCGGAGCGGCGGTGCTTGCCGGGGACGGGAAAGTCTATCATGGCTGCAATATCGAGAATGCTTCGTATGGTCTGACCAATTGTGCGGAGCGCACGGCAATCTTCAAGGCGGTATCAGAGGGGCAGTGCAAGCTCGATGCGGTCGCGGTCATTGCGGATACGGATGGTCCGGTATCTCCATGCGGCGCATGTCGGCAGGTGCTGGCTGAATTTTGCGATGAGCATACGCGAATCTTTCTGGGCAATCTGCGCGGCGAGGTGGAGGAATGGACGATGGCGCAGCTACTGCCGGGGGCATTCCGGGCAGACGATATGAAGGGTGAAGGAGGCGGAACACATGGCAGTATTTAAGCGGGTTCATCTGGTTGTGCTCGATTCCGTGGGGATCGGGGAGGCGCCGGATGCCGCGCAGTTCGACGATGTGGATGTGGATACGCTCGGACATATCGCGGAGGCTTGCGGCGGGTTGGATATGCCGAATATGGCTCGTCTGGGGTTGTCCAACATTCGGCCCATTCCTGGCATTGCCCCAGCGGCTCAACCGCAGGCGTATTTTACCAGGATGCAGGAGGCATCGAGCGGCAAGGATACGATGACGGGTCATTGGGAGATTATGGGACTGCGCATCGATACGCCCTTTCGCGTGTTCCCGGATGGCTTTCCTGCTGAGCTGATCGACCGGATCGAGCAGCATACGGGGCGCAAGGTAATTGGCAACAAGCCTGCCAGCGGGACAGAGATTATCGCCGAGCTGGGCGAGGAGCAGATGAAGACAGGAGCGCTTATCGTCTATACCTCGGCTGATTCCGTGCTGCAGATTGCTGCTCATGAGGAGATTATTCCGCTGCAGGAGCTGTATGCCATCTGTGACTATTGCCGAGAGATTACCCGTGAGGACCCGTATATGCTGGGCCGCATCATTGCCCGTCCTTATATGGGCTCGCCTGGCGCGTTCAAGCGCACAGCCAATCGCCATGATTATGCCTTGAAGCCGTTCGGCCGCACCGTGATGAACGAGCTGAAGGATGCGGGACTGGAGGTCATCGCCCTGGGCAAAATCAATGATATATACGATGGCGAAGGGGTCACGCGCGCGATCCGCACCGCCTCCAATATGGACGGCATGGATCAACTGGTGAAGGTACTGGATGAGCGCTTCACGGGACTGAGCTTCCTCAATCTGGTGGACTTCGATGCTCTATATGGTCATCGGCGTGACCCGCAGGGTTACGGGCGAGCGCTGGAGGAATATGATGCCAGACTGCCTGAGGCGCTCGCCAGGCTGGATGATGAAGACCTGCTCATTATCACTGCCGATCACGGCAATGATCCGACGTACAAGGGCACCGATCATACCCGTGAATATGTGCCGCTGCTCGTCTACTCGCCGCGCTTCCAGCAAGGCGGGAGGGAGCTTGAGCTTCGCCGCACCTTTGCGGATATTGGAGCCACGGTAGCGGAGAATTTTGGCGTGTCGATGCCAGAGCATGGCACAAGCTTCTTGAGGGAGCTGTCCTGAAGGCAGGCGGCTCGGTGAGCTGAAGCGATAGAGCGGCCGCGGGCTGACCCCGGCGGCAGTCACAAGGCGGCAGGACGGCAACTGCGCGATGCAGGGGAGCCGTACATACGAATGAACTATCGGAGGTGCAGCGGATGAGAATGGTGGATCTGATACAGAAGAAGCGCAATGGCCTGGAGCTGACGGCAGAGGAAATACGGTTCATTATCGAGGGTTACACGAAGGATGAGATTCCCGACTACCAGATCAGCGCCTGGGCGATGGCGGTTTTTTTTCAGGATATGACCGAGCAGGAGCGGGCAGACCTGACGATGGCTATGGTGGAGTCGGGCGATACGATCGATCTGTCAGCCATTGAGGGAACCAAGGTCGACAAGCATTCTACCGGAGGCGTCGGCGATACGACGACGCTGGTGCTGGCGCCGCTCGTCGCAGCGCTGGATGTTCCTGTGGCGAAGATGTCCGGCAGAGGACTGGGACACACCGGAGGCACAATCGATAAGCTGGAGGCGATCGCGGGCTTCCATGTGGAACTGGATACGGAGCAGTTCACCGAGCTGGTGAACCGGAACAAGCTGGCGGTGATCGGTCAGTCGGGCAATCTGACGCCTGCGGACAAGAAGCTGTATGCGCTGCGTGATGTGACGGCGACCGTCGAGTCGATCCCGCTGATCGCCAGTTCGATTATGAGCAAGAAGATTGCTGCCGGAGCGGATGCGATCGTGCTGGATGTCAAGGCGGGGGCCGGTGCCTTCATGAAGACGGTGGAGGAGGCGCGCAAGCTGGCACAGGCGATGGTGAACATCGGCAACCGCGTCGGGCGCCAGACGATGGCTGTCATCTCCGATATGAGCCAGCCGCTGGGCCATGCGATCGGTAACGCGCTGGAGGTGCGTGAGGCGATCGATACGCTGCGCGGCGAGGGACCGAAGGATCTGGAGGCGCTCTGCCTGGCGCTGGGGCGGCAGATGGTCTATCTGGCGGGCAAGGCGGGCACGCTGGAGGAGGCGGAGGAGCTGCTGAGGGAGGCTATCCGTAGCGGGAGCGCACTGGAGAAGTTCAAGGTGTTCGTCGCCAGTCAGGGAGGCGACCCGTCTATCGTCGATGATCCAGCCAAGCTGCCACAGGCGCCCTATCAGATTGAAGTCGAGGCGCATGCGGATGGGGTGGTATCGGCGATGACTGCTGATGAGATCGGGCGAGCCGCTATGCTGTTAGGCGCAGGCCGGGCAACCAAGGAGGCGCAGATTGATCTGGCAGTTGGGATCGTGCTGAACAAGAAGATCGGCGACCCGGTGAAGGCCGGCGAATCGCTAGCGACCTTGCATGCAAGCCAAGAGCAGGTGGGGGAGGTTGCAGAGCTGATACGCGCCCATATCCAGATTGCAGGGCACGCGGAAGCACCGCCGCTGATCTATGATACAATAGTAGAATAATCTATGCAGTCGCAGAAGAGCGCCTCTTGCCACATCGGCAGGAGGCGCTTTTTAATTTGTATAGTTTTGGGATAGATTCGGTTGCTATACTCCGAAAGTGTAGTAATTGGTTTGGTTATCTATAATCCAAAATAATGTGGGAGGTATGGAATATGTCTTATAGGCAAGAAGGATACTGGCACAGGCTGCTGACGATGTTGTTAGTGCTGACATTAGTGCTGGGGAGCATGTCGGGCGCATTGGCGCCGGGATATGCGCAGGCAGAGCCTGGACAACAGGGTATAATTACATCGGCAGGGAAGACAACATCCTGGGGCGGGAGTAAGGTGCAGGTCGATCCGAATCTGATCCTGACACTGGCAGAGCCGACCTTGGACAGTGCCACGGTGATGATTAATAATCCACAGCCTGGCGATCTGCTGCAAGTGGAAGCGGATCATACGGGGATAGAGGTAGCATTCAAAGCACAGACAGGTATCCTCACTCTGCTGGGGAGCGCCTCGGTGGAGAAATATCAGGAGGTGCTGCGGAGTGTTGAGTTTGTGACGACTTCAACCGAGCAGGTTGATCGAACAGTCAGCTTCACACTTGGCAATGCCCTTCCTTTTAGCGGGAACGGTCATTATTATGAATATATTACGCAGAGCTCGGCGATTACATGGGAGAATGCGAGAAGCGCAGCCGCCCAGAGAGAGCACTTTGGCCGTCAGGGCTATCTGGTTACGATTAGCAGTGCAGAAGAGAATAATTTTATTCAGCAGAAAACATTAGGGATTGGCTGGATCGGCGCCAAGGACATCAGCCATCCGGCAGGAGACTGGCGTTGGGTCACAGGGCCGGAAGGGCTGATGGACTCCGGGAAAGGTCTGGCGTTCTGGAAGGGCTATACAAGTGGTGGCGGTAATTATGGGCCTGTAGCCGGGCAATACAATAACTGGGTTGCGGGCGAGCCGAACAATTCCTCTGGCGAATGGGTCGCTCATATTTTCGGCCCAGGCTCTAATCAGGGGCAATGGAATGACTTCCATCCCAATAATACTTCTGTGCGGGGATATATTGTGGAGTACGGGGGCATGCCGGAGGATGATACGTCTGTGAATATCAGTGCATCCAAGACGGTAGCTTATGCGGCTGTAGATAAGGAAGCGCTCCAGACTGAAGTCGATGATCTGGATTCGGGTGTTCAGGCAGGAACGCTTAATGAGGAGCATTACACGACGGATTCATGGGGGGCGCTCCAGGCGCAATGGGCGGCTGCTAATGCGGTTCTGGCTGCCTCTGGTGTGACACAGGCTCAGGTCGACAAGGCGCTAAGTGATCTGAAGCAAGCGCGTGCGGCATTGGTTAGCAAGAAGCCCCTCCAGGATCGAACCGAGGAGATCAGAGCGGAAAATCTGACGGAAGCCGATTACTATGCGACGAACTGGCAGCAACTGCAGGCAGCGTTGGATGCAGCCGAGCTGGTGCTGGCTCAGAATGATGCTACCAAGGAGCAGTTGGCAGCGGCATTGGACAGGGTGAATCAGGCCAGAGCAGGCTTGGTGGATAAGGAAGCGCTGGACAATCGCGCGCTGGAGCTGAAGCAGTTGAATCCGGTGAATTATTATCCAGAGAACTGGCAGGCGCTGGAGGCTGCGCTGGAGCATGCAGATGCAGTGTTGGGGCGCACCGATGCGACCCAGACGGAGGTAGATGCCGCGCTGGCTGCATTGAACATAGCACGAGAGGCGCTAGTGGAGAAGAGCGCGCTGCAGACTCGCGTAACCGAGCTCAAGCCGTTGAACCGGGACGACTACAGCCCGGACAACTATGAGAAGCTGGAATATGCGCTGGAGGTAGCGGAGCGCGTGCTGGCGGATGCGGACGCGACCCAGATTGAAGTGGATGACGCGCTGGGCAAGCTGAATGCGGCGCGCGCCAATCTCGTCGATTACGAAGCGCTGCGCGGCAGTGTGAACCGAATCACGGAGGAGGCGCTGAATGCCGCGCACTATACCACGGGCAGTTGGGCAGAGCTGCAGAGCCAGTTGAATGCGGCGCGTAGCGTACTGGCAGATAGCAGTGCGACGCAGCGAGAAGTGGATGCAGCTCAGGCGAGCCTGGATGCAGCGCGTGAGCGGCTGGTACGCACGTTAGGGCTGCAACAGAAGGCTGCTGTTGTCAAGGCGCTCAACGAGACCGACTACTATCCAGAGAACTGGAGCAATCTGCAGTCTGCTTTGGCGGATGCGGAGCAGATACTGAGCAATGGTACAGCCACTCAGGAGGATATAGATGCTGCGCTAGCGCGCCTGGATGAGGCCCACAAGGGGCTAGTCGAGAAGGCTGCGCTGGGGGAGAAGGTGCTGGAAGTTGAAGGGCTGAACGAAACAGACTATGAGCCAGCCGACTGGTTGGCGCTGGAGAACGCACTGGCGGAAGCACACGCGGCGCTCGACAACCCGAATGCGACCCAGACAGCCGTGGATCAGGCTTATGCCAAGCTGGAGGCGGCACGGGTGGCGCTGGTGGACAAGCGTGAGCTTCAGGCAAAGCAGGATGCGATTATGGCAGAGAAGCTGAAGGCTGGCACGTATACCCTTGCGACTTGGGAGGCACTGGAAGCGGCCTTGGCGGAAGCAACGAGAGTATTGGACAAGGCGAATGCTACACCAGCCGAAGTAGCGGCAGCTCTGTCGAATCTGACAGAAGCCAGAGAGAAGCTGACGCTCCGTCCATATTATCCGTCAGCCCCTGTTGTACCGTCCGTGTCATCGGGAGCGGAGGGCAGCAGCGGATCAGACAAGCAGATCATTCCGGTCGATGTCGAAGCGGGAGCAGGAAATCTGAATACGACGAAGGTCGAACTGGAGCGCACGACAGCCTCCGATGGGAAGATTACGGATCGGGTTGTGTTCACGCCAGAGAAGGCGAAGGAAGCGATCGGCCGTGCGGAGGAGCAGGAAGACAAGGTCGTGCGGATTGTAATTCCAGATACGAAGGATGAAGTGAGTGAAGTGAAGGTGGATGTGCCCGCAGCCACAGTCGCCCAGTTGAAGGGGAGTCGGGTGGATGTGGAAATCTTCAGCGAGAATGGCGCAGTGCGTGTGCCAAGCAGCTCGCTGAGCGACGTGAACGGAGACCTTTACTTCCGCCTTGTGCCGGTTAAGGATCAAGCAGGACGCGATGCTCTGACTGAGCGGGCAGCGACAGAGGCTGTTCAGAAGCTGGCAGGATCGGAGCAGGTGCGCGTGCTGTCTCGTCCGGTGAAGGTGGAGACGAATCTGCAGAGCCGCGAAGCGGAGCTGACGCTGCCGTTGACCGGGATGACACTGCCAGCCGATGCAGCAGAGCGGGCGGCGTTCCTTGAGAAGCTGGCGATCTATGCAGAGCTTGCGGATGGCACTCAACAGATCATAACGCCAGAGATCGTCACGCTTGCCAATGGCGAGCAGGGCTTGCGGTTCGTATCGAACACATTCGGCGTCTATGCGATTGTCCAACTGGGCGAGGGAGAAGCAGACCATGAGCCGTATATCAGGGCATATCCAGATGGACTCTTCCGCCCTGACCAGGCGGTGACACGGGCGGAGATGGCCTCGATGCTGGTGCGTCTGAATGGGCTGTCCAAAGCGGAAACACTAGGCAGCAGCTTTGCGGATGTGAGCGAGAGCCACTGGGCAAGCCAGACCATCGCACAAGCGAGCAAGGCTGGGCTATTGCGCGGGTATGCCGACGGAACCTTCCGGGCGGAGGGCGGCGTTACCCGTGCGGAGATGGCCGTGATCATCTTCAATCAGTTGAAGCTCACCGTGGGCGAATCGCCTTCCAGCTTCAGCGACGTCCCAGCGAACCATTGGGCGAGCAACATGATTGCAGCGGTGCAGTCGACAGGCTTGCTGCCAGGAAAATCAGACGGCAGGTTTGATCTGGATGGAAAGGTGACACGCGCAGAAGCAGTGACCATTCTGAATCAGTTATTTGACCGGGCACCACATTTGGAGGGAACGCTGGAGGTATGGCCTGACGTTGATGCGAGCTATTGGGCATACAGCGACATCGTTGAAGCTTCGACGAAGCATAGCTATAGCGTGGTACAGCCGTAATTCAGCCGTAATTCAATAGAGTATTGAGCAGGTTTTCTGCAAAGTTCAGCCTCCTTATCCACTGTACAGATGGATAAGGAGGCTTTAGTTGTCTATTGCATCGGTTGTCTGGAAGCGACCCTTCCACAAACGAAGCGCAGACTCTGAGGCCTCATAGCCCGTAGTCTGCGCTTATTTGTATTGGACATCCTGTTGCGGCAGCAGTTACAATCAGGCAGAGCATACTGCACGAATAGACAGCCTTCGGCATGAATCATTGTTTTTTGTCAATTGTTTCGAAAGCATACTTACTTAAACTATGTAATTGTATTAAAATAATGGGGGATACAATAATGTTGGCGCGCAGGCAAGCTGCAGGACGTATGCTTTACAGAAGCGGCTCCTCCCAAGGAGGCGTACATACAGCTTGATGCCAGCCTGAGGGCTGGACAGTGCAGTTGGATATAGAATATAGTTACATGGACTACATAAATATTCCCTAATTCGCTAGGTCATGTCTTCACCCCCCGAAGGAACAGATTGCGCCCGAAGGGTCATTCCACACAAGGCGGTTTCTCGCAGGCACACTTGAGGCATGTTCAGGGAATGTAACGCATCCCAGGCGAAGAGGCGGTAAAGGAAGTCCTTGAGCGGGGTTGAAGACACGCCCTAGAGTACGTTGCGGTTAGGGCAGCAAGGTAGGGGTATTCCAATGAGAGCGATATTGGTTGATGATGAGAAATTGGCCTTGATGCATCTGAAGAAGATGCTGGAGCGCGATGTGCAAGGTGTCGAGGTCGTCGGCATGTTTACAGATCCGGTTCAGGTGCTGGATGAAGCCAAGAAGCTGAGTCCCGATGTAATGTTTTTGGATATCCAGATGCCGGAGATCAATGGATTGGAGATGGGGGAGCAGTTGCAGCTTCAACTGCCCTCCACAGAGATAGTCTTTGTTACCGGGTATGATCAATATGCGGTTCAGGCATTTGATCTGTGCGCTTTGGACTATCTCATGAAACCGATTAACCGTGAGCGCCTGAGGAAGACCGTGGATCGGCTGCGCGCGCGGCTGGATACACATAAGCCCGTCTACAGCCGAGACAGCCAGGTTATGCTGCACTGCTTCCAATCATTGAAGCTGCAACTGCAAGGTGGCGAGCCAGAGTTGATCCGATGGCGTACTAACAAGGCGCAAGAGCTGTTCGCCTACCTGCTGCATAGCCGCCAGCGGATGGTTAACCGCGATACGCTGATCGAGTTGTTCTGGCCGGATATTGAACCAGATCGCGGAGCAACGCAACTATACACGACTATCTATCTGATCCGTCGTGTGCTCAAGACCTTTAATGCTGGAATCGATCTCCAGAAGGGACGGCTGGACGCCGGATACAAGCTGGATATTGGCGATGTGTTGATCGATTCGGAGGAGTGGGAGCGGCAGCTCAAGGAGCTGCCTCCGCTGGATGTCCGGTCTGCGCCGCTGCATGAGCGGATACTGTTCGAATATAAAGGCGACTACTTCGGCGATTACGGCTATCTCTGGGCGGAGCCGGAGCGTGAGCGTCTGCGACGTCTGTGGATTCATCATGTGCAGCAGCTCAGTGAATTCTATTATGAGCGCTCCCTGCTGTCATCGGCCATATCGATTAATCAGTTCTATCAGCAGCTCTATCCGCTGGATGAGCAGAGCTACTATAACCTGATGCGTTGTTATGCAGCCGGAGGTAAGACGGTCGGTGTAGAACAGCAATATGATCTGCTCAGCTCGCGGCTGGAGCTGGAGCTGGATATGAAAGTGAGCAGTGAAATCAGGCGATGGTATGAGCAGTGGCGGGCGGAGCGTGGCGTGTCGTAGTTAGGACATCTATGTCATGTTTAGCTACGTTGTGTAGCAATGCAGAGTATGATGTGCGGGAGAACGGAATGAAGGCCTCATCTTGTCGTCGTCGGCAGGATGAGGCCTTCATTCGGTGAGCACTAAGCCAAGGCAGGCGCCAGGCTGCAGCAATCAGGCTGAATCCGCTAGCAGGGAGGCTGCATCTATGGCCTGCCCGTTACGGGGCCAATCGTATTCGTGGCATCATCCCTGCGGTAGGCCATACTGCGGCTGCTGCTATGCAGCGCTTATCAGAGCTGCATGTTACGCATTTATGGCAGGAGAGCTGGCCTTCTGACCATAGAAAACGGTAAAGTCAAACGATTTGTACAAGCAATCGACATCGGTAAAGCCCGCCTGCTCCATCCATGAGAGCTGGTCAGCAACCGTGGCGTTGATGTCCAGCGCTCTGCGGCGCAGCGAGGCCTCGATGGAGCTTGCGGCGAGTCCGCTGGCGTGCACCGACTCCAGCCACCGCTTGCGGTAGTAAGCATCTGCTGCCGCGGTATGTCCTGCAGCCTGATCCGCATTGACGAAGGCGCCGCCGTCCCGCAGCCAGGAGTGCACCTTGCCAAACAGGCGCTGCTTTAGCGGATGGGGCAGATGGTGGATGGATAAGGAGGAGACGACGAAGTCATAGCCGCCATCCAGCTCCATCTCCGTGTAGTCCGCGATCAGATAGTCGATGCGATCCGACGGTCCGAAGCGTTCCTTGGCTACGGCGATCATGCTGTCGCTCAGATCGACCAGCGTCAGTTGCGCCGCTGGATATTTCTCCAGTATCATCGCGGCGAACAAGCCGGTTCCTGTTCCCAGGTCAAGGATGCGGGGAGAGGGGGAGGCGCTGTCTACCAAGGACAGTGCCATTCCGTAGAAGTCGTCAAAGCAAGGGATGAGCTGCCGGCGTTCCGGGTCGTAGTGGCTGGCATTGGCATCAAAGAGCCGTTTGATATCGTCCTTCATCGATATAACCTCCTAACGTTTGAAGCTATTGTATAAGAAACGGTCATCTTATTGAAATATATAAAAGTTATTTTATTTATAGATTATACCTATAACAGGAGAATATGCGCTCCTTCACTCCCCTCACCCCCAACAACTCCTCAAGCTGTGATCGGTCATATTCCTCCGCGAACCTCCCATATACTGTTAGGGTACAGAAGGGAAGGAGGGCGGATGGATGCAGGAAATTGAAGTGAGCTTTACCCAATTCGTAGATTTTACGCTCAAACGAGGGCAATCGAAGATCACCAAGGTGAAGCAGATTCGGAATAAGGAATACGATGCCGCCTATGACTTTTGGCGGGAATTGAAGGGGGGCATCAGCCACCAACTGCGCACGGGAGCGAATCTGGACAGTTTGGACGAGGTGATCGTTGAGGCGAATGAGCACAAGCGGCATCATTATGAGGAGGCAGTGCGTCAATACAAATGGTTCTGCCGCGGCAAGGAGCTGGAATGGTTCGAGCCGGAAGCAGCCAGTTGGCATTTCGGACGGCTTACGGTACGAGCAACGCCTGATCTGGGTCTGCGGATTAACGGTCAGCGTTATCTGATTAAGCTCTACTTCAAGGAAGCAACGCAGAAGCTTCAGAAGCGCACCGCGGCCGCGGCTCTGGCCTTGATGACCGCGGCCGCCGACACCACCACGGAGCAGCAGAAGGATACGATCTATGGGATGCTTAATCTGAAAAAGGCGGCGCTCTACCCGATGACTCCGGCGCAACTGAATGATGATCTGCTCCTGCTGCTGGAGGGGGAGGCCGCGCACTTTGTGCATCTATGGGAGCATCTGGAGAGCCGGGAGGCGCTGCAGCGCATGCTCTAGCTGACGCATAGGGACAGCCTGCAGCCACAGCTACCCGCGCGGAAGTTCCCGTGAGCGGCTGTGGCTGTCTCTATGCGAGCGCCCAGGCTTCCAGGCTGCCAGGTGGGCAGGTGTGTAGGTGTGCAGGCTGCCAGGTGGGCAGGTGAAGGTGCTGCCAACGCTGTCTATTGAGACCGTCCTCCTGGCAGGAGCACGAACGAACGGTCTTGGGTGAGCGAGGGATGTGTAGCTGGGTTTAGCACTGCCGGGCTTCAAGCAGACGGGGTGCGACGTACTTCGGCTCTATCGGTGTGCATCCCCTTGTGGAGCGCCCACTTGCGCAGCTCCAGAACCTCCAGCCGTCCCTCGGCTGCCAGACGGATGCCCGTTGCCTGTGAGCCGGGATAGATGCGGGCGGTCATCGCGAGCTCTCCATGCTGCGCGAACACCTCTATGGACGAGCGGTCCATGAAGATACGCAGGTGGAGCTGCCCGTCCTCTGCGCGCACCGGCGCTGTGCGCACACCACCCGGCCCTTGACCTGAGCGGCTTCGGTCAAGGATCAGTCGCTGCTGCTCCTGATCGTAGATGAGCCGCGTCTCCTCTCCTGTGGCAGGGTCTACCCGCATCAGCAGCTCTACGCGCCTCGTCTCCTGTGTCTGCAACAGCAGCTCCAGCTCGTAGACGTCGCCGGACAAGCCGAAGCGCTCCGTCAGGTCGATAGGACCGCTTACAGACAGTCGGGGTGTCTCCGACAGCTCGGCACGCAATCGCGCCAGCTCCGGCACCGGTACGGTGAGCAGCCGTCCCTGCTCGTAGCGCAGCTCGCGCGGAAGCGTCATCGCCCCGGCCCAGCCTTCCTCTCGCTCCGGCATCTCGCTCTCCCACATCGCCATCCAGGCGATCATGATGCGCCTTCCGAGGCTATCCGTCGTCGTCTGCGGCGCATAGAAGTCAAAGCCATAATCCAGCATGGTGAAGGCTCCATGGGTGTAACGACCGGTGCGATAGTTCAGTTTCCCTTCGAAATAACCGGACTGATGCAGATTATGATAGTTGTCGGCGTCAGGCTGCATGCCCTGTGGAGATAAGATGAGCACGTCTTGCCCGTTCAGAGGGAATAAGTCAGGACACTCCCACATATAGCCGTATGGCTCCACGCCGCCTGCCAGCACCTGGATGAAGCTCCACTCCTTGAGATCTGGCGAAGCATACAGCAGCGCCTGACCCTGATGAGCCAGCGTGCGCGAGCCGAGAATCATATAGTAGCGGCCATCATGCCGCCACACCTTGGGATCCCGAAAGTGATGCGGATGGATGTCGCCATCCGGTGCTGAGCGAATAACGGGATTGCCTGCATATTTCGTGAAGTGCCGTCCGTCCTCGCTTACAGCGAGGCACTGCACCTGCAACAGATCGGCATCACGGTTCTCGCCGGTCCACACATTGCCAGTGTAGAGCAGATAGAGCTTGCCATCCACTTCAATCGCGCTGCCGGAGAAGCAGCCGTCCAGATCATACGCTTCACTGGGGGCGAGTGCAATCGGGGCATGATGCCAGTCCACTAGATTGCTGCTGACAAGATGCCCCCAATGCATATTGTCCCAATGGGGCGAGTAGGGGTGATGCTGGTAGAACAGATGGTATTCGCCATTAAAGTAGATAAAGCCGTTCGGGTCGTTCATCCAGCCCGCAGGCGGAGCGGCATGATACTGCGGATACCAGGCTCCGTTCGTTGCCCTTAAGCGGTGCTGCGCGAGCGAGCTCTCGGCCGCGGCAATGCGATCCTGATGATTCATCTTGTCACCTCAACCTGTGTTATTTGACCGCGCCGTCGATGACGCCTTTAATAATCTGTCGCTGCATCGCGAGATAGAAGATTATGATCGGGATAATCGACAGCACGAGAGCTGCCATCGCTTCGCTGTAATTGGAGGTGTACTTGCCGAAAAAGTAAAAGGTTGACAGCGGCAGCGTCCGATTCTCCTCCGTCAGCAGTACCAGGGAAGGGAGCAGGAAGTCGTTCCAGATCCATAACACATCCAGGATAGCAATGGTCGTCGTAATCGGCGCGAGGATCGGAAAAATGATGCGAGCGAACACCTGAAGTCGTGACGCGCCATCCACATAGGCCGCCTGCTCCAGATCCTTCGGAATGCCCTTAATGAATCCGTGGTACATGAAGGCTGCCAGACTGAGGCCGAAGCCAAGGTAATAAAAGCAGAGCATCCACTTGCTGTTCAGTAGGCCGAACTGCCCGTAGATCGTTACGAATGGAATCATCAGCGCCTGGAAGGGCACGATCATCGAGGCCACCAGCGCCATCAGGATGATACCGTTCGTCCGGGTCTTCCAGCGCACCAGATAATAGGCGAGCATGGAGGAGAGCGCCACGATCAGCACGACAGAGACGATTGTAATGAGTAGCGAATTGCCTAGCGCGTGGGCGAAATTCATCTTGCTCATGGCACTTGCGAAGTTGTCCCAGCTTAGGCTCTCTGGCAGAGAGAGCGGGTGTGAGACGACCTTGAGCCGTGTCTTGAAGGCATTGATGACGATCAGTAGAAACGGGAAAATGTAAACCAGCAGCAGCAGCGACACGCAGACGAACTTGAGCGGGCCGATGCTTCTTCTCAGGAGAGTCATCAGGATTCGACCTCCATTCTTTTCATAATGCCGACCTGAGCCAGCGCGATGATGGCGACGATGACGAACAGCACCAGCGCTTTGGCCTGCCCGGCGCCCAGATTCTGATATTTGAAGGCTTCATTATAGACATGCATCGCGATCATCTCGGTAGAACGATATGGACCGCCGTTCGTCAGCGACAGATTGGTATCAAACACCATAAAGCTGCGCTGCAATGTCAAGAACAGGCTGATCGTGAACGCCGAGATCATCAGCGGAATTTTCACCTTGAGTAGTTGACCCCACCATGTTGCCCCGTCGAGCGAGGCAGCCTCCAGCAGCGATTTGTCAATGCCTTGAATGCCTGCGATGTAGATGAGCATCATATAACCGGAATTTTGCCAGACGCCGACAATGACGAGCGCCCAGAATGCCTTGGTCGGTTCGGCAAGCCAGGAGTGGGACAACCATCCTATATCCAGTGCCTGACCGAAATAGACGAAGACGCGCGAGAACAGGAACTGCCAGATAAAGCCGAGAATGATGCCGCCGATCAGGTTAGGAGTAAAGAAACCGAGGCGGAACATGTTCTGTCCCTTCATGCCGCTGGTCACCAGCAGAGCGAGCACAAAGGCGATGACATTCGTCAGCACCAGGCTGAACAGAACATATTGAAGTGTCAACAGAATCGATTGCCAAAAGAGCGGGTCGCCGAACGCTTGCGTATAATAGGCGACACCGTTGAATGTTGTCGTCAGTGCGCCTCCGCGGGAGTCGGTAAAGGTCATATAGACCCCGAGGAGCAGCGGAATGGCGACCACTGCGACAAAAGCCAGCAATGGAAGAAGGGCGAACAGGAGGAACGCTCTTGCCCGGCTGGAAAATTTCTCTTCAGTATACACGGTGTAATCAGGCCTCCTTCTTGTCCGCTCCCGCCCGTTCCTCGGGCGGGAGGCATCTGTAGCGGCAGCTTACTTCAAGCTGCCCCAGTAGTCTTGCAGTTCCTTGGTGAAGGCCGCGCGGTCGATGGTGTTGGACAAATATTTCTGCATGGAGGCGCCCATCTGGGCCCACCCGCCAACCGGATAGTACGTGTTCATCCATTCTAGAGTATGACCACTGCTGGTGTAGTTCATGATCGCTACAGACAGCGAATCCTCAGGCAATACAGTGAAGTTGTCGAAGACCGGGATGGAATTGAAGCGGTTCACATAAGCGTCCTGCCCGGCAGGGTCGCTAACGAGCCAGTTCATGAACTCCTTGGCGGCTTGCTGCTGCTCGGCGGTTGCTGTGGTCGCGTCAATCGTCCAGTAGGAGGGAACGCCGACCGAAATCTGCGAGTTGCCGTAATCCTCCGGGTTGTTGCTGATGGGTACAGGCAGGAAGCCGAACTCGCCATCCGGGTTGACCTCCTTCAACTGAGGGTAGGCCCAGTTGCCCATGAACCAGATGCCGACCTCGCCCCCTGCGAGCGCCAGTGTACCGTCATCATATACCGGAGCGAGCGGAGAGCCCTTGGCCTGATTGTATTGCTTCATCAGGTCGAAGGTGTCTGCCCAGCCGTTATAGACCGTATTGGCGCTCAGATCCGCCTCGCCTGACTTCAGCTTGTCGAGGAAGGCATGGCGTTCCGCCGAATCCGGCGATTGGTTAGTGAAGAAGATGTTGGAGAGGTGAGCGCCCAGCGACCAATCCATCGGCGACACATGGATCGCGCCCTTGCCTGTGGCCTCAATCTTGTCGAACAGCTCCTTCAGACTATCGCGGGTGCGGATGGTGGACGGATCGAAGCTGCCGCCGACAGCCTCATCGAGCACCTGCTTGTTGTAGAGGAGACCGAAGGCTTCGACGGTCAGTGGCATACCTACAATTTTGTCCCCATCCTTCACAAAATCCAGTGTGCCAACGTTTGCATGTTGGACCCAGGGCTGATCGCTCAAGTCGACCAGCTTATCGGTCATATCGGGAATTTCCTGACCAAGCAGCATCATGGTAGGAGCATTGTTCGAGGCATACAAGGTCGCTAGCTTCTCATAGGCGGTCTGATTGCCGAGCGGAATAACGGAAATGCTAACATTATGGCTTTGAGCATATTCCTTCGTCGTCTTCTCGAATTGTTCGGCAATCTCTGGCTTGCCGATCAGGATAGAGAACGAGGTTTTGTCTGCTGAGGCTTGGGTGTTGCCGCCAGAAGATGCGTCTGTGCTCCCAGTGGAATCGCCTCCGCAGGCGGACAATATGGAGCCGAGCGCAAGGGTTAGTGCAGCTAATGTTAGAAGTCTGGATTTCATGGATCAACTCTCCCCTTTGTTGTTCTACATGGAACTGTAACTGCTTTCATGAGTTATTGTAACGACTCGATATTTATATGTCAATCGTTTTCATATAAAAACGTCATAAATGGAGATTATCTATATATTTATTCTATGAAGTGCTTGATATTAAAGGGTTTATTCTTAATGATTGAAGGTTGTAACGTTACCATATAAAAAAGGCGTCAATATCTGAATTCATGGTATACTAAGCCCATAGGCTTATCAACGGCTGTCGCAGCGGCTCGCCGCCGCCGCAGTCTGCAGAGGAAGTGAACCATGTCCAATATTAAAGAAGTGGCCAAATTAGCCGGTGTTTCCGTGACCACGGTCTCCCGCGTCATTAATAATCGCGGCTATATCAACAAGGAGACCAGAGCCAAGGTGGAGCAGGCGATGTCCACGCTTGATTATCATCCGAATCAGATCGCCCGTGCGCTCCAGCGAAGCCAGTCTGATCTGATCGGTATGATCGTGCCGGATTCCAAGCATCCTTTCTTCGCCGAACTGATTCATTATGTGGAAACGTATGCCAACGAGCAAAACTATAAGCTCTTGATATGCAACTCATTAGGCTATTCAGATAAGGAAGCTAATTATATTAGCATGCTGCGGCAAAATCGGGTGGATGGGATCGTTATGTGCAGTCATACACTCGATCTGGAGCAATACAAGAAGGTCAAGATGCCGATTGTGTCGTTTGACCGGATTATTTCATCGGACATTCCATATGTAGGCGCAGATAATTTTCAGGGCGGGGAGCTGGCGACCGAGCATCTGATTGCTCGCGGCTGCCAGAAGCTGCTGCATGTGTCCGGGCCGTTGACCTTCGACCTGCTCCCTAATCGGCGTACAGACGCCTTTCGGCTCGTTTGTATGAAGCATGATCTCCCACATCGAGTAATTCAAGGGGCGCCCAACAAGCTGACGTTCGAGTATTACTGGGATTTCATTGATCAGGAAGTGTCCAAGCATCTGCCGGAGTATGACGGGGTATTTTGCAGCAATGATATTTTGGCCTATGCTTTGTATATTTACGCGGTACAGCATGGCATTCGTGTGCCTGAGCAACTGCGCATCGTCGGCTATGATTACCATAGCTTTACACGAATGCTGCAAAATCCGAAGCTGACCACGATCAAGCAGCCGATCGACCGCATCGGCAAGATGCTGTGCTCCAGCCTGATTCGCTTGATCGAGGGCGAGGAGGAGCTGAACAATACGGTGGTTGGTGTGGAGCTGATCACTGGAGATACAACATAGTCCTCGGCTCAAGGCCGAGATGTACTCTAATCTGATTCAGAAGGGACAGGGGAACGACATGAAGGTAAACGATATGAAGGTAATAGACATTACAACCGAGCAACAGTTTGCTGAGGCTTCTAGAATAAGGAAGCTGGTATTTGTAGAGGAGCAGGGCGTACCGGAGGAAAATGAGTTCGACGAGTATGATGTGGACCCGGCGACGACCCATATCCTTGCGCTGCATGAGGATCAGCCTGCGGGCACGGCTCGTCTGCGCGTGGTGGACGATGCAGCCAAGCTGGAGCGCATCTGTGTGCTTGCTGCGTACCGCAAGTATGGAGTAGGGCGCGTCCTGATGGCGAAGCTGGAGGAGCTGGCTAGAGACGCAGGACACAGGAAGCTGAAGCTGAACGCTCAGGTGCATGCGGAGCCGTTCTATGAGAAGCTGGGGTTCCGTACCGTATCCGACGTCTTCTTGGAGGAGAATATTCCTCATGTGACGATGGTCAAGCAGTTGCCATAGGCACTCAGCCATAGGCAGCGGCCCATGGCTGAGTGCCTTGGGGCCGCATAAGAGGCAGAGCCAGGCCGTCCAACAAAGACAGCCTTCCAAACCACGCAGTCGTGGTCTGGAAGGCTGTTGACGTATCTATGGCTATTAATAGACGAGCGAGAACAGGCCGTTAATATGCGTGAGGTAGCGCACGTTGCTCGCTTCCTTCATCAGTGTAGCCGGTGTTCCCTTCAGCTTCAGTTGGTTGCCGCCGATCGTGCCGATGGCATCCTTGCGGCCAAGGCTCGCAAGTGTTCCAGAGAAGATCGGATCGAAGGCCTTCTGCGGCAGACCCTTGTAGGTTGCGAACAGGTTATAGCCGACTGCTTCACCCATCTGCCACGCCACTTGTGCGCTTGGCGGATATGGACGTCCCTCTGGTCCGAATACAACCGCGCTGTCGCCTGCCAGATAGACCTCAGGATGGGAGGTGGATTGCAGGAACTCATTGACCGTTGCCCGTCCACGGTTCACTTCAACGCCCGATTCAGCCACGAGCGGATTGCCTGTAACGCCGCCAGTCCATACGAGTGTATTCGTCTCGATGGAGGAGCCGTCCTTGAGCAGCACCTTGCTGCCTTGAACTTCAGTTACAGCGATTCCGATCAGGAACTTCACGCCACGCTTCTCCAGGCTTTCCTTCGCACGCTCGACCAGGTCAGGGGCGAAGCCAGCGAGAATGGAAGGCGCTGCTTCAACACAGTACAGGCTGATCTCATTGAAATCCACGCCTTTTTCCGCGCATACCTTAGGCAGCTTGTCAACCAGCTCGCCGATCAGCTCGATGCCGGACAGACCGCCGCCACCGATAACGATGTTAGCGTCCGCAGGGTTCTTGGAGGCTGCATAGGCATCAATTCGAGCCTCGACATGAGCGCGGACACGATTCGCGTCCTCGACCGACTTCAGGGTCAGGCTATACTCCTGCAGGCCAGGGATGCCGAAGAATGCGGTCTCGCTGCCAAGGGCGATAACCAGATTGTCATAGGACGTTGTGCTGCCGCCAGCCAGACGAACCTGCTTGCTCTTCAGATCGATGCTCTGAACCGTATCAATGACCAGGTTGATGGACTTGCCTTTCAGCAGCTTGTTCAGCGGCAGGGCGACATTGCGCTCATCCAGTCCGCCTACAGCCAGACGGTGCAGCTCAGTCACGATCTGGTGAGAAGGAATTTTATTGATGACGGTAATCTGTGCTTCCTGCTCCGAGAGATGCTTACGGGCAGTCAGCGCAGTCAGGAGCCCGCCGTAGCCCCCGCCTAAAATTACGATATGCTTCGACATACTTATCCTCCGTTCAAGTGTTGGTTCAATATTCCGATTAACGTTGTTGCTGACGCTCGCCCATTACAGCCAGGAACGCCTGTGCATAGCGCAACGTATTTTGGACATTCGGGTCCTTCAGCATTTTGAGCAGTCCGAACAGGCCAACAGTTGTTTGCTCTGCCTGTGCACGGTCGCCTGCTTCAACAGCAACAGCCGCGATGCCCTTGGCTTTGTCCGCGATTGGCTGTACAAACTCGCCCAACCCATTCTTGAAGTCGCCGATCAGCACCTTGTCTGTAGCTACTGTCTGGGCAATGTCATAAGCTTTGGTCATGATGGTGACCATCTCTGCGAGCTTAGGCAGATGCTCTACCAGCTCTGTAAGGGACTTCTGAACCTCTGGCTTCATCAACTGGTCCAGTACGTCCAGCTCCGTGCGAGCGGCGCCTGCAGAAGCTTCATTTACCGGTTGTTGCGTTAACGTTTCCGACATAAAAAAACAGCCTCCCATGCTTGAATGAACCATCCTCATTCTGTTATCGGTGCGAGCGAACTGGCGCTTGCACGTCATTTCACCATGAATTGTGATAAATTTCACAATAGGGATAGAATTAGAATGGCTTGATCACATTTATGTTCATTTTATTCCTATTTCGTCTGAACTGCAAACATAATTTTAAAATTGGACAAAATTTAATAAAATATGCGCTATTTCGCATGATTTTTTGAAAAGATTGCTGTCGTATTTTGATAGATAAGCCTGTATACATGAAATCGCTAATAGCCGATGTGTACTTTTGCGCGAATGATGATTTGTCTCCCGTTAGGACATCGGGCGTATATAATTATATATCTCATGTAACATTATGGACATTCATCCCGTTAATATAGAGAATATGGATAAGCTGGAAACAAAGTCCGAACAGTATGTGAAATTGGGGAGGTTCAAGCCTAATGACAATGAAATCCGTACCCGAGAGAAACAGAGGACGGCAACGGCCTGAAAGATCGGCTCTGCTCGCTGTCCTGGCGATGGTCCTGCTTCTCCTGGCTGGCTGCACGAACGCGAACGGCGTGGCAAAAACGTTGAACGTGGAGCCGACGCCGCCCGATCCGCAGGCGCCGATGGAGCCGCAGATCGAAGCGATTGAGGTGATACTGGACATCCCTAGCGCGTCGTGGCAATTGACGATAACCGATCCGCAGCAGCTTGCAGCCGTTATCGCGGGGATACACGAGGCGCCAGCCGTTCAGGAGGGGGCGCATGGGCTTTTAACCGATGAGGCGCGTACTAGTACGGACTACCGGCTGCGTATCCTGTCGGCAGGGGAGTCTCAGTATTATAGGCTCAGCGATCTGCGCTCAACCGCTCGAATCGATGCCGCGGCGCTGCTGCAGGAGATAGAGGAAGCTGGCGAAGCGAAGGCCACTCCAGCGCTGGCGCTGCCGACGGCTTGGCTGGATGTATTGCTGGGGGGGAGTGGAGATGAGGCGCTGCTCCGGGTCGAGCCCCATCTGGATGAGCAGGGCGTCAGCGTCTATGCGAATCGGCCACTGCAGGTGGATTCGGTGGCTGCCGCTGTGAAGCGCTCGCTCGGGCAGACCGCCTGGCTCGGCCATATGCAGCCAGAGTATGAGCTGGCCTGGACAGATCCGCAGCGTGTCCTCATTCGGTTCGCCGAGCCGCCTGCACAGCCAGTGCTGCTGCACTTCGGGGGCCTGCTTACAGCAGAGGGAGAACGGTTCGCTAACGCGAATCAACTCCCTGCTGTCGAGGCTGCGCTCGGGACGTCAAGACTAATGAACCGTCTGAGCTGGATCACACCGTCACGGCAGCATGAAGACAGCATTGGCATGCAGGATACGCTGCTGGTGCAGCCCGTGTATGACCGCGCAGGAAAGTCTGGGGAGTGGCTGTTCTACCATGCTGATGGCAGCCAGACACGAGTGAACAAGCACAAAGAGCAGCGACGCATCCGCATCGACAGGCCGAATAATGCCGGTGCGTATGGCAATGAGTATGGCGTCGACGTGTTGTTCTCTGACCGGCATGTAGGAAACACAACCTATGCTGTGTATGGCAATCGGACGCTCTACCGGGTCAACATGGATACAAGTAAGGTCGTTAAGCTGCATACATTCAAGAAGCCGATCTTTGCTGTAGCTTCATCGCCGGATGGCAAGAGGGTAGCCGTACTGCAGTCATCCGATGATTTTGTTGGCTCTGCAGCGGATCTGCTGGTGCTGGATCAGGCAGGGAAGGAGCTGTATAAGCATGAAGAGGCAGCCTATATGAATAAAAGCGATGGATTTATTTTCCCGTATCCGATGTCCTGGATCAGTGCAACGGAAATTGCGGTGCCGGATCAGCGTGAGAATTACGGTGCGTCCATAATTGATGTCCGCAGCAAGGAAGCCAGAGCGATGGAAGGGGCGGTATCCGAGGACATCTTCAGTCAGATCAGGGGCCAACTGCCCGAAGGATTAGAGATAGCGAGGCTTGTCGTTCAATCGCAGGGTTCATATATCGCATTGCAGACAGAGGATGGCTGGCTATGGATGTATGACGTCACAGAGCGCCAGCTCGCCGCTTACGGTCCGGGGTTGCCGCTTAGCTGGGATGAAGCGGGCGATACGCTTGCAGTTGCGCGGGCAGACAGTAAGTATGGCCTGCCTTATGATATGGGCATCGTTCATACTTACCCGCAATAATCGAGGCGCTCCTGCACAGATAGAGAGGCTGCGCCGTCTGGCATGTAAGCCAGCGGCGCAGCCTCTTCGATGTTGCGTGGGATCATGCGGCAGACGCTGCTGCATGAAGCTGGAAGCGACTATCCGCGCAGCATGCGGAATACTTCCTCCACATCCTTGTCGCCGCGACCAGACAGGTTAATAATGATGATCTGATCCTTGTCCAGGGAAGGAGCGAGCTTTCTGGCATACGCCAGCGCGTGAGAGCTCTCCAGTGCTGGAATAATGCCCTCCGTCTGCGACAGCTCCTGGAAGGCCTCCAGTACCTCCTCGTTGGAGACAGCAGCATACTCGGCCCGTCCCGACAGCTTCAACTGGCTATGCTCTGGCCCCACACCAGGGTAATCGAGTCCAGGCGCGATGGAATAGGTCGGCTGCGGATTGCCTTGCTCGTCGAGCAGGACGAGACAGCGGAACCCGTGAAGCTCTCCCGGTACGCCCTGTGTGAGCGTAGGCGCCTTGTCCGGCTCCACGCCGATCAGCCGCACCGACGGCTCGTCCATATAGTGAGCGAAGGCGCCGATCGCATTGCTGCCGCCGCCAACACAGGCGATAACCGCATCTGGCAGGCGGCCCTCCTTCTCCATAATCTGCCGCTTGGATTCCTCGCTGATGATCGATTGGAAGTGCCTGACCATCGTAGGGAACGGGTGAGGGCCAACCGCAGAGCCGAGCAGATAGAAGGTGTGCTTATAGTTCTGCACAAGATCGGCAAACGCTTCATCCACCGCATCCTTCAATCGACCCTGGCCCTTGGCTACCGGCACGACCTTCGCCCCCAGCAGCTCCATACGGAACACATTGAGCGCCTGGCGGCGGGTGTCCTCTGCTCCCATATAGATGACGCATTCCATATTGAACATTGCGCAGGCGGTTGCTGTGGCGACGCCATGCTGCCCGGCCCCGGTCTCGGCAATGACGCGCTTGGCGCCCATACGCTTCGCCAGCAGAATCTGGCCGACTACGTTGTTAATTTTATGCGAGCCGGTATGGTTCAGATCCTCGCGCTTCAGATAGACCTTGGCGCCTCCCCACTTGGCGGTCAACTGGCGTGCATAGGTCAGGGGATTTTCCCGTCCGATATATTCGCGAGCGTAATAACGGAATTCCTCATTGAATTCGGGATCATCCTTGTATTTCAAGAATTGCTCACCGAGGTAGTCGAGCACCTCCTGCAGCTCCGGCGGGACGAAGCTGCCTCCGAATTCCCCGAAGTAGCCTGCTTTAACCTGTTCGTTAGCCATAAGAGCGATCCGCCTCCAATAAATTGAATGAACTATTTTCTATACACATCGTAATGGAACATGAAAGGGTTGTCAAAGCTTGTTGTTGTCTATTGACGAATGAGGACGAGGCGAGTTTTCTGGTACGGGAAAACCTGCTCCTATGCCCCGCTACGGGCTGTAGTGGAGGGACTTGGCGCCACGCTCAAGTAAGGCCCGGGCAACGACGCGTTGACCATTCAAGTAAAGTAATAGACGGAACAGGAAGCTGGCGGCTGCTGGCAGGATTGACAAAACGAGCGGTCTACCCTAAACTATATGATAATACAAGGTAGTTTGGTTTACCCGCTCGTTATGTTGTCCAGACAGTCGATTCGACTGTGGGGATGGGTATTCAGTGGATGCAGCTCGACCCATGGGTGTGCGATGTACCAGAACTCCGCTCTATTGGAGTTGCATGCGTGTTAAGCCGCTTTCTAAGGGGGCCTAATCTTGTTAGATTAACTATCTTGTATTGCAATATAGTTAATCATCATTCGAGGCGCAGGAGGGCAGAGGGATGAGCAGATCGGGTTACACGCAGATGTTGAAGGGAATACTTGAAGGCTGCATATTGGCCATTATCGACAAGCATGAGGTATATGGCTATGAGCTGTGCCTCCTGCTGGAGCGCAGTGGCTTCGACTATGTCAGCGAGGGCAGCATCTACCCGCTGCTTCTGCGTATGCAGAAGGAAAAGTGGATTGAAGGCTACATGAAGGCAGATATACGTTCAGGTGGGCCGCCCCGCAAATATTATCGTCTGACAGATGAGGGAGCAAGTATATTGCAGCAATTCCGGCATAACTGGACTCACCTGAGATCAAGCGTGGATCAGACGCTTGCGCAAGGGAGCTAACAGGATACTTCCAACAGGAGTATGGTGCATAAGCGATAGGGAGGGAGTACCGATGAAGAAAAATGCTGTACGTGATGACCAGCGTTCGATCCGGCATATGATTGAGGAGAACAATAGGCTGCGGGAGCAGCTTCATCCAGATAACGAACGCTATTACAGTGACATGATGGTATATATCCGCACCAGCGGAGTGGAGGAACGGCAAGGAGAGGAACTGCTGCTGGAGCTGCTGCAACATCTGATTGAGGCCCAGCATGGGGGCAAGAGTGCACGTGAGGTGTTCGGAGAGGACCCGGAAGGGTACTGCAAGGAATTGATAGAGCAATTGCCCCGAGCAGGGAAGCAGGAACAATTGAAGCTGCTTGTTATGGTGCCCTGGATCGCCTTGACCTGGTATTTCTTGGTGCAAGGATTGTTCCCTCTGATCCGATCATTTGGAGGTGACGGGGAGGGAAGTCAACTCGTGGACATTCCGCTCATGGTGCCTGTAGCGATCGGCCTGTCATCGTTGCTGTTTGTCCGGCTGCTGCTTGCGGTTGTTCACAAGAGCTCCTTCAAGCAAGGAAAGCAGAGCATGAAGTGGCAATTTATCGCACTGAATACGGTGTTCATAGGAGCTATCGTCTGTGTTGCTGTATTCGCCAAGGAATGGCTCCCGACATGGAGTGTCTCATCATGGATATGTCTTGCAATCTTTGCTGTGGGGCTGCTTGGGCAACGAGTACTGTTTCGTGATTAAAGCTGTAGCGTCGAAGCGCACGGTCTCTTGCGTCCTGCGGGCTCGCAACGCTACCGTACTACCGTGCGCTTCGCTTATGGCTCAAGCAATTCACGCTGTCCCATCTCTAGCCGGATATTCCCCTCGTCTGTTGCCAGATGAATGCAGTTGCGTCCTCCGGCCTTGGAGGTATACAGCGCCTGGTCTGCCCGTCGCAGCAATTCCTCCAGCGTGATCTGACCTGCGGTGCCGGATGCGATGCCGAAGCTGGCGGAGAGCGTAAGCGAGGCATCAGGGAGCTCAAGTGGATGGCCTGCTATATCGACGCGAATGCGCTCAGCCAGCTCGCCTGACTGCGACAAACTGTAACCAAACAGGCAGAGCATAAATTCTTCCCCGCCATAGCGCCCCAAAATACCGTCCACCGGTACATGCCCTCGGCAGAGATTGACGACATGCACCAGTGCGGTATCCCCAATATCGTGTCCGTAGCCATCATTGATCCGCTTGAAATAGTCAATATCCAGCAGAATAAGGGAGACGAAGCGGCCTGCATACGAGGGGCTTGCCATTTTTTCCTTGGTCTCATGCATGAAATAGGATCGATTATAGATTCGAGTCAGACCATCCATAGATGCCATATAACGCAACTGCTCCTCCAGCGCCGTCCGTTCGGTGACATCGGTCAAAATAATGGTGCGCCCGATCGGCTGCTCCTTGCGAAGGATCGGCGAGGTGCGCACGCCGTAGGTATAGATGGCGCCATCCCTTCGCCACCGTAATATCTGTTCCTCTCTGGCTTCATCGAAGATATCAACAGCGCCCGAGCCATCCGGCTGGCTAGACCAGAGGCTGCTGAGCGGGGTTCCGATAGTAGCAGCCCCCAGAGTTCGCAGCATCAAGGCTGCTGCGGAGTTATAGTCGACCAGCCGCTTGTGCTCATCGAGCACAAGCACACCATCGCGCATGCTCTCGAAGATCACCTCGCGGGCGACCGGCGTGATGGTGAACATGCCATTGGACAACACCGCCCAGGCATACATGCCCGAGGTCAGGCACATGATGACCGGCACAGGGTCCATGCCGTAAGGCGTCAGACTAACCAGATACAGGAAGGACCCGATCATAGGCAGGAAGACGCCAGCCAGCATGACGATGATCTGCGTGCGATAGGCGGATTCGATGTTGCGCAGCCGGCGGATCAGCAGATAACCAGATACAACAATGCACGCAAAGGTGTAGCTGCCATGAATGACATACCATTCGCCAAATACCATGTCAGCGAGCGGGGTGGCCATGTCTCCGCGCAAATAAATGGTTCGGTAGAACAGGTGATGATCATCATTGGTATAGAGCATCAGAACCGATAGGACGGGGATCACCATCAGCAGCCCGAACAGCCTCTTGCTCCTGAACCGTTCTGCCCCTACGAAATGTCCGACCATAATCATGCAGAGCGGGGAGATGAACGGCAGCCCGATATACTCCACTTGAATCCAGAACTTGATCTCCTCCAAGGATACGCTTCCCAGCTCCATGGCGAAGCCGAAGATGTAGAACGACGAGGCAAAGGACATGGCGGAAAAGATGCGGATACCGGTAAAGCTGGTTTTCTTGAACCATGCATACAATCCCAGCAGCACATTCAATGCCCCTGCGACCGAGACGATCACGATATAATTGGCGATATAGATGTCCATATCTATCTCTCTCCATCAGTGCAGGATGTAAGCTTCGGCTACCTTTTGTGTCGATATAGTGATCGTAACATAAAATCACAAGCAGCGGGACGGCCAGTTGCAATGGCGGCTGGCGAGAGTTAGGGCGATGTGAATGCGTCAAAAAGCCCTCCAGGCGCTTGCTAGAGCCTGGAGGGCAACATGTTCGAGTCGGTTATGCCGACTTGCTGAAGGAGAGTACGGCTTGGCGCTTGGCGGCATCCCAGGCAAGGCTGATGCCATTCTTGTCGCAATAGGCGCGCAGCGACACGAGCTTGCTAGAGGAGTTGCCTTGCGCATCGCCATAGGAGGCTGCGCTGATCGTCTTGAGATGATTAATGACGATCTGTGGATTCTCCTTGACGTCAGCTCCATTCACGCGGAAACCATTGGCTTCCGCACTGGAATTGATGCCTTTCTTGACCGTGAAGGATATGTGGATGTCTAGCGACTTCAGCACTTCCATCACCGTATCATTGAAGGCGCCGTAAGGGAAAGCGATAATACGATCCGTATTGCCAAGCTCCGATGTCAGCCGTTCCTCGGCCTTCGCCAGATCTGTGGTAATCCGCTGCTTCGCTTCTTCCTTGGTCTCCTTGCGATCCTCGTCAGGCAAATATTTCTGCGCGGTGAGCGCTGGCTTCGTATTGCCCTTCTTGTCTACCTCGACATACAGGTGTGAATCATAGGTATGAGTATAGAAGGTCATGCCGTCCTTCTGCATCTCGCGCATCTGATCCCAGGTCATCTTAGGCACGCCGATCTGCTCATCAATGAACCGGACAATGACGAAGTTGGTGGCGGGATAGCCGTGCTCCTTGAGCACTGGATACGCGAGCTTATAGAAGCTCTCATAACCGTCGTCAAAGGTAATCAGCACTGCGTTGTCCGGCACGGACTGCTGCTTCAGGATGAAGTCCGAATATTCCTTCATACTGATGACATGGAATCCGTTGGTTTTCAACAGTTCCATCTGCTCTGCGAACGCATCGACGGACAGCGCGGCCTTAGTCGTCTCGCCCTCGGTGAGGTCATGATACATGAGCACTGCCACCTGATTCGAGTAGTAGACCGTGCCCTCGACATGCTCGGCAGGCGGGTCTTCTCCCTCCTCCACAGCCTTCTTCAGGAAATCGGAAGGCACCATCAGCTTGCCATCGGCATTAAGCGCAGCCCCTGTGTTCGACCATTCCTTGCCGTTCACAACGATCTTAATCGAAGGGTCAGGCGTCAGCTCCTCTTCCTTGCCGCCGCATGCGCTCAGCATGAGGGATGCTATCATGAGCAGGGCGAGCACAGCCAGCCACGGCTTTCTACGTGTTATCATCATAAATCTCCTCCTCTATTTCCAAACTAGGAACTATAACGTCGTATAGTTGGATTGCCTGTGAGTCATCTTAGATGATTATAAACGATAAAGTTTAAGAGAACAGTATCCAAATCCTTAAAATTATTATAATAATCTACAACGGGTAGCTGGTCTGGAACAGGGTTCGCTCCTGGTTGCTCTGCACCTCGATCCTTCCTCCGTGCGTCTCCACGATGCTCTTGGCGATCGCTAGCCCCAGCCCGGTTCCTCCCGTCTGCTTCGAGCGAGAGCGCTCCACGCGGTAGAAGCGGTCAAATAAATGCGGAATGTCCCGTTCAGGGATCGGCGGCCCGTAGTTGATCACCTGGATGACGAGGTGGCCCTCCGCGATGAACAGCTTCAAATCCACATACTTGTCTTCCCCTCCATAACGGATAGCATTCGAGATCAGATTCTCGTAGCTGCGCACCAGCAGACTGCCGTCTGCCTCCAGCTCAAGAACGGGCTCGGAGGCTTCAATACGAAGCTCCGCCTTATGCTTCTCCAGGGTCGGGACGAACTCATCCGCTAATTGTTGTATAAACCCGACCATGTCGATCCGGCTCTTGTGCAGCGGTAGTCCGTTGTTCACACGGGTATATTCGAACAGATCATCGATCAGTTGCTGCAGCGTCAGCGCCTTCTCATAGGCAATATTGATGTAGTACCTCAGCTCGACCTCATCTTGATAACGATCCTTCTCGATCAGCTCCAGGAAGCCAAGAATGGAGGTGAGCGGTGTCCGCAGGTCATGAGACACCCCGGTAATCAGATCATGCTTGGTCTGCTCCGCCAGCCGCTCATCTCTGATGAGCTGGTCGAGCTTGCGAGCCATCCGGTTAATGCTTGCAGCGATCAGGCCGAAGTCGCCTGCTCCTTCAGGTATGAGCGCGTCGAACTGCCCCTGCTCCATCTGCTTCAAGCCCTGCGTAATCTCGTGAATCTGCTCGCTGAGTTGCTCCGCCATGCCGTTCATCTGCTCGGCCAGCCAGCCGGCTTCATCGCGCGTTCCGATGTCCACTCTATGGTCGAGATGACCGGCGCTAATCTCCTGAAGGCCACGGCCGAGCTTCTCCAGATGGTCCATGAGCTCATTGGTCAGGATAACGAAGGAGACGAGAAAGACGGCTATTCCAGTGACGATCATCAGCGGGACGGAGCCGATCCAATTAATCAGCCACTCCAGCGGATAGCTGAGCGGCCGAATCGTCAGCAGTGCTGTAGACAGCAAATAACCGACAAATAAAAAGGCTGCCACGGCAGCGCAGGAGAGAGCAATATGCACGAGCAGCTTCCACCTCAGCGACAGCGCCCAGCCGGCGGAGGAGGAGACAGGCAGGTCGGGTTTACGCTTAAATACAAGCCTGGTGCTTATCCATACGAACAATACAATATAGAGGAGCGTGCCGACGATGATGAAGGTGACAGCCGAGCCGACCGAATTGATGAGCGAGGCAGCCAGCCCATGCAGTGCAGAGGTCTGCAGCGCATAGGCCACGGCCAATGCGCCCAGTCCCATCAGGCCGACAGTGCCGACGAAGCTGAGCAGAAAGGTTAGAATGAGCATGAAATATCTACGGATGGGCGTGTCACTCATGGACGCTCTCCTCCTCATGATGATTCCATCTTGTAGCCAATGCCCCATACCGTCTTAATATAGCGGGGGGATTGCGGCTGTTTTTCAATTTTTTCACGTAGCTTGCGAATATGCACCATGACGGTATTTTTGGATTCCATGAAGGGTTCGTTCCATACCTCCTGGTAGATTCGATCCATGCTGAGCACCTTGTCGAGATTGGTTGCGAGCAGCTTCAGGATGGCAAACTCGCGAGGTGTCAGCTTGACGGGCTCCTGGTCGACCGTGACGGTATGATTGGCAATATGGATGACCAGGTCATCAATCTCGATGACGCTCTGATCATCGACAGCCGCAGGTGTATTCAGCCGCTTGTAGCGACGTAGCTGGGATTTGACCCGCGCCATCAGCACCAGCGGATTGAAGGGCTTGGACACATAATCATCAGCGCCAATACTGAGTCCGGCGATCTTGTCGATGTCCTGACTTTTCGCGGAGAGCATAATGATCGGCATATTCTGTTGCTCACGAATCTTCATGCAGGCCTCCAGGCCGTCCATGCGCGGCATCATGACATCGAGAATAATCAGATCGACCTGGTGTCGCTCGAGCAGCTCCAGAGCCTCCAACCCATCGGAGGCCTTGAGCAGCTTGTATCCTTCATTGTTGAAGTAAATCTCCATTAATTTAATAATTTCCTTCTCGTCATCAACCAGTAGTATGGTCTCTATAGTGATGACCTCCTTACAACCGATGCTTTCCCTGCATCCAAGAGAACGGTGCAGAGACTCCCTCTATTTTACCACATTATTGGGCAGAGCTGTTAATGGGAACAAACAGCAGACTAAGTGGCAGATTGCTGCCGGACGCGACGATCAGCGTCAGGCTCACGAGCTCCTCCGTATTGCCGGTCCGGTACAGGACGCCCATCTCATTGGGGTCCTTGAGGATGCTCTTCTCCACCATCTGCACGACCTGGTCATTGACGAGCAATGCCCCCGCATAGTGTCCGCCGCGCGCATTCAGCCCGATGAGCGTGTTAGGAGCCACACGCACCTGGATATTATAGCGTACTCCGGTATTGCCCTTGTTCGTCTCTTGCACACCCAGCATGCTGTCCATGCCGACCAGGAACGAATCGACCTTCTGGTCTCCGATCGCGATGCGCTGCGGTTTATAGCCAAGCGATTCATTGATAATCAGCGAACGGTCAGCATCCTGGAAGGTTCCGCGCACATGGCGTCCATCGCGATCAAGCTTCTTCAGCTCGGGGAGCAGCTCGAAGATGGACTGATTCGGATGCGCCTGCGCATCGACAGCCGCCACGGTGAACTGCAGTTCATCCGTTGTATGGATCTCCGTATAGGAGGTCATGATGAGGTTTGGCTTCAGCGGTGTATCGGCTACCTCGGGCAGCACGATAACCGATTCGCCTGGCTGCAGAATAACCTGCTCGCGTGGTTTGCCATGAGCCAAGTCGTCCAGGAAGCGGGCAACCGCATTTTTACCGCTGGTGGAGACATAGTTTGTTGGGCCGCCCTTGCCAAAGGCATTGATATTATAAGCCACCGGATAGCTCTGGTTATTGGTCGCAACCATATAGATCGTCAGCGCCTTGCCCGACCGATTGCCGTTATGGATATTGATGCGGAACGTGCCTGCCAGGCTGTCCTGATAGGCGATGCCCTCTTCCAGGAAATATTCCGGGCTGTTGCTGCGAATAAGCTGCATCGGCGAGGACTCGATGGTATAGGGCACATTCTCCATGCGCAGCACGGAGGATCCGCTGAACGGGAGCTTGTCGCCTGGCGGCGTGTAGAGCAGGTTGAATTCGTCCTCTGAATATAGTTGCTCCTCTGTGATGCGAAGCTCCTGGGTGTACGAGCTGGTGAGGCCATGGTTATTGGTCACATTCAATGTTACCTTCACGAAGCCTGGACGGAAGAAGGCGCGCTGCTTGCCTACCCATTCTGTTTTGACGATCGTGCCGTTATCATCGTAGCTCTCGTTATAGTATTCAATCGGCTCCCCCATCTTGTAGACGGATTTGTTCGTGGAGAACTGGGCAAACGGCGGCAGCTTCACCTCAGGCGCCTTGGCTTCTGTTCTCCAGGATAGAGCGTAGGTTGTACCCGAAACCTCGAAGCGGCTGCCGGTAATCTGCGACCAGGTGCGGATCGGCACCATCATGCTGCCCTGCTGAGTGAACAGCTCGCTGGCTGCGAAGCGCTCCTCGCCATTGAGTGTATAGCGGGTCGTTCCTGCCAGGAATCGGAGCTCCACATCATCCTTGGACACAACCGACTCCTTGGTCGCAGCATCATAGGTTACGGTATAGCCATAGAGCTTGGCGACGGTACTCAGCGGAATGAAGTTGGCGCCCTTGGCATAGGTGACAGGCTGGGCGGCAATCGATAGCTGTCCATTATATTCTACCGTCGTGCTGTCCTGCTGCAGGACGAGGGTATGGAACTGGGTGGTTGTGTCTTGGGCGAGCACCTGTGCGGCGGATAGCGGGGTCGCCAGCAGCATCGAACCGATCGTTACTTTTACCAGTTGTTTCTGAATTCTTTTTCTCATGTTGACAAGCTCTCCTTTTAATTATCCTTAATCGTATCGTTGTTTATCGTAGATTTGAACATCTGAAAATTTGAAATTATAGTAACTCCAATCTTGAAATTGGTAGTACCGAATAATTAACGCAAATGGATCGAGAAGGTTGCGTTCCAAATGAAAAATTTGGACTTCTGGCACATAGCCATATCTCCATACCCATCTCCAAGGCTGTCTCAAACATAAATTGACGACATGGACTCGCTGCTATATGATTAATTTAACAATTTTGTTAACTTAACATATAAACATGTTACATACAATAGTAGATATTAATAGAATAGAAAGGGAGATTCTAATGAACATCGAAGGCTCGGGATGTGTCTCAGGTATGCTGCAATTGTGATCAAGAATGGAACAGCTTACGAAAAGGCGCAGCAAAGGCTGCGAAAGGTTGAAGCGGAGCGGGCTGCCGAAATCAGGCGGCTTCAGCTCCTTGGAATAGATGAGCGCCAGACCGCTGAGAAGCTGGAGCCGCTCAATCGTGTCTGCGAGGAGCTCGCCATGGACATCCGCTATTATGAGGAGATCAAGCGTGGCGTCTTTCCACCGTTGCAGAGGTTGACCGAGCTTGGCCGCCACCTCATCGCGTACCGAATCTTTATCCATATGAGCCAGGCAGAGCTGGCCGCGAGGCTGGGGGTTTCCGAGTCCCAGGTATCCAGGGATGAACGTAACGAATACTATGGGGCTACTGTCGGCAAGCTGGAGGCAGTCATGACCGCCATGGGCATACAGACAGCGATTCGGATGGAACACACTCGCCTGGCGGGAGCTGTGCATGATGAGCCGACCGCCGGCCTGGCCGAACTAGTCTTGCTGGGGGGAATGAAGGATGAAGGCCATTCTAATCGATGATGAAGAACTGGCTCTGTTGCAGTTGGAGCGGCTGCTGCTGGAGGATGGCCGCTGTCAGATTATCGGGAAGCACACCTCCGCGAAGGAAGGCCTTGCCCAGTTGTCCGCAAAGCAAGCAGATATAGTGTTCCTCGATATTGGCATGCCTGGTATCACTGGCCTTGAGGCGGCGGAGAAGATTAGGGAAATCGACCGCAATGTACATATCGTCTACATCACAGCATACTCCGATTACGCACTAGAGGCGTTCGAATTGCAGGCCATAGACTATCTGCTGAAGCCGGTGTCTCCAGCGCGCTTCGCCAAGACACTGAACCGTATTGAGAAATACCTGGGTCATGCTGAGGAGCCTAGCGAGCAAGAGAAGGGAGAGAGCATCGCTGTTCAGTGCTTCCAACGGATCGAGCTAAGCGGCGAGGGCAGGATGCGCTGGAGGACGAGCAAGACGCAGGAGCTGTTCGCCCTGCTGGTGCATTATAAGAATCGCTGGATACCCAAAGAGCAGATTATGGAGGAGCTATGGTCGGATTTCGAGCAGGAGCGCGCAGTAAGCAACCTCCATACATCTGTCTACCAAATTCGCAAGCTGCTCAAGGATATGAAGCTGCCCGCCACCGTCGAATATGGCTCGGACAGCTATCGATTGTCTGCCGAGGTGCTGGTCAGTGATGTGGATCGCTTCGAATCGACGCTACAGGGGAACGGGGTGGAGAACGACCACCAGCGGAAGCAGGTTGCAGAAGCGCTGCAGCTATATCGGGGCGATTATCTTGCTGAGCATGATTATGCATGGGCGGAGTCCAGGCGGCGCGAGCTTCTGCAGAAGTATTTAAATGCTGCATTGGCTATTGTTCGCTACGATCTGAAGCAGGGTCGTGAGGAGAGGGCAGTAGGATTATTGGAAGCGCTACAAGCCAGAGAACCGTATTCGGAGGAGATCTGCCGCCTGACCTTGACTTGCTATGCCAAGCTGCGTAATACCGCTGCACTGCGCCGGCACTATGAGACATTCGAGCGGGTACTCAGTATCGATCTGGGCATCCGTCCCTCTCAGCAGACCGAGCAGCGCTACCGGGACTGTATGGAGGGGTTGTCCGGCTAGCGACTGGTGCTAGCCCACCCGGAAGGTCATGAGAACGAGCCGCTAACGGAATACACCTGCGGCGGCCCAGACGACATATCCATAATGGCGAATACAGGATCATAGATCATGGTACGAGGGGGATTGGGTTTGGACTCATCACAGTTGGACTTCAGCTTACACTCGTCTGAGGCATTGAATGTTCTGTTCAATGGGATGCAGGACGGCTGTATCGCTGTGAATAAGCAGTGGCGTATCCTGTATGTGAATGATGTGGTGACGCGAAGATTGTCTAAGGCTGCGGACACTCTGATCGGCCAGGATATGGTGGAGCAGTTCCCGGAAGCGCTCAATTATCGGCTGTTCCGCCAATACCCTGCGCCACATGATATCCAGGAGAGTTACACATTCCAGGATTACTATCCGCCGCTTGCCTTATGGCTGAAGGTCAGTGTCTACCCTTCCTCCGAAGGACTGTTGCTGGTGTTACATAACTTGAATACGGTTCAGCCGAGCAAAACCGGGGATGATGTGCGGCATCTGGTCGAGATGGTTCCGCAGCATGCGATGGATGTCATTAGCTATAAGGACCCGGAGGGCAGGTTCAGCTATGTCTCGCCCTCTATATACAAGCTGTTAGGGTACCGACCTTACGAATTGGTTGGCAAGCGTGCTGCCGATTATATTCATGTCGATGATTTGCAGGCTGTCGGTAATGCGCTGTCTGGCGAGGCGATCAGAAATAACGAGGTGCTCCTCACCTACCGAATGCTGCATGCCAATGGCACCTACTACTGGTTTGAGACCACGCTAAAGCAGATCAGCGACCAAGAGCATGCGGATCGGTATGTGTATTTGTGTATAAGCCGGGAAGTGACCGAGCGTAAGGAGTTGGAGGAGCGCTTCGAGATTACGCAGAAGCTTGGCCGGTTCGGTGGCTGGGAACGGGATAGAGAAGGTCAGTATATCTACATCTCTCCCGAGGTAACGGAGATACTGGGGACGGCTGCCGAGCTAGCCTGTAGGCTTCCACTCACATCAGACATGCTTCTATGCTATATCCATCCTGATGACCGGGAACGCTACAGCCGTAATATCGTCCATACCCACCAGCAGCTTCCAGGCTACCGCTATAATTATGAGCTGCGCATGCTGCGACCCGAAGGCGGCATTCGGAATGTGCGTATACAAGGCGAAGTCGTGCAGCGGTCAGGCGGACGTATTCATGTGGTCGGCTTGCTGCAAGATATTAGCGAGCATCGTCAACGAGAGCTGGAGATTAGGCGCATCAGGGAAAATCTGAAGCTGTCCCAGCAGATGGGGGGACTGGGGTACTTTGACTATAATCTCCAGTTGAACCAAGTCTTCTGGTCCAAGGAGCTGTATACGATGCTGGAGATCGTTCCGGGGGACTTCGACGGGACCTTGGAGGGGTTCTATGAGCGGGTTCATCCTGACGATGTCGGTCAGGTCAAGCAAGCGATTCAGCACTGTATTCATGGAGATACATACGATACCCTGTTGCGCATGATGTTGCCGGATGGCAAGGTCATTCAGCTTCATACGATCGGCTCTCTCATCTATGATGAGGCAGGAGAACCGCTCTGTCTGTTCGGTATGGTGCAAAATATTAGCGAGAAGAAGCAGGCCGAGGAACTGCTCAGGAAATCGGAGAAGCTGTCGGCGGCAGGCCAACTGGCTGCGGGAATTGCGCATGAGATCCGCAATCCATTGACTGCGTTGAAGGGCTTCGCCAAGCTGCTGCTGCGTGCGGAGAATGAGACGCGCGTGCGTTATTTCAACATTATGCAGAGCGAGTTTGACCGTATTGAGCTGATTCTGGGTGAGCTGCTGCTGCTGGCCAAGCCACAGACGCCACAATACAAGATGAACCATCTCAGCCATATTATTCAGGAGGTTGTGGAGCTGCTGAGTACCCAGGCAAATCTGGCTAATGTGATGATTGATCTGGATATGGAGAGCGACTTGCCGCTGCTGTACTGTGAAGCGAACCAGTTGAAGCAGGTATTTGTCAATGTGATCAAGAACGGGATTGAATCGATGACTGGCGGCGGCCGTCTGAGGATCAAGCTTCGCCTGGAGGATGGAAGTCTGTGCATCCTGTTCGCCGATGAGGGCAAGGGGATGCATCCTGCACAACTGGAGCGAGTAGGCGAGCCATTCTATACAACCAAGGACAAAGGAACGGGGCTGGGCATGCTGGTCAGCTTCAATATTATAGACGAGCATCATGGGTCGATTCGGTACTATAGCCAGGTCGACCATGGAACGACAGTGAAGGTGAAATTGCCGCTGCAGTAGGAAGCAGACGTCACCTTAGTTGATGGGGAGGGAATCACCTATGCTATTGTGGGAGAAGGAGGGCGTGGCGGTCTTCAGGAGCGCGTTATATCAGACGATCTCCACCGTCACGGTGACGGAGGATGCCGTGCTTGTCTCCGATCCAAGCTGGCTGCCTCATGAGATAGAGGAGATACGCCGCCATGTGCTGGAAAGACGCGGCGAGCGTCCGATTTATATGGTGCTGACGCATTCGGATTTTGACCATATATTGGGTGCTGGGGCTTTCCCGGAGGCGACGATTATTGCCAGTGCGGGATTGGCCTTCAAGGAGGAGGAGCAGCAGCAGAGCATCCTGGAGCAGATTCATGCCTTTGATGACGATTACTATATTAGCAGGCCATATCCGGTGAGCTATCCACGGGTGGATGAAGTGGTCACTGAGGAAGGACAGCAGCTTGAGCTCGGAGGTACGACACTCACCTTCTACCATGCTCCAGGTCACAACGATGATGGCATCTTCACGCTGGTCGAGCCGCTGGGACTGTGGCTGGCTGGGGATTATCTATCCGACATCGAATTCCCTTATATCTATCATAGTAGTAGGCAGTATGAAGCGACGATCGGCAAGCTGGATGACCTTCTGCTGCAGCATGAGGTGAGACTGCTTATCCCCGGACATGGGCGGCCGACTTGTGACCGTGGGGAGATGCGGCACAGGCAGCAGAAGGATCAAGCGTATATTGCCGCGCTGCGGGCTGCGGCCCTGCGCGGGGATGACGCGGGCATCGAAGCCCTCATCGCGGATTGCCCCTTCCCTCGGAATATGAGCAGATTTCACCGTGCCAATCGCTCGCTTATCGAACGTGAGCTAGCGCTTGGCGGATGATGCCTATATGCGTACCTGCTGTCATCATTCACCGTTCCTCTCCATAAGGTAGAAGTAGCGATAAGTTAGAGGGGGCGGCGATATGAACATTACGGTCAGACGAGGAGATACGTTATGGGGCTACAGCCGCTGGTTTCGAGTGCCGCTGGAGCTCATCGAGGACTCTAATCCTGGGCTGGCTCCATCTGCATTGGCAGTCGGGGGACAGGTTCGCATCCCTGGCTATCAGACTGTAGCGTATACCATCAAGGCGGGCGATACGCTATGGGATATTGCCACTGCCCGCCAAGTGGAGCTGGAGAGCATCTATGCGTTGAATCCAGAGGTGCAGCCATCCCGTCTACAGGCAGGACAGCGCATTCAATTGCCGCTTCGAGTGACGTGGCGGATCATCGATACCGATCGGCCTTATTCCTACACGGTACTGACAGAGAATCTGAACCGTCTGACAGAGCTCTACCCCTTCATCCGTCGTCGCTACATAGGCAGCTCGGTGCAGGGACGCAATATTTCGGCAGTGGACCTCGGACGTGGCGTGAATCGTGTGCATATCAATGCCGCTATTCACGCCAATGAATGGATTACCTCTCCTGTCCTGATGCGTCAATTGAATGACTATGTGCTGGCTCTGACGAATCGCGGCGAGCTGCGCGGGCTGAAGATGGAGCCGCGTTATTTCCAGACGATGCTGACGGTTGTGCCGATGGTCAACCCGGACGGGGTTGAGCTGGTCATCAGCGGACCGCCTGCCGAGGAGCCGCTGCGCTCGCAGGTGCTGGAGATCAATGGCGGAAGCGATGACTTCTCCGGCTGGAAAGCCAACATCCGCGGTGTGGATCTGAACGACCAGTTCCCGGCATTGTGGGAGAGGGAAGCGGAGCGCCAGCTCCAGCAGCCGTCCCCGCGCGACTATCCCGGTACGGCGCCGCTGACCGAGCCGGAGGCGATTGCACTGGCGGAGCTGACCAGGGAGAGCGATTATGCACGCGTGCTGGCTTACCACACACAGGGGCGGGTCATCTATTGGGGCTTTGAGGGGCTGCAGCCACCGGAATCGGAGACACTGGCTAATGAGTTTGCCCGTGTCAGCGGCTATACACCTGTGGAGACGATCGACAGCTACGCCGGGTATAAGGATTGGTTCATACAGGATTGGCGCAGGCCAGGCTTCACCATTGAGCTGGGAGAGGGGGTCAACCCGCTGCCGCTCTCCGAGCTGGATGCGATCGCTGAGGAGAGCCTGGGCATCTTCCTTGTTAGTCTCGACTTCACATAATATCAATCATAAGGCCCGACTCCAAGCCGCTTCTCTGTTGCAGAGAGGCGGCTTTCGTTCATTAATTAGACTACAACCGTTGTCCATCTGAGCAAGCGTTGAAGTGGGGGTACAGCTTATGGCTGTGCAGAACGTGGCAAGCTTTGTCGAACCAATAGAGCTTTTGACGTAGGGAAGGAATTTGCGAGGCGCGGGGAGAAATGGGTGAGGAAAAGCCATAGCTCAGGGAGAGCCATAGCGCAGGGAGGTTGTGCCGCGGTGACAGCAGATCCATTAGCTTCTGCATGCTCCAATCAGGATTGGAGCGTGGATGAAACTTCGTTGAATACAGCCTGCATGAAACAAACGGAGCTGTATAGCACGTTGATAAATGAGTTTTTGCCGCCCTGTATCCTGGTGAATAAATTCAATGATATTGTACATACGTCCGGCCCGATCGAGCGTTATATTGCCATTCCCAAGGGCAAGATCAGCCTGAATCTATTCAAGATGCTGTCATCGCAGCTAGCGCTGGTTATCGGCACCGCGCTCCATCAAGCCCGCCAGGAGAATCGCAAGGTCGTCTGCCGCGACTTTCATGTGGTGGATGATTCGGGGAGAGGTCGGATGCATCTGGCGGTGGAGCCGTTCTCCGCTCAGAAAGAGATGGAGCTGATGGTGATTTTTATCGTCGAGGAGATTCCGGGGGAAGGACTGACGGGAATTGCAGGAATCGCAGGGATGGACGACAGCGTCTATACGCATATTCGCGCCTTGGAGAGCGAGCTGGAATGTACGCAGGATAATCTGAAGCAGACGATTCAGAAGCTTGAGGCCTCCAACAATGCGCTGCTGGAGCTGAATGACGAGCTGGTGCTGGTTAATGATGAGCTGAAGAACAGCAACGAGGAGCTGCATACGGTCAATAACGAATTGATGCTGGTCAATCTGGAGCTGCAACGCAAATTATTTGACTTGACCGAGCTGAACAATGATATGGACAATTTCCTCGTCAGCACACGAATCGGAACGCTGTTCCTGGATACGGAGATGCATATTCGTCGGTTCACGCCGTCGGCAACGAAGCTGTTTCACCTGATGCAAGTCGATATTGGCCGTCCGATCTACCACATTACCCATCAATTAAAATATAATTCGCTGCTGGAGGATATTCAGTTGGTGCTGTCCTCATACAAAACCATTGAACGCGAGGTGCGCAGTCTGAGCGGACGGTGGTACAGTATGCGTATTTTGCCCTATCGGACGATGGACAACCTGGTGCATGGCGCAGTGCTGACATTCGTTGATATTACTGAGCTCAAGCAGGCGAACACAGAGCTGGAGAAGCTGTCATATGCGATTGAGCAGAGCCCAAGCATGGTCATGATTATGGATGTGGAGGGCTATATTGAATACGTGAACCCGGCCTTTACCAAGAAGACGGGGCTAACGGAGAAGGAAGTGCTGCACTGCAACCTGAGAGAGTATCTGAATGCCCATACCGCTTCCCCGAGCCAGGTGAGCGAGATCATGCGTGCCATTGCCAGCGGCAAGGAATGGTCCGGCGACTTGAAGAACCGGCGCAAGCATGGGGATGCCGACTGGTACTGGGAGAGCTGCTCCATACAGCCCATCAAAAACAAGGACGGCGAAATCATCCATTATCTGAAGATGTCGGAGGACATTACAGAGCATAAGAAGACGGAGGAGCTGCTGCGCAAATCGGAGATGCTCTCAGCGGTGGGCGAATTAGCGGCGGGGATCGCGCATGAGATTCGCAATCCGCTGACAGCGCTCAAGGGATTCGTGCAACTGATGAAGGCGCAGGGAGGCAATGAGAAATATATTGCCATCATGCTCTCGGAGTTCAACCGGATCGAGCATATTATTAACGAGCTGCTGCTGCTGTCCAAGCCCAAAATCATTAATTTCCAGCCGAGCAACCTGCTGCACATATTGAATGATGTCCTGCTATTAATCGATACACAGGCTATATTGAACAAGGTGCATATCATTACTGAGGTGGAGGATACGCTGCCGTTGATCCAGTGTGTCGAGAATCAGCTCAAGCAGGTCTTTATCAATCTGCTCAAAAATGCGATTGAGTCGATGCCAGGTGGAGGGATCATTCATGTCTCCATGAAGCGGGTCGATAATGATATGATCGGCATCAGCATTCGCGACGAGGGCTGCGGCATTCCATCGGACAAGCTGCAGCGGCTAGGGGAGCCATTCTTCACCACCAAGGAGAAGGGCACAGGGCTTGGGATGATGGTAAGCTTCAACATTATTGAAGGGCATAAAGGCTGCATGCACATCTCCAGCGTGGAAAATGTCGGGACGACGGTATCGATCCGGCTGCCTGCATTGCTGTAGCCTATACCCTCAGGCCGATACAACGAGAGCGTGTCGTTTGTGTCTTGTCAGCTTCGGGCTGTGGATTGGCATCGGCTTTCTAGCTAAGCTATAATAAGGGTACTTATTGAACTAAGGGGAGCACCATGAACATACAGGAGCTACAGGAACAGGAGCGATATGCGAAGGCAAGCGAGTTCATCCATCGTTGCTACCGTGAGCTGGGGAAGACGGATGAGGAGACAGAGGAGCGGCTGGTTGCCATTCGCGAGGCAATCGAGGAGACAGGGGCCTACACGCATACAGTGGAGGAGCTGGAGCATGGCGCGCGGATGGCGTGGCGAGGCAGCAATCGCTGCATCGGTCGGCTGTTTTGGGAGACGCTGCATGTTATGGACGCGCGGGCTCTGACCGATGCCCGGCAGATTGCTGACGCTCTGCTGCAACACATCCGCTTTGCAACCAATAGCGGTCGTATCCGCCCGGCGATTACCGTGTTCAAGGCATCCGGGCTGGAGCAGGGCGGCGATGTCCGGATCTGGAATCACCAACTGATCCGTTATGCTGGCTATGAAACGGATGAAGGGGTGCTGGGCGATCCGTCGTCCGTGCGATTTACGAAGGTGTGCCAGTCCCTTGGCTGGCGGGGAGCAGGGACGGCTTACGATCTGCTGCCACTCGTTATTCAGATCGGTGGGGAGAGGCCGCAATGGTTCCCGCTACATAGGGAGGATGTGCTGGAGGTGCCGATCCGCCATCCGCAACTGGCGGCATTCAATAAGCTGGGGTTACAGTGGTACGGCGTGCCGATCGTATCGGATATGCGGCTTGAGATCGGAGGTATCTCGTATACCGCGGCACCGTTTAATGGATGGTATATGGGCACCGAGATTGGGGCGCGCAATCTGGCGGACACGAGCCGCTACAACATGCTTCCCGCCGTAGCCAGAGCGATGGGGCTTGACCCCTCCTCACATGCCTCGACCCTCTGGAAGGATCGCGCGCTGGTGGAGCTAAATGCCGCAGTGCTGGATTCCTACAAGAAGCATGGTGTAACGATCGTCGATCACCACACTGCCGCTACGCAGTTTCAGCGCTTCGAGGAGCGGGAGGCAGAGAGTGGACGGGAGGTCACGGGACGCTGGTCATGGCTGATTCCGCCGCTATCGCCAGCTACCACACATATCTTCCATTCGGCCTACCATGATCAGGAGCAAAGTCCGGGATTTGAATCTCAGGAAAAGCCCTACGGAGTGGATGGAACGCACCTGGAGGATCAAGCAAAAGATAAACAGTGATAATAATTATCATTATTGGAAATACTGGTACAAGCAGCGGCAAAACGAAGACAGCGGCCCTGCCGAGGCCGCTGTCTTCGTGGAATCTGATATGGAGTTGCGTGATAGACTACAGCTTGGGTTCGAAGGTTTTGCAGTCGGTTTCCTCCGAGTTGCGGGCATGCTGCCCGCGGCTTACGACATAGATGGAGGACGCGCTGCATTTGTTGCCGTTGCTCCAATATTTACAGGAGTTTACTTCACACAATACATCTTGTGCCATGGTTTCACCTCCCCTCTTCCTATTAGGATGGGTAAACATCGGGCTTTGTTATACGTGCGCGCAGCAAAATTGTGCAATACGGCCCGGCATTCTCTTACGCTGCAACCGTATAGGGCCGCGATGCATCTGGGCACAGATGCTGTCGCATGGTTGCCAGAAGGCTCCCAGAAGCTTCATCTAGGTTGCCGGGGCATGGCGTGCGAGGTATAATTCCTGCTCTCCCGTTAGACACTACAGCATCAGAAGGGAGGGCTGCATGATGAGCCACAATGTGAACTACAACCGCAACCGAAATGAGAACAGCGACAACAACGGTCAGCGTACATCCGAGGTGCATGGCGGGGAATTCCGCAACGGTCGCAAAAGCCAATATAAAAATAATAACCCCCAAAACAACGGGGATATCCCGAATGAGTATGTCCATAACAAGGATTCCTAGCAGGAAGCACTAGGGCAGAATGAAGGTGACTGTCGGGGCAGATGCTGCGCTATATACTGGGGCAGCTACCGGGGCAGCTACCGGGGCTGCATATCGATATAGCAGCAGCAGGCTCCTTCGCCTATCGCGAAGGAGCCTGCTGCATTTCAACTCGTATGTGCCTATAGATTCATTTCCTGTTCCAGCTTGCTGAATCTCTCCAGCATAGCTATTCTCAGCGCCTGCTTATCCGCCTCAGGCAGCCATGCGGCTTCGGCACCGTTCAGCGCGATCTGCTTCAGCTCGTCCCAGGAGAATCCGAAGCGGCGATTCAGCTCGGCATATTCCGAAGTGAGGGTCGTGTGGGATACCGTGGGATTGTCGGTATTGACCGTCACCAGAAGTCCTCTGTCGACATACTCGCGGATGGGATAAGCCTCCCAGCTTGGCACAGCCTTCGTCTGAATATTGCTCGTCGGGCACATCTCAAGCGGTACACGGCGTGACTGCACCTGGGCGACTAGCTCTGGAGATTCCTTCAACCGGATGCCATGACCGATACGAACAGCACCCAGCCCATCGAGTGCCTCGCGGATGCTATCCGTACCAGCGGCCTCACCAGCGTGGATTGTCGCCGGAAGGCCCAGCTCGCGAGCGCGAGCGAATACCCGGCGGAACAGTTGCGGCGGATAGGAAGCCTCATCGCCCGCCAGATCAACGGCTGCGACGCCTTGCCCGGCAAGCAGGGCGGCGGCTTCGACAACAGCCAGATTAAGCGCCTCGTTATGATGGCGCATGCATATAATTATCGCTTGCGCCCGGATGTCATGGTCGGCCTGTGCCTGCGCCAGGCCGCGGAGTACGCAGCGGATGGTCTCGACAAGCGCCAGCCCTTGCAATGTGTGAAGCTGTGGGGCAAAGCGAATCTCTGCATAGAGACAGCCCTGCTCCGCGCAATGCGCCACGGCCTCGTAGGCAACTCTCTCCAGCGCCTCCGCTGCCTGCAGCAGCGGCAAGACGAAATCGAACTTCTCTAAGTACTCCTTCAGACTGCCGCAGTGCTCACCGACTTGCATATAGGGCAATAGCTGGGCAGCGTCTTGCACGGGCAAAGCATAGTGCTGACTCTGTGCCAGCTCGATCAGCGTGGTCGGGCGAACGCAGCCATCCAGATGCAGATGCAGCTCGGTTTTGGGCATCAGCCGCAGCTTGTCGATTGGAATCGGATGAATCATCATATCGGCTCCTTTGCTCTAATATACACAACATAACGAGGTGTTCGTCAAAAGTCAAATGCTGTAAAGCAATCTTTTGTTATCAAGCGTCAAATAGCTTTTTTTGTGCAAGTCCTTGTGATATAATGGGGTCGACTGGGAGCGGATATATGCGAATTGATATACAGTTATTCAATACCATCTTGCTGCTGGTTCTTCTAATTCCTTTCGTACATAGAATAGCAAACCTGTTTAGAATGAACCTTAACGATGTATTACGGGTAAATGAGTGAAAGATTCAACGCGAATCCAAGTCACTGCATGGCCTAACTACTCTTAGTGAGCAGTTAGGCTTTTTTATTTATTACATTTTTTTCAAAAGCTGGGGGTTTGAAGGGGATGTTTCATAGGAAAATGTTTCAACTCCCTATGTCGCTGGTCATATGTCTAGGATTCATTATTGTTCTGGTCAACCAGGTCATCTTGTATATTCTGGGCAGTTCGCTAGTAATTGGGCTCTGGGGATTTCTGTTTGCGTCCGGGCTGGTCTCAGGTGGAATCGTCTATCACATCAGGTGTAACAAGCTGTTGTATACGATTGCCGAGCAGAGCAGCGTCCGCGAGAATAATAAACAACTGCAGGGCCGCCTGGAAGAGACAGAGAAGCTCACGCTGGCCGGGACGCTTGCTGCCGGAATTGCGCATGAGATTAGGAATCCGCTTACCAGCCTGAAGGGCTTCATTCAGCTTGGCCGAACGAAAAATCCTCAGTATACAGATTTGATGCTGACTGAGATTGACCGCATCAACGGCATCGTCAGCGAGCTGCTGGAGCTGGCAGTGCCCAAGCCCTCGGCTTTGGAGAAGGTGCACTTGTATTCGCTCCTACAAAACGTTGCTCTGCTTCTTCACGCCCAGGCCAACCTCTATAACGTCGAACTGCGCATCCTGACTGCGGAGTGCGATCAGGAGGACATGATCGTCCACGGGGAAGAGAATAAGCTGAAGCAGGTGTTTATAAATTTGATCAAAAATGCAATCGAGTCTATGGATAAAGGAGGCGAAATTAATATTACATTGACCTCGTCCGATAAGTGGGCGGCGGTACAGATCACTGATCAGGGTGTCGGGATTGGTACGGAGCTCCTTGGGCGGCTGGGCGAGCCGTTTTTTACAACGAAGGCGCAAGGAACGGGACTGGGATTGATGATAAGCCATCGTATCGTTGCGGAGCACAACGGGGAGCTTGATTTTCACAATAACGGAAACGGCGGTACAACAGTAACCGTGAAATTGCCGATTTTTCTGAGATAGGGGGATAACAGGACTTGTCACAAGCTCGAACTGGTGGCCTGTGTAATGGGGAATCTGCTATACATAGACCATGGACGAGTCAAATCCTATGAGTCAACAAATTAACCAACATCAGCAACTAATTGCCAGCTATACCGGCAAGCTGCTTCGTGATTTTTTCGGTAAGGGGCCAGAATCCGTGTTCGTGTCATTGGGGGGCAATGTGATGGCGATCTACCTGCGCAATTTTATTACTCCCACGGAGCGCGTCTTGCTGGAGCAGGGACATGAGGCAATTATTCATGATATGCGCGACAGGCTGATGGAGACGATGGTTCCGGAGATTGCCGATTATGTGGAAAACCTAACCGAGAGTCGGCTGGAAGAAATCTATTATGACTGGAATGTGAAAGAACGGACAATGATGCTGCTGGGGCTCTTCGGGCAGCCGCTGCCCGGCGTTCCGCCTCTGGAGAGCAGCTATTCCGGACAGATGGAGCTGGAGCGGGAGCTTAGGCAGATTAGCCACAGCAATGAACGGGCGCCTGATACGATCATCAGCTTCGAGCTTAACCCGCGGATACTGGTTGTCATTCGCCAGGGGATTCTGCTTGGGGTGGAGAAGGAACTGATTCGGCACGGGCAAGGCGAGCTGCTCAAGAGAATCAAGAAGGGCATGGAGAAAGAACGTCTTTTACATAACAGTAATTTTGACTTTATCCTGAACAAGCGCGTTCAGGATTGCTTTGTAGACTGGAATTATGAGCAGGACAAGAGTGCCATCCTGCTCGTCACCGGCAACCGTTAATTCTATTGCCTGCACCAAACGCACATAGCCGGATGAGATACGGGCGATCTTGGCATACTACCTTGTAACGAATGTGCAAGGGGGGAAGTTCATTGTTCAATCAACGCGGTCGTGCTGCGATATGCCTGTTGATTATTCTGGCATTGGCACTGGCACCGGGAGCGCTGGCGTCTGCCCAGCCCTATCATTTCGGCTTCAAGAAGAGTCGTGGCGGCAGTCCGGCTTCGATCGATGAGGAAGGGTTCAAGGAGCTGCTTGACCGACATGGTGGTATATTCCTTGGACGGGCAGCGGATAAGTCGTTGTACCTCACCTTTGATAATGGTTATGAGAATGGCTATACAAGTCAGATTCTGGATGTGCTGAAGCACAAGAAGGTGCCGGCTGCCTTCTTTGTTACCGGTCATTATGTGAAGGATCAGCCGGAGCTGCTCAAGCGGATGGCGGCTGAGGGTCATATTATAGGCAACCACTCCTGGAGCCACCCGGATATGACACAGATCTCTACCCAGCAGATCAAGGAAGAGCTGAATAAGGTGAAGGATGCTGTAGCGAAAGTGACAGGGCAGTCTCGAATGGACTATCTGCGCCCGCCGCGCGGCATCTTCAGCGAGCACTCGCTCAAGGTCAGTCATGAGATGGGCTATACCAATGTGTTCTGGTCGGTAGCCTACAAGGATTGGGACACGAAGCAGCAGCGCGGCAAGCGCTATGCCTATGATAATGTGATGAGTCAGTTGCATCCGGGCGCTATTATGCTCCTGCACTCTGTCTCGCGAGATAACGCAGAGGCGCTTAGCGATATTATCGATGCTGCCCGTGCCCAGGGCTATCAGTTCCGCAGCCTGGATGAGCTGGGACACAAGCAACTGTACGAACTGCCGTAATACGTCATACAATGAAGAGCCTTCGGCCGCTACCGTGTGTAGAGCTGAGGGCTCTTTGTATGCATGTAAGCTGCCTGTCATCGTGCGTAATGGGACGAACTCCACTATAATGGATATAGATTAAGTACGCTCGTCTTGTTAGGAGGGCTCATTCGATGCTGCAACGAAGAGAGAAGCTGATATTGCGGAGCTTGGCAGTGCTATTAATGACTTATCAGACGGTAGCTATGTTCATCTCAGGTCAGGTAGTCACCTTCTTCATCTATGGTGCGCTGCTCATCCTGCTTCGTCAAGGCCATAACTGGGCGAGGCTTGTGCTGGGTGTGCTGTTGCTGGTGAGTGCGGCAGTTGGAGGATTGGGGTTGACCGGTGTTATAGCGATGAATCTGCCCTATCCGGTCGCAACATTGCTCATCCTGATAAGCTATGCTGCGGCGGGTCTGTGGCTCCTCTGCTCGCGTGGTCTGCGGCAGGTGTTCCGTGAGCGGGGTGAGGCGAGGCGAACCCGTGCCTCTGGCAATGAACGATCAGGACAGAGCAGTAGTAACGGCTAAGAGCTGAAACGGACAGGGCAATCGGCTCCATCGGCTCCGCCTCGCCACTTCGGGCCCTTGGGGCGCCATCCTAGCCAGGACAGCGAGAAAGCGGTTGATGTATAATAGAAGCCAACGGCCTAAGCCGCCCTGCTGTCAGCGACAGTATCGCTTGTCTGCGAGGTCATTGACGGTGTGCGGATGCGGAGGGCTAACGGGCCTAACGACCCGACTCCATTAGAATGCGAGGTGCCATGACGATGGCAACGATCTATGATTTTACTGTAACGAAGACAAACGGAGAGCGATTTCCTCTATATCATTATGAAGGACAACCGGTGCTCATCGTCAATACGGCCAGCAAATGCAAATATACGCCGCAATTCGACGATATGCAAAAGCTGTACGACCAATATAAAGAGCGGGGGTTGCGGGTGATCGGTTTTCCCTGCAATCAATTCGCCGAGCAGGAGCCGGGCAGTAGTCAGGAAGCCGAGTCGTTCTGTCAGATTAACTACGGCGTGCAATTCCCTATGTTCTCCAAGCTCGACGTCAACGGCGAGCAGGCGCATCCGTTATATGATTTCCTGAAGAAATCAGGGCCATTCGGCGGTTTTGATGAATCGAATATGAACGGCAAGCTGCTGAAGCTGATGGTGGCGGACAAGGCTCCACACTGGCTGCACGGAGATGCGATCAAATGGAATTTCACGAAATTTCTGATCGACCGGGAAGGGCGTGTCGTTCAGCGCTTCGAGCCTGTTGCCTCAGTTGATGCAATCAGGGACAGCATTGAGAACGTATTGTAGCATAGGCTTGCTGGCGCGTGGGCAGGCTGTTAGTAGGTTAATGCTGTGATTGCAAGGAGTTTTCCGGCAGGCATCCCAGGAGTACCTCAAGAAAAGCAACACAGCACGGGGCGAAAAGCGCCGAGGGATGCCCTTGAGCGGGTTTGAAGACAGGCTCTAGCATGGCTTGGGGTTGTCGTATGCTCGGCTGCATGGGGGAGCGTAGTTGCATGCCTTCACAAACTGTAGTAAAGTAATGCCATTCAATATAGCGGATGCCCTGCTTCCAGCTTGATGGGAGTCAGGGTGTTTTTGACTGTATTCGCGGTTCGCAACCATCCCGCGTTATCAAAACTAAAGGGAGACATCGATGTTTAATCTAACTTGGGGCATCTTGTTTGTACTCGTCAACTTTACCTTGTTCACCGTAAGCTACAGGCTGTTCGGCAAGAGCGGACTGTATGCCTGGGTGGCTTTTGCTACCGTCATTGCTAATATTCAGGTGGTAAAAACGATTGAGGTCGCAGGCATCATTACGACGCTCGGCAATACCATCTATGCGTCGATCTACATGGCGACCGATCTGCTGAATGAAAAGTATGGGCCACAAGCGGCGCGCAAGGCGGTCTGGTTCGGCTTCTTCACGCTGATTGCGTCGACGATTATGATGCAGATGGCGCTCGTATTTACCCCGCAGCCGGGCGATCTGGCGCAGGATTCGTTGCAGACGATCTTCGGCATGCTGCCGCGGCTGGCACTGGCAAGCCTGGCGGCGTATTTTATCAGCCAACTGCTGGATGTGAGGCTGTTCAGCTATCTGAAGCAGAGGTTTCCAGCACGAAGCCAACTGTGGATAAGGATGAACGGCAGCACTACACTTAGCCAACTGGTGGATTCTCTGGTGTTCTGTACGATCGCCTTTGTGGGGCAATATAGCTTCGTGGTGTGGCTGCAAATCCTCTTCACTACGTATCTATTCAAATTTGTCATCACCGTTGCCTCGACTCCGGTGCTCTACATCGCCAGACGCTACCATCATCCAGATGATCATCAGAGCACGGCCTAATCTGCCTGCTTGTCTCCTCGGTAGAGCCCAAGCTAGGAGGCGCGAATGAAGCGAGTATGCCTGAGCTTTGCCGCCTATGCTGATTCATGCTCCGCTGCTGCTGAGTTGCTCTATGGGATTCGAACCTTCTCCTGTCTTGGGAGAAGGTTTTTCGTGTGTTACGAAGCTTAGCCTGCCGTGGACGGCGAAATCATCTGCGCTTGATGCCCAGCGAAACAACGGAAGAATTGTGAAGATGGACTGTATCCGTTAGATCTGTGACCTGCCCGCCTATCGATGCATATGCTGTAGGAAACTAGGCGATGCAAAGGAGAAGGCGATGGCGACGAACAAGCGAGGTAAGCGCAGAAGGGAAAAGAAACCGCTGTTTTACATTGATAATCCAAGGTCCTCCGAGCTGAAATGGTTGGATGAGGAGACCAGGGGCAGGCCGAGCAGAGCCGGCAGGGGCATACCGGAGAAGGAACTGGGGGTTCATTCTGCATCCGCGCCGATTTCGCCTGTAATAAGGGAATGGAGAAATATGGACGTTTCGACTGCGGTGAATGATGTTGCAGACGGAGCGATAGATGTGGGTATAGCTGGTGCAGAGACGTGGAGGGATAGCGAGGAACATGCCGATTGGGAAGAGGAGGCCATGTCACAGCCCGAGCTGGATGAGAGCAGCATGAAGAGTGTGTCTGACGAGGAAGACGCCACACTCAGTGAGGCCACAGAGGACGAACTAACCCAGGAGGAACGGACGCAGCGCTGGACAGAGCGACAGGCTGCCACGGCTGCACGCAGCGTGCCGATGCCGCTGGTGTATAAGGATGATCTGGCTCCAGGCTCAGTCACGGAGGACAAGGTGGCTCGTGGCGCGATTGGCGAGAATCAACTGCAGCATAAGAGTGTCAGTACGCAGCAACTGGCCGATTACGCTGTGGAGAGCATCAATCTGGCTCCTCAAGCGGTCACCTCAGCGAAGCTTGCTCCTCAAGCGGTCACCGAGGCGCATATCGCGCCGCAATCGATAACGAGCGAGCACATTCGGGAAGGGGCGATTGGCGGCGGGAAGCTGCAGGATGGAACGATCGGTCCCGAGAAGCTGGCGGATCGCACCATCAGTGGCGATAAGCTGGCTGAACGCTCCATCGATGCCCGCCATCTGATGCTGGAGAGCATCGCGGGCGGGCTGCTGGAGCCGGGTTCGATCGGAGCCGCTCAGCTTGGTGCTGGTGTAGTGCAGAGCATTCATTTGGCCAATGAAGCGGTCGATAATGCGAAGCTGGCTGACGGAGCCGTCACCAGCAGCAAGCTGGCGGAGGGGGCGATCAGCGGTCGGCAGATTGGTCCCTCGACGCTAAGCGGGGACCATCTTCAGCCTGGACTGATCCAGCCACACCATCTGTCGGAGTCGTCCATCCATAGTCGCCATCTGGCGCCCGAATCCGTTGGTGAGCAGCAGCTCGCCCCCGGCGCGGTGGGCAGTCGCTCGTTGCAGACGGGGGCGGTGACGGCCCATAACTTGGCACCTCAATCCGTAGATGGGAGGCATGTCCAGGAAGGGGCGATCGGAGCTGCTCAGATCGGAGCCGGACAGATCGAATCAGGTCATATTGCTGATGGCGCATTGACCTCCAACAAGCTGGCGGAGCAGGCGGTCACGACGATCAAGCTCGCTGACCATGCTGTAACGTCCTCCAAGCTGTCCGACTATAGTGTGACAGCGAGCAAGCTTGCCGACTATGCCGTGCATAGCCGGCATCTGATCAGCGGCAGCATAAGCCAGGCGCATCTAACACCGGAAAGTGTGGGGGCACAGCAGTTGCAGCAGGGTGTGGTCAGCGGGCGCCACCTGAGGTCCGGCATCGTAGGCTCTGAGCATCTGCAGCAGGGCGCGGTAGGGTCTGAAGCGATCGCGCCGGATGCCGTAGGTGAGGAGCATCTGGCATGCGGCTCCGTAACCGCGGCTCAGCTAGCGGATGGAGCTGTTACCAGGTCGAAGCTGGATGTGGGAAGCGTCGGCTCACAGGCACTGGCTGATCGGGCTGTAGGCGGCCGCCATCTTCAGGCTGGCGCTGTCGAGGCTATTCATCTGGCGGCGGGAAGCGTCGGAACGGACGCCCTCGCGCATGAGGCGGTCACTTCAGCGAAGCTGGCGCCAGGTGCGGTCACCGAACGCCAGCTAGGAGCGGGAACGGTGTTCGCCCATCACTTGGCGGATTATGTCGTCAATTCCGTCAAGCTGTCGCCGGAGTCGGTCTCAACCGATAAGCTGACCGACCGGGCGGTGACATCCGCCAAGTTGAGCGACGGGAGCATCAGCTCTAGCAAGCTGGCACCTGGTGCGGTGGAGCGTGGTCATCTGGCGGCATCCGCTGTCGGCTCCGAACAGCTCGCCCCGGAGTCGGTCTCCCGGCAGCACTTAGAGGCGGAAGCGGTCGATGAACGGGCCATTGGCAATCAGGCGGTGACGGCCTCCAAGCTGGCGCATCAGGCAGTAGGAGCGGAACATATCGCGCCGGCAGCAGTGGAGAGCCAGCATATTGAACCGGCTGCGATCGGCAGCGCTCAGTTGGCGGCAGGCGCGGTTACCCGGCAACATCTGTCACCGGACGTATTCGAGGCGGATCAGTGGCCTGAACAATTCATACCCGGCGGCAAGCTTCAGCGGCAGGCGATTGGCACCGAGCATCTTCAGCCTGGGAGTGTGGGCAGAGAACAGCTTGCTGCGGATTCGGTATCCTCCACCCACCTAGCCAACGGGGCAGTTACGATGAGCAAGCTGGCGCTGCATTCAGTGGCGGCTACGCATATCGCCCCAGAGTCGATTCACACGCTTCATCTTGATGCTGGTGCAGTCGATGAGGCAGCACTTGCGAATGGAGCCGTCACAGCCACAAAGCTGGCGGCTGGTGCGGTGAATGCGTCTCATCTGGAGCAGGGTGCGGTGGAGCGAGGTCACCTGGCGGCGTCAGCGGTTACCTCAGAGACGATCGTTGCCGGCGCCGTAACTGCTGAGAAGCTGGCGGCAGGCAGTGTAACGGACAGCACGCTCGCGAATGAGGCGGTGCAGTCGCGTCATGTGGCATCGCAGAGCATCGGTGGAGATCACCTGGCGCCTGGAGCAGTAGGGGCTGCGCATCTGGAGGCGCAGTCGGTCGGCGCCGATACAATCTGTGAAGGAAGCGTCGGCGCAAGACATCTGGTGACCGATGCGGTCACCGCACAGCATCTGTCGGCTCAGTCGGTCGACAGGCGCCATCTGGCGCCGGATTCAGTAGGCAGCGAGCATCTGTCTGAGGGCTCCGTTGGCGCCAAGATGCTGCAAGATGGCGTGGTCGGCCCAGAGAAGCTGGCTGCGGAAGCTATCCGCAGCATCCATGTGGCGCCGGGAGCGCTCATGGCACAGCATCTGGGTGACGGAGCGGTGCACAGCCGCCATCTTCAGTCGGGTGCTGTGGAGCCTAGGCATCTGTCGCGCGAGATATTCGCCGCGGAGCAGTGGCAGGACGGCTCGATCCCGGGTGGCAAGCTGCAAGAGGGCACCGTGTCCAGCCGCCATCTGGCGCCGGGAAGTGTCGGTTCGGAGCAGCTTCAAGACAGTAGCGTCAGCTCGCAGAAGCTCTCCTCGTTATCAGTGGAAACCGGGCACATCTGCCCGGGGGCTGTAACTGCCCATCAGTTGGCGGAGCAGGCCGTGCAATCCCGTCACCTAGCACCCGGCTCGGTCACGGCCGAGCATCTGAGCGATGAGCTCCGCTTGGCTGACCATTGGGAGGACGGGACGATCGACGGGGCGAAGCTGCGGGAGGGAACGATTGGTGGAAGCCATCTCGAATCTGGCAGCGTCGGGATGGAGCAGCTTGCGCCCTCCTCTGTAGGAAGCGAGCAATTGTATGTTGAAGCGGTCACCCAAGACAAGATTGCACGTCACGCTATCGTGTCCTGGCACCTCTCGCCTGAGGTCGTGCAGAGTCACCATCTGGCACCAGACGTAGTGGATGAGGCAGCGCTGGCGGATGGAGCGGTAAGTGGAACGAAGCTTGCATCCGGTGCGGTAGGCACGCATCATCTGGCTCCTGAGTCCGTGGATGAGGCAGCGCTGGCGGATGGAGCGGTAAGTGGAACGAAGCTTGCATCCGGTGCGGTAGGCACGCATCATCTGGCTCCCGAGTCCGTGGATGAGGCAGCACTGGCGGATGGAGCGGTAAGTGGAACGAAGCTGGTTTCTGGCGTGGTAGATGCTCATCATCTGGCAGAGCAGGCAGTACGCTCGCACCATCTGGCCTCAGGCAGCGTAGGCGCTCAGCAATTGGCAGTCGGTTCGGTCACAGCCGAGCATCTGAGCAGTGAGCTGTGCCTGGCTGACCATTGGGAGGACGGGACAATAGACGGGGCGAAGCTGCAGGAGGGAACGGTCTGTGGCAGCCGCCTTCAATCTGGCAGCATCAGGATGGAGCAGCTTGCTTCCTCCTCTGTAGGAAGCGAGCAGTTATATACTGGAGCGGTCACCCGCGACAAGATTGCACGGCATGCCATCCTGTCCTCGCATCTCTCGCCCGAGGCCGTGCAGAGCCATCATCTGACCCCTGAGTCCGTGGATGAGGCAGCGCTGGCGGATGGAGCAGTGAGCGGTGCGAAGCTGGCCTCTGGTGCGGTAGGCACGCACCATCTGGCTCCCGAGTCTGTGGATAACGCAGCACTGGCAGATGAAGCAGTGAGCGGTGCGAAGCTGGCCTCTGGTGCGGTAGGCACGCACCATCTGGCTCCTGAGTCCGTGGATGAGGCAGCGCTGGCCGATGGAGCGGTAAGTGGAACGAAGCTGGCTTCGGGCGTGATAGATGCTCATCATCTGGCAGAGCAGGCAGTACGCTCACACCATCTGGCTGCAGGCACCGTCGGCGCTCAACATCTGGCGTCTGGCTCGGTCACGGCCGAGCATCTGAGCAGTGAGCTGCGTCTGGCTGACTATTGGGAGGACGGGACAATAGACGGGGCGAAGCTGCGGGAGGGGACGATTGGTGGCAGCCATCTCGAATCTGGCAGCGTCGGAATGGAGCAGCTTGCGCCCTCTTCTGTAGGAACCGAGCACCTGTATATTGGAGCCGTAACTCGCGACAAGATTGCACGGCACGCCATCGTGTCCTCGCATCTCTCGCCCGAGGCCGTGCAGAGCCATCATCTGTCCTCTGAGTCTGTGGATGAGGCAGCGCTGGCGGATGGAGCGGTGAGCGGAAGGAAGCTGGCTCCGGGGGCAATAAACACGCATCATCTGTCCTCTGAGTCTGTGGACGAGGCAGCGCTGGCCGATGGAGCGGTGAGCGGGGTGAAGCTGGCTCCGGGAGCAATAAGCACGCATCATCTGACCCCTGAATCCGTGGATGAGGCAGCGCTGGCGGACGGAGCGGTGAGTGGAAGGAAGCTGGCTCCGGGAGCAATAAGCACGCATCATCTGACCCCTGAATCCGTGGATGAGGCAGCGCTGGCGGACGGAGCGGTAAGTGGAACGAAGCTTGCATCCGGTGCGGTAGGCGCGCATCATCTGACCCCTGAATCCGTGGATGAGGCAGCGCTGGCGGACGGAGCGGTGAGCGGAAGGAAGCTGGCTCCCGGAGCGGTAGGCACGCATCATCTGTCCTCTGAGTCTGTGGATGAGGCAGCGCTGGTGGATGGAGCAGTAAGCGGGACGAAGCTGGCTCCCGGTGCAATAAACACGCATCATCTGTCCTCTGAGTCTGTGGACGAGGCAGCGCTGGCGGATGGAGCGGTGAGCGGAAGGAAGCTAGCTCCAGGAGCAATAAGCACGCATCATCTGTCCGCCGGGGCAGTCCAGCCGGAGCATCTGGCTCCCGGAGCGTTGACGGGTCAACTGCTAGCTGAAGGCAGTATTACAGCAGACAAATTGGCACCCGGGGTACTGAGCGCAGGGGGGCTACCTGTTCTTGAGGCGGGGGCGGTCACCGGGCTGCATCTGGCAGATTGCTCGGTGCCACTGTCGAAGCTGGCCTTCTCGCCAGTAGTCAGTCTATCGGCTGACCCTGTCATCGGCCAATCCTTCGGCTTGTCGCCGTTCGCCTTCGACGCGCAGGAGGAGCAGCTCGATGTGGTCATTCTGTTCGATACGCCGTTTGGCAGCGACCAGTATGCAATGACAGCGACGACTGACCACCCGTGCTGTCTCGCCTATATCCAGTCCAAAACACCGGAGGGCGCGATCATTACTATCGCTCGAAACCGGATCGGCCCGAACCCGAGCGGGACGCTGAACTGGATCGCGATAGGCCCCAAATAACTAGCTAACTCATTAGAACGGCGCCTGCCGTTTACGCTTGAAGAATGCCTCTTGCTACGTGCAAGCAGGCATTCTTTTTTTTGGATGAAACGACGTTATGGAGGAGACTGTATGCTTCAATTCACATAATAGACATAATTAATAGCGCTTGCAGAGTTTGACGTAAAATAGCGATGGATGATATAGTTCAATAGTGAAACTATTTGATCATGAAATTATTCGATCTACAAACTAATCATCGATGTGATGCCGCGTCGGCTGTCAGGCGTTGTCTGATGAGGCAGAGGCACGGCCAAGGAGGGGGAGGTGCAGAGCATTGGTCGATCAATCCATGCTGCCGGATATTATCCGGCGATATGAGACGACGATGTTCATTGTGAACCGCAGGGTGAATGCTTTTATACGGGAGCTGATCCCTGAGGAGCTGACAATTGACCAATTTTCGATGCTCCGTAAAATTAATGAACAAGGCAGTGTAACCTCGTCGGAGCTGGCGGAATGGTTCTGTGTAGGCAAGAGCTCGATCACGGCCATCATAACCCGGTTGGCTGATAAGGGGCTGCTGCAACGGAGGCCGGACAGTAAGGATCGCAGAGTGACGCACCTGGAGCTGACCGGGGAGGGGAAGGAGCTTACAGAGACGCTCGATCAGAAGATCCAGGAGATGCTCGGGATGTACCTGCAGCATTTTGAATTAGAAGAGGCCATGCAATTTATGTATTTGTTTGAGAAGCTGGGTCGGGTGCTCAGTGAACCTCCAGAGGGGAGCGGTAACGCTACATGAAGATGATATTGAAGTTTAAATGGCTCATTCTGGTGCTGTGGCTGGTCGGAGCAGTGGGCTTGTTCCTCGGTGCGCCCAACATGGAGCAGCTTGTGCGGGACAAAGGGCAGATCGGAGTTCCAGATGGATATACATCCTCCAAGGCGGATGAATTGCTGATTCAGCTCCAGAATGGCAGCGAGGAGGCGTCGAAGTCAGAGTCGGCGGTACTTGCTTTTCATAACGAGCAGGGACTGACGGAGAAGGATCTGGCAGAGATCCGGCAAGGGGTAGAAGCACTCGACCGCGATAAGGCTAAATACGGCATCACATCAGTGATGAGCCATTTCCTTACGCCTGAGCTGGAAGAGCAGATGAAGGCCGAGGATGGCAAGACGGTGCTGACGCTCATCAGTATCGTGCCGGACGGACGCACGCCGGGCGAGATGAGGGATGTGCTGTATGAGGCGACGGAGAGTATCGGCGTCGACCATTATTTTACCGGAAACTGGCTTATTATGGAGGATGTAGTACAAAGCTCTCAGGAAGGGCTGCGGAAGACGGAGATCATTACGCTGGTGTTCATTCTCGGTATTCTGTTCATCGTCTTCCGCTCTGCGATCGCCCCGCTCATTCCGCTCGTTACGGTCGGGCTGAGCTACGTGGTGTCACAGTCGATTGTTGCTTTCCTGGTGCATTATTTTGATTTCCCATTATCCAATTTTACACAGATATTCATGGTTGCCGTTCTCTTCGGGATCGGGACGGACTATTGCATTCTGTTGATCAGTCGTTTCAAGGAGGAGCTGGCGAATAGCAATGACCGCACAGAGGCTGTGCTTGCCACATATCGCACGGCAGGCAAGACGGTATTCTATTCCGGGCTAGCCGTGCTGGTCGGCTTCTGCTCGATCAGCTTCTCTCAATTCATGCTGTACCGCTCAGCGGTCGCTGTCGCTGTGGGAGTCGCCGTCATGATGATCGCCCTGGTGACGGTAGTGCCATTCTTTATGGCTGTGATGGGCAAGGCGATCTTCTGGCCGCAGCGAGGTTCTCTGGAGCATAAGCAGAGCGCGGTGTGGGGGGCTGTCGGCTCCTTCTCGCTGAAGCGTCCGCTGCGCGCGCTGATTATTCTGGCGGTGCTGATCGTTCCGTTCCTGGTGTCGTACAAGGGAGTGGTATCGTTCAATTCGCTGGATGAGCTGGGTAATAAGTATAATTCGGTCAAGGCGTTCGAGATTATCTCTGACAGCTTCGGCCCTGGCGACACTCTCCCATCTACCCTAGTGGTGAAGGTGGATCAGCCGCTCGACAGTTCTGAAGGTCTAGCTGCGGTAGAGCAGATCAGTCGGGAGCTGGCCAAGGTGGACGGTGTGAAGGCTGTGCGCAGCGCCACTCGCCCTACAGGCGAGGCGCTGGAGGATTTCGAGGTCGGCAAGCAGGTGGAGACACTCGGCGAGGGACTGGGCGAAGGCGGAGACGGCCTGAACAAGATCGGCGACGGTCTGGCCGATGCGAGCAAGGCGTTAAGTGATAATGCGCCGAAGCTGGATGAGGCTGTCGATGGTACAGCGCAGCTAATCAATGGCACGAATAAGCTGAAGTCGGGCGTCGTTCAGCTCGGTGACGGCCTGAAGCAGATCGAGAAGGGGCTGCGCGACGGCTCCGCGGGAGCGGGCGAGCTGAAGGCCGGGCTGGAGCAGGCCAAGGCAAGCGCCGACCAGCTCGCGCAGGCATCGAAGTCGCTGCTGGATGGCTATCGCCAGATGAGCGGCGGTGTCAGTCAACTGTCCGCGGGCTACGCGGATGTGGCGGAGAAGCAGGGTCAGCTTGCGGCTCAATTGGGCGGCACACTGGAGCGCCTGGGCGCGCTCGGTGAGGCGCATCCAGAGCTGAAGGAGGATGCGATATTCGGCGAGCTGCAGCAATCGCTAGCGATCTCGAAGGCAACGGCTGAAGGGATCGGCCAAGGGCTGACACAGTTGAATACGCAGTTGGCAGGCATAGGCGGTGGGATGGAGCAGGCCAATGGCGGCCTGAGCCAGGCCATCTCCGGTCAGGAGCAACTGGCTGACGGGCTGGGGCAGCTTGCTGAGGGAATCGGCAAGCTGCAGGCAGGCGTTCAGCAGGCAGCCGATGGGCAAGGGCAGATCATTAAGAAGCTTCCAGAGCTGTCAGGTGGCTTTGAGCAGTTGGCGAGTGGTCAGAAGGAGCTGCAGAACGGCTTCGCAGATATTAATGGACAGCTCTCCAAGCTGACGGATGGTCTCAATCAGAGCGTCGACGGCTTGACACAGGTATCGGACGGCTTGCAATCCGCCCAGACCTATCTGAATGAGCTGTCCGGTGTATCGAACCGCCAGATGACAGGTTGGTTCCTGCCGGAAGAGGCACTCGACAAGAAGGAATTCCAATCTGCGCTTGATGTGTATATGTCCGAGGATCGCAAGCTGGCGAAATTCGAGGTGGTCTTCGAAGGCAATCCGTATGCGACAGAGACGCTGGAGAAGACACCATTGCTGCAGGAAGCAGCAGCACGGGCGATTAAGGGCACAGCCTTTGAACAGGCAGAGCTGGCGGTAGGCGGTGTATCCAGCACGAACAACGACTTGAAGAATATCTCGGCTGCGGACTATTCCCGCACGGCGATCTTCATGCTGGCAGGCATTCTGCTTATTCTGATCATCTTGTTCCGTTCGTTTGTTATTCCGGTGTATCTGGTCGCATCGCTGCTGCTGACGTATTACACGTCGCTCGCGATGACAGAGGTGATCTTCGTCCGTATTCTGGGCTACTCGGGCGTAAGCTGGGCGGTGCCGTTCTTCGGCTTCGTCATGCTGATGGCGCTAGGTATTGACTACAGTATCTTCCTGATGGATCGGTTCAAGGAATACCGCAGCATGTCGCCGATGGAGGCGATCCTGCTCTCGATGAAGAACATGGGGACGGTCATTATGTCTGCTGCGCTCATCCTGGGTGGTACCTTCGCCGCGATGCTGCCGTCCGGCGTTATGTCGCTGCTCCAGATTGCAACGCTCGTATTAAGTGGATTATTCTTGTATGCACTAGTGATGCTGCCGCTGTTCGTACCGGTCATGGTGCGCATGTTCGGGGAGGCCAACTGGTGGCCTTTCATGAAGCGCAGCGGCGAGACGGGCAGCCACGTGGCTGGGCACACCAGCAGCAGGGGCGGCAATGTCTCCCATTAATACGACGATACGACAGCGGTAAAGGCAAGAGCTGAAGGGAGCAAGGCGGAAGCCGATGCCTGGAAGAGATAAGCATTTATACATTCCAGATTGACGGCACAGCCAAAAGCGCGAGTGCGTCAGCATGCAGGATCAAGTGAAATGATCCGCATGCTGGCCGCTCGCGCTTTTTTAACTGGTATCGAAGTAACGCCTGTGCTTGCTTGCCGTGCTCAGTCCTTCTCATAGATCGAGCCGGAAATGCCTGAGAACAGCTCGGCATAGACCTTGTCTGCATAGGCATCGGTCATGCCGGAGATGTAGTCGGCAACGAAGCGGGCCCAGGGCCATTGCTGCTTGTGCTGCTCATAGTTGTTGATCCAGTCCGGGGGGATGATGAGCCGCCCATAATCCGGATCGATGAAGCTGTCCCACAGCCTGCGGATGCGAATCTCGCTGCGCATCTGCAGTCGTTGCACGCGAAAATCCTTGATCAGCGTTACCCATGCGAGCTTCTTCAACACCTCCATCGTCCGCAGCAGCTCATAATCCTTCTGTCCGTCACGGACAAAGGTGACGCGCTTCCAGTTGTGCGCCGGGTCGTCGATGATGCCGACACCGCCTGCGAAGATGCTGACCCAGCGCGCCTTCATCTCCTTTCGCGTGCGCGAGGAGTCGCGGTTGCAGGCGGCATAGACTTCCTCCCATTGCGCGTAATAGCTGGACAGCACGCTGCGCACCATGGACGGGATGTCGATCTCATCCCAACAGACATCGCTATTATGCTCATCTTGTGTAATCTCTTGCACGAGCAGCTCGACGACGCGATTGTCCTCGAAGAAGGCGCGATCCATGCGAATCTTGCCGGCGCGTATGCCATCCTCGATGTCATGCGTGGAATAAGCGATGTCGTCGCACAGATCCATCAGTTGGGTCTCCAGCGTGCCGCAGCCCTCAGGCATCTGCCACAGGTTACGCAGCTCCTGGATAGCCGCCCATTCGGAGGTGTACAGTCCCTTGAGCCTGCCAGGGACGCCCAGCGAGAACGGATATTTATTGATGGCCAGCAGCACGGCCGCCGTCAGATCGAGACCGCTGCCGCTGCCAGCGCGCTTCTCCAGAAACATCAGAATGCGGAAATTTTGCGCGTTGCCCTCATAGGGGATGCCGCTATGCTGCAGGAGCAGACCGTTCAGCACGGCCTCTCCCTTGTGTCCGAACGGAGGGTGACCCAGATCATGCGCCAGCGCCGCGCACTCGACAACAGCCGATTCCATCATCAGTCCAGGGTGCTCCTTGCGGGAGAGAAATGGATAACGCTTAGTCAGACGACGGGCAACCTCGCGGGCGATCTGTGACACCTCAAGCGAATGGGTGAGTCGTGTTCGATAATAATCACCGGTTCCGGCGCCAAAAACTTGAGATTTTCCTTGCAGCCGACGAAAGGCAGGGGACTGAATCATGCGCGCATAATCGCGTTCATATTCATCCCGTTCCTCGCTAAAGTTATGAATGGACGGCTCATCGAGCCGCAATGTTCGCAAATCCATCGGACAATCCTCCTTCTTATAGGCCGAGTATAGGCTCGCTGGCAGCAGCGGGCAACATCACCTCAACGGTTGTACCTTGCCCCAGCTCACTGTAAACATTGAGTATTCCTTTGTGATGAGAGATAATCTGCTGACAGATCATAAGTCCCAGACCCGTGCCGTTGTCCTTGCGGGTGAAGAACGGTTCGCCGATATGCTGCAGATCCTCCTTGGCAATGCCCGCTCCCTCATCGTGGACGCGGACAATGACCATCCCTTCTTTATTTTGTTCCATCTCCATCGAAATGGTTCCTCCTCCGGGCATGGCCTCCATCGCATTCTTGAGCAGATTGACGAAGACCTGCTTCAGTTGATTCGGCTCCCCGGTTACCATCATGGGCGGGCCCAGCTCGGGAACCTGAATCTGAATCTTGTCGAGATTGGCCTGTCCGTCCAGCAGCATGACCAGATCGCTTAGCAGCTTGCGCAGATTGAACGTCTGAATAGAGATGACCTGCGGCTTGGCCAGGACGAGAAACTCGCTGACGATGAAGTTGATGCGATCCAGCTCTGCGAGCATAATATTAAGATGGCTCTCGCTAACAGTGCCCTTCGTCTTCTGCAACTGCACAAAGCCCCTCAGAGTGGTGAGCGGGTTGCGCACCTCATGCGCCACGCCTGCGGCAAGCTGACCGACGACCGATAGCTTCTCTGAACGAAGAATCATCTCCTCCGTCTGCTTGCGATCCGTAATATTGCGGGAGATGGTAGCAATCGCGACAACCTCTTCGTTCTCATCCCGAATCGGCGAGATGGTGAGGCTAACATCCACATGACCACCGGATTTGGTGATCCGCGCGGTCTCATAGTCCGTCACTGTCTCCCCTTCCATGATCCGACCGATCAGCGCCAGCTCCTCCTCTCGCATCACCTGTAGCTGCTCGGGCAGCAGCCCGCCCTCTACCTCCTTGATGTCCCAGCCGTAGATTTGCTGGAATGCCCGGTTCGCCTGAGTGATATTGCCCTCCAGATCGGAGACATGGATGGCGTCCGAGGTATGATTAATGAAGGATTCGAGGTATTCCTTGGTGCTGCGCAGCTCCTCGGCCGAATTCTTCAGCCGACTCATATACAATTGCAGATTGTCTGACATCAGATTCACTCTGGAGGCCAGCAGGCCGAATTCATCCTTGGCATCGCTCAGCTCGATGCGCGCGCCGAAATTGCCAGAGGAAATATCGTTCACCTTGGACATGATCTGGTACAGCGAGCGAATCAGAATACCGGATATAAAATAACTGCTAATCAGCGTAATCATCAGCAAGGAGAGAGAGATCAGCGTCTGCAGCAGCAACTGGTCATAGAGTGGACGCTCAATCGCTTGCTGATCGAGCACAATATTGAATACATAAGGCTTGTCTTTTCCTTGAAAAGGAATAAAATACTTGGTCACCTGCTTGCCGTTAATCTCGGCTGTCTGCATCTGCAGCTCCCCGCTCTGAGCAGCAGCGTGAATGCTGTCAACATCGACGGCGGGGTCGGGGTTGACGTAGTGATTGCTGCCGAAGAGGACTGAGCGAACATCCAGATTGTGGACAATCCGGCCTCGTTTCATGCGAAGAATCGGGTCCTTGCCGGTGAATTCGGGGTCGAAGCCGTTAATCTCAAGGACGCTGTCATAGCCATGGATGAGTCTGGGGAGCGTATCGACTCTGAACCGCTCATTGAAGGAGAGCAAGGACTCGGCGCTGATGTAGGGATTGATGATGTAGTTGGTTGATCCATCGTAGTAGTAGCCCCATTTATTAATCTGGTCGGGATTCGAGGTCGCATAATTGTAGGGCCCGGACCAGAAGTTCAGCAGCTTCTGTCCCTGCGGGATCGTCACCTTCTGTTGCTCGAACAGTTGTGTGAAGGCGGTGTGCCAGTAGCCCCAGCTTCTAGAGCTTAGCCCCACTTCGTCCGGCTCGGATGATTTCTCGGATATGATGTCACTGCCATCCTTGCGCCAGAGCGTAATATCTTTAATATTAAGCTCCTGGCTAAGGCGTACCAGTTGTTCGTTGGTTACGTCGTCAATGTTGGAAGGAAGCTGCTGCAAGGCGGTCAAGGCGGCCATGCGCAGCATCTGACCCAGGGATTCCTCCATACTCTGACGCGAGGATTCGGAGACCTCTAGGGCGATGCCAATCTGTTCAGCGATGGTCTGTGATTGTTGTCTGGCACTGGATATAAGCCCGTCCCTTGTCGTAAAATAAAAGATGGAGATATTCAGGAATAAGACGATCGCCACGACAAGCGTAATGCAGATGGACAACTTCAGCTTAATGGACATGCCTGCACCTTCCTTATAAAATCTCGGCCATTGAGGGCTTCTATAGAAGTGTACACGTAATTAACGTTTCGCTGCAATTATTAAACTGAAGTTGCTAAATTCTGTATAGTTATCTCATGTGCCCCATTCGCCTCACGATAGGGATGGATGGTTTGGCAGCAGGGAGAAGGAGGGCGCGGCGGGTGCTGTCCGAGAGACGGGGCAGATTTTTTATTTTGATTTAAGGTACAGTTTCTGTAAATCTGTTATAGTATTTAGAGAATTTGCAATAGCCAATGAGGGAAGGGGCAGAACAATGAAAGAGGAAGATAACAAGGTACCAGGTTCCTTGCAGGGCGGCGACGACCCGGCTAAGGACCATAGCAGCAACGATCAACATGAGGAGCGCCGCAACGCAGAAGAACAGAGAGAGAGCTTCGCGGAGCATGAACATGAGCATGATACAGAAAGCAAGGATGGGAGAGGGGAATATAGCGAGCCAGTACAGGATGGCCTGCAGGAAGAGCAGCCAGCGGCATCCGCTGCCAAGCCGAACAAGGCTGCCGCAGTGTGGATGGGTGTGTCGTTCGTACTGCTCGTGCTGTTGATTGTGGTAGCGGTAACCGGGCCGCTCAGCGGGAAGGCTTCTAATGACGTGGTAGCGGTAGTCAATGGCGTGGAGATCAATAAGAATACATTGTATGAATCGATGGTGGAGGCAGGCGGAGCGAACGCCGTAGAGAACCTGATCACAGAGGAGCTGCTGCGTCAGGAAGCGACGAAGGCAGGGATTACGGTTACCGATGCGGATGTGGACGCGGAATGGGCGAAGCTGGAGAAGCAATACGGCTCCAAGGAGCAACTGCTGAATCTGGCGTCACAGAGCGGCTTCACCGAACAGGCGCTGCGCAAGCAGATGTATCATCAGGTCGAGCTGCGCAAGCTGCTGGAGCCGACGATTGATGTGAGTGAGGATAAGGTGAAGGAGTTCTACGAAACGAACAAGCAATACATGACGACTCCACTGGAAGTGAAAGCATCGCATATCCTGGTGGCTACCGAGGATGAGGCGAAGGCTATCCTGCAGCAACTGAAGGACGGAGCGGACTTCGCGACGTTGGCGAAGGAGAAGTCGACGGATCCAGGGTCCAAGGATAATGGCGGCGATCTGGGCTTCTTCGGAACCGGCATGATGGTGCCGGAGTTCGAGCAGGCGGCATTTGCCCTGAAGGTAGGCGAGCTGAGCGATATTGTGAAGACGCAACACGGTTACCATATTATTAAAGTAACGGAGCGCAAGGAAGAATCGACACCTACCTATGAAGAGAAGAAGGACGAGCTTACCGAGCAGCTTAAGGATCAGGAGGTCTACCAGAAGTCTGGTCAATGGCTGGAGGAGCTGAAGGCCAAATCGGCCATCGAGAATAAGCTCAAGGAAACGCCAGAGAAGAGCACGGAGCCAAGCTCGGACGAGGCGAAGACCGAGCAGGAGCCGGCGAAGACTGAATAAGGAGCCTCTTCCCATTCGCGCAGGACGGTAGCACGTCCTCGGGCGCAAGCTGCACGCGCCTAGTCATGCAGGGCGCCCGTGTCGGTGATGCGAAGCAGGAGTTGAAGCTAAGTATACAAAGCAGCATAAGAGCAAGCCTGTGGGAATGCCACAGTGCTTGCTCTTTTTGCTGCTGCAAGACGGCTGTGAATAATAATAGACTGGTATTTTTGCCGATTTTATAGATAATAGAGGTAGTATACAAGACAGAATGGGGGCTTGCTAAAGCATGCTGCAAAATGTGATCACGTTGCTATACGTGTTGAACTTCGTTCTTGCAGGCGTCGTTATTTTCCTGGAGCGGCGCAATGTTGCAGCGACTTGGGCATGGCTGCTGGTATTATCCTTTCTCCCCAGTATCGGCTTCATCCTCTATCTCATCATCGGGCAGAATCTGAGCCGCCGCAAAATCTACCGCATCAAGGAGGATCGCCTCAATTATGCGCGTACACTGCTGAAAAATCAGTTCCATATGCTGGAGCAGCGGAAAATCGAATTCAAGGACCCGGCAATCTCCGACTATCATGATCTCATTCTGATGCACCTGGTTAGCGGTCATTCGCTGTACACGCAGGATAACCGGATTGAGATATTCACGGATGGACAGAGCAAGTTTGATGCGTTGCTGGAGGATATTGAGAATGCGCGGGAGCACATTCATATGCTTTACTTTATTGTACGGGATGATGAGCTGGGGCGTCGGCTGATGAATGCGCTCGTCCGCAAAGCCCGCGAGGGCGTGGAGGTGCGGTTTCTGTTCGACCATGTCGGCTCGCGTCGTCTACAGCGCCGTTTCGTGCAGGAGCTGATCGATGCCGGAGGGCATGTGGCAGCCTTCTTCCCATCTCGCATCCCGCTGCTCAATCTCCGTCTGAATTACCGCAATCACCGCAAGCTGGTGATCATCGATAGTCAATATGGCTATATCGGCGGCTTTAACATCGGAGATGAGTATCTCGGCATCACCAAGCGCTTCGGCCCATGGCGCGACACGCATCTGAGGCTGGAGGGCGGGGCAGTACAGCAAATTCAGGTACAGTTCATCCTGGATTGGAATCTGGCTTCGACCGCGCAGATTCCGCTCGATCTGGAATATTTCCAGACGGCGGAAGGAAGCGGCTCCGTCGGGATGCAGATCGTATCCAGCGGCCCGGACTCTGTGCTGGAGCAGATCAAGAACGGGTACCTGAAGATGATCTATGCCGCCAAGGAGAGTATCTATTTGCAGACGCCGTATTTTGTCCCGGATGACAGTCTGCTGACTGCGCTCAAGCTGGCTGCCATCTCTGGTGTCGATGTCAAGATTATGATTCCGAACGAGCCGGATCACAAGCTGGTCTACTGGGCATCGTCGTTCTACCTGGGCGAGGTGCTGGAGAGCGGCGTGCAGGTGTATCTGTATAATAGCGGCTTCCTGCATGCCAAGACGATCGTGGTGGATGGGAAGATTGCTTCAGTCGGCACCGCTAATATTGACATCCGCAGCTTCAGGCTGAATTTTGAGATGAATGCCTTCATCTATGATACGGCCACGGCGACCAGGCTCAAGCAGATCTATGAGCGGGACATGCGCACGAGCACCGAGCTAACATTGGAGAATTATCAGAACCGTTCGCTGATGCTGCGATTCAAGGAGTCGCTTGCAAGGCTGTTATCTCCGATTCTATAGTGCTAATGTGGTGCTGTCATACGTAATAGGGATGACCTCTTATCTTAAAGATAAAGGTCATCCCTATCGTTCGTCATCGACATTATTCAATTGGGTGAATGCTCCTCCTCTCCCCTGATATTGAACGCGCTACTAGTTTCTTCATAGAAGATGCTGTTACAGCAACCGATAAGGGTAACGGTAAACCGGTGTTGTGCGCTCCTTTCGTTTGGGGATGACTCTATTATACTCTGTTTGCGGAATAATGTAAATATTCAGATTATTTTATTTTTGCAGTGTAAAATTTTAATGAGCGGGTTCTCGTAATCGCCATGAGCCCAGCCAACTGACCGGGTTCATGGCTAGGCGTGTCTGACCGTGCCCGGTGCCCTACGGCTCCTTGTGAAGGGAGGTATTCTGAGCGCTCCTATTCGATGCTGAATCGTGAGGAGCCTCCTCGCCGAAGGCACTGCTATACGATGCGCTGCCAGCAGGAGTGGCAGATTCCAGCTCGGCTATCCGCTTCTCCAACAGCTTGATCGTGCGATACAGCTTGAGTTGGCGGAAGATGGCAAATAAAAAGACGGTCAGACCGCCAAGCAGTGTCGAGATCAGGATGACCAGAATTAACGGGGATTGGGTCTGGACGAAGCCGAGGTTGACCTGAACCTTGTCCACGTTAATGACGGCGAAGATGGCGGTGACGAGTGCAAACAGCAATGCGGAGATGACCATCCATTGTGTTCTCATGATAGACCCTCATTTCTACGGAGTGAGTTTGTGCTCATTATACACTATATATGTACCCGGTAGAAAATGAATGAGCGCAGGCGGCCATGGTAAATACTAATTCATCTACAGGATTCATTATGTATCTTTGTTAAGAACAGGAGCGTTGGGCATGAACGAACATCATACGACTCATAACCGCGCGGAGCGGTTCACGAATTATGGATTTATCCTTGCAGCGATCGGGAGCTCTGTAGGATTGGGGAATATATGGAAGTTCCCTTATGTTACCGGCAAATATGGCGGGGCGGCCTTTTTCCTGCTGTTTATCATCTGTCTTGTGTTGATTGGCTTGCCAGTGCTGCTGGCAGAGATGACGATTGGACGAGCCGGGCGAGGCAATGCCTCGACCTCGCTGCTGCGGCTCAGCGGCAGCAAGACCTGGAGTCGACTGGGTCTGCTGGCTGTGGCTGGCCCGTTCATCATTCTCTCTTATTATGCCGTGGTCGCAGGCTGGACGCTTCATTATGCGATGCTCTCGTTCAGCGGCAAGCTGTTCAACGGCGAGAGCTACGGTGCGCGATTTGAGGGCTTCATCGGTGGGTTCTCACCGCTAATCTGGCAGATCGTCGTTATGATCATTGTCGGCTACGTCATCGCCAGGGGAGTCGCCGGAGGCATCGAGCGCTATAATCGGATTCTCATTCCCGGCATGGTGATCCTGCTGCTCATGCTCGTCGTGCGCGTGCTGATGCTGGACGGGGCAGGGGAAGGTGTAGCCTTCTTCCTGGAGCCGGATTTCTCCAAGCTGTCGCCGCAGTCATTTCTCATTGCGCTGGGGCATGCGTTCTTCTCCCTGTCGCTGGGGATGGGCGTGCTGATGACCTATGGCGCCTATGTGGACAAGGAGCAGTCGCTGGGCACGGCTACGATTGCCATCGGTGTAGGCGATCTGCTGTATGCGCTGCTGGCGGGACTCATTATCTTCCCGACAACCTTCGCCTTCGGCTTGGAGCCGTCGCAAGGGCCGGGGCTGGTATTCGTCGCGCTCCCGGCGGCGTTCTCGGCGATGCCGCTGGGCGGCTTGTTCGGGGGCTTGTTCTTCGTGCTGCTGGCGATCGCTGCCATTACGTCGGCCTTCTCGATCCTGGAGGTGCCGGTAGCATGGGCGATGGATCGATACGGCTGGAGCCGTACCAAGTCCGCTGTTACTGTGAGCACATTGTGCTTCCTGCTCGGGGTGCCGTCCGTACTGTCCGTCGGCGGGGCAGTGGATGGATTGGACGTTGCGGGCAGGTCATTCTTTGATTGGATGGATTTTATCTCCGCGAATATCATATTGCCGCTGTGCGGCATGATCGTGACCTTGTTCGTCGGCTATGTGTGGAAGGGGGCGGCGGATGAGGCGGGCATTCATAAGGGGTGGCTGAAGCTGTGGCTGTTCATGCTGCGCTATGTGGTGCCGCTGCTCGTGCTGCTGGTGCTGTTATCCAGCACCGGCGTACTGTCGCTGGGTGAGTAATGTAGAGGTAGGCGGGTTGCCAGACATGAAGGCAGAGGGAAAATGCCCCTGGGCGCGAGCTGCGCCCAGAGGCGGGACGGAGAGTCGGAGCGAAGGGCGGGAGCGGGTGAAGGCACTGGCCTAGGGCTCACGCGCTCGCTCCCCGCACTGCACGCAGCTCCTCGCGCGAGGTGCAGTGCTGCAATGACGGCTGTCGACCGAACCGCAGTATCCGCTCAGCCTTCCTTCTTGAGCAGCTCCATCAGCACGACTACCTTGACGGCTTCGAATTCCTCCGAGGTCAGGCGCTCCATCAGGGTGTTCTTGATCTCCACCTTCTTCTGATCAGTGAGTCCTCCCTTGGCGGAATTCGCCAGGGTCTTCAGCTCGTCCATGGAGAATTTGCCTAGCAGCAGTTGCAGTGCTTCCTCCTTCGTCTTGACGGCCAGTCTGCTCTTGCCTTGCTCCTCTGACGCGGAGGACGGGTCGTCTGGCGCTGTGGTCGCCTGGCTTCCGTCTGCTGCGTCGGGCTTGACCGGCGGTGTCGTACCTTGAGTGACGGGGGTCGCCGGGACGGATGGGAGGTTCAGCTTGTCGATATATTCCTTGCCGAGCTCGTCGGCGTGGTCAAGTAGAAGTTGCTGAACGGCCGGGTCCTGCTTCATCCGCTCGATCTCCTCGGCATTGACGAACTGGTCGGAGAGCTGCTCAATCATCTTGTCCGAGGCGTAGCTCATGCCGAATTTGTAGCCGTTCCAGCCCAGGAGAGCTACGATGAGCAGGATGGCTGCTGTTCGTGTGAGGAGGAAGAGGCCGCGCCCAATCCGCCTGCGCTCTCCGTTTTCTCCAAATCGAATCCAGCGCGTGCCATCCTTGCTCTTGTACCATCTGATGCCGATCAGTCCGAGCGGCGTTCTGACTTTCTTGATTTTTTTGTCCATCGATTACACCTTACCTTGCAGAAATAATAGAATGGTCTTGCATGTTGGCTCCCTAGTGTTTATCGTACAAAACCTGTAAAAATATTATAGGCGGCTACCTGGGCGTGTCTTCTAGTTGAAACGTGCCATCGGTGATTTTTGTTGCACGGTTGTCATGAAAGCTTATATTCCACAGCAAAATTGTGTATTATAAGGAGATACAGGCATTTATATATCGGAGTTATCAAAGTATTGACGGGAAAGGTTGATTGCAGTGGAGAACAAGACATCGTCCTCAAATTTCATTAAAAGCATCGTCATCGATGATCTCAACAGCGGCAAGGTAAGCGAGATTGTAACCCGGTTCCCCCCGGAGCCCAATGGCTATCTTCATATTGGTCACGCCAAGTCGATCTGTCTGAATTTCGAGCTGGCTGATGAGTTCGGCGGCAAGACGAATCTGCGCTTCGATGATACGAACCCGCTCAAGGAAGAGACGGAATATGTGGAGTCGATCCAGGAGGATGTGCGCTGGCTCGGGTTTGAATGGGACAATCTGTGCTTTGCCTCGAATTATTTTGAGGAGATGTACGAGCGCGCGGTCAAGCTGATCGAGAAGGGACTGGCTTATGTCTGCGACCTGAACGCCGAGCAGATTCGCGAGACGCGCGGCACGCTGACCCAGCCGGGGACGGACAGTCCGTACCGCAGCCGCAGCGTGGAGGAGAATCTGGAGCTGTTCCGCCGGATGCGCGCAGGAGAGTTCAAGGATGGCGAGAAGGTGCTGCGCGCCAAGATCGATATGGCGTCTCCGAATATTAATCTGCGCGACCCGGTACTGTATCGGATCGCACATGCTCATCATCACCGGACAGGCGATGCGTGGTGCATCTATCCGATGTACGACTATGCCCACCCGCTGGGAGATGCGATCGAGGGCGTGACGCATTCCATCTGTACACTGGAGTTCGAGGATCATCGCCCACTGTATGACTGGGTCATTGCGGCATGTGAGATGGAAGCGACGCCTAAGCAGTACGAGTTCGCACGGTTGAATGTGACCAATACGGTCATGAGCAAGCGCAAGCTGAAGCAACTGGTGGACGAGCAGGCGGTGGACGGCTGGGATGATCCGCGGATGCCGACAATCTCCGGGCTGCGCCGCAAGGGGTATACGCCGGAGGCGCTGCGCGCGTTCTGCCGCGAGATTGGTGTGGCGAGGGCATTCAGCACGGTGGATGAGCGGATGCTGGAGCATTTTATCCGTGAGGATCTGAAGCTCAAGGCGAATCGCACGATGGCGGTGCTGCAGCCGCTCAAGGTGGTTATTACGAATTACCCGGAAGGACAGACCGAATGGCTGGAAGCCGAGAATAACTCGGAGAACGAGGAGCTGGGCAGCCGTCAGATTCCATTCTCCCGCGAGATCTATATTGAGCAGGACGACTTCATGGAGAATCCGCCGAGCAAATATTTCCGCCTATTCCCTGGCAATGAGGTGCGTCTCAAGCATGCGTACTTCATCGTGTGCCAGGAGGTCATCAAGGATGAGTCCGGCCATGTAGTCGAGCTGCGCTGTACCTATGACCCGGAGACGAAGAGCGGGAGCGGGTTTACTGGCCGCAAGGTGAAGGGAACGATTCACTGGGTGGAGGCTTCGCAGGCAGTGCCTGCCGAATTCCGGCTGTATGAGCCGCTCATTACGGATGAAGCGGAGGAGGATGGCAAGCCGTTCATGGAGTGCATCAATCCGAACTCGCTGGAGGTGCTGCACGGCTTCGTGGAGCCGAATATGTCTCGTGTGAGTGCTCATGACAAGTTCCAGTTCTTCCGTCATGGCTACTTCAATGTCGATCCGCGCTTTGCAGATGCGGGTCAGCTCGTGTTCAACCGTATCGTATCTCTGAAGAGCTCCTTCAATCCGAAGGGATAACGGCTCATATAGCAGAGTGACGCTCTTGGAGGCGCCGCGCATGCTAAGCATAGAAGCCCCCTGTTTCGTCTGGATCGCCCTGTCGGCGTCTGGCGGCGCAGGGGGTTTTCTGATAGCGACAGAACGTGGCATTTCATATAAAATAAGAACATCAACAAATCATGCACGGATGCGCGGCATACAACTAATGCACAGTCAGAGGAGTGAGACAATGGAGCTGCCAGGGTATCAGTTGCTGGAACGGCTGGGGGATACCGGAGAGAATGAGCTGTACAGGATGCGGCAGCAAGGCAGTGGTCGCGCCGTCCTATGCATGACGACACGGGAGGAGCATCCTGGCGATGCGGCCAGAGCGCGCTATAAGCAGGAGTATGAGTTATTGCAGCTCGCCGGGGGGCGGGGAGCTGTACGCCCGTTGGAGCTGACCGAGGACGATGGACGGCCGCTGCTGATGGTGGAGGACTTCGGAGGGGTGCCGCTGTCGCTGCTGCCAGGGCGCGGGCTGCCCCATCTGCTTGAGGTGGCGATGGAGATCGCCCGTTGTCTGGCGCAGGTACACCGTCAGGGGATTGTACACCAGGCGGTAACGCCAGCGCATATACTGGTTCACCCCCGCACGAGGGAGGTGCGGCTGATCGGCTTTCAGTATGCATTCCTGACGGGGCAGGGGCATACGGCGCCTTCGGTTGCCAGGGGCGGCAGCCACCTGGTATACATTGCTCCCGAGCAGACGGGACGAACTACGATCCGCCCTGATACAAGGTCGGATATCTACAGTATGGGCGTCTGTCTGTATGAGTGGATCAGCGGCAGGCGGCCATTCGATACGGAGGATGCTCTGGAGCTCATCTATGCGCATCTGGCCGGCCAGCCGCAGCCGCTCGGCTCGGTGCAGGTAACGATACCCCAGCCGCTATCCGCTATTGTCCGGCAATGTATGGAGAAGGAGCCGCAACAAAGATACGCAAGCGCGCAGGCGGTCTATGAGGATCTCGCCCGCTGCCTGGAGCAGTTGCGCAGTGGAGGGGAGCTGTCGAACCTGGACGCGGCGGGTGAGACGGTGTCCGAGAATTGGTTCATTCCCAGCGTTCTCTATGGACGGGAGGAGGACAGTCGCAGGCTGCTGTGGATGCTGAATGAGGGTGCGGCTCTAGTGCTGGTGAACGGCCAAGCGGGAATCGGCAAGACGGCATTTGTTCGGGAGACGCTGCAGCGCAGAGGCGACGCGGCGCTAGTGATTAGCGGCAAATTCGAGCTGGATGCGACAGAGATTCCGTATTCTGCCTGGATACAGGCGGTGGAGGCGCTGGTGTCCTGGCTGCTGATGCAGCCGGAGTATGAGCTGGCCATGTGGCGCAAGCGAATCGAGCAGCAGATTGGCGGATATGAGCAACTGCTCATCAACTGGGCTCCGAAGCTGGGCATGATACTGAGCGGCGGTACGCTGCAACCGCTCCCGCCGATGGAGGAGAAGCAGAGGTTTCAGCAGATATTGTACGCATTTATTCAACTATTTGCCGACGGTTCAACTCGGCTCATCGTCTTCCTGGATGATCTGCAATGGGCGGACGAAGCGTCGCTGCTGCTGATCGAGCATCTGCTGGATGGGCGGGCAGATGGCTTGCAGATTATCGGGACATGCCGTCCACGTGAGGAGGCGGGAGCGGCCTGGCTATCCTGGAGTTCTGGACATAGTGAGCAAGACATGGGACTCGTTCAGCGGCAGCTTACATTGGACCCGCTAGGCAAGGAGCCCATAGCCGAGTGGCTTGCGTCTATGTTGGGCGGCGCGTCTTCCAGGCTGGCAGAGCTGGCAGAGCTGGCAGGGCTGATTGTGGACAAGACGGGGGGCAATCCGCTGCTCATCCATTCCTTCCTTCAGTATGCTTATGCCCAAGGAGCGTTCCGGTATAGGCGACAGGCCAAGGTCTGGGATTGGGAGCTTAGGGCGCTAGCCAAAATGGATGACCCGCTCTACTCGACCACGGCTATGGCGGCTGACCGGATGGCGGTGCTCGGGTCGTCGGTGCTGGAGCTGCTCGCATGGGCGGCCCTGATCGGCCGCCGCTTCGAGCTGGGCATGCTGGTCCGGGCAGTAGGACGACCGCGCGAGGAGGTGCTGCTGCTGCTCATGGATGCGGTACGCCAAGGTGTGCTGCAGTATATCGAGGAAGGGGAGCAGATCGGCTTCATATTCCTCCATGACCGATTGCGCCAGGCTTGCCTGTCCCGTATCCCCGAGGGTGAGCTGACAGGCTATCATTACAGGCTGGGTCATCTGTGGAAGGAAGCTGGCGATCACGAAACCTCACTGTTCGAGGCGCTCATCCACCTCAATCAGGCACGGGTGATGATCAGGGAGCGCAGCGAGCAGTTGGAGCTGGCGAGGATGAACTATCAGGCCGGACAACGGGCGATGCAATCCACTGCGTGGGCCGCGGCTCTTCGTTATATCTGCGAGGCAGCGAGCTTCGCTGGTGCAGCCGGGTGGGAGGATAGCAATGAGCTGACTTTTGAGATAAGCAGGCAGCGTGTGATCTGCGAATTTTTGTGTGGAGACCGCGAGAAGGCTTATGAGCTGTTCGAGCTGCTGCTGGTTAAGTCGCCCAGCGAGATGACCCGGGTCGACATCTATATTATGATGATTCGGCTGGAATCCAACTGCAGCAACCATACCAAGGCCATGGAGCTGGCAGAGGCGGCGCTGCGCCTGCTCGGCGTAAAGCTCCCTTCTGATCCGAGCCTGCTGCAGGTTGCGCAGCGCTGGATCAGAGTACAGTGGAGGATTAAGGCGCGCGGCGGAAGACGGTCGCTGTTGAAGCTGCCACAGATCGTGGACAAGAGAGTGCATGCGATACTGAACGTTCTGCATCATTCGAGCAATGCCAGGTTCTCGGTTGGAGGTCTGCACTGGTTCAATGCGATGCTGGAGATGATGTCGCTTACATTGCGGTATGGTCAAGCGCCGGAGTCAGCCAATGCCTATATCGGCATGGCGCTGGTACATAATTCATTGACTCGCAATTATCGGGCCGCCTATGAGTGGGGGACGGTGGCGAAGGAGATCGGGAACAGCAAGGCAGAGGTCAGGGTCGTAGTGCTGAATACCTATGCACTCTGTGTGGATAGCTGGCTAGCCTTCGATCCCGGCTTCATGGAGGTCATGGTGCATAATGCCCAGCAGGCGGGCGTTGAGCCCTTCAGTCTATGGCAGGCGGAGCAGAGCGTGCTGTTTACGGTGGGAATGATGTTCCACCTCAGCCGCCCGTTGGGTGAAGCCTACAGTCTGCTTATCCAAAATGCGGGATTATTAATAGGAAGCCAGGATATGGAGCATTGGAAGCTTGGCGCTGTGATGTCGACCGCGCTGCGACGCTTGATTGGCAAGCAGGCGCAGGGCGACCCCTTTGTCCGGTTGGATACGCAGGCGCCGGAGTTCTTGTTGAACCAGGAAGGCAAGTTTATGCCGTCCATCGAGTTTGCGGTCTGTGTGTGCGGCAGTACGGTCTCCTATATTTTTGGCCAGTATGAGGATGCCTACAACTATGCAGTGCGTCTGATGAACGTGGGGCAGGGAGACTATAATGAGAAGCCGAATCGTGTTACGGCCGGTCACGATATGTACCTTCATCTGGCGATGGCGGAGCTGTACCCGATCGTGACAGCATCCGAGCGCCGCTCCTTCATCGCCATCATGCGCAAGGAGCTGCAGATGATGAAGCGCAAGGCGGCACGCGCCCCGCGCACCACCCGTCATAAATATCTGATGATGGCAGCGGAGTATGCCCGAATTATCGGCAAGCCGCGCAGAGCAGACAGGCTCTATGAGCTGGCTTGCCAGTTCGCACGGGAGAATGGCTTCATTCATGATCTGGCGATTGCCTCGGAGAATGCGTGCCGTCACAATATCGATCAAGGACGAATGCACCTGGCCAGAGCTTATATTACGCAATCCTATCAGGCGTATACTCAGTGGGGCGCAGTGGAAAAAGCGTCGCAGATGGCGCAGCGGTACCGCCATCTGCTGTTCGTTGACCCGGTTGCTGCCTGGGACGGCATCGATTATCAGTCGGTGATGAATTCCGCGCAGGCTATCTCGGAGGAGATGCGTCTGGATCGTCTGCTCGTCCGCCTGATGCGCATCTTGATCGTCAATGCGGGCGCAGAGAAAGGCGCGCTCGTTATTGAGGACAAGGGTCGGCTGTATGTGGAGGCGCAGGCGGCCTCCGGGAGCGAGGCGCAGCTTGCCCGCCTTCCGCTGGAGGAGACGGAGCTGCCGCATGCGATCATCAGCTATGTATCCCGAACGAAAGAGCAGGTGGCACTCGATTATGCGTGTCGTGAGGGCATCTTCGTCAATGTGCCGTATATTCGGGACAACGGGGTGAAGTCGATGCTCTGCATTCCGATGATGAAGAATGACCGGTTAATCAGCGTGGTCTATCTGGAGAACAATCTGGCGGCCGGTGTATTCTCGCCGGAGCGGCTTGATGCGCTGAAGCTGCTGTGCGCGCAATGTGCGATCTCGATCGACAATGCCCAGTTGTACATGAGCTCGGAACGGCTGAAGCAGGTGCTGGAGGAACAGGTCAAGGAGCGCACCCATTCGCTGGAGCTATCGATCCGCGAGACGGCGGCTGCGCTAGCGGAGGCTTCGATTCAATTGGATCGCAATCGGATTGCCGCCGATGTCCATGACATCGTTGGTCATACCATTACCTCAACCCTGCTGCAGATCGAGGCGGCCAAGCGGCAGATGAGTCGGAAGCCGGAGGAGGCCAGAGACCGGCTGCAGGGCGTGCAGGATATGCTGCGTGACGGACTCAATGAGATTCGAGGTTCCATCCATATGCTGAAGGGGAGCCGAGAGGATAATCTGGTGCAGTCGCTGCAGCAGCTTATTGCAACGACAGAGCAGCATACCGGCATTACAGTGAACACCGAGATCGAGCCACTGATTCGAGTCGATCAGACCTGTCAGCATGTATTGTATTACGCCTTGAAGGAGGGGCTGACCAATGGCATCCGCCATGGCGGCGCTACCTGGTTCTCCTTCACGCTGAGGCGGCTGGATGGCAAGCTGGAATTCATCCTGGAGGACAATGGTCATGTTGTAGAGCCGATTGTCTATGGTTTCGGCCTGAACGCGATGAAGGAGCGAGCCAACGGACTGGGTGGATGGCTGTCCATCGAGGTGCTGCCAGCACGGGGATGCCGTCTGAGTCTTCATATCCCGTATGTTAATGAAAAGGAGCAGCCTAAACATGTCATCTAGTGAACGGCGGCGCTATCGCCTGGTGATTGCCGACGATCAGCTTCCTACGCGCGAGGGGCTGAAGCTGATATTGGAGTCGGAGGAGGATATGGAGGTCGTCGGCCTGGCCAAAAACGGACTGGAGGCGTATGAGCAAGCATGTGCGCTTGCCCCGGATCTGGTGCTGATGGATGTGCAGATGCCATTGATGGATGGCTTGACTGCGCTGCAGAAGATCAAGCAGAGCTGCCCGCGCGTCCCCGTCATGATCCTGACAACCTTCATGGAGGATGAATATATTATCGAGGGTATGGCCAGCGGGGCAAGCGGCTATGTGCTGAAGGATATTGACGGGGATAAGCTGATCGCTGCGGTGCGCGATGCGGCAGCAGGACGGTTCCTGCTGCAAGGGGTTGTAGCGGAGAAGCTGGCTGTCAGGATGCGCGAGCTGGGGCGCAAGGCCGCTGCTGCTCCGGAGCCGAGATTGCCGCGGATGACGGAGCGAGAGGAGGAGGTGGCGAGTCTGCTGGTGAAGGGGATGAATAATCAGGAGATCGGTAGGCAGCTCTCCCTCTCGGATGGTACGGTTCGTAATTATATTAGCGTAATATACGGCAAGCTGGAGGTGACCAGCCGGGCGGAGGCGATCGTGAAGCTGATGCGTCTTAGCGAGCTGTAGCTTGTCATATGACAAAAGTATGACATTCTACACTAGTTCTTCAGCATCACTCCATCTATGATGAAATCAAGGAGTGATGCGCATGCCGTACTATTACTATCGGGAAATCAAGACACCGTTAATTTTGCTGGGCATCCGTTTCATGAGAGATGAGCAGGGCCAGCTATGGATTAAGTTTGGAAAAAGACCACGTAAATTATTGTCCAAAGGAAGCGCTGACATAGACTAAAGCATCCAGACCTGTTCTGTCTCGAATGTGGCTGCGGCAAGGCTGCGGGCAGGTCAGTGTATACGATGGACTATGCTGCGAGGGTCGCCAGCCCTCCTCCAGGAGGAACAGGTATAGTAGCCTGTCTGGCGCTCTTGCGCAGGGGCGCGTCCTTCGGCTCCCCTGAGGCTCTCCCTCTGGTTGGAGCTCTATTCGCTAGTAGCCCGGACGACTCTATGTATGCCACTAATACATAGGGTTTTTTATTTATAGATAGGAATAGGCAGCCCAGTGAACAAAGGAAATCATAAGATTCTGTGAACGATTAGGTAGTTCATAGATAGTAAGTGCTTTCATTTGATATAGTGTTATCGTAATTTCCCCAAAAATGTGTCAACTTGTAACCAAGAGGGTAAAAAGAGTTGAGTTTTGCTATTTAAAGGGGTACGATTAAAGCAGAGTTTTTCCAGCATGCTGCTTGAGAGAACACGTCTGTACGGCTGATCGGGCTGAACGTCCGCTCAGCGTTGACGAGTGCCCGTAATAGCGATATGCCCGATAGGATGCTGGTATAGTCCATATCGGTGATAGAAAGGGAACACAGTTATGATCGATATTCACAGTCATATCCTGCCGGGGGTGGACGATGGAGCGGCAGATTGGGAGGAGACGCTGGCGCTTGCACGGGCAGCGGCTTCAGATGGGATTAGGACAATCGTCGCAACTCCTCATCATGCCAATCCTAAGTATTGGAATTATGCCTCGGAGGTTAAGGAGCTTACTGCTCAGGTCAATGAGCGGCTGGCAGCCGAAGGGATCGAATTGACAGTGCTGCCCGGGCAGGAGATTCGGGTGTACGATGAGCTGCTGGAGGCCTGGTCGCGAGGAGAGCTGCTGACACTCGGCGGCTCCGACTGTGTGTTGCTGGAGATGCCCTCTTCCTCGATTCCCAAGGGTATGGCGGAGCTGATCCATGAGCTAAGCATATTAGGCCTACGCACCATCATCGCTCATCCCGAACGCAACCGCGAGGTTGCAAGCGATCCTCGCTTGCTTGCGGAGCTGGTGGATGCAGGTGCTTACGGACAGGTGACGACGCATTCTCTGCTAGGTGGATTTGGTCGTCAGATTGAGAGAGTTGCGTGGCAGTTATGTCAAAAAGGACTGATCCATGTCGTTTCTTCGGATGCTCATCACATCGAGCGGCGCAACTTTCGGCTGCGAGAAGCGTATGAGAAGGTTGAGAGGGAATTGGGAATATCCTGGAGAGTGTACTTTGAACGTAACGCAGAACAATTGATTAGTGGTCATCCCTTGGAAAATATGCCGGAAGTTAAAGTTAAAGAAACTCTTAAGATTTGGCGAAAGATTTCCAATATTTTCCGACACTAATTGACGCATTTGTAGCGACCATGCTAGAATCTTGAGGGGAGATACATAATTCGGGATGTTTAGGCAACAATTTCTAAAATACTGAACGAGGTGAGAGATTAGTGACATTCAAGAAGAAGTTGGTAGTTTCGACGATTGCGGCGAGTATGGCAATGACTGCATTTGCTGGGATTCCTCTCAGCACCAAAGGGCTGGCTGAGAAGATTGGTATTGTTCAGGTGGCTGAAGCTGCTACATTTAGTAACCCGACATTTGTATCCAAGGTGAACAAGATTCATGCTGCACTGGAGAAGAATGAGAGTGGACAAGCTTCAGTGAGAGCGGTAAGGGATTTTATCGCAAGCGATGAGTTCACATTTGCAAGCTATGGCAGCATTATTGATCCTGTATGGAGCAAGATTTCCTCCGACAACCGGCTTGGTGCTAACGATAAAATAAAGTTGTTTGACATCTTCAAGGCCGTGTTCAGCCTGACTTATGATCCGACGTTCTCGGAGCTTGAGGCGCTGAAGGAAGAGCATGAGGAGTTCCTGAAAGGTCTGGCTACGCAGGTTGACGGTGTAGACAACCTGACCGTTAACGACCTGGTGGACTTTGGTCTGCTGGTTGAACAAACAATTAGCAGCCAACTGGCAGCTAAATCCACTATAGAGCTGAGCCTGATTCTGGCAAATGAGAACAACGAGCGCAATGATCTGCTCAAGGACGTGCTGGCTAAGGCTCGCGCCAACACAACGAATAATTTCAGCAAGGTACTGCAAGGCTGGGATAACAATGATGTCCCTGAGAAGAATGTGACAACAGATGATCTTCTGAGTGTCTACACTGGCTTCGTAACGGCTCTAAACGCTAAGCAAGTTAATTTCGAGGCAGCAGCGAAGGCGTTGACGCTCGCATACATTCGCGCTGAGGGTACAGGCAGTGTAAGCAACACGGCAGCATCGTTTAGCGTGTTTGGCAAAAACATTACCTCCCTGCTGCAATGGGAATCTTCGAATGCGAGCATTGTAATTGATAATACGCCTGAAAACAGAGGCAAGGTAACTGTCAAGTCTTCAGCCACTACAACAATCAAAGCGACATTGTTGGATGTCGTTGTATTTGAGAAGAGTGTAACGCTAGGCAACAGTTACCCATCCACTGGCCCAGTTGGTCCGGGTGGAATTAGTTCTTCGGCTGACCAGGCTGTTCAGGATCTGAACAATCTGAAGTCCCAGATCGCTAATGCAACAGGCGCGGACAAGGATGCCCTGGTACAGAAGGCTGTCGACACGGCTGTGAAGGCGCTGAATGAGACCCTGCTCTTCAAGGCTTCGAGCAAGGTGACTGTGAGCGAAGGCACTGCGAAGCTGGTATTGAACAAGTCCGATCTGAACGCGCTGACCTCCGGCACGAAGAAGGTAGTGGACAAGCTGAAGGAGATCGCTCCTGGCGCAGAGGCTCAACTGCCTGTACTGGAAGCAACGGTTGATTTTGGTACAGTGACAGCGGCTAATGCAACGATCGAGCTGTCGGCCGATCTGGTTAAGGAGCTTGCTGCGGTTGGTATTTCCGCGGTCAATACGGTCGTATCTGGCTTTAAGGCGAAGCTGCCAACTGCGAGCGGGTTCGCGAACGGTGTTGGATTTACAGTGAAGAAGAGCGAAGCAGCAACAGATCTGACGACGTTGCCAGTTGCCTCTGATGTATACGATTTTGAATTGAAGCTTGGTGGACAAGTGACTTCTGTACTGCCAGCTCCAATTCAGATTACGGTTCCTGTCAAGAACACAACGGGTCTGGACGCTGATCTGCTGACGCTGGCCAAAATTATCGAGGGCAAACTGCAATTTGTGGGCGGCAAGGTTTCAGGTGGTGTAATCACTGAGACTCGCCATAAGTTCTCGTCCTATGTGGTTGTTGAGAATAAGGTTTCCTTCGGTGATACGTCGAGCGTACAATCCTGGGCAGGACGTCAGATTCAAGTGCTTGCTGCCAAGGGCATCATCAACGGCAAGAAAGACGGCGTATTTGCACCACAGGATAATGTAACTCGTGCAGAATTCGCGAAGATGCTGATCGAAGCGCTGGATCTGGATAGCGAGACAGCAACGAACAAGTTCAGCGATGTGAAGGCTGGCGACTGGTTCGCTCCTTATGTTGCGGCTGCAGCAGAGAAGGGCATTATCAACGGACGCACGGCAACAACATTCGTTCCGAATGCTACAATTACCCGTGCAGAGATGGCTACGATGGTCGCTCGCGCATTGAAAGCAACAGCGGGCTTGAAGGATGTTGAAGATGTGAAGGCTGCTCTGGCTGGTTTCTCCGATGCTTCATCTGTTCATGCTACACTTGAAGCAGGTGTTGCTCTGGCTTCGAGCAAAGAGCTGATCATCGGGTCGAACGGCAAGTTCCGTCCGAACGATACAGCTAATCGTGCTGAGGCAGCAGTCATTATCTATCGCGCATTCAATTACACTGAATAATCCATCTGCCCTTAGCGCCACTCTCCTCTCATGCAGATGCGGGGAGAGTGGTTTCTATTGTCCGCATGTTGTTGAAAAATGGTGAAGCTTGTAGCTTGGTGTCCTTTAATGTAAAGCAGTGTGGAGGGAATTAATGTGTCTAATGAGTTGGATTTGCGCGATTACGTCCGAATCATTCGCAAGAGACTATGGATGATCGTCGCGATCGTCGTCGCGGCCTGTCTCCTGGCAGGCGCCTTTAGTATGTATTTTCAAAAGCCGGTCTATGAGGCCTCTACCAAGATCATCGTCAATCAGACTGCCTCGCAGGCGATGCTGCAGCAGCTTGACCTGAACCAGATCAACTCGAATATTCGGATGATCGATACCTACAAGGAGATCATCAAGACACCGGCTATTCTGGATAAAGTGGTAGAGAGATACCCCCAATTCGGGTTGACCACAGAGCAGCTCGCGGACAAGGTGAAGGTGAGCTCGGTTAATAATACGCAGGTCATGACATTGGCCGTGCAGGATCTCTCCTACAAACAGGCGGCAGAGATCGTCAACGCCGTCTCGCTGATCTTCCAGCAGGAGATTCCGACATTGTTCAATATCGAGAACGTCTCGATCCTCAATGAAGCGAAGGTAGATGCCACACCTGATCCGGTATCTCCGAATATTCCGCTTAATATTGCGATCAGCTTTGTTGTGGCGCTTATGCTGGGCATAGGTGTGTCGTTCCTGCTCGAATTTCTCGATGACACGGTGAAGACTGAGGAGGATGTTCAACGTTACCTTGGGCTGCCGACGCTGGGTGTCATCACACGTATGGATCAGGAAGATATAAAGACCGCAAGCACTAAGGCTTCATCGCAGAGCTACAAGAAGGCAGGTGAATTGGAACGTGTCACGATCGGAAAGTAAAAGCAGGAGTGGACGCAACCTTATCACAATCTTCAACCCGCGTTCCCCTATATCGGAATCGTACCGCACATTGCGCACGAACATTGACTTTTCCTCCATCGACGAGCGGGTGCAGATTATTATGGTAACCTCTGCCGGCCCAGGTGAGGGGAAGTCGACAACCATCAGCAACCTGGCTGTAACCTATGCCCAGACCGAACGGCGAGTCGTGCTGATCGATGCGGACATGAGGCGGCCTACAGCGCATCATACCTTTCAGATGTCTAACCGTCATGGTCTCTCCACGATTCTATCCCAACGGGCCACCTATCAGGAGGTCATTCAAGAAACCGATATTCCCAATCTTCAGATTATTACATCAGGGCCGATTCCTCCGAATCCGGCAGAGATGATGGCCTCCAAGCGCATGAGCGCATTCCTGGAGGAACTGCGCGGTCAGTTCGATATTATACTCATCGACGCCCCGCCGCTGCTTGCTGTTACTGATCCGCAGATCATTGCCTCCAAGAGCGATGGAGTCATCATGGTCATCGACCACGGCAAGGTGAAGAAGGATGCCGCTATGAAGGCCAAGGCTAATCTCGATAATGTCAATGCCCGCATCCTCGGGGTTGTTATGAATAATGTCAAGCGAAAAAATGGGGACGACGGCTACTATTATTATTACTATGGTCAGGATGACAAAGCATAGCTAGGAGCTGTTATTGCATAGGTTAGGGGGAAGCCATGAACACGAGGTGGAGACTCTCAGTATTGTTTGTCTTGGATATATTCATAATATGGTTTAGCATTCTGATCTCCTATGTACTGCGATTCGATGGTAATATTCCAAGCGAATATTACAACCAAATGGTGGTATATGGAGTGGGCTCTACCCTGCTGTGTGGCGGTAGCCTCTACTACTTCCGGCTATATCACCGGATGTGGAAGTATGCCAGCATCGGAGAGATTATCGCGATCGCCAAGGCGGTGTTGATCGGAGGCCTACTCTCCTGGCTGGCACCCATGGTGCTATTGCAGGAAATGGTGTCGATGGCGATCATGATCCGCACGCTGGAGACGATGTTTATCCTGATGGGCGGCTCGAGGTTCGGCTGGCGGCTGGTGCGATCGAACTGGTTCAATAAGGATGATGGACAGCTAAGGGTAGTTATCGTAGGGGCTGGCGACTGTGGTGTGCTGATCGCCAGGGAGCTCACCAGCCCTGCCTTCACAGATTGGAAGTTGGTCGGCTTCGTGGATGATGCACCGGAGAAGCTGCGGATGCAGATACTGGGTGTCCCTGTGCTCGGCGCGCGGGGAGATATTCAGGCGATTGTGAAAAAGCACAAGGTACATCAGTTTATTATTGCGATGCCTTCCGCGCCTAAGAAGGAGATCTCGGAGATCATCAATATCGCCTTGGCGACAGGCGCCAAAGTGAAGATGATTCCGGCGATCAACGATCTGATTACAGGCAAGGTATCTGTCAAAGCGATCCGGGATGTCGAGGTGGAGGACCTCCTAGGTCGTGATGCGGTCAAGATTGATCTGGATGGCATCGCCAATTATGTGCAGAACAAGGTGGTGCTGGTTACAGGCGCGGGTGGTTCGATCGGCTCGGAGCTGTGCCGACAGATCGCGTCCTTCTCACCGGACAAGCTGCTGCTATTGGGGCATGGGGAGAATAGCATCTACCTGATTGAGATGGAGCTGCGCACCAAGTTTCCATGGCTTGATCTGGAGACGATCATCGCAGATATTCAGGACAGGTCGCGGATGGATGAAGTGTTCAAGCGTTTCCGGCCGCAGGTGGTGTTCCATGCCGCGGCGCATAAGCATGTGCCTCTAATGGAGCGCAATCCGTCCGAAGCGGTGAAGAACAATGTATTCGGTACGAAGAATGTAGCGGACTGTGCAGATAAATATGAGACTGAGCGTTTCGTCATGATCTCATCAGACAAGGCGGTTAATCCGACCAGTGTTATGGGAGCTACGAAACGTATCGCGGAGATGTATGTGCAGAGTCTGGATACGATGAGCAAGACGAAATTCGTCGCTGTCCGGTTCGGTAATGTGCTAGGGAGCCGCGGCAGTGTGATTCCACGATTCAGAGAGCAGATCCTGCGCGGCGGGCCGGTGACCGTGACGCATCCGGAGATGATCCGGTACTTCATGACGATCCCGGAGGCGGTGCAGTTGGTGATCCAGGCAGGGTCATTCGCCAAGGGCGGCGAGATCTTCGTGCTCGATATGGGCAAGCCCGTCAGGATAGTGACCTTGGCAGAGGATCTGATCCGGCTGTCGGGTTATGAGCCTTATACAGAGATTCCAATAGAATTCACAGGCATACGCGAAGGCGAGAAGCTGTTCGAGGAGCTGTTAACCAGCGAGGAGTCAGTGGACGCCACACACCATGACAGAATATACATAGGCAAGCCTGTAGAGATTAACCGGGCTCATCTGGAGCTCGAATTCAAGCGATTGGAAAAGGTCGTCCTGGATGATCAAGGAGCGGTTCGGGATGTGATTGAGAAGCTGGTGCCGATGTATCAGCATGTGTCTTAGGATGTATCACAAGCCGAGCTACCGAGACGAAATGATGAAGGAGTGCACCGGGCATGAAGCGTTGGCAAAAAATATTCATCGTCGTGTTCTCTATCGCACTGGTTCTAGGGATTGGCGGTCTGATTACAGCAAACTACATGATTGATAAGATGTTGGCTTCCTTCTCCAACAGCCTCATGGCCGATATGGAGCGCACGGTCATAACAGACGCCGAGGCATCCCGGCAGCCGGAGACGGCTGATCAGGGCAAGCAGGCGGATGAAGAGAGGGAGAAGGAAGACACAGCTCCTGCGCAGCAGGAGGAGACAGGGCAAGCACCGACAGACCCAAGCAAGCCTGCGACTGCACCAGCAGAGCAGGGCAATGGGACGACCGATGAAGAGGATAAGAACGGGACCGACAAGAAGGCTCCTGCTGGATCAGGCAGCGGGCAGAAGTACACCCCAGAGGTCTCTGTAGATAAAGCGAAGGAAATCCAGGAAACCGCCACGGTGTCTGAGAAGGCAAAGGTGACATCTATCCTGCTGTCGAAGCTCAGTCTGGATGATATGAAGACGCTACAGCAGCTCGCTAGCGGCGGGCTGAGCGTGGATAAGAAGAAGGAAGCCAGAACATTGCTTCTGGAGAAGCTGTCGGAGGATGAGTATAACGAGCTAATAGCAATCGCGAAGAAATATGGCGTGAGCCAGGGGCGTAGTTATGATGAGGTAAAAGATGAGAAGTAGTAAAGGATGATGCTTACAATGCTGCAATATACAACATATAAGAGAATGTTGGATTTTATCTTGTCATTGCTGGCTTTGATTGTGCTTTCCCCTGTCTTCATCATTCTGATTGTACTGATCAAACTGGACTCCAAGGGTCCGGTTTTATTTAAACAGAAGCGGGTAGGGAAGAACAAGCAGCACTTTAATATATTGAAGTTCAGGACGATGCGTACCGATACACCGAGCGATATGCCTACGCATCTGCTACAGAACCCTGAGGCCTGCATTACCCGAGTCGGAAAGTTCTTACGCAAAAGCAGTCTGGATGAGCTGCCACAGATCATCAATATCCTCAAGGGAGAAATGAGCATCGTCGGCCCGCGCCCTGCACTGTGGAACCAATATGATCTGATTGCAGAGCGAGACAAGTACGGTGCGAACGATATTCCGCCGGGCTTGACCGGCTGGGCTCAGGTTAACGGCAGGGATGAGCTGCCGATTGAGGTGAAGGCGCGGTTTGATGGGGAGTATGCTACAAATATTAAGTTTCTAATAGATATAAAATGCCTGTTTAAAACATTTAGCAGTGTATTGTTAGGTAAAGGTGTGGTTGAAGGGCAAGCTCAAGTCCAAAATAGAAAGTTGTCTATCCAAGGGGATGACAATATATGATAAGGATTTTAGTTACTGGAGCGAAAGGGTATGTAGGAACTAGTTTTAAAAATTGGATGGAACAATTTTCAGAACAATACGCGGTTGATTTGTTAAGTATTAGATCCCCTGAATGGGTACAAACTGACTTTTCAAAATATGATGTGGTTTTACATGCTGCTGCTATTGTGCATAAAAGAGAAGATAAACTGAATAAACAGCTTTTCTTCAATATAAACAAGGAATTAACAGTTGACTTGGCAAGAAGAGCTAGGGATGCAGGTGCAAAGCAGTTTATTTTCCTGAGTACTATGGCAGTGTATGGAACAGATGGTGAGATAGGTAGGGAGAATCTGATTAGTAAGAATACATCTCCTAATCCTAAAACGTATTATGCAGCGAGTAAATTAGAGGCTGAGGTTGAAATTCAAAAGTTGGCCAATCCAGAATTTATAGTTACGATTTTAAGGCCACCGATGATTTATGGTCCTAGTTGTCCTGGAAATTATGGTAAGCTGGAAAAGTTAGCTAAAGTGGTTCCTATATTTCCTTTAATAGAAAATCGCCGCAGTATGGTTCATGTAGACAGATTATGCGAATTGATAAAATCATACATCGAGAATCCATTAAATGAGATATTTCTTCCTCAGGATACGAGTTACATTAACACAAGCCGATTAGTTAAAGAACTTGGTGAGAAGCAAGGCAATAAGATTATATTGTTTAGAGTCCCGAGGTTGTTTCTTAGTCTTTCTGCAAAATGCTTGCCTATACTTAATAAATTGTTTGGTAACCTAACCTATGAGCGATGAAAGCTTAATTATCAGGGGTAGAGGAATGAATGATTTGAAATACTCAGTACTTATGTCAGTATACTACAAAGAAAAACCGGAGAACCTAAGAGAAAGCATAGACAGCATGTTAAAACAAACTTTACGGCCTGATGAAATTGTACTAGTAAAAGATGGACAACTAACGCAAGAACTTGAAACTGTTATTCAAAACTATCAGGAAACATATGACGATATGATTAAGATCGTTGAGCTAAAAGATAATGTGGGTCTGGGACTTGCCTTAAGAGAAGGACTATTGCATTGTAAAAATGAGTTTGTAGCTCGAATGGACACAGATGATGTTGCAGTTGAAACGAGATGTGAAAAGCAAATAAATAGATTTTCGCAAAACCCTCATCTGGGTGTTGTAGGCAGTTCTATTGCTGAATTCCTAAGTAGCCCTTCTAATGTTGTTGCATTTAAGCTGACTAAAGAAACACATGAGGAGATTGCTAAACAGATGAAATTTAGGAATCCTATCAATCATCCAACTGTGATGTTTAAAAAGAGTAGTGTACTAGCGGCTGGGAATTATTTAGATTGGCCATTAAATGAGGATTACTATCTATGGATTCGAATGCTTTTGAAAGGATTCTTATTCGAGAATATCAAAGAACCATTAGTTAATATGAGAATTACTAATGATACTTACCAAAGGAGAGGGGGGTGGAAATATTATAAAACACAGCAGAAACTCTTCTTATATATGAAAGAAAATGGACTAATTAGTTTTTTTGATTATTATTACAATAATTCTATAAGATTCATTGCTAGAGTGATGCTACCCAATACTATGAGGCGGTGGCTATATCAAAAGATTTTAAGGAATTAAGAGATCTCTGTAATAGTTACATGAAAGCGAGAACATAGTATTGTTTGCTGTAAACAAAAAATTGAAAAGCTGAGTGGTACAAATGATTAATAGTCAGAACATACCTAAAGTGAGTGTTATAATTCCGTGTTACAACATGGAGAAAACAATACTCCGGACTTTATTTTCTTTGGAAAAACAGTCTTTAAAAGAATTCGAAATAGTGTTAGTGAATGATGGTTCAAAGGACAATAGTGACCAAATAATAAGAGACTACATTTCTGATTCAACATTAGACATCAATTATATAACACAGCCTAATAGTGGGGTAAGTGCTGCTAGGAATGTTGCTCTTTTAAATACTAGAGGGGATTATGTTGTTTTTGTTGATGCAGATGATATTGTACATAAGGATTTTTTAAAGCATTTATATAATGCAATGGCTCCAAATAATGTTGATACAGCTTACTGTTGTTACTCCAGAAATTTAGACAAAATTCAAGATCACATTGATGAAAAGCATCATAGTTCTGTAAGACAGGATAAAGAGATTCTGTTTAATTGCTTTATGCATCGCAAAGGGCCTTGTTCTTTTTTTACATTCATATACAAGAAAGAGATTTTGTTAAGAAACAATATTGTTTTTAATGAGAAATTAAAATATGGCGAAGATTTGGAGTTTGCCTGGAAGTATTTGTCGCATTGTAGAAGCGCAATTTTTATCAAGTTCCCTTTATACGGTTACTATGATAATCCCTACTCAGCAGTAAACTCAGTTAATTGGAGAATTACTGATGCATTAATATCAGTAAGAAATGTAGAAACATATTTGAAACATATGCCAGAGCAAGAATTAAGAAATAAATATGTGAATTATATGTTTGATAGAACTGTTTGGGCTATCATGAAAGATTTCTCCAGAAGTGGACAGGTTAAATTATTTCAGCAGATGCGCCAAGAGTATAATGTTGAAGAGTCTATGCGTAGAATGATGAAAAATTCAAAAAAAGTTTTGATAAAATTCTCATCGTTGGTATTTTTAATAAATAACCGTTTGTTTTATTCAATTATAAGAAATATATATTCCTAAATGGCTTTATATATAAGGAGCAAGAACTTATGCTTGGTAGAATATCAGATTCAAAGATTAAATTATCTTTTGTTGTTTATCTGTTTTTTTATATGTTTGCTCCCCCATTAATTCCTAAGGTAAACATGATTTTTTTTGTGGCAGCATTTTCTCTGTTTATGTTGATGACTAAATATCGGAATTCTATTAAAAGTGTATTATATAAAAGCAAGATTATTAGTTTCTCTGTTATGATTTTTTGTGCATTTATATATATTGGATTAATTATGAGCATCGGAGTCTTTTTAGACCCTGTCAATCCAATTAATTATATCAAAAGCGGGTATAGGTTTTTTTTACTAGTGCCAGTCACATTGATATGTATTGTTTATGTTATCCTGAGAGCTAAAGAATTAGAGTATGGGCTTAAAGAAGTTAGTAAAGCATTAATATTGGCTGGCCTTATACAAACATTATTCTCTGTATCAATGGCTCTTATTCCACAATTTAGAGAGTTTCTTTTAAATATTATGTATATGAATACTGGGGATAGTTTGAGTCAGAATTTATGGCATATACAGAGAAGATATTATGCTTTCTCGCAAAATGTCTTAGATACATTTGGATATGGAACGGGGATATTAGCTATACTCCCTTTATTTTATGGGTTTTATATAAAACGTTATGTATATTGCTTATTGACTCCAATACTACTTATCGTTCCGCTATTAAACTCTAGAACAGGTCTAGTCATTGCTTTCATAGGAATACTGTGTTTTCTTTTATATACTATTTTTAAAACAAGTTTTGTTCAATTATTAAAAATGTCTATAATCACATTTTTTTTAGCACTAATATCTATACAGGCCATAAATTATTTTTCTAAAATTTTACCTACTACAATGTACTGGGTTAATAGCGGGATAAATGATGCAATTGGATTTTTTAAAGGCGAAAAAGGAACAGATTCTGTTAGTATAATTACTAGTCAAAACAATTGGTTGTTACCAGATTCCTATTTTATTTTCTTCGGAACAGGGCACAATGTATATGAAGCAAAAGGCTACTCTCATTCTGATGTTGGGTATGTTAATGATATATGGCTTTCTGGCATACTAGGTTTTACTTTTCTTTATAGTTCAATGGTGTTTCTTTTTCTAACAGCTTTTTTTAAGCGTAATGTTTTTTTAATAAGAACTTTAGTTGTCTTTTTGGCACTTTCGTTTTTTGTAACCAATATTAAAACTATAATTTTAAGTTACAATGTTGGCACTAGTATTGTATTATTGCTTCTTTTCTTTATTATTTATGAGAGTAATATAAATAACAGTGATGGAGTAAATAATTATTAAAAAAGGATTGATTTTTTTGGTTGATGTATCAGTAATAGTTCCAGTTTATAATGTTGAACCCTATTTAAATAGATGTATTGAAAGTTTGATCAATCAAACTTATCAAAACATAGAAATAATATTGGTGAATGATGGATCAACAGATCAATCTGGAAAAGTGTGTGATGCATATCAGAAAAAGGATGATAGAGTAAAAGTTATTCACAAAACAAACGGTGGGTTATCTGATGCAAGAAATTTTGGTCTTAAAATAGCTTGTGGGAATTATACACTTTTTGTAGATAGTGACGACTATATTGATTTGGAAGCTATCGAAAGATTATATACCTATGCAACTACTAATCAACTTGATGTAGTCTGTGGGAATGCGAGAGTTATCGAAGACAATAAATACAAAAATACTTTAGTGGAATTTGAGGAACAAGAGATTAGCAATGGCCTAGATACCCTCATAAAATCTATAAAAAAGAAAAATTATACTGCGGCTGTTTGGACGCGTATGTATGAATCTAGTTTATTAATACAAAATAATCTTTTGTTTAAAAAAGGAATTCTTCATGAAGATGAAGAATGGACCCCGAGGGTTCTTGCCCAAGCTAAAAGGGTAGGATTTTATAATTATGCATTCTATAATTATATAATTAGAAATGATTCTATTACACAGAAGAAAGAAAAGTCTAAGCATATCGCTGATGTAATGAATACATGTATGGAGTTAGATAACTATTTTGAAGAGTTGAATCTTAATAAGCAAGACAAAAATACTCTTAAAGACTATTTAGCTAGATTGTATATGAATACTAGCTTATATGGAGAATTTGATAAAAGATATTATAACTCTAAAGTGAGTAAAAATTTTCCGTTGACTAGAGCTTGTTTTTATTTAAGCAAAACTGAAGCTTTGATATTTTTTATAAATATTAAATTATATGTTTTTCTGAAAAAGAAAATAAGTAATTTCAGGAAAAGCATAAGGGTCTAAAACTTCTCTTTTAAGTCCGTGACAATACTTAATGATTGGGATTAAAGTTATAATAGGATGAGCCTATTTGAGGGAAACAGTTCTTTTGTCTTTCACTATCGTTTTAAAAACGATATAACACTTCAGCGTAGTGGTAGTGTATTCCTAACTAAAGTGAAGCAACTTTATTTGGAGGTCACTGTAGGTGGATTTTAATGTTGTATTGTCATCTAATTCTAGTGAAAATCGGAACATATGCGAATATCACTCTTGTTGAGTACGGATTTTTGATTTTGAAAGGAGATATGAGGTATAAATATTAGTTTGTAGTCGGAGGCTAGGATAATGGAAGTAGAGAAACTTTTGACTAAATATTTTTGTGAGGCAAACGAGATAGACACTAGTTTAATATACAATATTGAGTGGGTTCGAGCTAAAGAACTTATAACAGATCATAGAATTGATTTGGTAGCTAAATTAAAATATATTGAATTAAAAGATCAAGGTTATGATTCAAAATTTATTAGGGAAGTATACATATCGCATATAGAAGCTTTTTCAAATGGGAGTTTCGTTGAGCCAGGGAACGAAGAAAAAAATAGTATAGAAAAGTACTTTCAAGTTTTTGATGAATTGATTTCTGATATAAAAGTTAATGGAATGGAACCCAATATCTCAGTAGTCCCAGTGGGCCCCAACAACGTAATTTTAGACGGTGCTCATAGAACTGCAATCGCAGCATATTATGATTTGCAAATACCTATCATTCGTTTTGAACATTTGCAGGCCAGATACGACACCGATTTTTTTCGTCAAAATTTACTCAGTGAAACTTATATAGACTTCTTAGTATCTGAATACATAAAGCTAAAAAAGAATTCTTATATTGCTTGTATCTGGCCTAGGGCTGAAGTTAATGAAGAGAATTTGCAAATCAAAGAACTCATTAGCCAATATGGTTCTTTAGTTCATACGAAAAGCATTAAGTTGAGTTATGACGGATTACATCAATTTATTAGTCAGATTTATTCTCATCAAGATTGGGTGGGTAATATTGAGAACAAATTTGCCGGAGCAGCAGTTAAAGCGAAGGAATGTTTTAAAGACGGAGTTCCACTAAATGTATATGTTATAGAAAGTGAAAGCTTCGAACGAGTTTTGGAGCTCAAAACAAAAATCAGAGAATTGTTTTCTGTGGGGAATCATTCCATTCACATAACCGACAATCAAAGTGAATCTATACAGATTGCAAATTTGTTATTAAATCAAAACTCTATTGATTTTTTGAATGAAGGGCATCCTTGGAAATACCAGACTTTAAACCAAAGACTGGGCTCCTTCAAAAAAAGTATATTGAGTCATAATCTTGATCTAGGTGGCTTTGTTATTGATTCCAGTACGACCTTAGGTCTATATGGCCTCAGAGAAGCTGGGGATGTAGACTTTATGACATTAGAATCAAATTTTTCTGTTTTGGAAAATGACTATATTTCGAACCATCATAGCTACATACACTTGTATGAAACAACCATAGATGATCTTGTATTAAATCCTACTAAACATTTTGTGTATAATGACATGAAATTCATTACTCTCAAAACACTTAAAATTTTTAAATCAAATCGTAAGGAACCGAAGGACATCTTGGATGTAAAATTAATAGATGGTTTCTTGGATAAGAAGAAATCCATTAAATCATTTTTATTGAAGTTTCAAGTTTGGTTTAACAGAAAAAAAAGAAATATGGTTTTTAATTCTATAAATGTTTTACGAGTGATTTTGAAGAAAGTTGGTTTGTTTAACGTTGCCAAGAAATCATACCACACATTGAGGAATGTCATGAAAAGATGAATGTGAAATCTCGGAGTTCAAATTCTATACGAAATATTATCATTGGTGTCGGCAGCCAAATCATTATTTTTTTGATGACATTTGTCAATAGGACTTACTTCATACAAACACTGGGTATAGATTATTTGGGGGTTAGTGGTCTATATGCTAACATACTAACTATACTATCTCTAGCGGAGTTGGGAATTGGAAATGTTTTAATCTTTGCACTGTATAAGCCAATTCTTCATAAAGATCATGATATGATTGCTTCTCTGCTGAAATTTTATCAAAAAATATATCGAGTTGTGGCCGTGTGTGTGTTAGGTATAGGATTGCTTGTTGTTCCTTTTTTACATCTAATTGTACAATCAGATATTGAGTACAACAGACTCATTCTTTATTATTTCATGTTGCTTCTAAACTCGGTTTTATCATATTTTATCATTTATAAAACGATATTGCTTAATGCCGACCAGAAAAACTATATACTAAAAATCGTTACAACAGGTATGATGGTTCTTAAAGACATAATACAAATCATTGTGCTGATTACCACAGAAAGCTATGCAATATATATTGCTGTACTTGTTATTAGTACTCTTTTGACAAATATTATATTGAGCTTCATAACCAGCAGAATGTATCCTTTTATAAATAAAAAGGATATTCTAAAAATTGTAGATACCACCTCAATAAAAGAGAATATTAAATCAGCATTTATATATAAAATTGGTGTCGTTGTAATGAACAACACTGATAATATATTAATATCTGTCATTGTTGGTACGATGTTCGTTGGTCTTTACTCAAATTATAACTTGCTAATTACAGCGGTATCTACCCTAATTGGTATACTCATACAAGGGGTATTCTCCAGTATCGGCAGTTTGAATGCGGAAGACGATAATAATAAATCTTATCACTAGCGTTGCATAAACCTTGTGAATGCTTTATGTCTGAAAATTCAGAAACGCCCTTATAAATTAAAAATCCAAAAAGGCAATAGCTCCTTAAAAGTAGCCTGTCTCATTTGGATGAATTAT
>Ga0160502_100044_pt1 | contig 198197 bp, 178 predicted proteins | sample DIDnMG_14_FD_108237 | JGI IMG/M metagenome (GOLD analysis project Ga0160502, IMG submission 108237) | Enriched soil microbial communities from UW Madison campus, WI, USA - DID2933_E24_Xylan MG | ecosystem: Environmental > Terrestrial > Soil > Unclassified | place: USA: Madison, Wisconsin... | reverse complement strand
GCCTGCACAAGCGCGTCGGACGTTCGTGAAGGAGGATAGCATCACGTCCGACGCGCTTGTGCAGGCCAGCGTGCCGGAATATTCAACCGAAAGACTCTCGTTATGAGCGAGGGATCGCCGGGGAGCAGGTCATCCGGCATGACGGAAGTAGTTTTTGCATTGTTGTGGTGGGAAGTCGTCGAGGAGCGAGCCGACGCGGTTCCATAGTCCGTCGCGCGTGCGCTCACCAGCTTTTCGCAGCAGGTGCTTGAAGCTTTGCGAAGAACTATATCGGCGCGGCTGCGCTGCTCGACGAACTGTCGAACAGCTCCATATGAAATGAAGGTCAGCGGCTCGCTGGCGATCTTCTCCGCCTGCCGCCGCGCCGTCCGCCAGCTGTAAATCAGGCTCTCGGCTATATCATGCCGCTTCGCCACCTCGCGCACGGTGGTATCTGGGGCATCCGCCTACCCGCATGATGGCGTCCCGCTCGGCGGGCGAGTATTTACGGCGGCGTTCCGTGCGGGTGATGACCTCGATACGGCCCATCTCCTGATCGCCTTATGGAATCCAAAAGGAGACTCCTATCGACCCTCCTTCGCCAAGAGGGCCGAACCGCGCAACACGCCCAAGGCCGGACGCTTACCGCCGGGTAGGAAGTCAAGCTTGGCGTTGTAGGCGCATATTTTCCTCCCGGAAGGCTTCGGCGATGCGCGTCAGCGTTTCGACCTCTTCCGTGCTGGTACGCAGAATACCGGCCAACGCATTGTCTGCCTTGTTGGAGGCGGCCAGTGCTTCGGCCAGTTCGACCAGCGCATGTTCGCGCTCGACAAGTTGCAGATTGAGTTGCTGATTCTGCGTAGCGAGAAGGTCGCCCGTCCGCTTCAGCCGGTCTGCTTCTTCGCGGAAAAGTTCCGCGATACGGGTAATGGCTTCGATTTCGTCAGCATGTACATCTGCTGCTTCCGCCTGAATTGCGGCTACCTTTTTCGAAATGGCCAATTGCTCGGCGAGGGCGACCAAGCCATTTTCGCGCTCAATCAGTTCGACATCGAGTTCGGCTACGCGTGCCTTCGCAAGGGCCGCACTATTTTGCGCACGTGTCGCGACCTCCCGGAATTGCTCGACCATATGCGTCAGCGTCGCGATCTCGTGTGAGCTATTTTGCACGGCTTCAGTCTGCGCTGCACCATGTTTTTTCAAGGTCGACACCTGCTGAGCCATTTCAGCAAGGGCCTTGTCGCGATCGGTCAGTTGAGCGTCGAGATCATCCTTCTCAGCTAATAAGGCCGTCATAGCCTTTTGCATGCGTCCCTGCTCTTCTTGCAGCGCCTCGGCTGCTATGCTTCTCTGTTCGAGTTGCAGTCGTAGTTGCCGTGTGATTTCCGCTTCATCAGCATTGATTTTTTCCGCTGCCGCCAGATCGGTCGCCAGTCGTGACAGTTCTTCTTCGCGGGTCACATGTTGTGCATCGAGAGTCTTCTTTTCGGCCTCCAACTCGCTCAATTCCCATCGGATATGTACCAATTCCGCGGCATCAAGCTGGAGTTGGTGGTAGGCCGCGTCCAGATCTGCGGCCAGTAGCTGCCTTGCGTCCACTTCGGCCACCCGCTTGTCGTCTGCTTCCTGGGTAACCCCCTTTTGCGCGTCGAGCAGCCTTTCCAACTCGCAGGATCGCGCCTCCAGATCGGCATTTTGACTGGCCAACTTTGCCAGTTCCTCTTCCAGCCTGACACCTGCATCCTTGCGTTCGTGCGCGAGGCGCTGAGCGGTCTTTGCCTGCCGCGCAAATTCGCGCGCATTAAGCGCCTCTGTAGCGGCCGCTGTTTCCACGTTGGTCAAAGCGATAGTCAGGTCGGTTAGCGCCTTGTCACCTTCGATGAGACGGCTGTTCATTTCGTCCTGCTGTTCCAATAACGAAGTCACGTGTTCGCGCAGTCGGGCGATTTCCTCGTCATTTTGCCGGGCTTGCCGCGCGAAGGCATCGTCACGATCGGCCAGCATCTGATTCAACTGGAGATTTTCTTCGGTCAGGTCGGCGACCTGTTGTTGAGCCAGGGCGGCACTTGCCCGGATTTCCTTGCTCTTCCGGCTTGCCGCTTGGGCGTCCTGCTCATTCTGCAGAATCAACCGGGTCGCGTCGGTAGCAGCCTGCTCCGCTACGGCATATTTCTTCTTCAGCGTCGATAGGGTCTCGTCGCGCGTCGCAATCATAGTCTCGAGATCGAAGCGTCGTGTTTCCAAGGCTGCCTGTGCTTCTTGGAGCTTCCTGATTTTGCTTCGATATTCCCGAGCTTGCGCTTCAGCGGCTTGCAATGCTTCCAATCGTTCAGCGTCGGACTTTTCCGCTTGTGCGAGTTGACCGGCCAGGGCTTCTACGGCCCGTTCGGCGGCTGAACGCTGCTGGTCGAGCGCCTCAACTCGCGCCTCGATCGCGATGCTGTCGCTTTCCAATGTCTGCACACTGGACCGCAAGGTCTTGATCTCGGCTGCGTGATTGGCTTCTGATGTCTCGGCCTTCTCGATTGTTGCGCGCGCGCTCGTCAGATCCCGCACGGCATTTGCGAGTTCCTGGTTCCGCTCTTTTTCGGCGGCCTCCAGCTTCCTGAGCTTGCGTTCGGCTTCCAATGCCTGGCCCACGCGTTCGAACAGTGGATGGGAAGCAAGATAGCCTGTGATACCCATTCGGTGATCCGTCATGGCATGGAGCGCGGCAGGAGGCTTAGTGCCAACCAGGCCGATATAGAGGTTCGTCACCATTCGATCCGAGGGGAAGGCGCCATGCGGACTCGTGCCCAGCATTTGCTCCAGGTAATTTGGTACAGACGGAGAGCCTGGCTTTGCGGCTGAATTAAGCAGGATCAGCACGCCCTGCTCGGACAGTCTCGGCAGCCAAAGATCACGCAGCACGCCGATCTGATCTCCGGTGAGATCAGCGTCGATCAGCAGCAGATCGATCGGTTGGCCGGTCAGGTGACGAGAGACGCTGGCAACATCCTCATGCAGCAATACAGAAAAGTCAGAATAGAAAAGATGATTCTGCTGGCTGACCTTTTTCCCGACTTGAAGCCCTTCAGTCGTCGGGTCCACGCCCATGCATAGCGCTTCCAGTCCAAGTTTGTCGACGGCCTGGCACAGGGCGAGATAGACGCCCGGATCCTGCAAGCCGATCTGGACGACGCGCGATGGGCGCAATGTTTCGACGAGCCAGAACAGAAAGGGAATGCGCGCTAGGTTACGGCTGATGTCGCCATGCCGGGGCTTCCAGAATAGCGCTGAACTGGCGAGCGGAGCCGACGAACCGGTGGATGCTGAAACAGGCAATTCGGTTGCGTGCGGGGCAGAGGAAGCCATTCTGGTCGTCTCGCTGTTACGGGGAAAAGCTGTTTGTTGTTGAACGGGAATGAACGAATCTGGACAGTCGAAGGTGGATGCCGCCGATTGAACAGGCCTTCTTGGCGGCAATGAAGACCAGATTGGTTGCCAAATTCTTATCCTATGTTCGTCCCATATCCGACGCTATATGAAATTTATCCGCTCATCCAAACAAATGCACGAAAGCCGATGAGACGGCGCGATTGAGCATTTTAGCAGCGATGGAATCGCTTCTGCATAGGGATGACACGGTTATGTTCCTGGTGAATTCAGCGGCAGTTCACATGAAATGATTAATTTCGGGCATGGTCGAAAGACGGCGGGCGCCGTCTGGGCTCGCCATGCCTGCAACTGTCCGAGTGGAGTTTTGATGCGCCAACTCCTCATGCTCGCCTTGATCCTCTCGATAGCATCCGAAGATGCGCAAGCATCGGAGATGCCGTTCCGCATGCAGATGGGCTGGGAAAATCGCCTTACGTGGGGAATTGCGCCGCTGGTCGAATCCGGCACGGGCGTGCCGGGCAGTGGGCAATGGTTGGCCAGCCAGCTTGACCGAGGGCGGGATCACCTGCCGCCCCAGGTCGCAGCCCAGATAGCGGCCATGCGGATCACGAAGGCGCCGATGCAGCAGATCGTGATCGACATGGAGGCCGAGCATCATGCCTACACGCTGATCGAGGATGCAGAGGCGGCGAAGGCGGCTCGTGCCACATATCGCTTACATATGAACATGCTCGCCGACGAAGCACGCAGCCGATTTTTGCTACGGGCGATCTATGGCACGGATCAGTTGCGCGAACAGATGACCTGGTTCTGGTTCAACCATTTCAACGTCGATGCCGCCAAGCGGGATATCAGTGCGATGGTCGGCGATTATGAGGAAAATCTGCGCGCTGGGGCGCTGGGCAAGTTTCGCGATCTACTGGAGGTCAGTCTGCGCCATCCGGCGATGTTGCGCTATCTGGAAAATGACAAGAATGCCAAGGGCCGCATAAACGAGAATTATGCGCGCGAAATCATGGAATTGCACACCCTTGGCGTTGACGGGGGATATAGCCAGAAAGATGTGCAGGAGTTGGCGCGGATATTGACCGGTGTCGGCATCAGCCTGAAAGAGGGAATGCCGCAGGTCGAACCGTCCCAACGGCCTTTTTACATCCGGCAAGGGTTGTTCGAGTTCAATCCCAGCCGCCATGATTTTGGCGAGAAGCATTTCTTGGGCCATGTGATTAAAGGCACGGGCTTTGCCGAAGTCGAGCAAGCATTGGATATATTGGCGCGTTCGCCGATTACGGCACGCCATGTTTCTACCCAGATCGCAACCTATTTTCTTGGGGATATGCCGCCAGTCGAGTTGGTCGACCATATGAGCCGAAGCTTTGTGAAGGCCGACGGTGATATTGCAACCGTCCTTCGCACGATGGCGAATGATCCCCTTTTCGTCGCCTCGTTAAACAAGAGCTTCAAGGATCCGGTCCATTATGTCGTTTCGGCCGTCCGGTTCGCCTATGGCGATCAGCCGCTGGTCAACACCAAACCGCTGATCGGCTGGATACGGTTGATGGGGCAGGGTTTGTACGACAGGCGGACGCCGGACGGCTATGACATGCATTCGCGCGCTTGGATGGGGCCAGGACAGATCAGCATCCGCCTGAAAATCGCGCAACGTCTTAGCCGGGCGTCGTCCGACCTGCTGATGGGAACGTCTCACGACAATGGGGTCAATATCCAGGCCATTGTAAAGAAGAGCCGCCTTGAGGTGGAACTGAGTGCCTCTACGAAAGCTGCGCTGGCGCATGCCTCGAATCCAGAGGAATGGGGCGCCCTTTTCCTCTCCTCTCCCGAATTCATGCATCGTTAGGCGGTATTTATGACGACCATGATATTGCAGCGCCGCACATTGTTGACAGGCGCCGCCCTGGCGGCACCGGCAATCATCGCTGGGCGGGCATTTGCCGCACCACAAGCGGGAAGTCGATTGCTCGTCATATTCCTGCGCGGCGCTTATGATGCGCTCAACGCGGTGCCACCAACGGCGGTCGATTTCTATCATGACGCGCGGCCGGGCATTGCGATCGCGAGGCCGGCTCCGTCGAACCCAGCCAGCGCAGTTGCGCTTGAAGGCCCTTGGGGGCTTCATCCTGTCTTGCGGGACAGTCTGCTGCCCTTTTGGCAGAAGCGGCAATTGGCCTTCGTGCCCTTCGCCGGGACTGACGATATGAGCCGCAGTCATTTCGCGACACAGGACACGATCGAACTGGGGCAGCCGATTGGCGGTAGTCGTGATTATCGTTCCGGTTTTATGGCACGGCTGGCAGGCATATTGGGGCAGGCAGAGAAGCCGATCGCCTTTACCGATCAGATGCCGTTGTGCTTTCGTGATCCCTCGCGGCTTTTCCCCAATCTGGGTCTTGCACATGTCGGCAGGCCGATGAACGCCCGCTATGCCAAGTTGATCGAAGGCATGTATCAGGATCAGTCCGCGCTCGCCAAATCGGTAGCCGAGGGATTGGTGGTGCAGGACGTCGTTTTCCATAGTCTGGAAGAAGAGATGCAGCAGGCGAGCCGAGGCGCGGTCAGCACGAAGGGGTTCGAACTGTCGGCGCGGCGTATCGGCACGGTCATGCGCGATCAGTTCAATCTGGCCTTTGTCGATGTGGGCGGATGGGACACGCATGTGAACCAAGGCGGAGCAACCGGTTATCTCGCCAATCGGCTGGGAGAATTGGGGCGCGGATTGGCCGGTTTTGTAGAGGCCATCGGCCCGGCGGCGTGGCAATCGACCACATTGGTCGTTTTGTCGGAATTCGGACGAACTTTTCGTGAGAATGGCGGTCGCGGCACCGACCATGGCCATGGCACCATCTATTGGATCATGGGGGGGAATATTGCTGGTGGCCGCTTTGCGGGCGAACAGGTCGACCTGTCGCCTGCGACGCTCAACCAAGGACGCGATCTTCCGGTCCTGACCGACTATCGTGCCTTGTTGGGGGGGCTGTTCGCCCGGCAATATGGCCTCAATTCTGGACATTTGGCGAAAGTTTTTGCCGATATTGCTCCCAAGGATCTCCAGCTAATCTGAAGCTGTGATGGGGCGCGGGAAGGAGGCGGGTCGGCTATGGGATCGTCGTCTCGTCGGTGTCGTCTTCCGCAGGCAGGGTGGTCGATGGCGGCGGAACGAGCTGCGCCATCGGAACACTGTCGACGGCGGATCGGAAGGCCGCCAGATAGGTCTTCCCCCAGCGTTGGTCGGGTTCCAGATAGGTACCCTCCGCCCATTCGTTCCAGGCGTTGATGAAGATGAGAGATTCATCTGCCGGATTGTGCAGAGCCTCCTGCTCGACGATGGTCTTCATCCAGCGACGGAAATTATAGGGGGTGGCGCCATGGAAGATGATCGCATCGCTGGTGCGCCGTGCGCTATTGTCCCAGGCGAGCATGGCACCGCGATGGACCGGCCATTCATAGCCTTCGGCATGCCGCATCCTGTCCGCGTCAATGACGGCGTCATAGGAGAAGACTTCACCACGAAAGTCTGGGGCAAGATCCACAAGCTCATGGCGAATATCCTGACGGCCGCCTTCATGCGGCGGGAACAGCACATAGGCGTCCAGCCCATGTTCTTGGGGCTGTCCATGCAGCGTTTCCAGAACAAAGCGGACTGCACAGAGATGGATTTCCCCCAACCCGGCCTTGCGGCATTCTTCCCGCCACAAATGAGCGGTTTGCAGCCAGTTGGGGATGATGGAAATGCGATAGACCAGCATTACTGGCTTGCCCTGATGCCGGACCCATCGCGGATCCTTCATCATGGGGATCAATTCCCGGATCAGAGCAATATTGCTTTCGAGAGAATAGTGCTGCTCGATCAATATTTCCCGATTCTGGCCATCCCAACTGCGTGACCAGTTCTCATTGGCCCAGCAGACGCAAAATCCCGTGTCGATTTTTCGGGAGCGATACATCTGTTCGATCGGATGATTGAGCAACTTTCTCCCGTTGAACCAATAATAATGGAAGCAGAAGCCGTGAACGCCAAATTCATGAGTGAGTTCGGCCTGCGCGATCTGGGTATCTTCCAGACGTAGATCGTAAAACCCCAGATCCGCCGGATAACGCGGTTGATAGTGATCCTGAAACAAGGCGCGCGCGCGCGCAACGTTGGACCATTCGGTAAAGCCCTTGCCCCACCACCGGTCATTTTCCGGGATGGGATGAAATTGCGGAAGATAGAATGCCAGCGTCTTAATCGCGCGGCCCTGTTCCTCTGGGCGCGGCATCGATAAGGTGCGTGTATCCATGCCGGCTTCCCGGCCAATCAAGGCCAGCAATTGCAGTACGGCAGTGCGGCCGGGGAAAGCCTGTCCAGTGCTGGCGGATGCGATCATTTCGTCGGGGGCCAGGCCCAATCCGAGCGCGCGGAGCAACAGGGGCTTCACCCAGATTGCCCAGCCATCGGCAAATGGGGTGTCCAAACTCTCTCGGTTGAAGCCGATGCGGGACATGGCGGTCGCAATGATCGACGCCAGAAGGGCATTGTCGCGGTCCGGTGAAGCCATCAACCGTCCCGCCAAGGCCCAGTTCGCGTCCTTTTCGAACAGCGCGCCCTGTGTCGTTATCTCGATAACATTCGCTGGGGTAGACGGTTCGGGCGCATCGGCCGGCGACAGCCAGAGCAGTGTTTCATATCCGTCGAGTGCGCCAGATGCTGCGAGGCGGACAAATCTGCGGGCATTACCCATTTCGTCGGCCAGTCCGACATCGGTCACTGATCGGACGGTCGCAGGCAAGTCATCCAGTCGGAACGCCATTAGCGGCCCTTGGACAAACAGGTCGTGGCCGCCCGTTAGGCTATTCACGACCGACAGGGCGGTGATCCAGTCCCGATCGGTTGGCGCATTGACAAGAATGGCGCGTGGGGCGTTCGGTTCCAGGCCGCGCATGCCGAAGGCGTCCTTCGCCTCCCGCAGGAGATGAGAACGGCCATCCGATGATGGGGATGTCGGCTCGCCGGATTCTTCGATCATCGCAGCCGGGCGGGCCGCCTGTCGGCCTTCTGCCCTGCCAAAGCGCAGATAATGGATCAGGGGATGAAAGCCCGCAGCACGAACGTCGGGATAGATCGTCAGATAATAATGGGCATCGAACAGCGGGCCAGGATCGCGATGAAGCCGCATGCCCACGCGCAGAAAATGTGTTAGCGGCGGCAGGCCGGACAAGGCTGCGTCAGGAAAAGTCTCGCTATACCATTGGGAATCGAACAGTCCGGATTGCAGAAGTTCGTCAGCGATCGATTCAAAATTCAACGTCATATATTCTCTCGAGCCGACCGTCCTGCCCATGTTTTCGTCCCGTTAGGGAATGAAGGCAAAAGCACAGGCGATCGGGCGGATTCAACTTCCCGAACCGTTCAAGAACATGGATGCACTGGCTTGAAAGGTGGCGATGGCCTGGTTGGGTGCGCGTCCCTCATTCCGGCCAAGAGTCAGATAATGGGTCATGCCATCCATGCCGCTCGGTGCGACGTCCGTGTAATGTTGGAAGTACCAATCGGATTCGAACAGGTCATATTTTTCCAATATGGCGCGCTGGCGACGCAGGACGGCCTTGCGCGGCAGCCATTTCATGTCTGCGCCGGCCAGCAGGGCATCCACCAATTCGAACAGTTGATGATGCAAGGTCTGGCCCTGTCGTGCCAGCTCGTTCCGTGCCAATTTTAGATGACCAATGTCATGCACCTGCGTCGACACGCGGCCTTCTGTCGTAGTCAAGAGACCGGAGAGTGTAGCGATTTCCTTGAACCTGATCTGCAGAGTTGCTTCATGCTGGCGCTCTGTCTGGACCAGCAACGCCTTTTGCAGCGCTAGGTCGGTCAGCACGGCGCGCTGTTCCAGCGCATGGCGTTGTTCAGCTTCTGCAAGCTGTGTTTTTTGCACGTGCAGATCATCGAGCATACTCTCGACTTGTGCGGAATGCATCCGCTCTGCCTGAGCCAGGAGATCCTTTTGCAGTTGGACATCGACCGTGCCAGCGCGGATCTGCGTTTCGTACTTGGCCTCTGTCTGGGCCTGAATGGTGCGTTGATGAGCTAGATCCTCCAGAGCGCTTTTCAGCTTCTGCTCAATCTGCTGGCGCTCGCTTAACCCATCCCGGATATCGCGCTGGGCTGCGCGAAGCTCTTCAGCCTGTTGCTCGGTTTCGAACTGCCGCTGGCGTAGGGCGCTCTCGGTTTGGGAAAGGCGATCCGTCAGGTTGCGATTTTCGCCCTGCTGGGTATCGATCTGGCGCTCCGATTCCTGCAGGCGTCCCTGAAGATTCAGTGCCTCCCGAAGGCGGTCTTCGAGGTTTTGTTGCAAATCGCCAAGCTTCGCGTCGGCTTGTTGTAGATTGGATGTTAGTTCCGCCTGGGCCTGTTTCAAGCCGGCTGCCTCTTTGTGGGCTGTGGCCAGTTCTTCGTCCCGCCTGGCGACTTCAGCGATTTTGGTTTGCGCAAACTCATTAAAATGCTGCGCTTCATCCTGCCGCTGACACAGCAGATCACGGGTCTGACTTAATTCCTGGGTGAGAAGGTTCAACTGATCCAGCGCATCGGCATGGTCCTGCGTCAGTGCGGCCTGCTTCGCTTTCGACGCTGCCAACTGGGCGAATTGCGACGCGAACTGCTCCGCCTTTCCGGCGAGTTCCCGAGTCAGGGTATCGATCTTGCCCTGTTGATCGCTTAATGCCTTTTCGCCCTCGCTCACACGCGTTTCGAGGGTCATCACCGACTGTGCAAAGTTATCTCGGTCCGCCGTCAACCGCGCCAGGTGCTCGTCACGTTCGGCAAGATCGCCTTCGGCGCCAGTTAGATCGTTGCGCAATTGGCCAAGGGCCTCTTCGCTGGTCGAGAGAGATTGCCGGGCTGTCGCAAGTTCAGCATTCAGTTCTATGACATGTCGTTCCAAGGATTGCTGGACCGCCGCCTGGGTCTGCTCCGCTTCCTGCAAACGGCCCAGATGTGCATCACGGCTCGCGATATCTTGCCGCAGGGCATCCTTTTCGCCGTCGATCCAGGCGATATCATGAGCGGCTTTTTCCAGCGCCTGTTGCGCCAGGGCCAATTCTTGCCGCAGGCCGTCCTTTTCGCCATCGATCCAGGCGATGTCATGCGCTGCCTTTTCCAAGGCGCCTTGCGCGAGTGTCAAATCCTTCCGGAGCCCGTCCTTCTCGCCATCGATCCAGATGACGTCATGGGTTGCCTTTTCCAGCGCCTGGCGGGTCTCTCGCAATTCGCGTTCGACGGTGCCTCTAGCCATATCCAATGTCCGCCGATTTTCCAACAAGGCCTGCTGGCTGGCGGTCAGGCTGCGCAATTGTTCCGCATATTGTTTCAGTCTGCGATCGGATGCCGAACGGGCCTCATTGGCTGCCTTGATCCTGATTTCGCGTTCCGCGAGATCATGGGCATGCTGTGCAGCGGTGGCGCGAAGCCGTGCAATCTCCTGATCCTTCACGATCAGAAGCAGGCGCTGGGCCTGCAGTTCCTCTTCGATCCGGCTTTCCCCAGCGGGCTTGGCCGTATTTTGATCCTTTGGCGTCGGTTTGGCTGGTGGCTTTCCGCCAACGGTAGCCGACGATGCCTGTTCAGCAATATCTGCCTTGTCTGGACCGTTCGCCACCCATCACCCCACTCAATTCGGCCGAACAAAATTGCACTTGCCCAGCAGTTTGTGTCAATTGCAAAACCGGCAGGCCACCCCAGATATCCCCACCTATCCTTTTGCTGTGATCCGGAATTCACAGCATCAATGTTTCTCGTTGCATGACAATTGGTCGTGACTTGTTGCCATTTTTCCCATTTGGCGGCGGCTTTTAGCTGATATATGCGGCGATGCCGGACATGGGACCGCTTGAGGGGAAGGCTGGAGGCGCCCCTCAAGCGTGCAACAAGGGTTTAGGAAGTCGACTGCAAGGCTGCCTGCAAGCTGGTCAGATAAGCCAGGCCGTCGCTGCGTGTGGGTTCCAATACTGCGCCTTCCGCCCATTCATTCCAGGCGTTGACGAACAGCATCTTGTCCGGGAGCAGACCTTTATTGGCCTTGTCGCCGGCAATCGCGGCGGCCCTTCGCGCCCAATTCTGGAACTTGTCCGGGCTGCTGCCAACGACGGTGTGGGCGTTGTTCTGGCGTCGCGACGTATTGTCCCAGTCGGGACAGACACCGGGAACCAGGCGATCGATGGTGCCGGTAGACTGGATAGCGGCCTCGACGATATCGTCATAGGCTTCATAATAGTCGCCCCGTTCCGGTTCGAACGGCTTCATCATATCGGGCGATACGGTAATGCGCCGCCCGACCCTGGGGATACGATGCGGCGGGAACTGGACGACGAAGTCGAGAAACTGCAGCATTTCCGGCTTGAAGTTGACCGAATAGACGCTGGCAATCAGGAAATCCTTGCCAGTCGCCTTGCGCAGCGCTGATCGCATGCGGTCTACCCATCTTGCGGCATCGGGAATCTCAGCCACCTGATAGATCATGAACAGTGGCCGGCCGGCAACGGTGATATAGCGCGGATCGTCAGATGCCTGTGCCACATCGTTGATGATGCCCCAGAATGTGGCGTCGTCATATTCCTGGGGCAAAAGTACGTCGGACGTCTTTCCATCCCAGGCTCGGGTCCAGCTTTCATTGGCCCAGCAGTATAGGAAATTGAACGGGATGCTGGAGTCGGCAAGTACGGTGTCGGTCGGCAAATGGAGCAGGCGTCGCCCACCCAATCGATAATAATAGACGGCAAAGCCGGCCAGGCCATGGCTGGCAGCGAGGGCTGCCTGTTGGGTCAGGACTTCCTTGCGACGCAGGTCGTAAAATCCGAAATTGCCCGGCAATTTGGGCTGCACATGTCCAGGGAACCGCGGGCGGGCCTGGGCCACATTCCACCATTCGGTAAAGCCCTCGCCCCAGGTCCGGTCGTTGAACGGGATCGGGTGGAATTGAGGCAGGTAGAAGGCGATCGCCTTGGTCTGTCCATCCGTTGCCTGCTGAGGGGCAGGGGGCGGCGCGACGGCCGGCGTCGGCGCAGGCGCGGGCCGATTCGCCGCAGCTTGGGCGGACAGTTCCGCTGCATGCCCCCCCCAATCGAAGGCGGCGATCGCTGCTGCGCGCAATTCGGCCAATTGCGGCTGCGCTTCCATGATCTTGACCGAGCGCACCAGGCGCGTGCGACCATGTTTCTCGAGCAGGGCTTCCCAGCCCTTGCGCATCAGTTCCGCACGTTCATTCGATGCATAGCTTTTCGACTTGGCGTGGAAGACATAGCTGTTGATCATCACCGCCAGGGCAAAGCCTGCATTGCCGGTCCGAATGCAGAAGTCATTCTCCTCACCATAACCCATGGGGAAGGCGGCCTCGTCGAACAGGCCGACCGTGTCCAGGCATGGTCGAGAGATAGACATACAGAAGCCATGGACGAGAGGCACGAACGGCAGATATTGACCTGCCGATGCCTTCTCGCAGAATGCGTCCATTGCATCGACCGTCACGCCCGGTGGCAGGGCATTGATCGCCGTTTGGTCAGCTGTCCCGGAGGTCGAGGGGATCGATTGCAGGCTGGCTGCATTCGACATCGGCCCAATCACACCGACTTGCGGGTTGTCAGTGAAGGCACGAACGACTTTGGCCGACCAGCGCGCCGGCAGGATCGTGTCGGAATTGAGCAGGGTAACGATATCGCCGCGCGCCATGCGCATGCCGATATTTGCCGTTTTGGTATAGCCTTGCCGGATCGGATTGCGAACGCTGACGATGCCATTATTGCCCGTGACACCTGCAATATAGTCGCGTGTGGGAGCTTCGGACGAGTCATCGACGATGATGATTTCAAAGAAATCCGTTTCGGATTTTAACAGCGATTCCACGCACGCGATAACGTCTTCAAGCGCGTTATGGACACAGATGACAATGCTGTGCGTGAGAGGGGCGATATGATGCATTTTCACGCTCCAACAAGTCCGGAAAGTCGCAAGGCAGGCTCTCGATCATCCAGAGCATGTTCGAAGATCAGAAAACGTCCATCATCGCGAACCGTCTTGCCCGCATCAAGGAGCGGGACCACCTTGATGCTGGATTCATATGCAGCAAAATTCACACTGATCTGGTCACGCAGGGAATGGCTTGCAATTTCGCGCCACCACAGATTGTAGAAATGCCGCACCTTGGGGCGATCAAGCCGGGCGATCATGAAATTGGTTTCGATCAGGCCCGTTTCGGGAACGCAGACGGTTCGATAGCGGGCAACCTGTTCTTCGATGATCGTCTTGTCATCGGCACCAATGCGCGCACATTCTGTGGCTTCATCGACATAGCTTGTGCGGACAGAATGATGGATCACGCCAAGATCTGCATTGGTTTCCTCCATGGTGTCGAGGAACGGTTGCAGGCCTGAAGTCATGACGACATTGGCGTCGATCCAGATCGCGATATCATAATCGGCCAGATACAAGGCAGGATTGGTCTTGACGAACCTCGCCGTGCGCCGCGTCGTGACATCCGCATAGCGCGGCGGTCGTGCCACAAAGGGGGCGGCATTGGGCAAGGCACCGTCAGTGAAAACGAAATAATCGACGTCATCATGGACATGTAATGGCGGGATAAACTGATCGAAGCCGCCGGTCAGAGCCGTATAGACCGCAATCTTGCGCGCACCGCCCAGCCGGCTGCGAGCTTGTATCGGCGCCGGCGCGAGACTGGCCGCAGGATAGGCCGCCTGTGCCCTGCGCCGATCCCAATAATGGGTGAGGTCGAACGCGACATCGACATTGGCGCACAATTTGCGCACCGTGTTCGGGCTTGGCAGGCAGGCCAGCATGCGCTCGATCGCATGGGCCATGGTTCCGTCGATCTGGCCGCCCTCCTCATCGAAGTCCCGGCTCATCAGACCGCAGTTCAGCAGCGGGCGCAGATAGTCGACCCGCGCCCAGAAGAAAGAGCCTGACGGATAGTCCGGGCATTTGTCGGGCGCCTGAACCGCGAGCTTTTGCGCCAGTTGCTGCGCCTTTTGCAGATTGCCGCCCCAAGCCGGCTGCGCCTTGAGTGCCGGGAAATAAGGGGGGTATATCAGGCCGACATCCGGATTGTCCGCGAACTGGTCCAAAATGCTGTCGACGATAGAAGTCGAACCGAGACTGTTATGCGCCAGGAAGCGCCGCCAATTGGCATATTTGTCTGAATAGGTCGATTTCTTCGTGTGCGCATGGAAGAAGATATCGTGGCTCAGAATTTCCGGCGCAAAATATAATATCCAGGGCGCAACGTCGCGGCCAATGTTCGGCACAGGCTTGACGATGCATTCGGCGACATTCTTCACTGCCTGGGTGAAATAGCTTTTCCAGTCGCCGTCTTCCCCGGGCTGGATCGACAGGAGAAGCGTGAAGGGCGCACTGATATTGTTGAGATAGGCGGCGAATTCCGCTGCCAGATCGACATGGAACAGATGGAGATGGACACAAATCTTCGGGAGCAGGCTGCTCTTGGACGCATAGCCCTGATAAGGCAGGGTCAATGCGATGGGCCCATATTCGGTACCACTGAAGCGCGGCAACTTTGCGGTATGTGTCGGCTGGGCAGCACTTTGGCCACGCGGCGAGCGTCCTTCGCGGCGCCCTGAACGCAGATAATGTTCCAGCGGATTGAGACCGGCGCGCTGCACGTCGGGATAGGCGTCGATATAGCCCTTGGTCGAAAAGCTGGGTGAGGGGTCTGCCAGTTCGGCGGCGCCCAGAGTAATATAGTGGGCGAGCGGGTCGCTGCGCTTCGACTGAATGTCGGGATAGCGCTTCACGTAGAAGTCATAGTCGAAATGTTCGTTGGGCGATCGGCCTTCCTTGTAACCCATTGTTGCATAATGGGTGAACGCGTTCACCGACGCCGCCTTCACGTCGGTATAGGTGTCCAGATACCAGTTGCTGTCGACCAATGGAGTCGTACCCAGGGCGGTTTTGCACCCTTCTTCCAGGAAGTGCTCGATCAACGTGCGCTGATCATTGTCGGCGATGCGATGCTGGTTCCGATACCAGCTGACATGGAAAAGGGGGTGCGGGGACAGCCCTGCCCGAGAGCCTTGCTGGACATAGTGGAGGCTGGGAAATTGCTTGAACACGCCCTGGAGGTCGACCTGGCGGCCATACCAGTCCGGGGAAAAGAGAAAGTGCGGAGCATGGCCACGCGCGGCGCCGACCTGAATAAAATATTCCAGCGGTGACGAGCCGCTCGATGCAACTTCAGGATATTGCGCGACATACCAATGGCTATCGAAGATCCGCCCAATTTCTGCCAGTCTGGCAGGATCGAGTCCGCTCTGCTCGCCGCCGGCAAAGGCAGGTGCGGCGCGGGCCGGAGCAGACGCGTCGTATCGCTCGTCGGCTATGGGGATGCTTTGGCCCAGTTCCGGGCTGAAAACCGATATCCGCTTGCCCCGTAAACGGATTGGCGAATGATATTCGAAACCATGGCGTCCGTTCCCCTTGCCGGCCTCGACCAGGTCGGCGCGAAACAGGTCACCCCTGATTTTGGCAGCTTGAGCCCCATCGACATCGACGATCAACTGCAGAGCCGTATCGGGGCGGTTGGGATCCCATGCCCAGCCACGGATCAGATATTCGCTGCATTCGTCGACAAAGCCGATATCGGGCGGCGATGTTTCGGATGCCGTGGAGCCGATGCTCTCGGCGATCAGGGAGGGCGCTTGGCTGGACATGATCACTTCGCCCGCGCGCGTCCTGGCGACAATCTCGACATCGGCGATGTTCGCAGCGGGCGCAATCTGAATGGTGAAGCCATATCGGCCGCTTCCCCGCCCCGAATTGCGCACATCTTCCCGGTAATTGTTGGCGATCGCAGTGGCACGCGTAACGCCGGCTACGCGCAGTTCGACCTGAACCGATATTTCCGGTGCATCTGGATACCATAGCCAGCCCGAAACGCCGGCAGGAGTCAGTACATCGATGGCGCCTTCAATCCTGTTCACAGAACTACTCGCTCTTGTTCGACGACGCCATGGCATGACGTTCGCAATTTCATCTTGAGGACATTTGCATAGCGAGACTTTTCGCATCTGCAAACAACAGGCTACAATAAGAATTGCTTCTGGACGCTTGTCGCGACAGCCTGCAATCGAACGTCGCGTAAGGGATCGGCTTATCCCTGCTCCAGTTTCAGCGGATACATAGCTTCAATCTTTTTGCGCTGGTGCGGAACGCCCCCCGCACTGCTAACGTTTCCTCCCGAAAATAGGATGTCGGACAACGATCGTGCAGCAAATTTCCGTTCTGGCATTGACTCTGCTGGCGACGACTGCACCGCTGCCGGCGGTAAATTCGACGCAACCTGCGTCCATTGCTCAGGTCTGGTCGGGGCAGCCTGTCCCGTTCGGCATCACGACCTCGAAGGCCAGGCTCTATATCGGCTATTATGGTGCAGACCGTGCCCTCATGATCGCCAGTCGCGCGATCGCTGGCGGAAAATGGCAGTATCGCCGGCTGGACACATCCGTCGGTTGGGACAGTCACAGGGCGATAGCGCTGGCGGTCGACCAAAAGGGGCGTCTGCATATTGCGGCCAACATGCACGCCTCTCCGCTGACCTTTTTCATGTCGGCGCCTGATGGCAGCCTGGGATCCATCAAGCGTGTGCCGACGCTGGTTGCTGCGGCAGGCGAGCAGGCGGTGACCTATCCGACTTTCCTGAAATCCCGTGATGGGCGTTTGATCTTCCTGTATCGCGACGGGCGTAGCGGTGCTGGCGACATCATGCTCGATGCCTTCGATGCGCAAACCGGACGATGGACGCGTCTGCTCAACACGCCGCTGATGGCGGGAGATGGCGCGCGCAATGCCTATCCCATGGGGCCATCTTTGGGGCCGGATGGATGGTTCCACATGAGTTGGGTCTGGCGCGACAACTGGCAGGCTCAGACGACGCACGACTTGTCTTATGCCAAAAGTCGGGATCTCGTCCATTGGGCGAGCGCGGATGGCACAGCACTGGACGTGCCGATCAAACTGGGCGCAAGCGCGATCGTCGATCCCGTGCCGGTCAATGGGGGCATCGTAAACAGCAACACGCCGTTTGGTTTCGACGCCGACGGACGGGTCATGATCGCCTATCACAAATATGATGCCGACGGTAACACACAGGTCTATCTTGCCCGATGGGAAGGGGCTGGGTGGCACATAGTGCAGGCCAGCGACTGGAAAGGGTTTCGTTGGGATTTGTCAGGCGGTGGCACATTGAATGGCGTGCTCTCGGTCAAGGCACCACGCCAGATTGGGGCGAGAATAGAGATACCGTTCGTCAGGCAGGCGCATCCCGCCCGCCTTTATCTCGTGGCCAATAGCTTGGCGAGGGCCGGGAAAGTGGATGGCGGTGTCCAGACGGAATGCGCACCATGGCCATCGACGGCCATTGGAGCAGGGATGATGGGCAATGCGGCGAGCGCGACCTATGGGAACCGGGAGTATCGCATTTCCTGGGCGACGATGCCGGCTAATCGGGATCAGCCACGCGCAACGGTGCCGTCCGCGACCACCTTGTGGCTGAGCGAGCGGTCTGCCGTAAAATGTTGATGAGGAGCGCTTGGCCTGTCGGGCGCTGCAATTACCCTCTCTCAACCGATCAAGGGCGCATCGCCTTCTGCACCTTTTGAACCCAGCTTCGCTGCGGCGGTGCGAGCAAGGAAAGATTGGCGATTTTCAGCGGCGCAAGGCCCGAAAATTCATGGGATTCCAATATAGCTTTCAGCATGCCCTGGCGGGTTTCCCCACGCTCCAGCAGCGTCAGATGATGCGCGAGGCCGGCGGGGTCGGCTGGTCGCCGCAGCAGCTTCTCATAGATCGCAAGGACGAATGGGCGATCGTCCAGCGTCAGCAGGTGAGCGATATCGACATCGGCGTCGACAATATCTGGCTGAGGCAGCTGAACGACGGGCGAAACGGCGCTTTCTGCCGGCTTCGCGATGCGTGGCATGGATCGCCGCCGCTTTGGCGCTTCCAGAAGTTCGAGGTCTAGCAATGTCTTCTTAGGAAAAGCCTCGGCAAATTCCGTCGATCCGATGATCGATTTGAGCATCTCGACCTTCGATGTACCGTTGTTCAACAGGGCAATATGATGCTCCAAGCCCGCAGGTTCGGCGGGACGTCCCAGCAATTGCTGATACATGCTGCGGACAAAGGCTTCACCTTCAAGCTGCAGCATGTCGGCCAGGCGAATGCCCTCCTGAGCGAAGGACGCGGGCGATTTTGCTGCAGTAAAGCCGGCTGGTTGCCGGTTGTCGATCGCTACGCGCAACATTTGGGCGGCTTCGATCCGGTTGACAAGTCGGCGATGCAAATGGGGTTCCTGCAGCAGTGCGTCGCAGAAGTCGAGCAGGCCCTGGGACCAGATATGCCAGTCGAAACAGTCAGCATCGCTGACGCTCGACATGCCGGCGGCAAAGGCCTGTTGGACAAGAGCGGGAATTTCCCGGTTGTCATTGAACAGGAATATGCCGCTCATCTGACGGAATGTCGCCAGAATTTCTCGGGTCGGCGGGATGTCGCGCAGGACGACTGGTTTACCCAGCGACAACGCATGCATCAGCGAAAGGCCAAAGCCCTCATAATAGGATGGGAGAACGACGACGCTGCTGTTTGCCATCAGCGCGTCCATCTCCGCTTCCGGGATAACGCCTGCTTGGATGGTTCGGGCATTGCCGCGGGTCTCGGTGGCGCCACCCAGAATCACCATCGGGCTATAGGGGAGCGCTTCGGCTATCAGGGCGCCTGCCTCTTCCGACCCCTTATGGGCGAAATGATTGCCCATCACCAGAATATGGTCGCGGCCCTTGGCTAAACCGCGATAGCGGGTTTCATAGGGCGCCAATTTCGTCGGGAGCAGGCGCGTATAATAGCGGGCGCTGAACTGGCGTTCGAACCGGTGGCGGAATGTCAGTTCGGCAAAATTACTGATGAAGAACAGGCCGTCGGCATGTTGCGCGAGATAGGCCCATAGCGGCTGCACATCGTCGGTGGCCCGCAAATGGCTGCAATCGAGCGCAATCACGTCGAGCATGCCATAGATGGTGATGGGGGCGAGCCGCTCCATGATGTCGATCATGCGGATGTCAAACGGCTGGCCGGGGAAGATGGCGATGGCGTACAAAGGTTCGACGTCCTGCCGGACCTTCAGTCGATGCAATTTATCGAGGCTGTGGAAAGCGGCGACCGATGGTTTGCAGATGACATGGATTTCGAACCTGTCCGGGGCGGATGCGTCGCACCAGCGCAGGAAGTGCATCATATGTTCGCTTGTGCCGTTATGATGCTTGCCAAAGGTCAGCAGGTTGATGGCGATCTTCAGCTTGCCATTTACCGGCAGCAACTGCTTCAGCGAATATTCGGCCAGATATTCCGACGACGCTTCATATTCCCGGATCAGCGGCAAAAACTCGGGGTGGCGCTCCGTCATTTTCTGAAGATTGCCCTGCCGCTGTCCCTTGAGGTCGATATTCTGCAGCAGGAAGGAGGCCGAACCGGCGTGGAATGCGAAGGCCTGATTGGCGAGCACTGCGCGATAACCGACCTTGCCGGCACGCATGACCAGATCATTCTCTTCTTCGTATCCGATGCCGAAACTTTCATCCAGGGGTGCAAAGTTGCGCACCACGTCGGGGGCGATCAGCATGTAGAAGCCGACTGCCGTTGGCACCCAGCTGAAGCGCGGCAGATGATGGCGCAGTTGGCCCCAGGCCTGATATCCCGCTTCAGGCGCAATCAGCGAACTGAACGTCTGGTCGAAAATTTGCGGGAAGGTGGAAATGGATGCGTTGTTGGAACGCGGGCTGACAAAGCCGATCTGGGGATCGAGCGCCATGACCGCGAGCATTTCCGCAATCGTGTTCTTGTAGGTCAGCGTGTCGCTATTCACGAGCAGGGCCGCCGCACCGCGATCTCGCGCCAATTGCAGGCCGCGATTGACGCTGCGGACGAACCCCTGATTATAGGCGTTGACGATCAATTCGTTGATCGTTCCGGCGCGGCGGAAGCGCTCTAGGAGCGCCATCACATCTGCGTCGTCTGGCGAATCATTGATGACGATGATCCGCGGTGAATGGCCGGCAACCTCCCCCAAATGCCCGATAAGTGTTTCAAGGCATGTCTCGACGAGGCCGGCATTGCGATAGACGGGAATGATGATGTCGAGTTTCATCGTCGGTCCTTGGGAAACCTGCGGGATGGGGGAGGGACGAGTTTTATGCCAATCAGCGGGCGAGCTTGGCGCGTTCGATCAGAGCGAGCCACCATGGCTGGTTGTCGAGATACCAGTGCAGGGTTTCGGCAAAGCCCTGCGGGAAATCGCGGGCCGGCTTGTATCCCAGTTCTGTCCGGATCTTCGTTTCGTCGATGGCATAGCGACGATCATGCCCCTTACGATCTTCGACATAGGTCATCAATTCGCTGGAAGGGCGCCCCTGCGTTGCGGGCGCGTCGGGGAAGAGCTCAGCCAATGCGGGATTGCGTTCGAAAGCCGCGTCCACGCCGCGACAGATTTCGCGAATGACCTCTATGTTGGGCAGTTCCTGGCCGCCGCCAACATTGTAGGTTTCGCCAATCCGGCCATTGCGCAGGATCAGTTCGATGCCGATGCAATGATCCTCGACATGCAGCCAGTCGCGAATATTCATCCCGTCGCCATAGATGGGCAGGTGCCGCCCCGACAGGGCATTGATCGTGAAGAGCGGGATCAACTTCTCGGGGAACTGGAATGGACCATAGTTGTTCGAGCAGTTGCTGGTGGTCGTTTCCAGGCCATAGGTGTGGTGATAGGCGCGGACGAGGTGGTCCGACCCGGCCTTGGACGCCGAGTAGGGCGAATTGGGCGCATAGGGCGTAATTTCACTGAACGCCGGATCGTCAATTTCCAGCGAGCCATAGACCTCATCGGTCGATACATGATGGAATCGGTGCGGCTTGCCGCTGCCCTTGTCGAGCCAGGCAGTCTTCGCGGCCTTGAGCAGGCTGTGTGTGCCGATCACATTGGTCGTGACAAAGGCGTCCGGTCCCGTGATGGAGCGGTCTACGTGGCTTTCGGCTGCAAAATGGACGATCGTGTCGATGTCGTGATCGGCCATCAGCTTCGATACCAGATCGGTATCGCAGATATCGCCTTTGACCAGGGTTACGTCGGGCACATCGGCAATGTTCGCGGGGTTGCCGGCATAGGTTAGCGCATCGAGGACAATGATGCCGTCATTAGGCGATATTTTGCGCCAATGATGCACAAAATTCGCACCGATGAAACCGGCGCCACCCGTCACGATCAAATTGGCCATGCGTATTTCAATCCCCTGCGTAAGGCGCAAATCCGGCAGTATCGTGCCGCCTGTTGTGCCATTCGATTTCGCGATTCCCGCCTCGGGCTCATCACTGCACCAAATTTCTTTGCTTTGACAGTCAGAACGCGATTCGGTGGATCGCGCGCTTCAGTGATTTGAGACCGGACATCAATCGGTTGGTTCCAGTTTCAGAAGTTTCGGCTTCTGCCGGTAAGCTGTAATGCTGGCTGCAATAGGCGAGCTTTCCATGATGGCGCACAGTCGCCAAGTGTGGATGGGCAGAGAAGAAATAGGGCGTGCGCCCCTGTGGGCAAAAATGGCCGACCAGACTCTGGCGGGTCAAGCTTCTGTCTTTGACGGGTGCGCCGCCATGCACCAGATCCGCATGCCAGACCAGAAGATCGCCCTTTTTAGGCAGGAAGTGCTGGATACCATGGTGGCTTTCCTGCGCATGACGCGCCAGATGGTTGGACCAGTCCAGATGCGCCTGCTGGCCATCAAGGTCCGGGTTCCAGTTTTTGGCGCCATCCCGAAATGGCCAGTCCGGCAAGCGATGGCTGCCCGGAACATACATGAGTTCGCCCGATCCCGGGGTGATGTCTTCCAAGGCGATCCAGCATGCGGCCAGTTCCATCGGCCGATCAATGACCACATAGGCGGTATCTTGGTGCAGCCCCTGTTGCGACCCCTGGTCGAAGCTGAGGCTCTGGAACAGCATAGGGTCTGCATCGAAGATCAGGCGCAGGAAATCCATCAGTGCCGGCGTCGCGAACAGGTCGAGCGCCTGGGTGAAGGGGACGAAGGAGTCGACGACACGGACGCCCAGGGGATTTTCCGGCTGCGTTAGCGGTCTGACCTGCTGGCTACCATGGGGCTGGAACAGCACATCGGAATTGCCATCCCTGAACGATGCTGCGATCTGTTGTTGAAAGGCATCGACCTTTTCTGCGGGAATGGCATTTTCCAGAATGATATAGCCATTCTCGGCAAAAAAACGCACCTGTTCTGCCTGAACATCGGTCAGATAACGCCGAGTGATCTGTTGCCGCCAATCGTCACGATCAATCCACAGGCCGCCATGCCGCGAGTGAAAGGCTGGGCCATCCTCCATTTCTTCATTCCCCTGTCCCCTGTCGTGATCATGGCATTGATGATGCCATGATCACCCGCACTGCCCCGAAAATCCTAATCCCGAAAAGACAATGCCAAATCTGCAAGATCGGTATCGGATGCCCTATCCCAGAACAAGGGTCAGCAAGCCCACACCCAATATCCGTTGATCTTCTCCATCGCCAATCGACAGCGGAGAATATTGTCGATGCAACGACAAGTGGAGAAGGATATTGCCTTTGTCGATACAGGCGGGCGTCAGGCGTAACTTGAATATTTGTGGAGTTCCCTTCAACGTGAAGGTACCGAGGAAGAAGCCGTTGGCGCATATGTCGACCTGCGGTGGATCGATGTCGGCGGGCGCATAGGCCTGCAGCGTAAGTTTCACGTCGACATAGCCGCCCCGATAATCGTCCCCCGCTGCAAATCGGATGATCTGGGGGCCTCCGGAGCCCCAGACGCCCCAGGATTCCGCTGCCCACCAGCCGTTCGCCAGATAGGCACCATTGTCATGCTGGCTGTCGAAAAATATCGGCTCCCCTGCAGGCGCGACCGGATATCCTTCTTCCGTCCAGTCGGTGTCGTGCTTTTTTCCATAATGATGAATGTCGCTTGCCAGGCGTTCTACCAGTCCCTGGAGACGTGCGAGGGCACGCATATTGTCCGCGAGCAGCGCTTCCAGATTGCCAAGGCGCTCTTCCGTGAGAATGGCCGGCGCGTCATGAGCATGCGGCAGCAACGTGGCGGCCATTTCATCTTTCTTGTCGATCAGAGTCCGTCCCCATAATCATCCGGACTTCTTCAATGGAGATAGAGAAAACCCGTGTCGATGCTTTTTCGCTGATGATTAGCTTGCGGATCAAGCTTTATGACGCAGACCGGAACTTAGCGGCGATCGGCAAGGGAAATGACGTCAGCGTCCAGGGTGTCAAGTTCCCGAAGATCATGGCTGACATATAGGATGGGGATGGCGGTACTCTGGTGGATCCGCAGTATCAAGGCGAGCAGATCAGTCCTGCGCTCGCCATCGAGCGAAGATAGCGGCTCATCCAGCAGAAGCAGGCGCGGATTCGATAGCAAGGTGCGTCCGATCGCGACCCTCTGGGCTTCGCCGCCGGACAAGGTGGCTGGCCATCGCTGCAAAAGATGACCGATGCCGAGCATCTCGGCGATGCCATCGACATCTCGTTTTCGCCTGTCTCGTCGGCCGTAAAGCAGGTTTGCACGAACCCTCAGGTGAGGGAAAAGCCTAGCCTCCTGAAAGACATAGCCGCAGCCACGCCGATAGGCAGGAAGGTCGATCTTCTGCGCCGAATCGAACAGGACGACATCGTCGATCTGTACATGGCCGCTGTCGGGGCGGACCAGACCGGCGATCATGTTCAGAATTGTCGTCTTGCCGGCGCCGGAGGGGCCGACAAGGCCGGCAATCCGCGAATCTGTTTTGATGCGCGCACAGATGTCGCGGGTTCCGACACGCCGTGCCAGCTCAATATCGAGCGACATCGATGCGCCTCCGGTCCGCCATCCTGCGGGTCAGATATTCGGCGATGATCAGCGCCCCGATCGACAGGATCACCGATATGAGCACCAGGCGGGCCACGAGCATTTCGCTGCCCGGCGTCTGCATCGCGGCATAGATTGCAATCGGAATCGTTTCCGTCTCGCCAGGAATGTTGGAGACAAAGGTGATGGTCGCTCCAAATTCGCCCATGCATCGGGCAAAGCCCAATATCATCCCCGCCACCAAGCCGGGAAAGGCGAGCGGGAGAGAGATGGTCAGGAAGCTTCTTAAGGGAGGCGCCCCCAATGTCAGGGCGGCCTGCTCCAGACGCGGATCGATCGATTCAATCGCCAGCCGGATGACCCGGACCATCAGAGGCATGGCCATGATGGCGGCGGCCAGAGCGGCGCCCGTCCAGCGGAAGAGGAGGCTGATGCCGAACCAATGCGATAGCCAATGGCCAATCGGTCCGTTTTGTCCGAACAGCAGCAGCAGCAGCCAACCGGTCACGACGGGCGGAAGGACAAGCGGCAGGTGGACGATCGCGTCCAGCAGCATCTTACCGGGAAAGCGATAGCGGGCGAGTGTCCAGGCCAGCCCAAGCGCGATCGGCAGCATCAGTATGACAGCGGCGATGCTGATTCGGAGCGACAGGCCGATGATGGTCCATTCGTCTACCGAGAGCGGTGCCATCATCGGGTGGCAACCGGAAAAGGAGAGGCTGGCAAGGCGCAGCGGTTGGTCATGGGCTGGTTCATGCGCACTCCGTCATAAATACACGCATGGTAGCGGCAAGTTGTTTCGCCAATTGCCCTTGTCCGATACAGCGGTTAGCGCAGCGGCGAAAGGGCACTGGCATGAAGCAGCTTATCGCATTTGATCTTGATGGCACCCTGGCCGAAAGCAAGCAGCCGCTGGGGGAGCCGATGGCACAGGCACTCGCCCGGCTGCTCAAGGTTGCGCATGTCGCCGTGATTTCGGGTGGAGACTGGCCGCAGTTCGACAAGCAGGTGGCGAGCCGGCTGTCGGCTGACGCGGACCTGTCGCGGCTGTGGCTGATGCCCACGACCGGCACCAAACTCTACACCCATCAGCAGGACGCCTGGACCCCGGTCTATGCCGAACTGTTCGATGCGGCGCAGAAGGCGGCGATCCTGACCGCGTTCGACGCGGCGCTGGAAGCGACCGGCTTCGTGCCCGAACAGACCTGGGGCGAGCGGATCGAGGATCGCGGCAGCCAGATCACCTTCTCCGCGCTGGGCCAGCAGGCGCCGATCCATGCCAAGGAAGGCTGGGATCCCGACTTTGCCAAGCGCAAGATCATCCAGGCCGACCTGCGCCAGCGCCTGCCGGGCCTGTCGATCAACATGGGCGGCGCGACGTCGATCGACATCACGCGCGAGGGCGTGGACAAGGCCTATGGCCTCCAGAAGCTGCGCGATGCGAGCGGCATCGCGCTCGACGCGATGATGTTCATCGGCGACGCCATCTTCCCGGGTGGCAACGACTATCCGGCCAAGGAACTGGGGCTCGACACGGTGCGCGTGCGCGATCCGCAGGAAACGCTCTCGGTGATCGACGCGATCGTCGCCTGCCAGAAATAGACAGCGATATTGACAGGGGTCAGGGCGCGCTGAAGCCGTAACGGCCAAAGATCGCCCGGCCCTGCGCCGACAGCAGGAAGCGGCGGAAGCCTTCGGCGTCGCGGTGGCGGCTGGCGGTCAGCCGCGCCACCGGATAGCGGATCGGGGGATGGCTGTCGGCCGGGAAAGTCCCGACCGTCTGCACCGATTTCGAGGCGCGGGCGTCGGTCGCATAGACGATGCCGAGCGGGGTGGCGCCGCGTTCGACCAGAGCGAGGGCGGCGCGGACGCTGTCGCCGCGCGCGACCTTGTCCGCGACCGAGGGCCAGACATTGAGCGCGGTGAGTGCTGCCTTGCCGTATTTTCCGGCCGGCACGGCGTCGGGATCGGCCATGGCGAGGCGGCCGCCGTTCAGTGCTGCGGCCAGCGGCATGTCGCGGCCGATGCGTAGCCGCACCGGCTTTCCGGCCGGGGCGACGAGCACCAGCCGGTTGCCGGCCATGTCGGCGCGGCTGCCGCGCGCGACGAAGCCGGCCTTCTGGATATCGTCCATCCAATCCTCGTCGGCGGAGGCGAACAGGTCGGCGGGGGCGCCGGCCTTGACCTGCCGGGCCAGCGCCGAGGAGGCGGCGAAGGACAGGACCGGGCGGGCATGGCCCTGCCGCGCCCAGGCATCTGCGGCGGCGTTCATCGATTCCTGCAGGCTGGCGGCGGCAAGCACCAGTGGCCCGCGCCTGTCCTGCCCGGCGGCCCAGGATGGTGACAGCAAAAGTGACAGCAGCGCGAGCGCGCGCAGCAGAAGCGGAATCGGATGAAGGAAGCGCATGGCCGCCTTGTGCGCCCGGCCGAGCAGCCATGCAATTGGCAGCACATGCTTTTGTCGCCGGGCGCAATTCGCTAAGCAGATGCTGGTGATGCCGATCCTTTTCCCTTTCGTCCGTTCCGGCTGGACCCGCGCAGCCCGTTGACATGGCAGTGATACGCACGCTTTGCGGCCGGTGCGGCGTCGGCTGTGGCCTGCGCGCCATCACCGGCGAGGATCGCGACCTGATGGTCGAGGGCGACCGGATGCATCCGGCCAATGCCGGGCGGCTGTGCGGGCGCGGGCTGGAGATTGCGGAAGAGGTCGGGCTGGAAGGGCGATTGCTCCAGCCGATGATCGACGGTCGGCCGCAACGCTGGGAGAAGGCGATCGCGCAGGTCGCGCGGCGGCTGTCGGCAGTGGTCGCCCAGCATGGCGCGGACAGCGTGGCGCTGCATGTCGGCGGCGGTCTTCTGACCGAGGATTATTATGTCGCCAACAAGCTGATGAAGGGCTTCATCGGTTCGGCTCATGTCGATGCGGGCTGGGCGGCGAATGACGGCGCGGCGCTGGCGCAGCGCGCGGCCTATGGCGAGGATGTGATGCCCGCCGCCTATGAGGATATCGAGCGGGCCGAACTGATCCTGATGATCGGCGCAGATCTGGCGCAGGATCATCCGGTGCTGAATGCGCGGATCGCGGCGGCGCGGGCCGAGCAGGGCGTTGAACTGCTGCTGCTGGCGGCGCCGGGCGAGGGGACGAGCATCGAGGCGGACCTGCGCATCGACCTGCCGCGCGACGGCATGGCGTCCTGGATCGCCGGGTTGCTGCGCCATTGCCATGATGTCGGCGCGACCGATGGCGACTATCTGGCGCGCAGTGTCAACGTGCCCGACGATTTCTGGGCGCAACTGCGGACCCGCCATGACCTCTGGTCGGTGGCGCGCAGTTGCGGTCTGTCGCCGGTGGAACTGCGCGCGCTCTATGACCGGATCGCCGCGGTGCCGCGGATCGTGACGCTGTTTGGCGGCGCGGACGAGGGGCTGGCGCGGGCGGTGATCGATTTCCATCTGGCGACGGGACGGATCGGCAGGCCGGGCGCAGCGCCCTTTGCCATGACGGCCGCGGCCAATGGCATGGGCGGGCGCGAAGTGGGCTGCAATGCGACGGGGCTTGCGGCGCATCGCGGCTTCACGGCGGAGGCGATGGCGCAGGTCGGCCGGTTTTGGTCGGCCGAGGCGATGGCGACCGGGCCGGGGCTGGACGGCGCGGAACTGGCCGAAGCGGTGCGGGAGGGACGCATCCGGGCGCTGTGGAGCATTGGCGGCGACGGCATTGATCCGGCCTGGCTACGCGCGGCGCTGGACGCGGTGCCGCTGGCGATTCGCTCCACTCCCTGGGCCGATCCCGAACGGGACGGGCGCGGCATCGTGCTGCCATCGGCCAGTTGGGTCGAGAAGGACGGAACGCTGACCGGGGCGGACCGGCTGATCAGCCGCCAGCGCCGGCTGTTCCCGCTGCCCGGCGGCGCCAAGCCAGACTGGTGGATCGTCACCCGGGTCGCGCGCGCCATGGGCTGGCAGGCGGCCTTCCATTATGAATGGGCGGCGGAAATCTATCGCGAGCATGTGCGCCTGACCGCCTATGGCAATGACGGCGCGCGCCTCTTGAACCTGCGCCGCCATGCCCCGATTTCCAACCCCGCCTATGAGGAACTGACCCCGTGGCGCTGGGGCGAACTGCCGTTCGACGAGGGGCGCTTCCCGACGCCGGACGGCAAGGCCCGCCTGCTACCGCTCTAGAGCGTTTTCTAATCAGGTGGGATCACCTGATGACTCGGAAAACGCGTCGAATCAGGAGTCTAGAGCAGTCGAGCCGACGAAGTCGGATCGGAATTTGCTCTAGACGGTCGCCATCTGGTAGAGGAAATCGACGAAGCCGGCGGTGGCGCCGTCATAGCCCATCACCTTGGGATTGCTGCTGTCGATCAGCAGATATTCGTCCGGCGCGTGGGCGCCCGATCCATGGCCCAGGCCAAACTGGCCGGCGGGCAGCGACACCGGGGCGGAGGTGAAGACATAGCCGGGCCATGACCCGGCGAGGCGCGGATAGACGCTGGTTTTTACCCCGGCGCGTTCATAGGTAGCGCGTTCCGCCTTGATGAGCGGGCTGTCCTCCGCTGTCTCGGTCGGGTCATAGCCGCCCGAGACATTGACCGCGATGTCGCCATAGCCGCGCTTGGCGAGATGCGCCTTCAGCTTGGCGACGCAATCCTCCATCGTCTGGTTCGGCACCAGCCGCAGGTCGAGCTTGGCCACGGCGCGGCCGGGCAGGATGGTCTTGCCGCCCGGCCCGGTATAGCCCGACACCAGCCCCTCGATATTGACGGTCGGCATCGCCGCCAGCCGCTCCAGCGTCTCCTGCCAGCCGGTCTCGCCGACCCATTGTTTGACGCCGAGCTGCTTCAGCTCGTCGGCGGAGGAACGCTTGGCCGCGCTCTCGGCGATCAGTGCCTTTTCACGGGGCGTAAGCGGCCGCACCTTGTCGAACCAGCCGTCGATCGCGGGGGTGTTGCCGTCAGGCGTGACGAGCGTACCCAGCGCCTCGACTAGGCGCCAGGCGGGGCTGTCGACGATCGCCTTGTAGCTAGAATGGATGTCCTTGGCCGGACCCCGGCCCCAGGCCTCGCCCGAGGCGACCAGTTCCAGTTCGACCACGCCCTTGGCACCCAGATTGATCGAAACGCCGCCATCGACCGGGCTTTGCCAGGAGGCGGGGATGATGACGCCGCTGCACGGCTTGAGCGCGGCCAGCACATCGGGGCGGCGGACGATCTGGGCGAAATGGGGCGATCCGATCTCCTCCTCGCCCTCCGCCACCAGCACCAGATTGACCGGCGGCTTGATGCCGGCGGTGCGGAAGGCGTGGAGCGCGGCGAGCATTGCGCTTTCCGGCCCCTTCTGGTTGGTGGCGCCGCGACCGACCATCACCTTGCCCAGCCCCGGCCTGTCGACGATCCGCCCTTCGAGCGGGGGCGAACTCCATTCGGCCGGGTCATATTGCTTGACGTCATACATGAAATAGAGGCCGAGCGTGCGTTTGGCGCCATTGTCCATGGTGGCAAAGACGCCGGGCGCGCCGTCGGTCGGCACCCGCTCCACCTTCTGGAAGCCGGCGTCCTTCGCCAGCGTCATCATATGGGCGCAGCCCTTTTCCATGTCGCGGGCCTCGGCCGCGATCGAGGGCAGGGCGATCCAGTCGCGCAGCCGGGCGACGGCGGCGTCATGATTGGCGGCGATCGCCCGGTCGAGCTTCGCCCGGTCGCCGCCGGCGGCGGCCAGTCCCGCACCCGGCGCCAACAGCGCCGCCCCCATCGCCGCGCCCTTCAACATGGTCCGTCGATCCGCCTGTTCCATCATGAGTATCTCCCCTGTGAAGCGGCCATGGTTGCGGATCGGCGGCGGGAAGGAAAGGGGGCTGGTGCATCGGCGCGACGCGACAGCCCGACGTTCATCGCGTTGCGCGACATGCGCCGGGCATTTTTGGGCGGATTTGCGTGAAGCAGGTGCAATCGCCGCGATGAGGCGCGCGCCTATGGGGCTATAGCTAAGCGATGATGAGGCAACACTGAAGCGCTACCGGGCGTCAGTGGGACAGGCGAAAAAGGAAAGAGGTGGCACGCCATATTACATTTTCGGGAAAGTGTCGGGAGGCATGCTCAGCCGAGCCGCCCTTGCCATGCTTGCCGGCGCCGGGCATGGTCGATCGTCACCGCGTAATGGATGCCATCCTGGTTTACGTCGCGATTGATTTACGAGCGCGACAGGAAAAGCATGAATCGTATCGAAGCGCGCAGTCCTCGATCATCGGATCAGGCAAGCGTCGTCCCATGCCAAGTGTCGCATCGGGCCACTGAAGATCGGCTGGACGAGATCGGACCCGATGTTCGGCCCCCTATAATCACCGTGGATATTGCAGACATACCCGGCGGTGGGCAGCTCCATTTGCTGCGATGCGGCAAAGAGTTTTCCATCCAGTTCGGCGATGATGAACTCATGGGCAGCCAGGATCATATATCCGAAAAGGCGCTGGCGACGCTCACAAGCGAACGTCTGAGGCGCCAGGATGGACATATTCTGATCGGCGGTCTTGGCATGGGGTTTACGCTGGATGCGGCGCTCAAGGCATGGAGCACCGAGGCATCGGTAACCGTTGCGGAGCTGGTTCCCAAGATATTGACCTGGGCAAAAGGCCCTTTGTCTCACCTGTTTGGCGCAAGTCTCAAGGATCCGCGGGTGAAGCTGCGCATGGCGGATGTCTATGATGTGATTGTCGAAAAGCGGGAACGGTTTGATGCAATCCTGCTGGACGTCGATAACGGACCGGATGGCTTTATTACCGTTGCGAACGATAGGCTCTATTCTTCGAACGGTCTGGCCGCAGCCCATGCCGCGCTGAAACCCGGGGGCCTGCTGTCGATCTGGTCATCCTATGGCGATGACCTCTTCGCGGAAAGGCTGGAGCAGGCGGGTTTTTCCGTCGATGAGATCATCTTGCCGGCCTATGTCGGCAGTTCGGAGCGCTGGCATAATATATGGTTCGCAGCGAAAAGTGCATGATTGAAGGATTGCGGTAGGCCTGGTGCCAACGCGATCCGGCTGCATCGGCTCGGTCGTAAATCTGATGGGCGTATCATCCAGTTTATTGTGATGGATTTAAGTGCTTCCGTTGATTGACGTGGATTTGTGCATCCGCCCGATTTCCTGCAGATGATCGAACAGGGCGTCGCCATTGGCGGTCCAGGTGAAGCGCAGGGCCGCGGCGCGGACGGCTTCGCGCTCGGGCGGGTCGGCGAGCAGGTCGCCGATCGCTTCGCCCAGGGCTTCGGGTTCGCGCTCGACGATCTTGCCGGCTTCCGGGCGGTCGAGCAACTCGCGGGCACCGCCGACATCGGTGATGACAATGGGCGTGCCGCAGGCGAGCGATTCCACCCAGGCATTTGCGAGCCCTTCGGATTCGGACGGCAGCGCCATCACGTCGGCGGCGGCATAGAGACGCGGCAAGCGGTCATGCGGCACCGAGCCAAGAAAGCCGATGCGCCGTTCGACGCCCAGTTCCTGCGCGAGATTTTCGAGCATCCGGCGATATTGGCCCTGGCCGGCGAGCAGCAGGGTGGCGCCGGGCAATTGGGGCAGGGCGCGGACCAGAATATCCTGGCCCTTGCGCGGAATGAGCGCGCCGACGCAGAGGATGAGCGGGCCTTCGAAGCCGAGTGCGGCTTTGGCCTGATCGCGGTCGGCGATTTCGAAGCGGTCGAGATCGACGCCGGTATAATGCACCCGGATCTTGTCGGCATCGATGCCCATCCGGCCCATGGAGCGGCGCATCGCGGCCGATACGGCGAGCAGGCCGGCAGCGCCGTCGGCCGCGCGCTTCACCATCTTCTTGGTGCCGCGTTGCGTGCCCCAATAATGGATATCGGCACCGCGTGCCTTGACCGAATAGGGGATGCCGAGCGCCTTCGACAGGCGCTGGGCCACTGGACCGTCGGGGAAGAAGAAGCTGGCGTCGATCACGTCGAATGGGGTCTGGGCGTGCAGCCGCCTGACCAGTGGGAGGATGGCGCGGGTCATGGTGAGCACATTGGTGCGGCCACCGAATTTCGGGATGATCGGGAAGGTCGGCCGATAGACGGTCAGATCCTTCCACCGCTCCTTGGCCGGCAGGGCGCGCAGCGGGGCGTAGCGGCCGGCGCGTGATAGCGGCCAGGGCGGCATGCCGATCGGGGCGACGACGGTGACGCTGACGTCGGGGCGGCTCGCCAGTTCGCGCGCCTGTCGCTCCACGAAAACGCCGAAATTGGGCCGGCTCATGTCCGGGAAGAGCGTGGAAAGCGTGAGGACGTTGAGTGTCATGGGCCTTCCCTACTGCACGGCGGTTAAGCGAGGCTTAGGCATGGCGGCGGCGCTTGGCTATAGCCGTCGGACGAGTTGCACTGCCACTGCGCCCCAGGGCGGGTCGGTGAGCACCTGTTGCCGGGCGCCATGGCCGAGTGGCAGGATCTGGAGCCGGTCACCCTCGCGCCCGATGAGACGGCCGAACAGGTAGCGGCCGGCGGGGCGGGGGAAGAGGACGTCGCGGTTCAAGGCGCTGGCGAAATCGGCCGGGGCGATGCGGCGGCACCAGATGGCGTCGCCGCTACGATAGTCGCCGATGCTGGCATTGACCTGGATGCCGATCATGCCGTCGGCGGGCACGGGCGGCGGGAAGGACAGGGCGCGGACGGGCGCGCGCGCGCCCTCCGGCCCGAGCAGGGCAGCGACCGGCACTTCGCTCTGGCCGGGCAGGGCGACCAGTTCGGCGCTGGTGACGCCGAGCGCGTCGGCGATGCGGTTCAGCCATTTGACCGAGACGGTGCGGGTGCCGGTTTCGAGCCGGCCGATCGTCTGGGCGGTGGTGGGCGGCACGCAGAGCAGGCCTACCTGTTCCAGCGTCAGGCCCTTGGCCTTGCGGACCTCGCGGATGCGGGTGATCATGGCAGTCCTCGGATTGATAACCTATTTGGTTTTCTCTTTCCTACAGATTATCCGTCATGGCAAGCCCCTGGCCTTTCCCATCCTGTCAGGAGATGCCGCCATGGCCGCCCATTTTGTCGACCAGATGATCGAAGACCCTGCCGGCACGATGCAAGTGGTGAAGCTGCATCTGGGGGAATCGCCGCTCGGCTGGCTGCATGCGCGGGGCCATGTGAGCGACCGGCAACTGGCGGCGGGCGAGAGGCTGCGGCGCGACTGGGAGCAGGCGGGACTGGGCGCGCGGGTGACGATGCGCTGGGACGGGGCGCCGGCGGAACGGCGACGGGGCGGTGCGGCGGCGATGCCCGATCCGAGCGCCGCGCAGCTCTCGGCGCGCGAGCGGTTCGACGACGCGGTGCGGGCGGCGGGGCCGGGACTGGCCGATATATTATGGCGAGTGGTGTGCGCGGGCGAGGGGCTGGGACCGGCGGAGAAGGCGCTGGGCTGGCCCAGCCGCGCCGGCAAGCTGGTGCTGGGGCTGGCGCTCGACCGGGTGGCGGACTGGTATCGGGTGGGGTGAGGGGGGGTATGCTGCGCAAGCGGCGGTCCACATCGATGGGGCAGAAGCTCGCTGCGCTCGCTACCCACCCCAACCCCTCCCTGGAAGGGAGGGGGGCGGTATGTTTGCATTCAGGCCATGAACCCCGCGCCGAGGAGCAGGAGCAGCTTCACGTCCATGGCGAAGCCCTGTTCGCGCCAGGCGGCGATCTGGTCCGCCAGCGTGGCGAGGGGGACACGGTGGACGCGGATATCCTCGCTGTCGACGCCGCCGCCCTCGCCGGTCTTTACCAGATCATGGGCGCGGAACAGGGTGAAGCTTTCCGAGACCATGCCGGGCGAGCTGAAAAATTCGCCGAGCGATTCGAGGCGACCGGGAAGATAGCCGGTCTCCTCCTCCAGTTCGCGGCTGGCGGCGAGGCTGGCGCCCTCGCCGGCGTCATGATCGCCGACCAAGCCGGCCGGCAGTTCGATGCAGCGCTTGCCGAGCGGCACGCGATACTGGTCGACCAGCAGGACATGGCGGCCGTCCGCATCCTCGTCGATCGCCAGGATGACGGCGGCGCGGATGCCGCGGGCGCGGCCGACATATTCCCATTTGCCGCGCTTCTTCGCGGTGATGAAGCGCCCGGTCCACATGATTTCCTCGGGCGCGTTCCAGTCATTGTCGCTCATAATTCGATCAGTCTGTCCGGCAGTTCGTTGATGTCGTCGGCGGCGCGGGGGAAGTGCGGCGCCAGGATCGCGCCGACCCGGCCGATGGCGAGCGCAAGGCCTTCACCCGGCCGGTCGTCGCGCACCGCATCGATCAGCAGCGCCATCGCCTCGCCCCAGGCTTCGGGCGCGACGCGATCGTTGATCGCCTTGTCGGCGACGATTTCGGCGCGATGCTCGTCGAGCGAGAGATAGATGAGCACGCCGGTGCGGCCGGCAGTGCGGGCCTCGGCGGCGGCGCGGAACAGCAATATGGCGCGGCGGCGGACCCGGCGCGCCTTGGTCGCGCGCGGGGTGAGCGCCATGCGCAGCTTCATGATCGCGAGCAGGTAGCGCACCACCAGAAAGTCGAGGATCAGGTCGCCGAGCAATATGGTGAGCATCTTCCAGTCGGCGACCTGATGGTCCCAATCGCCCATCAGCCGGCCGGCCAGGTCGCGCAGATAGTCCGGGAAGACGGCGAAGAAGGCGAGGGCGACGAAGACGGTGCCGATCGCCCAGTGCAGGCCGACATCATGATAGGCGTCGGACCGGCGCGCGACGATCGGCACGATCTCGCCCGATGTCTGCTTTTCGGCCTCCATCACGGCGGCCGAGACGAGGTCATGATCGCGTTCGCTGAACTGTACCGGCTTCACCAGCTGCCTCCCGCACCGCCGCCGCCAAAGCTGCCGCCGCCGCCGGAAAAGCCGCCGCCATCGCTGCCGCCCCAGCCACCACCGCCGCTGCCCCAGCCGGAACCACCGCCGCCGCCCCAGCCGCTGTCGGACGGGCCCCAGATGATGACCGGGCCGGCGCCGCCCCTATAACGCCTTCCGCGACCGCCGCGGCTGGCGAACATGGAGATGGCGACGATGACGATCACGATGACCCAGAAGACCAGCATCACGGCGCCGCCGCCGCTGTCGCCCTTGCGCTCATCCGCCTCGGCCGCGGCGGCGCGTGCCTTCGCCTCCTCGGGCGGCAGGGTCAGCAGGGTGGCGAGTTCGTTCACGCCCGCATCGATGCCGCCGGGAAAGTCGCCCGCCTTGAAGCGCGGGATGATGGCGGTGCGATAGATGCGCGAGGCAAGCGCGTCGGTGACGATGCCCTCGACACCATAGCCGGTGGCGATCCACACCTTGCGCTCGTTCGGGGCGACCAGCAGGATCGTGCCGTCGTCCTTCTCCTTGCTGCCGATGCCCCAGCTGCGGCCGAGCTGATAGGCATAGTCGCCAATCTCATAGCCCTGGAGATCGGGGACGGTCGCGACCACCACTTGCCGGCCGCTCTGCTTGTCGAGCGCGGCGAGCTTGGCGGTCAGCGCCTGTTCCTGCTGCGGCGAGAGCAGGTTGGCGGCATCGACCACCTGGCCGGTCAGTTTAGGGAAAGTCTGTGCCTGCGCCGCCGGTATGAAGACCAGCAGCGCAAGGACCAGCAGCAGGCGCCTGAGCATCGTTATCGGCTCAATTGCCGAAGTCGACCTTGGGCGCTTCTTCCGCGCCCGGCGTGACCGCCTGGAACGGGGCCATCGGCTTAGCGCCATGGATCAGCTTGGCGCCGATCGCGTCGGGGAAGGTGCGGATGCGGGTATTATAGCCCTGGACCGCTTCATTATAGTCGCGGATCGAGACGGCGATGCGGTTTTCCGTGCCTTCCAGCTGCGACTGGAGCTGCAAGAAATTCTCGTTGGTCTTGAGGTCGGGATAGGCCTCGACCGAGGCGAGCAGGCGGCCAAGTCCCTGGCTCAGCTGCGCCTGCGCGGCCTGATATTGCGCGACCTTGGCCGGATCGGACAGGTCGGCGGCGTTGATCTGGATCGATGTCGCCTTGGCGCGCGCTTCGGTCACGGCGGTCAGGGTCGCCTGTTCCTGCTTGCCAGCCGCCTTGACCGTGGCGACGAGGTTGCCGGTCAGGTTGGCGCGGCGCTGATATTGCGCCTGGACGTCGGCCCATTTGGCCTTGGCATTTTCCTCGGCAGTGGGGACGCTGTTGATGCCGCAGGCGGACAGCGCGAGCGCGCCCATGACCGGCAGCAAAAGGCGGGAGAGGCGACGCGGGAAAAGCATGGAACATCCTCGGCTCTGTTTCGCTGACGGAAATAGGGCGTTGTCGGATGGCGCGCAACGGGCCATGCAGAGTTTATCGAAGGCAGGACAAGAGGTTCGTCATGGGGCTGATTTCGGAATTCAAGACTTTCATCAATCGCGGCAATGTCATGGACCTTGCGGTCGGTGTCATCATCGGTGGCGCTTTTGCCACCATCACCAAGTCGCTGACCGATGATCTGATCATGCCGGTGGTCGGCTATCTTTTCGGTGGTGCGGATTTTTCGGGCTACTTCCTGCGCCTGGGCGACCTGCCCGAGGGGTTCAAGGGCAATCCCAACAGCTATGCCGACCTGAAGGCGGCGGGCGTCGCGATGTTCGGCTGGGGCCAGTTCCTGACCGTGCTGGTCAATTTCATCATCCTGGCCTTCATCATCTTCCTGCTGGTGAAGCTGGTGAACAAGGTTCTGACCAAGCCCGAGGAAGCGCCGGCACCGGCTGTCACGCCGGAAGATATCGTGCTGCTGCGTGAGATTCGCGACTCGCTGAAAAAATAAGCGATTGCGACGAAGCGAGGCCCTGACGGGAACCATTGGGGACGCAGCCGGTTGATCGGCGTCAGGGTTCGGGATGGCGACGATCATCCCGAACCTCGTGTCGAACATGTCAGCCCTGAGGGGGCGCAACAGGAGAAAACGCTGTGAAAAGCTTCGTCGCAATCCTTGGCCTTGCCAGCATGGTCTCGCTCGCCGCGTGCGATTCCAAGCAGGAAAACAAGGTCGAGAATGCCTACGAGAATCAGGCGGACGCTCTCGACAACCAGGCCGCGAACATGGAAGCGATGGCCGACAACCTGTCGGGTAACGCCGAAAACGCTGCCGAAAACGCGGCCGACGCGCTGGAGAACAAGGCCGACGCCACCCGCGAAGCGGGCGAAGCGGCCGCCGATGCGGTGGAGAAGAAGCAGCCCTGATCCGCTGCGGCACCGACTATCGGGCCAAAAGGGGGCGTCGCGCTTGCGGCGCCCTTTTTCTTTGCCTGTCCGCGCCTTTAACGGCCCCTTAACCACGGCCGGCCATGGTGCCCTCGCGCGCATCCAGAGGTCGTGGGAATGGACGAGTTACTTCAGGAATTCATATCCGAAACGCAGGAAACGCTGGAGGCTCTGGCGGGCGAGGTCGTCGCCTGGGAGGCCAATCCGGCCGACAGCCAGCGGCTGGACGCCATTTTCCGCTTCTTTCACACGGTCAAGGGGAGCTGCGGCTTCCTGAATCTGCCGCGCTTCGAGAAATTGAGCCATGCGGCCGAAGATGTGCTGTCGGAGATTCGCGCCGGCAATCGCAAGCCCGATCCCGCGACCGTCAGCGCGGTGCTGGCGATCATGGACCGGATCGGCGAACTGGCCGAGGCGGTGGCACGCGGTGCGGCCCTGCCCAACGAGAATGACGAATATCTGATCGGCGCGCTGACGCAGGTGGAGGCGCCAGCGGCACCCGCCGAGGAAGCGGAACCTGAAGAGCCGGCGGCGCCGGTCGCGGCCGTGCGCCAGGGCCAGGCGCTGCGCACCATCCGCCTGCCGCTGTCGCTGATCGACCAGTTGATGAACGGCGTGTCGGACATGGTGCTGGCGCGCAACGAATTGTCGCGCAAGCTGCGCGACCGATCGGCCGACCCCGAACTGGACAGCGCGTTCGAGCGGCTGTCCACCTGTGTCGCGGACATGCGCGACGTGATTTCCAAGACCCGCATGCAGCGGGTCGAGCGCCTGTTCGCGGCGATGCCGCGGATGGTGCGCGACCTGAGCCGCGATCTCGACAAGCGCATCGACCTGACGCTGGAGGGTGGCGACGTCGAGATGGACCGCGAGATGGTGGAGATGGTCGTCGACCCGCTCACCCATATCGTGCGCAACAGCATCGACCATGGCATCGAGACACCCGAGCGGCGGCGCGCGGCGGGCAAGCCGGAAGCCGGTCGGCTGCGGCTGGAGGCGCGCCAGTCGGGCAACCAGATCGTGATCGAGATCGGCGACGATGGCGCCGGCATCAACACCGCGCGGCTGGTGGAAAAGGCGATCGCCTCCGGGCGGCTGACGCCCGATGCGGCGGCGCGGATGACCGAGCAGGACAAGCTGGACCTGATCTTCCAGCCGGGGCTGACGACGGCGGCCAAGGTGACGGCGGTGTCGGGTCGCGGCGTCGGCATGGACGTGGTGCGCGCCAATATCGAACGGATCGGTGGCGTCATCGCGCTCGACAATCATCCGGGACAGGGGCTGCGCATCACGCTGCGCGTACCGCTGACGCTGACCATCATTCCGGGCCTGATCGTGCGCGCCGGCGGGCTGCATTTCGCCATCCCGCGCGCGGCAGTGGTCGAGATACTGCACGACAATAATGAGATGATGCAGATTGCCGATGTCGGTGGCGCGAAGATCGCTACGATCCGGTCGCTCCGCCATTCGATGATCGACCTGGAAGATGTGCTGGGCATGGACAAGCCGCAGCAGGTCGGTCCGCGCGCCGTGATGGTGGTGCGATCGGCGACCGGCGTGCCCTTTGCCATGGGCGTGTCCGCCGTGGAGAATCATGAGGAACTGGTGATCCGTCCCGCATCGCCGCTGGTGATGGCGAGCGGCGTCTATGCCGGCATGACCTTGCCCGACAATGGCAAGCCGATGCTGCTGCTGGATGCGGCGGGCCTGGCCAATGCGGCGCGGTTGCCGAACCTGATCGACGATCGCGCCCATGGCGCGGTGGCGGACGCTGCAGCCGAGGAGGCTGGCGTCGAAATGGTGGCGGCGCTGCGTTTCGAGGAATTGTCGGGCGAACGGCGCCTGCTGCGCCTGTCGCTGATCGAGCGGGTCGAGGATATCGATGCCGGGCTGTTCGGCCGGTCGGGCGGTCAGGCGTTCGTCCGGCTGGACGAGCGGCTGGTGCCGGTCGTGAACGGGCAGCATGGCTTTGACGATGACAAGGTCTGCGCGCTGCGCCTGCGCGATGGCAGCCTGGAAGCCTGCTATCCGGTCGCGGCGGTGTTGGACATCGTCCAGATGCCGCTGGTGCCCGACATGGTGGCGATGCACGGCGTATTGAGCGGTGTCGCGGTGGTCGATGGCGAGCATCTGGAGGTCATCAACCCCTTCGCCCTGTTCGCCGCGCTGCCGCAGGAGCCGATCGCGCCGCACAGCCGGGGCCGTTGCCTGCTGGCCGATGCGGAGGATGGCTGGACCCGCGAGATATTGGCGCCGTTGCTGCGCCAGGCGGGGCATGAAGTGGTGCTGGGCCTGCCGGGCGACGCCGTCGATGCGCAGGATATCGTGCTCTATTCGGCGGGTGATGTCGGCCAGGTGGCCGAGATCATGGGCTGTCGGGTGGTGCATCTGCGCGCCACGCCGCGGGGCACCGGGCCAATGGATGCCAGCATCTACCGCTATGACCAGGATGCGCTGATGGCGGCGCTGTCCGGCACGCGCGGATAAGGGGAAGAGCGATGGAGCAACTCTATCTGTTGGCGACGCTGGCGGGCGCCCGCATCGCGGTCGATGCCAGTGAGGTCGAGGCGGTTGTCAAACTGATCGATGTATCCCCGGTGCCGGGCATGGGCGCGCATGTGGCGGGCCTGTCCGCGCTGCGCAGCCGGGTGCTGACCATCATCGACGTCGCCGCGCTGATTCACGGTCATGCCACGCCGGCCGACCAGCGCGACCTGGCCGTCATCGCCAATATCAGCGGCCATAGCTATGGCCTGATGGTCGATGGCGTGTCGGATATCTGCCGCGTGCCCGAAGGGGAACTGCCGCTGCGGGGGCAACTCGATTCGGCCTGGATGCCCTTTGCGCGCGGCGTCGTGGAACATGAGGGCATCCCCCATCTGCTCGTTTCGCTGGCCGGTTTCATCGAGGCCGGCGCGCAGGCGCAGGCGGCCTGATCGCTTGGCCGCGTCGTTTACCATTTCCTCGCCTTTGGCGTTTACGCCTCTCCTCCCGGCACGTAAAAATCAAAGGGACGCTTCATGAAGAACTGCCTGGTCGTCGATGATTCCAAGGTCATCCGCAAAGTGGCACGCCACATATTGGAATCGCTGGACCTGACCGTGACCGAAGCGGTGGACGGGCAGGATGCCCTGACCCAGTGCGAGGCCAGCCTGCCCGACGTGGTGCTGCTGGACTGGAACATGCCGGTGATGAGCGGGATGGAATTTCTGCAGGCGCTGTCGGCCACCAAGATGGAGGCCCGGCCCAAGATCATCTTCTGCACCACGGAAAATGGCATCGGCCATATCAAGGCGGCAGTCGAGGCCGGCGCCGACGAATATGTGATGAAGCCGTTCGACCGCGAGACGCTGGAAAGCAAGCTGGCGATCGTCGGGGTCATCTAGGCCCGATCCCTCCTTGCGAGGATATCGCCGTCTTTCCTAGCCTCTTCGTTCTGAAAGCCCGTCAATGACCGCCTTCGTGCCGACCATGGTCAGCCTCAGCCGCAACACCGCTGCCGCGGTGCGCACGCTGGTGGTCGACGATTCGGTGGTGGTGCGCACGGTGATCGAGCGCATCCTGAACGCCGATCCGGCCTTTAGCGTGGTCCACAAGACCAACAGCGCGGAAAATGCGCTGCGCTATCTGGCCGAGCATAGCGTCGACCTGGTGCTGCTCGACATCGAGCTGCCGGGGCAGAGCGGCCTTGCGGCATTGCCCGCGATCCTGCGGTCCAATCCGCAGGGCAAGGTGGCGATCCTGTCCGGGCGTTGCGAAGAGGGAAGCTCTGCAGCGATCGAGGCGCTGGCGTTGGGCGCGAGCGACATTCTTTCGAAACCGGGCAGCGGCAGCTTTGGCGAACAGTTTCCTCAGGCATTGATTGATCGGCTCGGCCGGTTGTTTGGCGGCGATGCGCCGGTGCCCATGCCCCAGCGTCCGGCCCCTTCATTGTCGGTCGATCGAGGCATCGAACCGCTGGCATGTCTGGGTATCGGTGCCTCGACCGGCGGCATCCATGCGCTCAGCCAGTTGTTCAGCGGCCTGACCGCCCCGCTGGGCGTGCCGATCCTGCTGACCCAGCATCTGCCGGTCAGCTTCACCGTCTATTTTGCGCAGCAACTGGCACGCATGACCAGCCTGCGGGTCAAGGTGGCGGAGGCCGGCGACCAGCTGGCGCCCGACACCGTCTATGTCGCGCCGGGCGACGCCAATCTGCTGCTGCGACGCGGGCTGCATGGCCGGGTGAGCGTGGTGCTGGACCCGGAGCGGACGCCGTCGGGCAATCTGCCGGGCGTGGACCCGATGTTCGCCGCCATGGCCGATGTCTATGGCGCGGGCGCGGCGGGGATCGTGCTGACCGGCATGGGACGCGACGGTACGGCGGGCGCACGGGATATCGTGGCGGCGGGCGGCTGGATCGTCGCCCAGGATGAAGCAAGCAGCGTGGTGTGGGGAATGCCGGGATCGGTCGCGGGGGCGGGGCTGACCTGTGCCCTGATGGAACCCCATGCGATCATGGATTTTGTCGCACGACGCGGAAAGATGAACGACTGATGGCCTTGCCCCCTTCCAGAATGGGATCGGGCGCTGCCCGGATTTTGACAGGTCTGCTGGAAGCGCGGACCGGCCAGGTTCTGTCCGAGGGGCGGGCCTGGCGCATGGAGACGGCGCTCAAGCCCGTGCTGCGCGACCATGGCTTGCAGGATATCGACGAACTGGCGGGCAAGCTGCTCCGCAGCCGGAACTCACGCCTGGACGAGGATGTGGTGAACGCGCTGCTGAACAACGAAAGCAGCTTCTTTCGCGACCTGCAGATTTTCGACCTCATCCACCGGCAGATATTGCCGCGCATCCAGGAGGAGCGGGGCGACCGCGTGCTGCGGATCTGGAGCGCGGGCTGTTCGACCGGGCAGGAAGCCTATTCGCTGGCGATCCGTTTCTGCAACGAGGCAGCGCGCTGGGCGGGCTGGCGGATCGAGATATTGGCGACCGATATTTCCAGCGCGGCGATCGACCAGGCGCGCAGCGGCGTCTTTTCGCAGATGGACGTGCAGCGTGGCCTGCCGATCGGCGACCTGATCAAATGGTTCGAGCCGGCCGGCGACGACTGGCGCGCGAACCCGGAGCTGCGGCGGATGATCGATTTCCGCCAGGATAATCTGTTTGCCGCGCGCGTGCCGACCGGCGCCTATGACCTGCTGCTGTGCCGCAATGTGTTGCTCTATTTCTCGCCCGAACGGCGGCAGAGCGTGTTCGACCTGCTGGCCCGGCACAGCCATGACCGGTCGGTGCTACTTCTGGGCGCGGGCGAGACGGTGATCGGCCAGAGCGAGGAATTCGTGCCGCATCCCGAATTTCGCGGCAGCTATGCGCGGCGGGGGCCATCGGCCGATGCCGGCAATTCGGCCCGGCGCGCGGGCTAATCGTCCGCCGATCATTTACCACGCTTGATTGCCGCGCCGGTCTCGGCCATGATTCCCCTGTGGCTGCATGACGCGGCGCGACGCAGGGCGGAACAGGGCGTGAGACTGGACTTTTCGTGGTGACAGGCCCTTTGCGATGACCGACATCCCCATGATCGAGACGCCTTCGCCCAATTATGACGAGCGCAGCCTGCCGATCACCATGCTGGTGCTCCATTATACCGGCATGCCGGACGCGGCGAGTGCCATCAACTGGCTGGCCAACGCCGAATCCAAGGTGTCGGCCCATTATGTCGTGACCGAGGATGGCCAGATCATCCGCATGGTGGCCGAGGACAAACGCGCCTGGCATGCGGGCCGGTCGCACTGGCGCGGGATCGACGATGTGAACAGCGCCAGCATCGGCATCGAGATCGTCAACCCTGGCCATGAATGGGGCTATCGTCCTTTCCCCGAGGCGCAGATGGGATCGCTGATCCCGCTGGTCCATGACATCGTCCAGCGGCACCGGATCACGCGCGGCAATATTGTCGGGCACAGCGACATCGCGCCCGCGCGCAAGCAGGATCCGGGCGAGCTTTTCCCCTGGGCGCAACTGGCGCGGTTGCGGCTGGCGCTGCCCCGACCGACCAAGAATCTGATGGACCCGCATTGGACCGATAGCGGCTTCATGCTGGCGCTCGAACGCTTCGGCTATGACATCGCCGAGCCGGAGCCGGCGGTCGTCGCCTTCCAGCGGCGCTTCCGCCCCGAACTGATCGACGGCGTCATCGATGGCGAATGCCGGGCGATTTTGCTCGCCCTGCTGCTGCCCAAGCCGACAGGGGATGACTGACCCGATTTTTGCGCCTATAGGCGCCTGTGCCAGAGGGCCGGGCGGCCGCGGCGTGGCGGGTAACTTCCACGGCGAGGAAAGTCCGGGCTCCACGAAATGACGGTGCCGGCTAACGGCCGGCTGGAGTGATCCAAGGGACAGTGCAACAGAAAGCAGGTCACTAAGGCTTCGGCCCAGTGAAATTGAAAGGGTGCGGTAAGAGCGCACCGCGTCTGCGGCAACGCAAGACGGCACGGTAAACCCCACCGGGAGCAAGACCGAATAGGGGCGGCGCGCAGCTTGACTGCTAGGTCTGTTTCGACTGAGACCGCCCGGGTTGGTTGCTTGAGGGACGGAGCAATCCGTCCCCTAGAGGAATGGTCGCCTATCCCCCTTTGGGGGTGGACAGAACCCGGCTTACAGGCCCTCTGGCATTTCCCCTGTTGCGAGGTTATCGCAATAACCGGTCCGCGGTTTTGGGGGGATTCGGTTTGCGTAACAGATGTTTGGCCTTGCTGATGGCGATGGCCGCCATGCCCGCTATCGGGCATGCGATGCAGCAGGCGGCGCCGGCAGCGCCCGCGCCCGCAACTGGCACGATCCAGCAATTGTTCGAGCAATCGACGCAAGCCACCGAGGCGGCGGATTATCCTCGCGCGCTTGAAATCCTCACCGCGCTCGAAGGCCGGGTGGCGCGCAACCCGCGCAGCCTGGCGATCGTGCGCGTGCGCAAGGCCATGGTGTTGGCGGAACTGTCGCGCTGGGCCGAGGCGCGCGACTTGCTGAACCAGGCGGCGCCGGCCCTGCCCAGGGATGATGCCAGCCTGTCGACCGACCGCTATCGTGCCGCCTATACGCTGGGCCGCGTGTCGATGAGCGACCTCGACTATGTCGGTGCGCTGGCCCATTTCGGCGCGGCGCTGGCCGAAGCGGAGGGGCCGGCGGCGCGCATCCAGGCGCTGCTGGGGCAGGCGCAGGCCGGCACGTTCGTCGATCCGGCCGAAGCATTGAAGGCCGCCGAAGCAGCCAATGCCATCGCGGTCGCGGACCCCAAGATGTTCGACAAGGCGTCGCTGGCGCATATCGACCTGATCCGGGGGCGGGCGCTGCTCAATCTGGGCCAGTTCGATCCTGCGGAAAAACTGTTCGCGCGGGCGGTGAAGCAGCAGGGCGGGTTGACCACCAGGGTCGATTTCGATGATCTCGTGACCCGGTCGGATGCGTCGATCGCCGCCATGCTGGCCGGCCATCGCGACACGGCGCGCAATTATCTGGTCTATACCGGTGCCGGGCGCATGCCGCAGCAGGACTTCACCCAGGGAGCGGACATGGCGCTGCCGCGCTGTGGCGAGGATGGCATCCAGCCCGACGATTATGCCGTGGTCGAATTCGGCATCAGCGACAGCGGCGCCGTTTCCTATGCGCGGCCGGTCTATGGATCGCGCCCCGGCCCTTCGGCGCTGGCGTTCGCGCGGGCGGTGCGGGACTGGTCGTGGCGGCCCGATGACGTAAAGAAGATCCCCGCGCTGTTCCGGTTCGTGACGCGGCTGGAACTGCGTTGTTCGACTGCGGAAGGCGGTCCGTCGATGCTGGCGGGGCCGACCAAGGCGCTGGCCGACTGGCTGGAGGCCAGGCGCGTTCCCGGACCGGTGCTGGACAATGTGCCGATGGCCCGGCAGCGCGCGCTGCTGTTGCAGCAGGCGCAGCTGATCCGCAGCCAGAAGGGCGATGCGGCGGTGGAACTGGTGCCGGTGCTGATCCCGCTGCTCGCCGGATCGATGGCCGCGCGCGAGGATGTCGAGAGCTATGGCCCGCTGCTGCGCCAGGTGGTGCGGACGGCGGATGCCCCGCCGCTGGCGCAATTGCTGGTCGACCGCCTGGTTCATGATGCCGCCGAGCATGTGGATATCCGTATCCGGGCCGATTCGCCCTATGCGTTGCGCGCCGCTGATTATCAGGCCGAAGCCGATTCACGGGCGACCTTCGCGATCCTGGCCTATGACGATCTGAGGCCTCGAGAAAAGGCCGGGTCGCAGGCGCTGCTCAACGCGGTGATCGATGATGGCACCTTGCCGGCCAATGATCCGCTGCGCGTGGCAGCGCTGGTGCGGCGGGCGAGCCTGCAGGCGACCGGCGGCAATCTGGAAGCTGCACGGGCCGATTATGCCGCGACCGGATTGTCGGCGCAGCAATGTTCGATCGTCGATGCCAAGCCCAGCCTGCGCAGCGCGCCGGTATCCTCCGCCGATTATCCCACCGACATGGTGTCTGTCGGTGTCGAGGGATGGACGCGGGTCCAGTTCGACATTGCGGCGGACGGCACGACCCGCAACCAGCGGGCCGTCATCACCTATCCGCCGATGATCTTTGGCACCAACGGTACCAAGATCGTGACGCGGGCCAAATATGAGCAAAGCTATCGCCCCGATGGTGGCCTTGGCTGCGGCGGCAACATGCAGGGTGTGACTTTCCGCCGTTAATCCCGGCGCGGGGCTGGCTTTCCGGGCGCGGCTTCCCTAATTTGGCCCGATGGCAAGACAGAGCCGATCCAATGACTGGGGTTTTCCCCGCTGGCGTGCCTATGGCGCGACGCGGGAAGCGCAGCGCGTGCGCATCTGCGACCGTTTCGGCTGTGATCAGCCGGGTAACTGCCCCGCGCCCAAATCGCCCAACAGCCCGGACCGCTGGTATTTCTGCAGCGAGCATGCGGCCGAATATAACCGCAACTGGGATTATTTTCAGGGGCTGGACGAGGAAGAGCGGGCCGAGCGGGAGCGCACCGAGCGGCGCGATGCCGGCGGCTATCAGTCGAGCGCCCATCATAGCTGGGGCGGTCCCGGCGACGGCAGCCGGTCGCGCGACGAGATGCACGCGCTGCAGGCGCTGGGGCTGGAGGATGACGCCGATTTCGAGGCGGTGCGCAAGAGCTGGCGGAGCCTGGCCAAGGAATATCATCCCGACGTGAAGCCGGGCGATGCCGAGGCGGCGGTGCAGTTCCAGACGATCCAGGCCGCCTATGAGGTGCTGCGCGCGGCCGAGGAACGGCGCACCTGGAAGCCGCGGGGCGCCAGCGATTGAAGGATCATGTCCGGTCCAACTGGCATAATGCCGTGCTGGTCTGCCGCAAATGCTCGAAGAAGCTGGACGGCGGCTTCGGCAAGGATGGCGAGGAGCGGCTGGCCAAGGCGCTACGGCGGCATCTGTCGCTGAAGAAGGGGCGCAAGGCGGCGGCCGGCATCATCGAGGTGAATTGCCTGGGTATCTGTCCCAGGGGCGCGATCACGGTGGTCAATGGCGCCGCGAGCCGCGACTGGCTGCTGGTGCGGCCGGGGACGGATCTGGATGAACTGGCGGTGGCGCTGGACCTGACAGCATCGGCGGATGCCCGCGATCCGGACTGACTTACGCAAAATGCGTAAATTCTGGGTGAGTGTTAAGCCTATCCTTACCAACATTGCCTAGGTCGGGCGCCATGCGGATATGGCTTCCTTCCTCGCGCGGAGTGGTGTTGCTGGCTCAGCTTGCAATCATCCTCCTTGGCCTCGCCCTGCTCTACGGCAATCCGCCGGCACAGGGGCGCATCCTGCTGGTGCCGATGACGGCCGGCGCGCGTGCCCATCTGGTGTCCAGCGCGATCGACCATGGCGCGCGACTGGTAGCGAACGGACGCCTGCCGGGATCGATGGTGGTGGAGGGGCGTCGCGACGCCCTGTTTCCGCTGGTGCGGGACGGTATATTGCCGCTGCGGGCCTTTGCCGCGGCCTGTGGCGAACGAGTAGAGGGGATCGCCTGATGGCACTCAAAAGCCTCGACAGCCTGCGCCTGCATGGCCTGCGCATCCTGTTGCTGTGCAGCCTGATCTGGACCGTGCTGATCGGCATTGGCGGCATGATGATCGGCAATGAGCGGGCGGCGCCCGCGTTGCTGCTGTCGGCACTGGCCAACATCCTGCCGACCTGGATGGTGATGCGGCGTCGCAACGATCTGGAGGTGCGGCTGGTGATGGGGACGCTGGCGGCGGTGCAGCCGGCGATCACCCTGTTCCTGCTGAGCGGCCATGTCTGGCAGATGGACGCACACATGTATTTCTTCGTGGCGCTCGCCTCGCTGGCGGTGCTCTACGACTGGCGGCCGATCCTGCTGGCGTCGGTGCTGATCGCGCTGCACCATCTGGTGCTGACCTATATCGCGCCCAATTGGGTGTTTTCGGGCCAGGCGGAGCTTGGCCGGGTCATCGTCCATGGCTTTGCGGTGGTGTTGCAGGGCACGATCCTGGGCTATCTCAGCATCAAATTGCATGCGCTGTTGCTGGCGCAGGACGCGCATGTGGCGGATACGGCGCGGCTGGCGCGGGAAGCGCAGGCGGGGCGCAATGCGGCGGAATCGGCGATGGATGCCCAGCGCCAGTCCGACGCGCGCGAGGCGCAGTTGCGGGTCGACCGGGATGCCGAAAAGGCCCGCATGGCGCAGGACCGGCGCAGCGAGACGCTGGCGCTGGTCGGCGCCTTTCGCCAGTCGGTGGCAGGCGTGGTGAGCGCGGTCAGCGCGGCGACGGGCGAACTCAAGGAATCGGCCGGGCTGCTGCATGACCTGGCGCGGCGGGCGAGCATGGGCACGGGCGAGACGATGGCGGCGGCGGGGCAATCCTCGGCCAGCGCGGCGATGCTGGCGCAGCGGATCGAGCAATTGTCGGAATCGATCAGCGCGATCGCAGCAGCGGCCAGCCAGCAGGCGAGCCTGGGCGGGGCGGCGCAGCGTGTGTCGGTGGCGGGGCATGAAGCGATGCAGGCGATGGAAGGGCGCACCGCCTCGATCACCAGCTTTGCCGATTCGATCACCGAGATCGCATCGCGCACCAATTTGCTGGCGCTCAATGCCACGATCGAGGCGGCACGGGCGGGCGAGGTCGGGCGCGGCTTTGCCGTGGTGGCCGGCGAGGTGAAACAACTGGCCAGCCAGACGGCGAGTGCGACGGGGGAAATCCAGTCGCTGGCCTGGTCTGCGCGGCAGGGTGCCGGCGTGGCGCAGGAAGCCTTGTCGGACGTGGCGGGCAGTGTCGAGGAACTGGCGCAGGCGGCGCAGGCGATCCAGCGCGCGGTGGCGGACCAGCGCGATGCGACGGCGGCGATCGGCCAGTCGGCGCGCGATACCGCCCGCGATGCCGATCATATGGCGCAGCGCATGGCGACCGTCGCCGATGTCGCGCGCAATACCGAGAATCTGTCGGATCGGGTGTCGATCGCGGCGGCCGGCCTGTCGCGCACGGCGCAGGAGTTGCAGCGCGCGACCGATTTGTTCGTGGCGCAGCTGGAAGCGGCCTGATCGCCGTTCAGCCGGCGCGGGCTATCTTGCTTGTCGTTTGGTCGTCGACGGAGCGCGCCAGCGGATAGAGGATGCGTTCTTCCCGATCGATCCGCCGGCCGAGGGCATCCAATATCCGGCCGCTGTCGGCGCAGAAGCCACGCCAGTCGCGGATGATCCGTTCGTCGGTCCAGGCCGCCATGTAGCGGGCGAAACTCTCGGCCAGCGCGCCGATCTCGGCCTGGATGCGCGCGGCGGTGGCGCGGACGCGATCGTCGCCCTGGCGCTGGAGCGCGGGGTAGAGGATGCGATCCTCCAGCGCGAGATGGGCCATCAGCTTGCGCGCCAGTTGCCAGCGCAGCGCGCTCACCGCCTGGGGCTGGTCGGAATCGGCGATCGCCTGGCGCAGTTGCGCGGCGATCAGGGCGATCTCCTCATGCTGCGTGCCCAACTCGTCCATGTTCATCGCGATCGTCCTCCCTGCCCGGTGCGATCATGCGTCGGCCGGCGTTAAGAGGGGATTGGAGCGCCGGGCGGGCAAAGCGCGCAAAGCCTGTAAAAAGAAAGACCGCCCGGCGCCTGCGCACCGGACGGTCTTTCTGTCATCGATCCTGTGGATCAGGCCCTGACCGGGCCTGCCGCAATCAGGCCGGCTGGTCGGCGCGGCTGGCGCCCTGGCCGTCGAGATTGAGGGCAGCGAAGTCCCAGTTGATCGCTTCCTTCAGCAGCTTTTCGGCATAGGCCGGGCGCAGGTTGCGATAGTCGATATAGTAAGCATGTTCCCACACATCGAGGATCAGCAGCGGTGCGTGGCCTTCATGTGCGACCGGGGTGTCGGCGTCATGATAGCTGGTCACTTCCAGCTTGCCGTCCTTCAGGATCAGCGCGGCCCAGCCGCTGGCGAAGTGGCCGACGGCCTCTGCCTTGAGCTTCTCGATCAGCGCGTCGACCGAACCGAAGGCCTCCTCGATCTTGGCGAGCAGTTCGCCGGTCGGGGCGGTCTTCACCGGCGACAGCGAGTTCCAGTAGAAGGTGTGGTTCCAGATCTGGCCGACCTGGTTGAACAGGCCGCCCTTCGACGACTTGATCAGTTCGACCAGCGATTTGCCCTGCAGGCTCTCGTCGGCGGCGACCAGTTCATTGGCCTTCACGACATAGGCATTGTGATGCTTGCCGTGGTGGAAGTCGAAGGTTTCGACCGACAGGATGTCGCCAAAGGCGTCCTTGGCATAGGGAAGGTCGGGCAGAACAAAGGCCATGGCGGAACTCCTCGGGTTCGTTATGGGGCGGCCGGGCAATGGCTGGCGCGGCCGGTTGATTCTATGGTCCGGGCGGGGCGTTGACGCCTCCGACGCTTCCCATATGCGCACCCAACGCCCAAGAAAACCAATATGTGCCTATTGCGAAACGATCGCAGAAACAGGCGGTTGGCGGGGCTTTCGGGCGGTGACGGCCGGGGCAGGGGCGGGGCGGCTTGCTTGACAGGCGGGACGGGGCCGAACATGATCCCGGCCATGCCGTTCAAGGTCATCTTTGCACGCTTCCGCCATCATGGGGGACAGCTTCTCGCGGGCCATCCGCCCCGGACCTGACAGGCGCGCTGCCGGCAGGTCCGGGGCACCCTTCTTGACGCTTTGCGTCCGAGCACCGGGCGCGCACCCCTATCAGGAAGTTTTCCCATGACCCTGCAACAGAAGTGGGCGGCCGTGCCGCCGATCCATATTGTCGAATCCGAAGCCGACATGATTTCCGATCTGGCCTGGGCGGCGCGCGACCGCTTCCCCGATGCCAGCCAGTTGCTGCTGGAGGAGGTCGGCCGGGCGCAATTGTGCAGCCGGGCGGCGCTGCCGGCCGATGTCGCGGCGATGGGATCGACCATTCTCTATCGCGATGGTGCGCGCGGAGCGCCGCGCCGGGTGGAGCTGGTCTATCCCAGCCATGCCGATGTGGCGCTGGGCCGGATATCGATCCTGACGCCGGTCGGCGCCGCGCTGATCGGGATGCGGGCAGGCAATGCCATCCTGTGGCCGGACCGCGACGGCCATCTGCGCGATATCCTGGTGGATGAAGTGGTTCAGGTGTGAAGCTAGTCCAGCTCCACATCCGTCATCCTGACGGAAGTCAGGATCCATTCGGCGCTACGCCCGAGAGCGAGCGCAGAATGGATCCCGGATCAAGTCCGGGATGACGGCAGTTTTTAGGGGTCAGCCCTGCGGCGGGGTGGTTTCGCCCACCTCGTCGCTGTCGAGGCCGTCGTCCAGGGTCAGGCCGTGGCGCAGCAGCATCGGAATGTTGGCGCCAGCGAAGACGACCGAGACGATGGTGACGCCCCAGACCTTGACCGCAAGCCAGGTGTCGAAGCTCATCGACCGGCGCATGAGTTCATTGGCGACCGCCATGGCGACGAAGAACAGCGCCCAGTTACGCGACAGCTTGCGCCAGCCTTCCTCGCTCAATCCGTCATAGGCGGCCTGGAGCAGATATTTGAGCAACGGCTTGCCGCGCAGCAGCCCGGCGAACAGCATCAACGCGAAAAAGGCGTAAATGATGGTCGGCTTCAGCTGGATGAAGCGCTGGTCGTGGAAATAGATGGTGAGGCCGCCGAAGAAGAGGATCAGCAGCGCCGAGAGCCACAGCATCGGTGAGACCCGGCCGAGCTTCACCTTCGAGATGATCACGGCGATGATGATCGCAGCCATGAAGGCAGCGGTGCCGAAGCTCATGGCGGTGATCGGATTGCCCGCACCCCAGAACCAGCCCCCGCCCTTGTAGCTCAGGAAAAAGACCAGCAGCGGCCCGAAATCGAGCGCGAGGCTGAGGCTGCCGCCATGGGCGGGCTTTGCGGCGGGTTTGGAAGGCTTGGTGTCAGCCATAAATCTACTCCGTCATGCCAGCGAAGGCTGGCATCTCACTTTCTCAATGAGATCAGGCAGGAAGAGAGACCCCAGCGTTGGCTGACGCCGCCCTTCGGGTCGCTGGGGTGACGAAAAAGGGGGCGTCAACGGGCATAGGCCGTCCCCGCGATCGCGCGTGCCATGTCGCCGGCATCGAAGGGGCGCAGATCCTCGATCTTTTCGCCGACGCCGATGGCGTGGATCGGCAGGCGGAATTTCTCCGCCGCCGCGACCAGCACCCCGCCCCGCGCGGTGCCGTCGAGCTTGGTCATGACCAGGCCCGTGACCTGTGCGGTTTCCTTGAAGACTTCGATCTGGTTCAACGCATTCTGTCCCGTGGTGGCATCGAGGACCAGGACAACGTCGTGCGGGGCGGCCGGGTTCAATCGGCCGAGCACGCGGCGCACCTTGGCCAGTTCGTCCATCAGTTCGGTCTTGTTCTGCAGGCGGCCGGCGGTGTCGACGATCAGTACGTCGATGCCGGTGGCCGTCGCCTGCTTGACCGCGTCGAACACGATGCCCGCCGCGTCGCCGCCTTCCTTGCCGGCGACGATGGGAATACCCAGACGCTCGGCCCAGACCTTCAACTGGCCGATCGCGGCCGCGCGGAAGGTATCGCCCGCCGCCAGCATCACGCCATAATCCTGTTCCAGGAAATTATTGGCGAGCTTGGCGATGGTGGTCGTCTTGCCCGAGCCGTTGACGCCGATCACCAGGATCACCTGCGGCCGCGGAAAGGCCTCGATCTCCAGCGGGCGGGCGACCGGGGCCAGCACCTTCTCGATCTCCTCCGCGATGATCTCGCGCAGATATTCCTCGGTCAGTTCCTTGTTGTAGCGTCCTTCGGCGAGGCGATCGCGCACCCGGCCGGCCATCGCCGGGCCGAGATCGGACATGATCAGGGCTTCCTCGATCTCGTCGAGGGTCTGGTCGTCGAGCGCGGCCTTGGTGAAAAGGCCGGTGAGATTCTCGCCGAGCTTGTCGGATGTGCGCTTGAGGCCGCCGAAGAGGCGGTCGCGCCAGCTGGTGCCGGTGTCAGTCATTATTGCGCCTCTTGCGCGATCAGCGCGCCATTCTCAAGGCCGCTGATGCGGGCCGCGACGATCGTGGAGGGGGGCTGGGGCGTGGTGAAGCGCACCGGCGCGAAATTTTCGGCATGGCCCGACAGGCCATTGCGTTCGACCAGCACCGACTGGCGGGTGCCGACCAGGCGGGCGAGCCAGGCGTCGCGCTGGGCCGCGCAGGCGTCGCGCAGCAGCGCGGCGCGCGCCTTGATGGTGGCGCGATCCAACTGGGGCATGCGCGCGGCCGGCGTGCCGGTGCGCGGCGAATAGGGGAAGATATGGCCATGGACGATGTCGCAATCGGCGATCAGCGCCAGGCTGTTGGCGAACATGGCGTCGTCCTCGGTCGGGAAGCCGGCAATGATGTCGGCACCGATGCTGATGTCCGGGCGGGCGGCCTTCACCCGCTCGACGATGCGCACGGCATCGGCGCGGGCATGGCGGCGCTTCATACGCTTCAAGATCATGTCGTCGCCCGCCTGCAGCGAGAGGTGCAGATGCGGCATCATCCGCGGCTCATGGGCGATGAGGTCGAACAGCCGCTCGTCAATCTCGACACTGTCGATCGAGGAGAGGCGCAGCCGGGGCAGGTCCGGCACATGGCGAAGCAGCCGTTCGACCAGCTGGCCGAGCGACGGGCTGCCCGGCAGGTCGGGGCCATAGCTGGTAACGTCGACGCCGGTCAGCACGATCTCGCTATAGCCCGCATCGACCAGTTGCTTCGCCTTGTCGATCACCGCGCCGGCGGGGACGGAGCGGCTGTTCCCCCGGCCATAGGGGATGATGCAGAAGGTGCAGCGATGGTCGCAGCCATTCTGCACCTCCAGAAAGGCGCGGGCATGTTCGGCAAAGGCGCTGGCCATGTGCGGCGCGGTGTCGCGCACGGCCATGATGTCGGAGACGTTGACCTTATCCGCGACCGGAGCGAAGGCGGCGGCCTCCAGCTTCTCGCGGTTGCCGATCACGCCGTCCACTTCCGCCATGGCGGCGAAGGTCTGGGGTTCGGTCTGGGCGGCGCAGCCGGTGACGAGGATGCGGGCGTCGGGGCGGTCTCGCCGGGCGCGGCGGATCGCCTGCCGGGTCTGGCGCACGGCCTCGGCCGTCACGGCGCAGCTGTTGACGACGATCAGGTCGTCCTGTGCGCCGGCCATCTCCCGGATCGCCTCGCTCTCTGCGATGTTGAGCCGGCAGCCCAGGGTGATGATGTCGGGACCGGCCACGGTCAGAAGCGGTCCCAGTCCGCCTCGCCGTCGAACACATGGGTGGCGGGGCCGGTCATGCGGATCGTGCCGCCCGGCGCCCAGTCGATTTCCAGATCGCCGCCCGGCAGGCTGACCGTCACCGGGCCGGCCATCAGCTTGCGGCGGATCGCCGCGACGGCGGTGGCGCAGGCGCCAGTGCCGCAGGCGCGGGTGAGGCCCGCGCCGCGTTCCCAGACGATCAGGCGCAGATGCTGCGGGCCGACAACCTGCGCGAAATTGACGTTCACGCGGGCGGGGAAGAGCGGGTCATGCTCGATGAGCGGGCCGAGGCGCTCGAAATCGACCGCGTCCAGATCCTCGACGAAGAAGATCACATGCGGGTTGCCGACATTGACGGCGGCCGGCGCGGGCAGGTCTTCCCAACTGGCCGACATCGCCAGCGTGTCCATCGGATAGGCGAGCGGGATCGCGTCCCAGTCGAAGCGGGGCGCGCCCATGTCGACGCTGGCGCCGCCATCCACGCCCTTGGCGTCGAGCAGCCCGGCTTTGGTGCGGATCAGCACGTCCTTGCCGACGAACAGCGGCACGCAGCGCGTGGCATTGCCGCAGGCTTCCACCTCCGAACCGTCGGAATTGAAGATCAGCATCGATACGTCGGCCTGATCGCCGGCTTGCGGGGAGCCGATGACGATCAACTGGTCGCAGCCGATGCCGGCATGGCGATCGGCAATGGCGCGGGCGCGCGCCTCCGTCATCGCGACCGGCGCGCTCCGCGCGTCGATCACGACGAAATCATTGCCCAGACCGTGCATCTTGGAAAAGCGGCTCATCATGGCGCCGCATTTAGTGTGGGACGGGGCAAAAGACCAGCGGTCAGGCGTTCTGGCCGCCGATGATGGCTGCATAATCCTGCGGATCGACATTGGCGCCGGAGATGACAAGGGCGGTGGCGCCGTCGGTGGGCGGGGCGAGGCCGGCGAGCATGGCGGCGAGCGCCACCGCGCCGCCCGGTTCGACCACCAGCTTGAGCGTGGTGAAGGCGAAGCGCATCGCGTCGCGCACCTGATCGTCGCTGACGACCAGGCCGCCGGCCAGCAGGGCATGGTTGATCGGGAAGGTGAGCGCACCGGGGCTGGGCGCCAGCAGCGCGTCGCAGATGCTGCGCGCGTCGGGCGAGACGCTTTCACGCACGCCGCTGGCGAGCGAGCGGGCGGTATCGTCGAAGCCGGCGGGTTCGACCGCATAGACGCTGATGTCGGGGCGGGCCGCTTTGACTGCCGTGGCCGTGCCCGCGACCAGCCCGCCGCCACCGCAGCAGACGAGAATCTGCGTGAGGTCGGCGCCGGTGGCCTGTGCCTGCTCCAATATTTCGAGGCCGATCGTGCCCTGGCCGGCGATGATGAAGGGATCGTCGAATGAGGGAACCAGCGTCGCGCCGCGTTCGGTGGCAAGGGCGGTGGCGATTGCCTCACGGCTCTGGGTGAAGCGGTCATAGGGGACGACCTTAGCGCCCAGCGCGCGGGTGTTTGCGGTCTTGATCGCCGGGGCGTCGGCCGGCATCACGATCGTGGCGGGGATGCCGAGCAGGCGGGCGGCGAAGGCGACGCCCTGGGCATGATTGCCCGAGGACCAGGCGACGACGCCCGCCGCGCGTTCGGCTGCATCAAGGCGGGCGAGGCGGTTATAGGCGCCGCGGAACTTGAACGATCCGCTATGCTGGGCGCCCTCGAACTTCACCAGCACGCGCCGGGCGCACAGATCATTGAGTGCGGCATTCTCGATCAGCGGGGTGCGGACCGCCGCCGGCGCGATCAGCCGCGCGGCATCGGCGACGTCGGCGGCAGTGATGGCAAGCGAATCGGTCATGTCGGCTCCTTCGGTCAGAGGCCCCTGCATAGCCGCCCGCCGCCGCCGCGCAACGATCCGCCGGGGCGATCCTGGCCCGCTTGGCAGGGCTTGCGCTTTGGCCTATGGGGGCCGCGCGCCGGGGTGATCGAAAGCCCCGGACGCGCATGATCGCGCCGGTGCCCGGAAGGGCTGAAAACGGGAATGCGGTGCGGGGGGCGCAGCCCTTCCAAATCCGCGGCTGTCCCTGCAACTGTAAGCGGTGAGCGCGATGCGCAGGGTCCGATGCTCTCGAAGGGGCATGGACCGGCCACTGGACCCACAGGTCCGGGAAGGCTGGCGCATCGCTGCCCTGACCCGCGAGCCAGGAGACCTGCCGGCGTCTGGTCGCTCTTGCCCTGGCCCAGGGGATGGCCATGGCGCGGTGTTTCCGTCGAGCGACGCCCATGGCGGCCGGGGCCGCATCGGTGCGTGGAGCGGGGCGCTGGCGTCTTCCCGACCCTCACGCAGCGACCGCTTGTGCGGACGCCCCGGTTCCAAATCGACGGACGCCGGGGGACGATAAAATGAAGATGTTGGGGATTTCGCTGATCGCGCTGCTGGCCGCTACGCCGGCACTGGCCCAGGATCTGGCACAGGATGACGATATCGTCGTCACCGCTTCGGGCATCGCACAGCCGCGCGACGAGGTCGGCCAGGCGATCACGGTGATCGATGCCGACACGATCAGGACGCGACAGGCGGTAGATGTCGTCGATCTGCTCGCCACCACGCCGGGCGTCCGCTTCAGCCGCAACGGCTCCACCGGCGGCGTCACCGGCGTGTCGCTGCGCGGCGCGGAGACGACCCAGACGCTGGTGCTGATCGACGGGGTCAAGGTCAACGATCCGAGCGGCATCGGCGACGGCTATGATTTCGGCCATCTGCTGACCGGCAATATCCGTCGGATCGAGGTGCTGCGCGGTTCCAACTCGGTGGTCTATGGCAGCCAGGCGATCGGCGGCGTGGTCAATGTGATGACTGGCGCGCCGAGCGAGGGTTTCGCGGTCAATGCCTCGGCCGATTATGGCTATAGCGACACGCTGAACGCCAAGGCCGATGTGTCGGGCACGCGCGGCGCGGTGTCGGGCGGCGTGGGCGTCGCCTATTTCAACACCGACGGTATTTCCTCGGTCGGCCGGTCGTTCGGCGGCGTGGAGAAGGACGGCTATGAGAATATCGCCACCAACGCCAAGCTGAAGATCGCCTTTTCCGACACTCTGAGCCTCGACCTGCGCGGCTATTATATCCATGCCGATCTCGACTATGACAGCTTCTTCGGCGCGCCGGCCGACAGCAGCGATGTCAGCAAGCTGGACCAATATGTCGGCTATGCCGGGATGAACCTGGCGCTGCTCGACGGCAAGCTGACCAATCGCGCCGCCGTCACCTGGATGCGCAACGATCGCGACTATTATTTCGTGCGCGGCACCGACCCGGACTATGGCTATTCGGGCACCAATCTGCGCTTCGAATATGAGGGCGTCTATGCCCCGGTCGAGCAGGCCAAGCTGATCTTCGGCTATGAGCATGAGCGGCCGGACTATGATTATTTCGGCTTTGGCGACATAGCGAGCGCGAAGGCGAATATCGACAGCGTCTATGCACTGGCGGTGGTGAAGCCGCTTACCGGCCTCGCCGTCACCGGCGGGCTGCGCCATGACGATCATAGCCAGTTTGGCGGCGCGACCACCTTTGGCGCCAACGCCAATTACACGCCGAACGCCGGCGCGACCAATATCCGCCTCTCCTATGGCGAGGGGTTCAAGGCGCCGTCCCTCTATCAGCTCTACGACACCTATAGCGGCAACAGCGCGCTGCGGCCGGAGCGCTCGAAAAGCTATGACATCGGCTTCGACCAGAGCCTGGACGGGGACAAGGCTATGCTGTCGCTGACCGCCTTCCAGCGCGATACCCGCAACCAGATCAACTATGATTATGCGACCTACACCTACGGCAATCTGGACCGGACGCGCGCCAGGGGCGTGGAAGCGACGCTGACGCTGAAGCCGGTCGAGGCGCTGACGGTGGCGGCATCCTACAGCTATGTCGATGCGCGCGACCGGTCGGGCGGGGCCACCGACGGCAATCGCCTGCCGCGCCGCGCCGCCAATGCGGTCAGCCTGTCTGCCGACTATCTCTGGTCCTTTGGCCTGTCGACCGGCGCGACGCTGACCATGGTCGGCGACAGCTATGACGACACGGCCAACACCCGCCAACTCGACGGCTATGCGCTGGCCGGGCTGCGCGCATCCTTCCCCGTGGGCGAGCATCTGGAAGTCTATGGCCGGATCGACAATCTGTTCGATGCGGATTACGCCACCGCCTATGGCTATGGCACCTATGGCCGGTCGGCCTATGGCGGCGTGCGTGTCCGCTTCTAAAGGGCGTCGCGCATGAGCGGGCGGCGGCATCCTTTGTTGCTGCCGGCGCTGATCGCCCTGCTGCTGGTCGCGGGAATCGCGTCGGTCGCGCTGGGATCGGTGACGATCGCGCCGGGTCGCATCCTGGCGGTGCTGGCGGGCGGCGGCGACATGGTGGCGCGGGCGATCGTGATCGACCTGCGCCTGCCGCGCATGGCGATCGGCCTGCTGGTCGGTGGCATGCTGGGCCTGTCGGGCGCGGCATTGCAGGGCTATCTGCGCAATCCGCTGGCCGAACCCGCCGTGCTGGGCGTGTCCAATGCGGCGGCACTGGGGGCGGTGATCGCGCTCTATTTCGGCCTGTCCGAACTGCACCCGATGGCGCTGCCGCTGCTGGCGATCGTCACCGCGCTGGCGGCGATCGGCGCGCTGTTCCTGCTCGCCGGGCCGTCGGAAAGCCCGCTGACGCTGATTCTGGCCGGCATTGCGGTCGCGACGCTGGCGGGGGCGGGGATCAGCCTGGCGCTCAACCTGTCGCCCAATCCCTTTGCCGCGATGGAGATTATGAGCTGGCTGATGGGGAGCCTGGAAAATCGCAGCATCGACCATCTGCTGCTGGCGCTGCCCTGCGTCGCGGTCGGTGCGGCGCTGTTGCTTTATGACGGACGCGCGCTCGACGCGCTGACCCTGGGCGAGGATGGCGCGCGGGCGCTGGGCGTCGACCTGTCGCGGGCGCGGCTGCGGCTGATGGCGGGCGTGGCGATCGGCGTCGGCGGCGCGGTGGCGGTGACTGGGTCGATCGGCTTCGTCGGCCTGATCGTGCCGCATCTGGTGCGGCCTTTGACCGATCGGTCGCCCTCCGCGCTGCTGCTGCCGTCCATGCTGGGCGGCGCGGTGCTGTTGACCCTGGCCGATATCGGCGTGCGCATCATCCCGAGCAGCAGTGAATTGAAGCTGGGCGTGGTGACGGCGATCCTGGGCGTGCCGGTCTTCCTTATTCACCTGATGCGGGAGCGGCGGCTATGGTGACCCTGTCGACCGAGCAACTGGACGTCCGGCTGGGCCGTCATCTGGCGGTGCGCGGCGTCAATCTGACCATGGCGCCGGGGCAGTTGATCGGCGTGATCGGCCCCAATGGCGCGGGCAAGTCGACCTTGGTGCGGACGCTGCTGGGGCTGGTGAAGCCGGCCGCCGGTCGCGCCCTGCTGGACGGGACGCCGGTCGAGCGGCTGTCGCGCCAGGCGGTGGCGCGGGCGATCGCCTATCTGCCGCAGGGCCAGACCTTGCACTGGCCCCTGGCGGTCGAGCGGCTGGTGGCGCTGGGGCGATTGCCGCATCTGGGGCCGCTGTCACGCCTGACCGCCGACGATGAGGCGGCGATCGAGGATGCGATGGTCCGCACCGATGTCACCGGCTTCAAGGGCCGGATCGCGACCGAGCTGTCGGGCGGCGAGCGGGCGCGGGTGCTGCTGGCGCGGGCGCTGGCGGTGGGCGCGCCGGCGCTGATCGCCGACGAGCCGCTCGCCGCGCTCGACCCCGGGCACCAGATCGACGTGATGGCATTGTTGCGGGCGCAGGCGCAGGGCGGGGCGCTGGTCGTCACCGTGCTGCATGATCTCGCCATGGCGGCGCGCTATTGCGACCGGCTGCTGCTGATGGATGGCGGCGCGCTGGTGGCGGACGGGGTGCCGATGGCGGTGCTGACGCCGGAGCGGCTGGCATCCGTCTATGGCGTCGCCGCGCGGATCGACGTCAACGACGGCCTGCCGCTGATCGTGCCGACGACGCGGGTCTGATCTGTAAACGAAAGGGGGCCTTCCGGCCCCCTTTGCTTAGTTGCCGAAGCCGCGCGGGGCGGGATCGACCACGCTGATCGTGCCGGCGCCGACCTCGCTCACTTCCAGCGCGCGTTCGGCGATGCCGTTGCGGTTGAAGCGGAAGGCGCCGTCGATGCCGGCAAAGCCGCCCGGATCGCGCAGGCGTGCGGTGGGGAAAGGCGCGCCCGGCTTCCAGTCCTGGGCGATCCGCACCGTCAGCAGCACTGCGTCATAGCCCATCGAGGACAGGCGGAACGGCGCGCTGCCGTAGCGGGTGCGATATTTGGTCGCGAGCTGGCGATAGAGGCCGTCCGACACGCTGGCATACCAGGCGCCGCGCAGCATGGGGCTGGCGGCCAGCGATTCTTCGGTATTCCAGATTTCGGTGCCGAGCAGGCGGGCATTGGCGCCGCCATTCTTGCGCACGATCGGCGCGACCTGCAGCGCGACCCGGCCGCTGTCGGCGATCAGCAGCGCGTCATAGCTGGACGAGGCCTGCAGCTTCTTGACCGCAGCGGTGATCGAGGCGGGGGTGCGATCGAAGGTCTGCATCGACACTACCGTGCCGCCGGCCTGTTCGACCGCGCGCAGTAGCGCATTGCCGGCGCGCTCGCCATAGGTGCCGCGCGGCACCAGCGCGCCGAAATTGGACAGGCCCTTTTCGCGGGCAAAGCCGATCACGCGCTCGATCGACTGGTTGGGCGTATAGCCCATCAGATAGACATTGCTGCCGGCGACGCTGGTGTCGTTGGAGAAGCTGATGACCGGGACATTGGCCTTGGCCGCGATCGGCCCGACGATGCGGGCGTCATCGGCCAGCAGTGGCCCCAGGATCAGGCGGTTGCCGTCGGCCAGCGCCCGGTTGGCGGCGGCCGCCGCGCCGGTGGCGGTGTCATAGGTGGTGATGCGGACCTTGTCGGTCTTGATGTCCATCAGCGCCAGCGTGGTGGCGTTGGCGATCGACTGGCCCACGCCCGCATTGGGGCCGGACGTCGGCACCAGCAGCGCGACGCGGTGGCGCGCAGTGTCGGTCGGCAGGCCCTGGGTCACGTCCGGACCGGTGGGCTGGGCGGGGCCGGTGGGCTGAACGGGGCCTGGCCCCTTGGGCACGATCGACTGACAGGCGGCCAGCATGATGGTGCTGGCAACGAACAGCAATCGCGCGCTGCGCTTCATCGCCGCGAACATGTTCGCTTGCCGGGGGGCATCCGTCTCTGTCATCTGGGATCCTTATGGAAACTATATTGGCATCCGGGCTTGAGCCCGGGCTTTACATCGTGGCGGGGCCGATCGGCAACCTTGGAGACCTTACGCCGCGCGCGGCGGAAGTCCTGCGGTTGGCCGACGTGGTCGCCGTGGAAGATACACGGGTCAGCGCAAGGCTGCTGCGCCATGCGGGATCGGATCGGCCGATGATTCCCTATCATGACCATAGCGCAGAAAATGTGCGGCAGCGGCTGATCGAGCGGATGGTGAGCGAATCGGTGGCGCTGCTGTCGGACGCGGGGACGCCGCTGATTTCCGATCCGGGCTACAAGCTGGTGCGGGATGCGCGGGCGGCCGGGCGCAGGATCACGACCCTGCCGGGGCCGAGCGCGGCGATCGCGGCGCTGACCTTGTCGGGCCTGCCGACCGACCGTTTCCTGTTCATGGGCTTCCTGCCGAACAAGGCGAAAGCGCGCGGCGACGTGCTGGCCGAAGTGGTGGCGCTGCGCGCGACTTTGGTCTTCTACGAAAGCGGGCCGCGTCTGTCGGATAGTCTGGCGGCGATGGCGGCGGCGCTGGGCGATCGCGAGGCGGCGGTCAGTCGCGAGATCAGCAAGACGTTCGAGGAGACGGCGACCGGCACGCTCACGGAACTGTCCGCCCGCTATGCCAATGCGCCACCCAAGGGCGAGATCGTCGTCATCGTCGGCCCGCCCGGCGAGGCGCCGCCGGCCAGCGCCGAGGATGCCGATGCGGCGCTGCGCGAGGCGCTGACCCGGCTGCCGGTGTCGAAGGCGGCGGGCGAGGTTGCCAAGAAGCTGGGGCTTGACCGGCGGGCGCTTTATGATCGGGCGAACGAGTTGAAGGGGGAACGCGAGGCGTGAACCGCCAGCAGGCGGAGAAGCGCGGCCGGCAGGCCGAACGCATCGCCGCCTGGTGGCTGCGCCTCAAGGGCTGGCAGATTGTCGGCCAGCGCCTGCGCACGCCCGCGGGCGAGGTCGATCTGGTCGCGCGCAAGGGGGCGATGCTGGCCTTTGTCGAGGTGAAGAGCCGGGCCACCGATGCCGAGCTGGACGTCGCGATCGACCAGCGCCGGCTGGCGCGGGTAGCGGCGAGCGCCGAAATATTATGGCATCAGCTGGCAAGACCCGGAGACGACATGCGAATTGACGTCATCCTCCTTGCGCCCGGCCGCGCGCCACGCCATCTGGCCAATGTCTGGCATGGGGGGTGAAAATCATCCGCCGTTCGCCCTGAGTAGCCCCTGAGCAAAGTCGAAGGGGCGTATCGAAGGGTGAGTGCCGAATGATGCTTCGATACGGGACTTCGTCTTCGCTCAGTCCCTACTCAGCACGAACGGATATGGAAGGAAACCGCGCCGATGACCGAACTCAACCCCCTGACCGTCGCCATGCAGATGGACCCGATGGACGGGATCAAGGTCGCCGGCGATTCGACCTTCCACATCATGCTGGCGGCGCAGGCGCGGGGGCATAAGCTCTATCATTATCTGGCGCCCGACCTGACCTACCGCGACGGCCGGGTGCTGGCCAAGGCGCGGCCGGTGAAGGTGCAGAAGGTCGAGGGCGATCATTATGCGCTGGGCGAGCCGGAGATGCTGGACCTGGGCCGCGACGTCGATGTCGTGTGGATGCGGCAAGACCCGCCCTTTGACCTGAGTTACATCACCGCGACCCATTTGCTGGAGCGGGTGCAGGAAGAGACGCTGGTGGTGAATGACCCCGCCAGCGTCCGCAATGCGCCCGAAAAGCTGTTCGTGCTCGATTATGCCCGCTTCATGCCGCCGACGATGATCACCCGCGACCTCACTGAGGTGAAGAGCTTCCTGGCGGAGCATGGAGAGATCGTGGTGAAGCCGCTCTATGGCAATGGCGGCGTCGCGGTGTTCCATGTCGGCAGCAATGGCGCGAACCTGTCGTCGCTGGTGGAACTGTTCAAGGCCTCGTGGGTCGAACCCTTCATGGTCCAGGCCTTCATCCCCGGCGTCGCGCAGGGCGACAAGCGCATCGTGCTGGTCGATGGCGAGGTCGCGGGCGCGGTCAACCGCATTCCGGGCGCGGGCGAGATCCGGTCCAACCTGGCGGTCGGCGGATCGGCGGCCAAGACCGTGCTGACCGATCGCGAGCGCGAAATCTGCGAGGCGATGGGGCCGGAACTGAAGCGCCGCGGCCTGCTGTTCGTCGGCATCGACGTGATCGGCGGCGAATGGCTGACCGAGATCAACGTGACGTCGCCGACCGGCATCGTGTCGATCGACGCGTTCGACGGCACCGACACCGGCGGCATGATCTGGGACGCGATCGACGCGCGCCTGGCGGCGCGGGCGGCGGCCTGATTTTCATGATCCTTCTCCGTCATCCCAGCGAAGGCTGGGATCTCTCTTTCTGGCTTCGGAATAGAAATAAGTGGGATGCCAGCCTGCGCTGGCATGACGGAAGAGGCAGGACGCACCCATGACCGATTGGGTGCTGCGGCTGATCGATGCAGGGGGCTATTGGGGGATATTCCTGCTGATGATCCTCGAAAATGTCTTTCCGCCGATCCCGTCCGAACTGATCATGGGCATTGGCGGCATTCGCGTCGGCCAGGGGCGGATGGCGATGGAGGAACTGTTGCTGGCGGGCACGCTGGGCACCACGATCGGCAATTATTTCTGGTATCTGGTCGGCCATATATTGGGCTTTGGCCGACTGAAGCCGCTGGTCGATCGCTTCGGCCGCTGGGCCACGCTGGAATGGCGCGATGTCGAGGCGCTGGACCGGCTGTTTGGCAAATATGGCCAGATCGTCGTCTTCGTCTTCCGCTTCATGCCGGCCTTTCGCACGATGATATCGCTGCCGGCCGGGCTGTTCCGCATGGGCCATGTCCGTTTCCTGATCTGGACCGCCGGCGGCGCGCTGGTGTGGAATCTGGTGCTGGCCTATGCCGGTTTCCTGCTCGGCCAGAATTTCCGCGATATCGACAAATATGTGGGGCCGGTGGCGACGGCCTGCGTGGTCGGCGCGGTGCTGATCTATCTCTGGCGGCTGGCGACCTGGCGACCCAAGGGGTGAGAGTCCGTTTGAGAAAGCCGGTTCCAGCCCGCTCCCCCGCCCAACCCCCCGACAGGATGAAACTGGATCGGGTGGTTGGGCGGGGGAGCGGGCTGGAACCGTACTGAAAAATCGCCCTTTCGTGATTTTTCAAACAGGTTCAGAAGGGCAGCTTGATGCCGACCATCACCCGCTGCGACGTGGTGCCGTTACCCATCCCCTGGCTTTCGACATGGACATTGCCCTTCACCTTGCCGAACAGGGGGGGCTCCGCGCGGCCGAGCGGTGGCTCGTCGCTGGTGGCAACGACCTCGCGGTCGACCCGTTCGTCGCGGCGGCGGCCGGTGACGACGATGGCGTTGGGATTGGGCGCTGGCTGCACCTTCTGAAGGTCGAAATCGGGCGGGATGTCGGTGCCGCCAACGCTTTGCAGGGCCATCAACAGAGGCAGCATCCTGGGGTTCCTCCGGTCGCAACGGCGGTCTGCGAGGGAAGCTGACGCAGGATTACGGCGAATCCGTGGCCATTTCAGGCGCGGGGATGGGCGGCGCGATAGACGTCGAGCAGATGGGCGGCATCGACCTGCGTATAGACCTGGGTCGAGGTCAGGCTGGCATGGCCGAGCAGTTCCTGAAGGGAGCGCAGGTCGGCGCCGCGCCCCAGTAGATGGGTCGCGAAACTGTGGCGCAGCGCATGGGGTGTGGTGCGGTCCGACAGGCCGAGACGGCCGCGCGCGCCCTGCACCGACCGGCGGATCAGTGCGGCCGAGAGCGGACCGCCGCGCGCGCCGCGGAACAGCGGCTGGTCGCGTTCGGGCGCCCAGGGGCATTGGTCGGCATAGGCCTCGATCGCGGCACGGACCTGCGGCAGCAGCGGCACCAGCCGTGTCTTGCCGCGCTTGCCGGTGACGCGCAGCGTGTCGCCCAGCGGCATGATGTCGCCCATCAGCCCCATCGCCTCGCCAATGCGCAGGCCCGCGCCATAGAGCAGCAGCAGCACCGCCCAGTCGCGCGCGCCGATCCAGTCCTCGCGCGCGCCCTCGGCAATGTCGCCGGCCAGCGCCAGTGCCTCGTCGGGGGAGATGGGGCGGGGCAAGCCGCGCTTGACCCGTGGTCCCTTGAGCTGGGGAATGCGGGCGTCCGTGCCGCCGACATATTTCAGGAAGCCGCGCACCGCCGACAATTCGCGCGCGGCGGAGATATTGCCGATACCGTCGACCCGGCGGCTGGCGAGATAGGCGCGCAGGTCCGCCTGCTCCAGCCGGGCGAGGCTGGCGGCGGTCACGGCCTGGCCCTGATGCTCGGCGAGGAAGGCGACCAGCCGCTCGGCCGTGGCGACATAGGCCCGCACCGTATGGGTGGAGCGCCGCCGGTCGAGGCTGAGATGCTGGCGCCAGCGTTCGGGGAGGGAGGGGGTCATGTTGGAAATGCCGCGCTTAACTTCGCATATTTCCCGCACATTTTGATAGGATGGAACAAGAGTTGGAAATCTTGTTGCGTGGAGCGGGGGATGTGGGGAGGGGCTGCGTTGCGCATGGCGGCAGCCTAACAGAGGGGGGCGATGTAGGACAGTTATCGCGGTTCATCGGCCCGGCGGATCTCCAATAGCTGGTCGATCCAGACATCCTTTTCGCCATCACCCAGATAGCGGGATTTGTGCGGGGCAAGGCCGCGTCGCCCGATGAAGCGAATGCGGAACGCCCCTTCTGGTTGTTCCTGCGATTTGTCGCCCATGATCCTCCGGGCAGGCTGATCGAGCATCGCGCAACTCTTGTCAGCGCAGGCGATCGATGCCCATTCGCTGAGACTGTCGCCCTCGCAGCTGTCGCTGCATTCGAGGAACCGGCTATTTTCGAAATTGCTGAACCAGATGCCCGAGAGCGTGGCCTTTTCGCCATAGGCGATGCCATCGATCGTCTCCGCCTGCGCGCAGGAGGGGGCGGCAAGGAGGATTAGGGACAGAGGCAGCGGCGCTTTCGTCATCGGGACAGGCTGGACGATATCGGTGCGGAGGGGAAGAGGGATGTTCGATCCTGCTACAGCCCCTCCACCACCGTCTCCGCTGGCATGACGTATATTCTGGACTGGCAGCGCGCCCTTGAAATCCGCCGGGAAATGGGCACATGGGAGCCATGGCTACCCCGTTCGATCCGGCCGATTTGCCGACCGGCATCCTGATGACGCTGTCGCCGCTGGTGGCGCGCGTGCTGGCGCCCAATCCGTCGCCCTTCACCTATACCGGCACCCAGACCTATCTGGTCGGCGGCGCGGATGTGGCGGTGATCGATCCGGGGCCGGATGAGGCCGCGCATCTCGACGCGCTGATCGCCGCGATCGGCGGTCGGCCCGTGGTGGCGATCCTCTGCACCCATACCCATCGCGACCATAGTCCGGCGGCGCGGCCGCTGAGCGGGCTGACCGGCGCGCCGATCATCGGCTGTGCGCCGCTGACGCTGAGCGACGACGGGCCGCGCGCGGACGCGGCCTTTGACGCGGACTATCGGCCCGACCGGGTGCTGGGCGATGGCGAGGGGGTGGCCGGCACCGGCTGGACGCTGGCGGCGGTGGCGACGCCGGGCCATACGTCCAACCATCTCTGCTTTGCCTTGGCTGAGGACAAGGCGCTGTTCACCGGCGACCATGTGATGGGCTGGTCCACCAGCGTCATTTCCCCGCCCGATGGCGACATGACCGCCTATATGCGATCGATGCAGTTGCTGCTGGAGCGGGACGATGTCGTCTATTATCCGGCCCATGGCGAGCCGGTGGAAAATCCGCAGCGGCTGGTGCGTGGCATGATGGGCCATCGCAAGCAGCGCGAGGGCCAGATCATGCGCTTCCTGGAGCGCAATGGCGACAGTGCCATCCCGGACATGGTGGCGGAGATGTACAAGGGCGTTGACCCGCGCCTTTACGGGGCGGCCGGGCGATCGGTGCTGGCGCATCTGATCGACCTCAATGGCCGGGGCATGGCCGCGCCGCTGGAGGATGGGCGATGGCAGATGCGCTGAAGCGCTATGCCGGGCCGGTCGCGGTCGCGCTGCTGATCCTGATCGTCGGCGGGGCGATGCTGGTCGGCTGGCAGCGCTATAATCGCGACTATGTGGTGAGCGTCGAGGAGGACGGCACGGCGGTGACCAAGGTCATTGCCGAGAAGATCGCCGGCACCAGCAGCCTGAAGGTCTCCGAACTCAGCGGGACGATCCAGAGCAGCGCGCGCGATGTGCGCGGCTTTGGCTGGCTGAAGTCCGACCAGGTGGTGAAGATGCCCTTTTCGGTCGATTATTTCGTCAATGTCGGCGCGATCGGCGCGGATGACCTGGAATGGGATGCGGAGCGCCGCACCCTGATCGTCAACGCGCCCGATGTCACCGTCGGCAAGCCCAATGTCGACGAGAGTCAGCGGACTTTGGTGCAGACCGGCGGGCTGTTCGTGACGCGCGAGGCGGGCGAGGCGCTGAGCCGACGCACCTCCGCCTATGCCCAGGCGCGGGCCACCAAATCGGCCGGATCGCCCGAGCGGATGGCGCAGGCGCGCGAATATGGCCGGGCCGCGCTGGTGAAGCTGATGGGCGCGCCGCTGGCGGCGGCCGGGCAGGGCGATGCGCGGGTGATCGTCACTTTCCCGGCGGAGCGACCCAATCGCGATCGCTGGGACGTGACCACGCCGGTTAACGAGGTACTGGCAAACCGGAGACAGGCCCAGAACTAGCCCAGAGCCTGATTCACCTCTTCGATGAAAGCGCTTAGCGCTTCCATCTCCGACGATCAGGCTCTACGGCGCCCGGTAAGACCGAGGAGTCACAGGGTATGAACGCTTTCACCGATATTCCGCAGGGGACGGACCTGCGCGCGGAGATCGACCGCCTGCGCAAGGAGCGCAACGCCGTCATCCTGGGCCATTATTACCAGTCGCCCGAGATTCAGGACCTGTCCGATTTCGTCGGTGACAGCCTGGAACTGTCGCGCAAGGCGGCCGAGACCGATGCCGATGTCATCGCCTTTTGCGGCGTGCGCTTCATGGCCGAGACGGCGAAGATCCTGTCGCCGCAGAAGATCGTCGTGCTGCCCGACATGGACGCCGGCTGTTCGCTGGAGGACAGCTGCCCGCCCGCCCAGTTCAAGGCGTTTCGCGAGGCGCATCCCGATCATATTGCGCTCAGCTACATCAACTGTTCGGCCGAGGTGAAGGCGCTGTCCGACATCATCGTGACATCGTCGTCGGCCGAGAAGATCCTGGCGCAGATCCCCAAGGACCAGAAGATCATCTTCGGCCCCGACAAGCATCTGGGCGGCTACCTCAAGCGCAAGCTGGGCCGCGACATGCTGCTGTGGCCGGGCGTGTGCATCGTGCATGAGGCGTTCAGCGAGACCGAATTGCTGAAGCTCAAGGCGCAGCATCCGCAGGCGCCGGTCGCCGCGCACCCGGAATGCCCGCCCTATATCGTCGACCATGCCGATTATGTCGGGTCGACCAGCGGCATCCTGGACTTTGCCAAGACGATGCCGGGCGACACGCTGATCGTCGCCACCGAACCGCATATCATCCATCAGATGCAAAAAAGCGTGCCGGACAAGAATTTCATCGGCGCGCCGGGCGCGGACGGCAACTGCAACTGCAATATCTGCCCCTATATGGCGCTCAACACGATGGAGAAACTCTATCTGTCGCTGCGCGACCTCAGCCCGCGCATCGAGATGGACGAGACGCTGCGCGTGGCCGCCAAGAAGAGCCTGGACCGGATGCTGGAAATGGCCAGCGGTACGGTCGGCCAGGGCGATCTGGGCGCACGCTGAGGATAGGCGGGGGAGGTCGGTCACATGGTCAACCTCCCCGACAGCGACTTCGGCCTTTTCTATTATATCCTCGAATGGGCGATCCGCATCGGTGCGCTGATCGCCGTGCCCTTTCGCCGGACGCCGGCGGCGACGCGGGCCTGGCTGCTGCTGATCTTCTTCCTGCCGGTGCCTGGGCTGATCCTGTTCTGGATCATCGGCAGCCCGCGCTTTCCCGAATGGCGGCGCGCCCGGTTCGGCGAGCTTGATCCCTGGTTCGGCGGCATTGCCGCGCGGCTGCTGCCCCATGCGCCATCACCCGACCCTGATCGCGCGCCGATCGTCGACCTTGCCGCAAAGCTGGGCAAGATGCCGGCGACCGGCGGCAACAAGGTCGATCTGATCTTCGACTATATCGTCGCGATCGACCGGCTGGTGGCGGACATCAACGCCGCGCAGCACAGCATCCGCATCCTCGTCTATATCTTTGCCGATGATGCGGTGGGGCGGCGGGTGGCCGATGCGCTGGGCGCGGCGGTCAAGCGCGGCGTCACCGTGCAGGTGATGTATGACCCGGTCGGATCGCGGCCCTGGCGCAAGGGGATGGAGGCGATGCTGACGGCAGCGGGCGTCGAGCTGTGCGCCGCCCTGCCGTTCCGCTGGATCCGCGGGCGGACAAGGCGCGACATGCGCAACCATCGCAAGCTGTTCGTGATCGACGGGACGATCGGCCATGTCGGATCGCAGAATATCGTCGCGCGCGACTTCAAGCCCGGCATCGTCAACCAGGAGCTGGTGGCGCGGGTGACCGGGCCGGTGGTGGCGGAGCTGGAGGCGCTGGTGCGGGCCGACTGGTATATGGAGACGCATCAGTTGCCCGAGGGGCCGGTGGTCATTCCCGAGCCGGCCGGCGACGCGGTGACGCAATTGCTGCCGAGCGGGTCCAACTATCCGCTGGAAGGGTTCAAGACTTTGCTGGTGTGGCAGCTGCACCAGGCGCGCAGCCATGTGATGCTGGTGACGCCCTATTTCATTCCCGACGATGATCTGGTCGATGCGATGCGCACGGCGGTTGTGCGCGGGGTGAAGGTCGACCTGATCGTGTCCAAGCCGGTGGACCAGTGGCTGGTCCATGCGGCGCAGGCCTCTTATTATGCCGAACTGATGGCGGCGGGCATCGGCATCCATGCCCATCGGCCCGAATTCGTCCATGCCAAGACGGTCAGCATCGACGGCCGGCTGGCGGTGGTCGGCTCCTCCAATGTCGACATGCGCAGTTTCGAACTGAACGAGGAGGCGAGCCTGCTCATCTATGACGCGGAAACGGTGGCGGCGGTGGAGCTGGTGCAGCGCCGTTTCATGGCGCGGGCGGAGACGCTGGACCGCGAAACATGGCGGGCGCGGCCGCTCTATCGCAAGGTTGCGGAAAATGTCGCGCGGATGGTCGGCTCGCTGTTGTAACGGCCCCGCATCATCGCCTATCGCATCGGGCCATGAGACATAAGCTGACGCTCCGTTCCGCCCTGATGGCGATCGCCATCGCTTCCGCCCCTGCCCTGATCGCTGCCGCGCCCGCCACGGGCGATGATCCCTATCTCTGGCTGGAGGATATCGAGGGCACAAAGGCGATCGCGCAGGTCGAGCAGTGGAATGGCGAGACGGAAAAGCTGTTGCGCGCCAGCCCGGGGTTCGAGGCGGACCGGGCGCGGGCGCGCGCGATCCTGGACGATGAAAGCCAGATTGCGGTGCCCGACAAGGTGATGGGCGATCGCGTCACCAACTTGTGGCGCGACGCGAAAAATCCGCGCGGGCTGTGGCGGTCGAGCGACCTGGCCTCCTATCTGGCGGGCAAGCCCAACTGGACGACGATCATCGACGTCGATGCGCTGGGCAAGGCGGAGGGTAAGAGCTGGGTCTGGCATGGCGCCGATTGCCTGGCGCCCGATTACAGCCGCTGCCTGATCTCGCTGAGCGCGGGCGGCACCGATGCCGATGTGGTGCGCGAATATGACCTGACCACCGGCAAGTTCGTCGAGGGCGGCTTCACCCTGCCCGAAGCCAAGAGCGACGTCGCCTGGGCCGACAAGGACACGCTGCTGGTCGGCACCGATTATGGCGCGGGATCGCTGACCGCGTCGGGCTATCCGCGCATCGTCAAGCGCTGGAAGCGGGGCACGCCGCTGTCATCGGCGACCTTGGTCAAGGAAGGCGTGGACAGCGACATTTCGGTGCGGCCGCGCGTCGAGCAGGATGGGGCCAAGCGCTGGGTCTTCATCGACCGGGCGCTGACCTTCTACACCAACGACCTCTATATCGAGGGTGCGAACGGCCAGCTGATCCGCACGCCGGTGCCCGATACGGCGGATTTCCGTGGCCTGATCGACGGGCAGATGATCGTGCTGCTGAACAAGCCGCTGGGTGATATTCCGACCGGATCGCTGGTGTCCTGGCCGATCACCGATGTGGCGGCGGGCAAGGCGGGGGCGCCGCAGGTCGTGCTGAAGCCGACCGCGACCACCGTGGTCGAGGAAGTGCGCACCACCGACCATATCCTGTGGGTGAAGCAGCTCGACAATGTGTCGGGCGCGCTGCTGGCGATGACCCGCGATGCCGCCACCGGCCGCTGGACCAGCCGTTCGGTGCCGCTGGCCGACAAGGCGACGGTCCATCTGGTCGGCACCGACGACAAGGGCGACCGGGTCTTCGCCTCGGTCGAGGGGATGCTGACGCCGCCCAGCCTGATGGTGGCGGGGGCGCAGGGGACGGCGCAAACCATCCAGCAACTGCCCGCGCGCTTCGACGCTAGCCAGTTCGTCGTGGAGCAGCGCTTCGCCACGTCGAAGGACGGGACGAAGGTGCCCTATTTCCTGGCGCGCAAGAAGGGCGTGACGGGGCCGGTGCCGGCGTTCATCCATGCCTATGGCGGGTTCCGCGCGGCGCAGACGCCGACCTACCTTACCACCGAACCCTATCGCGCCGGGCCGCTGGGCCTGTTCTGGGTCGAGGATGGCAATGCCTATGTGCTCGCCAATATCCGCGGCGGCGGCGAATATGGCCCGGCCTGGCATCAGGATGCGCTGCGCGAGAAAAGGCAGAATGCGTTCGATGATCTGGCGGCAGTGGCCGAGGATCTGGTCAAGACCGGCGTGTCGACCAAGGGCGATATCGGCATTTCCGGCCGCTCCAATGGCGGCGTGCTGGTGGGCGCGGCGATGACGCAGCGGCCTGACCTCTATGGCGCGGTGATCGCAGGATCGCCGCTGGAGGACATGAAGCGCTATTCGCATCTGTCGGCCGGCGCGTCGTGGGTGGCGGAATATGGCGATCCCGATGTGCCGTCCGACTGGGCGTTCATGTCCAGATGGTCGCCCTATCAGAATGTGAAGACCGGGGTGCAGTATCCGCCGGCCTTCTTCTACCTGTCGACCAAGGATGACCGGGTGCATCCGGGCCATGCGCGCAAGATGGCGGCGAAGCTGAAGGCGACCGGCAGCACGGTCTATTATCATGAATATCGTGAGGGCGGCCATTCGGTCGGCGCCGACCATGCCGAGGATGCGGTGCGCGCGGCGCTGCTGCACGCCTTCCTGACCCGCGAACTGGTGGAGAAGAAGAAGTGAGCGCGGCTTTCACGCTGGAAGGGTTCGACCTCGACGCCTTTGTCGCTTCGACGCTGGCGGAGGATCTGGGGCCGGATGGCCGCGACGTCACCAGCGAGGCGGTGATCCCGGCCGATGCGATCTTCGACGGGGTCATGGACAGCCGCGACGCGGTGACGCTCGCCGGGCTGCCGATCGCGGTCGCCTTCTTCCGGGCGCTCGATCCCGATGTCGAGATCGAGCTGCTGCATCAGGATGGCGACCGGGTGGCGGCCGGGACCGACATCATGCGCATCCGGGGCAAGGCGCGCGCGCTGCTGACGGCCGAGCGGTCGGCGCTCAACACGGTGCAGCATCTGACCGGCATCGCCACCATGGCCCGCGCCTATGTCGACGCGATCCTGGGCACGGGCGCGACTTTGCTGGATACGCGCAAGACCATTCCGGGCCTGCGCCGGCTGGAGAAATATGCCACCCGCATGGGCGGCGCGACCAATCATCGCATGGGCCTGTGGGATGCGGCGATGATCAAGGACAATCATGTCGCGGTCGCCGGATCGGTCGAGGAAGCGGCGCGCCGTGCAGTCGCCGCCGGCATCGCCCAGATCATCGTCGAGGTCGACCGGGTTGACCAGATCGAGCCCGCGCTGGCCGCAGGCGCCACCCATTTGCTGCTCGACAATATGGATGCAGCCACGCTGCGCGGCGCCGTGACCCTGGTCGGCGGACGGGTGCCGACCGAAGCATCGGGCGGCGTCACGCTGGAGACGATCCGCGCCAAGGCGGAGACCGGCGTCACCTATATCAGCGTCGGCCGCCTCACCCAATCTGCCCCTGCCGCCGACATCGGACTGGATTTTTCCCATGCGTAACCTGATTTTCGCTCTCGCCCCCATTCTGACCCTTGCCGCCCTGCCCGGCACTGCGCTCGCCCAGGCGGCCTATTGCAGTCCGCCCAGCCAGCCGGCCCGGCCCGAACCGGAACTGCCCAGCGACAAGGAGCCCAAGCGCGTCCTGCCGATCGGCAGCTATACGCTGGCGATCAGCTGGTCGCCGCAATATTGCGCGACCGCCAAGGGGACGGGAAACAGCGTCCAGTGCGGTGGGCGCAATGGCAAGTTCGGCTTCACCCTGCATGGCCTGTGGCCCGACGGCTATGGCAAGGAATGGCCGCAATATTGTCGTGCGACCGATCTGGTGCCGCGCGCGGTGATCCGCCAGAATATGTGCGCCACCCCCTCGGCCCAGTTGATCCAGCATGAATGGGCCAAGCATGGCACCTGCATGGCGACCAAGCCGGAGCTGTATTTCAACCTGTCGCGCGCCTTCTATGAATCGCTGCGCTATCCCGACATGGCGGCGCTGTCGCGGCGTCCGAACCTGACCGCCGGCCAGTTTGCCCAGGCTTTCGCCAAGGCCAACAAGGGCATGACGGCGGACATGATGCGCGTCACCACGACGCGCGACAACAAGCTGAGCGAAGTGTGGCTGTGCATGGACCGGGCGCTGGAATTCACCCGCTGCCCCGGCCATCAGGGCGGCGTGCCCGACAGCGCCTATGTGAAGATCACGCCCGGCCCGATCATCCTCAATCCCCGCCGCCCGGTGCCGCCGCCAGCCAATCCGACCAAGCGGCCGGGGTTGATGCTGGATCTCGACCCCAACGCCCAGCCGCCGGCCGAGGGTAACTGACGGAAATCAGCCGTCGATCGTCACCGTCGAGGGATGGTGACGATCGAGATGCTTGCGGATGATGCGCAGATTCTTCGTGTTCGACTTGTAGAGAAAGTCGAAGATATCGCCGGCAAAGGGGATGGCACCGACCAGCGTGTCGACGCCGACATTGGCGGCCATCCGGGTGATCTGCCATTTGGACAGGCCGAGATTCCGGGCTTCCCACACGATCCAGGCGCCCATGGCGGCGGTCGCGATGTCGCCGACGACGGGCACGAGGCCGACAAGGCTGTCGAGGCCCACCCGCCGCTTCGTGCCGGGGATGACGAACAGCCCTTCCAGGAGGGCCTCCATCATCTCGATCCGGCGGCGGATCGAGACAGGATCGCGGCCGAAGCCGGGCATGTCACGAACAAGGTCATCGAATTGCTTGGTCGAAACGGGCATTCCATCACTCTCCAAAGCCCTGTGCTGCCGGATAACGTCCAGCGCGGCAAAAAGGGCGCAGACCCTTAATTGGTGCTGCGGAAGAGATGGTTCAATGGGTGACGGCCACGCGGCGAGGGCAGGAAGCCGCTGAGCCGTTTCGACACCAGCGACCAGCGGATCGGCGCGCCGAGCGGGATATAGCCGTCATGGCCCTGAATCAGGCCTACCGCCTGGGCGACGCGGGCGGCGCGTTCCTCCGCCGTGCTGGCGAGGCTGGCGGCCTGCAGCGCGGATTCGCCTTCCGGGCTGCAGTGAATCTTGCGGGCGCAGCCGATCCGGCCGAGATACCAGAGCGCGCTGTCATAAGCGGCGACCTCGTCGATCAGGGTGAGGTCCGCCTTGTCGGCCAGGTCGACCCGCTCTGCGGCAAGGCCGATGGCACCCAGATCGCGCGACAGCAGGCCGAACAACAGGGTCGAGCCGGGGCCGGCGGGTAGGGCGATGCGCAGCGGCGGTGGATTGCCATGGGCGGCGCGCCAGCGGTCGATGATGGCCCGGCCCTGCGCCCGGCGATCATCCATCGCCTGCCCGACCCAGGCGGGCGTGGGCGGCGCGACCGGCAGGTCGAGCTGGCCGGGCAGCAATTGCTCGCTGATCGCCCAGCCGCCCAGCGGGAACATCTGGAGCAGCTGGTTGCGATCGACCGCCATGTTGATCGCGGCGCGCACGCCGTCATCGTCGAGCAGATCACCCTTGCCGGTAATGGCAAGGCCCAGCAGCCCCTGCACCGGGTCCATGCGCACGGCGTCGCGATCGATGCCGGCGGGCACCAGCAAGGGCAGGTCGGCATAGCGGCCGCCCAGCACCAGCGCCGACTGTTTTTCGCGGAATCGGATGATGGCGAGGGCCGCGCGCTCAGGTCGCAAGATTCGAGTCTGCCAGGCGGGGACGCCGCCTTCCTCCTCATCGCTGTCGGCATCGTCGCCGCTCAGGCGATCGACCGGGGTCAACATTGCCGCGCCGCGCTGCCAGGCGCTGCGATAAGGGCCGGTGCCGCCGTCGCGGGACAGCACCGCCATTTGCGGCTGGGCCAGCATCTGCAGCACATAGGGGCGGGCGGCGGCCATGCGAATCTCGATCACCTCGCCGGTCATCGGCACGACCGCCTGCACCGCGTCGAGCGGCCCGTCGGGGTCGAGCTGGCGCAGCATTTCGATCCGCGCCATCAGCATGCGGGCGACATCGGGCGCGGTGACGCGCGCGCCATTGGCCCAGAAGGCGCGGCGCAGGCGGAAAATATAGCTGCGCCCGTCATCCTCCACCACCCAGCGCTGGGCGAGGGCGGGCAGGATGTCGCCGCCGGCATCGAAGGCGACCAGCCCCTGGGCGGTGGCTTCCAGGATCAGCTTGGCGGCCGGATTGGGCAGGTTCGGCAAGGGCTTGGCGAGTTCGGCGCGGTTGCCGATGACGCTGACGACGACCGGGCCGCTGCCTTCGTTAGAGCAACTGCCGAGCGCAAGGCTAAGGCTGGCCCCGGCGATCAGGGCAGCGCGGCGCGACAGGCGACGCAGGCGGGGCGGGACGGCGAACATGCAGGAACGGGCTTAAAGCGTTTTCCAATCAGGTGGAATCACCTGATGACTCGGAAAACGCGGGAAATCAAAAATATGGAGCAGCCGATCCGGCACAGCCGGATCGAAATCTGCTCCAGCCCGATGGGGCGCCGCCGCCAACCGCGATCGGCGCTTTTGTCGATGTCACAAAACCGACATCTGAAAGACGCTGCGATGTAACATAAAATTCATACTGGCGTCCCCGAACCAGGGGAATGAACAGGAATGACGCTCCGATTGCGACTGGCCGCCGGCACCGCGCTGGCGACGCTGATGCTATCCACGCCGGCACAGGCGCAGGATAATGCGGCCTTGCAGCGCCAGATCGACGAACTCAAGGCGCAGGTGCAGGCGCTGACCGCCGCACTGGCCGCCAACAAGGGCACGCAGCCGGTGGCGTCCGCGCCAGCGCCTGTCGTTGAATCCGCTGCGGCGCCCGTTGCCCTTGCTGCCGCGCCGGTCGCACCGGCCGCCGTTCCGGCGTCGGCGACCCCGCCCAAGTCCAAGGCCTGGTATGAGAAGCTGTCGCTGCGCGGCTATACCCAGATGCGCTACAATGCCTTTCTGTCGGGCGACGACACGGCGCTGGCCGGCCAGTCGCGGCTCCGCTCGGTCCATGACAGTTCGATCTCGGACCGTGGCAGCTTCTCGCTGCGTCGGGCGCGGCTGGTGCTGCAGGGCGATGTGTCGGACCGGGTGTCGCTCTATCTCCAGTCCGATTTCGCGTCGGCGGTGAACAATCAGGCGGGTAGCGAGCGGCGCGAGGGCTTCGTCCAGTTGCGCGATGCCTATGCCGATGTCTTCCTCGACAAGGACAAGAATTGGCGTGTGCGCTTCGGTCAGTCGAAGGTGCCGTTCGGCTGGGAAAATATGCAGTCCTCGTCCAACCGTCTGACGCTGGACCGCAGCGACGCGATCAACAGCGCGGTGCCGAGCGAGCGCGATCTGGGCATTGTCGGCTATTATACGCCGACGTCGGTGCAGCAGATCTGGGACCGGCTGGGGCATGACGGGCAGAAGCTGTTCGGCAATTATGGCGCCTTTGGCCTGGGTGTCTTCAACGGGCAGGGCACCAACCGGACCGAGCAGAATCGTGGGCTGATGAAGGTCGCCTTTGCGACCTGGCCGTTCGAACTGGACGGGCTGGGCGGTGCCTTTGAGGGGCAGGTGCTGGAAATCGGCGGATCGGCGATGATGAACGATGTGCAGCCCGAACTGCGCAGCGGCGGCGTCAGCACGATCGCCTATGTTGATGATCGCGTCGGCCTTCACGCCATTCTCTATCCCCAGCCCTTCGGCATCCAGGCCGAATGGAATTGGGGCAAGGGACCGGAATATGACGTCGCCAGCCAGTCGATCGAGACCAAGAATCTGAGCGGCGGCTATGTCCAGATGATGTATCGCCTGCCGACCGAAACGATCGGCGCGCTGATGCCCTATGCCCGCTGGCAGCATTATCGCGGCGGGTGGAAGGCCGGCACCAACGCGCCGCGCCTGGAAACCGACGAGTTCGAACTGGGGATCGAATGGCAGCCGTGGAAGGCGCTGGAATTCACCTTCGCCTATGCCCGGATGAAGCGCGCCGAAGCCGACGAACGGCGCACCGGCCGGGCGGAAGGCAATCTGATCCGCACTCAGGTGCAGTGGAACTACTGACCGGCCAATCTACCCTCAGGGCGTGACCGGCGGTAGCGGATCCTTCTGTGCTGCGGCCTTGCCGTCGGGGTTGAAGAGCATGATCCGGTCCTGGGTTGCGTCATAGCGCGGCCAGGCGGCAAGGCCGGTGCCGTTCGGATCGCCGCCGCGCGCGAAATTGACGATATAGGCGCTGATGGTGCGGCCCATCTCATTGTCGCGCGGTGTTGTCGCGGCGCCATATTTGATCGCCTGGGTGTCGAAGAAATAGGGGATGTCGGTGGCATGGCCGGCGCCCGGCTTGCCGACCGAGGTCGCGACATAGTCGAAGCGATAGGCATAGACCGGCAGCTTGGCCGCCGCGAGGGTGGCGGCGACGGTGCGGGCGCCGCCGACCATGAAGCCGGTCGGCCCGCCAATGTCGGCGCCGGTCGCGCCGACCATCACCGGCACATGAGCGAAATTGCCGGCGGCATAGGCATCAGCGGGATTGACTGCGATCTGCCCGTCGGGGAAGGGCGGGCTGTAGGGGCCGAGCTGGCCCTTGAACATGCCTTCGAGGTTGAGGCCGTCGATCACCTGATCGGCGGGCAGCGCGCGCAGCGCCTTGAGCGTGGCGGCGTCGCTGCCCTTGATCCCCTTGGTCCCGGCGAAGGCTTCGCCGATCGTGGCGGCGCTGCCATCCTGTGGACCGCGCATCTGCCCGTCGCCACCCGACATGATGACCGCGCGCTGGAACAGGCCCTGCGACAGCGGCGAGGTCAGCAGCGCATGGACCGACATGCCGCCCGCGCTTTCGCCGATGATGGTGATATTGGCGGGATCGCCGCCGAAGCGGGCGATGTTGCGCTTCACCCATTGCAGCGCCGCGACCTGGTCCATCAGGCCGTAATTGCCGGTGAGGCCCTTGTCCTCGTTCGCAGCAGCCAGGGCGGGGTGGGCGAAGGTGCCGAAACGGCCGAGCCGATAGTTGAAGCTGACCACCATCAGCCCCTGCTTCGCCAGCGCCGCGCCCGAATAGGTCGGCGGCGACGATCCGCCATTCACGAAGCCGCCGCCATAGATCCAGAACAGGACCGGCAGCCTGGCGGTGGTGCCGGCAGGCTTCCAGACATTGGCGTAGAGGCAGTCTTCGGCCGGCGGGGTGCCGAGCGGCGCGGCATCGCTGGGGAAGGGCAGCTGCATGCAGTCGTTGCGATAGGCGGTCGTCTCCCGCACGCCCTGCCAGCGGGTGACGGGCTGGGGCATGCGCCAGCGCAGATCGCCGACCGGCGGTGCGGCGAAGGGAATGCCCTTCCAGCTTTCCACTCCGGCGTCGAGCGTGCCATGGACGATTCCCGCCTCGGTCTGGACCATCTGTGGCTGGGGCGTGGGGGAACGGGCGGCGAGGGGCGCCGTGCCAAGGATGCTGGTGCCGAGTAACAGGGCGCCCAGCCCGATGATAGTGGTCCGCTGCATCGCCTGCATCCTCCATTCCATTCTGTGGGCGGGAATAGAGGCAAATTTGGCGGCGAAATCAATCGGCTTGATCGGGCGCTTGATCGGGCAAAGAAAAAGGGGCGGCTCCGTTAGGAACCACCCCATATCTCTCCGGCCGAAACCGGAAGGCTGGGCCTCGCCGAAGCGAGGCCGAACAGCTTACTTCAGCTCGACGGTCGCGCCGGCTTCTTCCAGCTGCTTCTTCAGCTTTTCAGCTTCGTCCTTGCTGGCGCCTTCCTTGACAGCCTTCGGGGCGCCTTCGACCAGAGCCTTGGCTTCGGTCAGGCCCAGGCCGGTGATGGCGCGGACTTCCTTGATGACGTTGATCTTCTTGCCACCGTCGCCGGTCAGGATCACGTCGAATTCGGTCTGCTCTTCAGCAGCCGGAGCAGCGGCAGCGGCCGGGCCGGCAACGGCGACGGCAGCAGCGGCCGAAACGCCCCACTTTTCTTCCAGAGCCTTCGACAGCTCAGCGGCTTCGAGGACGGTGAGGGCCGAGAGCTGATCGACCAGAGCGTTGATGTCTGCCATGATATATTTCCTTCTAAGCGGGGGAAGCCCCGCAATATGATGTTGAAACGATTACAAGAAGTCGGTCGGGGCCAATCAGGCCGCTTCCTTCTCCGCATAGGCGTTGAAGACACGCGCGAGCTGCGCTGCCGGTGCCTGGGTGACGGTTGCGAGCTTGGTAGCCGGAGCGACGATGAGGCCGATCAGCTTTGCACGCAGTTCATCCAGCGACGGCATCGATGCCAGGGCCTTGACGCCCTCCGCATCGAGCAGCACTTCGCCCATCGCGCCGCCAACGATCTCAAGCTTGTCGTTGGTCTTCGCGAATTCGACCGCAACCTTGGCGGCTGCGACCGGATCGGCCGAGGTGGCAAGGCCGACGGGGCCGGTCAGCAGGTCGCTGATCGAGCCGTAGGCGGTGCCGTCAAGGGCGATACGGGCGAGGCGGTTCTTCGTAACCTTGTAGGACGCACCGGCGTCGCGCATCTTCTGGCGCAGGACAGTCGACTGGGCGACGGTCATGCCGAGGTTGCGGGTCACGACGACCACGCCAACTTCTGCCAGCTCTGCGTTCAGCGCGGAAACGACCTCAGCTTTCTGATTACGATCCATGCCATTACTCCACTTCATGTCCATCGGACGACCCGATGGACGGCAAAAGCCCGTGCGTTTCCGCACAGGGCAATAGTCCGAAGGGGAGAGATCGACTGGCCGTGTCTCCGTTTCAGGAAAACAGGCAGACCCGAATCGGGCGCGTGGCCCATCCGGTAAAGAACTTTTCCCCGTCTAGGCTGGAGATTAAGAAGGGCAAATTCCCTTCACCAACTGTCTCGGACGGAAGACCAATGGCGTGAGCCACGGGTCTGCTGCTGGCGCCCCTACAGATTTCGGGTCATGCTGTCACGTGGAATCTGGCGTCGTGGCGGGATGCGCATGACGTCGTCAGGACTGCCCCAGTGCAGCCTTGCTGCGCTCGCCCACGATGCGGTTGACCGATATGCTGTCGAGAACGGTCTTCGACGATGGAGCGCCTGGTTTCAGGAAGATCAGGAATGTCTCTCCCACCTCACCTTGCAGCGCATCGCCATTTCCCGGCCATTCGCAGCTGTCTTGGGCTATGGGCTTGAGCTGGAAACTCTGAAGCTTTCCTGTTCCCTTCAGCCAGCGAACAGGGCGCAGCCATACCTTCGGCTTCGATAGTGAATCGTCAAAGGTGACGGCCTCCGCCAGCAGGACGCGATCTGCCGAGGCCCAATTCTTCGCGTCTCTTTGCCGCTGAAATCGGTCGACTTCCTTCTGATCCCTGCGCACGCGCTCGGCTTCGAACGGTTCGAGGCGTCTGGCATAGGCATCGTCGCTCTCACCCTCCAGGCGGGAAAGGGTCGGTGGTGGTGGAGGAAGACACGCTATCGCGCTGTTCATCGACGCCGTCAAAAGGCTGGCCGTGATCAGCGAGACGATGCGTGCCTTCATCCAGGGTCAGACCCGGTCCGCCTGCACCACCGTATCGAGGGCGCGGAGTGCGGAGACGATGCGGCTGAGATGTTGGGCGTCGGCCACTTCCAGATCGATGATGTCGGTGTGGAAGGGGCCTTCGCGATTGACCAGTTGCAGGTTGAGGATGTTCGCCTTGGTCGCGCCGAAGACATTGGCGACGGCGGCGAGCGCGCCGGGCTGGTTCTTGACGATGACCTGCAATCGGGCGGTGCCGCCCTTGGACTTGCTGTCCCAGCTCAGGTCCACCCAGTCGTCGTCCTGGCCGGCCTCCAGCGTGCGGCAGTCGATGGTGTGGACCTCGATCGGCTCGCCGGTGCGACGGATGCCGACGATGCGGTCGCCGGGCACCGGGTGGCAGCATTCGCTCAGCTTGAAGGCGATGCCCGGCGTCAGGCCGCGGATCGAGACCGGGGCATGCTGGCGCGGATGGGCGTCTTCCAGTTCCTGGCCGCTGGTGGAGCCGGGGATCAGCGCCTCCATCACTTCGGAATCGAGCAGGCGATGGGTGGCGATCGCCACCATCAGCGAGGCGCGATCCTCCAGCTTCAATCGCTTGAGCGCGGCATTGAGTGCCTTGTCGCCCAACTCGCTCGCCAGTTCGGGCGAGAAGCGGCCGATGATTTCCTCATAGAGTTTTTCGCCCAGCGCCACTTCCTCGCCGCGCTGCTTCTGGCGGATGAAGCGGCGGATGGCGGCGCGCGCCTTGCCGGTGATGGCAAAGGTCAGCCAGCCGGGCTGCGGCTCCTGCCCGGCCGACTTGAGAATCTCGACCTGGTCGCCATTTTCGAGGGATGTGCGCAGCGGCACCACCCGGCCATTCACCTTTGCCCCGACCGTCTGGTTGCCGAGCGAGGTGTGGACGGCATAGGCGAAATCGACCGGGGTCGATCCCTTGGGCAGCTGGTGCAGCTCGCCCTTGGGTGAGAAAGCGAAGATGCGATCCTGATACATCGCCATGCGGGTATGTTCGAGCAGCTCGTCCGCATCCTGGCTCTGTTCCAGGATTTCGACCAGGTCGCGCAGCCAGGCGGCATTCTGGTCGGTGGCATCGCCCTTCTGCTTGTAGGCCCAATGTGCCGCGAGGCCGAGTTCGGCGTCATTATGCATGTCGCGGCTGCGCAACTGCACCTCGATACGGGCATTTTCCTGATGGATGACCGTGGTGTGCAGCGAGCGATAGCCGTTGCGCTTGGGGGTGGAGATATAATCCTTGAACCGGCCCGGCACCATCTTGAAGGTCTGGTGGATGACGCCCAGCGCGCGATAGCAATCCTCGGTCGTCTCGGTGATGACGCGGAAGGCCATGACGTCGGTCAGCTGTTCAAAGCTGATGTGCCGTTCCTGCATCTTCTTCCAGATGGAATAGGGATGCTTCTCGCGCCCCGACACGGTCACCGACAGGTTGTGGCCGCCCAGCAGCAATTGCAGTTCCGCGCCGATCCGGTCGACCTTGTCATGGCCGCCTTCCTTCAACTGCTCCAGTCGCTTGGTGATGCTGTCATAGGCTTCGGGTTCCAGCACCCGGAAGGCGAGCAGCTGCATCTCGCGCATGAAGTCATACATGCCGATCCGCTCCGCCAGCGGGGCATAGATGTCCATCGTCTCCTTGGCGATGCGGCGGCGCTTCTGCTCATTCTTGATGAAGTGCAGCGTGCGCATATTGTGCAGCCGGTCGGCCAGCTTCACCAGCAGCACGCGGATATCGTCCGACATGGCGAGCAGGAACTTGCGCAGATTCTCCGCCGCCCGCTCATTTTCGGACATCGCTTCGATCTTGGAGAGCTTGGTCACGCCGTCGACCATGCGGGCGACATCCTTGCCGAACGCTTCCTCGATCTCGTCATAGGTGACCAGCGTATCCTCGATCGTGTCGTGCAGCAGCGCGGTCACGATCGTCTGGTCGTCCAGATAGAAGTCGGTCAGGATACCGGCGACCTCGATCGGATGGCTGAAATAGGGGTCGCCGCTGGCGCGCTTCTGGCTGCCATGCTTCTGGACAGAAAAGACATAGGCGCGGTTGATCATCGCTTCATCCGCATCCGGATCGTAGCGTTTTACCCGTTCGACAAGTTCATATTGGCGTAGCATCGTTTCCCGATTGTGTGGGAAGTGCCTTGCTGCGCAACCAAAAAATCCCGTTTTGTGATATTTGGGTTCCGTTTGTGCAACTTTTGCAACGATTGCCGCTTTGCGCTATTGGTGTGGCATCATGAAACATAATCTTGCCCAGGATCTGGAACAATGTGCCCTTCCCGCCGCGCTGGAGGCGATGGGCGAGCGCTGGTCCTTCCTGATCCTGCGTGGCGCCCTGTCGGGCATCCGCCATTTCGAGGAGTTCCAGTCGACGCTGGGCATCGCCCGCAACATCCTGGCGAACCGGCTGTCGCGGCTGGTCGAAAACGGCATCATGCTGCGCCAGCCGATGCAGTGCGACCGGCGCAAGGTCGAATATCGGCTGACCGAGAAGGGCCAGGAACTGGCCCCGGCGATGATCGCGCTGCGCCAGTGGGGCGAAAAATGGGGCTGTGCGCCGCCTTTCTGCCAGGTGCTGGCGGACAAGCGCGATGGTCAGCCGATCCGGCAGATCGCGGTGCTGGCGCATGACGGCCGCACGCTGGAGTTGAGCGATCTGGTCTGGCTGTGTCGTGACGAGGTCACGCCGATGACGCAAGAGCCGGCCGTGGCGGCCTGACGATCGGATCTGAACCGACGGGACGACTTCACCATGGCGCTGAAATCGCCTAGGTTGGCGGCAATGTCAGTCCATCCCCTTCAGCCCAAACCCTTTTTCGCGGACAAGAATCGCGCCTTCTGGAACCTCCAGTCGCTTGGCTGGGCCGGGGCCTTCCTGCTGCGCGGGTCGTCCACCATCGCCAATGGTCAGCCGCTGTCCAGCCTGATCCCGGTGCTGATCTCCACCGTTACAGGCTATTCGGCGACCCTGCTGATCGCAGTGGCCTTCCGATTCCTGCAGAAACAGCGGCCGATCCTCACCTGGGGCGCATCGATCGTCACCGTGGTTGCCGCCGCCGCGATGGTCGCCTTCATCGATGCCTGGGTCTTTTCGACCCAGAACAAGGGCAGCGAGACGGCTGGGCTGCAACTGTTCCTGGGCGCCTTCTATCTGTCGATGACGCTGCTCGGCGCCTGGTCGGCGCTCTACTATGCGATCAATTTCTACCTGACGGTGGAGGAGCAGGCGGACCAGCTGCTGCATCTGGAGAATCAGGCGTCGAGCGCGCAACTCGCCATGCTGCGCTATCAGCTCAATCCGCATTTCCTGTTCAATACGCTCAACTCCATATCGACGCTGGTGCTGCTCAAGGAAACGACACGCGCCAATGCGATGCTGTCGCGGCTGTCCTCCTTCCTGCGCTACACGCTCATCAACGAGCCGACCGCCCAAGTGACGCTGGAGCAGGAGGTCGAGACGCTGAAACTCTATCTGGAGATCGAGAAGATGCGGTTCGAGGATCGGCTGCGGCCGGTGTTCGACATCGACCCGGCGGTGGCCCATGCCCGGTTGCCGTCGCTGCTGCTGCAGCCATTGGTGGAAAATGCGATCAAATATGCGGTGACGCCCAAGGAGGAAGGCGCCGAAATCTCTGTCATGGCGCAACCCGCCGGTGAAAATGTCCGGATCGTCGTATCGGACAGTGGGCCGGGATTGAACGACGGTGCGATGAAGCCACACATTCCCGTCAGCGAGGGGACGGGCGTCGGCCTGCCGAACATCCGGGACCGGTTAATTCAGGCCTTCGGGGAACGACAGAGGTTCGAAACGCGTTCCACGCAAAGCGGTTTTTCGGTCATCATCGAAATTCCGCTTAACATGGATGAAACATCGAAAGTGGCCGCATGACCATCAGAACAATCCTCGTCGACGACGAAAGCCTGGCTATCCAGGGTCTTAAGCTTCGTCTGCAAGCGCATGAGGATGTCGAAATCATCGAGACATGCACCAATGGCCGCGAAGCCATCCGTGCCATCAAGACGCACAAACCCGACCTCGTGTTCCTCGATATCCAGATGCCCGGTTTCGACGGCTTTTCCGTCGTCCAGGGCATGATGGAGGTCGAACCGCCTTTGTTCATCTTCGTCACCGCCTATAGCGACCATGCGATCCGCGCCTTCGAGGCGCAGGCGGTCGACTATCTGATGAAGCCGGTGGACGAAGGCCGCCTGGCCGATGCGCTCGACCGGGTGCGGTTGCGCCTGTCGGACAAGAAGCAGGTGCAGGAAGCGGAAAAGCTGCGCGAGGTGCTGGCCGAGGTCGCCCCCCAGGCGATGAGCGATTTCTCCGCCGCCGGGGATGAGGATGCGCCGGCATCCAACCGTTTCGAAAAGCTCATCAACATCAAGGATCGCGGGCAGATTTTCCGCGTCGACGTGGATTCGATCGAGCGGATCGACGCGGCGGGCGACTATATGTGCATCTATACCGCCGACAACTCGCTGATCCTGCGCGAGACGATGAAGGATCTGGAAAAGCGGCTCGACCCGCGCAATTTCCAGCGCGTCCATCGCTCGACCATCGTCAACCTGAGCCAGGTGCGCCAGGTAAAGCCCCATACCAACGGCGAATGCTTCCTGGTGCTGGAATCCGGCGCCCAGGTGAAGGTCAGCCGTTCCTACCGCGACGTCGTCGCGCGTTTCGTCCACTGACGAAACGGCGCCGGCCGCCCGTGCAGGGGCGGCCGGCCGTTTGGTGCGGGATGGCCTGAACCGATCCCGCGCTTTTTCCTCAGTCCATCGTTCGCACCGGACGGACGATCATCTCGTTCACATCGACATCGTCGGGCTGTTCCACCGCATAGGCGATGGCGCGGGCGATCGCGTCGGGCGTCAGGGCGATGGCGCGGAAATCCTCCATCGCGGCCGCCGCGCCGGCTTCGGTGATGGTGTGGGCCAGTTCGGATTCGACCACGCCGGGCGACACGATGGTGACGCGGATATCGTCATGCTCCATGCGCAGCCCGTCGGAAATGGCGCGCACCGCATATTTGGTCGCCGAATAGACGCCGCAGGTCGGCCAGACGCGATAGCCGCCGATCGACGAGATATTGACGAAATGGCCACTGTGCTGGGCCTTGAAGCGGGGCAGAGCGGCGGCGATGCCGTGCAGCACGCCGCGGATGTTGACGTCGATCATCCGGTCCCATTCCTCGACCTTCAGGCTGTCGAAGCGCGACAGCGGCATCAGCCCGGCATTGCTGACCAGCACGTCGATGCGGCCATATTCGGCCTCCGTCGCGGCAATGAACGCCTCGACATCGGCGCGGTCGGTGACGTCGAGCGCGCGGAAGGCGACCTGGCCGCCGGCGGCGTTCAGTTCTGCGGCGAGCGCGGCCAGCCGGTCGGTGCGGCGGGCGCCCAGCATCAGCTTCGCCCCGCGCGCCGCCAGCAGCCGCGCCGTGCCCTCGCCAATGCCGCTGCTGGCGCCGGTGATCGCGATGACCTTGTTCTCGATAGCCATGATTGAAGCTCCATCCTTGAGGCGGATCGACATCCGATCCGATGGAGCAGGAATGCGCCCGATTGACCCCGGAGCGGTAGAATGGTCCTGCGCCATGATTGTACGATATTCCGAATGATTGATCGGGCATGGCCATTATCGGGCTTATGGGCTATTCAGATTGCCTGAAATTCCTGGAAGGCGGTGTGCATGAGCCATGAGCATCTGGGCGAACAGATCGCCCGCCATATGGACGCGGACGGCATAGTCGACACGCGGATCCCGCGCCTGACGCTGGTGCGCTGGTCGCAGCCGGGCGAGCCGGTGCATATGCTCCAGCGCCCGGCGCTCTGCATCATCGCGCAGGGCGCCAAGCAGGTGCTGATGGGCGACGCGGTCATTGCCTATGGCCCGGCCAGCTATCTGGTCGCATCGCTCGACCTGCCGATCACCGGCACGGTGACGCAGGCGGATGGGGACAGCCCCTATCTCTGCTTCTGCCTCTATCTCGACCCGGCGATGCTGTCCGACATCGCGCTGGCCCTGCCGGCTGCTGCGGCGGTGGAGGAGGGGCGAGCGCTCTCGCTCCATCCGATCACGCCCGAACTGCTGGACGCGGCGAGCCGGCTCACCGGCCTGCTCGGCCAGCCGGACAGCGCCACGCTGCTGGCGCCCTTGGTCGAGCGGGAATTGCTGCTGCGGTTGATGATGGGGCCGAGCGGCGGGTTGCTGCGCGCGATTGCGAATGGTGACAGCCGCACCGGCCAGATCGCGCGCGCGATCCGCTGGCTCAAGGCGCATTATCGTGAGCCGTTCAGCGGCCCCGTGCTGGCCGATCTTGCCGGCATGAGCCTGTCGAGCTTCCACGATCATTTCCGCCGGGCGACGGCGATGACGCCGCTGCAATATCAAAAGCAGCTACGGCTCCAGCAGGCGCGGCAGATGATGCTGGCACAGCGGATCGACGCGGCCGAGGCCGGCTATCAGGTCGGCTATGACAGCCCGTCCCAGTTCAGTCGCGAATATCGCCGCCTGTTCGGCGCGCCGCCCCAGCGCGACGTCGGCCGGTTGCGCGCCATGCCGAACCGGGCGCTGGCGATTTGAGGGAGGCTCTCGCGCCGTTGCGCTGGCCCACTCCCTTGATGGGAGTCACTTGCCTCCCATCAACCCCTCCCGCCAGCGGGAGGGGGAACTTGTCTTAGCGGAACACCCATTGGCGGTTGAGGCCGAACACCACGGCGGGGGTGACGAAGATCATCGCCGGGATCGGCGACCATTCGGGCCAGCGCATATGGGTGACGCACAGATAGACCCACAGGGCATTCAGCGCATAGCTGACCAGCGAGACGGCAACGAAGCGGAAGCCGCGCGCGGCATGGCCCGACTGGCTGCCATGGCCGCGGAAGGTGAAGGCGTTGTGCAGCACATAGCCGATGGCCACGGCGCAGAGATAGCCGATGCCGTTGGCGACCTGAGGGTGGAGGCCGACGGGCGCCGCCAGCGTCCAGTAGATCGCCGCCTGGCAGGCGGTGATGAACAGGCCGGTCACGCCATAGCGCAATATCTGCCAGAACAGCGCCCGGTGGGCGGGCGTCAATTGGTCGATGATTTTCATGGAGCCCCGTTGCGCTTTGATGCGGAGCGTCTAATCCACCGGCCATGAACTTGCAAAGCTGGCCTGTATTTCGCGCCCGCGCGTCCCATTGGTTCGCGATCCTTACCGCCTATGCCGATCGCCACTGGAAGTGGCTGACCTTCCTGATCTGGATCGCGATCCTGGTCGGCATGCTGGTCGATCGCTGGCCCGCGATCCACTGGCTGACGCTGAGCGACACCGACGACAATATCCGCTTCGTCCAGGTGAAGGACTGGCTGGCGGGGCAGGGCTGGTATGATCTGCGCCAATATCGGCTCGATCCGCCCGGTGGCGCCAATATCCACTGGTCGCGGCTGGTCGACATCCCGCTCGCCGGGCTGATGCTGTTCTTCCGCGCCTTTGTCGAACAGGATCTGGCCGACCGGCTGGCCTGCGCGATTGCGCCGCTGCTGCCGCTGTTGCTGCTGATGCTGAGCCTGGGGTCGATCGCACGGCGGCTGGCGGGCGACGCGGTCGGCGCGCGCTGGGCCTGGCTGTTCGCGGTGCTGGCGCCGCTCGCCGCGCAGATGGGCCTGGGCATGTTCGCGCCGATGCGGATCGACCATCATGGCTGGCAGCTGGCGCTGGCACTGACGATGATGGCGGGCCTCATCGATCGCAACTGGCTGCGCGGCGGCGTGGTGGCGGGCGTGTCGAGCGCCCTGTCGGTGGCGATCGGCATGGAGATGATCGTCTATCTGGCCGCCGGTGGCGCGCTGGTGGCGCTGCGCTGGGTGTTCCGCGATGGGGCGGGGCGGCGGATGCTGCCCTATGGCCTCAGCCTCGCGGGGGCGACGTCGCTCTGCTACGTCCTCTTCGCCAGCTACGACAATCGCCACATGGTGTGCGACGCCATCTCGCCCATCTGGGTCGCGGTGTTCGGCGCGGCCGGCGCGGGCATGGTTTTGCTCAGCCGCCTGCCGCTGCGGCTCTGGTGGCAGCGGCTGATCGCCGGCATGATCGTCGGCGGCGTGGTGGGGCTGTTCTTCTTCCTGAACTGGCCGCAATGCCTGACCCCCTATCAGATCTCGCCCGAATTGCAGCAGCTCTGGCTCGCCAATATCCGCGAGGCCAAGCCGATCACCGCGCAGGCGCAAAGCCTGGTCGTGCCGCTGATGGCGCTGCCGGCGGTGGGCCTTCTGGGCCTGCTTTGGGCGCTATGGGAACTGCGGCGCGACAGCGATCGGCTCTGGGCGTTCGCGACGATCGGCCTGATGATGCTCTTCTCGACCGCTCTGCTCTTCTGGCAGCTGCGCGCCGGGCCGGCGGCGCAGTTGCTGGCGATCCCGCCTGCCGCCTGGGCCGGATGGCGGCTGGTGACGGCGATCTTCACCGGATCGCGCCGGGTGCGCATTCTGGCCGGGATCGGTGCGCTGCTGGTCGGCGCCATCGCCTGTGCCTATCCGCTCTATCCGCAGGTGATCGCGCTGTGGCAGCAGGCGACCGGCACCAAGCCCAAGCCCTGGCGCCCGTCCGCCATCGCCCGCACCGACGCGATCAAGAAGGCCAATGGCCGGTGCCGCACGCTGCCGGCGCTGGAGGTGCTGGACCAGCTGCCGCCGGCGACCATCTTCACCATGGTCGATCTGGGACCGCGCATCATCGCCACGACGCATCATAGCGCGGTGGCCGGCCCCTATCATCGCAATGGCGCGACGATCCTCGACATGCATCATGCCTATGACGGGCCGGCCGACGCCTTCCGTCCGATCGCGGCGAAGCATCATGCGACCTATTTGCTGGTCTGTCCGAATTTCCCGGAAGGGACCATCTATCAGTCGCGCAGCCCGCGCGGTTTTTATGCGGACCTGATGCGCGGCACGATTCCCACCTGGTTGCAGCCGGTGACGCTCAAGACGGCGATGACGCTGCCCTACACGCTGTACAGAATCGATTATTCAGCGCCGGGCAGCAAAAAAGTCGCGCAGCAGCGCTGATCCTTCCGCCTCGGCCAGCCCACCATAGATTTCGGGGCGGTGCAGGCATTGCGGCTGGGCAAAGAGGCGCGGTCCCTGTTCGACCGCGCCGCCCTTGGGATCGGACACCGCATAATAGAGCCGGGCGACGCGCGCGTGGGAAATAGCGCCCGCGCACATCGGACAGGGTTCCAGCGTCACCCACAGGTCGCAGCCGGTCAGGCGAAAGTCGCCAATCCGGGCGGCGGCGGCACGAATCGCCACCATTTCGGCATGGGCGGTGGGGTCATTGTCGCGGCGGTTGCGATTCTCGCCCTCGCCGATGATGACGCCATCGCGCGTGACCACGGCGCCGATCGGCACCTCGCCCGCCGCTTCGGCTTCCCGCGCCAGCGCAAAGGCGCGGCGCATGGGGTCGGGCAAGGGGAAGGGCGAAGGCATGACCCCGCCTTAGTCTGAGAGGAAGGGCCGCACCAGCCCGCACCCCCGCCCGGCCTCCCATTCCAGGATATGCTGTTGGGAGGCCGGGTGGGGGCGCGGGCTGGTGCCGTCCATGCGCCGGGAGGCGCATCAAAAGCCCGCGAATCGAATCAGGGTTTCTTCACGTCCACGGTCGGAACCTCGACCGTTTCGTTGCGGCTGCCTACTTCGACCTTGGCGACGCTCGCCTCATATTTGGGCAGGGCGCCCTGTTTTACGGAGACTTCGGGCAGGCGACCCTCCTTGGTCTTCTGCAGGTCGATGAATCCGGTTGCTATCCCGGCGCCGATGACGATAAGCGCGATCAGCAGCAATCCGCCGATGAAACGCATGGCACTCTCCTCTATTGAACGGGGGAATGAACGCGGGGCCCGGTGAAATGGTTGCGATAGTGCCACGAACCGAGCGGAAGGTTGACGGCGAGCGGGAATCCCGCTATCGGCGCCGCTTTCCGAACGAACCCGAATTTCAAAGGTTGATTGACTATGTCGCGCATTTGCGAGCTGACCGGTAAGGGTCGCCAGGTGGGTCACAATGTTTCCCACGCCAACAACAAGACCAAGCGCGTGTTCCTGCCGAACCTGCAGAACGTGTCGCTGATCTCCGAAACCCTGGAAACCACCGTCAAGCTGCGCGTGTCGACCCATGGTCTGCGCTCGGTCGAGCATAATGGCGGCCTCGACAACTGGCTGGTCAAGACCAGCGACGAGAAGCTGTCGCTGAAGGCCCGTCGCCTGAAGCGCGATATCGTCAAGAAGCAGGCTGCCGCAGCCGCCTGATTCGCTTCGATTCGTTTCGGCATAAGAAGCGGCCTGGCAACAGGCCGCTTTTTTGCGTTTTCTGATATTCCCTGCTGCGCGGGGAATGCGCCGCAGCGTCCCGGTCAATTCAATCCGAATTTCAGCAGCAAGGTGCGCTGGAAGAATTCGTGATTGTCGTCGGATGCGACCCACAGGATCGTCCGCCCCTGTTCCCGGCTGAGCGCAAGTCCTTCGAAATTGTCGGCCAGCAGGGGTGGCGCCAGTCGTGCCAGCGTCCGGGCGCGCAGTTCCGTATTCGGTGCGGGATTCTCCGGCAGCTCGATCATCGCGATCGTCGCGGTGAACAGTTCCTGCAGGGTCAGGCGCCGGTTCAGCACCAGCAGATGGCGATCGTCCAGCGCGACCATGTCGGTCGGACGATAGCCCTGCGGCGCGACATAATGGAGATGGATCGGATCGGCCGTGTCATGCTCGGCGGGATCGCCCGACCAGAGCAATGTGTCATGATGGCCGTCGGCGGTCATGCCCATCTCGCCGATCGCGATGAAGCGGCCGTCGGGCAGGCGGGTGAAGGATTCGATTGATCCGGTCTTGGGCCAGGCGACGATTTCCGGCCAGGTCCGGCACGCCTCCACCCGCGCGAAGCCGGGGGAGTAGCGGCAGATCGCCTGGAGCAGTTCGAACCCGACCCAATAGCGGTCGCTGGCCGGGTCATGGGTCAGCGATTCCGAATCCCAGGACCACCAGGGCCGCTCCCTGTCCTGCGCCCGCACCGGCAGCGGCGCGATGAACGGGCGCCGGCTGGGACGCCCCGGCCCGACATGGAAGCCCATCAGCACGCCGGCATCGCTCAGCGCCAATATCTGGCCCGGTCCGTCGACCAGCAGCGAGGATATGCTGCCGAAGGCGGGATTGTCGCTGCCAAGCTGCCAGCCGCCCAGATAGGTGAGCGTGCCGACCTGGCGATGATCGGGATCGCTGCTGTCGAGCGGCACCGCCCGCGCCGTCACCAGCAAAGTGCCCGGTCGCACGGCGGCGGGCTTGGTGGACGGCGGGGCAGGCAGCAGCAGGATCGCAAGAGCGAGAACGATCAGGATTCGATGCATCGCGCTCCGCCATAGGGGAAATGTCGGCGGGACGCAGCAGGGGAGTGGCGAAGCGTTGCCAGCTTAACGGCGGCTGTCACCGCCATTCAGGCTCCACTCAACGCGAATCAGGCATAAGGGCATCAATCCTGGTGATCGGCCCGTCCGGTTCACCGCGGAAATGGCAATTTGAGGAGCAACGCCATGAAGATGAAGTATCTGATCAATCTGGGTGCTGCGCTCGCCATGGGCGCTGCCTCCCTCGCCGTCACCGCGACGCCCGCCATGGCGCGCGATGGCTGGGGCCGCGGCTATGAACGCGGCGACTATTACCGGGGTGATCGCGGCTATCGCGGTGACCGTGGCTATCGTGGCTACCGGGGTGACTATTATCGCGGCGACCGTGGCTATCGCGGCGGCTATCGCGGCAATTATTACCGCAATGATTATCGTGGCTATCGTGGCGGCTATCGCTGCCGGGACAATGGCACGGGCGGCACCATCATCGGCGCGATCGCCGGCGGCCTGCTCGGTAACGAGGTGGGTCGGGGCAGCGGCCGCTATGGCCGGGGCGACGGCACCACGGGCGCCATCATCGGCGCAGGCGTCGGTGCGCTGGCTGGCCGCGCGATCGACCGCAACTGCTAAGCGTCACCCCATCCGGTGACGATGAAGGGCCGTCCCCGTGAAGGGGGCGGCCTTTTTGCTATCGGGCGGCGTTGCCCCCGCCCTGTCGCCGGTCGGCGCGGGCGGCTGCGACGGCGGCGGGGTTGAGCCCGGCCTCCTGCGGCGACGCGGCACCGGCGCGCGCATCGAGCTGCGCTGCGGCGGCATTGAGGGCGCTGGCTTCGGCCGCGCTGACGCCACCGACGCCATCATCCTGGCCGGAATTGCAGGCGCCCAGCGCCAGCAGGAGCAGCAGGGCAGGTCGCTTGGTCACTCGCCGATCCTTTCGCGCATAAGAAAAGGGCCGCTCCCGTTTCCGGTGCGGCCCTTTTCCAAAAACTCTTCCCGAAAGGGAAATTACATCGCGTTGGCGACGTTGTTGGTCGCGTTCGAAGCAGCGTTCGCAGCGTTGTCGGCAGCGTTCAGCGCGGCGTTCATGGCGTTGTCGGCAGCGTTCGAAGCGTTCTCAGCAGCGTTGGCGGCGTTGTTGGCAGCGTTTTCGGCGGTGTGGCCACCGCAAGCAGCCAGACCCAGCGAAGCGGCGAGAACGAGCGAAAGAGCAATCGACTTGGACATGGGCAAACCCCTCTCAGAGAAAAAAAGATGCAGACCACTCTCGGAGAAAAGCTCACCCCCCATTGCGCCTGCGCGCTGATTCGTAATGCTTTGGGCGGAGCAAGGCAATCCCATTCCTGTGCGGGAGGGTCTGATAAGGCGCGGTTTTTGTCGCAAGCGCCGCCAATTGACTGCCATTGACGTATATAAAGATTTCTTTATATGATGAACGAATGAGTGGCGCCCTCGACATTTTCCGGTCTCTTGGAGACCCGACGCGGCTGCGCATCGTCCACCTGTTGCGGGCGATGGAACTGGCGGTGGGCGAAGTGGCGCAGGTGGTCGACCAGAGCCAGCCACGCGTGTCGCGCCATATCCGGATACTGGTCGAGGCCGGCCTGGTCGAGCGGCGCAAGGAGGGCAATTGGGTCTTCCTGCGGCTGGTACAGGCGGAGTCGGTCCAGCCCTTCATCACCCTGTTCGACCAGTTGCAGCCCACGGCCGTCGAGGCCGCCTGGCAGAGCGCAGATCTCGCGCGGCTGGTGGCGGTGCGGGCCGAGCGCGCGCGCGCAGCCGAAGCCTATTTCGCCGAACATGCCGAGGAATGGGACGCGATCCGTTCGCTGCATGTCGCCGAGGTCGATGTCGAAGCGGCGATGCAAGCGTTGCTGGACGGGCAGGTTATCGGCCATCTGCTCGACATCGGCACCGGCACCGGGCGGATGATCGAATTGTTCGGCCCCGCCGCCGATCAGGTGACGGCGCTCGATCGCAGCCCCGATATGTTGCGACTGGCCCGCGCCAAGCTGCCCGAGGATGCCGGCGACAAATATGCGCTGCTGCTCGGCGATTTCGGTGCGCTGCCGATCGATCCGGCCAGCGTCGACACGGTGCTGCTGCATCAGGTGCTGCATTATGCACAGGCGCCTGAGCAGGTGGTTGCGCAGGCGGCGCAGGTGCTGCGGCCCGGCGGCCGGGTGCTGATCGTCGATTTTGCCGCCCATGAACGCGAGGAGCTGCGCACGCGCGACCAGCATGCGCGCCTGGGTTTTTCCGACATCCAGATCGAAAGCTGGTTCGCGCAGGCGGGCCTGGAGCTGGAACGGGTGGAAACGCTGCCCGGCCAGGAGTTGACGGTACAATTGTGGCTCGGGCGCCAACGTGGCGCCGACATCCTGCCCATCGAAGAACGGATTTCCGCATGACCCAGATTGATCGCGCCCAACATCATTCCGAGGGGCCGCTCTATGCGGATCTGGCCGGCGACCTCAATGTAAGCTTCGAATTCTTCCCGCCCAAGACGGAGAAGATGGAGGAGCAGCTCTGGTCGGCGATCGAGACGCTGACGCCGCTGGCGCCCAAATTCGTGTCGGTGACCTATGGCGCGGGCGGCTCCACCCGCGAGCGCACCCATAATACGGTCGCCCGCATTGCCAGGGAAACGCCGCTGGCTGCCGCCGCACACCTGACCTGCGTGGCCGCCAGCAAGGCCGAGATCGACGAGGTCGCCGATGCCTATTGGGAGGCGGGCGTGCGCCATATCGTCGCGCTGCGGGGCGATCCGCCGGAGGCCGGCACGGCGTTCCAGCCGCACCCCGATGGCTACAAGGGGGCGGCCGAACTGGTCGAGGGGCTGCGCAAGCGCCATGATTTCGAGATTTCGGTCGCCGCCTATCCGGAAACCCACCCGGAAGCGCAGAGCGCGCAGAGCGACATCGACAATCTCAAGCGCAAGATCGACGCCGGCGCGACCCGCGCGATCACCCAATTCTTCTTCGAGGCGGATAGCTTCTTCCGCTTCCGCGACACGGTGGCCGCCGCCGGCATCGATGCGGAGATCATCCCCGGCATCATGCCGGTCAGCAATTTCGCCGCGGTCCAGCGCATGTCGGCTATGTGCAACACCGATGTCCCCGCCTGGATGGGCCGCCTGTTCGACGGGCTGGACCAGCATCCGGCCGCGCGTCAGCTCGTCTCCGCCACGCTGGCGGCCGAACTGTGCCGCAACCTCTATATGGGCGGCGTGCGCGACTTTCATTTCTATACGCTCAACCGGGCGGAACTAAGCTATGCGATCTGCCACCTGCTTGGGCTGCGGCCGCAGGTTGCGGTGGAGCTAATGGCATGACTTTTCTCTTCCCGTTCGCCCTGAGCTTGTCGAAGGGCTCTACCGACCGCAGGGAGGTGTCTTCGCCTCCGCTCAGACAAGGGCTTCGACTTCGCTCAGCCCGAACGGAGTTTTGACGATGAACGCTGAACAGAAATTGCGCGCCCTGGCGGCGGAAAAGATCCTGATCTTCGACGGTGGCTATGGCACGTCGATCCAGAAGCATGGCCTGACCGAGGCCGATTATCGCGGCGACCTGGACCTGGCCAAGGACCAGAAGGGCAATAACGACCTGCTCTGCCTGACCCGGCCGGACATCGTCGAGGGCATTCACATCGCCTATCTCGACAATGGCGCCGACATGATCGAGACCAACACCTTCTCCTCCACCAAGATCGCGATGGCCGATTATGGTGCTGAGCATCTGGTGTGGGACATCAATGTCGCCGCCGCCAAGATCGCGCGGGCCGCATGCGAGAAGGCCACGGCCAGGGACGGCAAGCCCCGTTTCGTCTGCGGCTCGATCGGCCCGACCAACAAGACGCTCAGCATCTCGCCCGACGTCAACGACCCCGCCTATCGCGAGGTCGACTATGATACGCTCAAGGCCGACTATCGCGAACAGTGCGACGCGCTGATCGCCGGCGGCGTCGATTTCCTGCTGATCGAGACCTGCTTCGATACGCTCAACGCCAAGGCCGCCGGCATGGCCGCGCGCGAGGCGGAGGCAGCAGCCGGCCGTTCGGTGCCGGTGATGCTCAGCTTCACCATCACCGACATGTCCGGCCGGAATCTCTCGGGCCACACGATCAACGCCTTCTGGTATTCGCTGCGCCATCTGAAGCCGCTGACCATCGGCGTGAACTGTGCCTTCGGCGCGGACCTGCTGCGGCCCTATCTGTCGGAACTGTCGAAGAATGCCGACACGCTGATCCTGGCCTATCCCAATGCCGGCCTGCCCAATGAACTGGGGCAATATGACGAGTTGCCGGAAACCACCGCGAAGCTGATCCGCCAGTGGGTGGATGAAGGGCTGGTCAACATGGTCGGCGGCTGCTGCGGCACCACACCCGCCCATATCGGCGCGGTGGCGAAGGCGCTCGACGGCCACAAGCCGCGGCAGGTGCCGGAACTGCAGGTCGTGACTCGGCTCGCCGGTCTCGAACCGATGCACATCGCGGCCTAGTTTCATCCTCCCCTGAAGGGGGAGTTCAAGGGAGACCCGTGTCTCCCTTGAACTGGCGAAGCCAGACGGAGGGGGATCACCCCCTCGATAGCGTGATACCCCTCCACCATGCCTGCGGCATGGTCCCCCTCCCCCTAAGGGGGGAGGATTTTTGGAAGAAACCGATGACCCAGCAATCCACCGCCACCTTCGTCAACATCGGCGAGCGCACCAACGTCACCGGATCGGCCAAGTTCAAGAAGCTGATCATGGCCGGCGACTATGCCGCCGCCATCGACATCGCCCGTGAGCAGGTCGAAAATGGCGCGCAGATCGTCGACGTCAACATGGACGAAGGCCTGCTCGACGCGGTCGAGGCGATGACCACCTTCCTCAAGCTCATGACGTCGGAACCGGACATCAGCCGCGTGCCGGTGATGATCGACAGCTCCAAATGGGAAGTGATCGAGGCGGGTCTGAAATGCGTGTCGGGCAAGCCGGTGGTCAACTCGATCAGCATGAAGGAAGGTGAAGAGGCCTTCCTGCATCATGCCAGGCTCTGCATGGCCTATGGCGCGGCCGTGGTCGTCATGGCCTTCGACGAGACCGGCCAGGCCGATACCCAGGCCCGTAAGGTCGAGATTTGCGAGCGCGCCTACAAGCTGCTGATGACGATCGGCTTTCCGCCCGAAGACATCATCTTCGATCCCAATATCTTCGCCGTCGCGACCGGGATCGAGGAGCATAACAATTACGGCGTCGACTTCATCGAGGCGTGCCGGGAAATCAAGAAGCGCTGCCCGCACGTCCATATCTCGGGCGGCCTGTCCAACTTCTCCTTCTCCTTCCGTGGCAACGAACCGGTGCGCCGGGCGATGCACAGCGTGTTCCTGTACCATGCCATTCCGGCGGGGCTGGACATGGCGATCGTCAATGCCGGGCAGCTCGACGTCTATGACGCGATCGATCCGGCGCTGCGCCAGGCGTGCGAGGATGTCCTCCTCAACAGCGATCCCGAAGCCGGCGATCGCCTCGTCGCGCTCGCGGAATCCTTTAAGGGCAAGGATGCCGCGTCGGAAAAGGCCGCGCAGGAATGGCGCGGCTGGCCCGTCGCCAAGCGCCTCGAACATGCGCTGGTCAAGGGCATCGACATGTATGTCGTGGAAGACACCGAGGAATGCCGTCTCGCCGCCGACAAGCCGATCCATGTGATCGAAGGGCCGTTGATGGACGGCATGAACGTCGTCGGCGACCTGTTCGGCGCGGGCAAGATGTTCCTGCCGCAGGTCGTGAAGTCCGCCCGCGTCATGAAAAAGGCGGTGGCGCATCTGCTGCCCTTCATCGAGGCGGCGAAGGAGCCCGGCGCCAAGGGCAAGGGCAAGATCATCATGGCGACGGTGAAGGGCGACGTTCATGATATCGGCAAGAATATCGTCGGCGTCGTGCTCCAGTGCAACGGCTTCGACGTGATCGACATGGGCGTGATGGTGCCCTGGCAGGACATCATCAAGGCCGCGAACGAGAATGACGCCGACATGATCGGCCTGTCCGGCCTCATCACCCCCTCGCTCGACGAGATGGTGACGGTGGCGCAGGAAATGCAGCGCGCCAATATGACGATGCCGTTGCTGATCGGCGGCGCGACCACCTCGCGCGTCCACACCGCGCTGCGCATCGACCCGGCCTTCACCGGCCCGGTCGTCCATGTGCTCGACGCCAGCCGTGCGGTCGGCGTCGCTACCGCGCTGGTCTCGGAAACGCAGAAGGCCGACTTCGTCAGCAAGACCAAGGCCGATTATGAGCATGTCCGGGTCGCCCGCGCGAACAAGGGGCAGAGCCAGCTCCTGTCGATCGACGACGCCCGCGCCAACGGGTTCGAGATGGACGAGAGCCTGAAGGCACCGCGCCCGCGTCTGCCCGGCACCCATCGCTTCCCCGACTGGGATTTGAAGGATCTGGTCAACTATATCGACTGGACCCCCTTCTTCCGCGCCTGGGAACTGGCCGGCAATTATCCCGCCATCCTGGAGGACGAGATTGTCGGCGAAAGCGCCCGCAGTCTCTTTGCCGATGCGCAGAAGATGCTGGGCAAGATCATCGACGAGAAATGGCTGACCGCGCGCGGCGTCGCCGGCCTCTGGCCGTGCCGTCGTCAGGGCGACGACATCATCGTCCATGTCGAGGATGAGAAGCACTATACCCTGCCGATGCTGCGCCAGCAGATCGCCAAGCGCGAAGGCCGGGCGAACATGTGCCTCGCTGACTTCATCAGCCATGATGGCGACTGGATGGGCGGCTTTGCCGTGTCGATCCACGGCATCGAGCCGCACCTCGCCCGCTTCAAGAATGCGATCGACGATTATTCGGATATCCTGCTCAAGGCGCTGGCCGACCGTCTGGCCGAAGCCTTTGCCGAGCGGCTGCACCATTATGTCCGCACCGCCTTGTGGGGCTATGCCGAGGGCGAGCAGCTGACCAACGAGGCGCTGATCAAGGAAGAGTATCGCGGCATTCGCCCGGCGCCCGGCTATCCGGCCTGCCCGGAACATAGCCTCAAGCCGATCCTGTTCGAGATGCTGGACGCCCATCATGCGACCGGCGCGACCCTGACCGAAAGCTTCGCCATGCTGCCGACGGCGGCGGTCAGCGGCTTCTATTTCGGCCACCAGCAGGCCGAATATTTCGGCGTCGCCCGCGTCGGCCGCGACCAGCTGGAAGATTATGCCCAGCGGCGCGGCATCGATCTGGACACGGCGGAACGCTATCTGCGCCCGAACCTGGACTGAAGTCTGGTATCCCTTCTCCCTCCCGCTCGCGGGCGGGAGAAAGGGCAGGGTGCCACCCTATTTGCTGATAAGCTGAGCTTGTCAGACCCGTGGATCGTTCCGCCTGTAAGGTGGTTCCCCGTTGCGCTAAGGGGACGCGCACCACGCACAGGGGAGATTGATCGATGGCCTATACGCTCATCACCGCCAACCGGAATTATTCGAGCTGGTCGCTGCGGCCATGGCTGCTGATGAACGGGCTGGGGATCGATTTCGTCGATCGGATCGAGCCCTTTGCCGCGCCGGTCAATTACAGCGCCTTTCGCAGCTTTTCGCCGACGGGGCAGGTGCCCGCGCTGATCGATGGCGACCGGACGGTCTGGGATTCGCTCGGCATCCTTCTCTATCTGGCTGACCGGCATCAGGGCGTCTGGCCTGCCGATGCCGATGCGCGGGCCTTTGCCCAGTGCGCGGTGGCGGAAATGCACAGCGGCTTTTCCGCGCTGCGATCGACCTGCACGATGAATGTCGGGGTGCGGGTGGAGCTGAACCTGATCGAACCGGCGCTGAACAAGGATATCGCCCGGCTGCGCGAACTCTGGGAGCAGGGGCTGGGGCGCTTTGGCGGCCCCTATCTGGCGGGTGCGCAATTCAGCGCGCTCGATGCCTTCTATGCGCCGGTCGCGTTCCGGGTGCGCAGCTATGGCCTGGATGTCGGGCCGATCGCGCGCGGCTGGGTCGAAACCATGCTGGCCCATCCCGCGATGCGCGAATGGGAACAGGCGGCGCTGGCCGAAAGCTGGCGCGAGGACAGCCATGAGGCGGAGCTGGCGGCGGTCGGCCGCGTGGTCGAGGATTATCGCGCGGCGTAACATTATTGCTTCAGCCTTGCGAAAAACGCACATTTTCCATCGCGAGCCCCGTTTCTCCCCCTTTCCCCTGGCGCCTTACGGGTCTAGGGGGAGGGGACCATGGTTAAGCCACGCACCCTCTATGAGAAGATCTGGGACGCGCATGTCGTTGAACGGCGTCCCGATGGAACCTGCCTGATCTATATTGATCGTCACCTCGTGCATGAAGTGACGAGCCCGCAGGCGTTCGAAGGCCTACGCCTTGCCGGGCGCAAGGTGCGCCGGCCCGACCTCACCCTTGCGGTGCCCGACCATAATCTGCCGACCACGCCGCGCCGCGACGCCGATGGCCATCGCATCCCGATCGCCGACCCGGAAAGCGCGCAGCAGCTTGCCGCGCTGGAACGCAATGCGCCGGAATTCGGCGTGCGCCTGATTGGCGACGCGGACCCGGAACAGGGCATCGTCCATGTCGTCGGCCCGGAACAGGGCTTCACCCTGCCGGGCACCACTTTGGTGTGCGGCGACAGCCATACCAGCTCGCATGGCGCGCTAGGTGCGCTGGCCTTCGGCATCGGCACGTCCGAGGTCGAGCATGTGCTGGCGACCCAGACGCTGCTGCTGAAACAGTCGAAGACCATGCAGGTCGTGGTCGAGGGCGAGCTGGGCTATGGCGTCACCCCCAAGGATGTGGCGCTGGCGATCTGCGGCACGATCGGCACCGCCGGCGGCACCGGCTATGTCATGGAATATCGCGGGTCGGTGTTCCGCGACATGTCGATCGAGGGCCGCCTGACCGTTGCCAACATGTCGATCGAGGCGGGCGCCCGGTCCGGCCTGTTCGCGCCGGACGAGAAGACCTTCGCCTATATCGAGGGCCGCCCGATGGCGCCGAAGGGCGCCGACTGGGATGCGGCCGTCGCCTGGTGGAAGACGCTGCACACGGATGAAGGCGCGACCTTCGACAAGACCGTCGTGATCGACGCGGCGGACATCGTGCCCAACGTCACCTGGGGCACCAGCCCCGAGGATGTCGTGCCGGTGACCGGCGTGGTGCCGGACCCGGAAAGCTTCGCCGATGCGTCTAAGCGCGCCGCCGCGCAGAAGTCGCTCGACTATATGGGCCTGTCCGCAGGGCAGAAGATGGAAGATGTCGCGATCGAGCATGTCTTCATCGGCAGCTGCACCAACAGCCGGATCGAGGATCTGCGCGCCGCCGCCGGCCTGCTGAAAGGGCGGCACATTGCCGCCGGCATCAAGCATGCGATGGTGGTGCCGGGATCGGGCCTGGTCAAGCGCATGGCCGAGGCCGAGGGGCTGGACCGCATCTTCCTCGACGCTGGTTTTGAATGGCGCGAGCCGGGCTGTTCGGCGTGCCTGGGCATGAACCCGGACAAGGTGCCGGCCGGCGAACGCTGCGCATCGACCAGCAATCGCAATTTCATGGGCCGTCAGGGTCCGGGATCGCGCACGCATCTGGTCTCGCCGGAAATGGCGGCGGCGGCCGCGCTGACCGGCCGGTTGACCGATGTGCGCGCACTGATGGGTGAAAAAGAGGGGATGGTCGCATGAAGAAGGTATTCTGGGTGCTGGCGCTGGGCGCGCTGGCCAGTGCGGCGATGGCCGCGACGCTGGGCCGCGCTGAGGACGGCCCCGCGGTGGAGGCGAAGCGGGCGCACTGATGGACAAGCTGACCACCGTCGACGGCCGGGCCTATCCGTTCGGGATGAAGAATGTCGACACCGACATCGTCATTCCGGCGCACTGGCTCAAGACGATTTCGCGCGCGGGCCTTGGGCGCGGCGCGTTCGAGGTGCTGCGCAAGGAACCGGGCAATGTCTTTGACGATCCCGAATATGCCGGCAGCCCGATCCTGATCGCGGGCGACAATTTTGGTTGCGGCTCCAGCCGTGAACATGCCGCCTGGGCGCTTGGCGATCTGGGCATCAAGGTGGTGATCGCGCCGAGCTTCTCCGACATCTTCTCGGGCAATGCGTTCAAGAACGGCATATTGACCGTGGTGCTGCCGCAGGACGCGATCGACCGGCTGATGGAAGTGGCGAAGAGCGATCCGATCCATGTCGATCTGGAGCAGCAGAGCGTCACCACCCAATATCAGGATCGTTTCCACTTCGAGATCGACCCCTTCCGCAAACATTGCCTGCTCGGCGGTCTCGACGAGATCGGCCTGACGCTGGACGAAGCCGATGTGATCGATGCCTTCGAGGCGAAGGATGCGGTCTCGCGCCCCTGGCTGGTTCCGGCCGTTGCCTAAAGGCGCGGTTCCGCCTATCTCCCGATCAGACAGACGTAATTCGACAGGGCTTCATCCATGACCACTTTCGACGACCGCGAGCGCGCATTTGAAAATATGTTCGCGCACGACCAGGAGATGCAGTTCCGCATCCAGGCGCGCCGCAACCGCCTGCTGGGCGAATGGGCGGCGGCGAAGATGGGCCTGACGCCTGAGGAAACCGACGCCTATGCCAAGGCCGTCGTGCAGGCCGATTTCGAGGAAGCGGGCGACGAGGACGTCATCCGCAAGCTGGTCGGCGACATGACCCAGGCGGGGCTGGACATCGACGAAGCCGGCGTGCGCGCAGCGCTTGACGAGCAGGCGGTGGTCGCCCGCCGCATGTTCATCGAAGCGCAGTAAGGCAGGTATCGCCATGCCGATGGCTGCAGACGATATTGCCGAGATGATCAAGTCCGCGATCCCGGATGCGGAGGTCGAGATTACCGACCTGGCCGGCGACGGCGATCATTATGCGGCCAAGGTCGTGTCCGAAAGCTTCCGGGGCATGACCCGGGTGGCGCAGCAGCGCGCAGTCTATGCGGCGCTGGGCGGACGCATGGGCGGAGTGCTTCATGCCTTGCAACTGACCACTGCCGTTCCCAACTAACCGCCATAGCGACATTCGCGTCCCGCCGCGCGGCGACGCCAGACAAGAGAATTGGACCCAGGAACATGACCGACGCCGTGCAGCAGCGGATCGCCGAGATCGTAAACGGCAATGACGTGGTGCTCTTCATGAAGGGCACGCCGCTCTTTCCCCAGTGCGGCTTTTCCAGCCGTGCGATCGCGATCCTGGAGCATCTGGCCGTCAATTACGAGACGGTCGACGTGCTGCAGGACCAGGCGATCCGCCAGGGCATCAAGAGCTTCTCCGATTGGCCGACCATTCCCCAGCTCTATGTGAAGGGCGAATTTGTCGGCGGCAGCGACATCATGATGGAAATGTATGAGGCTGGCGAACTGCAGCAGCTGATGACCGACCAGGGCGTCGCTGCGGCGAACTGATCGCAGCTTCAGGGCGAAAGATCATGGGGCGGTCCGCTGGTCGGGCCGCCCTTTTTTCTGGACTTAAGCGCGGCGAGCGATGGCGCTCAGCGCCGCGACCAGCGCGTCGAGTTCGGCGATCGACGTATAGAGTTGGGGCGTGACGCGCACGCCCTGCACCGTGCCGCGATCGATCGCGACGGTGTAGATGCCATATTGGTCCATCAGGGTCGCCGCGAGCTGCGCCGGGGCGATGCCCTCTACACCGACATTGGCGATGGCACAGGTGCGGGCAGGGTCGGCCGGGGTATTGAGCCGGACGTTGGGCAGGGCGCTGACCTTGCCGGTCCAGTAGCTTTGCAGATGGCGCAGCCGGGCGAGCTTGCGCTGTGCGCCGATCGTCTCGTGAAAGGCGATGGCGGTCGCCAGCGTCAGGTCGCTATGGATCGGGTGGGTGCCGCGATGGTTGAGCTTGCGGATATCGTCGTCCGCCATGCTGGCGTCGCCGAACATCGGCCAGAGCGCGGGAATGCGATCGCGCCGGACCCAGAGCAGGCCAAGTCCCAGCGGCGCCGACAGCCATTTGTGCAGCGAGGCGCCGTAATAATCGCAACCCAAGTCGGGAATGGCGAAGTCGAGATGGGCGAAGCTGTGGGCGCCGTCGACCATCACCGGCACGCCGCGTGCGTGCGCCATCGCGCAGATCGCCTTGACCGGCAGCACCTGCCCGGTGCCACCGACGATGTGCGAGACCATCAGCAGCCGGGTGCGATCGGTCAGCGCGGCGCGATAGACATCGACGATCTCGGCATCGCTGTTGGGGTGGAGCGGCACTTCGACGATGCGGTTGATCATGCCATGGCGCCGCGCCTGCAGCGCGAACATATCGATCATCGACCCATAATCCTGGGTCGCCATCACCGCCTCGTCTCCCGGCTTCCAGTCGATGCCGTTAATGATGGTATCGAGTGATTCCGTGGTGTTGCGGGTGACGACAAGTTCTTCGACCGGGCAGCCGGCGAGCCGCGCGACCCGACCGCGCACCTTCAGCACATCGGCGTCCAGCTTCGTGCGCATATAATGTGACGCCTCACCATTGATCGCGCGGATATTGGCGACCTGGGCGTCCAGGATCGTATCGGGCTGGAAACAGTAGAAGCCATTCTCCAGATTGATGAAGCGATTGTCGGTCCGGTAATGCGCACGGAGCGCTGCCCAGAAGGACTCATCCTGGGCCAGTTCGGCCTGTGGACGGGCCAGGGCCTGCCCCATGGCGCTTTTGCTCAGTATCAGGCCGATCGCGGCCGTGGCACCTGTCTTCAGCATCTCTCGCTTGTTCAACCCAGCATCCCCTTCGCCACGCATAACGAACGAGATGGAGCGATCCGCGCGGCAAGGAAGAAGGAGAGAGGCCACCGGGTGGGGGATGCCTGCGGAGACCGTGCCGGCATCCCCCGGGTAGTTGAACGGTGGGAATGCGTAATGAGGAGCAATCGCCGTGCCAGATCGCAAGGGAGCAGGAAATGCGGCCTGTTGGAAGGTTAATGGCGAATCGGTGACGATGCGATCTGTAAAGCGAGCCGACATTATGGCGGTTGGGTGGTGACCTGCGGCCTGTCATCGCCCCTGACCGCATCGGCGCGGCTGCGCTGGCGTGCGCATAGTGTAGATTTTTCGATAATTGTGAAATTCAAATAATTATTCAGAAGATGCAGGGGCGTAACTTTTTCGACGAAAAATTTTACCAGTTTTTTGGAGTGTCGGTGAAGTTGCCTACCTCTCTTTAATAGGGCATTATCAAATAGGGGGTGATCCATGACAAGGCCGGGGCGGAGTCATGGTGGCAATGGGCGCCTCCGGCACGGTTGGGGTTCTGTGCGCTTGGCAATGGGAGCGAGCCGATTTGAGGGAGGGGGACGCCGCTGCTGGCGCGGCGCGGCGCTGCTTTTTGTCCTCGTCGGGGCGCATATGCCGTCATCGCGCGCGCAGGACCGGTTGGTGGTTCCGCCCAATGCCCATCCTTTTTCGGCCCCGGCGCAGAATGATCCGATATTGGCGCTGATTGACCAGGCAAGCAGTCATGCCCTGTTCCGATCAGAGGTGGCGGCAGCGGTCGAGCATAATGCGCTGGTCGCCGAAGGCCTGGCCGGCGAGCGGGAGGCGCAGGCGGGCCGCGTGCAGGCGCGATCGGCGCTGTTCCCGACGGTGGATATCAACATCGACGCCAATCGATCGCTGGCGCGCAATTTTTCCAACGATCCCGACAATGTGATCGAACGGTCGCGGCCGCAAGGACGCACCGATGCGACCGCGTCGGTGCGTCAGCGCCTGCTGGATTTCGGTTCGGCGTCGAGCCGGATCAGCGCCGGCAATGCGCGGGTGGAGGCAGCGCGATCGACCACTCGGGGCTATGGCCAGGATGTAGCGATCCAGACGATCACGGCGTGGTATTCCATCCTTGCCCATCGCTGGATGGAGCAGGCGGCGATCGAATATATCGAACGGCAGAAGCGGTTTCGCGCGGCACTCGAAACCCGGATCGGACGGGGCTATTCGGCGCGGGGCGATTTGCCGCGGCTGGACAGTTCTATCGCCAGTGCGCAACTGCGCCTGGCCGGCTTCCGCCGCGACCGAGGCGGTGCCGAAGCGCAATTTCAGGCGCTGACCGGTCATGAAGTTCCAGCCGGGATTGGACGGGCGCCCTTGCCGCGGATCGATGTCGATGACTCCGACGCGCTGGAGGCGCTGGTGCTGCGGTCGCCAGCCGTATTGCGCGCCGACGCGCAGGCCCGTGCTGCACGACAGGACGCCCGCGCGGCGCGGGCGGAGCGATTGCCGACCATTGCTGCAGGCGTGGATGCAGGGCGTTATGGCGTGTTCGAGAATGCCGACGATTATGACGTCCGCGGTCGCATCATCGTGCGGGCACAACTGGGCGCCGGGATCAACGCCAAGGCGGATCAGGCGACTGCACGGGCCGACGCTGCCGAGGCCTATGCTGCGCGTGTCCGGCAGGAGGCGCTGCGCGACGCGCAGATATCGCTGACCGATCTCAAGGGGCTGGAGGCGCAACTGCTGGCCGCCAAGGCCAGTTATCTGGCCAATAGGGATGCACGCGATGTCGTCGCGACCCGGTTCGAGGCGCTCGACGGCACCCTATATGACCTCATCTATACCGAAGACAGCTATTTTGCCGCGATCACGGCCTTCATCCAGACCCTGGCCGAGCGGGACGTGTCGCGCTTTTCGGTGCTGGCGAAGAATGGCCAGTTGCTGGCCGATCTGAACATCGACATCGACTCCGACCGGATGGTGCAACCGTGACCGACCAGCCTCTGCTTGTTGCTGCCAAGGAGCGTTTCGCGCCCTGGTTGATCGAACCGATGCTGCGCAATCGCCAAACCTATATCAAGGTGGCGATGGCCGCGGCGATGATCAATCTGTTCGCGCTGGTCTCGTCGCTCTTCACGATGACGGTCTATGACCGGGTCGTGCCCAATGATGCCTCCTCCTCGTTGGTCGGGTTGAGCATAGGCCTTGGCATCATCATCATCTTCGACTTCATCCTGCGCCTTCTCCGTGTCTATTTCGTCGATATAGCTGGTGCCAATATCGATTATGAGGTCGGCGACAGGCTGTTTGCCAAGATCGTGGCGCTGCGGCTCGACCAGCGTCGCGGCTCGACCGGCACGTTGACCGGCTTGATGCGCGAATTGGAGACGTTGCGCGATTTCTTCGCTTCGGCAACGCTGACCGCCTTCATCGATGTGCCCTTCATCCTTGTGACGCTTGGCGTGATCGCTATGCTGGGTGGTGTCCTGGTCCTGTTGCCATTGGCGATGATACCGCTCGTCATCCTGGCCGGTCTGTTGACCAACCCGGCGCTCGACCGGCTTTCGGCCCGGAGCCTGGGCGACGGGCTGGTCAAGCAATCGGTGCTCGTCGAAACCATCGGCAATCTCGAAACCGTCAAGGCCAGCGGGGCGGGGCCGATGCTCAACGAACGGTGGCGGGAAGCGCTCAACCGCCATTCGCACAGCTCGCTGGGACAGCGCCTGTTGTCCTCGATCGCGGTTACGGTCGCCAGCAGTGCGAACACCATCGCCTATTGCGGCACGATCATCGTCGGCGTCGGGTTGCTGCGCAACCATATGATCACCACCGGTGCTCTGCTGGCCTGTTCGGTACTGTGCGGCCGGTCGATCGCGCCGCTGGCGCAGATCGCCACCCTGCTGTCGCGCCTGTCGGCGACGCGGGTCGCCTATCGCCAGATCAATGCGCTGATGCAGACGCCGAGCGAAGGGCCGGCCGGTGATGCGTTGAAGCCGGTGGTGCAAGGACGGATCGAATTGCGCAATATCGCCTTCCGCTATCCCGGCGCGTCGGAAAAGGCGCTGGATCAACTCAGCCTGACGATTGCGCCGGGGGAACATGTCGGCTTTCTGGGGCGGGTAGGATCGGGAAAATCCACCCTCGCCCGCATGGTCCTGGGCCTGTACGAGCCGACAGAGGGGGTGGTGCTGATCGATGGCATCGATGTGCGGCAGTTCGATCCCGCCCATCTGCGCCACCAGGTCGGCGCATCGATGCAGGATCATGCCCTGCTGGCCGGGTCGGTGCGCGAGAATATCTGCCTGCAGCGGGCACATGTCGATGTGGACGAGATGCTTCGGGTGGCGGAGATTAGCGGCACGCATCGCTTCATGGGGCAGATCACCAATGGCTATGATCTGCGGCTGGCGGACAGGGGGGATGGCCTGTCCGGTGGCCAGCGCCAGTCGATCTCGATCGCGCGCGCGCTGGCGGGGCGTCCGCCGGTCCTGGTCTTCGACGAACCCAGCAGCGCGATGGATGCGCAGACCGAAGCCGATCTGATCGGCCGGTTGCAGGAGGAAATCCAGGGCCGGACCTTCCTGCTGATCACCCATCGCACCCCCCTGCTGCGGCTGGTCGACCGGATCATCCTGTTGGAACAGGGGCGCATCGCCGCCGATGGGCCGCGCGACGCCATGCTGCAGCGTCTGACGCGCGGGAAGGTGGCATGAGCATGGACCAGCAGGCGCAGGCGGCGGGCCATATTCGTCCCGCCATTCCGGCCAGTATCTTCCTGTGGCTGATCGGCGCATTTCTGGTCATCTTCCTGTTGTGGGCCGGATTCACCGAAATCGATCGCACCATCCGTGCCGGCGGCAAGGTCATTCCCAGCGCGCAATTGCAGGTCATATCGAATCTGGAGGGCGGGATTATCGAGTCGATCCTGGTGCGCACTGGGCAGGAGGTGAAGCAGGGGGCGGCGCTGATCCGGCTCAATCCTACCCAGCCGGGGGCGGAATTGGCCGCGAACCAGGCCAGTAGCGATGCGTTGTCGTTCAAGATTCTTCGCTTGGAAGCGGAAATGGTGGGGCGGATTCCGGTCTTCCCGGCTGCTCGCAACGCGGCAATGGCCAGCCAGATTGCCGTCGAACAAAGTTTGCACCGATCGCGTATGGCGGAGTTTTCCAGCCTTACCCTGGTTGGCGGAACGCGGGTCGACCAGGCGCAGCGTGCCGTGGCTGAGGCCGATGCGGCACAGATGGCGCGGATTTCCGCGCGCGACACGGCGCGCGCCGAACTGCAACTGGTCCGCCCCTTGGTGCAGGAGGGGATCGAGCCGCGCCGGTCGCTGTTGCAGGCGGAAAATAGCTATAATGTTGCGGCCGCCGACGCCGCTGCCGCTGCCGCTGCGCTGGGCCGATCCCATTCCGCGATGGCGGAGGCGCGGGCCAGCGTCGAACAGCAAAAGCGGGACTGGTTCGCCCGAACGGCCGATGAACTGACGGCGGCACGGGCCGAGGCGGCGACGCGCCAGGCGAGCTTGCCGGCCTATGCCTATAAACTGGAACGCACCATCGTTCGGGCACCGATGGATGGACGGATCAACCGGGTCTTTGTCACGACGATCGGGGGCAGCGTGCGACCGGGCGATCCGTTACTGGAAATGGTACCGGGCCGGGACAATCTGCTGGTCGAGATCATGGTCGATGCCAAGGATATCGCCTCTGTCCATATGAACCAGCGGGCCAAGATCGACATCACGGCCTATGACAGCGCGATCTATGGTTCGATGGATGGCCAGGTGGTTGCCATTTCCCCCGATGCAGTGGTCAATGAGCGGACCGGGGAAAGCCATTATCTGGTGCGGGTGCGGACCAGCAGCAATGCGATCACCGATCGCTATGGCCATCGGCTGCTGATCGGACCGGGCATGGGGGCCGAGGCGAAGCTACTGGGCGACAAGCGGACCGTGCTGGCCTATATCCTGACGCCGCTGACACGCTTGCGGGAAACGGCGTTCCGTGAGTGATGGGGCGATAAGGGGGCAGCGTCCGGCCCTCTCCCAAAAAAGGGCGCCCGGTGAACGGGCGCCCTTATTCAGCCCCTTTCCCTGAGCGTCAGACCACGACGAACTCGCTCGCCACCAGAGCAAGGCCGGTGCTGAGCGTCGCGAACTGGACGGCCGCGCCAGCGCCATTTCCGTCGGCATCGAACAGCAGCGCGCCGGTGCTGCTGTTGTAGATGATCCGGTCGGTCGAATCATGGGCTGCCGTGCCGATGTAGAAGGCGCCGGCGGACAGGGCGCCGAGGGCGAGGCCGGCAAAGACCGAATCGTCGAGCTGGATCGTGTCGTTGGTGACCGTATAATCGGTGATGGCATCAATATTGCCGCCGCCCAATGCGCTCGAAAAAGCGAACAAGTCGGCTCCGGACCCGCCGGTCAGTGTGTCGGCACCCAGGCCACCGTTGATCGTGTCATTGCCACCATTGCCCTGGATCACATTATTGCCGCCATTACCCGTCAGGACATTGTCCTGATTATTGCCGGTGGCATTGATGTTGCCAGACCCGGTGAGGGCCAGCGTTTCGACATAGCCGCCCGATAGGCTGTAGCTGATCGCGCTGAATATCCGGTCGGCGGTGCCGCCGGTCGAATTTTCAACCACGATGTCGCCGCTATTATCGACATAATAGGTGTCGTTGCCATCGCCGCCGATCATCCGGTCGGCCCCGGCTTCACCGCGCAACACATTATTGCCGCTGTTGCCGGTCAATGTGTCGTCGAAAGCCGAGCCGGTCAGATTTTCGATATTGGCCAGGGTGTCGCTGCCTGCACCGCCGGTAGCCTGCGCACCTGCGATTGCCAGGCTGACGGTGACGGCACTGCTGGCCGAGGCATAGCTGGCCGTGTCGGTGCCGGTGCCGCCATCTAGGCTGTCATCCCCGGTGCCGCCTTCCAATATGTCATTCCCGCCGCCGCCATCGAGAATGTCATTGCCGCCCATGCCCAGCAGCGTGTTGACCGCGCTGTTGCCGATCAGCGTGTTGGCCAGGTTGTTGCCGGTGGCATCAATGGCCGCGCTGCCGGTCAGCGTCAGGGTTTCGACATAACGGCCCGACAGGCTGTAGCTGACCGACGAGAATATCTGGTCGCTGGCACCGCCGGTCGAACCTTCGACAACATTGTCGCCGGCATTATCGACATAGTAGGTGTCGTTGCCGTTGCCGCCGGTCATCGTGTCGGCGCCGGTCCCGCCGTTCAGCACATCGTCGCCATCGCCGGCATTCATGGCGTCATCGCCACCCATGCCCAGCAATGTATTGGCACCGCTATTGCCGATCAGCGTATTGACCTGATTGTTGCCGGTCGCATTGATATTTGACGATCCGGTTAATGTCAGGGTTTCTACATAGCGGCCCGACAGGCTGTAGCTGACCGAGGAGAATATCTGGTCGGTCCCGCCGGTCACCGAATTTTCGACAACGTCATCGCCAGCATTGTCGACATAATAACTGTCGTCGCCGGTGCCGCCATCCAGCGTGTCAGCTCCAGCGCCACCGTCGAGTATGTCATTGCCACCCATGCCCAGCAGCGTGTTGACGACGCTGTTGCCGATCAGCGTATTGGCCATATTATTGCCAGTCGCGGTGATGGCTGCCGAACCGGTCAGCGTTAGGGTTTCGACGTGTCGGCCCGACAGGCTGTAGCTGACCGAGGAGAAGATGCGGTCATTGGTTCCGCCCGTCGACGATCCTTCGACGACATTGTCACCGACATTGTCGACATAATAGGTATCGTTGTCATTGCCGCCGGTCATGACGTCGATACCGGCGCCGCCGTCGAGAATGTCATTGCCCGCACCGCCGTCGAGGCTGTCGTTGCCAGCCAGGCCATAGAGGGCATCATTGCCGCCATTGCCGGTAAGGGCATTGGCTTCGCCGGATCCGGTAATGTCGTCCGCTCCCGAGCCGCCAATCACATTTTCCACGCTGGCGAGCGAGATCGGGCCAAAGGCCGGGAAGTTGATGTCCCAGAATTCGCCATCTGTCAGGTTGACATGGGCGTCGAGGCCTGCGGTCCCGGAAAAGTCGAACGTATCGATCCCTGCGCCGCCGACGAATATTTCGCCATAGCCGCCGTTCCAGCCATTGACGATCTTCAGCGTGTCGTTGCCACCTTCGCCATAGAAAATGTCCTGGCCGCTGCCACCGTCGAAGACATCATTGCCATCGCCGCCGCGAAGCTGGTCATTGCCGGCCCCGCCGCTGAGTATGTCGTTCCCGCCGCCGCCGACGAGCAGGTCGTTGCCGCCATTGCCGTTGAGGATATTGGCACCACTGTCGCCGGTGATCACGTCATCCAGTTGTGTGCCATTGACATTCTCGACGCCGGTGATCGTCCATGGGCCGCCATAAAGCGGATTATATTGCCAGGTTCCGCTGCTCAGATCGACGATCGCACCATAGGTGTTGCTGATCTGGCTGAGGTCGAGCAGATCGATCCCGGTGCCACCGTCCGTGTTGTCGCCATATTCGGTATCGGTGCTCGTCTGACGGATGACAAAGCTATCATCACCTGCTTCGCCATAGACGGTATCCGTGGTCCAGCTGCCATAGATGATGTCGTTGCCCGATCCGCCATAGATGAGATCAAAGCCATAGGAGCCATCGATGATGTCGTTGCCGGCCCCGCCGTAGAGCGTGTCATTGCCCTCGCCGCCAAACAGATAGTCGTTGCCGCCACCGCCGGTCAGCACATTGTCGAGATAATTGCCGACGATCGAATCGTCGCCCGAACCGCCGGTCGCATTCTCGATCATCGAGGCGCTGTTGCTCTGATAGAGCAGGGCGTTGAAGATATTGCCGCGCGCATAATTGCCGGCGCCAAGATAGGCGAGCTGGACATCGCTGAACACCGAATAGCCGCCCGGATTGAGGTCGAGCGTCAGGTCGGTGCTATAGTTGGACAGGTCATAGGTATCGATGCCGCCACCGTCCCAGATCGTCGCAAAGATACGGTTGCCGCCTGGATCGATCGCCAGCGACCCGTTGATATAGGTTTCGCCCGTGGTTGGGCTCCAGCTGTAGACCGTGTCGCCCGACTGGACCGAATAGTCCGCGCCATACATGGTTTGCAGCGCGGCGATGTCGAGCATCATGTAGGTCTGCGGCGCGCCCCATTGTTCATAGCTGTAGCCGCTGAGCGGTGCGCCGACATAGCTGCGATAGGTCATGACCGAAAATTCGACCGAATCCCAAGCATAGGGCAGGGCGACATTGGCGGGGCCGCCTGTTTCCTGGCCATGTTTCAGGCCGAGCGAATGGCCCAGTTCGTGCAACATCGTATGCCAGGCGTAATTGCCGGCGACCGGGTTCTTCAGCGTGTAGATCGAACTGTCATAGGCGTTGCCGAAGAATGTATCGCCGCCATAGATGCTGTTGTTGGGATAATAGGCATAGGCCGTGCCGGGGTCGCTGGAATTGGCGGCCCGGATCGTCGCGGTGCTGGCACCGGCGCCAACATAGTCGATCGTCAGATTGGTGAAGCCTTCGATCGAAAAACCCCAGGCGGCCGCCAACTGCGTATAGGTTGCGTTGTTGAGCGCCGTATGCATGGCGAGGGTCTGCTGCGCGGTGAACTGGGAAAAGCCTTCATTCTGTGCGCTGATGCCGTCGTTATCGGCGTCGGAAAAATAGCCGGCCTGATAGTCTGCCGCCGCATCCGTATCGCTGTAGGTAATGCCTGCCGCCCATTTGACGCCGCTCAATATGCCGTCGATCTTGGCATCGCCGGTCGCGGCCTGGCTGACGGTCGTGGACAGGCTGCCATTTTCCTGTGGGCCGCCCGGATTGCCGGCGCTTGTGGTGTCCGGCGGCGTCATCACATCCTGCGGGTAGAGCAGTAAAACCTCGCTGCGGATCTGCGCCTCGCGCGATACAGCCCAAGTGACGGTATCGACACTGGTCGCATCATTGTCGGATGCGATCGGGGTGGAATAATCGGGGGTCAGCTTTGCTTTTGCCGGGCCTGTTCCAGTAACTTTGAACATACATCCTCCCAAGGGTTAGAGGCTGACACGTTCGCTGTGTCGGTCGGCGACCGTTTATTTTGACCAAGTAATGTCACTATTCATAATGGAATCCAAGCGAAGTGTTTCCCATCGAAAACATGGGCTTGGCCAATGTGTATCGTCATCATTATGAAAAGCTTCGGATTTTTAACGAAGGTTATTTTTCGATAAATTATATTTTTGTTTCATCGCATTGAAAAGTGACAGCTTTTATTTAAGCTGAAACGGGTTGGAAACAATCAGCCGGGCGTGGCTCGGGCGAGCGCGGCGGCCCGTCTGCTGGCTTCCTGTGCAAGCGGGTGCTGTGGGTGGCGCTGGACGAAAAGCAGGTAGGCGTCCCGCGTGCCGCGTTTCTCCATCGTCCTGAATTCCGATCGGATGGCTTCCTCGGCATCGCCCGGGGGCGCCATGATTCCTCCGGTGCCCGGGGGCGCTTTCGTCCCCGAGGGCAGGGCGGGCACCTGAGTGCCCTGCGGCGCTTCGTCCTTCGCGGCGGATGGCGCGGAGCCAAGGCACGCGATCAATGGGGCGGCGAGCAGGCCGGCACGATAGACGGGGGGCATCGGTATCTCCCAGATGTGCGCGATTGGCCAAGGGATCGATCCCGGGCCAATCGGAGAAACGGGCTGCAACCGCAGCGTCGCTGCGCGCGGCGATGCCCGTATCGGCGCCTATTTCATACCATGGTCAAACCAGGCCGGCAACGATCGGCCTGGGTCATATGCAAGCCTGTTGACTACATTCGTAATCGATGCGACTACATGTGTAGTTGGAGAGTCGAGACAGGGTCGGGATCAGGCAGTGAGCGAGAAGATCAGCGAAGCGGAACTGGTGGTGATGGAAGCGCTGTGGGAACAGGCGCCGGCAACCGCCAATGATGTCGCCGATCGCGTCACAGCCGAACGCGACTGGAGCCTGCAGACGGTCAAGACATTGCTGTCGCGGCTGATGGCCAAGGAGGTGATCGCCGCCGACCAGGATGGCCGCCGCTTCCTCTATCGCCCGCTGGTGGCGCGCGAGGATTATGTGGCGAGCGAGTCCGGCCGGCTGGTCAATCGCCTGTTTGGCGGTCGCATCTCTCCCCTGGTCGCCCAGCTGGCGAGCCAGGACCAGTTGAGCGCAGATGATATCGCGGAGCTTGAGGAAATCCTGAAGGGGTTGAAATCATGAGCGTCTGGATGGCCGAAACGCTGATCGCCACGACCCTGCTGATGGCGATGGTGATGATGTTGCGACGCCCGGTGGCGCGCTGGCTGGGGGCAGGAGCGGCCTATTGGCTGTGGCTGCTGCCGCTGGCCCGGATGCTGCTGCCGACCTTGCCGCGCGAGGTTGCTGCGCCTTCGCCGCTGCATAATGTCGTGGACCAGGCTGGCCTGCCGGCGCTGCTGGACATCGCGCCATCGCCCGCGACCCAGGCCGCAGCGACAAGCATCCCCTGGCTGGAAATGGCGATCGGCCTGTGGGCGCTGGGCGTCGTCCTGTTCCTGGTCGTACAGGTGATCGGCTATACCCGGTTCCGTCGCGACATATTGGCCGGGTCGACGCCGCTGGGCGAGGAGGGGCGGCTCCGCCTGGTCACCAGTCCGCAGGCATCGGGGCCGCTCGCCTTCGGTATCTTCCGCCCCTATATTGTCCTGCCGGCCGATTTCGGGCTGCGCTATGACGCGCAGGAGCAGGATATGGCGATCGCCCATGAACGCGCCCATCATGAGCGCGGCGACCTGGCCGCCAATATGGTCGCCTTGCTGCTGCTAGCGCTGCACTGGTGCAATCCGGTCGCCTGGATCGCCTATCGCGCCTATCGCGCCGATCAGGAAACCGCCTGCGACGCGCGCGTCCTCTCGCTCTACGGCCAGGATCAGGCCCATGCCTATGGCCGCGCCATATTGAAGGCCGCCGGTGGTCGCCAATTTGCCGGCGCCTGCCATCTCACCCGCATCACCACGCTCAAGGGGAGGCTGAAAATGCTTTCGAGCCATGACACATCGTTGAAGCGCATCAGCTGGGGCATGGCCGCCGTCGCCATGGTCGTCGCCACCGGCCTCGCCCTCACCGCATCGGGCAGCCGCGCCGCGCAGCAAATGGCGGCGATCACCGACAAGGTCGATCGGGCCGATTTCGCCAAGCTGACCGACCTGGTGTCGCAGCCCGTATCGGCGCGGGAGGCCATGCCGCAGGCCGCGCCGGTTGCCGTCGCCGCGCCGATCGCCCATGCGGACCGCGTGCCGCCCGCGCCACCGGTTGCGCCGGTTCCGGCCGCCGACATCGTGCCCCCGGTTCCGCCGGTTCCGCCGGTCCCGCCCGTGCCGCCGGTGACGGTGCGCAGCGAGCCGGGCCGGGTGATCGTCACCCATGCCAATGGCCGGGTCGAAACCCATCGCATCCCGACCGAGGCGGAGATTGCCCGCATGGTGCCGGTGGTGGATGTACGCGAAGGCTGCGAGGGCGATAAGGTCACCAGCCATCGCGAATTTGTCGATGCCAATGGTCGCCGCAACATCCGGGTGCGCATCTGTCAGCGGGCGATCGAGGCGCAGGCCCGCAAGGCGGAGCGGATTGCGATGATCAGCGCTCGTGACGCCGAACGCATGGGTCGCGATGCCGAACGGGCGGGGCGCAATGCGGCACGCGCCGGGCTGAACGCTGCCCGTGCCCAGATCGCCGCCAGTCGCATGCCCGAGCGCGACCGGGACGACGCGCTGCGCGACATCGACCAGGAACTGGCCGATCTCGACCGCAATCAGGACTGATTTTTAGACGGCCACCACTTCGGGCAGGATGGCGTCGAGCAACAACATGCCCGCCGGGCTGACCTGAAGCCGGTTGCCGGTCCGCCAGACCAGCCCCAGGTCATTCATCCGGTCGACCGCCCGATCATCCACCAGCGCGCCGATCGGCAGGCCCGACAGGCCAGCGATCCGGGCCAGATCGACCCCTTCGCCCAGACGCAATCCCATCAGCAGCGCCTCGCGCGCCTTGTCCTCGGCCTGCAGCGGCACTTCCTGTTGCAGGCCGTTGCCGTTGCGATCGACCGCGCTCATCCAGTTTTCCGGCTTCTTGTGACGCAATGTCGCCATGCCGCCGCGCCGGCCATGGGCGCCCGGGCCGATGCCGACATAGTCGCTATAGCGCCAGTAGATGAGGTTGTGGCGGCTTTCCTGCCCCGGCCGGGCATGGTTGCTGATCTCGTAGGAAGGAATGCCGGCCTGCGCCGTCATCGCCTGGGTCATCTCATAAAGGGTGGCGCCATGGTCCGGGTCGACCGGTGTCAGCTTGCCCTGCGCGGCCAGCGTGGCGAAGCGCGTGCCCGGCTCGATCGTTAACTGATAGAGCGACAGATGGCCGGTGCCGAAGGAAAGGGCGCGCGCCAGCTCCGCTTCCCAATCCGATTCGCTCTGGCCGGGACGCGCGTAGATGAGGTCGAAGCTCACCCGGTCAAAAATGCGACGAGCCGTGTCGAGTGCGCCCAGCCCCTCATCGACGTCATGGGCACGCCCAAGGAAGGCCAGGGCTTCATTGTCGAGCGCCTGCAGGCCGAGCGACACGCGGTTGATCCCGGCGGCCGCCAGATCGCCAAAACGCGCGGCTTCTACCGAGTTCGGGTTCGCTTCAAGCGTGATCTCTATGTCGTTGGAAAAGCCCCAATGTCTTTCCGCCGCCTCGATCAGGGAAGCGGCGATATGGGGCGGCATCAACGATGGCGTGCCGCCGCCGAAGAAGATCGAACGGAGCGGTCGCCGGCCGGTTTTTTCCGCCTCATGGGCAAGGTCCGCAAGCAGCGCCGCCTGCCACGCATCGGCATCGATCCGGTCGCGCACATGACTGTTAAAATCGCAGTAAGGACACTTCGAAACACAAAATGGCCAATGAACATATAGGCCAAGAGCCTCGGTGAAAGCCGGTGGGGCGAGAAGGACTTCGGGTGACATGAGTGGACATATCTTTAGACGCGTTCAGCGCGGGCCGCTAGCGGCTACGCTGCTGCTTTTCGGCGGGATGGTCGCAGGAGCGATCGCGCCGGCATCGGCCTCGGTCAATCGCGACGTGTGGAATTATTATAATATCCAGCCGGCGCCGCGCTCCGACGCGATGTTGCGGCAGGTCGTGATGGATGTGCATAATCGCGAGCGTCAGTCGCTGGGCGTGCCCGCGCTGGCCTGGGACGATAGCCTGGCTGCCGATGCCGCCGGCTATGCGCGGCAGATGGTGCATACGAACGCCTTCCGCCATTCGCACGGTGGCGAGCGCGACGAGGAGATTGGCGAAAATCTGTGGATGGGAACGCACCGGGCCTATGGCTATACCGCCATGCTCGACGCCTTCATGGACGAACGCCGTGCCTTCGTGTTCAAGGCCCGCTTTCCCGATGTCAGCACGACCGGCAACTGGGAAGATGTCGGCCACTATACCCAGATGATCTGGCGCGGCACCCGCCGGGTCGGCTGTGCGCTGGGCGAGGGCGCTCAATATGATTATCTGGTCTGCCGCTATTATCCGGCCGGCAATGTCTATGGCATGAGCCCGTTCGACCGCGACTTCGGCGGCTGGCAGGGCTGAAAGGCTTCATTCCAGGCGGATCATTTTTCCTCTCTGTCGATTATGCCCTGAAGCGCAGTCGGCAAAAGGGGGGAGGAGAAATGCAGCCCGTTTCAAGAGCAAGGCCATGGGCCTGCATGGGCGCGGCGATCGCGTTGCTTGCCCTTTCCGCGTGTGGTTCGCCGTCCCCGACGCCGAACAATCAGGGCGCTGCGCCTGTCGCGACCGAACATTTCTCCACCAACGCTTCCCAGCCGGACAAGGCATCGGTCCCCCGATCCAGCCAGGCCGACCTGACGCCCCTGTCCTGCACCGCCGAGATCGGCGCCGCAGCGGCCGAGCGCCGCGTGAAGCTGTGCATCAGCGTGTCGCCCGCCACCCATCCACCCTGCAATGCCGCCAATAGCTGTGCGATGATCGAGGACGAGATCGCGCGCAGTTGCGCCCTGTTCGACGGTCAGGGCGAGCCGATGGCCGGATGCACGCCCGATCCCAAGAGCATGGCGGCCGCGGCGGCGGTGGTGCAGCGTTATTATGCGGCGATCAACGCGCGCGATTATGGCACCGCCTGGAGCCAATGGGGCGAGAATGGGCCGGCGGGGCAGACGATGGAGAGATTCCAGGCCGGCTTTGCCGCCACCCGCGCGACCCATGTGACGATCGGCCGGATGACGCCGGGCGATGCAGGGGCCGGCTCCATCTATCAGCCGGTGCCGGTCACGGTCGACGCGGAACTGGCGGACGGCACACGTCAGCATTTTGCCGGCACCTATGTCGTGCGGCGCGTCAATGATGTGGATGGGGCATCGGCCGCGCAGCGGCGCTGGCACATCGATTCGGCGAAGCTGCGACCCGTTTCATCGGAGTGACGTGGACAGGCAATCGCCTGTGCCGAACTATTCATCCCTGCTTCACACGATCGGGCGTTTAGCCGCAGCATCGCGTTCCGAACCGGCCCGACCGGGGGAGAGGCGCGGGCTATCGGGTCGAAAGAACAAAGGCGATGCGCGGGTGGAAATGGGGGCTGGCCGTTGCGACGGCCGCCATGATGCTGGGGATTTTCGTTGGCAAGGGGCAGGCGGCGCCGGCGCGGCGGGCGCCCAGCCCGGCCGAACAATATGGCATGGAAGAGGCCGATCGGGACGATGGGCTGCTGCAGGACGTGGTCCTGGGCTTGCATAATGACGAACGCAGCCGCTGGGGCCTGACCCCGCTTGCCTGGGACCGGACGCTGGCGGCCGATGCGGCGCGCTATGCGCGGCAGATGGCGCGGACCAATATCTTTGCCCACAGCCCGCGCGCGACCCGCGCGGTGCCGAGCGGCGAAAATCTGTGGATGGGGAGCCGGGGCCTCTATGATTATGAGGTGATGGTCGGCGCGTTCCTCAATGAACGACGCTATTTCCGCCGGGCGGCCAAGATGCCCAATTTCAGCACCACCGGCCGCTGGCAGGATGTCGCCCATTATACCCAGATCATCTGGCGCGGCACCCGATCTGTCGGCTGCGCGCTGGCCGAGGGGCGCAGCTTCGACTATCTCGTTTGCCGCTATTATCCCGCCGGTAACATGTTCGGCATGGGGCCGCTGGATGCGGCGCCGGTGCTGGCGGGCGGCGAGGAATAGGGGCGGCCGGAACCGCCCATATTCCGTTCAGAGCACCGCCTTCACCAACTGGGCGAAGGCGTCGGCGCGGTGGCTCATCGCGTGCTTGGCGTCCGGGTCCATCTCGCCGAAGCTGATGTCGTGGCCGAGCGGCTGGAACATCGCGTCATAGCCAAAGCCATTTGCCCCACGCGGCGGCCAGACCAGCAGGCCGTCGACCCGGCCCTCGAACGCCTCGACATGGCCGTCGGGCCAGGCGAGGGCGAGGGCGCAGATGAAATGGGCGCCATGGCCGGCGTCCGGCCCCTTGGCCTGGACCCCGTCCCACACCTTCTGCATCGCGAGCCCAAAATCCTTGTCCGGCCCGGCCCAGCGGGCGGAAAACAGGCCCGGATCGCCGTTCAGCGCCTCGACGCACAGGCCGCTGTCGTCGGCCAGCGCGGGCAGGCCGCTAAGGTCGGCGGCCTGCATCGCCTTCAGCTCGGCATTGGCGATGAAGGTGGTGCCGGTCTCCTCCGGCTCGGGCAGGTCGAGCGACGCGGCGGAGATCGGCTCGATCCCATAGGGGCCGAGCAGGGCTGCGATTTCGCGCACCTTGCCGGCATTGTGGCTGGCGATCACCAGCTTGCCGGGCTTCAGCTTGCGGATCGCCTGTTCCTGTCCGTAGTCGTCGCTCATCTGGCTCTACCCTGTGTCGTTCGTTTCAAGCGTAGTCGAGAAACGCATGAATGCGCTATCTGCTTCTCGACTTCGCTCGAAGCGAACGGATTTCAATTACCGACCCGTCGCGACATCCTGCGCGGCGAAGATCTTCGCGCAGCCGATGCGGGCGAGGCGGAGCAGGCGGAGCAGCTCTTCCTCGTCATAGGCAGCGCCTTCGGCCGTGGCCTGCACTTCGGCGAACTTGCCGTCGCCGGTCAGGATCAGGTTGGCGTCGGTCTCGGCATTGCTGTCCTCGGCATAGTCGAGGTCGAGCACCGGCGTGCCTTGATAGATGCCGCAGCTGATCGCCGCGACCTTCTGGATGATCGGGTCTTGCGCCAGCGCGCCCGAGGCGAGCAGCTTGTCGACGGCGATGCGCAGCGCAACCCAGCTGCCCGAGATCGCGGCGGTGCGGGTGCCGCCATCGGCCTGGATCACGTCGCAGTCGATCACGATCTGGCGCTCGCCGAGCTTCTTCAAGTCGACGACGGTGCGCAGCGAGCGGCCGATCAGGCGCTGGATTTCCTGAGTGCGGCCCGACTGCTTGCCCTTGGCCGCCTCCCGGCTGCCGCGGGTGTGGGTGGCGCGGGGCAGCATGCCATATTCGGCCGTGACCCAGCCCGATCCCTTACCACGCAGGAAGGGGGGCACCTTTTCCTCGATCGAGGCGGTGCAGAGGACGCGGGTGTCACCGAAGCTGACGAGGCACGAGCCTTCGGCATGGATGGTGAAGCCGGGTTCCATGGTGATGTCGCGCATCTGGTCGGGCGCGCGGCCGGAAGGACGCATAATATTCTACTCCGAAGCGGTCAGGTGGCGGGGGATAGCGCCGGGATGCGCGTCATGCCAGTGCCATCCGCCAAAAGTTGCGATAAGAGGGGCGCCATGAAGAGAGCGATGATGATGGGGCCGGTTGCGCTGTTGGCGCTGGCGGGATGCGTGACCGACCGGGAGAAGGTGGAGCTGGAGCCGCCGACGGCCGCCGGCGACACGATCCGCTTCACCGCCGGCCGCTGCTTTGGCGCCTGTCCTGCCTATAGGCTCACGGTGACGCCCGATGGATCGGGCCTGCTGGAGCCGGAGCGCTTCACCTCCGTCCCCGGTCCGACCCGCTTCACCGTCAGCGCCGCGCAATATCGCCAGCTGCGCACCGGCCTTGCCCCGTGGAAGCCGGTGACCGGCACGGCAAAGCGCATCGCCCAGGGCGAGAATTGCACCCGCTTCGCCACCGACATGCCCAGCTACACGATCGAATGGACGCGTGGTGACGCGAAGGGCGGGGGCAAGGGGGCGAAACCGACCCGGCTCGATTTCCAGTCGGGCTGCATGGACAGCCGCTATGCCAGGCTGCGCACGACCATTGGCGCCATCCCCAAGACGCTGGGCATCGAAGCGATGCTGAAGCCCAAGCCAGCAAGCTGAACCACCGCCCCGCGACGCGACAGCCCGAAGTTCACAGTGTCGCAGGGCTAAATTGCGTCGATTCCGGCGAATTGCGCCTGCCACGCGCCGGCGAAGCGACGGCCACGCGACACGCGGGTCACGCCGACGCGACAGTCGCGCGCCTCTGACGCGACAGTGAGGCGACACTGAAACGACAGCGACGCGACAGGTTCGCGCGTGGGGCAGGGGTGCGAAGGAGAGCGTGGGGGCGGCCTGTTCCATCGCGCAGGGTAGATCAGAAGAGCCGCGAGTAGGAAAGAGAAGGCGGGGTTGCGCCCATTAACGCCGTCCAACGGCTTGTTTCCCTATGCCAGAAGCGGACACTCGTTTAGTGTCACCTGCCGGTCATTCGCCAACGAAAGGCGTAGGCCGAATTATCTTTTTGTCTTTCTGACAGGCGGGATTTGGCATGTGGCGTAGGCTGGTAGTTTGTACGACATTATCATTACTTCTTGCTAATTCCCCGCCATCAAAGCCTTCGACCAATGTGTCTGAACCAAGCCTAACAGGCCCCGGTCAAATTGCTTTGAAAAGCGAAGGCCAAGCCTCCAGCAGTCCTAGAGACCCCATCCTTGTTCGAATTGTGCAAAGCCCCGATGAAACGGCTGAGGCTGCTGCTCGCGAACGCTTAGCTCAGAGGCATGATAAGGATGAATTATTAGTCCAAAAGCTCGCGGCAAAGGCCGCCGTTGAGCAGGCTCGTTTTGCTCTTCCGACCCTCATCGTGGGCGGCCTCGGAACGCTTTTTGTGTGTGCGGCGCTTGTGCTGACAGTTTGCGCCAATAGGACAGCTGCGCGAGCAGTCGCCGATGCTAGAGCTAGGGAGGCCAAAGAGATACGCCCTTGGGTGTTCGTGTCTGGTATCAGGATAAATGGAGCCTCCCCTGACGGCAGACTTTACGGTGAAATTCTTTTCAAGAACTACGGCAACTGGCCGGCTGAAAATTTCATAAAAGTGATTGAAATTTTTGGAGATTCATATCCTTTTTGGGCTCGGGCTTTGCCATCTATAGACGATGGCGCATCAACAAATATCGCACCCACCGCGACAGAATCTGTTTCAATGGAAGATGTGCCTGACTGCGTTGGGCCGGACATTAAAACTAGAGTTTCAATTCGATGGTCCTACAAACTTGCAGATGGGAGCGATTTTTCTGGGTATGATGCCTTTGTCATGGAGTCAGACCAAGAAGGTAAGCCGTACTTTAGAAAATTTATTGCTACCGATTCCTTCAACCATCCCAAATATCAACAGAGTTGAAGTGGGTAATTATCTGGCGGGGTAATCTTTGGCCATCTTTCCTTTAGATAATGACACCAAGCCGATCTTCATATTTTCTGCCCTAAACCCGTCAGGCCACTATCGGCCATTTGCGGGTATCACCACCTCGGCTTCGAGTTGCAGTCCCGCTGCTTTCCTCTTGGACCAGGAAAAGCGGGATGCCGGGTCAGGCCCGGCATGACGGATAGGGCACCCACGGCCAATCTCCCCCGTTGAGCCGCGCGGCAAAGCCGCCTACATCATCGCCATGGCCGCCACTGCCTCCATCGCCGAACTGAATGACCGCGCGCGCGACGTGTTTCGCATGGTGGTGGATTCCTATCTGGGCACCGGGATGCCGGTGGGGTCGCGCACGATCAGCAAGATGGGGCTGAGCCTCTCGGCCGCCTCGATCCGCAATGTGATGCAGGATCTGGAGGAGCTGGGCCTGCTCGCCGCGCCGCACACCTCGGCCGGGCGGATGCCGACCGAGACCGGGCTGCGGCTGTTCGTCGACGGGATGATGCAGGCGGCCGAGCCGTCGGTTGAGGAGCGCCGCGCGATCGAGGCGGGGCTGGCTGAAGTGGGGCTGGCCGAGGGCGGGCCGATCGAGGAGGCGCTGTCGGCGGCGACGGCGACGCTGTCGGGTCTGTCCGCCTGTGCCGGCATCGTCATGGTGCCCCGGCGCGAGCCGGTGCTGCGCCAGTTCGGTTTCGTGCCCTTGAACGATCGGCAGGCGCTGGCCGTGCTGGTCGGGCAGGACGGATCGATCGAGAATCGCGTGCTCGACCTGCCGCGCGGGGTGACGCCATCGATGCTGAACGAGGCGGCCAATTTCATGTCGGCGCGCTTTGGCGGGCTGACCCTGCGCCAGGCCGGCGACCTGCTGGCGCGCGAGATGGAAGCCGAGCGCTCCACGCTGGAGGGCGCGGCGCGTGAGCTGGTGGCGCGCGGCATCGCGATCTGGAGCCATGACGCCGATGACAGGCCCGTGCTGATCGTGCGGGGGCAGGCGCATCTGATCGACGATGGCACTGCCGCGGACCTCGACCGGGTGCGGCAATTGCTGGAGCAACTGGAGGGCAAACAGGAGATTTCGCGCCTGCTGGAGAGCGCGCTGGCGGGCAGCGCGACCAAAATCTTCATCGGTTCGGAAAACAAGCTCTTTTCCCTTTCCGGTTCATCGGTCATAGCCGCCCCCTATCGCGGCGGGGACGGCCGGGTCGTCGGCGTGGTCGGCGTGATCGGCCCCACGCGCTTGAACTATGCCCGAGTGATCCCCATGGTGGATTTCACCGCACAGACGCTGTCGAGATTGATGAGATGAGCGAAGACAAGCAGACTATCGAAAATACCGAAACCCTGGACCAGCTGCCCGAGGAGGAGACCCCCGTGGAGGCCCCTGTGAACGCCAATGCAGAGCGCATCGCCGCCCTGGAAGCCGAACTGGAAACGGCCAAGCAGGACATTCTCTATGCCCATGCCGACACGCAGAATGTGCGGCGCCGGCTGGAGAAGGAACTGGCCGACGCACGCGCCTATGCCGCGACCAGCTTTGCCCGCGACATGCTGTCGGTGGCCGACAATCTGGGCCGGGCGCTGGCCGCCATCCCCGCCGATCTGCGCGAGGACGACAAGTTCAAGGGGCTGGTGACCGGCCTGGAAGCCACCGGCCGCGAGCTGGAGGCGGTGTTCGGCCGCAATGGCATCACCAAGATCGAATCGGTCGGCCAGCCGCTCGACCCGAACAAGCATCAGGCAGTGATGGAACTGCCGTCGGCTGACGCCGAGCCGGGCACCGTGCTGGTGGAAATGCAGGCCGGCTACAGCATCAAGGACCGCTTGCTGCGCCCCGCCATGGTCAGCGTGGCGAAGAAGCCGGACTAAGCATGTTCCCCTTCCCGCAAACGGGAGGGGATAGGGTGGGCTTGCGCAACGTTGCATATGCCCACCCCGCTGCGACTAACCTCGCCTTCGGCTCGGCAAGTCTCGCGCCCCTCCCGCTGGCGGGAGGGGGAGTCAGGAGGTTTACCTGACGGAGACTATGTTGATCCACGACCTCAACCTCACCACCGATCGTCCGACCTTTGTCACCCATCTCGAATGTTCGCTGACCGGCGAGCGATACGAGGCGGACCGGCTGCATGGGCTGTCGGCGGCGGGCAAGCCGCTGCTGGTGCGCTATGATCTGGACGGCGTGCGCGCCACGCTGACCAAGGAAGCGCTTAGCAGCCGGCCGATGGACCTGTGGCGCTGGCGCGAATTGCTGCCGGTGCGGCAGACGTCCAACATCGTGAGCCTGGGCGAGAATGCGACGCCGCTGATCCCGCTGCCGCGCACGGCAAAGCGGCTGGGCGGCGCGCAGCTGCTCGCCAAGGATGAGGGGCGGTTGCCGACGGCATCGTTCAAGGCGCGCGGGCTTGTCATGGCGGTCTCCATGGCCAAGGAACTGGGCGTGACCCAGGTGGCGATGCCGACCAACGGCAATGCCGGCGCGGCGTTGGCCGCCTATGCGGCGGTGGCCGGCATGGAATCGGTGATCTTCTGCCCGGCCGACACGCCCGAAGTGAATGTGCGCGAGATCGCGGCGCAGGGCGCGCGGGTCTATCGCGTCAACGGCTATATCGACGATTGCGGCGCCATCGTCGGCCAGGGCGTCAAGGAGCGCGGCTGGTTCGACTTCTCGACGCTGAAGGAACCCTATCGGATCGAGGGCAAGAAGACGATGGGGCTGGAACTGGCCGAGCAATTGGGCTGGGAACTGCCGGACGCGATCTTCTACCCCACCGGCGGCGGCACCGGCCTGATCGGCATGTGGAAGGCGTTCGACGAGCTGGAGAAGATCGGCTTCATCGGTCCCAGGCGGCCCAAGATGTTCGCGGTCCAGGCCGAAGGCTGCGCGCCGATGGTCCGCGCGTTCGAGCAGGGCGTGGAATTTGCCGAGCGCTGGGAGGATGCGCAGACCATCGCCATGGGCATTCGCGTGCCAAAGGCCGTGGGCGACTTCCTGATCCTGCGCGCGGTGCGGGAAAGCGGCGGCGCGGCGCTGGCGGTGCCGGATGCGGCGATCGCGGCGGCGGTGCGCGACGTGACGCGCGACGACGGGCTGCTGCTCTGTCCCGAGGGTGGGGCGACGCTGGCGGCCTATCAGCGGGCCTTGGACGAAGGGCTGATCGGCCGCGACGAGCGGGCGGTGCTGTTCAATTGTGCCAGCGGCCTCAAATATCCGCTGGAGGATCAGAGCCGCACGCTCGACCGGCACGCGGCGATCGATTTTGCTTCGCTCTGATATATCGGGATGGGCGGGCCTGAACCCGCCCATCTGCCGTTAGAAGCGATAATCCCAGCCCAGGGTGAAGAGCCGCCCGCGACCGGCGAAGAAGGCCAGATTGTCGTTGGGCAGGCGCGTGTCGCTATTATAGTCGATATAGAATTTATCGAACAGATTCTGGACGCTGAGATAGACGCCGCCCAGTGATGCGGTGTCGTAGCGGAGATAGGCGTCGGTGACTGCATAGCCGCCGAAATTGTTGCGCCGGTCCGGGTTCGCCTTGCCATGGAAATTGCGCGACAGATAATATTGGGTCTGCAGCCGCGCCGAGATGGCGCCATGGCGATAGTCGGCGGCGACGTTCAGGCGATCGGGCGAGATGTTGGTGCCGTCCAGATCGGTATCGACGATGCCGTCGGGATTGGCGCTGTCGCTGTCATAGCGGCCCTTGAGATGGGCATAGCCGGCGGAGAGCTTGAGGCCCGGCAGCGGCGTCTGCACGCCGAGGTTGATTTCCAGCCCCTCGATCTCGACCCGCTGGCGCTGCACGGTGAAGATGCCGTCACCCTGTGCGATCAGGATCTGGCCCTTGTCGCTGGACGACCAGAAATAGGTGGCGCTGGCGTCGATCGGGCCGCGCTTCACTTCCAGCCCGATTTCGCGGTTGTTGGAAACGATCGGGCTGATGTCGAGATAATCGTCGAGGTCGACGCCCGCGACGCCGATCGACCGGGTCACGCGGCCGACATCGGGCATGGTGAAGCCTTCGGCATAGCTGGCATAGGCACGAATGCCCTCAAGCGGCTCGAAGATGAGGCCGCCATTCAGCAGCGCGTCGGAGAATTTGGGCTTGCCGCCGGCGACATCGACGCCGCCATAATTGGGCGCGGTGGTGAAGGCGAGGGTGTGGAAATCGTCGATCTTCACCTGCACATTTTCCCAGCGCACGCCGCCGGCGACGCGGACCAGTCCGTCGGCGATCTTGAGATTGGCCTGGGCGAAGGGGGCGATGGAACGGAAGTCGCTGGGCGGCACCCAGGTGCGGCCGGTGACCATCAACCGCTGTTCCGTCTTGTCGAACAGGACGTCGAGGCCGACCGTGGTGGTCAGCGCTTCGAAACCGGGCAGGGCGCGTTCATAGCTGATCTTGCCGCCGATCTTGCGCGACCGGTTCTGCGACTGGTCGAACAGGGTGCCGACCGGGGCGATGGCGGGATCCTGGAAGGTCGCGATCGCGGCGAATTCGCCGCCGAAAATGTCGCGGCTGCGGTTGAAGAAAAGCTGGGTGACGAGGTTGCCGCCGGCGACATCGCTGTCGGTGTAGGAGAGGGACGCGCTTTCGGTGCGGTTCGATCCCGGCGTGCCGGGGGCGTCGCCCTTGATCGCGGTGGTCGGCAGGCCATTGGCGCGGCTGCCGGCGAGCGGGACATAATCGCCATCGCCTTTCAGTTCATAACGGTTGAGGATCAGGTCGAGCCGGCCGGTATCGCCCACGGCATAGCCCAGCCGCGCGAAGATATCGGTGGTCTGCGATGCCTGGGTCTCGCCCTGGGTCATGTTGATGCCGATGCGGCGGTTGCGCGCATCATAGAAGGCGCCGCGCTTTTCATAGGAGGCACCGACCGTGGCGTCGAAATCGCCCACCTTATACTGGACCAGCCCGGCCGCCTTGCCGCCGAAGCCGTCCCCGTCGAAATCGTCGCTGGCCGATCCCTGCAGCAGCACCCGGCCGCTGATGCCCTCTTGCTTGGGCGCGCCGACCGTCACCTGGTTGACGATGCCGCCGGTGCCACCAATCCCCTGCAGCGCGTTGGAGCCATAGATGAGTTCGACCCGGTCGATGAAGAAGCCGTCGATGGTGAAGCCGTCGCGGCTGCCGTCGCGCAGCGGGGTCGACTGGGGGATGCCGTTGATGGCGTAGAGCGGCGAGCGGCCGCGCAGCGTTTCGCCTGCGCCCGACAGCTTGCCGCGCGTCGGCGAGAAGCTGGGGGTGAGGGTGGAGATGGCATCGGTGACCGAGCCGGAAATCGCGATCTGCTGGTCCAGCATCTGCTTGTCGATCAGGTCGATCGTCAGCGGCAGCGCATTGGGTGGCAGGATCGAGCGGGCCGCGGTGACGACGATCGATTCGCTGTTCTTGTCAGCGTCGGCCTCGGCCTGCTGCGCCATGGCTGGCGATGCGAGGGCGATGGTCAGCGCCGCCAGCGCGATTGCAGAGTGACGAATTTCGATATGACGCATCATCGCGATCCCCTGATCTATATTGGGCAGGGCTGCTAACGACAATCGGTCGCAATAACAATCCCATTCTGCATGATGCTTATACCATAGGGCGATAAGCCCGATTTTCCTGCGTTCCGGGAGGATGCTTCTATTATAAGATGCATAAAGATATATCGCATCTATTGACGCTGGTGATTTTTAAGATATATCACAATGCATCATGAAGCATTTTGAAAGAGAGAATATGCATTTTTCCCATTCCGATCGCGGCGCAGGCCGCCGGGGTTGCCGGCCGGGCCGGCACATGGATGACGCCATGGCTGATCGCGGTTTCGACCCGCGCGGTGCCGATCCGCGGGGCTTTGGCCATCGTGGCGGACGCGGCCATGGCCGCTTCTTCGGGCCGGGCGGCTTTGGCCCCGAGGGGTTCGGGCGCGGTTTCGGCGGTGGTCGAGCCGGGGGTCGGGGCGGTCCGTTCGGTGAGGACGGCTTTGGCGATGGTCCTTTCGGTGGCGGCCGGGGTGGTCGTGGCGGCGGACGCCGGCGCCTGTTCGGCAATGATGCGCTGAAGCTCATCCTGCTCAAGCTGATCGCCGATGCGCCGCGTCACGGCTACGACCTGATCCGCGAGATCGAGAGCCTGTCGGGTTCGGTCTATGCGCCCAGTCCGGGCGTCGTCTATCCGACCCTGACGCTGCTGGCCGACATGGACCTGATCGCCGAGCAGCCCGGTGAAGGCAGCCGCAAGCTGTTCGCCATCACCGAAGCGGGCACCGCCCATCTGGCCGAGCATGAAGCCGGCGTTGCCGAGGTGATGGAGAAGCTGGCGCATCTGGCCCGCAAAGCCGAACGCAATGATGCCGCGCCGGTGCGCCGCGCGCTGCAGAATATGCGGGTGGCGATCCAGCATCGGCTTGAAAAGGAAGGGGCCGATTCCCAAACCATGTTCGATGTCGCGGCCCTGATCGACGAGGCCGCCAGCAAGATCGAGAGGCTCTGATCCCATGACGCTGACCGCCACCGTGCCCACCACCCATGGCAGCCGTTACCTGCAGCAGCTCTGCAAGCATTGGAGCCACAAGTTCGAAACCAGCTTCGACGCGGACAAGGGCGAGATCGCCTTTCCGATGGGGCCGATCCACCTGAGTGCCCATGCCGAGCTGCTGACCGTGGTACTGGAGCCCAATGCGGACGCCGATGTCGAGAAGTTCAAGCAGGTGGTCGCCGACCATCTCGACCGCTTCGCCTTCCGCGAGGCGCCCTTGCCCTTCAACTGGGCCTGAAGGAACGCTTTCCGGCTGCTCGACTATCTTCCGTCATCCTGACGAAAGTCAGGGTCCATTCGGCGCTACACCTGTAGGGAAGCGCTGAATGGATCCCGGATCAAGTCCGGGATGACGGCGGTGACTTGGGCGCGGGGGCGCATGCGAAGGGGTCGGGTCTGCACGGCCCGGCCCCTTCCCTGGTACGCTCCATGAGGACCGGAAATCCCGGTCCTTCTTTGTGTCAGCTGTCGGTCTTGGCGCGCATGGCGGCCATGCGGGCGTTGGTCGCCTGCACGTCGGCGGCGGTGACGATGCCGTCCTTGTCGGCATCCTGCTCGGCAAAGGCGCGCGCGCCCGACGCGTCATATTCGGCCTGCGCCATCTTGCCGTCCTTGTCCTTGTCGAGGACGTTGAAGCGGACATGGGCCTGGCGGATCTGGCGCTGGCGTTCCTCGGTCTTCTTTTCTTCGGTCAGGCTCGACTGGGCGAGCTGCTGTTCGAGGCGGGCGGCATATTCGCCGACATATTCATCCTCCGACACCCAGCCGTCGCCATTGGCATCGGTTGCCTTGAAGCGTGTGACGCGCACTGCGTCGAATTCGGCGCGGCTGACCTGGCCGTCATGGTTGCTGTCATAGTCATGGACGAAGGCGCCGCCTTCATGCGGGGCGGCGAAGGCGGGCGTGCCGGCGGCGGCAACGACGGCGGCGATCAGGATGGAACGGGTCTTCATGATGTGTCTCCGGGATATCAGGCGGCGTCGAACGCCAAAGTGTAGGTGTAGCTGCGATAGGGTGTTTCCGACCCGGCCGGCGCGGCGCCGCGATGGCGAACCAGGATCAGATAGGTGCCGGCGTCTTCCGGCTTCAGGCTGAAGCGGCCCTGTGCGTCGCTCTTCGTCTCGGTCGCGACCTTGCGGCCGTCATGCACGCCGGCGCTGCGGAACAGGGTGACCTGTGTCGTGGGCAGGGGCTTGCCGTCGAACAGCAGCACGAAGCTGGCATCGCTGCCCGACACGATGGCGTTGGGATGGGTGACCGGCTGGATTTCCAGGCCCGTGCCGACCGGCTTGAGCGCCGCCTGCGTCGCCTGGCCACGGGTGACATAGGCGTCGGCGAGCGTCATGCTCTGCACCTCGACCTCCTGCGTGCCGGGCTTGGGATCGCCGCCTTCGCCGCGCATCTGCCATGTGTCGCCGACGCGGAACATCTTGCCCTTGCGCCCGGCGCGCTGGCCGGTGGTGACGCGATAGGTGCCGTCCGCCTTCAGATCAGCCTCGAACACCGACAGGTCGCGCAGATAGGTGACCGGGCCGGTCGCGGCCTGGCTGCCGTCCGGCGCGACCAGGTGGAAGGGCGCGTCGCGCATCGCGACTTCGGGGACGAAGGCGTCCTCGGCAAAGGCCGATGTGACGGTGACATGATCGGCCTTTCCGGCGTCGAACAGGGTCGGCAGCACATAGGGCATATGCGCCTGGGCGGCGGTGGCGCCGGCCAATAGCAGCACGGGCAAGGTGGCGGCGAACAGGGCGTTCGCCGGGCGACGATGGTTGGACAATGGGGTTCCCCTTGGTTTCGTTACGCCTCTCTATAGTGTATAGTGAGAATCACTTGCAATAGCATTTAATCGGAGTAGAGAGCGGCCCGACCCGGCGCGTGATGCGCCGCAACAATGATACGGGGGCATTTTTCATGACCAAGTCCAAGACCCTGCTTCTGCTGGGCACCGCGCTGATCGCACTGCCGCTGCCGGCGATGGCCCAGGAGCAGAGTGACGATATTGCGGTGGCAAGCGATTCGCAGTTCGCACTCGACCGGATGATCATCTCCGCTGGCGTCGAGAAGGTTGCGCTGGACACGCCGCAGGCTGTGACCGCGCTGGACCAGGAGGATATCGACCAGCTGCAGGCGACGACGATCGGCGACCTGCTGGAAGGCATGCCGGGCGTCAATGTGCAGGGCGGTGTCGGCCAGCTCGGCCAGGGCTTCAACATTCGCGGCATGGGCACGGCGATCGGCGACAGCGACAACCGCATCCTGATGACGGTCGATGGCGTCACCAAATTCTACGAACAATATCGCATGGGGGCCTTCTTCAGCGAGCCCGAACTCTACAAGCGGGTCGAGGTGCTGCGCGGCCCGGCATCCTCCACCCTCTATGGCGCGGGCGCGCTGGCGGGCGTGATCAACTTCACCACCAAGGATGCGTCGGACTTCCTGCGCGACGGCGACAAGCTGGCCGTGCGGTTGAAGGGCGCGACCGAAACCAATGCGCAGGGCCATACCCTGTCGGGCATCGTCGCGACCGAGCCGGTCGACGGCGTCGAACTGCTGGGCAGCTATAATTATCGCCGCACCGACGATTACAAGAGCGGCAATGGCGACACCGTCGCTGCCTCCGCCACCGAATCCGACAGCTGGCTGGTCAAGGGCCGGGTCGCGATCGGCGGCAACAAGAAGCATGCTATCTGGGCGTCCTACCAGGACTGGATCAGCGACGCGCCGCAGGTCTATGACCAGATTTCGGCCGCCACCGGCAGCTCGCTGATGCGGCGCCGGGTCCACGACAAGACCGCCGTGCTGGGCTATGTGAACGACTTTGACGGCAGCAAATTCTTCAATGTCGAGGCGCAGGTCGCCTATTCGCTGTCCAAGGTCCACCAGACCGAGACGACCTTCCTGGGTGCGAACCTGGAATATTCCGATTTCTCCTATGAAAGCTGGCAGGCGAAGGTCCAGAATACCAGCGAGTTCGCCATGGGCGGCGACTGGACGACCTTCCTGATCCTGGGCGGCCAGTGGAGCACGCAGGAACGGCGCAACCCGCGCGTCAATTTCGACGGCACGGTGACGCCGGGCGCGGGCACCCATCCCGAAGGCGACATGGACCGCTATGGCCTGTTCGGTCAGCTGGAGATCGTCTGGTCCGACAAGCTGACCATCATGCCGGGCGTGCGCGTCGACTGGACCCGGCTGACGCCGGGCGACACGGTGGTCGGCGGCACCGTCCTCACCGACAAGGTGAAGGATAGCGGCGTATCGCCCAAGCTCGCCGCGCTCTACAATATCACGCCCTGGTTCGGCCTGTTCGGGTCGGTCGCGCGCACCGTGCGCATGCCCAATATCGACGAAATCTTCACCCGCAGCGCGACCCGTCCGAACAATCCGGACCTGAAGCCGGAGAAGTCGGACAATTATGAAGCCGGCTTCACTTTGTCCTTCGACGATACCCTCGGGAAAGGCGACCGCTTCCGCGCGAAGACCACCCTGTTCCAGAACGACGTCAAGGATCTGATCGTCAATGTCTCGGCAGCGGCGGGCACGCCCTATTTCCAGAATATCAACCGGTCGCGCTTCAAGGGCATCGAGCTGGAGGCCGAATATGGCATTGCCGGCTTCTATGCGCGCGGCAATGCCAGCTTCATCGATGGCAAGAACCGCCTGACCGGCGATTATCTCAACACCATCCCGGCGAACGACTATCGCCTGACGCTGGGCTATAATGATGTGGCGAGCGGCCTGTCGGGCGGCTGGACCGGCGAATTTGCCGAGCGGCAGGACAAGGTGACGCCGGGCAGCTTTGCCTCGGCCGGGTCGGGCCTGGCGACGCCGGGCTACAGCGTCCACAACCTGTTCTTCGCCTTCAAGCCGCAGGGTGGCGTGGCCAAGGGCTTCGAATTCCGCATCGCCATGGATAATATTTTCGACAAGCAATATCGCCGCCATCTGTCCTCGCTGGCCGCTGAGGGGCAGAGCTTCCGCTTCACCGTGGCGAACAGCTTCTGACGCCATGACGGGCGTGCGGCGTCCCTTTCGTGTCACGGGGCCGGCGGCGGCCTCGCTCGGGATCAACGCGCTGCTGATCGCGGCGCTGCTGAACCTGGGCATGGGCCGCGCGCCGAAGCGCGAGGAGGGGGCTGCACTGACCGTCATGTCGCTGGCGGCGCTGAAGGGCGTGGAGCAGGGGGCGGAGCAGGCCGAGGCGGCGCAGGCGACGGCGCAGCCCGAAGCCCCGGTGCCGACGCAGGCGCCGCCCCCCACTCCGGTCAGCCCGCCGCAGCCGGTGCCGCCGCCGATGGTGGCGATCCCTTCCGCATTGTCGCTGCCCGTCGCGGTGGCGCCGGCTGCTCCGTCCACGCCGGCGGCCGCAGCGGCGCCGTCAATGCAGCCCGCGGCGAGGGCGGCGCCGGTCATGGCCGCCAGCGCCGGCGCGCCGCCGGCCCGGCGCGGCATTGCCGACGGGCTGGACGCCAATGCCCCGGCCGGCAACAGCCGCGCCTATGCCGCGCGGGTGCGCTCCTGGCTCTATGCCCACAAAATTTATCCCCGCCGCGCCAGGATGCGGCACGAGGAAGGGGTGGTGAAGGTCCGCTTCGTGATCGACCGCGCCGGCATGCTGATCGAAGGGCGGGTGATCGGCAGTTCCGGCCGCGCCTCGCTCGACGAGGAAGCCGCCGCCATGCTGCACCGCGCCTCGCCCTATCCCAAGGCCCCGGCCGACATATCCGGGGACCGCATCGAATTCACCGCGCCGGTGGAGTTCGTGCTGCCAGTGTAGGAAGGGGGTAGGTGGTCTGGGAATGACCGATTTTTGCCATTCAAGTTCAATTCGGGGCTGTTCCTTTCCAGACATTGATAAATGCCGAATGCAGGCGCCAAAGTCGGCCGCGTGGCGCCCGACCGCGTCCATGCGCGGTCGGGAGAAGCCCGGTTTGATATCAGGTGTTTTCCCGACTGTTCGATGCAGAGGCGGTGACTAGGATCGGCATAGTCCTGCAAAATGTGCAGGCTGCGTCAGGCGTCTATCGAGGAGAAGATTATGTCGGCCAGGCCTATTGCGTCCGGGCGTTCCCGTGCGATCAATGCTGCGCTTGCATCGGCCGCTGTCCTTTTCCTGCCGCTAACGGCCCATGCCCAGGCGGAGCCGGATCGCACCGTGCTTCCCATCGCGCCAGCGCCCTTCACCGGCACCATCGGCACCGATTTCACGACCTCGCGGCAGGATTTTCCCAAGCCCGTCCAGGCACCCAAGGGCGCCCCCAATGTCATCATCATCATGCTGGATGATGTCGGCTTCGGGCAGGCCGGGACTTTTGGCGGACTGGTTCCCACGCCCAATATCGACAAGCTGGCGGCCACGGGCCTTCGCTACAACCGATTCCACACGACGGCCATCTGCTCGCCCACCCGTGCGGCGCTTCTGACGGGCCGCAACCATCATCAGTCGGGCAACGGCACTATCACCGAACTGTCCACCGGGTTTCCCGGCTATAACAGCATGTGGCCCGCGTCAGTCGCCGCCCTTCCCGAAATTCTCAAGGATAACGGATACAACACCGCAGCCTGGGGCAAGTGGCACAACACGCCCGATTTCGAAACCAGCTTGACAGGCCCGTTCGACCGGTGGCCTACCGGTATCGGGTTCGAGACATTCTATGGTTTCCTGGGCGGGGAGACGAGCCAGTGGGAGCCGCAACTGGTGCGCGACCAGCGCACGGTCGAGCCACCAAAGACGCCGGAGCAGGGCTATCAACTCACCACCGACCTGACGGACGATGCCATTCGTTGGGTAACAACACAGCAATCGGTCGCGCCGGACAAGCCCTATTTCATGTATTTCGCACCGAGCGCCGCCCATGCACCGCTGCATGCGCCGCGCGAATGGATCGACCGGTTCAAGGGCAAATATGATCAGGGCTGGGACAAGGCGCGGGAAGAAACCCTTGCTCGCCAGATCAGGCTGGGCGTCGTTCCCGCTGGCACCAGGCTGACGCCGCGTCCCTCGGAAATCGAGGCATGGGACTCGCTTTCCCCCGACGCAAAGCGTTTATACGCGCGGCATATGGAGGTTTTTGCCGGCTTCCTCGCCTTTGCCGATCATGAAATCGGGCGCCTGCTCGACACGGTCGCCAAGCTGCCGGATGCCGACAATACACTCATCCTGTTCATCGTCGGGGATAATGGCCCCAGCGCCGAGGGGACGCCATCGGGCACGGTGAATGCCGTCATGACTCAAAACGGCGTGCCAGACACGGTGGCCGACCAGTTGAAGGATCTGGACAGCATCGGCAGTGCCGAGCACGAAGGCCAGTATCCCGTCGGCTGGGCATGGGCGGGCGCCGCCCCGTTCCAGTGGATGAAGCGCGTGCCGTCACATTTTGGCGGCACCCGCAATGGGCTGGTCGTCAGCTGGCCGTCGCACATCAAGGACAAGGGGGGGCTTCGCAGCCAGTTCTACCATGTGATCGACGTCGTCCCGACCGTGCTGGAAGCGGCCCATCTGCCGATGCCTACGTCGGTCAACGGCACGAAGCAGGTGCCGCTTGCAGGCGTCACGATGAGCAGCAGTTTCGACAATGCCCGGGCGCCCAGCCTGCGCACGCGGCAATATTTTGAAACCGGCGGCCACCGCGCCATTTATGCCGATGGCTGGATCGCAGCGTCCTTCCACGGCGCGCCGTGGATGTTGAGCGGATCGGTGGGGTTCAAGGACAATAAGTGGGAACTTTACAACATCGACAAGGACTTTTCCGAAGCGAATGATCTTGCCAAGGCGGAGCCTGCCAAGTTGACGGAAATGCAGAAGATTTTTGACGAGGAAGCGAAGAAGTTCAATGTCTACCCGCTGGACGACCGCTTCGTCGAACGCGGCATCAACCCCGAACGGCCTTCGGTAACCAAGGGGCGCACGAACTTCAGCTATGCCGCCGGCGCCACGCGCATTCCCGAAGGCAGCGCCCCGCCAGTATATCAGCGCAGCCATGTCATTACGGCCAGCCTCAACGTGCCGAAGGGCGGCGCTGATGGCGTGATTGTTGCGGAAGGCGGCAGCGGCGGCGGCTACGCTCTCTATGTCGCGGACGGGAAACTATCCTATGAATATAACTTCTTCGGCCGTTCTCGCAGCGTGATCACCGCGCCAGCCGCTCTGCCGGAAGGGCCTGTCACCATTACGATGAACTATGCGCAAGGTCCGACGGCCGATGCTGGCGGCGGCACGGCCACGCTCAGCGTCAACGGTTCCAAGGTGGCCGAAGGACAGATTGCCAAGGTCGTGCCAGCCCGCTTTTCGGCAACCGAAACGCTGGACATCGGCATGGACCTGGGCTCGGTCGTTTCGCACAACTATCACGACAAGGCTCCGTTCTCCTATGGCGGCACCATCAAGGAGGTGCGGATCGACCTTGCTGCCCCCGCATCATCGGGGACCGGGCAGTAGAATGCTGGGAATGTCGGAGTGCACGGGACGGCGATTGGGCCGTCCCGAGGCTGGCATGAGGGGCGATCGACATTCAGAAGATGAAGTGACGAAAACGGTGGTTCTCTATGATCCTTGAAACGAGTCACGTGCCTCGTTTCAACGCAGCGCACGCGAAGTGGGTGAGCATCGGAAGCGCGGGAGCCGCCATTTGCAGGCCGTCAAAGCCGAATCGCCCTCAGCGCGCCTCATTCCCGCCTTCGCGATCAGTATCTGCTTTCTGGCCCTGCCGATCCTTAACCGGCACGGCAGCTAACCACCCATCCAAGCCAATGGACACAGCGGGCATGTTCCTGTGCGCAGCCGCGCAGGCGGCCGATTACGCCTTTACCCGGCTTGCCCCCTGCTGGCGGGGCAAGCCGGGTGGGTAGGGCGGCTCAGCCCTTGGCCTTGGTGGCCGCGATATAGGCCTGGACCTGTTCGCCCAGCACGTCGAGCGGCAGGGCGCCATTGGCCAGCACCACTTCATGGAAGTCGCGAATGTCGAATCTCGCGCCGAGCGCCTGCTCGGCCTCCTTGCGCAACTGGGCGATGCTGATCTGGCCGATCATGTAGCTGGTCGCCTGGCCCGGATTGTTGATGTAGCGATCGACTTCCTTGACGATGTCGCGTTCCGACAGGGGCGCATTGTCGCGGAAATAGTGGATCGCCTGTTCGCGCGTCCAGCGCTTGGCGTGCAGGCCGGTGTCGGTGACCAGCCGGATCGCGCGCCACATCTGCAGCGAGAGCATGCCGAATTCCGAATAGGGATCGCGATAGGCGCCCATTTCCTTGGCCAGGCGCTCACTATAGAGGCCCCAGCCTTCGGTGTAAGCGCCATAATAGCCGAAGCGGCGGAATTTGGGCAGGTCGGGCAGTTCCTGCGCACGCGCGATCTGGAAATGATGGCCCGGCGCGCCTTCATGATGGGCGATCGCCGCGACCTGCGGCTTTTGCACCTGATTCATGTCGGCGAGGTTGACGTAGAAGATGCCGGGGCGCGATCCGTCGGGCGCGGGCTGGTTGTAGAAGGCGACCGAGGCGGTTTCCTGCCGCCAGGCCTCGACCGCGCGCACTTCCAGCTTCGCCTTGGGCAGGACGCGGAAGAAGCGCGGCGCGGCGTCCATGGTCTGGGCGATGGCGGCGCGGGCGTCCGCCAGATAGGCTTCGCGGCCGGCGGCATCATTGGGATATTTGAACTTGGGATCGGTGCGCAGCGCCTGGAAGAAATCGGTCAGCGATCCGGCAAAGCCGATCCGCGCCTTCACCGCCTCCATCTCCGCCCGGATCGCCTTCACCTGGTCGAGGCCGATCTGGTGGATCTGGTCGGCATTGAGGCTGGTGGTGGTGTAGAAGGCGAGGCGGGCGTTATAATAGGCTTCGCCGCCCGGCAGGCTCCAGGCGCCGTCATTGCCCTTGGCCTTGGGCTCGATCGCATCGAGCGCGGCGAACAGGGTCTGGAAGCCCTTGGCGAAGGGGCCGGTCAGCGCCGCCTGTGCGTCCGCGATCAGCTTCGCCTTCTCCGCGTCCGATGCCTTGAGCGCGCCGACCTTCTTCTTGAAATCGGCGAACAGGGTCGAGTCTGGCAGGGTCGAGTCCGGCCCCTGGTCGAAGGGCGCGCCGCTGATCACCTTCTTCGCGTCGGCGCGGGCCGGGGCGAACACCATCTTGGGCGGGACGATGCCCTGTGCCGCCTGATCGCGCATCTTGGTCGCGACCTCGTTCATCACCCGCTCGCTGTCGCGCAGGCGGGCGATATAGGCCTGGGCATCCGCGACGCTGTCGACGCGATGCTCGTTGATCAGGAAGACGGGGATATTGCCCGCGGGGCTGCCATTGGTGGACACGGGGAAGGCATATTTGGCAAAGGGCGCCTGCTGCTTCGACGTCGTCACCTGTGCCTCGAACAGGCGATAGCTAAGGCGCGCCGAGGGGCCGAGCCGTTCGGGCGAGAAGCGGCGATGCAGCTGTGCAAGCTGCTGTTCCTGCAGCGCCAGGCTGCGGGCGTCGGCCCGCTCGCTATAATCGTCCAGCTTGCCATAGTCGGTCTTGAGGCCAAGACTTGTCATCGATTCCGGGCTGAGCGCGAGTTGCTGGTCGAACGCCTGGTCGAGGAAGGCGAGCAGCGCCTTGTCTTCCTGTGCGGTGGTAGCGGCGGGCGCCGCAGTGGGGGCCTGGGCCAGGATCGGGGCGGAGGCGCCGAGGGCAAGGAGCAGCGCGAGCGAGATACGGACGGTCATGGCAATTCCTGTCGCGAATAGGGATGGTGAGGGAGAGACAGGCGGGCGGGCGCCAAGTCAAGCCGGGCCTTGCCAAAGCGATCGCTTTTCCGGGGCTTGGGTCGCGACGATTGAAGCCTCTGGACAGGCCGTGCCTTTCTGCCATCTATTTTGCGGGCGACAACAGGGGGTAGCGCGATGGCGATCAGTCTCAAGGTCAATGGACAGACACGGTCGGTGGAGGCCGATCCGGCCAAGCCGCTGCTATGGGCATTGCGCGAGGATCTGGACATGGTCGGCACCAAGTTCGGCTGTGGCGCGGGGCTGTGCGGCGCCTGCACCGTGCATATCGACGGCAACCCGGCGCGCGCGTGCCAGACGCCGATCGGCGAGGCGCAGGGCATGGCGATCACCACGATCGAGGCAGTGGCGAAGAGCGATGCGGGCAAGCGGATATCGGACGCCTGGGTCAAGCTGGACGTGCCGCAATGCGGCTATTGCCAGGCCGGGCAGATCATGAGCGCGACCGCGCTGCTGGCGACCACGCCCAACCCCAGTGACGAGGACATCGATGCGGCGATGATGGGCAATCTGTGCCGCTGCTCCACCTATGTCCGCATTCGCGCCGCGATCAAGGATGCGGCCAGGGCGGGGGCGAAGGCATGAACGCGCCGATCCTGTCGCGCCGCCGTTTCCTGAGCGCCTCGCTGGTCGCGGGCGGCGGCTTGCTGTTCGACCTCAACATCCCGCTGGCCGGCGCGGCCGAGGGCGCGCCCCAGATATTGACCGCCTTCGTGCGCATCCTGCCCGACAATCGCGTCATCATCGGCGCGAAAAATGCCGAGATCGGACAGGGCGCCAAGACCATGCTGCCGATGCTGATCGCCGAGGAACTGGATGTCGACTGGGCGCAGGTGACGATCGAGCAGACCCATGCCGACCAGAAGATATTCGGCGGGCAGACGGCCGGCGGCAGTCGCACGACGCCGCGCGAATGGCTGCCGACGCGCAAGGCCGGTGCCGCCGCGCGCGCGATGCTGGTCGCGGCGGCGGCGCAGATATGGGGCGTGGCGCCCGCGACGCTGAAGACCGGTAGCGGCAAGGTGAGCGACCCGGCTTCGGGCAGAAGCATCAGCTATGGCGCGCTCGCCGCCGCCGCGGCGCAGCAGCCGGCGCCCGATCCGGCGACATTGACGCTGAAAGACCCCAAGGATTTCCGCATCATCGGCCAGTCCATCGGCGGCGTGGATACGCCCGCGATCGTCGCGGGCAAGCCATTGTTCGGGATCGATTTCAAGCTGCCCGGTATGCTCTTTGCCGTGCTGGAAACCTGCCCGGCCTTTGGCGGCACCTTCAAATCGGCCAATCTGGACGAAGTGAAGGCGCTGCCGGGCGTGGCCCATGTGCTGACGATCAAGGGCGACGGCACGCCGGAATCGCTGTTCGACGGCGTCGCCATCCTGTCGACCAGTTGGTGGAGCGCCAACCAGGCGCGCGAGGCGCTGAAGATCGAATGGGACATGGGCGCGGTCAGCGGCTTTTCGACCGAGGGCTATGCGGCGCAGGCGGCTCAGCGGCTGAAGGGCAAGGCGGATGGCGATATCGTCCGCGCTGGCGATGTGGATGCGGCCTTTGCCGCGGCGGCGAAGACGGTCAGCGCGCAATATGATTATCCCTTCCTGGCGCATGGCACGCTGGAGCCGCAGAACTGCACCGCCCTGTTCAAGGATGGCGCGATCGAGATCTGGGCGCCGACGCAGAATCCGGAAAGCGGGCGCGGGCTGGTGGCCAAGGCGCTGAACCTGCCGCCGGACAAGATCCGCATCAACTTCACCCGCATCGGCGGCGGCTTCGGCCGGCGGCTGATGAACGACTATATGGTGCAGGCCGCGGCGATTGCGGCGCAAGTGCCGGGCGTGCCGGTGAAGCTGCTGTTCAACCGGCAGCAGGATATCCAGCGCGATTTCTATCGCCCGGCTGGCTGGCACGGCTTCCGTGCGGCGCTGGACAAGGGCGGCAAGCTGACCGCCTTCCACGATCATTTCGTGACCTTCGGCAAGGACGGCAAGCCGGTGCGGTCGGCCGAGATGCCGGCGACCGAAATCCCCGCCGGCCTGATCGACACCGTGCTGCTGGAACAGAGTTTCCTTGCCACCAACATGCCGACCGGCTGGCTGCGCGCGCCCGGTTCCAATGCGCTGGCCTTCGTCACCCAGGCTTTCCTGGACGAAGTGGCGCAGGCGGCGGGCAAGGATCTGCCGACGCTGATGCTGGAACTGCTGGGCGAACCGCGCGAATTGCCGCGCGGTCCCAATGCGCCGCCCTTCGTCACCGGCCGCGCCAAAGGCGTGATCGAGAAGGTGGTGGCGATGAGCGGCTGGGCCGATCGTGGCAAATTGCCCAAGGGGCGGGGCAAGGGCTTTGCCTTTTACTATAGTCATATGGGCTATTTCGCCGAGGTGCTGGAGGTGGCGCTGGTCGATGGCATGCCCAAGGTCGCGACCGTGTGGGTCGCGGGCGATGTCGGCAGTCAGATCATCAACCCGATGAACGCGCTGCACCAGGCGCAGGGATCGGTGATCGAGGGGCTGGGCCAGGCGCTGGCCGGGCAGAAGATCACCCAGGTGGCCGGCGCTGTGGAGCAGGCCAATTTCGACACCCATCCGCTGCAGCGCATCCCCGATACGCCGCAGATCATCGTCGAGTTCGTGAAGACCGATTATCCGCCGACCGGCATGGGCGAACCGGCGCTGCCGCCGGTGATCCCGGCGCTGGTCAACGCGCTGCATGCCGCGACCGGCAAGCGCATCCGCACCCTGCCGATCGTGCCGGAGATGTTCGCCTGAACCCTGATTTCCGCCCCCCTCTTTACTTGGCCTGAAAAATCTTGATGATCGTCAAGAATCTTATGGCGGATCGACATGGCGTCATCCGTCATGCCGGTCAGAGGGGCAAGAAAGCCCCCGCCTGAGATTGGGCCGCGTCCAGGGCAAAAGACCGGACGCCAAAGGGGGACATCAGGGTGAAGCAGCTTCCGGTGAAGTTCGGTCTGTTGGCGTTGTTCTCTGCGTCGGTTGTGCTCGCGCAGGCTGACGGCGGCCCGGACGGCGCGACGATGAAGGAGACGGAGGAGGGCATCCCCGTCACCGATCCGCTGGTCCAGGAAAAATGCGGCAGCTGTCACGCGCCCGATACCAAGGGCAACCTGTCCCGCATCAGCTGGGTGCGCACCACGCCGGAGGGCTGGGCGCAGGCGATCAAGCGGATGGTGCGCCTGAACGGCCTGCCTATTACCCCCGAGGAATCGCGCGCTGTCATCAAATCGCTGTCCGCCTCGCACGGGCTGGCGCCGGAGGAGGCACGGCCGGTCATGTATCTGCCCGAAAAGCGGATCATCGACGAAGTGCTGCCTAACGAGACGATGCGCGGCGCCTGCGCCAGCTGCCATGCCTTTGCCCAGCCCTTGTCCTGGCGCCGGTCTAAGCTGGAATGGAAGACGCTGCAGGATCTGCACGTTGCCCTTTATTCGCAGGCGGACGCGCAATATCGCAGGCCGGCCGAGGATAGCGAGCAGCCCGCCGGCCGCGACCCCAAGGACAAGATGACGCGCGGCGAATATGCGCTGACCTATCTGCCCAAGGTGGCGGGGCTGCATACGCCCGAATGGGCCGCCTGGAGTTCGCGCCTGCGCGCGCCGCGGCTGGCGGGCGACTGGCTGGTGGTGGCGTCGGTGCCGGGACAGGGCCGCTTCGTCGGCACGATGACGGTGGCGCCGGGCGCGGCGGCGGACGAGTTCAGGACCAGCGCATCGCTCACCTCGCTCACCAATGGCGCGACCATCAGCCGCAGCGGCACCGGCCTCGTCTATTCCGGCTATAGCTGGCGGGGGTCGTCGAAGGGCGGCGCGGCGCCGAGCAAGCCCGATGACCTTGGCAGCCCGGCGCGCGAGACGATGTGGTTCGCGCCCGACCAGCAGCGCGCCGAAGGACGCTGGTTCTGGGGCGAATATCAGGAATTCGGCTATGATGTGAAACTGGTCCGCGCGACCGCCGCGCCCGCGATCCTGGCGGTGACGCCGGGCGCGGTCAAGGCCGGGGCGAAGGGCGTCGATGTCACCATCTGGGGCCATAATCTGCCGGCGTCTCTGGCGGCGGGCGACGTCGATCTGGGCGCGGGCGTCACCGTCGCCAGGGTCGTGTCGGCGACGCCGGGCAAGGCGGTGCTGAGCGTTGATGTCGCGGCCAGCGCGCCCGCCGGCCAGCGCGATGTCGGGATCGGCGGCGCGGTGCTGGAAAAGGCGTTCCCGGTCTATCGCAAGGTCGATTATCTCAAGGTCACGCCGGAAACGAGCCTGGCCCGGCTGGGCGGCACCAAGTTTACCAAGGGATACCAGCAGTATGAGGCGATCGGTTATGACAATGGCCTGGACGGCAAACCCAACACTGGCGACGATGTCGCGATCGGCCCGGTCGACGCGACCTGGTCGATGCAGGAATTCATGTCGGTCTATTATGATGACGACATGAAATATGTGGGCGCGCTGAGCCCCACCGCCTTCTTCACGCCGGGGCTGGAAGGCCCCAATCCCGAACGCCGGTTCAGCCGCAACAATTATGGCGAGGTCTGGGTCGTCGCCACGGCGAAGGGCGAGAAGGACAAGTTCGGCAAGCCCCTGAGCGCCCGGTCCTATCTGGTCGTGACCGTGCCCATGTATCAGCGCTTCGACCAGCCGGAGGTGTCGCGATGACCGTCATGCAGGCCCCCGCCTATCGCCGCGCCGAATATCATGGCTTTGCCGCCGGCGGCAGCGACTTCGTCTATCTGGTGAGCGCTGGCGCGATCTTCGAGATCGATGCGCAGGTGCAGGCCGTGCTGGACCGGCTCGATGGCCAGGAACTGGGCCATGCCGCGCTGGTCCGCGAACTGGCGGGCGAAGGCGGCGACCTGGCCGAAGCCGAGGCGCTGGTGCGCGAATTGCGCGCGGTGCAGCTCATTCATCTGGGCGCTGCGCCATTGTCCGTGCCCGAAGCACCGCCGGCCGATTTCCCGTTGCAGGCGCTGGTGCTGAACGTCACCAACCAGTGCAATCTTGCCTGCACCTATTGCTATGAATTTGGCGCGGACAAGATCGCGACCCCGGCCGGCAAGCCCAAATATATGACGCTGGAGACGGCGCAGGCGTCGGTCGACCTGCTGATCGCGGAGGCGGCTCATCGCCCGTCGGTCCACATCACCTTCTTCGGCGGCGAAACCTTGATGAATTTCAAGCTTCTGCGCGATGTGGTCGATTATGCCAATGGCGCGACGGCGGCGGCGGGCAAGGGCATCACCTATAGCCTCACCACCAATGCGACGCTGCTGACGCCGGAAATCGTCACCTTCCTGTCGGACAACCGGGTCGGCGTCACCGTGTCGATGGACGGTCCGCCCGAGTTGCAGGACAAGCATCGCGTCTACAAGAATGGCAAGGGCAGCTATGCGGTGATCGAGCCGCGGCTGCGCACGCTGATCGCCCATCACCGCACCCGCGCCGTGACCGCCCGCGTCACCCTGACCGAGGGCGTCACCGATGTCGTGCGCATCTTCCGGCACCTGAAGGAGGATCTGGGGTTCCACGAGGTCGGCTTCGCGCCGGTGACCACGGGCGAGACGCGGGCCTATTCGATCGACGCCGACGGCATGGACTACGTGCTGGCGCAGTTCAACCTGCTGGCGCGCGAATGGCTGGAATATGCGCTGCGCGGGGAAATGCACGGCTTCACCAATGTCAGCGAGACGATCAGCGAGCTGATTTCGGGCGTCAACAAATCGCATCCCTGCGGCGCGGGCATGGGGCTGATGGGGGTCAGCCCGTCGGGCGACCTGTCGCCCTGCCACCGTTTCACCGACGCCGACACCCATGTGATGGGCCATGTGTCGAGCGGCATCGACCGGGCCAAGCAGGGCGATTTCCTGAGCCGTGGCCATGTCGGCGCCAAATATGATTGCCAGAGCTGCTGGGCGCGGCCGCTGTGCGCCGGCGGCTGCCACCATGAGGCGTTCGTCCGCTATGGCGACACCGGCCACGCCAATCTCCATTATTGCGACTGGATCCGGCAATGGACCGATACCTGCCTGCATATCTATGGCGAGCTGGCGGTGAAGAATCCCGGCTTCCTCGAGCATTTCGCTGAACGAAAGGGGCTGTCATGAAGCATCTTCGTGCCATCAACAAAAAGGCGCGGCGGATCGACGACGCCGTGACGCAGATGGAGGCGGCGATCGAGGCTGCCGCTGCGTCGAGCGCGACGCCATCCGACATGGAGGAGGATGTCGTTGCCCTGCAACAGGCGCCGCGTCCGCATGTGCCGATGGGCTGTACCCTGTCCTTCTCGCCCGGCTGGGAAGTGGATGCGGGCGGCGGCACGGCGGGGCTGTGCCAGCCGGTCGAGCGCGACATCTATGACTGCTACGTCACCTGCTTCTGGCCGGTGCAGGTGCCCGACCATGTGAATTATTCGCCCGACTGGGCCAGCAACTGCGCCACCGCGACCAAGGACTGGCGCAATCTCGACCTGGTATTCCCATGAGGCGCGCGATGCAGAAAATCCGCTTTGTCCTGGCGGCGGGGCTTGCCGCGATGGCCACCATTCCTACCCATGCGGCGACCCTGTTCATGGGCGCCTATCCCGACGTCCTGCTGGTCTTTGACGAGGGCAAGGGTACGGTCACGCAGAAGATCAAGCTGGATACCGGCCTGCCGACCGCCATGAGCCTGTCGGACGATGGCAAGCGCATCTATGTGTCGACCATCACCACCAGCGGGATCGAGGTGATCGACGCCGCCAGCCGGCAGGTGGTGAGCAAGTTCAGCCTGAATGACGGCCCCAATCGGGTGCGCTTCTATGGCGGCGTTGCGGACCCGGCCGGCCGCTATTTCTACACGATCGTCACCAAGATCGACAAGGAAATGGACCGCTACAAGGTCAGCAAGCCGCTTTATGGCGTGGTCGACCTGAAGCTCGGTAAGCTGGTGCGCACCGCGGAAATCGAGAAGGAAGACGAGAAGGCGATCGGCGGCTATCGCGTCGCCTTCAAGGTGTCGGGCGACGGCAAGTCTCTCTACGCCTTTGGCGAGAAGGTGATCGTCATCGACACCGCGACATTGAAGGCCACCGACCGTATCGACCTGGCCCGGCCCGAAGGCACGGGGCTGGAGAATGTCGGCTTTGGCGGATCGCTCGAAACGCTGCGCACGCCCGGCCAATATGTGTCGCTGTTCAACGCGGCCGACCCTTACATCCACAGTAAGATGTTCGGCCTCGCCCGGTTCGATCTCAACAGCCGCCAGTTCGACTTCACCCCGATCGGCCCGGCACCGACCGCCATGGCCGGCCTTGAAATCACGCCCGACGGCAAGCAGGCCTATACCGTCGTGACCAACGGCACGCTGGGATCGAAGCGGTGCGAATTCTGGCACATGGACCTGTCCACGAACGCGGTGGTGGACAAGGCGGAATTCCCCTGCCGATCGCGCTTCCGCTTCGGCATGTCGATGGATGGGGCGAAGCTCTATATCTACGGCGCCAGCTTCGACGTCGAGGTCTATGACGCGAAGACGCTGAAGCTGGAAGCGACCTGGGATCTGGGCAATGACGCAACCGGCGCCGGCATGGTGGCGGTGCCGTGATCCGTTCCGGCCGTCCCGACACTCCGATGGCCGTGGCCATCCGGGGCAGCGGGATGGCCGCCAATGCCTGCGCGCATCTGCTGAAAGGGGCGGGCCTTCGGGTCGCAATCGAGGCCGCTCATCGCCCGCCGGTGCCCCGCCTGTTGCTGAGCGAGGCGGCGCTGGCCTTGATGCGCGACCTGTTCGCGCGGCCGGAGCTGTTCGCCGACGCGCCGCGCGTGCGCCGCCGACTGGTCGCCTGGGGCGGCGCGCCGGTGATGGTGCCGCATGATGCCGTGCTGGCATCGGAGGCGATGGTGCAGGCCGCGCTGGCCGTGGCGGAGGAAGCGCCGATAGCCGCGCCCGATTTCACCATCCATGCCGCGCCGCCGCTGCCGATGGGCGAACTGCATGTCTTTGGCGAGCGCGATGCCGTCGCCGCCCGTGTGCGGCTGCGCGACCCGGCCTGCCGCGAGGAAGGCCGGGTTGAGGCTGTCGAGAGCGGCTGGCTGTTCCTGGTCCCGGCGGACGGGGAAGAGGGCTGGCTGCTGGGTGTCGGTGGCGAAATCGACGCGCTGCTGGCGCAGAGCCGGCTGATCGCGCCGGTGGTCGATCCGATCGGCGGATCGTCGCGCCCCTTTCTGGCCGCACCGCGCCTGCATTTGCCGCTGGTCGGCGACGACTGGCTGGCCTGTGGCATGGCGGCGATCGGCTTCGATCCGATCTGCGGCGACGGCACCGCCCAATCGGTGCGCGAGGCGATCTTGGCCAGCGCGGTGCTCACCGCCATCGCGGAGGGCGGCGACCGGGCTGCTTTGCTCGGCCATTATCAGGCGATGCTGATCGCGGCGATGCGGCGGCACCTGCTGCTTTGTGCCCAATTTTATGCCGATGGCGGCCGGGGCGAGTGGTGGCGGGCGCAGCATGAGGCGCTGATGCAGGGGCATCGCTGGTGCACCGGGCTGCTGGCGAAGCTGCCCGAGCCGCAATATGCGCTGCATGGCCTGCGGCTGGTGCCAAGGCGGGCGGCGGCATGAGCGCGCCGATGCCTGCGCCTGTCGCTGAATGGCGCAGCTATCGCCGGCTGCTCCCCTATATCCGGCCCTATCGGCGCGGGCTGCTGCTGGTGCTGGCGATCAGTGTGCTGTCGACCGCGCTGGGACTGGCGCAGCCCTATCTGTCCAAGCTGATGATCGACCAGGCGCTGTTGCGACGGGACATGGGCGCGCTGTGGCGAATTGCCGGCATCATGATAGCGGTCACGGTGCTCGGCTTTGGTGTCAATATCCTGGCGAGCTATCGCTATGTCCGGCTGTCGGCGGCGATGCTTTATGACATGCGCGCCGCGCTGCTGCGCCATCTCCAGACGCTGTCGCCGCGCTTCTATGCCAGCTTCCGGCTGGGCGACCTCGTCTCGCGCATGAACAGCGATGTGAGCGATGTGCAGCGGATCGCGTCCGATACCCTGCTCTCGGTGGTAAGCAACCTGCTCTTCTTCATCGGCTGCGTCGCGATGATGGTCTGGCTCGACTGGCGGCTGTTCCTGGTCGGCGTGCTGCTGGTGCCGGCCAGCCTGGCGGCCTTCACTTATTATCAGCGGCGGCTGACCGCGCTGACCCGCGACATGCGCGAGCGGGGCGCTGATCTCGGCAGCCTGCTGGTCGATACGGTGATGGGCATGCGCGTCGTCACCGCGCTGCGCGCCGGCGAGCATGAGGTCGGTCGCTTCAAGGCGAAGAATGACGCCTTCGTCGGCGCGATGCTGCGGATGCAGGTGGCCTCCTACATGACCGGGGCGCTGCCCGGCACGCTGATGACCGGGGCGACCTCCGCCGTCATCCTCTATGGTGGCTGGCGGATCATCGAGGGGGGCATGAGCATCGGCACGCTGGTCGCCTTCATGACCTATCATATGCGGCTCTTGTCGCCGATCCAGACGCTGATGGGGCTGACGTCCGGGCTGGCCTCGGCGCGGGTGTCGCTGGGGCGGATCTTCGAACTGTTCGATACCCGGCCCGATGTCGAGGAGCGCGCCGACGCCACGCCGATCGGCTGGGTGCGGGGCGACATCCGCTTCGAGCAGGTGGCGATGCGCTATGATCGCGATCCCGTGCTGCGCGACATGGACCTCTCCATCCCCGCCGGCAGCATCTGCGCGATCCTGGGGCCGAGCGGCGTCGGCAAGTCGACCATGGCCGACCTGATGGTGCGCCATGCCGATCCGACCGGCGGGCGTATCCTGCTCGACGGCCATGATCTGCGCGACCTGCGGCTCGACGATCTGCGGCGCGAGGTGATGCTGGTCGACCAGTCGCCCTGGCTGTTCAACGACAGTATCGCCGCCAATATCGGCTTTGCCCTGCCGGATGTGCGCATCGAGGAGATCGAGGCGGCCGCCCATGCCGCCGGGCTGGATGCGTTCCTGGCACGGCTGCCCGAGGGACTGGAGACGCGCACGGGCGAGCGGGGGCTGGCGCTGTCGGCGGGCGAGCGGCAGCGCATCGTCATCGCCCGCGCGCTGCTGCGCCGGCCATCGGTGCTGATCCTCGACGAACCGACATCGGCGCTGGATGGCGAGACCGAGGCGCTGGTGGCCGGGCGGCTGCGCGGTGCGCTGCCCGATGCGACCATCATCCTCATCACCCACAAGCCGGCACTGGCGCGCATTGCCGACCGGATTGTGACGATCGCCGATGGGCAGGCGCATGTGGCGCCGCAGCCCGAGCCGGCCCATGCCTGATCCGCTGCGCATCGCCGTGATCGACAGCGGCGTCCATCCCGATCATCCCCATATCGATGCTGCCCGGCTGCTGCCCGGCTATGTGATCGCCAAGGATGGGGGTGACAGCGAAGATGACACAGGCGACCGGCTTGGCCATGGCACCGCCGTGACCGCCGCGATCCAGGATCAGGCGCCCGATGCGCTCTGCCTGCCGATCCGGGTGTTTCATGATGCGCTCAGCACCACGGCGCGCGCGCTGGTCGCGGCGATCGACCGGGCGGTGGCGGCGCGGGTGGACCTCATCAACCTCAGCCTCGGCACCATCAATCCCGCTCATGGCGAGGCATTCGCGGCAGCGGCGGATCGCGCACTGGCGGCCGGCATCCTGATCGTCGCGGCGCGCGATAATGAGGGCACGCCCTGCTATCCCGGTAGTCTGGATATGGTCTTAGGCGTCGGCCTCGACTGGGATTGCCCGCGCGAGGATTATCGGCTGCGTGACGGTCTGGTCTTCGCCTCCGGCCATCCCCGGCCGATCCCCGGCATGGCGCCGCGCCGCAACCTTCATGGTGTCAGCTTCGCTGTCGCCAACATGACCGGCATGATCGCGCGGCAGGGGCGGGCGGGGATGGCCCGGTGGATGCCGGCCGGCGCTCGCGCAGAGGCAGGCTGATCAGCCGCCCGGTTCGGCGAGCGCGATGTCCATGTCGGCAAGGGCGAGCCGTAGCAGTTCCGCCATGGTATTGCGCGCGGCGGCCGTGTCGCGCGCGGCGATGGCGCGATGCACCGCCTGATGGTCGGGCAGCGGGTCGCGGGGCAACAGCTTCTTGCGGTGCTTGAAGGTGGTGGTCCAGCTGACCGCCGCGCCGACCGAACTGGCCAGCGCCTCCAGCGCGTCATTATGGGTCGCGGCCAGGATCGCATTGTGGAAACGCTGGTCTGCTGCACGCCCCTCGGGCGTGGACAGGCCATAGCGTTCCATCTCGGCCAGCGCCGCGTCCATGATCGCCAGTTGTTCCTCGGTGCGGCGACGCGCGGCAAATTCGGCCGCCGCCGGTTCGATCACGCCGCGTAGTTCGAACAGGTCGCGGATGAAATGGGCATCCGGCTCGCCAGCGAACATCCAGGCCAGCATTTCGGGGTCGAGCACGTTCCAGCGCGCGCGCGGCAGGACGCGGGTGCCGGCCTTCGGGCGGCTTTCCAGCATGCCCTTGGCGATCAGGATGCGGATCGCCTCGCGATAGGCGGTGCGCGATACGCCGAGGCGTTCCGACGCCTCGATCTCGCCCTCGAACAGGTCGCCGGGCTTGTGCTTGCCGGTCAGGATGGCGGTGCCCATGTCGCGGGCAATCGCCTGATGAATGCGGAGCGAGCCTTCGTCCGTCGCGAACTTGCGTTCCGATCCGTCCTTGCGCTCGCTCCCCATTCTACCTCCGTTGAATTTAGTCCTCAAAATCAGCCGTAGGACAATGCCGGCCACAAAGGAAGGCATCGGCCACCAGGCGCAGCGGCGCGGTGTCCGCGTCGATCGCCTTGTCCGCCACCAGCCCGACGAAGCGCCGATACATGGTGGGATATTCCTCGTCCGGCGCCTTCAACTGGACTTCGCCGTCCAAGGTCAGCGTGTTGCCGCCTTCGGACAGGAGCAGCTTGCCATTGCTGGTTTCGACCGCGATGTCCCAGGTCTGGGGACCGGTCTGGCGCCAGTCGAACACGGTGTCGATCGGGGCGCCCGAAGCGGTCGCCATCGCCAGCGTGGCGCCGATCGGCGCCTGCTTGTTGGACGGCACTTCCAGTTCGGCCGACAGCAGCGTGATCGGCTCGGCGACGATTTCGGTCAGGATCGACAGGGCGTTGATGCCCGGATCGAACACGCCGAAGCCGCCCGCTTCCCAGATCCAGGGCTGGCCCGGATGCCAGTGACGGACATCCTCGCGCCACTGGATCGAGATGCGCTCGATCGTGCGCGATGCCATCCACTCCTTGGCCTGGGCGACGGCCGCGGCATAGCGGCTATGCCAGCTGGCATAGAGGGTGACGCCATTGGCCCTGGCGAGCGCGATCAGCGCGTCCACTTCCGACACGGTCGCGCCGGGCGGCTTTTCCAGGAAGACATGCTTGCCGGCCAGGATCGCCTGACGGGCCGCCTGATAGCGGACCTGGGGCGGCTGGCACAGGATGACGGCGTCCATGTCGGGCTCGCCCGCCAGCATCGCGCCGAGATCGGGATAATTGTTCACCCCTTCGCCCTGCGCGTTGCGGCTGGCGACGGCGACCAGATCGATGCCGTCGATCTTGGCGATCGCGGGCAGATGCTGGTCGCGGGCAATCTTGCCCAGGCCTACAAGGCCGGCCTTGATGCTCATAGCGCCTTCACCTTGGTCTTGCCCTCGTCTGCTGCGCGCTTCAGTCCATTGCGGACCGGCAGGGTGAAGGGCTTGGCCTCGACCTCGAACACATCGCCTTCCTGGGTAGCGAAGCCATCGGAGAAGGAGAGGGTGGCGGTGCCGAAGAAATGGACATGAATGTCGCCGGGTCGGCGGAACAGACCATATTTGAAATGATGATGTTCCAGGTTCGCGATCGTGTGCGACATGTTGGTCTCACCCGACAGGAACGGCTTTTCCCACACCGTCTCGCCATTGCGGACAATGCGGCTGGTGCCACGCAGATCCTGCGGCAGGTCGCCCAGCAGCAGTTCTGGGCCGAGCGAGGCCTGGCGCAGCTTGGAGTGAGCGAGCCACAGATAATTGCCGCGTTCGGTGATATGATCGGAAAATTCATTGCCGATCGCAAAGCCCAGACGCACCGGCGTGCCGTCGGCATCGATCAGATAGATGCCGGCGACTTCGGGTTCCTCGCCACCATCCTCGGCAAAGGCCGGCATGGTGAAGTCCTGGCCCGGATCGACCAGGATCTGGCCGTCGCCCTTGTAGAACCATTCGGGTTGCGCACCGATGCCGTCATCGGCGGGCTTGCCGCCCTCGACGCCCATCAGGAACATGCGCATGGAATCGGTGAGGTCGCCCGAGGTGGCGGCCTTGTGCATCTTGTCGCGGCCTTCGGCCGAGCCGAGATGGGTAAGCCCGGTGCCGGCGACCAGCAGATGCGCCGCATCCTCATGATCGATCGGCGACAGCAGGGTGACGGTGGACAGGTCCACCGCATCGCCCAGCTTGCCTTCCGCAAAGGCGGCCAGGCCCTGGCCCGCCGCGATCGCGTCCAGCGCCAGCTGGCGGGTGGAGCTTGCGCCCGTCACCCGCTTCGCCGCGCCGGTCTGGTCGAGGGCGGCGACGCCGCGCGCGCCACCCTCGTTGAACTGAACCAGCGAAATGACGGTCACTGCGCCAGCTCCAGCTTGCCTTCCATGCGGCGGTTGAGCTTCCAGGGGTTGGCCGCCTGCAGCGCCGGCGGCAGCACGGCGTCGACGACGTCCTGATAGCAGACCGGGCGCAGGAAGCGCATCATGGCCAGCGTGCCGACCGAGGTGGTGCGGCCGTCCGAGGTCGACGGGAAGGGGCCGCCATGGACCATGGCATGGGTCACTTCGACGCCGGTCGGCCAGCCATTGGCGAGCACGCGGCCGACCTTGCGGGACAGCGTGGGCAGCAGCTTGGCGGCATTGTCATTGTCGCTTTCGTCCATCTGCAGCGTGGCGGTCAGCTGACCTTCCATCTGGGCGATGGTGGCGATCACTTCCTCGATCGTGGCGCACTTCACCAGGATCGACGAGGAACCGAACACTTCATGCGACAGCGCCGGGTTGGTGCGGAACTGCTCGCCGCTGGTGGCGAACAGGGCCGACTGGGCCAGGTTCACGCCTTCGGCTTCGGCGCCGCGCGCCACGGTGGTGACGCCTTCCGCGCCGGCCAGTGCCTCGACGCCCTTTTCATAGGCGGCGTGGATGCCCGGCGTCAGCATGACATGGGGCTGGTTGGCCGACAGGGCTTCAGCGGCCGAAGCAACGAAGCGGTCGAGATCGGGGCTGTCGAGCGCGATCACCATGCCGGGGTTGGTGCAGAACTGGCCGGCGAAGAGGCTCAGCGAACCGACGAAGGCGGTGCCCAGCGCTTCGGCGCGGGCCGCGAGCGCGCCCGGCAGCAGCACGACCGGATTGATCGACGACATTTCCGAATAGACCGGGATCGGTTCTTCGCGGTTGGCGGCGATCTTCATCAGCGCAATGCCGCCGCCGCGCGAACCGGTGAAGCCGACCGCCTTGATGCGCGGATCGGCGACCAGCGCGCCGCCCAGGTCGTTGGTGGTGCCCGGCAGGTAGGAGAAGACGCCTTCATGCAGGCCGCTGGCCTTGACCGCGGCAGCGATGGCGCGGGCGACCAGTTCGCCGGTGCCGGGATGGGCAGGGTGGCCCTTCACGACGACCGGGCTACCGGCAGCGAAGGCCGATGCGGTGTCACCGCCCGCGACCGAGAAGGCGAGCGGGAAGTTGGACGCGCCGAACACGGCGACCGGGCCGACCGACTGGTTGACGCGGCGCAGGTCGCTGCGGGGCAGCGGGGTGCGTTCCGGCAGTGCCTTGTCGATGGTGGCGTCGAGCCAGTCGCCCTGGCGGACATAGGCGGCGAACAGGCGCAGCTGGCCGACCGTGCGGCCACGCTCGCCCTCCAGGCGGCCACGCGGCAGGCCGGTTTCGCTCATGGCGGTGGTGATCAGCAGGTCGCCGATCTCCAGGATCTGGTCGGCCACGGCTTCCAGGAAGGAAGCGCGGGTTTCGGGAGACAGGGTCGAGAAGCTCTCGAACGCGGCGTCGGCCAGCGCACAGGCATCGGCGACATCGGCGGTCGAGGCGTTGTGGAAGGCGACGTCGCCCTTGGCGCCGGTCGACGGATCGACCGCGAAGAAGGGCTCACCACCGGTGCGCTCGGCAGCACCGACCAGAATGGCTCCGTTGAACATGGATATCTCCCGAAATGTCGTGGAAAGGGGGTAATATTTGCCGGAACGGCGCGCCTGTCAGATGGGGACGAGGGGACGCAATTTCGAGCATCGCTGCACGGAAATTACGTCCTGTTGCCTCCTTTGAATGACGCGCCGTTTACCGGATCAATGCCAAATCAGTGGTTGTCGCGAGGCAGGCCCATGGTCTGGGCGATGCGCTGATATTTTTCCGCGCCTTCCAGGATGGCGCCGGTGTTCATCTGGCCGACGACCGAACGCTGGATTTCCTGCCAGGGGGTCTGCGACGCGGGATATTTGAACCCGCCCTCTGCCACCAGCTTGGCGCGGCGTGCTTCCAGTTCCTCGTCGGAAATCAGCACATTCACCACGCCGGCCTTCAGGTCCATGCGGACGCGGTCGCCGGTTTCCAGCAGCGCCAGGCCACCCATCGCCGCCGCTTCGGGCGAAGCGTTGAGGATCGACGGGCTGCCCGACGTGCCCGACTGACGGCCATCGCCGATGCAGGGCAGGGCGGAGACGCCTTCGGTGATCAGATATGCCGGCGGACGCATGTTCACGACCTCGGCCGCGCCCGGATAACCGATCGGGCCGGCGCCACGCATGAACAGCAGCGTGTCGGCGGTGATGCCGACCGACGGATCGTCGATGCGGTGGTGATAATCTTCCGGACCGTCGAACACGACCGCCGGGCCTTCAAAGGCTTCGGGATCATCGGGGTTCGACAGGTAACGCATGCGGAATTCTTCGCTGATGACGCTGGTCTTCATCACCGCTTCGTCGAACAGATTGCCGGTCAGCACCAGGAAGCCGGCTTCGTCCTTCAGCGGCTGGTTGAACGGACGGATGACCTTCTCATCCTCGATTTCCACGCCCTTGCAATTCTCGCCCATGGTCTTGCCATTGACGGTCATCGCGCCTTCCTTGATCAGGCCCTGGTCGATCAGCTGGCTGATGACGGCGGGCAGGCCGCCGGCGCGGTAATAATCCTCGCCCAGATATTCGCCGGCGGGCTGCATGTTGACCAGCAGCGGCACCTTGTGCCCGACCGTCTCCCAATCCTTGAGCGGCAGCTCGACGCCCATGTGGCGGGCGATCGCGGCGAGGTGGATCGGCGCGTTGGTCGAACCGCCGATCGCCGAATTGGCGACGATGGCGTTGTGGAACGCATCGAGCGTCATGATCTCGGAGGGCTTCAGGTCTTCATGCACCATTTCGACGATGCGCTTGCCGGTGCGGTAGGCGGCTTCCTGACGGTCGCGATAGGGGGCGGGGATCGCCGCGCTGCCGGGCAGCATCATGCCCAGCGCTTCGGCGAGCGCGTTCATGGTGCTGGCGGTGCCCATGGTGTTGCAGAAACCGGTCGACGGCGCGGACGAGGCGACCAGCTTGATGAAGCCTTCATCGTCGATCTTGCCGGCGGCCAGCAACTGGCGGCCATGCCAGACGATCGTACCCGAACCGGTGCGCTCGCCCTTGTGCCAGCCGTTGAGCATCGGGCCGACCGACAAAGCGATCGCCGGGATGTTGACGGTGGCGGCGGCCATCAGCAGCGCCGGGGTGGTCTTGTCGCAGCCGCTGGTCAGGATCACGCCGTCGAGCGGATAGCCATACATGGCTTCGACCAGGCCGAGATAGGCGAGGTTGCGGTCAAGGCCGGCGGTCGGGCGCTTGCCGGTTTCCTGGATCGGATGGACCGGGAATTCGAGCGCGATGCCGCCCATTTCGCGAATGCCTTCGCGCATGCGCTCGGCCAGCACGAGGTGATGGCGGTTGCAGGGCGACAGGTCGCTGCCGGTCTGGGCGATGCCGATGATCGGCTTGCCGCTGCGCAGTTCTTCGAGGGACAGGCCGAAGTTCAGGTAGCGCTCCAGATAGAGCGAGGTCATGTCGATATTGTCTGGGTTGTCGAACCAGGCGCGGCTACGCAGCTTGGGAGTAGGCTTGGACGAATCGCTCATGTGGGCATCCTGACACTTTGAAAAGGCTTGGCACGTTGACGCGCTTGCCTCTCCGATATACTCAGACAAATAACTTTTCAAGGATACAAAGAGAGGGAAAGTGCGGTTGAACGCGAAAAATCGGGCGGATCATCGATGAGCGAATATGCAGTGATCGGCGACTGGGGGACCAGTAATCTGCGGCTGTTCCGGGTGGAAGCGGGGCGGATCGTGGCGCGCCGCGACGGGCCGGGCATCGGCGTGGTCGGCCGCGAGGCGGAAGTCGCCTTTGCCGAGACGATCGCTCCCTGGCTGGAAGATGGCCTGCCGACATCGATCCGCCTGTGCGGCATGGTCGGCGCGCGCGACGGTTGGGTCGAGGCGTCCTATGCCGATTGCCCTGCCGATGCCGATAGCTGGGCGCAGGTTGCCGTGCGCTTCGACTGGCGCGGCGCGCCGCTGGCGATCATGGCGGGCCTGGCCTGCACCGACGCCGACGGCATTGCCGATGTGATGCGCGGCGAGGAGGCACAGATTTTCGGCGCGATGGCGCTCGATCCCCGGCTCGCCACGGGCCGCCACCTGATCGTGCTGCCCGGCACCCACAGCAAATGGACCCTGGTGGAGGATGGCCGGGTGATCCGTTTTCGCACCGTGCCGACCGGGGAATTGTTCGCGCTGCTGCGTGACCGCTCGACGCTCAGCCCCAGGATCGCCGCTGCCGATGCCGATCCGGCAGAGGAAGCGGCCGGTTTTGCCGAGGGGCTGGAGCGGGCCGGCGCGGGGCGGCTGCTCGCTTCGCTGTTCGCGGCGCGGGCAATGCGGCTGCGCGCCGGGCGTTCGGCCGACTGGGCGCTGGGCTATCTGTCGGGTCTCGTCATCGGCTGCGAAATTGCCGAGGCGCGGGCCGCGCTGGCGGGTGACACCGGCGTCGTCTTGATTGGTGACGCGCGGCTTTCGGATCGCTATGCCCGTGCCCTCGATGCCCAGGGCATCGCTTCGCAATCGCTCGACGGCGACGCCTGTGCGCGGGCTGGCCTTGGCTTTCTGGAGAACTGACCCATGATCCTCGACGACCTGCTGGCCGACGGCGCGCCGCCGATCGCCGCCATATTGCGTGGCGTGAAGCCCGAAGAGGCGCTCGATATCGCCGCCGCCCTGGTGGAGGCCGGCATCCGCGTGATCGAAGTGCCGTTCAATTCGCCCGAACCGCTGGTCAGCATCGCCGCAATGCAGAATGCGTTTGGCGATCGCGCGCTGATCGGCGGCGGCACGGTGCTGACGATCCAGGCGGTCGAGGCGCTGGCAGGTGCGGGCGGCCGCATCATGGTGACGCCCAATACCGTCCCCGACGTGATCGCGCGCGGCGCGGAGCTTGGTCTTGACCTGCTGCCTGGCTTCATGACGCCGAGCGAGGCGTTCCGTGCGGTCGAGGCTGGCGCGCGCCGGGTGAAGCTGTTCCCCGCGGCCCAACTCGGCCCGGCCTATGTCAAGGCGGTCAAGGACGTGCTGCCCAAGCATGTCGGCGTGTGGGCCGTAGGCGGCACCGGTGCGGACACGATCGGCGACTGGCTGGCCGGCGGCTGTGAGGGTATCGGCGTGGGCGGCGCGCTCTATCGTCCCGGCGACGATGCGCTCACCGTGCGCGAGCGGGCGGTCGATCTGGTCACCGCCTGGCAGCGGGCGAAGGGCTGACCTCCTACCGGGCCGGGGTTTCCACCCGGTCCAGCATCTCCCGAATCTTCTCGCCCAGCGCGCTATATGTGAAGGGTTTGGTCAGCAATTCGACCCCCGGATCGAGCCGTCCATGGTGGATGATGGCGTTGCGGGCATAGCCGGTGGTGAACAGCACGCGCAGCCCCGGCTGCTTCGCCTTGGCGGTGCGGGCGATGTCTGCACCGGTCATGCCGCCGGGCAGCACCACGTCGGTGAACAGCAGGTCGATCGGCTCGGCGGCGGCATCCAGCGCCGCCAGCGCCGATGAGCCATCGCCTGCCTCGATTACGCGATAGCCCAGGTCGCGCAGAACCTCGACCGAATAGGCGCGGACGTTCTCGTCATCCTCGCACACCAGAATCGTCTCGCGCCCGGCCTGCGGGGAGGGTGGAGGTGGGGCCGGCACGACATCCTCGGTTGCCGGGAGGGGGCCATGATAGCGCGGCAGGTAGATTTTTACCGTCGTGCCATGGCCGGGTTCGGAATAGACCCGGACATGGCCGCCCGACTGCTTGACGAAGCCATAGACCATCGACAGGCCGAGGCCAGTGCCGCGCCCGACGTCCTTGGTAGTGAAGAAGGGTTCGATCGCGTGCGCCAGCGTGTCTGCATCCATGCCCATCCCGGTGTCCGACACACAGATCAGCACATATTGGCCGGGTGAGATTTCCTGCTCGGTCGCGGTATAATGGCTGTCCAGATGGGTGTTGGCGACCTCGATCGTCAGCTTGCCGCCTTGTGGCATGGCATCGCGCGCATTGACCGCCAGGTTGAGCAGAGCATTTTCCATCTGGTTGACGTCGATCTCGACCGGCCAGACCCGCGGGCTCTGCACCGTCTCCACCTCGATCATCTCGCCCAGCGTCCGGTGCAGCAGGTCCGACATACCGGCGATCAGCCGGTTGGGATCGACCCGGTCGGGGGCCAGCGGCTGGCGGCGGGAAAAGGCGAGCAGGCGCTGGGTCAGTATCGCCGCCCGCTCGGCCCCGGCCATGGCGTTGTCGGCGGCGCGGCGCAGGCGCGGCAGGTCTTCCGGCAGGCCGCGCTGCAGCAGGTCGAGATTGCCGGTGACGATCTGCAGCAGATTGTTGAAGTCATGGGCGACGCCGCCGGTCAACTGGCCGAGCGTCTCCATCTTCTGTGCCTGGCGGAGCGCTGCCTCCGTCTCGCCCAGGGCGCGGGCGTCGGCACGATGCTGGGTCACGTCGCGCGCGACGCAGTAGATGAGGTCGCCCTCGGGCACGGCGGTCCAACTGAAGGTGCGATAATCGCCCCGCTTGGTGCGAAAGCGGTTTTCGAACCGCATGGTGGGATGGCCGTCGGCGAGATCATCAATCTGCCCACGGGTGCGCTTCACATCGTCGGGATGCTCCATCCATTCCGACGTGCGGCCGATCAGTTCCTCCTGCGACCAGCCCAATATGTCGGTCCAGCCTGGACTGGCCGACAGCCAGACGCCGGCACTGTCGGCGATCAGGAAGGGATCGCGCGCCAACGCCCAGAGCCGGTTGCGGTCGGCCCGCGCCTCGCGCTCGGCCAGCACCCTGACCGTCGTTTCGCTGACGATGCACAGCACGCCGCCGATCGACCCGTCGCCTTCGAACACCGGCGAATAGGAAATGTCGAAATAGACTTCCTCGCCCCGCCCTCCGTCCCGCTCGATATAGAATGGGCGATCCTTGGCATGGAAGGTCTCGCCGCTCTCACGCACCGATTTCAGCAAGGGGCCAAGATCGTTCCACAATTCCGCCCAGCCTTCGCTGGCCGGGCGTCCCAGCACATGGGGATGCTTGTCCCCGATCGTCGGGGCATAGGCTTCATTGTAGAGGGCGCAGAAATCGGCGCCCCAGAACAGCACGATCTCCGCCTTGGACGACAGCATCAGCCGCACCGTCGATACCAGCGATGGCGACCAGCGTGATACCGGTCCCAGTGGCGAGGACGCGTCGATCGTCGCGGTCAGGGCGCCCAATGGCCCCTGCCCGGCGATCATGTCGGCAATGTTCCTCTGCTGGCTCATCATAACCCTGTCGTTGCAATGCGTTGGGGGGAGACGCCCATCAACCGATTTGTATCCCCCGGCGATGGCACCCCCATGACCTTTTGTCCCAGTCCGTCCCTCTTGAATAGGGGGCGTCATCGGCGCATGGACCGGGCATGAATCGCACTGCATCCACCGCTTTCAGCGCGGCTCCGCGCCCCGTTTCCATCGCCCGCTGGCTGCTCATCGTGGCGGCTCTGGTTTTCTGCATGGTGGTGGTCGGCGGTATCACGCGCCTGACCGAATCCGGCCTGTCGATTACCCAGTGGAAGCCGATCACCGGCGCGATCCCGCCGTTGACTCATGACCAGTGGATGGATGCGTTTCGCGATTATCAGCAGATCCCCGAATATAAGGAGATCAACCGGGGCATGAGCCTGGCCGCCTTCCAGTTCATCTTCTTCTGGGAATGGCTACACCGGCTGCTTGGCCGCCTGATCGGCGTCGCCTTTGCCCTGCCTTTGATCTGGTTCGCGGCGCGGCGGGCGATTCCGGCCGGCTATGGCTGGCGCCTGGTCGCGCTGCTGGCGCTGGGCGGGCTGCAGGGCGCGATCGGCTGGTGGATGGTGAAGTCGGGCCTGTCGGTGCGCACCGATGTCAGCCATTACCGGCTGGCGGTGCATCTGCTGACCGCGCTCTTCATCATCGGCGGGCTGGTCTGGACCGCGCTCGACCTGCTGGCGCTGGCGCGCAACCCCTATGCCCGGCCCGCCACGCTGCGGCCTTTAGCGCTGGCGACCCTGCTGGTGCTGCTGGTCCAGCTGATGTTCGGCGCCTTCACTGCGGGCCTCGACGCCGGCTATGTCTCCAGCACCTGGCCGCTGATGAACGACCATCTGGTGCCCGATGGCATCCAATGGCTCGGTTCGCTCTGGGCGACGGTCTCCAGCGATCCCTATCTGGTCCATTTCATCCACCGCTGGTGGGCCTGGGTTGCGGCGGCGATGCTGATCCTGCTGGCGCGCAAGGCCAAGGCGGCGGGCCATCGCGGCGCGTCGATCGCGATCAATGCGGCGGTCGGCGCGCAGGTGTTGCTGGGCATCGCCACCGTCATCAGCGGCATCGCCCTGCCGCTGGCCGTGTTGCACCAGGCGGTCGGCGCGCTGGTGGTCGCCGCGGCGGCTTGGGGCGCCCATGCGGTGGGATCGCGCCGGGCATGAGCGACATGATGCTGGTCTACAGCCTGTTCGGATCGGCCGAGCAGGCCCGCGCCATCGTTCGCACGGTGGTGGAAGAAAGGCTGGCCGCCTGCGCCAATATCCTTGGCCCTTGCACATCCATCTATGAATGGCAGGGCAAGGTGGAGGAGAGCGCGGAAGTCCCGGTCCTGTTCAAGACCGGCGCTGACCGCCGCGATGCGCTGATGGCGCGGATCGCGGCGCTGCACGATTATGATGTGCCGGCGATCCTGGCGCTGTCGGTCGACGCCGCCCATCCGCCCTTCGCCGCCTGGATCGCGGAGCAACTGGCATGAAGCGGGCACTCGCCTTCCTCGTGCTGGCTCTCGCATCGCCGGCGCTGGCCGCTCCGGTCGCGATCGGCTTCGCGCCGCCGACCGGGCAGGACCTGCTCTATCGCATCGAACAGCATCGCCCGGTCGACGGGCGCGACAGCCTGTTCAGCGCCGAACGGACCCTCCGCTTCGAAAAGGCGGGGGATGGCTATATCCTGCTTGTCACGCTGCGCAGTCTGGACAGCGACGCGCCCGGTGCGGGTGCTGATGCCTATCGCGCCGCCCTGTCGCCGCTGATCGGGGTGGCGCATCGCTTCCGCCTCGACGTTCATGGCAAGATTGTCGGCCTCGACAATATCGACGATGTCCGCGCGGCGATGGAAAAGGCGCTCAATGCCATGGTCGCCAGGGCGCCGGAGGGCAGTGCAGGGCAGCGCACGGCGAAGAATGTCCTGACCCTGCTGGACGGGCTGACGCCCGAGGGGCGGCTGGCGCTGCTGTCTGGCGAAATCCAGCCGTTGCTGCTGTTCGTTGACAGCGAAGTTGACGATGCCAGGCCGCGCGGCGTGCGCACCATGGCCGGTCCGCCGCTTGGCCGCGCGGTGGCGGTGGAGGGCAATTCGACCGTCACAGGGCACGAGGGCAACCGTCTGACCTTGCACGAGGAACTTCAGGGCGAGGGTGCGCATGTCGCGATGCGCTACGCGGTCTCGACCCGGACGGGCCTGGTGGATGAACAGGAGCGCAGCCTGACGCTGGGCACCCAGACGCTGACCGAAAAGCGCAGCCTGACCCTCGCCGGCAAGTGAGCGGTATTATTTTACCCGTCGTGAAAGCCGCCGAATCTCTTGACTTGTTGGCCCCTAACCGTCATTAGCGCCCATCTTCCGGCGACCCCAAGGGTGGCTGGTTCACTGTTCATTCTTGGAGAATTGGCACCATGAAGGCGCTGATGAAGACCACCAAGCCGGCAACCCCGGCGACGGTCGAAAAGAAGTGGATCCTGATCGACGCCGAAGGGCTGGTCGTGGGTCGTCTTGCTTCGACTGTAGCGAATATCCTGCGCGGCAAGCACAAGCCGAGCTTCACCCCCCATGTCGATTGCGGTGACAATGTCATCATCGTCAACGCGGGCAAGGTCAAGTTCACCGGCCGCAAGCTGACCGACAAGGTTTACTACAAGCACACCGGTTATGCCGGCGGCATCAAGGAAACCACCCCCCAGAAGATCCTGGAAGGTCGTTTCCCCGAGCGCGTCCTGGAAAAGGCCATCGAGCGCATGATCCCCCGTGGTCCGCTGGGCCGCCAGCAGATGCGCAACCTGCGCATCTTCGCCGGCACCGAGCATCCGCATGAAGCCCAGAACCCCGAAGTGCTCGACTTCGCGTCGCGCAACCGCAAGAACAAGGTGGGTGCATAATGTCCGATAACCGTCAGTCCCTGTCCGACCTCGCGTCGCTGGCCACTGCCGCTCCTGCCGCCGCCGCTCCGGCTGCCGTCGAAGGCGAAGCGCCCGTCGCTGCCGCCCCGGTTCAGCCTTCGGCTCCGCTGCGCGACCAGGAAATCGACGGCCTCGGCCGCGCCTATGCCACCGGCCGCCGCAAGGACGCCGTGGCCCGCGTGTGGGTGAAGCCCGGCACCGGCAAGATCACGGTCAACGGCCGTGACCAGGAAGTCTATTTCGCCCGTCCGACCCTGCGTCTGGTGATCAACCAGCCGTTCGGCGTCACCGAGCGTGAAGGCCAGTATGACGTTGTCTGCACCGTCAAGGGCGGCGGTCTGTCGGGTCAGGCCGGTGCGGTCAAGCACGGCATCGCCCAGGCTCTGTCGAAGTATGAGCCGGCGCTGCGCAGCGCGGTCAAGGCCGAAGGCTTCCTGACCCGCGACAGCCGCGTCGTCGAGCGTAAGAAGTACGGCAAGGCCAAGGCCCGCCGCAGCTTCCAGTTCTCGAAGCGCTAATCCGCTTCGCGACAGCGAGACATTTCGAGAAGGGGCCGGTTTTCCGGCCCCTTTTTCTTTGTGCCCGCCGCTTTCCCTTGAGCGCTTCGCCGCGATGCCATAGCCTTTGATCAAACGGGGTCTGGACCTTGATCGCTTCAGGTTGAATCGGCCTGAAGCGTGAAACAAGGTCCAGAATTAAAGAGCAGCGCGCAAAAGGATGTTCGGGGGAAAATGAGGCATTTCGGGTGGTTGGCGGCTTCGGCGGCCATGACGGTTGTGGCGCCTGCCTTGGCCGGAGAGGTGCCGCTGTACCAGCCAGCGCCTGGCTGGATCGACAAGGCGGCGATGCCCAGGCTGGCGGCCGATGGCGATCCGCCCTCGATGATGATCCTCGACAGCCAGCAGCGGGTCGAAAAGGGCCGGTTGTGGAACTATGCCGACATCGCCACCCGCGCGGGATCGGCCGAGGCGCTGACCCAGTTGTCGTCGCTGACCCTGCCCTGGGCGCCGGACAAGGGCGACCTCATCATCCATGAACTGTCGATCCTGCGCGGCGATCAGGTGATCGATGCGCTGGCCAGCGGCAAGAAATTCACCGTGCTGCGCCGCGAACAGGGGCTGGAAGCATTGCAGATCAGCGGCATCCTGACCGCGACCATGGCGGTCGAGGGAGTGCAGGTGGGCGATGTGGTGCGGCTGCGCTATTCGACCACCAGCAAGGATGATGCGCTGGGCGGTCATGTCCAGAATGTCTCGGCCCTGCCGGCCGCGCCGCTGCGGCTGGGCTATGGCCGGGTCCGCCTGCTATGGGACGATACGGATGCGCCGCGCTGGAAGCTGCTGGCGAGCGGCGTCGATGCCAAGCCGGTCAAGAAGGGCGGCCTCACCGAGCTGAGCTTTGCCGTGCCGCTGGCCAAGCAGCCGGAAATGCCGGCCGACGCGCCGACCCGCTTCACCCATCCGCCGCTGTTCGAACTGTCGACCTTTGCCAGTTGGGCCGATGTGTCGAAGACGATGGCGCCGCTCTATGCAACTGACGGGCTGATCGCCGATGGATCGCCGCTGGCGGGCGAACTGGCCAAGCTCAAGGCGCTGCCGGGATCACCGAAGGACAAGGCGGCGGCTGCGCTGCAACTGGTGCAGGACCATGTCCGCTATCTGATGGTCGGCATGAATGGCGGCAATTATGTGCCGCAGAAGCCGGCCGAGACCTGGACGCTGCGCTATGGCGACTGCAAGGCGAAGACGCTGCTGCTGCTCTCGCTGCTGCGCGGCCTTGGGATCGAGGCGGAGCCGGTGCTGGCCAGTTCGACCCTGGGCGATTCCGTGCCGGAACGGCTGCCCACGGCTGCGGCCTTCGACCATGTGCTGGTGCGTGCGGTGATCGATGGCCAGTCCTACTGGCTCGACGGCACGGGCCTTGGATCGCGGCTGGAGGATATCGGCGATACGCCGCGTTTCGGATCGGTCCTGCCGGTGCGCACCGCCGGCGCCGATCTGATGGCGATCCGGACCCATGCCAATGCCCGACCGACGATCGACGTCAGTGTCGAGGCGGACGAAAGCGGGCATGAGAAGCTGCCGACCGTGTTCGATGCCAAGGCGGTCATGCGTGGTCAGATCGCGACGATGATCAGCACCGGCCTTGGCCAGATGGATGCCAAGCGGCGTGACGAGATGGTGCAGGGCTTCTTCAGCGAGCAGGTCGGCACGGCCCAATATAGCCAGGTCGGTGTCACCACTGATGCAGCGTCGGCCACCGTTACCTTTACTGCCCATGGCGTCACCGGTTCGCCCTGGAAGCTCAGCGACCGGCGTTATCGCCGCGACGCCAGCAAGCTGATCGACGAGATCAGCTTCGCGCCGGACCGGGCACGCCCCGCCTGGCTGGCGATCCCGGTGGCGACGGGTGCGCCGATCGGCATCCGCTATCATCTGCGCCTGCGCCTGCCCCAGGGTGGCAAGGGTTATGTGATCGAAGGCGAGCAGGGCCTCAGCAAGATGGTGGCGGGCTATGACCTGCGCCGGACCGTGCAGCTGAAGGATGGCGTGCTGGATGTCGAGGAGCGGACCGACGCCACCGGCGTCGAGATCGCGGCCGATCGCCTGCCCGACGAGCGCGATGCGCTGGCCACGGTGCAGGCCATGTCGCCGCATGTGATCGGCCCGGCGAAGCCCACCTATTTGTGGGATTACAGCCCGGCGACCATCGCCGCCTGGCCGCAGTCCAGGGCGGTCGAGGCGACCTTTGCCAAGGCGATCGCCGCCGATGCCGAGGACGCGACCGGCTATTCGAGCCGCAGCAATTTCCGCTGGGGCATCGGCGACTACAAAAATGCGCTGGTCGACCTGGACAAGGCGATCGGGATCAAGCCCGACGTCGATCTCTATCTGCAGCGCGCCTATCGTCGGTTCCAGACCGGCGATGTGACCGGCGCGCTGGCCGATGGCCGGATGGCGCGCCAGCTTGATCCGGCGTCGGGTGCGGCGGTCGGCACGGTCGCGACCTATCTGGCGGAAAGCGGCAAGCTGGACGATGCGATCGGCATGGTCGACGCGAAGATCGCGATCGGTGGCGAGGCGCGCGACAGCTATCGCAGCTTCAAGGCGACCCTGCTCGGCACCTATGGCGATCCGGGCAAGGCGATCGAGATCATCGACGCGCAACTGGCGGAAAAGCCGGGCATGACCGGCCTGTTCAACGAGCGTTGCTGGGTCAAGGGATCGCGCAATGTTGAGCTGGACAGTGCGATGCAGGATTGCACCAAGGCGGTGGAGCTGAGTTCGGGCAGCATGGCCGCGCTCGACAGCCGGGCGATGCTGTGGTTCCGCATGGGGCGGTTCGATGATGCGCTGCGCGACCTGGACGTCGTCGTCGCGCAGGAGCCGGGCAAGGAGCCGAGCCGCTACATGCGCGGCATCGTGCTGCACCGGCTGGGCCGGGGGAGCGAGGGCGATGCCGAGATCGCGGTTGCCCGCCGTATCGATCCGCGCATCGACGCCGTCTACGCCCGCTACGGGATCAAGCCCTGATTTAGTCGTGACGCCTGCGTTTTGATGGAAACCTTTCCCCCTGTTGGCTGGTTGACAGGGGGAAAGCCACTTTCAAGGAGAAACCAGATGGGTGAAATGACCGACAAGGTGAAGGCCGCGGGCAACAAGGCCGCCGGTGCCACGAAGGAAGCGATCGGCAAGGCCACGGACAACGAGCGTCTGGAAGCCGAAGGCAAGGTTCAGAAGGCCAAGGGTACGGCTCAGGACGTAGCCGGATCGGTCAAGGGTGCGCTCGGCGACAAGATCTGACGTCCAGCCGCTCGCCGAACGAAGAGGCTCCGCCGACAGGCGGGGCCTTTTTCGTTTCTGTCCTATCTGGTTAAGAACATGCTATAAAGATGGGGGCGCTTTCCGATAGGATCGCGGCCGTGTAAGAATATGTCAGAATGTGCGGGAAATGTGCGAAGTTAAGCCTGTTCCGCCAGATAGGTCTTCACGTCACGGCGCAGTTCGCCCGCGCACAGATACAGGGCGATGACATTGGGGATCGCCATCAGGAAGAAGCTGCTGTCGACGATGCCGACGACCCGGCCGAGGTCGATCGCGGCGGCCGGGGGCAGGGCGACGACATAGAGAATCTTGTAGACCCATTGCGCGCGCGGCCCGTTGCCGAACAGATAGCCCCAGGCCTGAAGACCGTAGAAGCCCCAGGCGACCAGCGTCGAATAGGCGAAGAGGAAGACGACGACGGCGAGCAGCCAGGGGAACCAGGGCGACACCTTGGCAAAGGCGGCGGAGGTGATGGCGATGCCCTCAAGGCCGGTGTTCCAGGTGCCGGCGACGACCAGCGCCAGGCCGCCCAGCGCGCAGACGATCATCGTGCCGAGCAGCGGCTCCAGCAGGGCGACAAGGCCTTCCGACACAGGATGGCGTGCCCGCGCCAGGCTATGCGCCATCACGGCCGAGCCCACGCCGGCCTCGCTGGCGAAGACCGCGCGGCGCATGCCCGCGACGAAGGCGCCGATCGCGCCGCCGGTGGCTGCATCGCTGGAAAAGGCGCCGTGCCAGATCAGCGCCAAAGCGCCGGGAATGGCGTCGGCATGGAGGATCAGGATCGCGGCGACACCGCCCAGATAGACGATGACCTTGAGCGGGGTCAGGCGCTTCGACACCTCGCCCAGCCAGGCCGCGCCACCCATCGTCACCAGCGCGACGGCAGCGGCGATGAACACGCCATAGGCCCAGCCATTGGTCATGCCGGTGACGACCTTCACCTGGGCGAAGCTCTGGTTGACCTGCACCATCGGGATCGCGCCGAACAGGGCGAAGAAGGCATAGGCGCCGCCCAGCACCAGGCCGATCTTTGGCCAGCCGCGCGCCGCGCCGACGGCTTTGAGCACATACATCGGCCCGCCATGGACATGGCCGCGTTCGTCGAACACGCGATATTTGAGGCCCAGCGTGACCTCCGCCATCTTCACCGTCATCGCGAACCAGCCGATGATGAACATCCACAATATCGCGCCTGGCCCGCCCATGGTCAGCGCCACCGCGACGCCGGCGATATTGCCCAGCCCGATCGTGCCGGACAGGGCGGTGGAGAGCGCGCCCCACTGGCTGACATCGCCCTTCGCCTCGCCCTCATGCGGCTGGCTGCGCAGGATGCGGATCGCCCGGCCGACCTGGGTGACATTGGGGAAACCCAGCCAGATGGTGAAGAACAGCATGGGGAGCGCGAGGTAGAGCACGATCAGCTCGATCTGTGCGCCGAACAAAGGCACCTTGAAGAAGACCGTGCTGGACAGCGCGTCGACGGCGGCGTTGAAATTTTCCATGCGGCGGCGATGCCGGGACAGCGGTGGAAAGTCGATCAAAGATTGCTATGGGGGAAGTGAGTTTTACCCATAGCCGCCCTGGGGCAGGATCGCATGAGCAGACAATATTTCGGCACCGACGGTATTCGTGGTCGCACCAACCAGTGGCCGATGACGCCACAACTGGCGATGAAGGTCGGCATGGCCGCCGGCACCCATTTCCAGCGCGGCAGCCATCGTCACCGGGTGGTGATCGGCAAGGATACGCGCCTGTCGGGCTATATGGTCGAAAATGCGCTGGTCGCGGGCTTCACCGCCGTCGGCATGGACGTGGTCCAGTTCGGGCCGATCCCGACGCCGGCGGTCGCGCTGTTGGCCCATTCGATGCGCGCCGACCTGGGCGTCATGATCTCGGCCAGTCACAATCCCTATTATGACAATGGCATCAAGCTGTTCGGTCCGGATGGCTACAAGCTGTCGGACGAGGACGAACTGAAGATCGAGGCGCTGCTGAACCAGGATGTGCCGCTGGCCGCGTCCAAGGATATCGGCCGCGCTCGCCGGGTCGAGGATGCCCGTGGCCGCTATATCCATGCGGTCAAGTCCAGCTTCCCCGCCGACCTGCGCCTCGACGGCCTCAAGATCGTGGTCGATTGCGCCAATGGCGCCGCCTATCAGGTCGCGCCGTCGGCCTTCTGGGAATTGGGGGCGGAAGTAGTCGCGGTCGGCGTTACGCCCAACGGCACCAATATCAATGACGGTTGCGGCTCGACCTCGCCCTTGCTGTGCCAGGAGACCGTCGTGTCGTCCGGCGCGGACATCGGCATCGCGCTGGACGGCGACGCCGACCGGCTGATCGTGGTCGACGAAAAGGGCCAGATCGTCGATGGCGACCAGATCATGGCGCTGATCGCGTCCAATTTCGCCCGCGCCGGTACGCTGCGCGGCGGCGGGCTGGTGGCGACGATCATGTCGAACCTGGGCCTCGAACGCTTCCTGACCGGGCAGGGCATCGGCCTGGAACGGACCAAGGTCGGCGATCGCTATGTGCTGGAGCGGATGCGCGAGGGCGGCTTCAATGTCGGCGGCGAACAGTCCGGCCACATGATCCTGTCCGACTATGCGACCACCGGCGACGGCACGGTGGCGGCGTTGCAGGTGCTGGCCGCTTTGGTCCGCTCGGGCAAGCCCGCGAGCGAGACGCTGCACCAGTTCGATCCGGTGCCCCAGTTGCTCAAGAATGTCCGCTTCGCCGGCGGCAAGCCGCTGGAGGATGAGACGGTGCAGCGGGTGATCGCCCAGGCCGAGGCGGAACTGAACGGGTCGGGCCGGCTGGTCATCCGCCCGTCCGGCACCGAACCGGTGATCCGCGTCATGGCGGAAGGTGACCGCGAGGATCAGGTCAGGGATGTGGTCGAGCGCATCTGCGCCGCGGTCGAGAAGGCGGCCGCGTGAACGCTTCTCAATCCCGTCATGCCAGCGAAGGCTGGCATCTCTCTTCTTCTTGCCGCTGGCTCAGTAACAGTGAGATCCCAGCCTTCGCTGGGATGACGGAGTGGTTCCATGCTTGAGATGCGCCCCGATTGCGAACGTTGCGGCACCGACCTGCCGGCCGATGAACCCGGCGCGTTCATCTGCTCGTTCGAATGCACCTGGTGCGCGCCCTGTGCCGAGGCGCTGGACGATCGCTGCCCCAATTGCGGCGGGGAACTGATGGACCGGCCGACGCGGATGGGCAAGGCGCTGGCGAACAACCCGGCCTCCACGGAGCGCAAGTTCAAGGGATGAGCGTGCCCCGCATTCTCATCATTGCCGGGTCCGACAGCGGCGGCGGCGCCGGTATCCAGGCGGACATCAAGACGGTGACGCTGCTGGGCGGCCATGCCATGACCGCGATCACCGCGATCACCGCGCAGAACACGCTGGGCGTGCAGGGCGTTCATCCGGTGCCGACCGAGATGGTGCTGGCGCAGATGGAAAGCTGCATCAGCGACATCGGCGTCGACGCGGTCAAGATCGGCATGATCGGTTCGGCGCAGACGGCTGCGGCCGTGGCCGAGCGGCTGGCGCTGCTGGAGCATGTGCCGATCATCTTCGATCCCGTCATGGTTGCGACCAGTGGGTCGCTGCTGGCCGACGACGCGACCATCGCGGCGTTCGAGCGGTTGATGGCCATCGCCACGCTGGTGACGCCCAATATCCCCGAACTGGCGGCGCTGGGCGGCGAGGAGATCGCCATCCGTTTCGCCACCCATGTGCTGGCCAAGGGCGGCCATGGCGAGGGGCCGATGCTGACCGACCGGCTGATCGGACCGCAGGGCGTGCGCAAGGCATGGAGCAATGTGCGGATCGACACGCGGCACAGCCATGGCACTGGCTGCACCCTGGCGAGCGCGGTCGCGACCGGTCTGGGGCAGGGGCTGGACCTGATCGAGGCGGTCGAGCGCGGTCGCAAATATGTGCGCGAGGCGCTGGCGCTGGCGCCGGGGCTTGGCGCGGGCCATGGCCCGATGGGCAATCCCTTCGGCTTCCACGCCTATGCCTGATTTCGCGCATGAACTGATCCATCATCCCGGCCTGGTGGCGGGGGTGGACGAAGCCGGGCGCGGGCCGCTGGCGGGGCCGGTGGTCGCGGCGGCGGTGATCCTGCGGCAGGAGGATTGCCCCGATGGCCTCAACGACTCCAAGAAGTTGACCGCCAAAAAGCGGGCCGCGCTGGAGGGGGAGATCAAGGCCCGCGCGCTGTGCTGGGGGCTGGGCATCGCCAGCGTGGCCGAGATCGACGAACTCAACATATTATGGGCGACGATGCTAGCCATGACCCGCGCGGTCGAGGCGCTGGAGCAGGAGTGCGCTCATGTGCTAGTGGATGGCAATCGTTGTCCCAACTGGCGCTGGCCCTCGACCGCGGTGGTGGAAGGCGACGCCAAATGCCTGTCGATCGCCGCCGCATCGATCCTGGCCAAGGAAGAGCGCGACCGGATCATGATCGCCGCCGCCGCCGAGCATCCCCATTATGGGTGGGAGAGCAACAAGGGCTATGGCAGCGCCAAGCATATGGCGGCGCTGCGCGACCATGGGCCGACCCCGCTGCACCGGCGCAGTTTTTCGCCAGTGGCGCAACTGCTGCTGATCTGACGATGCTGTCCCGTCTCGGGGCGGGATAGGGATGCATTGAGGGCTGGCGCGGGTGTCGCGCTTGCTTAAGAAGGGATTCATGTCCTTCGCCCGTTCCGGCCCTGCCAGCCTGTTCCTGCTTGTCGGTGCGCTATCGCTGCCGGTGCAGGCGGCTGCGTCGGTCAAGCGTGCAAGACCGGCGGCAAAGGCCGGCGCGCTGGCGCCGGGTGGCTATCGCTGGCTGGAGGAAGGGCCGCTCGACGGGCCGATCCATCTCGTCATCAGCATCGATCGGCAGATGGCCCATGTCTATAGTGGCGACCGGCTGGTCGGCATGGCGAGCGTGTCGACCGGCATGGCCGGGCACAGCACGCCGACCGGCGACTATCCGATCCTGCAGAAGAATCAGTGGCACCGGTCCAACCTCTATAGCAATGCGCCCATGCCCTTCATGCAGCGGCTGACCTGGGACGGCATTGCGCTGCATGCCGGGCATAATCCGGGCTATCCGGCCAGCCATGGCTGCATCCGCCTGCCCTATGCCTTTGCCCAGAAGCTGTTCGGCATGACCAGCCTGGGCGGGCTGGTGACGGTGACCAGGGATCGGCTGTATCCCTCGCTGACGATCGCGCAGATGGCGGCGGCGGATTCCGTGGCCAAGGTCGCTGCGCCGGCCCCGGCCCAGCCGGCGCTGGATATCGACCCGATCATCTTCATGCCGAGGGTATCGCGCCGCTGAGCGATCAGCGCTGGGCCAGTGCCGAGCGCCGCATCGAATAGCCGAAATAGAGCAGGGCAGCGGCAGCAACCCAGACGGCGAACAGCGCATAGGTGTCGGCCGGCAGGCCGAAGATCAGATAGGCGCAGAAGAGCGTGCTGGCGATCGGCAGGACCGGATAGAAGGGCACCTTGTAGCCGCGCGGCAGGTCCGGCCGGGTGCGGCGCAGGATGATGACGCCGATCGACACGGTGGCAAAGGCGATCAGCGTGCCCATGCTGGTGAGGTTGACCAGCACGTCGAGCGGCACGAAGGCGGCGAGCAACGCGACGCCGATCGCGACGATCCATGTATTCTGGCGCGGCACATGGCGCACCGGATCGACTCGGCAGAAGAAGGCGGGCAGCAACCCGTCACGACCCATGGCATAGAGGATGCGGGTCTGGCCGTAGATCACCACCAGGGTGACGCTGAAGATCGAGGCGATGGCGCCCAGCGACAGGATCACCGCCGGCCAGCCCGCGCCGGTGAGGTTGTGGAGGATGACGGCCAGGCCGGCTTCCTGCCCGGCAAATGCGGTCCAGGGCTGGGCGCCGATCGCCGCGACCGCGACCAATATATAGGCGGCGGTGACGATCAGCAGCGACAGGATGATCGCGAGCGGCAGGTCGCGGCGCGGATTGCGCACTTCCTCGCCGGCGGTCGAGACTGCATCGATGCCGATATAGGAAAAGAAGATGGAGGACGCAGCGGCGCCGATGCCGACCATGCCCTTGGGCGCGAAGGGATGGAAATTGGCGGGCTGGAAATGGGCGAGCGCGACCGCCACGAACAGCGCCAGCACGGCCAGCTTGGCGATCACCAATATGGCGTTGGCGGTGGTCGATTCCCGCGTGCCGCGCAGCAGCAATATGAGGCAGAGGCCGACCAGCAGCACGGCGGGCAGGTTGACGATGCCGCCCGCTCCCGGCGGCCGGGCGATGATGTCAGGCAGGCGCCAGCCGGTGCTGATCGACAGAAGTTCATTGAGATATTGCCCCCATCCCACGGCGATGGCGGAGGCGGAGACGCCATATTCCAGCAGCAGGCAACTGCCGATCAGGAAGGCGGCGAGTTCGCCCATGGTCGCATAGGCATAGGAATAGGAGGAGCCCGACGCCGGCACGGCTGATGCCATTTCGGCATAGCAGAGCGCGGTCAGCGCGGCGGTGATGCCGGCGATGACGAAGGACAAAGTGACCGCCGGCCCGGCTTCGGGCACGGCAGTGGTCAGGGCGACGAAGATGCCGGTGCCGATGGTCGCGCCGACGCCCAGCATGGTCAGCTGGAACAGGCCGATATTGCGGGCGAGGGGCTTCGCGTCGGGATCGTCGCCGATGAAGTCGAGCACCGGCTTGCAGCGCAGCAGCGCGATCAGGAGCGGATGGCGGGGCTGTTTGGGCGTCATGTTGCGCCGGGCGCTGTCACGATCCGCGCGCGAAGGCAAATGAATATCGCGTGAGAAAAGGGCGGTGGCAGGCGGTGGGCCGCGATTGTCGGCAGGCTGCCACTCGGCTAGGCATGGGGCTGTTGGCCGCCGACCTGTTCGGCTTGGGATGGATGATCGAGCCTTGATGGATCAGAAGCGATTGCCCGGCGCGCGGAAATGGGCGCGGTCCATGCTGATGGCGGCTGCGATGCTGCTGCCTGCCATGGCATCAGCGGCGGATGTGCCGAGCGGCGGCACCATATCGGTATCCATGCAGGAGGATGCGAGCGGACAGGCGGGCGCGGCGGATGCCTTTGTTGATGCGGCCACACTTGCCCTGTCGGACAAGGGCTTCACTTTGCTGGACGACGGCCATGCCGCGCTGGTCATGGAACTGGTCATCCGCGCGTCCGAGGTTGGGACCGGGACCGGCAAGGTCGAGAAGAGCAATTCCGACCTGATGCCTGGAGGTGTGTCCGGGGCGGTGGGATCGAGCTTCTCGCTGGCGGTGCCGTCCGGCAAGACGCGCCATGTCGCGCTGGAACGCACCGAACTGGAGATGCGCCTGCACCGCCGGGGCGACGCGGCCGTGATCTGGAGCGGCAGCGCCGTGACAGTGCGCCCGGCCGACAAACGGGATAGCGCTGCCATGGCGTTGTGCAACGCGCTGCTGCGCGCCTATCCCGAGCAGCCCGAAACGGTGATCGGCGTTCCCTGACAGGAAAAAGGCCGGTCCGTCAGGGCAACGGACCGGCCTTCGCTGGCCTGAAAACCAGAAGGGGGGACTGGTTCAGGCGGGCATTTTTCAGGCTGCCTCGGCCGCTTCCTCGGCTGTGGGCAGACGGATGAGATAGTCGAAGGCCGACAGGGCTGCGGTTGACCCCGCACCCATGGCGATGACGATCTGCTTGTAGGGCACGGTGGTGCAGTCGCCGGCGGCGAAGATGCCGGGCTGGCTGGTTTCGCCGCGCGCATCGATCTCGATCTCGCCACGGGGCGAGAGGGCGATGCTGTCCTTGAGCCATTCGGTGTTGGGCACCAGTCCGATCTGGACGAAAATGCCTTCCAGCTCGACATCATGCTCGGTGCCGCTGTTGCGGTCCTTGTAGCTGAGGCCGCTCACCCGTTCGCCATTGCCGTTCACCTTGGTGGTCAGCGCCGAGGTGATGATCTTGACGTTGGGCAGGCTGGCGAGCTTGCGCTGCAGCACCGCATCGGCGCGGAGCTGGCTGTCAAACTCGATCAGCGTCACATGGGCGACGATGCCGGCCAGGTCGATCGCCGCTTCGACGCCGCTATTGCCGCCGCCGATCACCGCCACGCGCTTGCCCTTGAACAGCGGACCATCGCAGTGCGGGCAGTAGGCCACGCCCTTGTTGCGATATTCGTCCTCACCGGGGACACCCATCTGCCGCCAGCGGGCGCCGGTCGACAGGATGATGGTGCGGCCCTTCAGCGACGCGCCATTTTCCAGCACGACCTCATGATAGTCGCCTTCGGTCTTGGCCGGGATCAGCTTCGCCGCCTTCTGCAGGTTCATGATCTCGACGTCATAATCCTTGACGTGCGCTTCCAGCGCCGAGGCGAGCTTGGGGCCTTCGGTGCGGCTGACCGAGATGAAATTCTCGATATCCATGGTGTCGAGCACCTGGCCGCCGAAGCGTTCCGCCGCGACGCCGGTACGGATGCCCTTGCGCGCCGAATAGATGGCCGCCGCCGCGCCGGCAGGGCCGCCGCCGACCACCAGCACCTCGAAGGGGTCCTGCGCCTTGATCTTCTCGGCCGCGCGGGCTTCGGCACCGCTGTCGATCTTGGCGACGATCTGCTCCAGCTCCATCCGGCCCTGGCCGAAGGGTTCGCCGTTCAGGAAAATAGTCGGCACGGCCATGACCTTGCGCGCGTCGACCTCATCCTTGAACAGGCCGCCGTCGATCGCGACATGGCTGATCCGGGGGTTCAAGACGCTCATCAGGTTCAGCGCCTGCACCACGTCGGGGCAGTTCTGGCACGACAGCGAGAAATAGGTTTCGAAGGCATAGTCGCCGTTGAGATCCTTGACCTGCTGGATCAGATCCTGCGCGGCCTTAGACGGATGACCGCCGACCTGCAGCAGGGCGAGCACCAGCGAGGTGAACTCATGGCCCATCGGCAGGCCCGCGAAGGTGACGCCGATATCGGTGCCGACGCGGCGGATCATGAAGCTGGGCTTGCGCTTGTCCGAACCGGTGGCAAGGCTGACCTTGTCCGAAAGTTCGGCAATTTCGGTCAGCAATTCGTTCATTTCGCGCGACTTGGCGCCTTCATCCAGCGAAGCCACCAGCTCGATCGGCTGGGTGATGTTCGCCAGATAGGCTTTCAACTGCCCCTTGAGATTTGCGTCCAACATGTCTGTCTGGCTCCGTGGAAAAGATGGCGGGCCGTCCCGATCGGGAGGACGCGACGGCCCGTCCGGGGAATTGGTGCGACCCAAAAGCCCCGTTGAAACTAAGATAAGTCTGTAGAAAATATTTTGAAGGTCCGCCGGGTCCCCTCAATCTGGGCGAACCCGGCGGCCTGTCAGCACCTATAGGTGCTTAGATCTTGCCGACGAGGTCGAGCGAGGGGGCGAGGGTTTCCGCGCCTTCTTCCCACTTGGCGGGGCAGACTTCGCCCGGGTGGCTGGTCCAGTACTGCAGCGCCTTGATCTTGCGCAGCAGTTCGGCCGCGTTGCGACCCACGCCCTCGGGGGTGATTTCAACCAGCTGGATCACGCCTTCCGGATCGAGCACGAAGGTGCCGCGATCGGCCAGGCCGACGCCTTCGCGCAGCACGCCGAACTGGTTCGAGATGTCGTGGTTCTGGTCACCCAGCATGTAATAGTTGATCTTGCCGATGGCCGGCGAGGTGTCGTGCCAGGCCTTGTGGCAGAAATGGGTGTCGGTCGACACCGAATAGACTTCCACGCCCAGGCCCTGCAGGGTGGGATAGATGTCGGCCAGGTCTTCCAGCTCGGTCGGGCAGACGAAGGTGAAGTCGGCCGGGTAGAAGAAGAAGACGGCCCACTTGCCCTTCACATCGGCATCGGTGACGTCGACGAACTTGCCTTCCTTGAAAGCGGTTGCCTTGAACGGCTGCAGGGGGGTGTTGATGAGAGCCATGGGCTATCCAGTTCCTTATTGGGTTGCTGTTGCGAAGCCTGTGTAGGGAAGCGGATGATTCGGGGGAAATTGGTTTTCTCGGACATGTTGATAGATAAAAGCGATCACACACTATCCGATTAATCGAACCGGTCATTGGTCTCGCAAGGCATGGCCCATCGCGCGTTCGACCAGTTGCTGCGCCTCCGCCGCGCTGAAACTGGTGGGGTCGAGGCAATATTCAAGCCACAACCCATCGACCAGCGCGGTCAGGCCGATCGCCTTCAGCCGCACCTGCGCAGGCGAGAAGCCGGGACCGGCGGCGGCGACCAGCCCCTCCAACTGGGTCCGCGAGGCAGCGTAGATCTCCGCATGGGCGGCGGCGACATCGGCATTGGACTTGATGAGGCTCCAGAAGGCGATCCAGGTGGCGAGCAGGTCCGCGTCGAGCACGGGGGCGCGGAAATTGGCCTGGAGAAAGGCGCGCAGCCGGTCCTGCGGATCTTCGCCCGCCGCTACGATCGCCGCGTCCATGGCCTGGGATACGCGCTGGCCGACATCGCGATAGGTGGCGAGGATCAACGCGTCGACGCCCTCGAAATAATGGGTCAGTAATCCCGAAGACACGCCGGCCGCGGCGCAGATGGCGCGGACCGACGTGGCCGCCACGCCCTTTTCCGCCAGACATTTTGCCGTCGCGTCGATCAATGCCTGCCGCCGGACATCGGCGGACTCCCTTACGAATTTCGCTCTCACTCGCCCCCCGGCATGGGACGACCTGGCGCCCCGAACATGTTATTTCTGCGCTGCGCATTGTGCGGATATGACGGGCGCTGGCAAGCGCGGTTCGACCCGATTGGGGATCGATCCGGCCGGTTCGCCCGTTTGCCCCGCATATATGTCGTCATGACAGCAAGGAGACCATGGATGATCCGCCAGCCCGCTTTTCGCCTGATCCTGCCCGGCCTGGGCGCCGCATTGCTGCTGGGCGGCTGCGCCAAGGGCGTGGACAATGAAGCGGTGGCGAACAATGCGAGCGTGCCGGCCCATGCCGAGGCGATCGAGGATACCGACTCTGTCGCGGCCCCGGACAATGCCGGTGCGGCGCGGCCGACCGACGAGTGGGTCGGGCGCTGGACCGGGCCGGAAGGGCTGTTCCTCGACATCCAACCCGCGTCCGACGGTAAGCCGGGCCATTATGCGCTGGCCAACAGGGATAATCTCGACCGGGAAGCGACCTATAGCGGGCTGGCCGATGGCGCGACGATCCGCTTCGTTCGCGATGGCCGCGACCTCGCCATCCGGCCGGGCACGGGGGCGGAGACAGGCTTCAAATATCTCGCCGACAAGCAGGACTGCCTGATCGTGAAGCCGGGCGAGGAAGGCTATTGCCGATAAAGCGGGATCAGCAAAGGTCATGCCGACGCGACAGCGCCGAAGTTCACAGTGTCGTGCGGCATTTAGGGCCGTTTGCACCGGATATGCGCCTGCCGCGCGCCCAGGAGGCGACAGGCGCGCGTCAACTGGGTCAGGGCAGCCTCGCACCGACGCGCCGGTCGGGTCATGCCGACGCGACAGGGAGGCGACACATGGGGCACGGACTGTGGCGGGCTGCGGCAGGGGCGAGGGAAGGGCACGGTGCTGGTGCATCGCCCAGGGTAGATCAGAGATTGGGCGAGTAGGACAGGGGCGTCGCTACGCCTGCTGAGCGTTTTCAAGCTTGTGTTGCCGCCACCCGTTGAACCCACCACCAATCACGGTCATTCCTCCCCGGAACGGGGAGTTCAATGGAGACATGTGTCTCCATTGAACAGCGCGAAGCGCTGACGGAGGGGCAGATGCACTCTAATGCCGCGCTATCCGGCCTGTGCCCCTCCGCCACTCGCTACGCGAGCGGTCCCCCTCCCCGTGCCGGGGAGGAATGTCTTGCTCTCACCCAACTTCGTCACCCCAGCGAAGGCTGGGGTCTTAAGAGACCGAGTGCAAGGCGGCTCAGGATCCCAGCTTTCGCTGGGATGACGGCATGAAGAAACGGGTGGCGCAGGCCTCTATTGCGGCCGCGTCTGGGGCGCGCCGCAGCGGGGTCAGGCGCTTGTCGTTGCTTGGCCGAGCTGGCGGGCGAGGGCGATGAATTCTTCGACGCTGACGGTTTCGGCGCGGCGTTGCGGGTCGATGCCGATCGCTTCCAGCGCGTCGAGGGCGCCGGGGACGCCCTTGAGGCTCTGCCGCAGCATCTTGCGGCGCTGGCCGAAGGCGGCGGCGGTGAGGCGTTCCAGGATCTTGAGCTGCACGCCTTCGGGCGCTGGCTTGGGGGTGATGTGGACCACAGCCGACATCACCTTGGGCGGCGGGGTGAAGGCGCTGCGATGCACCTTCATGGCGATGCGCGCGTCGCTGCGCCACTGGGCAAGGACGGCGAGGCGGCCATAATGGTCGGTGCCCGGCTTCGCGACGATGCGTTCGGCCACTTCCATCTGGAACATGAGCGTCAGGCTGGACCACCAGGGCAGCGGCGCCCACTGCGCCGACAGCCAGCCGACCAGCAGGGCAGTGCCGACATTATAGGGCAGGTTGGCGATGATATGGGCGCCAACGCCGGCCTCGGCACGGGCATCGACCTCCATCGCGTCGCCGGAGATGACGCGCAGCTGGCCGGGAAAGGCCAGCTCCAGTTCGGCGAGCGCCGGCAGGCAGCGGCGATCACGCTCGACCGCGACCAGCCGGCCGCCGGCGCGCAGGATCGCGCGGGTCAGGCCGCCGGGGCCGGGGCCAACCTCAAACGCGGGCTGATCCTGAATGCCGCCGGGAATGGCGGCGATCCGGTCGAGCAATTGTTCGTCGAGCAGGAAATTCTGACCGAGCGCCTTGCTGGCCTGAAGCCCATGGGCCGCGATCACGGTGCGCAGCGGCGGCAGGGTGGGACGGGATTCAGGCGGCATAAGCGATACGGGCACGCGCGGCTTCGGCTGCCATCCTGAGGGCGGCGATCATCGCGCCGGGATTGGCGCTGTCGGTGCCGGCGATGCCGAAGGCGGTGCCATGATCGGGCGAGGTCCGCACGATCGGCAGGCCGAGCGTGATGTTGACGCCATCGTCGAAATTCAGCGTCTTGATCGGGATCAGCGCCTGGTCATGATACATGCAGAGCGCCGCATCATAGGTTTCGCGGGCGCGGGCATGGAACATGCCGTCGGCGGCCAGCGGGCCGATTATGTCGATGCCTTCGGCGCGGAGCGATTCGATCGCCGGGCGGATCACATCGATCTCCTCGCGGCCAAGTGCGCCATTTTCCCCGGCATGGGGGTTGAGGCCGGCGACGGCGAGGCGGGGGCGGGCGATGCCGAAATTGCGCTGCAATCCCTTCACCGTGGTGAGGGCGCGGGCGCGGATCAGGTCGATGGTCAGCGCCGAAGGCACATCGGCCAGCGCGATATGGATGGTGATCGGCACCACCTTGAGCGACGGGCCGGCGAGCATCATGACGGCGTTCTGGGCCAAGACGCCGCAGCGTTCGGCGACGAATTCGGTCTGGCCCGGATGGGTGAAGCCGACGCCGTAGAGCTGTTCCTTGCCGACCGGTGCGGTGACGATGCCGGCTGCCGATCCGGTCCGGGCAAGGCCGACCGCGACCTCCAGCGACTGGAAGGCGGTGCGGGCGCCGTCGATGCTGGGCGATCCCGGCACGATTTCACCCGCTTCCGCTACTTGGAGGCAAGGGAGCGCATCGGGGAAGACCTGCGCGGCTTCCTCGGGCGATCCGACGATCTCGACCGGGCCGAGCCAGACCGCACGCAGCGATGCGGCGTCGCCGACGGCGAAGAAGGCGGGCAGGCCACGCGCTTCGCGCATGACCCACGCCTTGGCGACGATTTCCGGGCCGATGCCTGCCGGATCGCCGAGCGAGACGGCGAAGGGCGGCAGGGTGCCCGGATCAGTTATATTCGATAACGGCATCGCGGCGGAGATCGCGCAGATAGATGCGGGCGCGCTTGTTCACGCGTTCCTCTTCCAACTGCGCCTGAATCTGTTCGGGATTGGGAGCGTTGGCCGATGCGGGTTCGTCGCGGCCGCAGACGACCAGGACGCGGACGCCATCGTTGATCGACCCGAAGGGCGGGGTGGATTCGCCGACCTGCAGATTGACCAGAATGTCCTGCAACTGCGGCGGCAGGTCGCGCAGCTTCACATTGTCATTGTCGACCACATCGGCGCCGACACGGGCGCCGATCTCGTTCGCCTGACCGCAGCCCTTGATCTCCTTGACCGCCGCGGCGAAGGCAGCGGCCTTCTGGCTGGCGGCTTCCTTGGTGGTGCCGGCCGGGAACAGGACCGACAGCTGCTTCAGGCTGAGCAGCGAATCGCGCGGATCGGCGGTCAGCACCTTGCGCTTGTCCATCACATAGATGATCGACAGGCCACCGACCGTCTCGATCGGCCCGGCAAGCTGGCCGACCTGCAATTCGGTGGCCGCCTGCGCCAGTTCGGTCGGCAACTGGGTGGGGCGCACCCAGCCCAGATCGCCGCCGACGACCGCGGTGGACGCTTCGGAGAACTGGCGCGCATAGGCGGCGAAGCTGCCGCCCTGCTTGATCTGATCGATGATGTTGCGGGCGTTGGCCGCAATCTGCTCGCGATTTTCCGGCGTCGAGGACAGATAGATTTCGCTGATTCGCACTTCGTCGCTGCCCTTGGCGGCGTTGAGGCGATCAACCACCGACTTCACCTCGTCTTCCGAGACGTTGACGAAGGGCTGGATGTTGCGGCGGAGCAGGCGGCTCCAGGCCAGTTCGCCCTCGATCTGGCGCTTGATGCTGGCGGCGGCGCTGCCCTGTTCGCGCAGATACTGGTCGAACTGGGGCGGCGACTTGCGGAAATTGGCCGCGACGCGCTCATAGCTCTGGTTCACTTCAGCGGGATCGATCTTGATGTCGTTGGCCGCCGCTTCCTGAATTTGCAGCGTCTCGTCGATCAGGTTGCGCAGCACCTGAACGCGCAGGCGATCCTTTTCCTCGGCCGACACCTTGCCGCCATTGGCGGTGATGATGAGGGCCAGACGCTGGTCGACGTCGGTGCCGGTGATGATGCGGCCGTTCACGATCGCCGTGGCCTTGCGGACATTGGGATCATTCTTGCCGAAGATGGTGACGTCCTTGGGCAGGTTCAGCCCCTGGCCAGCATCATCGTCGACGGCCTGCGCCGACACGGTCTGCGCCGCCATGCCCAGCAGGGCGGTGGACAGGAACAGGGTGCGCAGGCCCGAGCGAACGGATTTGGGCGAGAAAACGACAGAAAACATCGTCGGCAAAAATCTCCAATACGGTCCGGTGCCTATGCCCCGGTCCGCCTTAACCGGTCCTGAGCGGACGGCGGGAAGGCAGTTCCTTATATGCCAATATTACGAAAAGCCAGCCGTAGCTGGAAGCTGTTGCCGGCGCGCGCGTCACCGTTGGTCTGATAGTCGCGCCGCCATGTAAAGCCCAGCGTCAAACAATCATCCTCATAGGCAACGCCAAGGCGCTGGCGCACGGGCTGATAGCCGTCGGCCGTGGTGCCCGGATCTTCCTGCGCACCGGTGAGGTCGATGACGGTCGAGCCGAACACGGACCAGAAGCGGGCGAACTGGACGCGGCCGCCCACGCGCAGTTCCTCGCGGTCCTGCAGATCCTCCAGCGCCGCATTGGCGTTGCGGTTGAGGCGCAGATAGCTGACCTGAGCATAGGTTTTCTTGCTGCCTACGGTCGCATCGACTTCGTTGCGGCGGACCGCCAGATTGTCCTTGTCGACCCGGAAACGCTGGGTGAAGCTGAGGAAATCCTTGTAGCGCACGGTCCAGCGGCCGACGATATCGGACATGCGGTCGGACAGGCCGGTGCCGTCGGGCAGGATGCTGGCGCGATTGTCGAGCCGGTAGCTCTGACCGACATTGGCGTCGAGCGTGAAGTCGGGCACGGCCAGATTATATTCCAGGCCATAGGTGATACGGCTCGAATCCTCGAACCGGTCATAGCCCGCGAACCGATTGAGCGCGAAGAGGTTGCTATCCTCCAGGTCGACCGAGCGGGCGTCCTCATTGGGCACCGACAGATTGGCGAGATGCGGGGCCGCGACGATCTGGACGCGCGGGGCGATGCGCTGCACGCCGCCGAACGCCTCGCCCATGAAGGGCCAGCGCATGTCGACCGCGGCGGCGGCGATGCCGCGCGCCTTCCAGCCCGGATCACCGGCATAGCTGATCGTGTCGGTCAGCGCATTGTCGCTGCTGTGATAGACGTCGCCGCGCAGATAGGTGGTAAAGGTCACTTCCTGACCCAGGCCGGTGAGCTTGCGCAGATTCCATTCGAAAGCGGCGAAGGCGCGCTGGGTATCCTGCCCCTCGGTCCGGGTGATCGCCAGCGTATTGGCCTGGAACTGCATCTGGCCGCCGAGCAGCGGATCCTTCATCCGCAACCGATAGTCCATCACCGGCAGGGCGATCGGCATCTGGCCCTGGGGGTCATCGACGCGCAGCGTCTGCACCGCCCAGCCGGCGAGCGAGAAATAGCTGTTGTCGCCGATCCGCTGGACGCCCAGGGTCGAACGCAGCCGGTCGTCGCGGCTGATGTCGTAGCGGCGCAGGAAGGTGCGGTCGGTGGCGACCCGGATCGACCCGTTGACGCTCCATTCCGGCGTCAGCTGCAAGCCGCCGCTGGCGTCGATCGCGCCGCGAATATCCTTTTGCGAATCGGTCGGCGTAATGCCGCTCGACCGGCTGCCATAGGTGGCATAGCCGGTGATCTGATAGGCGCCGCGATCGTAGAGATGACGGAAATTGCCTTCGATCATCGGCAGCGAATCGGTGTAGACGTGCGGCGTGACGGTCAGGTCGCGATTGGGCGCGAGCTTGAGATAATAGGGGACCGCGACCTCGAAGCCGTTGACCCGGTCATAACGGATATTGGGGACCAGCAGGCCGCTGCCGCCATCATCGCCGACCGGATGCGACAGGCCCGGCACCGGGATCAGCGGCAGGCCGAACAGCTCGACATTGGCGCGGGTGTAGGACACGCGCTGCTTGGTCGGGTCATAGACGACCTTGACCGCGTTGATCTGCCAGGTCGGTTCCTTGGGGCAGCCGTCGCTGCCTTCCACCGGGCAGCCGGTATAGGCGGCATGATGCAGCGTGTAGACGCCGTTGACCCGCTCGCCCTTGGTCGCCGCCATGCGGCCGCCCTGTTGCAGCACCAGCAGGATATTGTCGACCGCGCCGTCCTTGAGCGTATCGGTGACGTCGAAGCGGTCGCCATAGGCGACATTGCCGTCGGGATCGATCACCGAGACGCTGCCCTGCGCCTCGACCTTGCCGGTGGTGCGGTCCCACACGATCTTGTCGGCGCGCAGTCGGTTGCCGTCGCGCAGCAACTGGACATTGCCGGTCGCGGTCACGACCTGGCTGTTGGTGTCATATTCCAGCGCATCGGCGGCGAAACCGATTTCCTGGTCATTGTCGGGCACCGGCGCATCGGGCGCGCTGATCGGCGTCTGGGGCTCGTTCAGCTTGGGCTCGGGCGCCTGCTGGGCATGCGCCAGCGGCGCCGCGAGCAGGCAGGACGAGGCCGCGCCGGCAAGCAGCGCCTGTTTGAACGACAGGGGAAACACGGAAATCTGCAAGCGATGGGGCCTCTTTGGGGGCACTTGTGGTTCCTGCCTATCGCACTGCTTGGCGCGCGCCGCAATCGGTCCTGGCATTCGGGAGAACCGAAATCCGCCGAATGGCTTTGCAGAGCGGCAAAGCCGCACTATCTGGCAGAACCAAGAAAGAAACGGCAATCCAGAGAAAAGGCCCCCAGATGGACATCCAATTCAGCCCCACGCGCCCCCAGGTCGACACGTTGGTCCTTGCCGTGGCGAAGGGGACTGTCGAGAGCCTGCCGCTGACCGCGTCGGCCACGCTGGTCGCTGGCGCCGCGGCTGCGCGCTTCGCCGGTGAAGCGGGCGCGAGCGTCGAGAGCTTCGTCGAGCAAGGCGGCGCGGTGCTGCGCGTCCTGCTGCTGGGCATCGGCAATGCCGGCGCGGCGGATCTGGAACGGGCCGGCGGTGCGCTGACCGCCAAGCTGTCGACCAGCGGCGCGACCCACGCGGCAGTCGAATTCCCGGCCGGCGTCAGCGGCGAGGACGCCGCGCGGCTGGGGCTGGGGGCGCTGCTGCGCAGCTGGCGGATCGATACTTACCGCACCCGCCAGCCGGAGAAGGCCAAGCCGACGCTGGCGACCGTGACGATCGTCGCGACCGGCGCCGAGGCCGAATGGGCCAAGCTGTCGGCGGTCGCCGCCGGCGTCGCCTTCACCCGCGAACTGGTGTCGGAGCCGGCGAACATCCTCTATCCCGAAAGCTTCGTCGAGCGGTGCCAGCATCTGGCTGACCTCGGCGTCAAGATCACCGTGCTGGACCGCGCGGCGATGACGGACCTGGGCATGGGCGCGCTGCTGGGCGTGGCGCAGGGGTCGGCGCGCGAGGCGCGGCTGCTGGCGATGGAATGGGACGGCACCGATGGCGCTGCCGACAAGCCGGTCGTGTTCATCGGCAAGGGCGTGACCTTCGACACCGGCGGCATTTCGCTCAAGCCCGGGCCGGGCATGGAAGACATGAAGTGGGACATGGGCGGCGCCGGCGCGGTAGCGGGCGCAATGAAGGCGCTGGCCGGTCGCAAGGCCAAGGCCCGCGTCGTCGGCATTTGTGGCCTGGTCGAGAATATGCCCGACGCCAATGCCCAGCGCCCCGGTGACATCGTGACGTCGATGTCGGGTCAGACGATCGAGGTGCTGAACACCGATGCCGAGGGCCGCCTGGTGCTGTGCGACGCGGTGACCTGGGCGCAGAAGACCTATGCGCCCGAGGTGATGATCGATCTTGCTACCCTGACCGGGGCGATGATGATTGCGCTCGGCAGCGAGCATGGCGGCCTGTTTGCCAATGACGATGCGCTGGCCGACGACCTGCTGGCGGCGGGCAAGACCAGCGGCGAGAAGCTGTGGCGCTTCCCGCTGTCGGAGGCCTATGACAAGCTGATCGACAGCCCGATCGCCGACATGAAGAATATCGGCCCGCGTTTCGCCGGTTCGATCACCGCCGCCCAGTTCATCAAGCGCTTCGTCAACGAAGGCGTGAAGTGGGCGCATCTCGACATTGCCGGCATGGTCTGGTCGGACAAGCCAGGCGCCACCGCCGACAAGGGCGCGACCGGCTATGGCGTGCGCCTGATCGACCAACTGGTGGCCGACAAGTTCGAGCGCTGAAGCCGGTGCAGGTCGACTTCTACCAGCTCAGCCGCGATCCCGTGGAAGGGGTGCTGCCCGCGATCGCGGCGCGCATCCTGGACATGGGCGCGCGGCTGCTGGTGGTGGCCGATGAGCCGGAACGGCTGGCCCGCATATCGGCGGGGCTATGGGCAGGGCCACCCGAAAGCTTCCTGGCCAATGGCCAGGCAGGGGACGGCGTGGATTCTGCCCAGTCGGTGCTGCTGGCGCAGGACTGTGTCGCCGCGAATGGCGCCAGGCATATCGCGCTGGCGGACGGGATATGGCGCGAAGAGGCCCTGGACTTCGATCGCGCCTTCTATTTCTTCGATGCGGACACGATCGACGGGGCGCGGGCCAGTTGGCGCGCGCTCAGCAAGCGCGAGGGCGTGACTCCGCGCTTCTGGCGGCAGGAAGGCCGCAAATGGGTGCAGGGTCCATGAACCGCCGGAACTAGGGGCTTTCCCGGTCCCCTTTCCCACCCCCTTGCGAAGTGATCCGGCCCGGTCTAAAGGGCGCGCAACTTTATTCCAACAATTCGGAGTTATGAGGGCCATGGCCGTCACGCGCACTTTTTCGATCATCAAGCCCGACGCGACTCGTCGCAACCTGACCGGCGCCGTCACCAAGATGCTGGAAGAAGCCGGCCTGCGCGTCGTCGCTTCCAAGCGCATCCGCATGAGCCGCGAACAGGCCGAAGGCTTTTATGCCGTTCACAAGGAACGCCCCTTCTTTGCTGATCTGGTCGCCTTCATGATCTCCGGCCCGGTCGTCGTCCAGGTTCTGGAAGGCGAAAACGCCGTGACCCGCAACCGCGACATCATGGGCGCTACCAACCCAGCCAATGCCGACGCCGGCACCATCCGCAAGGAACTGGCCGAATCGATCGAAGCCAATTCGGTCCATGGTTCGGACAGCGAAGAAAATGCCGCGATCGAGATCGCCTATTTCTTCAAGCCCGAAGAAATCGTCGGCTAAACCCGACACCCGTCCACGGACGAGCAAAAGGCCCGGCGCTCCCGCAAGGAGCGGCCGGGTTTTTTGTTGGGGGATGGCGGCGTTGGGTGGCTTCCCGCCATTCCTCCCCGTGCCGGGGAGGAATGGCCGCGATTGGTCGATGTTTCGAGCGCGGAGCCCTATCGTTTCGTCTGGCGCGCCCAGCGGGCGTCGATCTGGGACTGGGCGCTGGCGCCCTTGGCATGGCTGACCAACGAGAGGCCGCGCAGGGTCAGCTTGTGGCCGGACAGCCATTTGCCGGCGATGCCATAGCCGATGTCGTAGACGGCGGAATCGCTGTGGGTGTCGCCATTGACGACGAACTGGGTGACGATGGTCACCGGCAGTTTCTCGTCGCCGATGCTGTCGTCGGGCAGTTTGGCGGCGTTGCGCGCCTTTTTCAGCGCATCCTCGAACCAGCCGGCCTCGATCCGCGATTCGCCGGTGGTGTCGACCGGGGCGATGCCAAGCGCCTTGGGGAAATGGATGGTCTGGCTCTGCACCAGCTGATCGGGATCGGCGGGCTTGAGCGTCAGGCGGCTGTCGCCATCGGCCGCGGCGTTCAGCACCAGCCGGGCGGCGCGGGCGGAGGCCTTGCTGCTTTCCGCGGCCTTGCTGGCGCGCTCGTCTTTCTTGTCGACCCAGTTGAGATAGAGAGTGAGGGCCGAGATCAGCACCGCCGCCACCGCGAGCGTTTCGCCCAGCGTGATCCAGCGTCGGCGAATCCTGGCCGCTTCTTCCTTCCGTGTTTCCGGGCTGTCGCTCATCGGGTCAGGCCGTCTGGGGCGGGGCTTCGAACTTGTCGATCACCCATTCCTCGGCCTGCGCCTCGCCGATCCATTCCTGCATCCAGGGATGGGCGATGATCGCGCGCATATAGGCTTCGGCAAAACGGGCGACCGGCAGTTGATAGGTGATGAAGCGGGTGACGACGGGCGCGAACATGATGTCGGCCGCCCCGAACTCGCCGAACAGGAAGTCGCCTTCGCCACCATAGCGGGCACGGGCCTGTGCCCAGAGCTGCATGATCCGGCCGATGTCGTGGGCAACGGCCTCCGACGGCGGGACCGGGTCATAGATCTGGCGGATGTTCATGCTGTGCTCGCGGCGGAGCGCGGCGAAGCTGCTGTGCATTTCTGCCGCCATCGAGCGGGCCATGGCGCGGGCGCCCGGATCGGTCGGCCAGAACTGGTCGCCGTCGATCTTCTCATTGAGATATTCGATGATGGCGAGGCTGTCCCAGACGACGATGTCGTCGCCATCCCACAGGATCGGCACCTTGCCGGAGGAGGGGGCGAACTCATCGCCCTCGCGACGCTTTTCCCATTCCTCGTCATAGAGAGGGACCACCACTTCCTCGAACGGAAGGCCGGACAGCTTGCATGCCAGCCAGCCGCGCAGCGACCAGCTCGAATAGGCCTTGTTGCCAATGAACAGCTTCATCATGGCCATGTCTTAGCCGGGCGGGCTTCGATAAGTCGAGAGCCGATAGAGAGGGCTTTCCACTTCGCGTCGAAACGCCTAAGGGGCGGCCATCCCCGGGGGGCCGCTCATGCGCGGCTGAGAGGTGGTCAGCAGACCACGACCCGCTGAACCTGATCCGGCTGATACCGGCGTAGGGAGGGCAAGGCGGCCGGTCCGTCGTCCCTCCTGTGGAGTGGACGTGAAATGAAGACTGCCCGATTGCCCCATGTTGGAAGCGCCTGCCTGACGCTGGCCCTGTTGATGATTGCATCGCCCGCGATGGCGGAGGATGAGCTGGACCAGTCGACCAATATCCAGGTCGTCGGCCATCCCGACCCCGAAGGCCTGTTGCCCGAACAGAGCGCGCCCAAGGCGGTCAGCGCGATCTCCACCGACTTCATCATCAAGCAGGCGCCGACGCTCAACGCCTTCCAGCTGGTCAATCTGCTGCCCGGCGCCAATGTCTCGTCCAGCGACCCCTATGGCCTGTCGGCATCGTCCAGCCTGACGCTGCGCGGCCTGGGCCAGGACCAGATCGGCGTGCTGATGGAAGGCGCGCCGCAGAACGACATCGGCTATTATTATGCCTATCCCTCGCAATTCGCCGATGCGGAGAATGTGCGGCAGGTGATGCTGGCGCAGGGCGCGGCAGACATTGACTCGCCGGTGGTCGCGGCCGCCGGTGGCCTGTTGTCGCTGACGCTGGATGATCCCAGGGCGGAGGCGGGCGGCCTTATCAACCTGTCGGTCGGTTCCTATGACGAACGGCGCGTCTTTGCGCGGATCGACACGGGGCGGATCGGATCGACCGGGCTGAAGGCCTTCATTTCCTATTCCAACAACCGCGCCGACAACTGGCGCGGGGCGGGACATGACCAGCGCCAGCATATCGACGCGAAGCTGCTGAACGAATGGGGCGAGGGCAATCGCGCGAGCATTGCCTTTTCCTTCAACGACGCCAAGACATCGACCTATCCCAGCCCGAGCAAGGCGGACTGGGAAGCCTCCGGCCGGGGCTATAATTTCGATGAGACCTACAGCGAGGGTAACACCAACTACTGGCGCCTCTATCGCGCGCCGTTCCGCAATTTCTATGTCGCGGCGCCCGTCCACCTGAGGCTGAGTGACACGCTGAGCTTCGACAGCAGCGCCTATCTGCAGATGGGGCATGGCAATTCGCCCTATGGCACGCAGCTCGCCACCACCGGCAATTATCTGGGCACCGAGGAGCTGACCCAGCCGATCGACCTGCCCGGCGCGGTCGATGGTGTCGCCACGGTGCTGGGCAACTGGACCGGCAAGCAGTTCCGCGTCGGCGACGTCAGCAAGCTGACCCTGCAGGCCGGCGCGCATCGGATCGTGGCCGGCCTCTGGTTCGACTATGGCACCGACCGGGTGACGCAATCCTATACGTCGATCGATGCCGCAGGCCGGCCGGTCGACCAGTGGGGCTATCAGGACAAGGCGATCCGCACCGCCGACGGGCGCCTGCTGGCCTATGAGAATCAGCGCACGAAGACGGTCACCAAGGGCTTCTTCCTGGCCGACAGCATCGCGGTGACGCCGAAGCTTGGCATCGACATCGGTTTCAAGGGCGTCAACCTGCTGCGCAACGGGCGCAACTATCTGCCCGGTCCGCAGTCGACGGTGCGGATCGACAGCTTCGCCGCACTGCCGCGTGCGGCGATCCATTATCAGCTGGACGACCGGCAGCAGCTGTTCGCCAACATCACCACCAATTTCCGCACGCCCAACGAGTTCGCGCTCTACGACAGCTATTATGGCGGCGAACTGGTGAGCCAGGGCACCGACCGCCTAAAGAATGAATATTCGATCTCGCAGGAGCTGGGCTATCGCTATATCGGCCCCAGCCTGTCCTTTTCGCTGACCGCTTTCCATTATCATTTTCGCAACCGCCAGGTGGCAACGGTGATCGACAGCGGCGGCGCGCTGGTCAATTCGACGATCAACGCGGGCAGCCAGAGCAGCTATGGCCTGGACGGCGAGATCGACTATCGACCGGCCAAGGGGATGAGCATCTATGCCTCGGCCGAATATCTGCACACGCGGCTGAACGACGATCTGGCGATCAACGGCGATTATCTGCCGACCAGGGGCAAGCGGGCGGTGTCGGCCCCCAGCTTCCAGTTCGCGCTGGGCAGCACCTATGATGACGGCCGGCTGTTCGGCAGCAGCGCGCTCAAATATGTCGGCCGCCAATATGCGACCTTCATGAATGACGAGAGCATCAAGGGCTATGCCACGCTGGACCTGTCGGTCGGCGTGCATCTGGCCGGGTTGATCGACGCGCAGGTGATGGACCTGCGCATCAACGCGATCAACGTCACCAATCCGCGCGTCCTGTCGGGCGTCTATTCGATCGGCACCAATGCGCAGGATACGGTCGGGCGCAACGGAACGCTGATCACCGGGTCGGCGCCGACCTATTATGTCGGCAGCGGGCGAGCCGTGGTGGCGACGCTGTCGCGCGCCTTCTGACGATGAGCGCCGCCGCTCCGCATCTGGTCCATGGCATGGGGCTGGCGCTGGAGGCGCCGGCCTGGCCGGCGATCACCGTGGACGAGGCGACGGCGGTGCTGGCCCATTTCCCCGACGCAGGGCGGCTGGCGGCGCTGGCCTGGCATTCGCCGCGCCCCTTTTCGGCGGCGGCGCTGGTCGAGACGGATCGCGGCCCGCTGTTCCTGAAGCGGCATCACCAGCGCTTGCGGATGCCGGCGGCGCTGACCGAGGAGCATCGCTATATGGCGCATCTGCGCGGTGCCGGGCTGGCGGTGCCCGATGTGCTGCGCGCGACCAATGGCGGTGGTGCGATCGCTCTTGGGGAATGGAGCTATGAGCTGCATCGCCAGGCGCCGGGCATCGACCTGTATCGCGATCGCCAGTCCTGGACGCCCTTCCTGTCGCCCGATCACGCCTTTGCGGCCGGTGTCGCGCTGGCACAACTGCATCGGGCCGCAGCCGGTTTCGGTGCGCCGGCCCGCGGACTGCATCCGCTGGTGTCAAGCTTCACCATATTGCCCGCCGTCGATCCGCTGGCCGCAGCGGACGCCTATGTCGCGGCGCGGCCGGCGGTGGCGGCCTTTCTGGCGGGCCGGCCCTGGCGGACGGAACTGGCGCGGCTGTTTGCGGCGCTGGGGGAGGGGCTGGCGCAGCGGCTGGCGGATGAACCATCGCTCTGGACTCATAATGACTGGCACCCCTCCAACCTGCTCTGGTCGGCGGCGGGAACGGTCAGCAGCATCTTCGATTTCGGCCTGTCGACCCGCAGTTGCGCGCTGCATGATCTGGCCACCGCGATCGAGCGGACGGCGATTCCCTGGCTGACGCTGGATCAGGGGCGGCTGGCCGAGCCAGTGGATATGGATGGGGCGCTCGCCTTGCTGGCCGGCTATCGCAGCGTCCTGCCGCTGGGGCCTGGCGAGATCGATACGCTGCTGCGCCTGCTGCCGCTGGTGCATGTCGAGTTCGCGCTGACCGAGATCGATTATTTCTTTGGCATATTGGCCGATCGGGAGGGGGCGATGCTGGCCTGGCAAGCCTATCTGGTCGGCCATGCCGACTGGTTCCTGTCGGGCGAGGGGCAGGGCTTTCTGGCGCGACTCCGTCAGGGAGTGGCGGCCTGATGTCGATGCTGGAGATCATTGCCGTCATCATCAGCTTCCTCGGCATCTGGCTGACGGCGCGGCGGCATCTGCTGTGCTGGCCGATCAACCTGATGGCCTGCGCCCTCTATGCCAGGCTGTTCCTGGACGTGCGCCTCTATGCCGACATGGTGCTGCAGGGCCTGTTCGGCATCGCCATCGTCTATGGTTGGATCGGCTGGGCGCGGGGCAAGCGCGAGGAGGGCGAGGTGCGGGTGGTGCCCTTGCCGCCGATGCGGGCGGCCAAGGGGCTGGCGCTGGGCGCGCTTTGTGCCGGCGCGATCGGCTGGTTCACCCATCATTATACCGATGCGGCGCTGCCCTGGATGGATTCGGCGCTGAGCAGTTTCAGCCTGGTCGCCCAATATTGGACCGCACGGCGCCATGCCGCGAGCTGGCTGCTGTGGATCGCGGTCGACATTTTCTATGTCGGGATGTTCGTGTTCAAGGGATTATGGCTGACGGCCGGCCTTTATGCCGCGATGATCGGGCTGGCGGTGCTGGGCTATGGGCGCTGGCGGCAGGCGGCTCGGCGTATGCGTGGCGAGACCGGCAGGTAAGATCGTATCGCAAGCGCATGCCCCCGTTTTGCGCATCAAAGATTTTCCCGCCGCGACACGGAAGCGTCATCTAGCGTCCCTATCCGCTGCCGCAGAACAAGAATCTGTCGCATCCGTGGGGACAATCATGAAATTTATGACCGCCAGCGCGCTTGTCGCGCTGCAATTTGCTGCGTGCTCTTTCGCTGTGGCCCAGGATGCCGCACCGGCCGCCGACAATGCCGGTGACGCGATCATCGTGACCGGCACGCGTGACGCGAAGCGCAAAAAATTCGATGCGTTGGCGCCGATCGACGTCCTGTCGTCGAAGGCGATCGACGGCAGCGTTTCCAACGATCTGTCCGATACGCTGGCCCAGTTGCTGCCGTCCTTCAACGTGCAGCGCCTGCCGGCGGCTGACGGCCAGGCCTTTGTCCGGCCCGCCACGCTGCGCGGCCTGTCCGCTGACCAGACGCTGGTGCTGGTCAACGGCAAGCGCTATCACCGCTCCGCCCTGCTCGGCACCCGCGGCGCGCAGTCGGCCGACCTCGCCACCATCCCCAATCTGGCGATCAAGCGGATCGAAGTGCTGCGTGACGGCGCGTCGGCGCAATATGGGTCGGATGCGATTGCCGGCGTCGTCAATATCATCCTCGACGACCAGCCGGGCATGGAAGCCTATGGCCAGTTCTCGCAATATTATAAGGGCGATGGCACCACCTATCAAAGCGGCGCGCAGGGCGGCCTGGCGCTGGGCGATCGTGGCAGCATCGTCTTCACCGGCGAATTTTCCAAGTCCGATGCCACGTCGCGCACGCGCCAGCGGCCCGATGCCGCCGCGTTCCAGGCGGCCAATCCCGATCTGGACGTGCCCGATCCGGTGCAACGCTGGGGCCAGCCCGACCTGCGGTCGGTGCGGGCGGGCGTGAACGCCCATTATGATTTTTCCGATGCCGTCACCCTCTATGCCTTTGGCACCGCGGGCAATGGCGAGGGCGTGACCGACTTCAACTGGCGCAACCCGGCCAGCACGGCGAACGTCTATGGCAATAGTTCGGCTTTCCCCGGCTTCAACTTCGCCAGCCTCTATCCGGCCGGCTTCACCCCGCGCTTCGGCACAAAATATGATGATTATCAGGCCGATGCCGGCCTGCGCGGGGCGATCAGCGAGCGGCTGACCTATGATATCAGCGCCTCGTCCGGGCGCAGCCGCATCAACTACAACATGCATGAATCGCTCAATGCGTCGATGGGGCCGGACAGCCCGACCAGCTTCTATCTAGGGCGCCTGCGCCAGAGCGAGTTCAACCTGAATGCCGACTTCGTCTATCGCCTGCCAATGGGACTGGTCGAGCCGGCGAACATCGCCTTCGGCGCCGAACGCCGCAAGGAAACCTACGGCATCCGTCCGGGCGACCCGGCCTCCTATGCGATCGGCGCCGGGGCGGCGACCGGCCTTGCCCCCAACAGCAACGGCTTCCCCGGTTTCAGCCCGCTCAATGCCGGCCAATGGTCGCAGACCAGCTATGCCGGCTATGTCGATGTGGAGGTGCGGCCGATCGAGGCGGTGACGCTCGGCGCGGCCGGCCGCTACGAAGATTTCTCCGCCTTTGGCGATACCTTCAACTACAAGCTCTCGGCCCGGTTCGAGCCGGTGAGGGGCGTGGCCCTGCGCGGCACCTATTCGACCGGCTTCCGCGCGCCGACCCCGGCACAGCTTAACGCGGTCAACACCAGCCAGGGGCTGGACACGACCACGATGCAGATCTTCAACACTGGCCGCCTGTCGCCCAATGATCCGATCGCGATCGCCCTGGGCGCAAAGCCGCTGACTCCGGAAAAGTCGCGCACCATCACGGCGGGCCTGACCTTCCAGTCGAGCTTCGGCCTGACCGGCAGCGTCGATCTCTATCAGATCAAGCTGCGCGATCGCTTCGGCCAGTCGCGCACCTTCGCGGTGCCGGCCAGCCTGCCCAATCCGCAGCGCTTCACCTCCGTCACCTATTTCACCAATGATTTCGACACCCGCACCCGCGGTGTCGATGTGGTGCTGGCCTACACCAAGCCGGTCGGGCCGGGCACCGCCGACATCAGCCTGGCCTACAACTACAACCAGACCAAGGTGACGAGCGGCACGTCGGCGGCGATCGCCAACGAAAGCCAGCGCATCATCTTCGAGGAGCGGTTGCCCAAGCATAATGGCACCGCCTCGCTCGGCTATACGCTGGGCAAGGTCGGTATCCAGGGCCGGGCGCGCTATTATGGCGCCTGGACCGACGTCAGCGGCAATGCGACCGGTGACCTCTACCAGCGCTTCGGATCGATGGTGTTGTTCGACCTGTCGGCCAGCGTCCAGGTCACGCCCAACATCTCGATCCGGGGTGGGGCGGAGAATATCTTCAACGCCTATCCCGATGAGGCCACCAACCAGGCGGTGCGCGGTCTCATCTACTCGCGCAACGCGCCCTATGACACGGACGGCGGCCAATATTATGTCCGCTTGGGCCTGACCTTCTGATCGGCGGGAAACGGGACATGAAAATCAGCCGCAGGCAGATGATGATCGGGGCGGCCGCCGTGCCGGTTGCAGGGCGGGCCGCCGCCATGCCGACCGGCACGGTCCGGCCCGATGATGAAGCATATTGGGCCGGGATCGCGGCCCAATATGATGTCACCCGCGACGTCATCCAGCTGGAAAATGGCAATTGGGGGATGATGGCCCGGCCGGTGCTGGAACGCTATGAGGCGGCCGTGCGCCGGGTCAATCGCGAGACCAGCTATTATGCCCGGCGCGGCCTGACCCCCGACCTGATCACCGTGCGTGATCGGGTGGCGGCGAAGATGGGCGTCGCCCCCCAGGAAATCGCCTTCACCCGCAATGCGACCGAGGCGCTGAAGGCGCTGATCGGCGGCTATAACCGGCTGCGGCCGGGCGACGCGGTGCTTCAGGCCGATCTCGACTATGACAGCATGCAGGCCTGTTTCGATACGCTGAAGCGTAGCCGGGGCGTGGATGTGGTGCGGATCGCGCTGCCCGAACCGGCGACGCATCAGGGGCTGATCGACACCTATGAGGCGGCGCTGAAGGCCAATCCGAAGATCCGCCTGATCCTGCTCACCCATCTCAGCCATCGCACCGGCCTGGTGATCCCGGTGAAGGAGATCGTGGCGATGGCGCGGGCGCGCGGCGTGGATGCGATCGTCGATGCCGCGCATAGCTGGGGCCAGCTGGATTTCCGGCCAACCGATCTCGACGCGGATTTCATCGGTTTCAACCTGCACAAATGGTGGGGCGCGCCATTGGGTGTGGGCGTCCTCTATATCCGAAAGGCCAAGCTGGATCTGATCGATCCGGACAGTGCCAACAGCCCGCCCTTTGCCGCCAGCACCTATTCGCGCGTGCATACCGGCACGGTGGATTTCGCGGCGCAACTGACCGTGCCGGCCGCGCTCGATTTCCAGGACGCGATCGGCGACAGCGCGCGGGCGGCGCGGCTGCGCCATCTGCGCGACCTGTGGGCGGAAGAGCTGCGCGGCGCGAAGGGGCTGGAGATATTGACGCCGGCCGATCCGCGCCTGCACGGCGGCATCACATCGTTCCGGCTGGCGGGACGGACGAGCGTGCAGGACAATATGGCGGTCGCCAAACGCCTGCTGGAAGACCATCGGATCTTCACCGTCCATCGCGATGGCCCGGCGCGTGGCGCCTGTGTCCGCGTCACGCCCGCCTTATTCAACAGCGCGGTGGATATTGGTGCGTTGGCAAAGGCGCTCTCGCTGCTGCTGTCTGCCAGGTGAGATGTTCGGGGCCGCATCGAATAAAATTCAAAAAAGTGAGAATGAGGCATTGACCGACTCGCCTGACGGGCCTAGATGCCACTCCACCGACGCGGTGAAGACCAACGGTTTTCGCCAGGCACGGTCGCCAACATAGCAGGACAGTATGTCCCCCGATAGAGATAGCGGGGAACGATCACTGTCCGCTTCGATGTTTGGACGGCTCTTTGACATTGTGATTTAGATGAAGGGACATGTGGGCGGCGGCCCTGGGTTCTTACGGCTTTCAGGCG